>JAAIGF010111155.1_pt1 | contig 195083 bp, 149 predicted proteins | sample 6487441 | NCBI WGS metagenome assembly JAAIGF01 (sample SAMN13974129, study PRJNA590717) | phyllosphere metagenome | biome: pepper field; feature: multiple bacterial spot infested pepper fields; material: pepper leaves; isolation source: leaves from pepper fields | host: Capsicum annuum ... | reverse complement strand
TTCAAAACGCAGTTCGTTGAACCCGGCGCCCTTGTGGGTACTGGTGCGCAGCGAGGTGCGGGTCTTGTTCGCCGGCAGCGGATACGGCGACGGGTTGGTGGCGTGAAAGGTGCGCCCGGTGACGATGGGCTGGTCCGGGTCGCCTTCCAGAAAGCTCACCACCACTTCATGACCGATGCGCGGAATGGCAATCAGCCCGTACTGGCCGCCGGCCCAGCCCTGGCTCACCCGCACCCAGCACGAACTCTGGTCGTCGCTGGCGCCATAGCGGTCCCACGGGAACTGCAGCTTCACCCGGCCAAACTCGTCGCAGTAAATCTCTTCGCCCGCCGGGCCGACCACGGTGGCAATCTGCGGGCCGTCCACCATCGGCTTGTACGGCAACGCCGCCCGCCAGGTGGTGGTGGCTTGTACCACCTCGAAACTGTTGCTGAGCGTGGTCGGCTCGCCACCACTTTCTTCCTCCAGCGCCTGCGGCTGCTGCCCGCTGTGGGTCACCGCCACCACCTGCCAGGCGAGATTGAACGCCGGGTTCGGGTGTTCGGTGAGGGTAAAGGTGCTGCCCGGCATCAGTTCGGCGGCGTTGGATTCGCCGCTGCCGGTCATGGCCCCGGCGCGCAGCGCGTCCAGCCGGTAGCCGGTAAACGCCTTGCCGCTCGGGTCCTGTTTGAAGCGGCCGGGGTAGTCGAAGTGCTGGTAGGACTCGCGCTGGTGGTCCAGCTCGCTGCTCATCCTGTTGTGCAGCAGCCCGTAGGCCGGTGTCTTGAAGCTGTAATCCTTCAGCGCCACTTCGGCGGTACTGACCGCTTCGGCGTAGCGGAAACGCCGCACGTAAGCGCCTTCGGTCAGCCCCTGCGTCGCCAGGTTGAAGAACAGCTCGGGGCCTTTGGTCAGCGCGCCGGCGTCGTCGGCGAACACCACCCGGTGCTTGCCGGCGTCGAACTCGTGGAAGTAGAACAGCCCTTCTTCCGCCGCCAGCCGGTTGATGAACGCCAGGTCGCTTTCGCGGTACTGCACGCAGTACTCGCGCACCGCGTGCTCATGGCGCAGGGCGAAGGCGTAATCGGTAATCCCGGCTTCTTCCAGCAGGGTACTGATAATGGTGTCCGGCTTCTGGGTCTGGAAGATGCGGGCGTTGGTGCGCAGACCGAGCCGCCACAATGCCGGGCGTACCTCGGCCTGATAGCGGGTGCGGCGAAAACCGGTGTCGCCCTGGGCAAAGCGGCTGACGATGCCGCTGACCCGGCGCTGCAGTTCGCCTTCGTACCACACCCTCAGCTCGCACGGCTGGTCCAGCACCGCGCCGAAGTCGATGCCGGGCTGGCTGCTGGCCAGATTCAGCGACAGGGCGAACGGCTGGTTCAGCGCCTCGTCGAGTTCAAAATCCACCACCGCGAAGGTACTCTCCGGCAGCGCGCCGATTTTTACGGTGAACTGAAGTCCTGTACTGTTGGCCACCTTGCTTCCTCCTTACGTCCCCGACCTGCGTCCGCACTCAGCGATGGCTGCCGCCACGGCTCAGTACAGACTGAAAACAGCACAACCCGGACCGGAGTCCGGGTTGATGGTCATTACGCTTCGATCGGCGCGCGCCAGTCGTCGGAGCCGGACGTCCCGGCAACGGTGTGCTCCCAGTCCACCTTGCGGTAGGCCAGCGACACTTCAATCAGCTGGGTGTAATCCTGCTTGGACGGGTCCTGGCAGTGCGGCATCTGGTTGTTGATGTCGACGATGGTGGCGTCGGTCAGGGTGGTGGTGAAGAAATGCTCCTGCTTGCCTTCCACGGACGTGCGATACCATTTCAGGGTCACGGTCGGCAGCATTTCGCCGGAGGCCAGCGCGTTATACAGCAGCGGGACGGCCTTGTTCAGGGCGACGGTGAATTTGAACGGTTTATGCACGCGCTGGCCTGAAGGCTGTCCGGACTGCGGGTCGGTCGGTACGGTAACGACGTGGTTGAATTCCTGTACCAGCATCTCGTCTTCGTGGCCCTGCACGTAGATGTTGCCGACGGAGTCGGAGGTGAAGGCACCGGCGGTGATGTTGCCCTGGGTTTTGCCTTCGATGCTGATATAACATGGAGTTGGCATAGTCTTGCTCCTCGCTGTTGAACATGTGTTTGACTTCACGGTTCATAAAGCAATGACTATGCCACTTTTTATTTCATTGTTTTAAAAGGGGAAAATCATATCGCCATTTTCCCTAAGTCAAATTTGAGCAAAAAGTTGCGCAGACTTCCCGAAAAAACGGCATCCATTGCGCAAACAGGGATTTATGCTGGAAAGTGAGCAAGAAGTTGCGCAGATTTTGCGATCATTCTGTGGGAGGGTGTTTTATGAGCTATCGGCGTCTGATTTTTTGTGAGTGTTATCACGTTTTTGGTTTTGTGCGATCGTTGGGGGAGAGATAAACAGTAAGCAGGGGACAGTGCATTCCACTCTGTTCACGGGTATCAGGTAACGGTATCGCACTTTAGCTAACTAACTCCGCATGTTCTCTCATGTTTATACAATCCAGGCAGTGAAGCGGGGTCCATCAGAGAAAAAAGATGGCAAGGTTACAACCAGAAAGTGATGGAGCAGCGCTTGATAGGCGTTTTGTTGTGAGTATTCCAGTTGGTGCTTCTAAACTTCTGCTTTACTGTCAGGATGAAGCGTGATCTGATCCTGTCATCTGGCAAAAGCTCGACTTATTCAACAAAGCCCCGCTATCCTTCAATCCTTCGCTCATTGAGAGCCTCCAATAACAGATCAAGTTGTTCTGAAAGGATAAAAGAGAGATTATCCCGAATTCCTTGATGGTCAGAATCAATCAGCAACCATATCAACACCCGGCAACGGTAAATCAACTCAAGCGCACATGGCGGCGGAAGTGGATCGTTATACATCGCAGTTACCCCCCTCTTTAGCTGGTAGGAACAACCAGACTGTCCGATATCTCCTAATGAATGGATCGTTGCTCTCCTGCAAAGTCTGACTGGCTCAAGTCATTATGGGTCGTAAATGCCGTGGAGACAAGTTAAAGGAAGCGAGATGATAACTAGATGCAAAGAGTTTCCGGAAAAAACGATCCTGCTCACGCCTTGCCACTTTTGGGACAAACTATCCGTCAGCGGAGAGAACTTCTAGGTTTGTCGCAGGAAAATCTGGCAAGTGCCACAGGTATTGATCGCAGCCACATGGGCCGAATCGAGCGAGGTGAACGCAATGTTACCCTGCTGAATTTGTTACGCATTGCGGATGCGCTTGAGTGGAGTCTGGAACAGCTTTTTGCTGCTGCTAAACTCTGATGCAATTAGAGTTGATGGCACAAGTACAACTTTAACCTGTACTATCAATAATCCCTGCAAGGTCAACGTAGTAGGCCGGAATATTACAGGTCGCTGAGTTAAAAAGTCACTCCCCCTATCCTATATTCTCTGCGGCATCCACTCCTCGACTTATTGAGTCCAACGAAAACCAACAGGTATATCTGCACCTCATGAACGAAGACTGGCCCGATAGCATCGGGCCACAGAGTACAGAGGTAAACCAGGATAAAGTTGAACAAAAATCACACTGGCAAGTGTGATTCAGATATTAAAGGGACACGCCTATTGCTGCCCTTCTCTACCCGGTTCGGCACAGGCGTGGCTAACTGTCGGCCGGGGGATATTTTTCCTGATCAGACCGGAGACGAGAGCGTGGGGTGCGCGGGATTAACCGCCCCTGCTCGTCAAAATAGCGGCTCGGCCAAATCTCATAGGCCGGCACCCCTAGTGCCTCGGCAATCAGCAGTTCCCCTTTGGGCCACGGACGGATAAGCGCATTCCCCAGCGTTGAGGAATTCAACCCCGCTGCCCGCGACACGGCGGCCAACGTGGTCCCACGTTTGTGAAGCCTGGCAATGATGTCGGCAGAATGCCAGTCGATTTTAACCATTTTATTTACCTCATTCAAAGACTTGAAGTCCGACAAGGATAAGTGGATGCATATCATCTTTAGTAAATCTAAAGATGATTCATCTTAAGGAATGCTAAAGATGCTGTCAATATAACCAATAACAGGAAGAGTTATGGTGCCGAAGCGTCTGAAGGCAGCAAGAGAGCGTGCAGAGATTTCACAGGAAGAACTGGCTATAGCCGCCGGGATTTCTGAAGATACGGGCTACTCAAGAATGTCACACTATGAGAATGGCAGGCACAGACCAAAATTTGAGCTGATATGCACGTTTGCCAAAATACTGGATGTACCGGAAGGATACTTCTACACGCTGGATGACAGCTTTGCCGAAGCCATGCTGAAGTTGCATGCTGGCGAGTTGGTCCAATGGCGAAAAAATATATCTAATTAGTTGAAAAACTTAGCGAGCCATATAAATTCAAACCACCATCTTTATGAACTCTAAAGATAAATTCTATTGAGCAATGCTAAAGATCTCCGTGAAATCCTCATTGGGAACACGGCATGATCCCCAAAAGACTCAAAGAAGCACGCTTACACGCTAAACTCACTCAGGAAAAACTGGGTGTACTGGCTGGGCTTGAAGAAGCTACGGCTTACTCACGCTTGTCTCATTATGAAAACGGTACGCACAAGCCGACCTTTGAGCTGGTGTGCGAGTTTGCTCGCGTACTAGACGTACCAGAGTGCTATTTCTATATAGTGGATGATCAGTTTGCGCAAGACGTGCTTGAGTTATTTCGCAGCAAAAGGAGTGGTTAGGATTAGGCTCTGTCTTTTAATTTGGCAACCAGCGGTTCTCAGCGTATAGCAGGTACTGGCTTTCATCAGTCAATAGAACATGCTGGTCACCAATAGCGAGTTCAGCGTCAGGCTCCCCCAGCGTGTATTCAACCCGACTTCCACGCCTGCCTGACTGGCGATAATGGCTGACCAGTCAATAAACATACCTTGTCAGATCACCTGTTGTAATCACGGGTGGCAACAATACAACCGCCTAAAACCCTTGTCGTACCGGCACTGACCGAGATTACAGTTCCCGCTCCAGCACCTTGCATTAACTGGCTGAAATAGTGTTACCTCTCCTACGCGCTGGTATCCCGGTTAGCCAATGTCCTGAATTAATACAGTAAAAATAAAATTTATCATTCCAATTTTAGGCTACCGCTTAAACCGACTATAAAGAGTTTGCCATAAACATCGTGGTAGCAGAAAGGTAATCAGCACCCAGCTGTCATCGAAAAAATTGTAAGGGGTAACGTAAAAGATTTCTTCTGGTTAAATAAACGCTGAGTTATAGAAAAACAATTCCGCGATATTGTCTAAAAACCCGTATTAAGGATGGTGATATCCGTAATACGGGCTCATCAACTTTCACTCCGTCACTCGCTGTGTTTTTTTGTCTTCTCCGGGCATACGCCATTCTGCACTGGAGGAACCTATGACATCGCATCAGTTACTGCGTTTGAGACAAGTGGAAGAAAAAACTGGCCTGAAGCGCTCGCAAATCTATCTGTATATGAAGTACGGAACCTTTCCGGCCTCAATAAAGATTGGTCCCGCCAGTGTGGCCTGGCTCGAATCTGAAATTGACGAGTGGATTAACCTCAAATTAGCCAACCGCTTAACGCGCTGATGGAGGATATCGCCTTATGATCCCCTCACTGAATTACGCGGTGTTAACACACGCCCTTGCTGCGCTTAAGGACGGTAATTTTCATTATTGTGAGACGTTAGGGTTCACCTTTGACGAATTAAATGCCCTCAATCAGCTCTCCCTCGACGAACTGTTTATCGTCAGCCGGGCATCGGCGCAATTTATGGCGGTCACTGTCCGCCATGACGTCCTACAGCAGATTCTGACGTTATCCCGCAAGGAGGCGCAGCACCAACAACAGATTAACCGTGCCATCAGGCTGGGAGGATCAATCGCCCTGCTGCACCACTTCTTTGGCATCACCTCAAACGAGGTCTGCACTCGTCGTCGGTTATTGGGCGTCACCATTCCTTATGGCCGAACGCCTATCCCCGATGAAATCACTGATGCTGAAATCTGGCGGTTATGGCAGAAAAGCCGACCTGAAAACCTTGAAACGCCTGATGCACTGGAGGTGATGATGCAGATCACCGAAGTGTTGTCCTCACGGAAGGAAGGGCCTTCGCTCACCGTTGTCTGGAATCGTATCACCCTTTGCGAAAAGGAAGCACTGAACAGGAGGACACCACATGCCGGATGAGATCGATCGCGATCAGGAATTTAATGAGCAACAACTGGAAGAGATGATTGAGCAGAACCGTTTCAAGCCAGCAACTACGCCCTCATTACATTACTGCCGTCTGTGCGGTGAACCTATTCCCGAGAAACGACGGCAAACGCTGCCGGGCGTGACGACTTGCACGGAATGCCAGACTATTATTGAGCAACGTCAGCGCTGATAATATGTAAGAATATGCGTAGAGAAATGCCCTTCTCTGCGCGTTTTTTATTATCTGAATAAATCACTATCCGTATTTTAGGCAATGAAGGACTGGGTAGGAAACCGGCATCATTATTACTTATCGGTATTGCCTCAGCCTTTATTTGGCAAGGTTCCGTGTTAAAATTCAACTAAACCTGACAGTCGGCAACGAGCGCTCTGTAGGCATTGCTATCTAACTTCAGTGAAGTTCACGACTAATGTTTACTTGGTGTTATGCTACCAGTTGGTGAAATCAGTAATATTGTCCAGTCTTGTTACAGTAACTGCCCGTCCCAACAAATGTTGCCAATATGTCTCACGCGTGTTTTGCTCACCAGCACCACTCCACTCGATTACTTTTAAAGGCTTAGAAGTTAGGTACGGTCGAATAAGCATATTTAAGTGAGTATCGAGACCAGAGTAACCGAATAATATTATTTCTTCCGATTCAAATAGAGCAAACTGCAAATAATCCCAATAAGTAGAAAGAACATTTGATGCAGCTATAACTGACGGCTTCCTTTTAATATGAGTTAAGACTATATGTTCGCTAGGCTCATCCCTGTCAACCGTAAGTTGAGCGCGTGAAAGTTTTAAAATATTGTTTCCCTGGTTAATGAATAGTGGTGAACCGTGCAAATGTAAATAATAGCCAAACCTCCGATCATATTTCCGCTCTAGCGCTGCTGAAGAAAAACCATGGTGTAACATTCCATCAACTAAACATCCATCATATCCACCGAATATTCCATTATCTATAAATGAATTATACAATAACTTGTCGTAATTTAGGGTCGCAATATGAGTGCGAGTAGCCCTTACAAATTCGACAAGCGCATTTTCAAATATTTGCGGTAAGCCCTCATCGTAATTATGTAATCTTGTTGCAACTTTGTGGATATACGTGGCAGTAATTTCGGGAAAATTCAATCCATCTTCAGTCAGCCAATGTACGTTTCCCTCTCCAATCTGAGTAAGAGCTTTACAATATGTGACAGCTTGATGAAGAGTATCCAACTCATGTTCTCCCTCCGGAGGTCCTGGTCGTTGGAGGCAACGCTCAACAAGTTGCTTCTGTGCATCGGTTAAAAAATTGGGGCGATTCCAAATTTCAGCCAATGCCCCAGCTAAGGAGAAATGATCAGGGTCTAAAGCCATACCAAGACCGTTGCCGAATATTATTAATTTTCGTGCCATATAAGGGTTCTCTTTTGGGAATAGCTCTGGATAACGTAGCGCGATGCGTCGCAGTTCAGGAGCAATACTCATTCTGTTTTGATTACACTCGGAATTATTAGTTTAAATATTGAAACCCAGACGGTAGAGTAAATAACTGCCGCAGTAGAAAGTTAACTTAGACATAGCCTGCAAGAAATCAACAGATAATGACATGTATTCAATAGTTTTCTTTCGTCAGATTAGCGCTTATCTAGAAATAATTCAATATAATGTATTGCGCATTATGTCGTATGAATTGATATAGGTAATGATTGCTCCCAATTGATTAACAAATCGCAAGCCTTAAAACGTTCGATCCTGGCACAAAGCAGCCTGCCAGATTAGGTATGCCTCCTAAGCCAAAAACCTGCCAACTCAAACCCAAACTAGGGTCTGTCCCTTAACCTCCTTACACGCTAAAAAGTGCTGCAAGAATCATTTCCGAGATGTGATTTTTGGTTAAATATCCATCTCTTTGGGTCATTCTTTATCGCTTAAAAGCGTTTTTTTGCACAGTTATAGCAATGCTGAACTGTACAAAAAATAGTTACGGGACACAGCCTAATACACCCCATCACTCAAATAATTACCACACTACTCATTTTCTCTCTTATTTCCTTTTTGATTTTCCCATTTCCCACCCGAATGAGCTATTGCACGCTAACCCCGCCACCTTCCCCCGGCGAGCGTGATGGACGTGTAGTCGTCCGGGGCCGGTATTGCTCTTTAACAATATGGGTCGGGCTGTCACGTAACCACAATTCAGGGTGCCGCTGAATGTTCTCGCTGACCCGTTGAAACCGGAATGCAGAATCGGGATGTGACCTATCGGTTTAACTCATTATTCCTGTTGATTAAAGGAAATACCATGCGAAAACCTACCTATCACGTATTTGTCACGCACGAAAGCCAGCCCGATCCACGCGGAGAAAAAAACACATTCTGGACCAAGGTCGGCGTGGCCTTCGCCCATCATGGTAAACCCGGATTGAATATCGTCCTGACACCCGGCCTTGCCGTCTCCGGTAAGCTGGTGCTTCTCGAACCCCGGGATGACAGCGACACACCACCAGCGGAGCCCGGCACGATGGACGCCCAGCCGTACGCACCTTCCCCCGCCATCGAACGGTCTGATGGCAATCTGTAACCTGAATGACGTCACCGAGGCAATCATGCTTTCCCCGACAGCCTTTCTGGCGGCGGCGATGCAGTGTGCCGCCAGCATTCACCCGTCCACCGCATTTGATGTGGCGAAGGTGGAATCCGGCTTTAATCCTTACGCCATCGCTGAAATCGTGCCAAACAACGAGAGAATGCCCGGCAGCGCAGGTGTCATTTCTCATCAGCCCACCCGCGATGAAACAGCCGTCAATATCATCAACCGGATAGAGGCCAAAGGCCGCCGCTATTCGGTCGGGCTGATGCAAATCACCCGCTCTAATTTCCGGCGTTACGGCGTGACCGCCCTAGCGTTGTTAGACCCGTGCACCAACCTGTCTGTTTTTGAGCGCATCCTTACCGACTGCTACCGACGCGGCGGCACGCTGCAACGCGCACTCAGTTGCTACTACGCCGGTAATTTCACTGCCGGTCAGCAGCCCGAATCCGCCTTTAACCAGACCAGCTATCTCCAGCGTATTGGCTATGTCGTCCCGTCAACACGAGAAGACCGCACGCGTAGAACCACCAGCCAGGCCACGTCAGCGATTCATTATCCGTCCACCGTGCTGCGCGGTGAGCTTGCCGACCCCTCTACCCCGGTTTCGACCACCCTGCGCTACCCCAACGCCGTCCTTCGCGGCGATGTATCCCCCCTGTGAACCATGAGGAGAGATGACGATGCAAAAACGTAACGACTTACCGGCCTTTTTCCCCGCCTTCATTTCCGGCCAGGCGCTGGCGGCAGGCAGCGGATTTACCAAAGCCAACGACACGCTGAGCAACACCTCCACCGGCCTGCTGGGGCTGGCCGCCGTCACCATCACACTGGCCACCATGTGGGTGGGTTACAAGGTGCTGTTTGACGGTAAAAGCCTGCATGACATGCGCAACGTCATTATCGGGGCGATCCTGATCGTCGGCGCATCCGGCTTTGGCGCGTACTGGGCATCCTAGGGGAAAACCGATGACCACCCTGAATAAAGCGCTCACCCGGCCAGCCGCGATCATGGGCATCCCCCTCGTCCCGTTCGTTCTCGTCAGCGGGGCCATCGTCCTGCTGTCGGTTTACACCCGCTATTACCTTGCACTGCTGCTGATCCCGGCCTGGCTGGAAATGCGGGCGAAGGCCCGAGCCGATATCCATTATTTCGGGCTGTGGTGGCTGGCGTTTAAAACCCGTGGCCGGTTTGCCACCAATCGCTATTTCGGTGCGACGGCGATACTGGCAAACCAGTACGACGCCGTCGATATTTCGGAGTTTACCGACAAGATGAAATTAAACGCGCGCATCACGCTGGATAAATACATCCCCTACTCCTCCCACCTTCACCCGCACGTCATCAGAAACCGCCACGGTGATTTCGTCGCCACCTGGGAGCTGGGCGGCACCCTGTTTGAATGTGAGGATGAACATCACCTGACGCTGATGACAAGCCATCTCAACAATCTGATCCGCTCGTGTGAAGGGCTACCGGTCACGTTCTATATTCACCGAATACGGGAGACCTATCAGGATGCCTTCGAGGCGACCTCGGGTATTCCGTTTTCAGACGAGGTCGCAACGCGCTATTACCGGGCACTCAACGCGAAGCCGCTCTGGCGGCATCGGTTGTTTTTCACCATTTGTTATGCGCCCTTCTCCGCGCTGGAGAAAAAGGCCATGAAGACACAGCCCGCCGGGAAAAGGCAAGCGGCGCTGGATGAGGCGCTGAAGGTCATGCTGGAGCACCATGCCGCACTCGGCAGCGCACTGTCACGCTATATGGCGACCCCTTTGGGAATGTATGAGGAGAAAGGACGGGTCTACTCCTCGCAACTGGCGTTCTACCATCGCCTGATCACCGGCCAATGGCAGCCGGTGGCGGTGACACGCTCACCGTTTTACCTCACGCTCAGTACACCGGATGTGTTTTTTACCACCGATACCGCCGAATGCCAGACCGTCGGCGGCGCCCGTTTCTTCCGCAGTCTGGAAATTAAGGACTATTCGCCGGAGACCGCGACCGGCCTGCTGGATGCGCTGTTATATGCCGAAAGCGAGTACGTACTGACGCAGTCTTTCACCTGTATGGCGCGGGATGAGGCACAACACCATATCCGGCTGGCGGAAAAACGGCTGAATGCGACCGACGATGATGCCCTGTCACAGCGTGAAGAACTGGTTGTCTTGCGCGACCTGCTCCAGTCCGGGCATGTGTCCTGCGGCAAATACCATTTTTCCCTGCTGGTGTCCTCGGCCAGTGCCGATCAGGTGGTCAGGGAGACACACGCGCTGGCCCAGCCGTTTACCGACCTCGGTATCATGACATCGCTGTCCACGCTGTCGTTACCTGCGGCCTATCTGGCTCAACTGCCCGGCATGTACACCTTTCGCCCCCGGCTGGTGGTGGTCAGCAGCCAGAATTACGCGGATCTGGGCAGCCTGCATAACTTTCACCCTCACAAACGCAGCGGCAACCCGTGGGGTGACGCCATCGCTATTCTGACATCGCCCGGCGGCGGAGGTTATTATCTGAACCTGCACGACAGCCAGGTCGGGCGGGATGACTTCAACGAGAAAACACCGGGGAATACCGCCATCATCGGCAAAACCGGTTCAGGGAAGACCCTGCTGATGACGATGATGCAACACCTGATGCAGAAGTACCGCCACCCGGCAACATTTTCCGCTGCGGCCCCCGGTAAACGGCTGACTACCGTTTACTTTGATAAAGACCGCGCCGCCGAGATGTCGATCCGCCAGATGGGCGGGCGTTACTTTCGCATCCGCACCGGTACGCCTGCCGGGTTTAACCCGTTTTCACTTGCGCCAACCCGACGCAACATCAGCTTTATCAAGCAATTGGTCCGCATGTTGTGCCGTCGCAACGGCAAACCGCTCGACCCACGCGATGAAGCGCGCATCAGCGCCGCCGTGGATACCCTGATGCAGGACTACCCGCCGGAATTGCGCCGTTACGGCATTACGCGGCTGCTGGAGGTGTTGCCCGAACCGCCGACCCGCGAGGCCAGAACCAACGGGCTGCGCATCCGTCTGAAACAGTGGGCGCAGGGCGGCGAATTCGGCTGGATTTTCGATAACGCGGAGGACAGCTTTAACATCGGCGAGAGCGATAACATCGGCATCGATGGAACAGAATTTCTGGATGACGACGACATTCGCGGCCCGATCACCTTTTACCTGCTGTTCCGCGTCACCAGCCTGCTGGACGGTCGCCGGTTGGTGATGTTCATGGATGAATTCTGGAAATGGCTGGCGGATGTCGAGTTTTCCAGATTCTCCCTCAATATGCTCAAGGTGATCCGTAAACTGAACGGCATTTTTATCCCCGCCACCCAGTCCCCCGATGAAATCGTCAGGCACCCCATCGCGCCCGCGATTATTGAACAGTGCAGCACGCAGATCTTTCTCGCCAATCCCAAAGCCAGCCGGGCGGATTACGTAGAGAAAATGAACGTCCCCGACAGCGTGTATGACACCGTCCGTCGTCTGGATCCGGGCGAGCATTATATGGTCCTCGTGAAAACGCCGCTGCGCGCCGGTGAAACCCGGCCTTTTGTCGCCCTGGCAAGAATGGATTTATCGGGCCTCGGCAACCTCACCACACTGCTGAGCGGGAGCGAAGACAACCTGAAACGGTTTGATGCGCTTTATCAGGAAGGCATGTCCCCTCACGACTGGAAAGCGGCCTTCCTCGAACAGGCCATCTGAGATTCATTTCGGAGATAAATCACCATGCAGACCCGATATCTCTTTCTGGCGTTCTCGCTATGGCTGTCCGCACCGGCGATAAGCGCCGGTATCCCGGTGTTTGATGCCGTCAACAATACCGAGTCGATTAATCAATGGATGCAAAAACTCAAACAATGGCAGGAAACCGTTACCCACTATAAAGACGAGCTGGATGCCTATAAACAGCAATTGGCGACGGCAACAGGGATACGGGATATTCAGGGATTTCTCCGCGAGGCGAAAAGCCTGAAAGACGATATCGACGCGCTTCGCAAGAACGGTATTTCACTGGATGATCTGCTGACCAATCCAGACGGTTCCTATTCTTCCGCGCTTCAGGGGTTATATAAAAAATACCAATCGTTTGATAGCTGTAACCCGTCCCGTTCATCCCTGCGTTATCAGGACAGTTGCAAACAGCTGTTACTCAATCAGGCACTGGCGATTGAGAATACCCGCGAGATTCAGGACAGGATGACGGGCACGTTAAACGACATCGCAGACCTGTCTGATCGCATCGCCAATGCCAAAGATTCGAAAGAATCACAGGACCTGGCGAATGCCGTCGCGGCCAAAAGCGTGCAACTGAACGCCCTGACCAGCCAGTGGGAGATGTCTGTCAGGCAGGCTGAACAGCGGGCAACACTGCTGGAGCAGCAAAAGCAGAAAGCCTTTGAGCAACAGCAATTAACTGCCCCCGTTGCCGATCTGAACAATATATAGGGAGGTTCACATGTTAAAACCCGTATCAATCTTATGTGTCATTTCAGCCATTATTACGCTATCCGGCTGTAAAGAGACAAGATCTGAAGCCTGGTACAAAGAGCATCCTGATGAAACATACCAAGTCTATACGCAATGCCTCAAGGATGGCGAGGCAAGTGATAATTGCGAATTCGCCCACCGGGCAGCATTGATGTTTGCCCAGACAGGAAAACCAGGTATCAAGGAAAAATTCGAGACATTGTTCCAGCAGGAAGCCCAAAAGAGAAAAGCCGTCACAGAGTAATATCCCCGCCAACGAGAACAGGGATGATTCCCTGTTTTCTTATTTTCTGTCTATTCCTGTTTCAAGAGAGGCGCCATGTCTGGTGGTATTTTCGTTGGTATGGACAAAAACATCATGGATGGGCTCAACGCCGTGTTAGAAGGTCAGTCGTCTACATACGGCACCATGATCGGCGTTATTATTGTCAATTCCTTCACGTTATTTATTCTGTATCGCGGTTATCAGACGCTTGGCGGCAAACTCCAGACGCCCGTTGAAGATGTTGTCTGGGATGTGGGTCGTATGTTGCTGATTACTACCTTCGTGTTAAACCTCAATGGCTGGCTGGATACCAGTATTACGGCTATTGAAGGACTTAAAGATGGTATTAGCGGTAATGATAATATCTGGGCGCTACTTGATACCGTGTGGGAAAAGGCACAGGCGCTGGGACAAATGTTGTTTAACCTGGATACGTCTACCTACGTCAAACTGAATGGCGGATTGGCTGAAGTCTTGGTCTGGGGCGGTGTCATCGTTCTTTTACTGGCCGCGACGTTTGTAAACCTGCTGGCCGAAATCACCATACTGCTAATGACAACAACCTCCCCAATATTTATTTTCTGCCTGCTCTACGGTTTTCTCAAACCGATGTTTGATAACTGGTTGAAAACTATTTTTACGGCGATATTGACGATAATGTTTTCCGCCTTATCTATCCGAATCGTCATCAACTACCTGAATAAAATACTGGATGCCGCAACAACAACATCCGCTGAAAGCAACATGGTAACATTGGCAGCACAATGTTTGCTGGCCGGAATTGCATCAGGAGCCGTCGTCTGGTTTTCCGCAAAGATAGCCAACGCACTGAGCGGTGTCGCCGTTCAGGCCACCTTGCAGGGGGCCACCATGAGCGGCTTACGCGGTCTGGCGAGCACGTCATCTGAAGCAGCAAAACCGGCGATGAAAACCGGCGCAGCGACGGCCCGGCTGGCCGCCAAAGGCAGCCATGCCGCCGGGACACTCATCGCCACGGGCACCGGCAACGCCATCTCCGCATGGCAAAAGCGTGCCGCCGCCATTGAGAGTATGAAGCGCCTTAACCAACAGCGTCCTCGCTAATTTCTTTCTCACTCCCCAACTCGTCACAGAGTGCCGAGGCAACCGCCGTCGATACGGCATGTCTGTATCCGTTAACAAGGGCTTTCCATGAAATCCAGCATTGTCTTTCTGATGCTGTGCATCCTCACGGGCTGCGCAGGGCATCAACACGACCTTCCGCCGGTATCCGGCGATCCTCAACCGGTCAATTCCCCCGCCATGATTCAGGAGCTGACAACACATGTCTGAAACAGAAAACCTCATTGCGTCATCCCGCACCTTTGAAGCGGTTCTGCTGGAAAAGGATGAACGGGAAAAAAAGCGCGCGTGGCGCATGGCGGCAACCGGGTTTGCGCTGGCGGCGCTGACAATAACCGCGCTGATTATTCTGCTGCCGCTGAAAACCACCGACATCGAATTATGGTCGGTGGATAAACAGACCGGGCGCTATGAATATATGACCCGTCTCAAGGAGAAGGATATCGCTACCGAAGCCGCGCTGGCTCATGCGCTATCCGCCCAGTACGTCCGGCTGCGCGAAGGCTATAACTATTTTGCGCTTCAGCGCGATTATGACGACGTGCAGCTCTTCAACAGCGACAGCGTGAACCGGGATTACCTCGACGAGTTTAACGGCAATCAGGCCCCCGACGTCATGTTCAATAAAGCGGAATACGTCGTGTCTGTCGAGATTATTTCCAACATCCACGCCCCCGCCACCGCCCCTGACCATCTGGCAACCTTGCGCGTTAAACGCATAATCCGTCGCATTGCGGATAACACGATCAAAACGGATATCTGGAACATCCGCCTGACTTATCGCTACCTCCCCCGCAAACAACTGACGGACAGCCAGCGAGAAGTGAACCCATTGGGGTTCATCGTCACCAGCTACCAGCGCGATAAAGAACTGAGGGGGGAATGATGCTGAAAAACACCGTATTGATAGGGCTGATGCTGGCGTCGTGCGCCGTCTGGGGGGCCGCGATACCACGCGGCAGCGCGTATGACAGCCGCATCCAGCATGTCACCTATGACAGCCAGAATGCCACCGTCGTCAACACCCGCCCCGGCTACCTCACCACGCTCCTGTTCGATGACGATGAAGCGGTGCTCGACGCCCAGACCGGTTTTCCCAAAGGCTGGCGAGTGACCAAAAGCGATAACCGGGTGGACGTCAGCCCCAACCCTGTCATCCAGCCGGTAACGGAGGACAACGGCAATAACGTCAACAAGGTGTTTCTGCCGACCGCCAAAGAGTGGAAAACCAACCTGTTGGTGGTGACATCCAAACGCGAGTACAGCCTGGAGCTTAACGTGCTGGATAACGACTCGCCCTCGCAGGCCTTCATTATCCGTTTTCACTATCCCGATGAAGCGCGCAGGCAATCAGCGGCCGCCGATGCCGCCCACCTGCAACGCCTGCGTGAGGCACAGGAAAAGCAACATATTGCGGCCGCCTTCGAGCAGGCCACCACACCGCGAAACTGGCGCTATACCAAGCGGGTCGCAGCGGACTCGGCGGCGATTGCACCGGATTTTGCCTACGATGATGGCCGCTTTATCACCCTCGGCTTTTCAGCCACCAAAATCCTGCCGTCACTGTTTCGGGTCGTTAACCAGCAGGAGCAGACCGTCACGCCCCGAATCACCAAACACGGGAACTACACCGTGATGGTCGTGCGGGCCATGTCGCCGCATCTGGTGTTGCGTTATGGCCGCGCCGTGGTCGGCATTGAGAATACCGCATTCGGCAACGTCGCCGTCAGCGCTGGTGACACCGTTTCGCCCGCCGTCACGCTGGAGGCCAAATGACAAACCATCCCATCCCGGATACAGCGGAAAAAACTGTGGCTGAACGGGAAGCCGAAGCCCGTGAACGCGCCAGAGCCGCGAGAGAAAGCCAGACACCGGCGCTACATACACCGCCCGGTCAGCCGGACGTTACCCGCTTTAAAAAACCCGCCAGTCGCCGAACGCTGCTGGTCAGCCTGCTCAATCTGGCGGTGCTGATGCTGCTGGCATGGAGTGGGGATCGCTTTTTTGACACAGTCAAACACAGCGATGACAAGGCGGCGGAGACCCAGCCGCTACCGCCGACCGGTGCGATACCGCCTGCGCGCAAAAACCTCGGTATGGACCGTCATCCGTTCGGTCTGTTCGAGCAGAGCAGACCGGAAACCACAACGGATCATCGCCAGACGCAGGCTGCCCCGCCACCGCCAGCACCGCCCGCGTTAAACAAGGCCGCCGCCCTGGCCGACGGGTTAAGTCAGGCGTCAGATACCGCATCGGCTTCCCACGTCACCGCCTCCGGCACCGACAAGCAAAAACCCGCTACCTCGCCTGACCCGGAGATAAAAGACACCGCTCCCGGCGTGGCAACTGTCACCCACGTCCGGCGGCTCGGTCTCGATCCCGATCTCTACCTGCCGGTTGATAGCTACATTCCCTGCTCGATGATGCAGCGCTTTGTTTCCGATGTCGGCGGACGGATTTCCTGCCTCATCAGCGAGGATGTCTACAGCGCCAGTCATCACGTGAAGCTGCTCCCGGCAGGCACGGTCGCCCGTGGCATCTACCGCACCGGCGCACTGCAACAGGGCCGGAGCCGGATGTTTGTCATCTGGACGGCGTTACGCACACCAGAGCCCGGCAGCCTGCACATTCCGCTGACCGATACCGAGGCCACCGGCCCGCTTGGAGAGGCTGGGATTAGCGGCAGGATCGACACCCATTTCTGGGAGCGGTTCGGCAACGCGTTAATGCTGAGTACGGTACAGGACGTCGCCGCTGCGGCGGCGAATACAGCGCCGGGAAAAGACCGCAATACCGATTACACCGAGAATACGCGTGCTGCCGCCTCGGAGATGGCAAAAACGGCCCTGGAAAACAGCATCAATATCCCGCCCACGATGTACCTGAATCAGGGCGATGTGATCGGCATCATGACCGGCACGGATATCGATTTCTCTTCCGTTTATCAACTGCGTTTGAAAAAGAGGTGGTATGAACGCTGAAAACCTGTCGCTGGATTTTATGAAAAACCAGTTATTTGGTGAGTTTCTGCCACTTGCAGGCCTGACGGAAATCGCCATTAACCGCCCTGGTGAGATCCACACCAAAACAAATGGTCGATGGCAGAGGCATGACTCTCCGGTTACGTTGCGCCAATGCCATGCCTTTTCCAACGCGCTGGCCTCATGGCATGACGATAATATTGATGACACGTCGCCAATTCTGTCCGCCACGCTGGAGTCCGGCGAACGCATTCAGGCCATTATTCCCCCGGCTTGCGAGCGGAATACCGTGTCCATCACGCTGCGTAAACCGTCATATGCGCAGAAAACGCATCAATCGTGGATTGAGGCGGGCTTTTATCACCGCGTAACCGGTCAGGAGCAGGCTGAAAGCAAAGACGAGGAGCTGACCCGCTATTACAGCAGCGGAGATATCCCCCACTTTATTGAAAAAGCCGTCGAGTACGGCAAAACGCTCTTTATTGTGGGGGAAACCGGCTCGGGTAAAACCACCTACATGAAGACGTTGCTGCACTATATTCCGTCGCATCTCAGGCTGACGACGATTGAAGACAACCCTGAAATCCGGTTTTACCACCACACCAATTATGTGCATCTGTTTTACCCGGCAGAAGCCACCGACGAGGCGATTGTCACCCCCGGCAGGCTGATACGGGCGAATTATCGAATGAACCCGGACAGAATTCTGCTGGCGGAAATTCGCGGGCGGGAAGCCTGGGATGCGCTGAAAATTATCGGCTCCGGCCATGAAGGACTTATTACCTCCCTGCACGCGGGCAGCCCGGAAGAGTGTATTGAGGGACTCATCGACCGCTGCCATGAAAACCCGGACTGCAACAATATCCCGTTCGATGTGCTGTTACGCAAGGTGCTAAAAAGCATTGATGTGATCGTCAGTATTGATATTCATGGCGACGTCCGCCGGATGAGCGATATTTATTTTAAACCGGTACACCTTCATCACATGAAGGAAATATTCAGATAGACGAACCATTCCCCCCGGCCACCCAGTAAAGGTATTCGATATGAAAACCGTCATACTCACCGCCTTTCTTCTCGGCATGAATGTATTATTTCCGGCCTCAGTGATAGCCGCTGATGCCTGTGAAGCTGTTTTATGTCTGTACGGTAAAACCACCGGAAACAGCGGTGGAAATACCTGTCAGTCGGCTGAACGCGCCTTCTTTTCTATTGTGAAAAAGAACCGGCACGGTTTTCTCCCCGGCCAGACTGCCGATGCCAGACAATCCTTTTTAAACGAATGTGATTCGGCTGACCCGGCCGCGATCAGCCAGATTATCGGTCAATATGGCCGCGTTCGTGGCTAATACTGACGAACCGGGCGCAAAGGCGTGACGGTTTTCAGGTTTTTACGGCCCGCCCATTTTTCGCGAGTTAAGGCACGAAAAATACCGGGCCGTAAAAATGAGGCAGCGGACAGAAATATTTTTGCGGATTACGGCGCGAAAATATTTCAGGCACCGCGCCTCACCGGCAAACAGCCGCGCCCACGCGGCTTTTGCAGGCCGGGGGGAGCCGCAAAAAATTTGCCGCCCCAGCGAGCAAATAGGCGCGCCCACGCGCCGGTTTTTGTGGGGGGCGTGCCCCGCACACCGTCGCGGCTAAGTCTCCGGCCAAAAGCCGGTAGCGTGGCGCGACCACCCGCTTTGAAGGCGTTTTCCCATTTTTTCGCTGGCCGGAACGGACAACAGAAAAAATAGGCGAAAAACGGCGTCTCAAAGGGGGTGGTCGCGCGTAGCGGGCGACGGTGTGCCGCCGTTGACCTTGGGGGTTTTGGCGCGGCGTCCAGCCGCGACATTACCCCCATGAGACAGGCAATAAGGGCGTCCAGCCCGCATGAACTGGCGCACGCCGTTTCGTGCCGGGAAGTGAACTTTCCGGCGCATGGCTGCGAAGAAGCCACCGCATTCGCCTCACCCGATCGCCTCATGACATCGACTCATACGCTGAGGCGAAAGGATGAGGCGATCTCATGAGGCGAGAGCCGACACCGGAGGCACTATGCTGTTAAATAAGCTTGCCGTTTCACTATCACCGATAGTGAACGGAATGCTGGCACTGCTTATGTTTACGCAACAGCATCAACTGATGCTGGCGTTATTATCGGGGCTGACGTTACCGTTTTTCGCATCAATGAAAAGCGGTGAACGACAAACAGCCCCGTTCTGGAAAAAGGGAATTATCGCTTTTTCCCTGCTGTGTTTTCTGTTTGGCACCATGGCCCCGGTGATCATCAGGTTCTTTCAGTGGGTCTATCAGACCAGAATAGCCACCCGGTATTCGCTGGCAACCTGGCCGATACTGATTATCCTCACGGCAACAGGGATTATCTTCCATATTATGCTGCGTCGGGCATTAAATCCTGAACTGGATAAAATAAAGAAACGCCTGGTTAAAAAAACCACCCTTGAGCGGGAATTACGCACCGATGTGCGCACCGTGAGATCATTGCTGCCGGAAACGCTGCATTATGATCCGCTGGATTATATTGATTTGAATAACGGTATTTTTCTCGGCATGGACCGCGATATTCAGCCGATGTATCTCCCGTTAAACGACTGGCAAAAACAGCACGCGGATATTATCGGCACCACCGGGGCTGGAAAAGGGGTGGCCGCCGGGATATTGCTTTATCAAAGTATCCTGGCGGGTGAAGGGGTATTTATTATGGACCCGAAAGACGATGAATGGGCCCCACACCTTTACCGCAAAGCCTGTGAGGATGCAGGCAAACCGTTTGCCTTAATTGACCTGCGAAAACCGCATTACCAGCTAAACCTGATTGAAGCGATTACCGCCGATGAACTGGAAGAGCTTTTTGTCGCCGGATTTAGTCTGGCGGAAAAAGGCCAGGAATCTGACTTTTATCGTATCGGCGACAGAAAAGCGGCACGTATAGCGGCGCAATTTGTCAGCAACCGCCCCTCTTCAACTCTGCGTGATATTTATAACAGCGAGTATGTTCAGAGTATCGCTGAGAAGATCAACGCGTTTTTCGGCAAGCTTGAAGAGCTGGCGTTACTCAATGCCATCAATGCGCCGACAGGGTTTTCACTCCAATCAGTTTTTGATGAAGGTGGCTGCTGTTATGTCATCGGCTCAATGCGCAACAGCAAGATAATTACCGTACAACGCATGTTGCTGATTCGCCTTTATCAGTTAGCGGAGCGGCGCGGCCGGGTACACATCGTCCCCCGCCCTGTAGCTATTTTTCTTGATGAACTGAAATACCATTTATCCAAACCGGCGCTGGAAGGATTGGGCGCTGCACGGGATAAAGGCGTGCATATTATTATGGCCCACCAATCTGTGGCCGATTTAAAAGACTGCCCGGCGGATTTAAACGGCGACGCCGTTGTCGGGGCCGTCGTTGAAAATGCCAAATTCAGGCTGGTTTACCGCGTCATGGACCCGGATACCGCTGAATGGGTGGCAAGAATGTCCGGCACCATCTTAGTGGATGATGAAATCCGCAAGGCGAAAACCGATGCCGTGCTGACAGAAACTATCGACAACGAGCGAACGATCAGGCAGGCCGAGCGTTTCTTTATTGACGGCAATATGATCCTCAACCTGCCTGATTTCGTCAGTTTTATCTTCACCACGAAAACACTACCCTCCGCCTCGTTGATCTCCCCCATCAAAGTGCAAAAACGCGCACTGGAGGCATTCACTGTTTTGCCTGATATCGCTGCATCAGCGGCACCGGTAAAACGAGCGCTGGATTTCAGCGAAGAAGAAAGCGTGCCTCAGATCGATTTTTAGGAGAAGCCATGTTGATATCAACATATCGTGAGCGCCACAGGCGTAATAACGAGAAAATAAAGATACTGCTGAATTTCCTGAAAGAAGAAACCTACAGTGACTTTAAAACACTGATGCTGCTTTTTGATTTTAAAAATCACAAACCACTTTATCTGTTGCTTGCCAAAGCCATCAAAATGGGATGGGTACAAAAACATGAATTTGATACCCGCACGGGGAAAATCTCTTTGTGGGGGATCAGCAGTGACGGGTTAGCGGTGGTAGTAAAACCCAATGACGATATTTTCCCGGCACGGTTTGAGCCGTCCAGACTCACCGGCTGGACGCTGGAGCATCATCTCGATAATCAGGCAGCCAGGCTTATTCTGGAGAAAAAAGGCGCTACAGGCTGGATAAACGGAGATCGCTCAACCTTCCTCGGCCGATATCAGGTCAAACACCGCCCGGATGGACTCATCACCCTGCCTGATGGACAAGTCATCGCGGTAGAAACCGAGCGCCGCCTGAAAACCAAAGCCCGCTATCAGTCAATCATCGCCAGCCACTTACTGGCCCGTACTCACAAGCACTGGATGTACGTTTTCTATATCGTGCCGGACCCGCAGAAAAAACGAGCGCTTGAACTGCTGTTCGACAGCATCAAACACGTCATCGTTAACCATCAACCTATCCCGCTGGAAGTGCGACATCGGAATGTTTTTCGCATTTATACGCTTGCCGAACTGCGACAACTGGATCTGGGGCAATATTCATAAGCTGGATCTGGCGTTGCCAAATCTCATGGTCGGCTAAGAGCGAGGTGCAGACATCGTGTTTACGGTAAGATCGCCGAACTCAAATGACCACTAGAAACCTATCGTTCAAGTAGGTGTGTGGCAATTCCCCATCTGAGTGCAATGCATTTTCCATCCAAAAAATCGAAAACAGAGTAACTCGCATTGGGGTGAGCGTACCGTGAAAAGTTATCGATAGTCCCTTCTTTAAGGATTGCCAGCACTCCCTGACTGACATGCCCATGCGAGACGATACATACGCACTGGTGTTCTTTGGTGCCTTGCAGGTTTTGTAAGAAACTTATTACTCGTTGAGTTGCCTGCGTTAATGACTCTCCCTCTGGCGGACAATACTCTGCATCAAGTCTGAATAACGCATTTGCATCGTACGGATGGTGTTGCAGGAGCTGTGCCGTTGACATGCCTTCAAACTGACCAAATGCCTGTTCTTTAAGGGCAGTTTCAGCTACCAATGAGCAACCAAAGCACTCAGACAGGCTCTGTCCCATTTGCCAGGTACGACCAAGCGGAGAAGCGTAAACACATTCAACCCGGTAATCACTTGCGGCAAATGCTGCCAGTAAGGCTGATGTTTGGCGCTCCCCCCGGTGGGTTACCGTACTATCGCTCTGCCCCTGAATAACTCCTCTCACATTCCACTCTGTTTCAGCGTGTCGAACAAGAATCACTTTCATCGTTAGTGGACCATGCATGTTGTTGATTTAAATGTCCTGGACCAAACATACCAGCCTGCTGCAGTGAAATGCTTTCTGTTCCGGACGAAAAACAGGAACAAGTGTAGCTGAATGCAAACCGGGATGGCCTGTCTCACGAGGGATGCATTGAACGTAGATAATGTCCGCTCCTGGCACTCACCGGAAGTTGATGCATTTACTTTTTCAGGGAGGCTTTGCGGCGCAGGTAATTAGCCGCCAGAGCCGCAATGAGGCCGCACAGGCTCATCTGTAGCCAGGCTAAACGGAAAGATTCGGCTGTATCAGTCTTGCCGCACAGCGCAACAAAGAGTGCCACGCCGATCGCTGCGCCAATTTGGCGTGAGGTATTGATGAGCCCTGTCCCAGTAGAATACATATGTGCCGAAAGCCCGGAAACGGCTCCTGCCATAAAGCCGGTCTGCGCGATACCCGCACCGAGTCCAGTCATAATCAGGCCGGGCAAATAGTTCAGTAACCAGGCATCATGGGTATAGTTGCTAAGTGTAAAAAACCACCAGAGACCGCTCAGAAAGTACAGTACTGAGCCTGCTACAGCAAGGCTCTGCGGGCTAGCCTTTACTTTTCCGATCAGCAGAGAGGCAACAACGGCGGTGCCGGGTCCCGCAGCAAAAGCAAGACCCGCCTGCGCGGCGCTCAGATGCCATACCTTAGTCAGGAACATCGTGCCGCCAAGTAACATAACGGCAAAGCTCATGTAAAAACATCCCATGCCTATTGTAGCCGTTGTAAAAGCCCGAGAATGGAACAGGCTCAGGTCGAGAAGGGGACGGGAGGATTTTAGGCAGTGGTAAACAAACACCGTCAGAATGACAATGGCTCCAACACCGCCCGAGAAAACACTGGCCTCATGGGTGGCCCATTCTGAAGCGTAAGCTATAGTGCCGGTAAGGAGAGCAATTCCTGTCGTCAGGAGTGCGCTTCCCGTGATGTCGGGCGCAGGCCCGGGATGCACTGCACTCTCTTTCAGATATCGGCTACAGATGAGAGACCCAATCACGATTGGCGCATTGATGAAGAAAATCAGATGCCAGTCAGCCTGAACCAAAAAGCCACCCAGAACAGGCCCGGCTGCTGCTGCAACCGAGCCGGTGGCTGCCCAGAACCCGATCACCTGCTTATGCTTCTCCTGAGGATATGCAGCCAGCAGTAACCCAAGGCTGGTTGGGATTAGCATAGCCGCTGCAATCCCCTGGATTGCCCGCGCAGCGATAAGTAGCCAGAGAGTGGGTGCTACCCCACAGAGTAGGCTCGACAGACCAAACAGAGCTAAACCTACCGAGAAGATGGTGCGCCGGCCATAACGGTCAGCAAAACGGCCGCTCAGCACCAGTGTGGATGCAAAACAGACAGAGAAGATCGTCAGGATTAGTGACAGTGCGGCATCGGGTTGTCCGGGAAAACTGTGGCTTATCGACGGGAATGCAAGATTGACGACAAATAAGTCCAATGAGCTCAGGATGCTGCCAAGCCCTATTGAAAGCAAACCTGCCGGGTGAATGCGTGATGGTGAACTCGCGCTTATGGTTGATGAATTAAGGTTCATTTTTCCTCTCTGAAAAAACACTGGTCGCTTACTGCAATAATAATGATATGCGTGTATATACCCGCATATTGCCAGGAGCGTCAATGATTTCTAATCTTTTGGGTCAGCAAACTATCGGCTTAAGCCAGGGAGTAACTGCTCAGATGGTCGTCTCCCGGCCTTGCGTTGTGGACTCAGATATAATGTGGGTATATGCTCGTAATCCCTTTTTCTTATCTGAGCTTGATACGGGCACTTGATATGAATTCTCCCTGCTACTGTAAAAACCTGCGTGATTTCACACGTAAGATGACCGCTATTTACGACAACGAGCTGGCTCCCTATGACATTAATATTGCGCAGTATTCGTTGATGATGCTGGTTATCAATAATAACCCTGTAAGCCTGACCCGACTCGGTGAGATCGCTGGCCTGGATCGTTCGACGGTAGGGAGAAACGTCACCGTTCTGGTGCGTCAGGGATGGTTGCAAATTGACCGAGATGGCGATGATAAAAGGCAGCAGCAGGTTTCAATCAATCCTGAAGGTAAAGCATTGATCAGTCAAGCATTGCCGGCCTGGCAGCGCTGCCAGCACATCATTGAAGAACGTCTGGGAGCAGACAGCGTCGGGTTACTACAGCAAATTTTCCAGCAAATCTAAATTGCATGCGACCACTTTATCCGCTTAAGATTATTTGCGGGCATATACCCGTAGTTGCAATTTAAGCCCAAAATCATGAGCGTAAGGAAGAGGTGTCAACGTGAAATATCAGATCCTTGGAAAAACCGGCGTGAGAGTCTCTTCAGTTGCCCTGGGGACGGCAAACTTTGGTATGCGGTGGGGTCACGGCGCATCGTCAGATGAAAGCAGGGCGATTTTAGACGCCTATGAGGACGATGGTGGTAACTTCATCGATACCGCAGATGTGTATCAGTTCGGAGAGTCGGAAGAATTCCTCGGGACCCTGCTACAGGGGCGCAGAGAGGATTTTTTCCTCGCGACAAAATATTCGAGTGGCGCATCTAAAACGGCAGGCAGGCTGGTTACAGGCAACAGCCGGCGGGCGATGGTGTCCTCAGTGGAAGCAAGCCTGAAGCGGCTTAAAACCGATCGTATCGATTTATACTGGATTCATCATCCAGACGATATCACGCCGTCAGAAGAACTGATCCGTGGGCTTGAAGACCTGTCCAGAGCAGGAAAAATTCTGTACGCCGGTTTATCAAATTTTTCGGCCTGGCGACTGGCGCGTGCAGCAACACTTGCCGAGTTGTCTCATGCGGTGCCTATTGTCGCCTCTCAGTTTCAGTACAGTCTGGTTTCGCGCCAGCCTGAACGTGACATGCTAAAAGCCTGTCGAGCACTGCAGATAACGCCTGTGACCTGGTCCCCGCTGGGCGGAGGAATGCTCACGGGAAAATACCGCGCCGGTGAAAAGGGCAGGGCAGAAGGAATGGGTGGAAAGGTATTCCAGGCGGAAAACAGCGAGCAGCGCAGCGCCATTCTTGACGAAGTTCTGGCTATTGCCGCTGAAACCGGGGCAAGCCCCGATCAAGTCGCCATTGCCTGGGTGGCTGCACAGGAATGTATCCCCATTATTGGTCCCCGGACGCAGGCTCAGTATGTAAGTAATGCAGGATCTTCAGGGCTGATTCTCACAGATGCGCACACCGACAGGCTGAACAGCGTCAGCCAGTTTGACAATGACATTAAAACCGCACCCGTGCAGACATCATTGGATCACATTACGCCGGGTAAACCGGTGGCATAAAAATTTGAGATAACCAGCCGGATAAACGGAAATCCTAATTGTTGTCAGTTTAGCCGGCTGAAGTGAGCGGGAAAGGATTAAGCGAAAGGTAAGTGTTTCACAGCAACATATCCACCGCGACCAGTACAAGTGCCCCTGCAAGAAGCATATTGACCAGGCGACCATGCCGGCGGAGAAGAGCCTGAAACAGGTGTCCTGCCGCCGCCCAGCAGAGATTACCAAAGGCGCCAATCAATGCCAGCAGAACGCTGACCAGAATAATCCAGACCTTACTACTGGTATAGGGGATGACAAAGGTGGAAAGGGCCGTTATCCCGTAAAGGATGATTTTTACATTCGCAAACTGCAGTAAAAAACTGCTCCTGAAGCTAAGAGGAACATTAGAAGATGGATCATTTGCCGGATGGCTTCGGGCAATTTTCAGCGCCAGCCACAGAATATAAATCACGCCTAAATAGGTCAGCCAGTGGGTTACAGAAGGCAGCGTCCGGGTTATCGCTACGGTAAATAAGGCACACAGGAGCATGATGATGAGAAAACCTGCTCCCATACCAGCCAGAGGACGCAGGCTTTTACGGAATCCGTGAGCGTGTACACTACTGAGAGCCAGGATGTTGTTAGGGCCTGGGGTCAGTGCAGTAATAAAGGTATAAGCCAGAAAAGCACCAGCGAGTGAAAGTGACATAAAAACTCCTCTTTTTTTTAAATTTAGAGGATGCTAAGAACAAAAAAAATTTAATGTTTTTGCATTCATGATTCAACTTTATGAATACTTTTCAGGAGGCAATCTTGGACTTACGTCGTTTGTTAACCCTAAAAGCCATCCTTGAGGAAGGAACCTTTGCCAAAGCAGCGAATAAACTCTGCTGTACGCAATCAACCATCACATTTCAGATCAGGCAACTGGAAGCTGAGTACAGCGTTCAGCTGTTTGAAAAAATAGGCCGACGCATGGTGCCAACAGATGCCGCCATGAATATGATGCCGCATATTCATGAAATGATGACCGTTATGAATAGCATTAAGCAGGCCGTGCAGCTGAGCGGTGAGCCGGAAGGTGAACTGCGCATTGCCGTTGGTGAGACGCTGCTTTCCTACAAGATACCGCAGGTGCTGAAGAGTTTTAAGAAACGAGCGCCAAATGTGTTGCTGTCTCTTCAATCCAAGAACTGCTATACCATCCGTGACAGCCTTCTGGCTAATGAAATAGATCTGGGGATTTTCTACTGTGTGGGTAATGATGCTTCTCTCATCATGGAGAACTATGATGAACATCCTCTGGTACTCGTGGCTTCTCCGGAATTAACGACGGTTGATTTTATCAAGGGAAATCAGCATATCCCCGTCAGTTTTATTATCAATGAAAAGCAATGTGTATTCCGTCTGATGTTTGAATCTATCCTCAGGCAGAGGAAAATCACGGTTGACTCCACCATAGAGCTCATCAGTATTGAAAGCATTAAGCAGTGCGTTATGGCGAATACAGGTGTGACTTACTTGCCCCGATTTACAGTGGAGAAAGAGTTGCGTGCCGGGTTGCTGCAGGAACTTCCGCTTCTAACGACCCCTGAAATGCTTTCTGCAGTCTGTGCCCATCACGCAGGTAAGGTCATTACGCCAGCAATGGGGTTGTTTATTCAGACCTTACGGGAGAGTCTGTACGATTGACCGCTACCCTTGTATTGCCTTGCACGCTTGCCCTTTCAGTTTACAGCAAATGATTGGGCTGATATTGGCTCCAAGTTGCCCTAAGCCAGTTCCATCGGTTGAATTCACAGCGAGAAGCGGACGTTGAAAATACACAGTCGGTACTTTCTGGCGATGAACCTTCCCGAAGACGTCATGCTCCGAGCATCAATAAATCCCTGAGCTCGCTGAACGAAGATGACCTGCTTGAAGTCATGATAAAGCTTCAGGGGAGATCTGAGGCCATATTTGGTAAAAGGTGAACTTGACAGAACCCCCAGACTCACTGACTATTGGCGCTGTGTTGCAGCTATTGCAATCACTCCCTGAGAAGATTTCTGAGAAATGCAAATAACTTCAATGATATAATATAAAAATAAAACCTCGGGAAGCCAGGGTAAATTTCTGGTGCCACAGAAAACCGATGAAATTTAACCTTTAATAAACCCAGAAGTAATCAATACAGGATAAATAATGACAAGGGTAAGAATAAAAATAGTCACTCTTGATCATAGGCCTGTCCGCTTCAATAAAGATAAAATAGCAGAATATAAATCCAGTCTCTTTGAAATCAATAGTGTTATTGACGATTGCCTATTCCTCTTGAAAATGTTGTATATAGAACTTTGTATGCATATTCAATTACTTACAAGCACTATGAGGATCGGCTTCCCAGTTATGACGATACTCCAGGATTCACACATGATTAAACTAAAGGTTGTCTTTTTGATATGAATGGGTTTGAAAAAGACTTGATAGAGTCTTGTGATAAACCAATAATATGCAAAGGCTGCGAACATAAACTAGCCACAAAAAAAGTTCCTACTAATTTGATTGGAGTAGTCAGGAAAGAATTAAAGGGAATAAGGAAGGCTCTATATCATAGATGGGCAGACTTTATAAAGTCCCACCCTATTTTATCGCTGGTAATATCACTGATTTCAGTTGTTTTATTTGGAGTGCCAAGTTCAGTCATCGCATCAATACTATATGATAATGTCATAAAAAATTGGTTCGCATAATAACGATATATTAAAGAGATCGCTGTGGGAGAAATTTGCAGTGGCCTTTTCAACATATGGACATTTCTACCGAGCCAGTGGGAGGTGCGGACATTTTCACTGGGCCTTGACACCCGCAGGGCCCCTCAGCGTGATTCTTGCACTGGCGGGCCGTTTCCGCTACCTTTCTCCGTCAAGAATCCTGATACACGCCCCTGATAATTTCTGCGCGTCTGCATTGCTATGCAGTGAGAACTGTTCTTCATCGATTAGTGCTAGCAGATGTTGGAAACGTCAGCTTTTGGCACGGAGCGGACAGAGAGTAAGGCCACCAAGCACCTTGAACAACGTCGTCTGATGCTGCAATGGTGGGCTAATTTTCTGGATGCTAACAGCAACGGTCTGGTTAGGCTGTTTGACAGTTTCAGAACGGTGGCAAGGAACGGTATTCCGGTTCCGTTTGATGCCAAAAACCGGGAGATGTTTCTGTTCCGCATGATAAACGAACTGGAACAGGCTCCCGACAGCCACGACTAAATGCCGTCAATGAGGAAATCGATGGCGGCCTTTACCTGAGTACGGTACTGCGACGCATCACAAAACACCGCCCCCAGAGCCTGCACAGGGATACTTGCCAGCTCGTGTGTCATTACGGCGTATTCTTTGCCATCCGTCAGCCTGACGACGGGGACAAGGCGATCCGGTCGGCGGCCTGCCGGGTACTTTTCAACAGGGAGCAACGGGATCACTATCCGACGATTTAACTGTCCAATAATATCGCTCGTAACATCGAGCAACAGCGGGTAAACGACGCTTTTCCCGGTATTACCGTATACGGTGAATTGCATGGTTAAAACGTCCTGTATTCGTCACTGAAACAGCCGTTTTCATCATGAAAGCGATTTAATGCGTCGATGGCTTCCCTGTTCTCTTCCTGCCATTTTTTCGCTTCATAACGGCGAAGCTCTGCATCCAGGGCGGTTGACAGCGTGGCACTCAGGTTAATGCCCGCTTCACGCGCCCGGACCAGTAAGGCACGCTCTACCGTCATGGTCACGCTCTGCGTGTTGCGTTGTTTCGCGGTCATGATTTCCTTCCTATATGAGATACGTGCGTATTACACGGCACAATACACTTATCATAACACCAAAAACAGGCCCGGCTACCGTTGCCGTCCTGCAAACGTCACCGTCAGCCGTCATAACTGGGCCGTCGTTTACAGCAATCACCGGTGTAAAAACACCGTTTGCGGGATGCGCGGGCTCTTTGCCGCCCGCACCCGCAGCCTGCGAATTTTCCGGACATATTATGTCCAGAAAATTCGCAGGGAAATTTAAACATCTGTCACCTTCCCTGCCCCGATATAAGGTTAAAGCCGCATTCCTTTGCAGCGTTGATCCAAATCAGATTTTATCCATCAGATAACGATGCGCTTTTGAGGCGGCACTGGCCGCTTTGAAAACATAGCGCTTGTCGTTTTTCAGCGCCTGAAGCCATGAGGCAATATAGCTTTCATGCTGCACCTCTCCAACAATCCCAAAATCCGCCATCAGAAAAGCACTTCCCAACTCTGCCACTAATTCCTCCTCCGCATAATCTGCACTGCCAAATTTCCCTTTCATTTCACGGTTAAGCCGTTTTTTACCACCACTCCAGTGAACCAGCTCATGCAGGCCAGTAGCATAGAAATTAGCTGCATCTGAAAACAGATGGCGCTCCGGTAGCCAAACTTCATCGGTTGAGGGTCTGAAAAAGGCGTTTTGTCCTTTCTCAAGGATGTTTGCGCCACTCTTCTGGAACAGATTTTCAGCCTCCGGCAATGGGTCAAAGGTTACTTCCGGGCTGACTGTTTCAGCTGTCACTGGAAGGCCGTCAATTTGCTGAACGTTAAACACGTTGAAAGTTTTCAGCATCGGGATCTGGTCAATTTCACCGTCTTCGTTTTCTTTCTCTAAGGTTGTATAGAAAATGGCTGTCGTGCCGTGCTCGCCTTTGCGAACCTGCCCACCTACTGCCTGTGCTTGTTTGTAGGTCATCCAGCGTGGATCACCGAAGCCCTGTTCTGACGCACTGCACCACAACAGCATGATATTCATTCCGCTATACGCGATGCCGGTTGCGAAGTTGGAAGGTAAACCAGACATGCCCGGCACACGCTGCCATGGGCACGTCCAGGGTTTCACACCCGCTTCCAGCGCGGTGATGATGCTGTCGGTGACGGTCTGATAAATATCAGGTTTGGTTTTGGAAAATTTCGTTTTTGAGGAGCCTGACTGCTCCAGCGGGGATACGCTGGTCGCCGCTGCGGTGTTAGGGGCGCTAGTCTGGGTATGCAGGGAAATGGTCATGGTTTTTTCTCCGTCAGTGGTGTGATTTTCGTCTTCGTATCGCCTGACGGTTCGCTTTCCCGGCATCGTTCCGGCACGCAAGGGCGCAGAATGCGTGCCATTTACCCTTGCGGGACGGGTTGTGTTGGGAAACGATTAACCGGAAGCAGATACGGAGAACGGAAAGCTCGTGGGAGAAAAAACTGACACTGGATAGCCGGGCGTAGCGCCCCTTAGGCCGCAGCGGTGAAATGGGCTTGGGATATTGAATTTGGAGGTATTAGTTCAGACCTGAACTAATGGTATTTTGAGGTTGAAGACAATATGGCAGCCTGCTTTGCGAAAAGTGGGGATGCTAGAAATTCATAGGCTAGGTGTAAAGCTGACCCCAAAGGATATGTCTCCAACTGATGCACAGCAAACAGGTAAGTTTCGCCAGCCAGTGTAAATGTCCTGAGGATTCTACATCCATGTGTCAGTTGTTCACATGTTAAAACAACAATACAACAGTACTCAGAGGCCTCGCATTAATCCGCTTTAAGAATCAACTGCTAACTTTACGTATTTAGCGCTGGCAGCTAATAGTTTTATCAATGAAAATCAATGAGCTAAATTTGGTCATGTTTTGGTTTTAACCCTCGCAATATAGAAGTATTATTTTAAGATTAATCCACTTCCCTTGTTTTCTCTCGCCATGCCTTGGCGTATGAGGAAAGTCAGTTTTAAGGTTATTGCCCATGGAGTTATGGATATTTATAGCGGCGGTTTATGTAATTTACCTATTGTTTTTCAAAAAGAAAAAACATAAATCTGCAGGATTTCATTCTTCAAAAACCGTAAAAGCGCCACCTAAAGAATGGCTTGCTGACATCAAGAAAAAAGAGGCTGTTGTGAGAAAAGATGACAGTGAAGATGATGATCTGGCAACTTTTACACTGGACAGCGACCGGAGTGTCGAATACAGAGTAACAACGATTCAACGTCAGAATCCCCCAAAAACTACTGGTACTTTGGCTCGATGGGTGCAGCCTGGTGAGGTGACTACTGTAGGCGGTATGAAGATCACCAGTGGTCACTTCTACTTCGGACAGCGGATGAAGCCCGCCGGGCAAAGCATGAGCGGCTATTATGATGATGGCACTGAGGCATCATTAATTGACGACACGCTCAATATTCACCATAAACCTTATCTTTACGAAGATAGTTCATTGGGATACTGGCCCAGCTATTCCTCGCTTTCAGCTGATGCGCGCGGCGCGTATCTAAACTGGCTTGCCAGTGATAGGTCCGACGCGTCATGCCCTGTAGGCTACGTATTTATCTATCTGTATGGGCTGGAAAGAAAGGCACTTGTTGACTGCCGGGATGGTAATACACCTGACGCAGAGTTCTGTACACTATTTAATGAAATCTGTCGGTTAAGATCGGTATTCATTGAGAACCGCTCTTTCCGGAATTACTCGTCCCAGTTACTGGAAGCAATGTCTATTCTGCGCCCAGATGTTGATCTGGTTGCCGACCTTGGCCGTGATTCGAGTTTCAGCAATGGTATGCAGTTTAAGCTAGCCTTGGCAAAGGCTGTGGATACAGGAATTCCTGTGTCAGCCGATCTGGCGCTGACGTGGGTAACAAATCACACGGAGTATGCGTTACGAACTCCCGCCCGCCGCTGTGCGAAAGAATTTGCTGCGCTTTTCAAACGGCGCTATACCCTCAAATATGGTGAGGGGATGGTTGTCAAACCGAATAAAACACGACTGCGTCTGGATTACACCCCTGCAAGTCCCAGCTTGCGCGGCATTCGCCTGCCTGTTCCAGACTTGCCTGACCCTAGTGCATTGAAGGGGCCTGTCCAGAAAATTATGACACTTGCAGAGATCTGTACAGATGAACTGGATGCTTACAGCCGCTATCTTGGCAGGAAAGGCACGTCAGAAAATGATACTGCGGCAATCATGTTGCTGCCTATGGAAATCATCAATGAAAGCGCAGGAAAAGTTTTAAATACATTCAAATGCTGGGCTGATGAAGTGATAGCGAGTCACAAGGGGTTAACCACCGTTGCTGACTTCTGGGCACATATGGGAGCCACTTGCCCGGCGAAAATCAATAAAAAAGAAGCCGACCTGATGCAGGCCTTTGCACTGAAAATGGGCTACTGCCTAGCACCTGATCCGCTTTACCACCATGTGAAAGCAGAAGCTGACGGCGTACTGGTTTTATTTGCCGCTGGTGAGGGAGCGCGCTTACCACCATCTCCGGCGTTTATCTCAGCGGTGATGACGCTAAGGCTGGGGTCAATGGTGGCTTTAACCGACAATAGCCTTGATCAGGCCGAGCAGAAAGTGCTGGAAAATGCTATCGACCATAATTCTGGCTTTAGCGAAGATGAAAAACGCTCCTTACATGCGTATTTGACGTGGCAACTTCATACCCCGGCCAGCATGGCTGGCATGAAAAATAGAATAGCGCTGTTGAGTGCGATGGAAAAATCAGCAGTAGGTAAGGTTATCGTGGGAGTAGCCTGCTCGGATGGCAGAATTGAGCCTGCCGAAATCAAACAGCTGGAAAAAATTTATTCAGGCCTAGGACTGGATCCTTCAACTATCTCCGGCAACATCCATCAGCATTCTACGGCAGAGGTTACCCCACTGTCGTCTGCATCAGCGAGTCTTGGGGCGGCTGAGTTCACGCTGGACGCCAGCGTGCTGGCTCACCATGAGTCGGCCACAGACGATGTCCGTAAATTACTTAGCGCGATTTTCACCGAGGACGAACCGGAATTGCGCGAGAGCACTCCTGTCGCCGGAGCGCAGGATGGTGGCCTTGATAATGCACATAGCCAGCTTTACCACAGGCTTCTGGAAAAGGAGCAGTGGCCCCGGAAAGAGGTGATGGAACTGTGCGAAAATTTTAATTTGATGCTCAGCGGTGCACTTGAGGTTATTAATGATTGGTCCTATGCGGTGGTTGATGCACCAGTGCTGGATGATGCCGATGATGATATCTGGGTAGACCTAGAAATTGCCAAAGAATTAGAGGGATAGTTGATGTCTGTGACACGCATAAGAGTTAAAGAACGGGATGCCATTATCCAATCACTGAAGTCTGGTGTAACGCCAAGAATAGGCATTCAGCACATCCAGGTGGGCCGGATGAATGAGATTACAGCCCTCCATCAGGATATTGAGCGGATAGCGGACGGCGGCGCAAGCTTCAGACTCATCATCGGTGAATACGGATCCGGCAAAACGTTCTTTTTGAGCGTTGTACGCTCTATTGCACTGGAAAAAAAACTGGTAACAGTCAGTGCCGACCTTTCCCCTGACAGGCGCATTCATTCATCGGGAGGTCAGGCGCGTAATCTCTACTCAGAGCTTATGAAAAACATGTCCACCCGCAACAAACCTGATGGTAATGCGTTACTCAGTGTTGTGGAGAGATTCGTCACGGAGGCGAGGAAGGAGGCTGATGCGGATGGCATTACAGTCTCGTCAGTTATTCACCAACGCCTGGCTGCGCTGTCCGACATGGTGGGGGGATATGACTTTGCTAAAGTCATTGATGCATTCTGGCGCGGACATGAACAGGATAACGAAACGTTAAAATCCAATGCCATTCGCTGGCTGCGGGGCGAATACACCACAAAAACCGATGCCCGAAACGATCTCGACGTCCGGACTATTATCTCAGACGCCTCGTTTTACGATTCATTGAAGCTGGTAAGCCTGTTTGTCCGTCAGGCAGGCTATGCCGGGTTACTGGTCAGCCTCGACGAGATGGTAAACCTTTATAAGCTGAACAACACTCAGGCGAGAACTGCGAACTATGAACAGATCCTGCGGATCCTGAATGACTGTCTGCAGGGTTCTGCCGAGAATATTGGTTTTGTTCTTGGAGGCACGCCCGAGTTCTTGTTTGATCCGCGTAAAGGGCTCTACAGTTATGAGGCGCTGCAATCGCGTCTGGCGGAAAATCGGTTCGCTCAGAAAGCAGGAGTAATTGACTACTCGTCACCCACGCTACATCTTGCCAGCCTCACCCCAGAGGAATTGTATATTTTACTGAAAAATCTTCGCCATGTTTATGCAGGCGGAGAGCCCGAAAAGTATCTGGTATCAGATGATGCACTTACCGGTTTTCTGCACCATTGCAGTAAAACCATCGGAGATGCTTACTTCCGTACTCCCCGAAACACCATCAAAGGTTTCCTGGATATGCTGGCCGTGCTGGAACAAAACAGTACGATAAGCTGGCAGACGCTAATCTCGGGTGTGGCGATTGAAATTGACAGGCCCAGCGATATGGATAATGCCATTGCGCAGGGAGAAGAAGATGATGATGACGGCCTGGCTAACTTCAAATTATGAGCAACGCGTACGATAGTCTCGATCCCCGCGTTCGTAAGTGGGTTTATAAGCAGGGCTGGTCTACATTAAGACCCCTGCAAGAGAGCGCTATCCCGATTGTTTTAGCCCGTGACCAAGACGTGCTAATTAGTGCAGGTACAGCAGCGGGTAAAACAGAGGCTTTCTTTCTGCCTGCCTGTTCAGCGATTTCAGACATTACAGGTGGATTTGGTATTATCTATATCAGCCCACTTAAAGCACTGATTAACGACCAGTATCGACGTCTTGAGAGCCTGGGCGAGGTGTTGGATATGCCGGTGACGCCATGGCATGGTGATGTACCGCAAAGCAAAAAGAAGAAGATACGGACCGACCCGGCGGGCATCCTACTTATTACGCCAGAATCACTTGAGTCATTACTCATAAATTCATCGGGCTGGATTAAACAGGCGTTTTCGCCAGTAGCCTACATTGTTATTGATGAGTTTCACGCTTTTATTGGTACCGAACGCGGCATGCAACTGCTCTCGCTGCTAAACAGAATTGATCATGTGCTGGGCCGTCATGCGAATCCAGTTCCCCGCGTTGCGTTGAGCGCTACGTTAGGAGAACTGGATAAAGTGCCTGAACTGTTGCGTCCGGATCAGCGATTGCCCTGCAAAATTGTGACAGACAGCAATAACACGGCCACACTGCAAGTGCAGGTTAAAGGCTATCTGGTACCGGTGCCCGAAAAAGGAGAAGAACCACAAAGCTCAGCAGAAAAACACGTCTGCGCTGACATTTTCAGACTCTGCCGTGGCGACTCCCATTTAGTTTTTGCAAACAGTCGAAAGCGCACTGAAAGCATTGCAGCGACGCTGAGCGACATGTGCGAGGAAAATGTTGTTCCGAACGAATTCTTTCCCCATCACGGATCCCTATCCAGGGAATTACGCGAGGCACTTGAAGCCCGTCTACAGCAGGGTAATTTGCCCACAACAGCCGTCTGTACCATGACACTTGAGCTGGGTATTGATATCGGTAAGGTGCAGTCGGTTATACAGGTTACTCCTCCACATTCCGTCTCCAGCCTGCGTCAGCGTATGGGCCGGTCAGGACGGCGAGACTCTCCATCAGTTCTGAGAATGCTGATCTCTGAGCAAGAACTTACCGCAACCAGCGGCATCGTAGACCGCTTGCGGCTACAACTGGTTCAGTCGATGGCGATGATTAGATTGATGATCACTAAGCGATGGTTCGAACCGGCTGATGCCCGACAGATGCATTACTCCACGTTGCTACATCAGATTCTTGCGATCACAGCGCAATGGGGCGGGGTTCGAGCCGATCAACTTTGGTCACAACTGTGCCAGACAGGCCCCTTCCGGAACATCGACTTAACTGATTTCAAAAGTCTGCTTCGACATATGGGGGCACACGGCCTACTGACACAACTTGCTAGCGGAGAAATGGTTATCGGGGCTGAGGGAGAGAAACTGACTAACCATTATACGTTTTACGCCGTGTTCAATACCCCAGAAGAGTTCCGCATTGTCACAGGAAACCGAACCCTTGGCACAGTACCAGTGGACTCTCCCCTTCTGCCTGACCAGCACATAATCTTCGGTGGACGCCGCTGGAAAGTGACAGAGATCGAGGTGGGAAAAAAAATTATCTATGTCGAGGCGACCAAAGGCGGCCAGCCGCCACAGTTTAGTGGTGGGGGTATGTCTGTTCATGATGTTGTTCGTCAAGAGATGCTCGCGATCTACAGGGAGAATGATTATCGCATCGCGATAGGAAGTAAGAGAGTCGATTATGCAGATGCCACCGCCAGAAGCCTTTTTGCAGAAGGCTGTGACAACTTTAAACGTTACAATCTGCAAAACTCCCATTTTATTTCCGACGGCCAGCATAGTTACGTTCTCCCCTGGATGGGGGATAAAGTCGTTAATACAATAACGGCCTTGCTCATGCGTAGCAGCTTTAAAGCCAGTTCGTTTGCAGGTGTTATAGAGACAGAGGGCGCAAGCGTATCCTCTGTCCAACGCGCGCTAAAAGAAATACTGCTGTCGGGCTTGCCTTCAGAGTCTGAGCTCGCTGCAGATGTTCCAGAAAAATATCTGGATAAATATGACGATTATCTACCGGAGTCTCTGCTTGCGAAAGGATATGGAGCAAAGGCGTATGACATAGAAGGCGCGCAGAACTGGCTACAGAAAAATATTCTATAAGCTTTTATCGCAATGAGGGTATAAAGAAATTATTTATACCCTTAATTATTTACATCCTAATATTTTTACTTCCCAGTGGATTTACTAGGCTTTAGCTCCGGAGTATTGCCGGGAGTATCCTTATTATCACGACGACGTTTATCAGGTTTTCCTGTCGATTTAGCAATTGGTTTAGGACCAGGTTTAAGAGCCATGATAGTTATCCTTTAGCGGTTTAAGAGGGAAGCCCTCTACATCGATATATGGGATGTAATGAAAATTTTCAATTTGAGGTTAACTGCTTTCAAACAATTAACTCGCAATTGTGTGAGCTATGTCCGCTTTGGCACGAACCGGACAGACTCGAGGCCACATAACATCTGCTATGAGCGATCTAAGGACATTTACCTTTGGGAGGAAGTGGAAGTCCTCTAAAAATGATTGATCCCTTAAAACGGGATACTTACACAACTGTGATATCATGCAACAGTATTAGTATACCTATAGGTATCTGGCATATGAAAATAATAATCATTAGTGATTTACATGTTGGTGACGCGGCTGTTTCAAATGAGTTTGCAGTAGGAAGCTCTAACAACGCTGTAAAAAATCAGTTTCTAAATGAATTAAGACATCTTGCTAAACAAGAGGATATACGAGCTGACTATCTTATTGTCGCGGGTGATATCACAAACAGAGCAACTAGAGAAGAATTTGAACTTGCATCTACACGCTTGAAAGAAATAGCGATGATTGTGGGAGTGGAGCAAGAAAAAGTCTTTTTTGTTCCAGGGAACCACGATGGTAACTGGGTTGAAGAAGAACTTTCAATGACCTCAAAAGAAAACATTAACATGACAATTGAACGCAAATATAGCAACTTGCGCTTCAATGACTTTTTTAAACAATGTTTAGACCGAGCTCATTTTGGCTGTTATTACAATGAACCATATTTTGCTATTTGGAGTGATGAGAACCTAAATATCATTGGTGTGAACAGTTCGGTTTATGACCACTATGATAGAAAACCTCATCACGGTGTTATTCGCAAACAGGATTTAACAGAACTGGATAGAAAGCTTCAAGAACTGCAGATTGCATATAGCGAGAAGATTAATCTGCTAGTCATACATCACCATCCAATCCAGCAGCCTGATTTACCTTTTGATACCGCTGACCATAGCATCTTACAAAATGCAGCTATCCTGATGGAAATTGCGTCTAAGCATAGCATTAATTTTATCGTACATGGACATAAACATATACCCAGGCTTGCACAGTATTCTGACGACTATCAGCATCCTATTAATATACTTTGTGCTGGCAGTTTCTCTGCGCGTTTAGATGATAGATGGTTCCAAGGGGTACCGAATACTATTCATCAAATTGAAATTGATAAAATTTGTGATGTAAACAAAACCCCTTTAGGGAAGGTAGTGACTTGGTCACACAATACAGGACATGGGTGGACAAAAGATGAGTCCATTAACGGAATACCTCATAAAGAGTTTTTTGGTAATCGCATGTTACCTATTGAACTAAAAAAGCAGCTAAAAAAATCTATTGAGAGTTTTTTCGAGACGCAGACACATGTAAAGTGGAGTGAACTATCTAACCATTATGCTGATATAATATATACTTCGAGAAAGCTACTTGAAAAGACCATTATGGATTTATCTGATGAAGTTGGCTTTACAATATTTAAAACTCCAGGACAAGATGAGTTATTCATTTTGCTGAAGGGAAAATAACATGCATAACTTATTTGGGTTTAATAATATATTTGAACACTCTAACGCTAGATATTTCACTTCTAACCAACTAGCTGAAGAGTTTGTTTGGACTCCAGCATTTGAATCACTAATATCTAACAAAAATCATATAATACTAGGTTCTCGAGGCTCGGGTAAGACTGCTTTGATTAAAATGCTTTCTCATGAATGCCTTACTAAGTTAAATGATGAAAAAGCAAGAAAAATCATAGATCAACGCTCGTTTATTGCGACGTACATTCCCTTGAAAGTTGAATGGGTAAACTCAATTGGTGACATTGATGATAATAACCAGCTTTTTAAGTGGAGTTTGAACTTATCTTCATGCGCAAGGTTTCTAGATACCATACGAAGCTGCCTTCATTCGTATATTGAGAATGAAATAGATAGGGTTATCAAAGAAAAATCCATTTGTAATAAAATATCAGAATTATGGTTATCTAAGAAATTAAATACAATTACCGATATTTATGACGAGCTAGAGATTACCGAATATAAAAAAAATATTATATTTAATAAGATGAAGCTAGGTCTTAAATTAAGTGATGATGATATTATGGTTGGGCTTAACTTTAATACTGATTTATTTAAGCCTTTAATAATGGCACTATCTACGGTAAGAAAAGAAATCGGATTTTCTAATTCCTCTACATTCTGTGTTTGTATTGATGAGGCTGAATTCTTAACAAAAGAGCATCATAGAATATTGAACACGCATATGAGGTCATATAATGAGATTGTATTCAAAATAACAACAATGCCATACCGGCACTATACTCTGGAAACTGTTACGGGCACTCCATTAAACATGGGGCACGACTTTGATTATTTAAATATTGATAAGCAAGGCCTCCATGGTAGTTCAAACAATAACTCTCATAATTTCTTTGAAAATTTCGCAGATAAGCTTTTTAGAAAAAGAATAAATAATTCATCTATTATTAACAAAGATATCACACTAGAGTTTCTTTTGGGTAATTCAATATTAGTTGACTCCCCAAAAGATGCACTTCCTGATGATAAACTGATGGAGAAGGTGAGAGAGTATTGTGATTCCGGTACGATCAAAAGAGCGGAGAGGTTACTGGAACAAGACTATTCTCTTTTCGAAAGCTCAGTATCAAGGAAATTGAGAGGGACACTGATATTAAAAGATTCCTTTCAACGTTATAAAGGTAATGCTTCACCATTTATATTTTCTGGGTATTCACTGATAGTAAGATGTTCTGATGGAAACCCACGTCGTCTATTACGATTATTCAATTATCTTTTTTCAAAGAATATTGAATCTTGTACTGAGCTTAAGCCTCTATCAGACAAGGAACAAGGTGCGAAACTAAAAGAGTTTTCATACTCAGAGCTAGATGGTTTAAACCTAGAGGTGGATGGAAAGAAAGCTTTCGATTTGTTTACAACAATTGGTAGGTTTTTAAAAGACAAACTTCATACAGACAAAATAAATACAGATACATACAACTCATTTTCATTTGATGTTGAAGATGACAACGTATGGAAGTATATAGAAACAGCTGTAGATCTAGGTTTAATTTACCCAGATTTTAGAGGGTTGGACAACGATAACAAAATGCCAAACAGAAAAGGTAGATTTTCCTTGGCCTTTTGTTTATCACCTCATTTTTACTTAATGCCAAGAAAAGGAAACTCCATCAAATTATCTGTGATAATGAACAATTCTTCTTATAGTCGATTTAAAGCTATAAATAAAAACAATGATGATGGACAATATAGTCTAGAATGGGAGGGGGATGATGAATAAATTACATGTAGATGACTTATCAATAGGTGAGCTAAGTCAGTCAAAATATGATATTGCATTATTTTCTTGTGGATACGAAGAACGCTGTATTGACGTGGCTACACGATTGCATAAGGATAATATCGACAATGTGATTGTTTTAGCTTTTGACCAACATAAAGAAGATCCAGTTCGTATCGATAGTTTGAATTATTTTTCAGAAAGTTGGACTGGCTTTAAATTGCTAGAAATTTCACAAAGAGAAATTTCTGAAATACAAAAAGTACTAAGTGAAATAATTAACAATATTAATGTTACGGAATTAAAAATATTAATTGACTACACTTCGATGTCTCGAGCTTGGTATGCAGCGATTTTAAACTACCTAGTCAATTTTTGTGAATTAAGAGTAACAGTTGATTTGATATATGCAACTGCAGTGTATAAAAATTTAGATCTCAACGTTGAACTAGGTGAGTTACGCATAATTCCGGGGTGTGAAGGTATTTCATTAACCAAAAGACATAATGCAGCAATATTTATGTTGGGCTTTGATAGATATGGTCCTCAACGTTTGTATAATTTATTAAACCCAAACAAATGCTTTGGTATCATGGCTGCACCAGCTGCAACCTATGATTATGAAAATACTTGTTTAGAAAAAAACAAAGACTTTATTTCACACTACCTTGGTGGTGAAGATAAACTCATAAAATTGCCTATTAATAGTATTGCTACATGTTATGATAACATGTCACAAATGCTCTCTCCTCTTAGGTCTGAGTATAACGTTTCCATCATTCCATTTGGGCCAAAGCCACATATTTTAGCCGCGATATTATGTAGTTTTAATTATCCTAATGTTACCTGCCTATACTCTGAATATATTCGAAATGAAACTACAAAAGTTGAATCCTCCGGTGATTTTGTAATATCTCGTTTGCATGTCAAAAAACATGAATAACTTATTGATTCTACTACATTACTAGATGGTTTAGTTTGTGTGTAAGATGTTGTAAGTATCTCACCCAGGCAGGCCACATGTTTTTAGATATCTGACCTAACGAGCAATAGAGTTCGTAGCAAGAGCGTTCGTGATGTCAGCTTCTGGCACGGAGCAGAAAAATTAACAGGCTACAGGTCACGGAACTAACGTTGACCGCCCTGCTCAGGTGGCCAAATTCAGCTAGCTACTACAAGAATCAATTGATACCTATCCTTTCAATCTGGCAGGCCTATGCATACACAATCAATTTTTTAAGCCAAGGTTAGGACAGTTCTTCCCGTTTAACCAACGGAACACTGTAATCAGGTCGGATACTCTTTGAACCAGGCATAGCTCGCATCTCTTGCGGAAAGTGCCAGATATTAAAATCCTTGTTCGGGAATGTATCGTAATGGAACATATCCCAGCCAAGCAGAGCAGCCATGCGTTCAAAGGCTAGCTCTTTAGCCACTGATAGTTCCAGCCGAGGATTAAGGTACTTCAAGTACCCAGAGTTCACAGCCCCGGTCAGGATGTCTACAACCTGTAATCCAAGATGATGTTTAGAGTCGTGCATCGTGACAGACTTAACCAACTTCTTCATCCCTGCCCTAGCCAGCATGTTGTTAGCAACAATACCCGTAACTTCATCGTTCTTTTTGTACTTATCAATCTTCTGGTCGATGATGACCTCAATGTCACTCTTAATCTGCTTAGCAACGTTCTTAACGAGCATTGTGTACGTCTGGTAGAAAGCCAGCTCCCTGTCCGTCAGCCAGTTGTTGTAAATGTTCTTCACTACAACAATCGAGTGGAAGCAGCACGAGTTCTTGAGCACCATAGCCAGCAGCTCAATGCAGATGTTTGCCTGCCCTGCGCTGTTCTTTATCTTAGACCACTTCAACTCACCGACAATACCGTACTTATCTTTCAGCTTCTGGACACGCTCATTGAAGATGTGCAAAGTGTCTTTACGCACACACAGTAAACCAATGCCATAACAGCGGTCACTCCCTGTCGTACCACTCTCATCACCAAAAGCCACGTATTCCATACAAATACCCACTTAAAGCTGAATGAATATTTTATGCTCAACCCAAGCGACAGACAATGTCTTATAGGTCTACCATAGGTACTGTGGAACGAATCCCTCTGGCAGCTTTTCCCTTAGTAACTTCCATACCTCAAACGCTTTCCCTGTCTCGTACGTGCTCAAGCCTTAACGCTTGCCATTGACCCGCTCCCCGTTGATTAGTACATCATGATTTCAGCCATGTCAGCTTCTGGCACGGAGCGGACTGTGTGGAGAACTGTTATATCAGCTGTGACCGAGGGGCGTACATTCGAATTATGGTAGAAATGCCCATAGACTTTTAGGTACGGCCAGCATAATTAAAAAAAGTTCCCGAAAGAGAGCTTTTGGATCTCTTAACTAGTGTGGCATGGCTTACAACAATAGTAGCAACCGTTAATTCTATAGCCCGGCCAACGGCGTTTAGCATCAAGGACAGCACTTTGGCAGGATGAATGATAGCCCAAAGAAATTTGGTTCTCTGAGGCAGGCATATAAGAACAACCATTAGTGACATCATGTACTTCATGATCGCCATTAGCTTGCTGGTTTTTGTTGATAACGTAGTTAGGCATTCTATCTCCTCGTTTTTTTAGTACGAAAATAGTGTGCTGCGCTTCTCTTACATCGGTTTTTGTACTGGGAATTTCAAGCTCGTATTCCATTATTTTTAATTTTGTTGATAGAGTTAACATTTCAGATGTAATCGTGCAGTGTTTTCCTCTGTGAAGTGGATCGGTATTGAACCGCTAATGCGTCCATAAATATCGTTTGAGCAGTGCTACACTTCCGATGGGATAACAAATGAAACATCCGCTTCTGGCACAGAGTAGGCTGCCCTTGTAGATATGACCATAGTAACGATCACCAAATGTACGCGACCGCTCAAATCAGTTTTATATAACCAACTTTGATTGGTGGTCATTCTGGTGGTCTTGACAGACAGCAGATTCAAGTTTAGCCTATTTATTAGCCGCTTACTGGCAAAGGCGATCCCAGTCAGAGGAGCCAAATTTAGAAAATCCCGCTTAAGGAAACTTAAGCGGGATTTTTGCTCTTATCACGCCATCTCATCAATGGCGTTTTTATCCGATAGGCTCACCGTCAGGATTTACCCGCTGGAAGCGGACTGGGAGATTATATTGCCATCAGTTCAGTAAATCGCTCAGGAAACGCCTTGCGCGAGGGTGCTGCGGTGCACTAAAGAATTGTTCCGGCTTGGCCTTTTCCAGAATTTCGCCCTGATCCATAAACCAGATGGTATCCGCCACATCGCGGGCAAAATGCATCTCATGCGTAACGCACATCATGGTCATGCCTTCCTGCGCCAGCGAACGCATCACGCTTAAGACCTCCCCCACCATTTCCGGATCCAGCGCCGATGTGGGTTCATCAAACAGCATCACCGGCGGCTTCATCGCCAGCGCTCGGGCAATGGCGACTCGCTGCTGTTGCCCGCCGGAAAGCTGCGCCGGATAGGCGTTGGCTTTGTGCGACAATCCGACGCGCTCCAGCAATTCTCCGGCATGTTTGCGCGCTTCGGAACGTCTGGTACCCAGTACTTTCACTGGCGACATCATGATGTTGTCCATCACCGACACATGCGGGAATAGATTGAAGTTCTGGAAAACAAACCCAATACGCGTACGCAGCTGATTCAATCGCGTGCTGCTGCCGTGAATATCTACGCCATCAAACAGAATCTGCCCTTGCTCAATAGGCTCAAGACGGTTGACCGTGCGAATCAGCGTGGACTTACCTGAGCCGGACGGCCCGCACACCACCACCACTTCACCCACTTTGACTTCGGCGCTAAGATCGGTCAGCGCATGGTAGTCGCCGTACCACTTGTTGACCTGATTAAACAAAATCATCGGGATCATGATGTTTCCTTATTAAGATTGCGGTTGGCGAAGAAAAGGGAATTGTTCTGCGCATCTCCCTGCGGTGGTTGTTCGTTGAGTCGTTTGTTAGCAATATAATTTTCGAGCTTATTCGCCAGCCACGTCAGGCTAAAACAGATGATGTAATAGCTTAGGGCGACAATAGCAAACACCTGAAACGGCTTGGTCAACAACTGATTACTAACCTGATTTGCCGCATAGGTCAGTTCCGGCACGTTAATGACATAGCCAAGCGTACTGTCTTTGATAATCGACACCAGTTGGCTCACCAGACTGGGCAGAGAATTGAACAAAGCCTGCGGTAAAACCACCAGCCGCAGGGTTTTCAGGTAACTCATCCCCAGCGCCCGCGAAGCTTCGTACTGGCCGTGGGGCAGCGCCTGAATACCGCCGCGGACAATCTCGGCGATATATGCGCTTTCGTAGATAACCAGCGTGCAGAGCATGGTGGAAAAGCCACTGATATTCTGCCCAATCAGCAGCGGTACGCAGAAGTAAGTCCAGAACACCACCATCATTAACGGAATACCACGCAGCGTGTAGACCCAGCAGGCGGCGGCCCAGCGTAACCCGCGCCACGGCGACAGGCGAGCCAGCCCCACCAGCACGCCAAGCGGAAAGGAGAGCGCCACCGCCAACAGCGAGATTAACAGCGTGCAAAGCACGCCGCCCAGCGGCCCGTTCGGGTATTGTCCCATCAGGAACAGCATGCTGTGGTCGTGCAAAATGGTTAAAACGTCAAACATAGCGATTACCTCGCATACACGCGTTGAAAATGACGCCCCAACAGCGCGCCCAGTCCCATCAACAACAGTGAAAATGCCAGATATCCCAGCGTTCCAATCACATAGGCTTCGAAGGTACGGAAGGTCTGATTTTCAATGTCGCGCGTGACGTAGGTCAGTTCGGTCACGCCGATGACCATCGCCAGGCTGGTGTTTTTAAACAGCAAAACGGTATGGTTAATCAGCGCAGGCAGCGCGTTGCGGATCCCCTGCGGCAAAATAACCGCCCCCATCGCCCGCATATAGCTCATTCCTAATGCCCGCGCGGCCTCATTCTGCCCGTCAGGTATGGCGCGCAGGCCGCTGCGGATATCTTCGGAGAAGTAGGCCGCCTGGCATAACCCCAATGCGAACATCGAGAAAAGAAACTCGGCATTGAACGCGTTGATCCAGCTCTGCACCGATTCCGGCAGCAGCGTCGGAATGGCGAAATACCACATCATCAATTGGATCAGCGTGGGCACATTACGGTGATAGGAGATGTAAGCCGCCACCAGCCGCGTAGCGAAGCGGTTTTCCGTCAGACGGACAACCAGCAGCAGCAGCGCGATAAACATGGCCAGCAGCCAGGCGCCCAGCGCCAGTTCCAGCGTAATAGTCGCGCCCTGCACGATCATCCCGCCATAATGGCCTGTTAACACAGCACTAAAATCGAGCGCCATAATGAGCCTCCTGTAAACCCGCTCAGACTACGCTTTCGCCGGGACGCATCGTAGAAAGCCCGCCGGGAACCTGCAGCGTCGGCGTGATTTCTATATTGCCGATATTCACCGCCACCGGTGCGCTAACGGCGAAGGCCACGCAATCTGCAATGTCTTTTGCCTGAGGCAGCTCAAAGCCATCGATAAAACGCCTGCGGGCGTCCTCATGATCGCCGGACACGTTGCCAAAAATATCGGTCGCCACACGCCCCGGACAAATCTCCGTGATACGAACGCGTTTGCCGTAGCAGTCAACGCGCAGTTGTCGCGACAAGGCATGCACGCCCGCCTTGGTCGCGTGATACACCGAGTTGCCGTTAAAGTTATAAATAGCGGCGATGGAGGTGATGTTGATGACGTGGCCGCAGTCGCGCTCCACCATGCCCGGAACCAGCAGGCGACACAGATGCAATACCGCGCGCAGGTTAACGTTCAACTGGGTTTCAATCACATCTTCACTGGCATTCAGAATGGAGCCGGGGTGCGAAACCCCGGCGTTATTCACCAGAATATCAACCTGCAAATCGCTGCACAGACGGGTCAGCGCATCGAGGTCGGCCACGTCCAGCGCATGAGGAATGCAGCCGGTGCGATCGGCCAGCGCAACCAGTTGTTCCCGCCGGCGGGCAACCGCATGCACGGTAATGCCTTCCTGGCATAAACGTTCAACAATCGCTTCACCCATACCGGCGGACGCGCCAGTCACCAGTGCGACTTTGTAATCTGAAAATGGCATGTTGCCTCTCCTGTCATGACTGCGGTCATCAATGCCGCATCGTATTTATTGCGTATTTTTGACTCTATTCAGTTATGTCCCGGCGGTATAAGACATAAATGGTTTGAGGCGATAAGGGGGACTTATAATCCTGATGCCAGAGGGGCATGGTTTTGAATTTTCGCGATTTCCTGACCAAATCCCACGACGTCGCCATCGTTGACGACGAAGGAAATCAGCCGCCCTGACACCGGGCTTCGCACGGGTAAATAGAGGGCGCCTACCTTCACCATCGCCAGCAAATCGTGTGGGTTAACCGCCACGCCCGGCGCAGCGAAATTGCCGTCAAGAAGAGGGTGGCGCAGCAGCACCCGCCCCGGAGCTGGGGCGCATAGCGGCGTTAACGGCGGCGTTAAGCCAGAAGGTTTCTCTGCCGCAGGAGGCGGCGCAATGCGGGGAGAGGCGGTGAGATGAACTGACCACGTTCTGCCCTTTAGCGCAACATGCGAAATTGACGTGGCGCGCAGACTGTGCACCAGCTGCTGTAACACCTTAAGTGTGAGCGTTTTTTCCATATCCGGACCCGGTTACTGGCTAGTGTTTTCGGTGAATGTCTTCACTCTATCCCGTGTACGCTGCCGGCCAGTAAGAGGGTTTCGCTTTACGGTAATAAGGGAGACTTATTAACTCACCAGCGTTAAGGGACGGTTGTCCGGCGTGCGGTTCGACACCAGTGAAAGCAGAATGGATTTCACCGCTTCCGCCGGTTCCGAGAGCGGCAAATGGTCCGAGATGCAAAACGAGAGCGAGGCATGTACATCCGGTTCGATAATTTTCGCCATCCACGCATCGGATGCTTTCAGCATCGCGCGCGCAGCGGACTCCGGCATGATCGTGCAGCCCAGCCCCGCCGCCAGCGCCGCATTGAGCGTAGTTTGCGACTCGATTTCACAGGCGACCCGGTAATCCAGCCCTTCTTTAACAAAGGCGTCATCCACACATTTACGCATGATGTTGTAAATGCGCGGCACGAACAGGTCGTAGCGCGCCACATCGGCAAGCGCAATCTCTTTTACCGGCTTATCAAGGCTATTCGGGCAGACAAAGTACAGGTGCTCCTTCATTAAAGGAATAAAGCGCAGCCCGTGGATCGCACGGTTATCGTAGATCACCGCCATATCCATCCTCCCGTTCATGATCAGCTCGCTTAAGGTAGTGCCGAAGTTTTCGTTGAAGTAGAGCACAATGCCAGGATGCTGGCGCTGCACCTCTTTCATCAGCGGAATGGCCAGCTGCTGCGCCGCCGTGCCGGGAGCAAGGCCCACGGAAACGTTGCCGCACAGCTCCATTCCCGAACGGTCGATAGCGCTCTGCGCCTGCGCGCACTGGCGCAAAATCGCCTGGGCATGGGTATAAAGAATGTTGCCAGCGGTGGTTGGCGTTACCCCGCGCTTGGTACGGATCAGCAGTTGCTGATTCACCTCCCCTTCCAGCGTCGCAAGCTGCTGGCTGAGCGCGGGCTGAGCGATATGCAGAATATCCGCCGCCTGGGTTAAGCTGCCCACATCGACAATTTTGATGAAATATTTCAGGCGACGTAGATTCATGGCATTTCTCCAGTGATGGCTTTCTCATCAATTAAGCAATGGATGTGCCAGTTCTAATGATTGCGGAACCACACAGGCTACTTATGGTTTGATTAGCGCATAATCTGTGCAACTGCCGCCCAGGCCGCATTCCACCGTGAGCGCCCCGCACCGCTGCGGTGCAAACGGGCATGGCATTGCATCGTTGCAGTGTCTTACGTTGGTCTCCGTCATTGCTTTGTATTATGTCCCCACAACAAAGCGGTATTATCCGCCCGCCAGGCCGGTTCCCTATCCTCAGACATGCATCACCCTCCACCGTGCGCAAGCGCGGTTCCCGCTGAACCAACTGGAACACCTGTGATATGCCAGAAATTGCCGATCGACTTAAAAACATAGTCATTTCAGCGTCCGTTGCGATGACGCAAAAGGCGCGGGATCTCGCCGCGCAGGGTATTGATGTGGTTGGGCTTTCCACCGGAGAGCCGGACTTTCCCACCCCCATGCATGCGATTGAAGCGGCTCATGCCGCCGCCCTCGCCGGAGACACGCGCTACCCTCCCACCGACGGAACACCGGCGCTGCGGGCGGCTATCCAGCGCAAATTCAAACGCGACAACGGCCTGGATTACGACGTTAGTCAAATAATCACCGCCGGCGGCGCCCGGCAGATAATCTTCAACGCCATGATGGCCACGCTTAACCCCGGCGATGAGGTGGTGATCCCCACGCCGTCGTGGATTAGCTATGCGGACATCGTAAAATTCGCCGGCGCCACGCCGATCCCCGTGCCCTGCCATGAAGAAAACGGTTTTAAGCCGCTGCCTGCGGATATCGCCGCGGCGATAACAGCCAAAACCAAATGGCTGTTGCTGAACTATCCCAGCAATCCCACCGGCTCCGTCGCCAGCCGCGAAGAATTGCAGGGCATCGCCGATGTGATGCTCGATAACCCGCACGTCTGGATCCTGACCGACGATATTTATGAGCACCTGATTTATGACGACTGCGTTTTCCTGACGCTGACGCAGGTGGAACCGCGTCTGTACGACCGCGTGCTGACGGTAAATGGCGTGTCGAAAGCATATTCCATGACCGGCTGGCGTCTGGGCTTTTGCGGCGGCCCCGCGCCGCTTATCAAAGCGATGAGCAATGTGAACACCCAGAACGCGGGCGGCATTACGACGCTGGCGCAGGCGGCGGCCATCGCCGTGCTGGATGGCCCGCAGGATTTACTCAAAGAGCGCGCCGCCATTTACCGCGAGCGCCGCGATTTTGTGCTGGCGAAACTGGCCGCCATTCCGGGGCTGACGTGCCATAAGCCGCAGGGGGCGTTTTATCTGTTTGTGAATATCGCGGCGTTTATCGGAAAAACCAGCGCGGCCGGGCGACTGATTGCCAGCGATGCCGATTTTGTGATGGCATTAATTGAAGAGCAGCATGTGGTGACCGTTCAGGGCGCGGCCTACGGTATCAGCCCTTATCTTCGCCTCTCTTACGCTACCAGCATGGAGCGCCTGCAGACCGGTTGCGAGCGCCTCGCCGCGTTTTGCGAAGGATGCCGGTAAGCTTCACATTCCCTCCCCGGCGGCGCTGGCGCTGACCGGGGCTACACGAACGCTCCCTCCCACCCGACATTAAAATAAACCGCCGGTTGTTCCACAGGCGGCTTTGTTCCATTAACCGGTCACATACAGGAAAAATATTCTATTAATGGAATAAGGTCATTATCATCACTTTGCCACCATGCTCTATAAATGGGTTATAATTATGCAATATGACCTATTAATGAAACACGAGGTAAGTTATGGCAAAGCCGTCCACTCGAACATATTCTCGCTATAGCAGTGATGCGGCTCGATTACTTGGACTGATGATTCGCACTGCGCGCATTGAGCGCAAACTCACCGTCGAGGAACTCGCCGAGCGGGCAGGGGTATCCCGGGGGCTTGTCTATCGTGCCGAAGAAGGCGATATGGGGTGTACAATCGGCGCAGTATTTGAGCTTGCCACTATCATCGGAGTTCCGCTTTTTACGCCCGAGCACGCGGCAATGACAATGCATATAGCGAACGCAGAGAAAACCCTGTCACTTATGCCACGTGCAGTACATCGCTCCCGAAAAGAGATAAATGATGATTTCTGATAATAATGTCAGGCAGGCCTACGTATGGATCTGGTTGCCAGGCGCGACTCAACCTGTTGTTGCTGGCGTATTAAACCGCGACGGCAATCGGTTTATCTTCAATTACGGGCGTAGCTATCTGGAGCGTGAAGACGCAATATCTATCTATGGGCCAGAACTCCCTCTGGTTCGTGGCGCCATTTTACCGGGTCCGGACCTACAGCAAGCCAGCGCTCTACGCGATGCAGCGCCTGATGCATGGGGCCGACGTGTCATTCTCAACAGGCTGGTTGGTACCCAGAGCAAGGATGCCGATCCCGATAAACTGGACGAACTGACATACTTACTCGAATCTGGCTCTGACAGAATAGGCGGGCTCGATTTTCAATTATCAGCGACACAATATGTCCCACGAGCGGCCCAGAGCGCATCTCTTGAAGAGCTGATGCAAGCGGCGGCCATGGTTGAAAATGGTATCCCTCTCACGCCGGAACTGGACCTTGCGCTTTTTCATGGCAGTTCGCTTGGCGGAGCGCGACCAAAAGCAATGATCGAATCTGACGACCGTAAGTTCATCGCTAAATTCTCTTCTTCAACGGATACTTATAATGTAGTGAAGGCGGAATACATTGCCATGAAATTGGCGGTCAGAGCCGGTTTAAACGTCGCTTCTGTACGCTTTCGTCATACTGCAGGTAAGGATGTCATATTGGTCGAGCGATTTGATCGCATGAAGAAAGATATGGGATGGGAGCGTCGTCTGATGGTGTCGGCCCTGACTATTTTTGGTCTGGATGAAATGATGGCGAGATATGCAAGCTACGAGGATTTAACAGACATTATCCGCCAGCGCTTCGACGCGCCGAAGGAAACATTGCGCGAGCTATTCAATCGTCTGATTTTCAATATCATCTGTGGCAATACCGACGATCATGCCAGAAATCATGCAGCGTTCTGGAATGGCAAGACACTGAGTCTAACTCCTGCCTATGACATTTGCCCTCAGAGCCGTTCAGGTAATGAGGCGACGCAAGCGATGCTCATCGCAGGTGAAAACCGCATGAGTAATCTCTCTGTCTGTCTGAGAGCCGCACCCAAATTCCTGCTGAACGAACAGGAAGCCATCAGGATCATTATCCAGTGCATTGACGCTGTGCGCACAAACTGGACAGAGGTGTGTGACGAAGTTGCATTAAGCGAAGTAGACCGGCGCTTGTTCTGGGGGCGAATGTTCCTCAACCCGTTCATATTTGAAGGCACTCCTTCTGTCATCATGCAATTACGTAATCTGTCGGGTTGATCTTGCGGTTGAAACGGTATTGGCATGTCGGGTAAGCGCCGCGCCTTCCCGACAAACCACCGACAGGGCTACTGCTGCAACACCTCCGCAGCCGGCGCCACCGCCGCCCCGCAGGCCTCAATCTCACTGCGCACAATCTTCGCAAGCGTCAGCGAACCCGGCGTATCGCTATGAATCAGAATGGACCGGGCGCGCACGGCAAGCCGGTGCCCCTCAATGCTGGTGACCGTGCCTTCCTGCAGGAACTGACGCACCCGACCGCGCACCGCCCCTTCTTCTTTAATGACCGCGCCGGGCTTGCCGCGCGGCACCAGACGCCCTGCCGCGTCGCAGGCGCGGTCGGCCAGAAACAGCGTCAGGCTCCGCAGGCCCACGCTTTGGGCTGCACGCTCAATAATGGTATCCGCCTGACAAAAGATAATCAGAGCCGGGTCAAGGTGAGAAATCGCCTGCATCACCTGCCGCGCCAGCGCCTCATCCCGATTAATCATATTGCCCATCGCCGCGTGAAAACTGACATGCGACACGCTCACGCCTTCGGTTCTGGCAATCGCCTGCAGCGCGCCGATCTGATAAATCACCTGCTGGCAAATCTCATCGGGGCTAAAGGCAATTTCTTTACGCCCGAACCCTAACCGGTCCGGCAAGCCAGGATGCGCGCCAATGCCCACGCCCCGGCGTTTTGCCAGCCGTACCATTTGCGTCATGATGGCCGGATCCCCCGCGTGAAAACCGCAGGCGATATTCGCCGATGAAACCACTTGCATCAGGGCTTCGTCATCACACAGTTGATAGACACCAAACCCTTCTCCCATATCGGAGTTCACATCTATTTTCATCATCTGTCGTTATCCGTTCACGCGGTCAAAGAACGCGAAAAATCACGCAGTTGCGCCAGCCAGCGTTCAATCGCCCGCCGCGCAACGATGGCCTGTTTCGCATCGCTTTGAATTAATTGAATCGACTGTCCGGCCTGTAGCTGTCCGAGCCGCCATAAATCTTCCTCAATCACGCAGGCGATTTTAGGGTATCCGCCTGCCGTATTGGCGTCGCTTAACTGAATGATCGGTTCCCCGGCGGGGGGAACCTGCACAATGCCGGGGATCAGCCCGTACGAGCGCATCTCAATGGTGCGCGAAGGGTAAATCGGTTCTCCGGAAAGCCGGTAGCCGGTACGGTTGCTTTGTCTGGAAATTTGCCAGGATTGCTGCCAGAAACGCGCATGATCGGCTGCGAACAGCGCATATTCGCCGGACGGAATCGCCCGCACCGCTACCACGCCATTGTTCGCCGCCGGGAACGCGTCGCGCAGCGCCAGTTCAGGCGGTTCGATGCCCAACCCGCCCTGCGGCAAGGTCGCCCGGCAAGCACCTGACGGCAAGGTGTCGCCGGCCCGCAGCGGACGCCCGTCAACGCCGCCGAATCCGCCACGCAGCGCCGTGCTGCGTGAACCTAACACCTCGGGAACCGCGATTCCGCCCGCCACGCAGAGGTAGCCGCGCGTGCCGGAACGCGGATAGCGCATCTCCAGCACCTGTCCTTTGGCAACCCGGCAGCCCCACCAGGGCGGCAGGTCAACATCATCAAGCCGCGCACGGCAATCCGCCCCCGTTAGCGCGATCGCCGTATCCTGTTGAAAACGGACGCGAAAGGGAAACATCTGCACCTCAACGGCGGCGGCGTTATCGTCATTACCCAGCAGCGCATTGCCCGCCCGCAGCGCCAGCGGATCCATCACGCCGCTCACCGACACCCCAAGGTGGCGAAAGCCAAAGCGACCCAAATCCTGCACCGTGTTCAGCGCACCCGTGCGCTCAATTTCAATCACAGCTCTATCCTTTCGGGTAAAAAACGGATGTTGTCGCCGGGCGCCATCAATGCGGGACTGGCCGCGTACGGGTCAAAGACTTCCAGCTCCGCATAGCCAATGGCGTTCCAGCCGTTGGGGCCGGTCAGCACCGATACGCCCGTCTGCGCCCCGCCAATGGTGACCGTGCCTTTTAGCATATTGAGCGACGGTACTTTTTTACGCGGCGTGGCGAGCAGCGGATCAAGGCCATGCAGATAACCGAAACCGGGGGCGCTACCCAGCGCGACAACGGTGTACTGCCCCTGATAATGGCGGCGAATCACCTCGTTTTCGCCAAAACCAGTATGACGACAGACCGCTTCCAGATCGCTTGCCAGCGCGCCGCCGTAGTGAACCGGAATTTCAATCAACCGCCCCTGCGGGTGCACTTCCTGTGCCTGTCGCCAGTATTCACGCAGCCGTTGCGGGAAGGCATCCGCCTCTTCCGGGGTACGTTTGAGCAATACCAGTAAATTGGTGACGCCGGGAATCAGCGTTTCGACGTCGTCACAGTGAGAGAGCATTTGCGCCAGTGACCAGATGCGCCGTTGGGCGGCCAGGCTAAATGCGCCTGGCGCTTCCACCAGCCAGGCCCGGCTACCCATGGTCGAGAGGGTGACATCCGCCCCCAGAGAAACCGACGCGTGTTGCTCTAACCAGGCCATAACTTATTCCAGCGGTTCAAATTTCAGGTTCGACAGAGGCTGCACGCGCTCTTCGCGCACCATTTTGTATTCGGTGTTCGGCCCAATCCAGGTGTCCCAGATTTTGTCGATGGCGCCATTGTCATCCATGGTTTTCAGGCCGGTATTGACGGCGGTAAGCAGCGCAGGTTCGTCGCGTTTCATACCCACGCCAATGGGTTCCAGCGCCATCGGTTCTTTGATCATCGCCAGTTCAATACCGTCTTTTTTCGCCTGCGAGATCATTTTGATGCCGGTCATCGTGTTGGTAACAAAGCCCACCGCCTTGTTTTGCTCAAGCGCGAGAAACGCGGAAGCCGCGTCCTGGAAGGTGACCGCTTTACCGCCTTTAATGTTGATCGACTGCTCAGAGGTAGTTCCTTTGGTCGCGCTGATGCGTTTTCCTTTGAAATACTCAAGGGTTTTATCTGCGTTCTCTTTTTTCACCAGCAGCATCTCTTTTGCCACGTAGTATGGGTCGCTGAACTGGATTTGGTTACCGCGTGTTTTCGTGTAGGCCAGGTTGGCGATCAGCACATCGGCGCGTCCGGTGGCAATCACCGCGATGCGAGCTTCTACCGATGTCGGCACCAGCGTCAGCTTCAGCCCCATTTGCTTCGCCAGCGCATTGCAAAGGTCAACATCCATTCCCACCAACTGACGTGTATTCGCATCCGGTGATGAAAAAGGCGGGACATCCGAATAAACCGCACATCTCAAATCCCCCCGGGCAGTCATGTCTGAAAGCAGGTCCGCCTTCGCCCCGACGCTGGCGAGTACAAGTGGCAACGCCAGCGCGGCAGATAATTTTTTCACGGTCATGATGTTTCCCCCAAAGTATTAATTCGTTGAATACACGACTTTTATTACCAGACCCACCCAGTATGGCAGCCCGTATTCTCTGAAATATACGGGCTTTGCTTTCGACGGCATAAGAGGGAAACCGTGTTGCGAGATACACAATTTATATGACCAATATCACGCCGCATCGACAGCATCGGGTAATAAGAAAAGGTTATTCAGGCAGAGGGAAATTATCTTATCGACGCACGTTGCGGGCGTTCTAAGGTTAGGGCTCATCCACACCTGCATGTAGTAAAGGTAAGACCATGAATGCCAAACTTGGGATGTTGCTGAAAATAATGTCGGCGCTGTGCGCGACATTAATGCTGGCCTGCGTCAAAGGGCTAAACGGCGCCATACCCACCGGAGAAGTCATCTTTTTCCGCTCGTTCGTTGCGCTCTTTCCTCTGTTGCTGTGGCTGAAAATGCAAGGCAGCGTCATCAACAGCATCAAAACCCACAATATCTTCGGCCATTTTATTCGCGGTTTCTCCGGTACCGGCGGCATGTATTTCAACTATCTGGCGCTGGTTTATATCTCGCTGGCCGACGCCACGGCCATCAGTTACGCCGCACCGTTATTTACCGTGCTTATGGCCGCGATGCTGCTGAAAGAGAAGGTGCGCTTTTATCGCTGGCTGGCGGTCCTGGTCGGCTTTAGCGGCATTGTGATTATGCTGTCGTCAAACCTCACGCTCGGTCACGCGTTACGGGCATCCGGCTTCACCCTTGACGACGCAGCGCTGGGGGCGGTATTTGCCCTGCTGGCCGCCGTCTGCTCCGCGACATCCAATGTGCAAATCCGCTTCTTGAATGGCGTCGAAACACCGGGAGCGATCGTTTTTTATTTTTCGCTGATGACCACGTTGATTGGCCTCTCGACGGCCCTTTTGGGCTGGGCGCGCCCTACCGGCTGGCAGTGGGCGCTGCTGATTGGCTGCGGTTTGTTTGGCGGGCTGGCGCAAATTCTGGTCACGCTCAGTCTGCGTTATGCCGATGCCTCGCTACTCGCGCCGTTTGATTACACGACGCTGGTATGGTCTATGGTGATTGGTTATTTGTTTCTCGACAGCTTGCCCGGACACGCCACGCTTCTCGGCGCGTCTATCGTCGTCATGGCCGGGGTCTTCACCATCTGGTGCGATCAGCGCCAGCGCAAAGGGCAGATAATCCGCTCGTTATCATGAACCATCGTCACGCAATACGCTTCATCCTCCGGTCCGGGTAAGCATCGCTCTACCTGGGCAAAATGATGGGCATTTAACTGGCTTCAGGGTACTTCATTGTCTGTATCCCGGTAATCCACACGACAGACTATTCAGGCATAGCCGCTGAAGAACAGCAATCAATCCAATTGGCCGTCTTCCGCCGCCTTGACCAGCGCATCAACCACGTGGCGTATTTTGGGCAGTAGCTGACGGCTTTTGGGCCATAGTGCGCTGATCGGCATTTCGCCGCCGGGATGACCAGCAAGAACCGCTTTCAACTCGCCGCGCTCCAGGTAATTACCGACCAGCCAAAGCGGCAACTGAGACAAACCACATCCGGCGAGCGTGGCGGCCAGCATCGCGTCACCGTCGGCAAATTCATGCGTAGGCGTTGGCGTATAGCGCGTTATTTGCCCGTTATTTTCCTTCAAAAGCCAGGAGATCGGCTGATTTCGGCGAAATCCCACCACACAATGGTGTTGACTCAGTTCATCCGCCGAGGTGGGTTCACCGTGATTAAGCAGATAATCCGGCGAAGCACAGATGACCAGTTTCTGGGTTGTTAGCCGTCTCGCCACCAGACCACTGCTGTCGGCGAGCTCGCCAATACGGATAAGCAGGTCAATACCTTCTTCGATCGGGTCCACAAATCGCTCACTGAAGGTGACGGTCAGCGCCAGCTCAGGGTAGCTGCGGGTGATTTTCAGTAGCAGCGGAAGAATGCGCTGTCTGCCGAATGCGGCGGGTAAATCCACCCTGAGCCTGCCCGCAGGGCGGCAAATGTGAGACGTCAGCTCAGCTTCTGCCTGCTCAAGGGTATCTATTGCGCTCTGGCAACTGATCAGAAAGCGTTCGCCATCCGGCGTAAGGCTGAGACGGCGCGTGGATCGCTGGAACAGCTTCAGCCCAAGCCGATCCTCAAGGCGACTAACGCTCTTTCCCACCGCCGATTTGGTCAGGCCCAGCCGCTCAGCCGCTGCGGTAAAGCTCCCCTGCTGCGCAGTGGTAACAAACGCAGTAATACCGCCCAGATGATCGGTTGTACGCATACTCAATTTTCCGTTACGTGCCTCATACCCAGTCTGTGTGCATGCCTGATTGAAAGAGGACGCCGGCTGGTCCCAGGCTGACCCCGCATCACGGGATCCTTAACCTCTCACCGTGATTGTTGAATCTATGTCCACACAGAAGCGAATGAAACCCGATTTATCATGAAATAAAAAACAATCATAGTTATTTCCGGATTTATTGTGATGCCCCGAAACGAAAAATCGTCAGGCTGAGACAGTGATAAGGCATGGCCGTCCCCGGTCATTTGCGGGCCAGGCCCCGATTGAATCAACAGCAGAGAACATGATGACGTCAGTAACAGGTTTTAAACACGTGGGTTTTATCACCCGCAAGAACGGTCAGAGCTTTGAAGAATTTGTGCAGCACTGGGATAAGATCCACACCGAAATTGCCCTGCGCCTGCCCGGCTTAAAAGGGTATGTGCTGAATCCTATCGATCGTGAAAAATACCCAGAGTCACCGGTAGACGGCTTTTCAGAACTGTGGTTTGACTCAATCGAAGCGGCTGTTGCCGCTTTCAATTCGCCTACCGGTAAAGAAGCTTTTGAGGATGTCCCGAATTTTGCCGATCACGTTGCCGTCACTTACATTACCGAAATTAAAAAACGCTGAAATACAAAGGATTTTTACCTGAAAGCGTTTGATGTAAGAGGCAAAGACGAAATCGCGCCATCAGAATGACTGAATTGAATACCACGTTTGCAAGCCGCTGTCGAAAGACAGCGGGTTACCCTCGCCCTCTCATCTATACCCGCCCGGTAAAAACGCCTACCAGCTCCGCATCCTGTTTCCCGGTTTATTGATGGCTGCAGTCAGCTACGGATCACCTCCAACCAACGGGTCACCGTTTCTGTCGTTTTTCTTTCCTGATCGCATTCAATGACCAGCGGTTTTTCTCGTTTGACTCGCGATATATGGCCGCAGGCGCTATCCCGAACCTTCGACAAAAATAGCTAACCGGCCGTTTTCGCTACACGAGTGGTCAACGCAATTACCGCGCTGATCGCGGTAAACAAGGCGATAATCCAGGCCATCGTCCACGGCGTGCCGTCCCCCGACAGGGCAAGCAGCAAGGAGGAAATAATACCGCTACCGTATTGTAGCGAGCCGATTAATGCCGACGCGGAACCCGCAATGTTTGGCACGGTATCAAGCGCGGCGGCGGTCGATGTTGCAGCGATAATCCCGTTCATCGCAAAGAAAACAAACACCGAGACCACAATCAGGGTCATCCCGCCGATATTGAGTTTCGTGCCTAACGCAAGAACGAGTGAGGCGGCGGTAGCGATCAGCACGGCAAATTTAAGCAACTTCTCAAGCGGATAACGTTGAACCAAACGGCGGTTCACGATACTCATTCCCACCACGCCGACAATATTCAGCGCAAATAACCAGCCGTAATGTTGTGGATCGATACCGAAGTAAGTGATGTAGACAAAGGCTGACCCGGTAATAAAAGCGTAGGCGGCGACATAATAGGACGTCAGGCACAGGGTGAAGCGCATAAAAGCGGTATTCGTCAGCAGTGCATAATAGTTGTGAAAGGCGCTGGATAAAGAAGCCTTTACGCGTTTGTCTTCGGCTAACGTTTCAGGCAGCCAATATAATGAAATGAACATGAGCAGGCCAATCACCGCCAGCAGCCAGAAAATCGAGTGCCATGACGTCACTTTGATCAATTGCCCGCCGAGCAGCGGCCCGGCAATCGGCGCAATCGCCATAATGATGATTAGCGTAGAGAGCATTTGCGCGGCCCGGATACGGCTAAATAGATCGCGGATCATCGCACGAGCCAGCATCGGCCCAGTGCATGCGCCCAGCGCCTGAAAGATACGCCAGAAAACAATCTGCGAAATAGTCGTTGAAAGTGCGCAGCCCACGGAGCCGATGATAAATAGCGCCATACCAATAAACAGCGGCGTCCGTCGCCCCCAGTGGTCGCTTAATGGTCCCCAAATCAGCTGTGCGATGCAAAAGCCGATTAAAAAGCCAGTGATGGTCAGTTCCACATCACCCTGTAAATCCTTCCCCATGATCGGCATGGCAGGCAGGTAAATATCTGTCGATAAAGAAGTAAACGCCATCAGGGCGCTAAGAATGGCAATAAAAAATAGCTCTGGGATTTTTTTCGATCGCATCTGGGGTTGAGTCATATCCGTCATGTAAGCGTAAATTCTTTGCGCTATATTACCGGCATTGAACCCGATGATAATCATGCGCTACAGAATGGCTTTATGAATAAGACTCATGAATCAGGCATTACTGAGCAGCTCTGGCATCCAGGATAATAAAAGATGGCGCTATGACCACAAATTACAGGCCCAGTGAATTTAGAATTCCGAAACAAAGCCGCGGATCACAGCGCAATAATACTTAAACGGAGATTGACTGAACAATACCCCTCCACATCAAATAGATATATAAGGAGTATTTACTACCTCAACACGGCCCGCTACCAGCCGCAAACGTTAGTTTCCTCGTCTGACTCGTAGCCTCGCACAATATTAATCAGTTCTTTGACGGCATCGGCGGCAATAGCCGGGTCTTTCAGTTCAGAAAGAGCAGCGAAATCTTTATCTACTGACACGCCATTATTTTGATTGGTAACGGTCAGCACAAAATCTTTACCCTTTTGACTTGTTTCCGACAGTTCGTCGATCAGCGCGGCAACCGCCTGAGCCGCGACGTCCGGCACATATAAAGACATGGGTTTCAAAAAAATCTTTTCTTTTTTTTCACTATTATCGCGATTAGCTATCGCTAAGGAATACCCTTTATTTTCGCTTTCCATTATTAACACCTCAGCCTTCGATCAAAATTTTTGGATCGACATAAAAATCAACGTTGAATAGCGTATCATCAGATAATGCTTCTATTCGGTGCCATCTTTCGGGCGGGAATACGCCAAACTGCCCGGCTTCTATCGTCAAGGTGTCAACAGGATCAGGGCTTGTATCATCAGCGTAACCATAATAACGGATAGCCCCTTGCATCACGCATAAACGCGGGTAAACGCCCTGGCGGGTACCCGCATCCAGGTGTCGCTGCCAAATAGACGCAGGCGCAGTGTCCCTGGTCCAAAAAGGTGTTGTTCGTGTATGAACATAATTAGCAGGTATTACGATTCGTTGCATGTTTTAACCTCATTTTTCCCAGTTTAAAAGTGATGGGAGGATAAATTCATATGATGCATATCATATACCCCTTTTCGGGTTTGTGGATTATTTTTTCCGATCTATTTTTCACAGCAGCGCAACACACATACCCCGTAAATACTCAATTGTGGTTATTGTTAAAGACAAGCTGGAAGAGTAGAAATGGACGCCATCTAAGCCTTCACATAATGGGTTCCATGCTGAAATGAAGAAGAATGTGAAATTAAGTTCATTTTATTACGGCTTCCCTGTTTTTCTTGTCACCACGACAGACAGCCGTAACGGAAATACCAATATCGCCCCCGTCTCCTCTTCGATCTCTCTTGGCGATAAAATTATTATCGGGGTCAGCAAAGGCAGCAAGACGCACAGCAACCTAATATCGGGATCCGATGCGGTCATCAATATCCCTGATTCTACGCTTTGGGAAAAAGTGGAAGAAATCGGTAAGCTGACAGGTGGAGATACGTTATCTGAAAGCCAAATCAAATGGGGCGTTCAGGTATGTCACGATAAATTCGCCAGAACCGGGCTTCACACGGAAGAATCAGCCGGAATTGCACCACCGCGCGTAGTTGAATGCCCAATTCAGGCGGAATGCAAAACAGTAAGCACAACGGACAAAGGGCGTTTTATACTCGTTGAGCTTGATATTCTGAATATCTGGGTGGAAAGCCATCTATTGGGTCACAACGATGCCATTGATTCGTCAAAATGGAAGCCGTTGATATATAACTTCCGCGAGTACGATACCACTGGCGATGCGCTAGGCTTTAATTTTAAATACGGTCACTAACCATGGCGCATTACCCCGACCAGACGCTATCAATGCCGCGCGCTGGTCGGGGATTTTCCGTCAGGAAATAAACTTCACGCCTTGCTTTAATACGATATCACACGCTTTGGCTTTGACTTTTTCCGCCAGCGGGGTATTGCCCAACGTACTCAGGTTTACCTGTTTCCCCTCCCCCGTATTCAGCAGGCCGGCCAACCCTTGCACATAATCGGTCTGTTTCTGCTGCTCCTGTTGCGAGCTCAGGCCCAGTTTATTCAGCAACTGGTTTTTGACATTTTCGGTGTTTGTCGCCGAAACCAGCTTCTGTTTCAGGCAATATTGCAGGATACCCGCCGCATTGTTCATGCTGCCGGCGCTCAACGACTGAGTTTCGCCATTAAGCAAGCCGGTCAGCCCACTCAGGTTGCCAGATGAAGCGCCGTTCTGGCTTAACTGGCTGGCCGCGCTGGAAAGGGAATCCTGCCAGCCGGCCGCCTGAACGTAACTCGCTGCCGTTATCAGAGCGGCCACACCCACGATGTTCACTGCACGTTTGATTAATGTCATAACACGCTTACTCTTTTGTGATCGAAAACTGCGATGCAGTATACCTTCGCAGCCATCAGGCACCATCCGATAAAACCGAAATCGCCCGCTGAAACAGCGCCATGATTATCCGATGCACGGTTTTCGCAATTCGGCACGCCAGCGCCGGTCCCATGCACATAATCGCGTCCCTTCATTACTGCACGGTGTTGCGCATTTCAATCGACTGAGAAATGGTGTGCAGTAAATCCGGTATATCCATCTTAGGTAAAACTACCTCGATAAACGACAGGCGATGCTCTCCCTCAATGTCGGCCAGAACCTGAGCCAGTTGGTCTGGCGTACGGGTTTGCTTGATGAACACCTTGCCTTCATCGCAGCCAAGCGCCATCGGAAGCTGCGTCCAGTTCCAGGCCGCGATGTCGTTATAGCGCTGTTTCGGGCCGTGTATCGCCCGTTCGACGGTATAGCCCTGATTATTCAGCACAAATACCACCATGCTGAGTTCGTTGCGAATAATCGAACCGAGTTCCTGCACGGTAAGCTGGAGAGAGCCGTCGCCAATCAGCAGGATGACTCGGCGATCGGGTGAGGCGGTCTTGGCGCCAAGCGCGGCGGGTAACGTGTAGCCTATCGATCCCCATAACGGCTGGGCAATAAACTGACACCCCTGCGGCAGCGTGAGCATCGCCGCCCCGAAGCAGGAGGTTCCCTGCTCGGCCACGATGATGTCGCCGGGGCGAATGAAATGCTGAATTTGCAGCCAGAACTCGCGTTGGTCCAGTCGGTTTTTCGCCTGCGGGGAAGGCAGCGCCGGCGGCGTAATAAAGCCGGGGTTCCAGCGGGCCGCTTGCGCCGCGGTGATCGTTTCCAGCGCGTCAATCGCCTTCAGCATCGGGACGGCAGGAAACGTCTGATGCCCTACCCGTGCGAACGTCGGCTGAATATCAATGTTTTTTTCCGCGGGAATTCGGTGGCTGAACCCGGCGGTAATGGTATCGACAAACAGAACGCCGACGCTGATGATGACGTCAGCGTCTTCAATGCGCGACCTGACGCTTTCACTGCTGCCGCCCCCGGCATACGTGCCGATAAAGCACGGATGCTGCTCATTCAGCGTGCCTTTTCCCATCAGCAAGGTTGAATGCGGTAACGGCACACGCTCCAGCCAGCGTTGTAAGGCAGCCGACGCGCCAAAGCGGTGCGCCAGAAAATCCGCGAGCAGCGAAACCGTCCCGGCGCTGTCCAGCAACGCGGTTGCCGCCGCGATGAACGCGTTCAGCGAAGCCTCATCGCACCAGGGGTCCGGCAGAGCCAGCGGAGAGGGGCGATCGTCGGTTGGCGCCGCAGCCACGTCCAACGGCAAAAACAAATAGACCGGACGGCGAAGCCTGAGCGCGGCGCTAACAACCCGATCGATTTCTGCCGTAGCGTTGTCGACGGTCAGGCTGGCGCTGACTGCGGTGACTTCGGCCGCCATGCGCAGAAAGTGGCGGAAATCGCCATCCCCCAGCGTATGGTGCATGCGTTCGCCTTTTTGTTGCGACTGTTGTCTGGGCGCCGCCGCGATATGAATGACGGGAACGTATTCGGCATAGCTGCCGGCAATACCGTTAATCGCGCTCAATTCTCCAACGCCGAACGTCGTCAGTAATGCCGCGGCGGATTTGCAGCGGGCGTAGCCATCGGCGGCATAGGCGGCATTGAGTTCATTGGCGCAACCTACCCAGGAAATAGCGGGATGGCTGATGACATGATCAAGAAATTGCAAATTGTAGTCACCGGGAACGCCAAAAAGATGCTGAATACCACTCTGCGCCAGACGATCCAATAAATAATCGCCAATTGTATAGTTTCTATTCGCCACGTTATCTTCTCCATGTTGTTCGTCCTGTTTACTGGAAAGTATTAACGATCAGATAAAAACTTCTCATATTTTTATTGCATGAGATGAATAAGACACGCTAAATATCGGATATTATGTCGTAAAAATCACGACGAAAATTACTTTAACGTAAAAATACATAGCCACACGGAGTAGCATTTATGACAAAAGCGGTTAAATGCAGAGACTTATATATCACTAATCTTTACTGTTATCCCTCTACTAATTAGTCGCCACCCGGTTATTACCGCCGACTGGCAACGCTCCCCTTCCCCAGAGGAATAATGAGGATTCACTATTTATCTTTTATTTTCGATCAAACGGAACATAATATTCCACCTCAAAATAGTCTTTATCCATCCCGCCTTGCGCGTCTTTCCTGCAATGAATAACCTCCAGATCGCCGCCATTCATGCGGGTATAAGACCGGCCGGGTAAAATATGATGGTAGATCGTCTTCAAAAACGATGTATATTCCTCCACATCTCCGGAAAACAGAAAGCGCAAATAGCGCTCTGTCGCGGCCGGCATCTGCCTGTAATCATTCTCAGCATCGACGCTATTGTACGGGTCGACGGCGCTAATATGGTATTCCATTCGCACATGGCGGTTAACCCGATTGGCATCCGGAATAAAGGTTGAAAAAGAATAGATCACCACCTCCGGTCCGCTATATCGACGACAGGTCTGCTCCCATAGTTTTATTCTTTGCGGAATATCGCTTGCCGAAATAAAGTCATCAATACTTTGGGTATGCTCAAAAAAGGAGGTGTTAGCCGGTCTGGCAGGTAAATCAACCACTTCGGGAATCGGCAGCCAGTCCACGCTAGCGTCTAATGACGGTTGCAGGCCGGTGAAATCCCAACGTAAAGCTTTACGATAATGCCCGGGCGACATCCCAAAATGTTTTTTAAAGGTACGGGTAAATGACTGCTGGGAATCAAAACAGTAACGTAGCGCCACGTCCTGAATGGTTTGATTGGTCAGCTTTAGCTCGACCGCCGCCCTGCTCAACCGCCGGCTGCGAATATACGACCCCAGCGAAACGCCGGTTTCTTTCTTGAATATGCGCTGCAAATGCCATTTGCTGTAGCCCGACTTCACGGTGACGTCATTGATCATCAGCGGGCTTTCAAGATGGCTCTCTATCCAGCCAATTAGATCGGCGGTAAATCTCATCATGGACGGCATCGTTGATAACATCATGGCAGAACCCCCTTGCTGAACATCAGAAACATCGAAACTCACGCCGATAACGAACCTGCACCGGCATTAATTCACCCATCGGCGGCGCCGCAGACTAATGCCCGGCGGCGGCCGGCCCTGTTTTGGTAAACGGCGGTTTGGCGAACCAGATGATCACCACCAGCCCCATAAACCCCCAGCCCAGCAGATGGAAATAATCGATGGTGGACGCCATCCACGCCTGCTGCTGCACGGTTTTGTCCAACTGCGCCAGCGTGGTCTGACTGATGCCGCCCATCTGATTGAGGTAATCCACCGCCGCCGGGTTGTAGACGGAGACGCTTTCGCTCAGCACCGCGTGGTGATAGATCTCGCGATGCGACCAGATCCAGGTGGTGAGCGACGACGCAAAACTGCCGCCCAGCACGCGCAGAAAGGTCGCCAGCCCGGAACCTTCCGCCACATCCTTGCCGTGCAGGCTCGACAGCAAAATGGAGGTCAGCGGCACAAAGAAGAACGCTACGCCAATCCCCATAAACAGCTGTACGCCGGCCACCGTCATGAAATCGACGTCGATGGTGAACTGGGCGCGCATCAGGCACGACAGCCCCATGATCACAAACGACAACGTGGCGAGCAGGCGCAAATCGACCCGGTTACCGTAACGGCCGATAATCGGCGTGAGCAGCATCGGCAACATGCCCATCGGCGCGGCCGCCAGTCCTGCCCAGGTCGAGGTGTATCCCATCCAGGTTTGCAGCCACTGGGGCAAAATCACATTGATGGCGAAAAACGCGGCGTAGCCGAACATCAGCGATAGTGTGCCGATAGTGAAATTCCGATCGGCAAACAGCCTCAGGTTGACCAGCGGGTCGCGCTCTCCCAGCTCCCAGAGCACAAAGGACACCAGCGCGATGGCGGAAATCACTGACATCGTCACGATATCCGAAGAGGCAAACCAGTCCAGGTCGTTGCCTTTATCCAGCACCACCTGCAGCAGGCCGACCCCGAGAACCAGCAGGCCAATGCCGACGTAATCGACGCGAGCGCGCTCCGTCGAGTCCTGCCAGTCGCGCAGCTGCGCCATCACCACCCCGGCGGCGAACAGGCCGATCGGCACGTTGATGTAAAAAATCCACGGCCAGGCGTAGTTGTCGGTGATCCACCCGCCGGTAATCGGGCCGACAATCGGCCCCACCACCGTCACCATCGCCAGTAACGCCAGCGCCATGTTGCGGCGCGATGGCGGGAAAATCATCAGCAGCAGCGTCTGGCACATGGGGTACATCGGCCCGGCGAAAAAGCCCTGCAAGGCCCGGAAAACAATCAGTTCCGTCATGCTGCGCGAGAAGCCGCACAGAAAAGAGGCCAGGCTGAACAGCAGCACCGAAACGACAAACAACTGCCGTTGACCGACGATACGCGCAAGCCAGCCGGTCAGCGGCAGAGAAATGGCGTTACACACGGCGAACGACGTAATCACCCAGGTGCTCTGATCCGAACTGACGCCGAGGTTGCCGGCAATCGTCGGCAGCGACACGTTGGCGATGGTGGAATCCAGCACCTGCATGAAGGTCGCCAGCGATATCGCCAGCGTCGCCAGCCCCGGATTCGGCGGCGTAAAGGCGGCTTTATCGTTCATCACCGCCGCCTTAGCCACGCGAGCTCGTCAACGGCTGACTGTTGTCGCGAAGAATTTTCGCCACCAGTTTATCGGCCTGCAGGAGCGGATCGTCGTACACATCGGTACGATAGCGCGGCGCACTGTTCGGCGCGGCCGGCAGCAGTTCGCCCTGGGTGTTGTGCAGATCCACGCTAGCCAGCATCGACAGGCCGATACGCAGCGGGCGCTGTTTCAATCCTTCCGGGTCCAGCGCGATGCGCACCGGCAGACGCTGCACGATCTTAATCCAGTTGCCGCTGGCGTTCTGCGCCGGCAGCAGCGAGAACGCACTGCCGGTGCCGATCCCCAGGCTCTGAATGGTGCCGTGGTATACCGTTTTGTCGCCATAGATATCCGCCGTCAGGGTCACCGGCTGCCCCAGCCGCATTTGCAGCATCTGGCTTTCCTTGAAATTGGCGTCCACCCATACCTGATCGAGCGGCACGATCGTCATCAGGGTCGCGCCGGAACTGACGCGCATCCCGACCTGAACCGCGCGTTTGGCGACATAGCCGCTGACCGGCGCGACGATGGCGCTGCGCGCCCAGTCCAGATATTTACTGCGCAGATCCGCCACCGCGTTTTTAATGTCGGGATGGTCGTCCAGCACGGTATTATCGACCATCGCCTGATTGGTGCGCAGCGCCTGTTCGGCCGCATCCAGCGCGCTGCGGGCGCTGTTGACCGCATCCTGATAATGCGCCAAATCCTCGGCGGAAATAGCGCCCTTCGCCACCAGCCCTTTGCGGCGGTTATAGTCGCCAATCGCCTGTTGCAGCGCCACCTGTCTGGACGCGACCTGCGCCTGATAGTTATCAACGGTGCTATACAGGCCGCGCACCTGACGCACGGCGCTGGCCAACTGCGCTTCCGATTGCTGCAACGCGATGAGGGTATCGCTCGGGCTGAGTTGCACCAGCAACTGCCCTTTTTCCACATAGTCGCCGTCGTCCACGCTGACCTGGGTTACGGTACCGCCGACCTGCGGCGTCAGCGTGATCAGATTGCCGCCCACATAAGCATTGTCGGTGGTTTCGTAAAAACGCAGGTAAAGCTGGTAATAGGCCCCGCCGCCGGCCGCGGCCAGCAGCAACACCAGCAGCAGGATGGCGAATTGACGTTTACGGCGGCCGTTGCGCGGCGCCGATGGCGTGGAGGTGGTATCCATGAAAGTCGTGGCCTTTATTATTGTGGGTAGGTTAAGTGAGGCGAATAACGCGCTATCACGTCATCCGGCAACATCTTGATAAGCAGCCGCATCAGCTGCTCCGCTTCCTGATGAGTCAGGCGCGCAGTGGTTTGCGCCAGCACAATCCGCATCCCCTCCTGCTCGAAATGCTGGCAGATCGCCTGCCCTTTTTCGGTCAGCGCCAGAATCACCTGACGTTTGTCGTTGGGGTGAGGCTGCCGCAAAATCAGCTCCCGCTTCACCATCCGTTCAATCATGCGACTGAGCGCGCCGCCGTCCATCATCACGTTTTTACTCACATCCACCGGGCTGGTGAAGCCTTTATAGATACTGATCAACACCTTGAATTGGGACGCGGTGATGTCGCTGTCGGCAAAATAGTCATTCAGCAGGTTATCTTTGAACTGGTTTGCCAGGTGGATCAGCAAGCCAATCGGGTAAAGCGTGTCATTGACGGTATTGTTCATTACATAAAAACCTGACTAGGCATTAATTTAAATTGAAATTAATGCCTAGTCAGTGAAATGTCAATATCGATTCTTATTCACGCACATTCTCCCCACCGAAACGCCAACGCGGCGTGCCGAAGCGGCGATGCCCGGTCCGGTGATTTTCTGGCAGGGTAATTCTCTGGCAAGGTGAGCCGTGGCGCTGCCGGCGTGCAGGCGTCATGCGGCCGACATAACGCCATCGCGCGTTAGCGAAAGGTCATGACCGCTTGCAGCAGCGATGCTGAGTATGGATGGGAAACCGTGGATAAATCGTTAACGGCGCAGGTTTCAACGATTTCGCCTTCGCGGAAAAAAATCACGTTATTGCACAGGTACGCCGCCGCCTGTATATCATGCGTAATAAACAGGCAGGAAAGGTTAAACCGCTTTCTCAGGTCGATGAGCAGATCCAGAATCTGCACCTGCGAGGACACATCCAGCGCGCTGATGGCTTCATCCAGAATCAGCAGTTGCGGATGCGTCGCCACCGCCCGGCAAATACAGACGCGCTGAATCTGGCCGCCCGACAATTCATGGACATAACGCCCGCTGAATTCCGGCGCTAACCCGGCCAGTGCTAATAATTCGGTTATTCGGCGATCCCGCCCGGCCCGGCCGGTGGTTTTCTGCAGCAGCAGCGGTTCGGACAGCGCCTGATACACCGTCATCAGCGGATTAATCGACGACGTATAATCCTGAAACACGGCGCTAATGCGGCGCCTTCTGTTGTCGGGGGAAAAGACCGGCTCGCCCGCCAATAATATTGCCCCCCGGTCGGGCCGTTCCAGCCCGCTAATCAGGCGAGCCAGCGTACTTTTTCCGCCGCCGCTTTCGCCGATAACGCCGAGACAATCGCCGTGCTCAAGCGAGAACGAGACATTTTTTATCACCGTGCGTTTTCTTTTCGAGAAAAACTGTCCGCGGTTTTCCCAATAGCTTTTTTCAACCTGCCGAACCTCAAGCAACATGCGTCATTTCTCCATCACCTGATTGAAAGCCAGACTGAGTCGTCTGCGGGTATCAATCAGGCCGCGCGTATAATCCTGTTCGGGGTGGGCGAATATCCGTTCGGTTTCACCCTGCTCAACGATCCGGCCGTCTTTCATCACCACCACATACTGCGCCAGCGCTCTGACCAGCGCCAGGTCATGAGAGGCGAACAGCATGGCGCTATGACTGCTTTTTTGCAGGCGGATAAACTGCTGCACGATGTGATACTGGGTAATGCCGTCAAGCGAGGTGGTCGGTTCATCCGCAATAATCAACGCCGGTTGCGACGCCAGCGCGATGGCGATCATCACGCGTTGCAGCATCCCGCCGGACAGCTGATGGGGATATTTAGCCAGTAATTCGGCCGCATCACGCAGCCCGACGTTTTCCAGCATCTCTTTCGCGCGGGCCCGGCGCTGCGCACGCGTTAACGGGGTATGCCGTTTCAGGGTTTCATCAAGATGGTTGCCCACCGTATACAGCGGATCAAACGCGCTGACGGCATCCTGCATGATCAGCGCGATCTGTTTGCCGCGAATGGTCAGCCACGCGTTGGACGAGAGCTGTTGCAAATCGCAACCGCGGAAAACCGTTTCGCCGCTGACGCGCAGCCAGGGCGGCAACAAGCCGAGCACGCTTCGGCATAACAGGCTTTTTCCACCCCCGCTCTCTCCCACGACAGCCGTACAGCAGCGTTCATGCAGCGTCAGGGTAATATCGTTGAGCAGGATGCGGCCTTTTCGCGTATCGGCAACCGAGAGCCGGTTAATCTCCAGCAATACCGGCGGCGTCATCGTGGTTCACGCTTCACTGCTTCTGCGCGGCTGACATAACCAGTGGGATCCAGCGCGTCGCGCAAAAAATCGCCGACCACATGACAGGCGGCGACCACCACGGCAATGGCGATGCCGGCGGGCAACATTTGTATCGGGTGAGTCAGCATGACGTTTTTCGCCTCGCTGAGCATATTGCCCCATTCCGGCAGCGGCGGCTGGGCGCCCAGCCCCAGAAAAGAGAGCGCGGAAATCATCAGTATCACGCTGCCGATATCCGCGGAAGCCAGAATAACCAGGTCGGCGGCGGCGGCCGGCAATAAGTGCCTGCGCATGACATAGGCGGAAGGCGCGGCAATAACACGCGCGTAATTGACATAGTTTTTACTGCCGTACCGCAGCGTCATCCCTCTGACCATGCGCGCATACCAGGCCCATTTCGCCAGCACCACCGCCAGCAGGATATTTTGCATCCCCGGCCCGATAATCCCCACGATGGCGAAAATCATCACTTCGCCGGGAAAAGAGAGCATGGCGTCGCAAGCGCGCATCAAAAACCCGTCGATTCTGCCTTTGCAATAGCCGGCGATCAGGCCGACGACAGCGCCGGTCAGCACGGTCAACATCATGGCCGCTACGCTATAAAACACCGTGGTTCTCACGCCAAAGACCAGACGCGAAAACACACACCGGCCCAGGTTATCCGTGCCGAGCGGATAGAGCAGGCTGGCGCCCTGATACTTATGCCTGACCGACGTCAACGCCGGATCATGCGGAGCGATATACGGCGCGAAGACACCGAAAATCAACACCGTCAGCAGCAGCAGACAACACAGCAAAGCCAGTCGATCCTGCGTTATTTTTTTTCCGATATTCCACGCCATGATTAGCGTTCACCCCTGATGCGCGGGTCAAGTTTGACCTGCAACACGTCGGTCAAAAAATTAAACCCCAGGAACAGTAGCGCCATCAGCAACATGTAGGCTTGAATCATCGGATAGTCACGATTGAAGATGGCGGAAAGGCACAAGCGGCCGACGCCGGGCCAGGCAAAGATATTTTCGATCACCACCGTGCCGGCAATGAGTTTCGGAATGCTCATGCCTATCGCCACCAACGCCGCGTGCAGCGAGTTCACCAGCACATGTTTACCGATAATCAACGGCGCAGGCAGCCCCCTCGCTCTGGCGTACAACACGTAGTTTTGCTGCAAATTACCGATCATGCTGCCCCTGATCAGGCGGATATAGGTGCCGAGGTATCCCAGCATCAACGTGCATGACGGCAAAATGACCGATCGTTCTTCCTGCATACCGCCGACCGGAAACAGGTCCATGTTGACCGCCAGTCCCCACATCAACAGCAAACCAATCCAGTAATTGGGGATGGCGACCGTCAGGAAAACCACGCTGCGGACCCCTTTATCGAACGGGGTATTTTCGGTTACCGCGCAGGCGATGCCCAACGTCAGCGACAGCGTGACGATCATCGACAGCGACACCGCGGCCAGATACAGCGTGGCGGGCAGCGCCTGCATAAACTCATGCCACACCGGCTGTCGGGTGATGAACGAGGTGCCGAAATCAAGGTGCAGCACCTGCCAGAGCCATAATAAATAGCGCTGGAGAAAAGGCCGATCCAGCCCTAACTCATGACGCATCAGTTGCACCGCCGCGTCGGTCGGCACGATGTCATTCACGCGCAAGGCCACTTCGGCCGGGTCGGAAGGCGCCAGATTCAGCAGCGAAAAAGCCAGAAACGACATCACCACGGCCAGCGGCGCCGTCATGAATAATCGTTTGATGAAATAAGCACGCATCAGATCCATTTTCCTCTGCATTGCCCCGGCGGGGATATCGCCCGGCGCTCAGAAATGCATGTTCTCAAAGGGAATCTCATACTGTGATGAGTTAAACGCCACCCCTTTCAGCCTGGGCGAATAGATGGCTTTGGTTCTTGAATAGGTCAGCGGGATATACACCGCTTCATCGGTCAGCAAGGTGAATAATTGTGCATAGCGATCCTGACGCTGTTTTTCATTCGGCGTCAGCAATATTTCGCCAATCAGGTTATCGATGTCCGGCTTGCGGCGTAATCCCTTCTGCGCCTGATAATCCGCATGGGCGGGAATACGAAACGACGAAATATACGAAGCCGGGTCGTAAGGCGTTCCCCATGACAACGAATATTGCAGGTCAAAGTCGCCCGATTTTTGACGGTCCAGAAAAGCCTGCTTTTCTTCCCCCAAAATAGTCAGCTGCACGCCGACTCGCTTCAGGTCATCCTGAATCAGCTCGGCAATTTCCCTTTCCGCCGCGTTATTGCGGTTATAGGACAGCATCAGCGCCAGCGCCTTGCCCTGCTTTTCCCGCACCGTTTTTCCCGCCGCCAGATGCCAGCCGGCCGCCTCCAGCAATGTTGCCGCCTGCTGCGGATTAAACCGATAAACCGGCAAATCGATATCACAATAGGACACACGGCGGGACAGCAGGGTATCGGCAACGCTCTCGCTATTGCCCATAATCCCGCTGGCGATCGCCGCTTTATCGATCGCGTACTGCAACGCCTGACGCACCGCTTTATCCCCGGTAATGGGACGAGCGCTATTCAGCACCAGCGCGCGGGAGGCGACCGGCGGGCTCATCAACGTCTGGTATTTTCCCGAGGCCTGCAGCGCGGCGAAGCTGTCCATATCCAGCATATCGCCGTCGGCGCCGAAGATGAGCTGGACCGTTTCTTTTTGCAACGCCATCAGCATGGACTGCCGATCGGGTATCACGCGCCACACGACGCTATCAAGACGCGGCCGGGTTCCCCAGTAATCGGGGTTGGCGACAAACCGCGCGTATTGATTAGGTTTATGTTCCGCCAGCACCCAGGGGCCGGTTCCCACATAACCCGTTATCCCGTCTTTGGTTTTACCGCCGATAAACGCCCGGGGCGACACAAAACGAAACGGTCTGGTCAGCCCCAATTCGATTAGCGTCGGGTAATAAGGATGTTTAAGCGTGATGTCGACGCGGTAACGCTCCAGCGCGGTGACCTTATCGATCTTCTGTACCAGTTCAAGCCAGGCATGGCGCTGATAATTGTCCAGCACCGCGTTAATGTTCTGTTTGACGACATCGGCCGTCAGCGGCTCGCCATCGGTAAACCGAACATCGCGGCGTAAATTGAAAATATAGTGTTTGCCATCGGGAGATATCGTCCAGCTTTCCGCCAGCCAGGGTTTCACCCCGTCGGGGGTATTGATGACCAGCGATTCAAACACCATATTCTGGGCGGCCATTTCGCCGGCGTAGAGATGAGGATTAATATCACGAATATCTTTGGTGCTGGCGTACGCCAGTTGATTCTCAGTCGCGCCGGCGCACGCCGGGAATATGCCGGAGAACCAACACAGTATTAGCCCCACCAGCGTTATTGGCCGTATCCTAAACATCACCCTCACCCTGAAAATAAACAAGAAACGCCAACGCGCCTGCATCTTGAATTATGACGGGCATAGCCGTTTTATTTTTCCGCAACAACCATAAACATCGGCGTAGACGCGTAATTAATTTTCTCTTCGTCATCCCATAGGTTTTCGGCAATATTTTCATCGATGAAAACCTGATTAAAACCGCACGCCAGCAGGGTATGTCGATCCCACTCTGGGCGTATTTCCCGGCTCAACGGCAGTGCTCTGGCAATATTCTCCATCGCTACCGTGTCCGTGTTTGCATAGTGGTCATTAATCTTCAGACGGCGAGCATTCTGTCGATCGCGCAAATAGCCGTCACGCGCGTCGGCATTAAAAAGATGCGCGTACCAATTGGCATCGAAATTAATCAACCGACCGCCGGGCGCCAATACCCGCCGCCATTCCTGATAGGCGGCCAGCGGTTGTTTCAGATTCCAGGTGACATTGCGCGTCACCAGCACATCGAAATGATTATCGGGAAACGGCAGCGTATGAACATCCGCCGTCGCTAATGTGATGTCGACGCCATAATAATCGGCATTATTTTTAGCCTGCGCCAGCATGGCGGGCGTGGCATCCACTGCGGTAACGCGATGCCCCGCCATCGCCAGCGTGACGGCGAAAAAACCCGGCCCGGTGCCGACGTCCAGTATCGTTAATACCGGCTTTTTCGGGGCGTGATGTAAAATAACGTTCTGCCATAACAGGCGTTTGCCGCCGGTTAATTCAGCGACATTAACATCGTTATATCCTTGCGCCCTTTTGCTCCAGTAATGCTTTACCTCATTGAGTAAACCATCACACGTAATATCATCCGTTAATAGTGTCACAACAGGTAGCCCTATTATTACGACAAGTGAATCTCACCCAGAAAAAACTGCGACTGCGTTCCGCCTTTATTTAATTACGCCCTACGCGCAGAAAGAAATAGTACACCGTGAAAGAAAGGCATACCCGCCCCGCGTATGAACTTTTATAAAAATCTCATACTTCATTGAGGTAGATCATGAAAGCCAATACGCGCCAACGCCGGCAAATGCGACTGCCGGCGCGGCTAACGGCAATGATTTAGCGCCTATCCCAATAGGCTCTTATTGGGTGAGCGCGTCTGGCGCAATATCCATGTGGCGCAGTACGTCGCCCATGATGTGGCCGAAGACCGGGCCGGCGACCGACCCGCCGAAGTGTTTGCCGGCGTCGGGATGGTTGATCATCACCACCAGCGCCACCCGCGGCTGACTGGCCGGCGCCACCCCGGCGGTGTAGTTGACGTAACCGCCGTCGTATTTGCCATCAGACCCCATTTTCTCGGCCGTACCGGTTTTAATCGCCAGACGATAGCCGGGAACGGCGGCCGTTACCCCGCTGCCGCCGGGCAGAGCATCGCTCTCCATCATATGTACCACCGTCCTCGCCACATCCTCGTCGATCACCCGGGTGCCGAGCACCGGCGGCGTCACTTTGGTGATGGAAACCGGACGGAAGACGCCGAATGACCCAATCGTGGCGTACTCGCGCGCAATCTGCAGCGGCGTGACGCGCAGCCCGTAGCCGAATGAAAAGGTCGCGCGTTCAATGTCGGACCAGCGCTCACGATGCAGCGGAAAATAGCCGCTGGTTTCACCCTCGATCCCCAATCCGCTGGCAACACCGAGCCCAAAGCGATGATAGAGATCGACCAGCACGCTTGCCGGCATCGCCAGTGCGATATGCGACACCCCGATATCGCTGGATTTCTGCAAAATGCCGGTGATGGTCAGCCGGCTCCAGTGCCCGACGTCTTTAATCAGGTGTCCGTTAACCGGATAAGGCGTGGTGTCGATGACCGAATCGGGCCGGATCAGATGACGTTGCAGCCCCGCCATCACCACCAGCGGTTTGACGGTCGACCCCGGCTCGAAGCTGTCCGACATCGCCACATTCCGCATGTTCTTCTGCGGCTCGCCTTCATAATTATTGGGGTTGTAGGACGGATAGCTGGCCATACCGAGAATCTCCCCGGTGTTGACGTCAATCAGCACCGCGGCCCCGGAATCGGCCTTGTTCAGTTGCACGCCGTCACGCAGGTGCGAATAGAGAACGAACTGCAGATAACTGTCGATGCTCAGAGTCAGCGTCGGCGCCTGCTGCGCCGGATCGTCGGCCATCAGGCTGACCACGTTGCCGTAACGATCTTTGCGGTAAACCCGCAATCCCGGCTTGCCCAGCAGCAGCTTGTTGAAACTCCGTTCAATGCCGTCCAGCCCCTGCCCATCCAGCCCGACGATGCCGATAAGGTTGGATACCGCATCGCTCATCGGGTAGTAGCGGCTGGCATCGGCCGGGGTCGAGATGCCGCCGATATGCAATTGACGCACGTAATCGGCTATCCCAGCTTCGACCCGGCGTCCGATATAAAGAAAGTGACGATGCGCATTCTCCTGAATCTTGTCTTTAATGGCGCTGAGCGGCAGCGATAACGCGGTGGATAGCGCGTTCCACTGCGCACCGGCCAGCGTCGGGTCGCTCTCCAGCACATGAATCGGATCGGCCACCACGTCATTGGAGGCCACGCTGACCGCCAGCGGATGACCGTTGCGATCGGTGATGCTGCCGCGCAACGGTTGCATCACCAATTCACGTAGTGAACGCTGATTGGCCTCTTTCTCAAGTTGCAGGCTTGCCACTACCTGCAAATACCCGACGCGGGCCATCAACAGCACCAGGCAGACACTGATACCGACACACAATAAAACAAAGCGACCCTGAAAATAGGTCACACCCACACCTGTAGAATGTCTTTTGAGCATAAACCGCGCCAACTGAAATGAGGCTGTGTCCGCAGTGAAATCATCACCAACGATTGTCACGCCGCATTAGCGGACGCAGCCCAGAGTAAAAATACCGATTGATCGTGTGGCCGCACTATAAATGACATCGGCAAACGGTACAGAAGCAGGAAACATCCCTACGTAATTCATTAATCATTGAAATGAAAGATACAGATGAAAACAAACGCTGCCGGAAAAGCATACGCTGCCTCAACGCCGTACCCGCACAACATCCCTGGTTCCCGGCGGCCCGGTTTGCCATGTTACGCGCCTGCATACCGAGTACTAACAATTGCTTTACTTATTAATCTTCACGGTTAAATAGCTACTATCTATCACAATATTCATGTAATTCGATTTCATCTCTGACCAGACGCTGACTAAGATGAATAGTGAATTTCAACCGAAGGACGCGAAGAACCTATCCCAATAGGCGTAATCGGCACAGCCGGTTTGGATGCGGGAAGCCGCGCAGTACATGAGGATGTCGAGCACTGTCCGGATCCCAGCATTGTCTATTGCGATAGGTTCTATACCCAAAATAATTCGGGTTGCAGAAAGGCGGCAACCGAGTGAATCCCCGGGAGCTTACATAAGTAAGTGACCGGGGTGAGCGAGGGCAGCCAACGCACCTGCAACTTGAAGTATGACGGGTATAAACCACGGATTGGCGAACGAGAATTATCCGATGAAATTCAAATTATTGCGTTAGAAACTGACGCAGCACCCAATGCCAGCATTACGAGCAATTTCCTGTCCACAGCTCACTACCCGGCGGTTTTGTTCGGCCGGGTCGATGGGGACACATGAGCATGAGGTAGAGAACGCATGACAACTGAAAGCAAATGCCCATTCCATCACCAGAGTACGCCGGTTACCGCCAGCGGTAGCGGCACCGACAACCGGGACTGGTGGCCGAATCAACTGAATCTGAAAATTCTGCACCAGCACTCTTCCCTGTCCGACCCGCTGGATAAGGGCTTCAACTATGCCGAGGCGTTTAACAGCCTCGACCTCGATGCGGTTAAAAAAGACCTTCATGCCCTGATGACCGACTCGCAGGACTGGTGGCCGGCGGACTTCGGTCACTACGGTCCGTTGTTTATCCGTATGGCCTGGCACAGCGCCGGCACCTACCGCACCGGCGACGGCCGCGGCGGCGCCGGTGCGGGTCAGCAGCGTTTCGCACCGCTCAACAGCTGGCCCGATAACGTCAACCTCGACAAAGCGCGCCGCCTGCTGTGGCCAATCAAGCAAAAATACGGCCAGAAAATTTCGTGGGCCGACCTGATGATCCTCACCGGCAACGTGGCGCTGGAATCGATGGGATTCAAAACCTTCGGTTTTGCCGGCGGGCGTCCGGACGTGTGGGAACCGGAAGAAGATGTGTACTGGGGCTCGGAAACCACCTGGCTGGGCGGCGACAAGCGCTACTCCGGCGAGCGCAGTCTGGAAAACCCGCTGGCTGCGGTGCAAATGGGCCTGATTTACGTCAACCCGGAAGGCCCGAACGGCAACCCGGATCCGGTCGCCGCCGCGAAAGACATCCGCGAAACCTTCAGCCGCATGGCGATGAACGATGAAGAAACCGTGGCGCTGATCGCCGGCGGCCATACCTTCGGCAAAACCCACGGCGCGGGCGACGCCGCGCTGGTCGGCCCGGAACCGGAAGCGGCCGGCATTGAAGAACAAGGTCTGGGCTGGAAGAGCAAATTTGGCAGCGGCAAAGGCGGCGACACCATTTCCAGCGGCCTGGAAGTGACCTGGACGCAAACGCCGACCCAATGGAGCAACTACTTCTTCCAGAACCTGTTCGGCTACGAGTGGGAACTGACCAAAAGCCCGGCCGGCGCCCATCAGTGGCAACCGAAAGGCGGTGCGGGCGCCGGTGAAGTGCCGGACGCGCATGACCCGTCCAAACGCCACGTGCCTACCATGCTGACCACCGACCTGTCGCTGCGTTTCGACCCGGCGTACGAAAAAATTTCCCGTCGTTTCTACGAGAATCCGGAACAGTTTGCCGACGCGTTCGCCCGCGCCTGGTTCAAACTGACGCACCGCGACATGGGGCCGCGCGCCCGCTATCTCGGCCCGGACGTTCCGGCCGAAGAGCTGATCTGGCAGGACCCGATCCCGGCGGTTAATCACACCCTGATAAGCGAGCAGGATATCGCCACCCTGAAAGCCGGGGTGCTGGCTTCCGGTCTGAGCGTGTCCCAGTTGGTGTCGACCGCCTGGGCCTCGGCGTCCACCTTCCGTGGCTCCGACAAACGCGGCGGCGCCAACGGCGCGCGCATTCGCCTCGCGCCGCAGAAAGACTGGGCGGTCAACCAGCCGGACCAGTTAGCGAAGGTCCTGAGCACGCTGGAAAACATCCAGAACGAGTTCAACCGCGCCCAGTCCGACAACAAGCAAGTGTCGCTGGCCGACCTGATCGTGCTGGCCGGCGCCGTCGGGGTGGAACAAGCCGCGAAAGCCGCCGGTCATGCGGTCACCGTGCCTTTCACTCCGGGGCGGATGGATGCGTCGCAGCAACAAACCGACGTCGAGTCTTTCGCGGTGCTGGAACCGATCGCCGACGGCTTCCGCAACTACCTGAAAGGCCATTACAGCGTAGCGGCAGAAGCGCTGCTGGTGGATAAGGCGCAGTTGCTGACGCTGAGCGCGCCGGAAATGACGGTGCTGGTAGGCGGTCTGCGCGTACTGGGCGCCAATGTCGGCCAGGCATCGCACGGCGTATTCACCACTCAGCCCGGCGCGCTGACCAATGACTTCTTCGTGAACCTGCTGGACATGGGCACGACGTGGAAAGCGGCGGCAGGAACGGAAGGCGTGTTTGAAGGGCGCGATCGCGTTAGCGGCGACCTGAAGTGGACCGGCACCCGCGTCGATCTGATCTTCGGTTCCCACTCGCAACTGCGCGCGCTGGCCGAGGTCTACGGCAGTACGGACGCACAGGCGAAGTTTGTACACGACTTTGTCGCCGCCTGGACCAAAGTGATGAACCTCGATCGTTTCGATCTGGCGTAATCATCACCCCGCCCCGGCGTTTTTCGCGCCGGGGCGCACCAGACGACTATAGTCCGTGGCGACATCGCTAGTCCGTGGCGACATCGCTGGCTGGCAACGGCGCCAGCCAGAAACGACGCGCCGACATGCCCCTGAAACCAGCCCTGACCGTCCTGTTCCACCACGTTGGCTAATGCCGTTACTCCGCTTTCAATAAACATCGTCATTCCCTCACTCCATCCGGCAGGCATGTACCCCCAACATAATGTAACCGATTGATAGCGGCCGTCAGCGAGAAACCGCCTATAATTCACGATTCACGATTCACGATTCACGATTCACGCGTCGCACGGCCGCCGGGTTATTCCGGCAGCGCCGACACCGTACTCCATTTTACCGAACTGATATTTTTTTCCAGACTGATGCGGCAAACGATAGCTTCAATATCTTTCTGCGACGAGGTTCTGGCGATAATTTCCGCGCTGACCTCCATTAAATTCTTATCCATATCCGAACTGCGTAATGAATGCAGATGCAGCGATACCAGATTAATCGCCTGTAATATCAGCGCACGGATAATAATTTCATCCTGCGAACCGCAAATCGCTTCGACCCGATACCGGGTTTCCCGATCGGCTTCCGGCGGTTGTGGATGCTGATTCATGCGCTGAGCAAACTCACGCAATAATATATTGGCGCACAGAATAATCATGACTGCAATTACCGCCTCCCAATACAAACTTAATCCGCATAACAAACCAATCGCCGCCGAACACCATAATGTCGCCGCGGTATTCAGCCCCCGCACATTCATGCCGTCGCGCATAATCACGCCCGCGCCCAGAAAACCGATGCCGGAGACAACCTGGGCGGCAATCCGCCCGGCGCTCACCGGCTCAAACGACAGAGAGCAGAGAATAAAAGCGGCGGCGCCGGTGGCGACCAGCGCATTGGTGCGCAACCCCGCCATCCGCTGACGCCACTGACGTTCGGCGCCGATAATAGCGCCCAGCACCATCGCCAACAGTAAGTTCAATGCGAAAATAGTCAGGTTCATGTTTATTCCCCCTGAAATTAAAATGCCACTAATGTTATTCTCCAAATCCGTTAATTCCCTGCGGATTCATGAAAAATTCATTAGAAATACAAACAAACATCATCAAAACCGTTCCAGCTGAGTATCATTAAGGTAATGCTTAGCGACAACCGCTATAAAATAAAACCATTCATAGCGATAAATCAGCCGGGAATAAGACTAAAAGCCATCCACTGCTATTTCAATTATGCAATCGTCTCACTGGAATATACTTTGGTATAGATGGCCTATACTTTTTAATCATGGACGCACCTTAGCGCTTATTATATTTTTCGCCATCATTCATCAGCGAATAAAACCGACCGATTGTTGTATTGCGACAGCGTACTGTAATGACCGTGCATTATTTCGGAAACATGACACGACGTCTGCCGCAAGACATTTTTCCGGCTAATGCCTGACATTACCGCGAGGAAAATCATGCATCATCCACTTCAGAGCATTATGACTGACCAGGCCGCGCGCCCTATCCGGCGGCATGCCGCGCCGTCCTACCGGGCGGACATGCTGTTTTTCACCCTGCTGGCGCTGGTGGCCGCACTGGTGGTGTACGGCATGGAACAAATGAGCCTGCCGCTCTCCATTCTGGATGCCAGCCCGGTCAGGCTCGATATCGCCCTGCTGCCCGAATATGCGCTACGCACCACCCTGCGCATGTTCGTGGCGCTGGGGGTGTCGTTGCTGTTCACGCTGGTCATCGCCACGCTGGCCGCCAAGAGCCGCAAGGCCGAGATGGTGATCATCCCGGCGCTGGATATCCTGCAATCGGTGCCGGTGCTGGGGTTTCTGACCTTCACCGTCACCTTTTTCATGGGGCTGTTTCCCGGCCGCCAGTTAGGGGTGGAGTGCGCCGCCATCTTCGCCATTTTCACCAGTCAGGCCTGGAATATGGCGTTCAGTTTTTTCCAGTCGCTGCGCACCCTGCCCGGCGATCTGAGCGAAGTCAGCCAGCAATTCGGCTTCTCGCCCTGGCGGCGGTTTATCCGGCTGGAGTTGCCGTTCGCCACCCCCGGTCTGGTGTGGAACATGATGATGTCGATGTCCGGCGGCTGGTTCTTCGTGGTGGCGTCGGAAGCGATCACCGTCGGCAACACCACCGTCAGCCTGCCGGGGATCGGCTCCTGGCTGGCGCTGGCGATCGCGCAGGAAAACCTGACCGCCATCGCCTGGGCGGTCGTCGCCATGACCGTGGTGATTGTGCTTTACGATCAACTGCTGTTCCGGCCGGTGGTGGCCTGGGCGGATAAGTTCCGTTTTGAGCAGACCGCCTCGCAAAAAAGACCGCGTTCCTGGGTCTACGACCTGATCCGCCGCACCCACATTTCAACGGCGATCGCCAGAGTAGTTAGCTGGCCGTTGCACGCGCTGGCGGCGTTGCGCTGGCCGCCGATGCCACGGTTTTTACGCCACACGCCCGGCCCCCGTTACAGCAAGATCACCGACCGGCTGTGGCTGGCGCTGGTGGTTATCGGCGTGCTGGCGGGCGTGGTGCAGTTGGTGCAATACATCGGCGCGTCGCTCGGCATGGCGGACGTCATCGCAGTGTTCGGCATGGGGCTGGCGACGCTGGCGCGGGTGGTGGTGCTGATCGCGCTGGCCAGCGTCATCTGGCTGCCGATCGGCGTGTGGATCGGTCTGCAGCCCAGCGTCGCCGAACGCCTGCAGCCGCTGGCGCAGTTTCTGGCCGCCTTTCCGGCCAACGTGCTGTTTCCATTCGCGGTCATCATTATTGCCGGCTTCAACCTCAATCCGGATATCTGGCTGTCGCCGCTGATGGTGCTGGGCACCCAGTGGTACATCCTGTTCAACGTGATCGCCGGCGCCGCCGCCCTGCCGACCGACCTGCTGGAAGCCGCGCGCATTTACGGTATCCGGCGCTGGCAGTGGTGGCGTCAGGTGGCGCTGCCCGGCATTTTTCCCTACTACGTGACGGGCGCGCTCACCGCTTCCGGCGGTTCCTGGAACGCCAGCATCGTGTCCGAATCCATTTCCTGGGGGAAACAGCATCTGGAAGCGACCGGCCTTGGCGCCTACATCGCCAACGCGACCACCGCGGCCGACTTTCCCCGGGTCGCGCTGGGCATCGCGGTGATGTCGGTATTTGTGATCGCCTTTAACCGCCTGCTGTGGCGCCCCCTGTACCAATTTGCCGAACGCCGTCTGCGTCTCGGGTAAGGAGAACCTCATGACTGCCCATCAACAACACTGCCTGGTGAAGGTGCAACACGTCCGGCATCTGTATGGCAAACCCGGGAGCGCCGAGCGGCTGGTGCTGGACGACGTCAACCTGACGTTGGACAACAACGAGATCGTCGGGCTGCTCGGCCGCTCCGGTTCCGGCAAGTCGACCCTGCTGCGTTCGATCGCCGGGCTGCTCACGCCGAGCGCCGGTCAGGTGGATTTTCCACCGGGGCCGGACGGCAGGCCGACTACCGTCAGCATGGTGTTCCAGAGTTTCGCCCTGTTTCCCTGGCTGACGGTGCAGCAAAACGTCGAAGTCGGGCTGGAAGCGCAGAACGTGCCGGTGGAGCAGCGCCGTAAACGGGCGCTGGCGGCCATCGACCTGATCGGCCTCGACGGGTTTGAAAACGCCTATCCCAAGGAGTTATCCGGCGGGATGCGTCAGCGCGTCGGGCTGGCGCGCGCGCTGGTGGTGGACCCGGACATCCTGCTGATGGACGAGCCGTTTTCCGCGCTGGACGTGCTGACCGCCGAAACCCTGCGCACCGACCTGCTGGACCTGTGGGGCGAAGGCAGAATGCCGATCAAGTCCATCCTGATGGTGACGCACAATATCGAAGAAGCGGTGCTGATGTGCGATCGCATCATCCTGTTTTCCATCAACCCCGGCCGGGTGGCCTGTGAAATCCGCGTCGACCTGCCGCAACCGCGCAACCGCCAGGACCCGGCGTTTCGCGCGCTGGTTGAAGATATTTACGTTAAAATGACTTCAGATAACGGCGCGGGCGCCGCACGACAGGGGATTTTCCCCGGCGCCGGGCTGGGCATGGTGCTGCCGCTGGTGTCCACCAACTCGCTGGCCGGCCTAATCGAGGCGGTGCACGCCGCGCCGTATGACGGCAAGGCCGACCTGCCCGAGCTGGCGAATGCGTTGCAGTACACCGCCGATGAACTGTTCCCGGTGGCGGAGATCCTGCAATTGCTGCGGTTCGCCGAGCTGCAGGGCGGCGACATCCGGCTGCTGCCCGCCGCCGGCCGCTACGCCGACGCCAGCGTGGACGAACGCAAGCAGCTGTTCGCCCAGCATTTGCTCAATTACGTGCCGCTGGTCGCGCACATCCGACGGGTGCTGGACGAACGTTCGTCGCGCACCGCCCCAGCCCGCCGCTTTCGCGACGAACTAGAGGATTTCATGTCGGAAATCGACGCGGCGCGAACCCTGAATTCGGTCACGCAATGGGGACGTTACGCGGAACTGTTCGCCTATGACGAAACCCACGACCAGTTCAGTCTGGAAAACCCGTCGTAATCACGCGCCGCCGGCGGTGGGTTCGACACAGAAAAGGGTCCTTGACGATGAGTGAGAAAACGCGCGTCGGCCACGCTGCCGCAACGCTGCGGGTGATTCCGCTGGTGCTGATGGCGGTGGGTATCGCGGTGGTGGATACCCTCACCAAGCTGGAGATCGCGGTGGGAGTATTTCAGATCGCCATCGTGCTGCTGGCGGTGCGCGTTCTGACCCCGCGCGGCGTTACCGCCATCGCGGCGCTGTGCATCGTGCTGACGTTGCTCAGTTATAAGCTCAGCAAGCCCGACGGCAGCGAATCCAGCCTGATTAACTGCGGCATCAGCCTGCTGGCGATCACGCTGTCGACCTATCTGGCGTTGAAAATGTCGGCCGCCATCAACGCGTTTCATGAAGCGCGCGCCCAGCTGGCGCAGATCTCCCGCGTTAACCTGATGGGCGAACTGACCGCGTCGATCGCCCATGAGGTTAACCAGCCGCTGGCCTCCATCGTCACCAGCGGCAACGCCTGCCTGCGCTGGCTCAACGCCACGCCGGCCAATCAGGCGCGCGCGGAACTGGCGGTACAGCGCATCATCAACGACGCCAACCGCGCCAGCGAAATTATCGCCCGCATCCGCGGATTCGCCAGCCGCACGCCCCCGCACAAGGCCTGGCTGAACATCACCGATACCATCGACGAAATGCTGCTGTTGATTCGCACCGAACTGATACAGCAGCGTATTTTGTTTAGCTTCAACGTGACGGAAGGGCTGCCGCCCATTCTGGCGGACAAGATCCAGATTCAGCAGGTGCTGATGAACCTGATCCTGAATGCGGTGGATGCCATCGACGCCGCCAATACCGAACAACGCGCGCTCTCGGTCACCGTGGACCGCGATAACAGCGGTGATATCCGCTTTGCGGTCTGCGATCATGGCGTCGGGTTTAAACCGGAAGAAAGCGAGCGGCTGTTCGACACCTTTTTCACCACCAAATCGACCGGCATGGGCATGGGCCTGACCATCAGCCGATCAATCATCGAAACCCACGGCGGCCGGATCTGGGCCAGCGCCAATACCGACGGCGGCGCCACCTTCTACTTCACCCTGCCGGGGACGGAAAAAAAGCGCCATGAACAACACCATTCTGAATGAACACGCGCCGATCGTGTATATCGTCGATGATGACGCATCGGTGCGGGCCGCGTTGGAAGACCTGCTGGCATCGGTCGGGCTGGAGAGCCGTGCGTTCGAGTCGCCGCAACAGTTTATCAGCGCGCCCCGCCCTGACCGGCCGGGCTGCCTGATTCTGGATGTACGGATGCCGGGCATGAGCGGGCTGGATTTTCAGGATGACATGCACCGCCACGGCATCACGCTGCCGGTGATTTTTATTACCGCCCACGGCGACATTCCGATGTCGGTGCGCGCCATGAAAGCGGGCGCGCTGGAATTTCTGACCAAACCGTTTCGCGAGCAGGACCTGCTCGACGCCATCCAGAAAGGGCTGGAGCGGGATGGCGAACAACGCCGTCAGGCCGATATTCAGGCCAGACTACAGGCGTGCCACGACAGCCTGACCGCCGGCGAACAGCAGGTGCTGGAACAGGTGGTGACCGGGCAGTTGAACAAGCAAATCGCCGCGCAACTGGGCGTCAGCGAGGTGACGGTGAAAGTGCGGCGTGCGGCGGTAATGCGCAAAATGAACGCCGACTCGCTGGCCGAGCTGGTGCGGCTGTACGATGCGCTGAAGAAGAACGCACAGGGGTGATTTGGCTTTATTGCTCGTCTGTCTTTATTTCGATAAACATCGTCCTGATTTGACAATACCAGCCACAGCGGAAGGCGCGATAATCAACGCCGTTATCCATTCACCTTCATCCGTTGGCAGACAATTTCATGCGTACGTTCATTACCCGCTTCTGGCACCAGGCCCGGGCGTTTTTACTGATTTATGCCTGTTTATACCTCGGTATCGGCGTGTCCGCCGTGTTGCCCATCACCTTGCCGGGCAGCATCATCGGCATGCTGCTCCTGTTTCTGTTGTTGTCGTTGCAGATTATCCCGGCGCAGTGGGTCAAACCGGGGTGCCATGTGCTGATCCGCTATATGGCGCTGTTGTTCGTGCCGATTGGCGTCGGCGTGATGCAGTATTTCGACCTGCTGCGCGCCCAGTTCGCGCCGGTAATCATTTCCTGCGCCGCCAGTACGCTGGTGGTGCTGATCACCGTAAGCAGCTGCTCGCATCTGATCCACGGGCGTAAACCGGCTCGCCATCAGGCCGATGCGGAAAAAGGAGCCGACCATGCTGCATGATATCGTCTGGTCGCTGCCGCTGACGCTGCTGGTGTTCTTTCTGGCGCGCCGCCTGTCCATGCGACTGAATACGCCGTTGTTAAACCCGTTGCTGGTTTCTATGGTGGTGCTGATCGCGTTTCTGCTGGTCAGCCACATCCCTTACGAACGCTATTTCCGGGGCAGTTCGGTGCTCAACAGCCTGCTGCAACCGGCGGTGGTGGCGCTGGCGTTTCCGCTGTACGAACAACTGCACCAGATTCGCATGCGCTGGAAGTCGATCATCACCGTTTGCTTTCTCGGTAGCGTAGTGGCGATGGTCACCGGTACCTGGATTGCGCTGCGGCTGGGCGCGACGCCGGCGATTGCCGCCTCGATCCTGCCCAAATCGGTCACCACGCCGATCGCGATGGCGGTGGGCGGCAGCATCGGCGGCATCCCGGCCGTCAGCGCGGTGTGCGTGATCTTTGTCGGCATCCTCGGCGCTGTGTTCGGGCACACGCTGCTCAACGCGATGCGGATTCACACCAAAGCATCGCGCGGGCTGGCGATGGGCACCGCCTCGCACGCGCTCGGCACCGCCCGCTGCGCCGAACTGGATTATGAAGAAGGCGCGTTCAGTTCGCTGGCGCTGGTGATCTGCGGCATCATCACCTCGCTCATGGCGCCGTTGCTGTTTCCGCTGTTGGTCGCCCTCGCGCGCTAATCCAGCAGGTGGGGCTGTTAACAAACAGCCATGTTGTCTTATGAACGGTGAATGTTGTCCGGTAAGTGAATAGTTTCGTGCGGGATAAACGGTGTCATTTCTCTGCCATTGCATCGCTCGCACGACAAGGAGAGGTTCAGACGCCACCTCTCCTTGACCACTGGCTGAGGGCTAAACTGTGCCGCTTCGCGGTCCCTTCGGCGTTCGCCTTCGCTGTTCGGGCCGCCCGTGACGCGTTCCCGACGCGACACGAGCTTTCGCGGCATCCATGCCGCTCACCCGGCGAAGTCGCACACCTCAGCACAGTTTTAACGCCGGAAAATCCCTTTATTTTAAACTCATAGGGTTTGTCAGCGGTCTGACCGCAGACCGAAAAAGCGGGAATTAATAGCGCGTCGGCGGCACGCCGAACATCTGACGGAATGCGAAGGTAAACGAGGCGGTGCTGGCATACCCCAGTTCCAGCGCCACCTGCGTCACGCTGCGGTTGTTCTTTAGCATCACCACCGACTCCAGCAGCCGCATGCGTTTCTTCCACTCGCTAAACGCCACCCCGGTTTCCTTTTTGAACCGGCGTGAAAAGGTGCGCACCGACATCCCGGTGCGCGCGGCCCATTCCTCAATACCGTGAGCCGCATCCGGCGTCTGCTGAATATCGCGGCACACCCGCATCAACGTGGCCGAATACGGCCACGACAGCGAAAACCCGGCATCCGGCAGCTGTCGCAGCAACGTGGTCAGCACCCGCACCAGCCTGGCGTCATCGCCGTCGTGGTCGTACTGTTCCGGCACATGCCCGGTGGCGTAGTGGATAAACTCACGGATGAAATCGCTGACCAGCACCACCTTGCAGCCGCTGTGGTCGATAGCCACGTAATCCGGCTCGATATACAGACTTTCCAGCAGTACGTCGCTGCTCGCCAGAACTCGGTGCGGCACATGCGCCGGAATCCAGACGCCGTACAGCACCGGTACGATCAGCGTCTTGCCTTCAATCTCCACCCGCATTCCCCCTTCCCGCGCATAGAGAAATTCGACAAACGGGTGCTGATGCAGCGCCACTTCCGTCTCCTTCGCCAGCGGGTAGGTGCGAAAGTAGACCGGCCGCGGCAGCGTGAGCAATACCGGTGCGGGCTGCCCGGCCACCGGCAAACGGGGGGGAGAAACAAACGAACGGGACATGACAGACTGGCCTCTACTCGATGAAGTTTGTCTCAATAGGGTAACGCAGGCCAGCCCAATTTGCCCGATAATCAGCATCTATTCAGCAGGCGCCAGCTCATGACCTGATGAACAAATTCTCTGTGATTGTACGATTTTTCAAACCAGAAAATGGATTGAGGAATAACTCATGGAAGCGACATTATTTTTATGTCACGGCCGTTCGCCGTTTTTAGTCACGCATTGTCCGTCTTTTGATGGAATACGTCATTTTGCCGACAGCAGCACGATGTCATCCGAAACAACAGTACCTCAGTAGTCATTAGCACTAGCGATAACCAATTGAATTTACTGTTAAGGGAGACATCATGAGTAATGTATGCATCGTTGATGATATCAGCGAGAAAAATGATTGGCGGCGTATTGCGCAGGAATTATTGAATCAGGCCGGCATTACCATTAACGGCGCCGAACCCTGGGATATTCAGGTTAACGATTCACGCTTTTTCAAACGAGTATTACAGCAGGGTTCTCTTGGTCTGGGCGAAAGTTACATGGAAGGCTGGTGGGACTGTCCGCGGCTCGATATGTTCTTTCACCGGATACTCACCGCCCGGCTGGATGAACAACGCCCGTCACGCTGGCGCGATCTGATGCGCATCGCACTGGCACGGTTGGTCAACCTGCAATCCCGCAAACGCGCCTGGCAGGTCGGCAAAGTGCACTACGACCTCGGCAACGACCTGTTCAGCCACATGCTCGACCCCTACATGCAATATTCATGCGGCTACTGGAAACAGGCCGACACGCTTGGCGACGCCCAGCAGGACAAACTGGCGCTGATTTGCGAAAAACTACAGCTCAAACCAGGCATGACGCTGCTGGATATCGGCTGCGGCTGGGGCGGACTGGCGGTGTACGCCGCCCAGCATTACGGCGTAACCGTACATGGCGTCACCATCTCCGCGGAGCAGAAAGCCTTTGTGGAAGCGCGCTGTTGCGGGCTGGATATCCATATTCTGTTGCAGGATTACCGCGATCTGCGCCAGCAGTACGACCGCATTGTCTCCGTCGGCATGTTTGAGCATGTGGGGCCGAAAAATTACGCTACCTATTTTGAGGTGGCGGATAGGTGCCTGAAGCCGGACGGCCTGTTCCTGTTGCATACCATTGGCTCGAATAAAACCGCTCATAACGTTGACCCGTGGATTAATAAATACATTTTTCCCAACGGCTGCCTGCCATCCATTAAACAGATTGCCAACACCAGCGAACCCTATTTTGTGATGGAAGACTGGCACAACTTCGGCGCCGATTACGATAAAACCCTGATGGCCTGGCTGGCTCGTTTTACCGAAGCCTGGCCGCAACTGGCTGCCGATTATTCGCCCGCATTCCGGCGTATGTTTAGTTATTACCTGACCGCCTGCGCCGGCGCTTTTCGGGCCAGAAACATTCAGCTATGGCAAGTCCTCTTTAGCCGGGGCGTCACACACGGGTTGTGCGTACCGCGCTGAGTGTTCAGGCCGTAGGTGCGGGCCAGTGAACTCATGACGATAAGCACCATACTTATTTTTAAACCGCTTGTTTAAACCGATACGTCGTTAACCCATACAAACTGGAAGCTAAAACAACATGAACGTTAATTTCTTTGTCACCTGCATCGGCGATGCGCTCAAATCGCGCATGGCGCGTGACAGCGTGCTGCTGCTGGAACAGCTCGGCTGTCGCGTTAACTTTCCCGAGCGGCAAGGCTGCTGCGGGCAGCCAGCCATCAACAGCGGGTATATCCGCGACGCGCTGCCGGGCATGAAAACGCTGATTGCCACGCTGGAAGAGAACGATGACCCGATTATTTCGCCCGCCGGGTCCTGCACCAACGCCATCCGCCATTATGCCGACTGGCTGACTGAAGAGCCGGAGTGGGCCCGCCGCGCCGAACGGGTCGCCGGCCGGATGGTCGACCTCACCTCATTTATCGTCAACCGGCTCGGCGTCACCGATGTCGGCGCCCGCCTGCCGGGCAAGGCGGTCTATCACCCCTCCTGCAGCCTGTTTCGCAAAATGGGTGTGTGCGAAGAACCGCTGACGCTGCTGCGTCAGGTGCGCGGTCTGGAACTGCTGCCGTTTCATGCGCAGGAAACCTGCTGCGGCTTCGGCGGCACCTTTTCCGTCAAAATGGCGGAGATCTCCGGTGAAATGGTGAAAGAAAAGGTGGCGCACATCATGGAAGCCAAACCGGACTACCTGATCGGCGCCGATGTCAGTTGCCTTATCAATATCGGCGGACGGCTGCGGCGTGAAGGGCACGCCGTTCAGGTATTGCATATCGCCGAAGTGCTGATGAGCCGTTAAGGAGACGCCATGTACCTCAAAACCAGCAACCTGCCGTTTCGCGAGCGTATCCGTCAGCAGATCGACGACCCTATCATGCGTCAGGCGGTCGCCAACGCGCAGGAACGCATCGGCGCCAACCGCCAGAAAATGGTCGATGAACTGGGCCAGTGGGATGTCTGGCGCACGCGGGCGGCGCAGATTCGCGCCCACGTGCTCGATAATCTCGATGCCTACCTGTACCAGCTGTCGGAACAGGTGACCGCCAACGGCGGCAAGGTCTTTTTTGCCGCAACGCGCGAAGACGCCACCCGATATATTCTGCAGGTGACGCAAGCCAAACAGGCCCGCAAAGTGGTGAAATCCAAGTCCATGGTGACCGAGGAAATCGGCATGAACGCCGTGCTGCAGGACGCCGGGATCGAGGTGGTGGAAACCGATCTGGGCGAGTACATCCTGCAACTGGACAAAGACGCGCCCTCCCACGTGGTGGTGCCCGCCATCCACAAGGATCGCCATCAAATTCAGCGCGTGCTGCAACAGCAGTTGGGCTACGACGGCCCGGAAACGCCGGAAGCGATGACGCGCGTTATTCGCCAGAAAATCCGCGCAGACTTCCTCAGCGCCGAGGTAGGGATCACCGGCTGCAACTTCGCCGTAGCGGAAACCGGCACCGTCAGTCTGGTGAGCAACGAAGGCAACGCCCGGCTATGCACCACCCTGCCCCGCACCCACATCGCCGTCATGGGGATGGAGCGCATTGTGCCCACCTTTGACGAGCTGGACGTGATCCTCACCATGCTGGCGCGCAGCGCGGTCGGCGCCCGGCTGACCGGCTACAACACCTGGCTGACCGGCCCCAAAGGCAGCGGCGACGTTGACGGCCCGGAGGAGTTTCATCTGGTGATCGTCGACAACGGCCGCTCGCAGGTGCTGGGCTCACCGTTCCACGACATTCTGCGTTGCATCCGCTGCGGCGCCTGCATCAACACCTGTCCCGCCTACCGCCATATCGGCGGCCACGGCTATGGCTCTATCTATCCCGGCCCGGTCGGCGCGGTGCTGTCGCCATTACTGGGCGGGTATGAGGATTTCAAACACCTGCCTTACGCCTGCTCGCTGTGCACCGCCTGCGACGACGTCTGCCCGGTGCGTATTCCGCTGTCCTCGCTGATCCTGCAACACCGGCGCGTGCTGGCGGAACAGGGCATGACGCCCGCCGCCGAGCGCCGCACCGTTCGGTTGTTCAACTACGCCAACCGCCATCCGGGGATGTGGAAAGTCGGCATGGTGGCGGGCGCGCACGCCGCGCGCTGGCTTATTCGCGACGGCAAGATGCCGTTTAACATCGGCGCCATCAGCGAATGGACCGCCGCCCGCGACCTGCCAGACGCCGACGGCGAAAGCTTCCGCAGTTGGTTCAAACAGCATCAGCGCCAGACCAAGGAGAAACGCTAATGGAAAACCGCGACGCCTTTCTATCTACCCTGGCCCGCCGGCTCGGCCGCGAGCCACGCCAAACGCCGCCGCCGCTGCCGCCGCTGGATAACGACCCGGCCCGCACCCGCCTGACCGAACTGACGCCGCAACAACGCTGCGACGCCTTTATCGACTACGCCGGCAACGTGATGCAGGCGCATTGTGAGCTGACCCCGCAGGCAGAGGTGGCGCAGGCCGCCGGGCGGCTGTGCCAGCGTTATGGCGGCGCGCCGGTGCTGGTCAGCGGCGACGCGCGCCTGGCGGAGCTGGGCGTAACCGACCACCTGCGGCAGCTGTATCAGGCGCAGTGTTGGGACCCGACGGCCGGCGAGGAAAATCTGCGGCTGGCGACGCAGGCCCGCATCGGGGTGGTGTACGCCGAGTACGGGCTGACCGAATCCGGCGGCGTGGTGCTGTTTTCCACGCCGCAACAGGGTCGCGCCATCAGCCTGCTGCCGGAGTCTACGCTGTTTATTGTGCGCAAAAGCTGCCTGCTGCCGCGCGTGGCGCAACTGGCGCAGCATCTGCGCCGGCGGGCGCAACAGGGCGAACCGCTGCCGTCGTGCATCAACCTGATCGCCGGCCCCAGTTCTACCGCCGATATCGAACTGATCAAGGTAGTGGGGGTACACGGGCCGCTGAATGCGGCGTACCTGATTATTGAAGACTGCTGATAACCGCGCCGCGTGACTCATCAGGCTGACCGCGAAGGGGTATGCGAGATTCACCTCCCCATTATTGCCCCCTCTAACGAGGGGGCAAGGTCAGATTTACTCCAGCCCCAGCCGCGCGTTAAGCCGGTCGATCTGCTCACGCCATTGCGCCTGCAGCGCCGGTTTCTGGTGTTTTGCCTTACGCGCCAGATCCTCGGCCAGCCGGTTTTCCAACTCAACCAGTTGCGCCAGCAGCACGTCTGCCGCATCGCCATGCTCCGGCTGCGCCGCTAACGGTTGCGCCGAACGTACCGCCGCGTCTTCGGGCTGCGCGCCCAGACGCGGATAGACCTGATCCAGGTCGTGCCACTCGCTCAACTCGCCCTGCTCAACCAGCCAGAAACGGTTGCAACTTCGGCTAATCAGCGCCCGATCGTGCGTCACCAGCAGCACGCCGCCGCCAAAGGTTTGCAGCGTGTCGGCCAACGCTTCTTTGCCCTCCATGTCCAGATGGTTGGTCGGCTCGTCCAGCATCAGCAACCCGTAGCGCGCCAGCGACAGCCCGACGAACAGTAGCCGGGCGCGTTCGCCGCCGCTCAGGGTCGCGACCGTCTGCTGATGGCGCGACCACGGAAAGCCGGCGCTAATTAGCGCCATCTTGCGGTCCTGCGCCAGCGGAGCGAACGGCGCCAGCGCATCAAACAGCGTATCGTCGTCACGCAGTTGATGCAGCGTCTGGTCGTAATACCCCAGCCGAACGCGCGGGTGCAGGCGAATCGCCTCGTCCGTCGTCGGCTGCTGGTACTGCCGCCACAGCAGACGCAGCAACGATGACTTACCACAGCCGTTGCGGCCGATAATCGCCACCCGGTCGCCGCTTTTCACCCGCTGCAACGGCAGGGTAAACAGCGGCGGGCACGCCGCCGCCGGGCTTACCGCCAGCGCCGTCATTTCCAGCAGACGATCGGCGGCCAGCGCTTCGCCGTGTAGCGCCAGCCGCCACTGGCTGCCGGCGGTCAGCTCGGTCTGCTCATCCTTCAGCCGTTCGATGTGCTTTTCCATCTGCTTGGCTTTGCGCGCCAGATCTTCGTTATCGTAGACCTTGCCCCAGATGGCCAGCCGTTTGGCGCTGGCGGTAACGCGGTCGATTTCCTTCTGTTCCGCCTTGCGGCGCAACGCATCGCTGCGATCGCGCTCCGTCAGCGCCGCCCGGGCGGCGCTACAGGGCAGCGCAAAGTAATGCAACTGCCGGTCGCGCAGGATATAGCTGCCGTTGGTGACGTTATCCAGCAGTTGGCTGTCGTGGGAAACCAGCACAAAGCTGCCGCTCCAATGTTGCAGGAACTGCTCCAGCCACAGCAGCGTCGGCAAATCCAGATGGTTGCTCGGCTCGTCCAGCAATAGCAGGTCCGGCGAGGTGATCAATGCCCGCGCCAGCAGCAGCCGGGTGTGCTGGCCGCCGCTCAGGGTGCCGGCGCAAAGCAGCCAGTCCCGTTCGCCGAATCCCATCTCCGCCAGCAAGGCTTCGGCCCGCCAGCGATCGCTGGCGCGTTCAGCCTCGGGCAGACGGGCCAGCACCGCCTCCAGCATCGTCAGCGGATGCAACGCCGCCGGCAGATGCTGCTCAACGCGCGCCAACAGGCAATGATGGGCTTGCGTTACGCTACCGCGAGCCGGCGTCAACGTGCCGTCCAGCAGTTTTAGCAGCGTGCTTTTGCCGCAGCCGTTATGGCCGATAAGACCGAGACGGTCGCCTTTGTTCAGGGTAAAAGAAACGTCGTTCAGCAGAGTGCCGAAAGGAGTATCCACGCTCAGGGCGTGTACTGTCAGTAAAGTGCTCATTGCTTACTCAAGAGTTATAGGCATAAAAATGCCTCGTCAACACATCGCTGACGATAACCCGGTAAGCCCGAGGGAAGGAGAAATGCGGTTTGCTTCGCTCAAGCCACCGTTATCGCAGCACGATATCGATAACGCTTGAGCAGCGGCGATCGCCAAAAGGATGTGAAGTGTTAAACATTTCACAGCGCAGCATGATGGTCCTCCTTATGTTTATCCGTAGGTTAATCGATGACCGGATTGTAGCGGCAACGGGCGGGCTTCGCCACCCGTCAGACGCCGTTTCCGGCACGTTATTTCGTCACCAGCATCACCAGCGCCACGCCCACCAGCACCAGACAGAACGCCAGCCGCAATACCGCCACCGGCAACTTATGCGCCAGCGCCACGCCCCACGACACGCTCAGAATGCCGCCTACCGCCAGCGGGATGCCGGTCACCCAGTCGACATTGCCGGCCTGGGTGTAAGACACCAACGCCGCCAGCGCGCCGGGCACCACCAGCGCCAGCGCGATGCCCTGCGCCTGCGTTTGAGTGAAACCGAACAGCGTCACCAGCGCCGGCACCACCACTAGCCCGCCGCCGACGGTGAAAATGCCGGACATAAAGCCGCTCGCCACGCCGAGCGCCGGCAGGTAGCGTTTGGACAATACCGAGGTCGGCGTACGGCTGCGCTGGCTGTTGATCCACTGCCAGATGTAATACGCCGCCAGCACCAGCAGGAAAATGGCGAACGCCTTTTGCAAATTATCCACCTGAATGGCCGAGGCGATATGCGCGGCGAGATAGGCCGACACCGTGGCGAAGGCGCACAGCATCAGCGTCATGCGGGTATCGATCTTATTGCGCTGCCGGTAGCGCAGAAAACCGATCAGCACGTTCGGGGTAATCATGATCAGCGCCGTTCCCTGCGCCAGGTGCTGGTTCATGCCAAACAGCATCCCCAGCACCGGAATGGCGATCAGCCCGCCGCCAATTCCCAGCATCCCGCCGCACACCCCAAGTCCCATCCCCAGAATCAAACACAACACCACATTAGTCATCAGCAAACTGGTCATAAACAGCAACTACATCCTGTTACATCGTTTTTAGAAATCATGAGTTGAATAAAACGCGTCTTCTATGATCAAACCACGTCATGGCGGAGATATTCCGCCATTTCGATCAGATTCAGGTCAGGGTCGCGCAGATAAACCGAGCGGATTTTCCCGGTCGCGCCGGTGCGCTCCACCGGCCCTTCGATAATCGGCCAGTTGCAGCGCTGCAAATGCGCCATCACCTGCTCCAGCGGCTCGCTGGCGATAAAACAGAGATCCAGCGCGCCGGGCGCCGGCACATGAGCGTGCGGCGCAAACTCCGCTCCGCTGACGTGGACATTGATTTTCTGCCGCCCGAAGCAAAACGCGATGCGGCCATTGCCGAAGGTTTCCTGCCGCAGTTGCAGCACCTGAGTATAAAAATGCTGCGTCGCCGCCAGATCCACGCAGGTCAGCACAATATGGTCAATATGACTAATCAACAACGCGTTTCCTGTAATTGAGACAATATGATGACATCCTAGGCGCAGGCGACCCTTTTGATAATTCCTCAATCGTCAATCACCCTTTCCTGACAGGAAAGGGTCGCCGGTGTGTTACGCTGTGATGCCTGTGCTTTCGAGGACCGTCGCCTTCCCATGATCAATCCCGCGCATTTTGACCTGCAGTCATTACGCCTGTTTTTGCAGGTCGCCAAAATCGGCAGCCTGACCAAGACCGCCGAAGCCTTCCACATGACGCTGTCGGCCCTGAGCAAACGCATGGCGGAGCTGGAGCGCACCGTCGATTGCACGCTGTTCATCCGGATGCCGCGCGGTCTGGCGCTGACGGCGGCGGGAAAAGAGCTGGTACACCATGCCCGTCAGGTGCTGAGCAGCGTGGAGCGCATGGCCGGCGAGATGCAGGATTACGCCGCCGGCGTGCGCGGGCATGTGCACATCTGGGCCAACACCTCGGCCATCATCGAATTTCTGCCGCAGGATCTGGCGCATTTCCTGCAGCGCCACCCGCTGGTGCGCATCAATCTGGAAGAAAAACTGAGCGAAACCGTAGTGACGGCGCTGCTCACCGGGCAGGCCGATCTCGGCATTTTCGCCGATAATGTGCCCTCCCCCGGCGTGGAAAAGATCCCGTACCGGGAAGACCAGTTAGTGGTGCTGGTGTCGCCCCGCCATCCGCTGGCCGAACAGCGGGAAATCACCTTTGCCGACACCTTGCCGTACGATTTCGTCGGTCTTAACAACGGCAGTTCGCTGCTGAAACTGTTGCAGGACACCGCCGAAGAGCACGGAAAAATGCTGCGTCTGCGCATTCAGGTCAGCAGCTTTGACGGCGTGTGCCGCATGATCGAAGCCGGGCTGGGCATCAGCATCCTGCCCGAAGGCGCGATCCGTCCGGAAATCCTCGGCGTGGGGCTGCACGCGATCCGTCTGACCGATAGCTGGGCCACCCGCAAGCTGTGGCTGGGCATCAAGTCAGGCGCCACGCTGCAGCCCGAAGCCGCCAATTTGCTGGCGCACCTGCGCCAGCCGGTTTGAATCATACCGGCGGTCAGCCGGCCGCCACGTCGGTATAAAAATCCGCGATCGCCCGCCACATCGCCACCGGGTTGGCGTACATCGGGAAATGGCCGCACAGGGGGATTTCCGCCAGCCGCACGCCGTGGCCTGGCTGAAAGCCGGCGCGTCGCTGCCGTCAGACCGTCCCTGATGGCCCGTTAACCGATTGTCCGTTAATCGATTGTCCACTAACCGATTGCCCACCGTTCGACGGTTCACCGATCGATTGCTCACCGAGCGGTTGTCCACTAATCGATGACCCGCCGGACGACAGTCCGCTGATGCGGCCGGCCGCCGGCCAGCGCAGCTCGAACAACGCGCCGCCGGATGGCGCGGGACAGCAGCTCGCCTGACCGCCGTGCGCCTGAGCAATCGCCTGCACCACCGCCAGCCCCAGCCCGCTGCCTTTGCTGTTGCCCGCGCGCGACTGTTCGCCGCGCTGGAACGCCTCAAAAATCTGTTCGGCTAACTGTGGGTCGATGCCGGGGCCGCCGTCTTCAACGCTCAGGAACGCCCACCCGCCATCCACGCCCGCCCGGACGCATAACCGGCCGGGGTCGGCATGTTTCTGCGCATTCTCCAGCAACGCCAGCAGCGCCTGACGAATCCGCACCGGGTCGCACTGCACCATCTGGTCTTCCAGCGCCAGCGACAGGGTAAATCCGTCGCCCTGCAGCGCGGGTTCGAACGCGCTCACCACCGCCGTCACCTCGTCAGACAGGCGGGTTCGCGTCCAGCGCAGCTCCAGATGACCGCTTTCCGCCAGCCCCACCACCCGCAAATCCTCAATCAGCCGCCCCAGCCCTTCCACCTGCGTCAGCAAGTTGCGGAACAGCCCGATGTCAGGTTCGAACACGCCTTCGGTCAACCCCTGCAACCGGCCGCGCAAAATGGTGACCGGCGTGCGCAGTTCGTGCGCGATGGCCGCATTCCAGAACGCCCGCTCCTGCGCCATGCGCTCCAGCCGCTCCGCCATGGTATTAAAGTCACGCACCAGCAACGCCGCTTCGCCCAGCGAATAATCGTCGGTTTCAGCGCGCGCGTTCAGCTCGCCTTCGGCGATTTGGCGCAGGCTGTGCGCCACCGAATTCAACGGCACCAGGATGCGGCGCGCCAGCCGGATAGCCAGCACCACCGCGATAACCAGCGCCAGCAGCGTGGTGCCCACCATCCAGAACCATTCCATCGTCGTCGGCATCAACTGATCGTTCAGCGACAGACTTTCCGGCGAAATAGCCAGCATCAGCGAATAGAAGATGTAGGAACCAACCACCATCAGCAGGGTGACGGACAACGCCAGCAGCGTCATGGAACGCACAATCTGGCGGCTCAGGCTGCCCATCGGCTTCATGTCGCCTCCCCCAGCCGGTAACCGACGCCGCGCACGCTGGACGGTACGCCGGTCAACCCCAGCCGCTCCAGTTTCTTACGCAATTTACTGATGTGGCTGTCCACCGTACGCTCCAGCGAATCCCCTTCCGGCAGGCAGGAAACCAGCAGTTCCTCACGGCTGAAAACCCGGCGCGGCGCGCGCGCCATATGGGCGATCAGCCGGAATTCGGTCAGCGTCAGCTCCAGCGGCTGGGCGATGCCATTGAATTCCACCACCACCTCGTGGTTTTCCAGATCGATCTGAAAGATGCCGGTGCGCAGGAAGCGCTGCGGCTGACGCTCGGCGCGCAGGCCGGCGCGGCGCAGCACCGCCTGTACCCGCGCCACCACTTCGGCGGGGTTGAACGGCTTGACCACGTAATCGTCGGCGCCAATCCGCAAGCCCGTCAGCTTGTCGATATCCTGATCCAGCGCGGTCAGCATGATCACCGGGGTATCGCCGCGAAGACGAATCCCCGCCAGCACTTGCCAGCCATCAACCTGCGGCATCTGCACATCCAGCAGCACCAGATCCGGTTTCATGGAGAGATGGAGCTCCAGCGCTTTGTGTCCATCCGCAGCATGGAGGGTGCGTAAACCACTGCGTGTCAGGTAAGCCCGGAGAATATCGGCGATTTCTGGCTCATCTTCGGCGATAAGCACCAATCCATGAGTATCGTCAGCCATCGGCATGGATTGTGTATGAACGGTCATCGGTCAGCTCATAATAAAAAAATGCAGGTCCTCCATCATATCTCCATCTTTCCCCAACGGAAACCGCACACAGCGGGCGCACACTCCCGCAGTCTGGCCTCCCTATGGCCGGTAAACAGGGATTACGAAGTGATATGAACACCAAGAAACCGTATCAATACCCGGCCGCCTGCATTTTGTCGGCCCTGCTTCTGGCAACGCCCGGTCAGGCGGAGCCGAACGGCAGAAACGCCCGTCTACCCGTTTCACTGAAACAACTGTGTCGCCACGGCGTGATACTGGCGCTGGTCGGCATGCTGCTGACCGGCTGCGATCAAGCCGACGTAGCGGTCGAACCGCCGCCGGCGCAGGTCACCGTACTGACCGCCACGCCCGCGCCCATCACCCTGACCGACGATCTGCCCGGCAGGGTCGCCGCGGTGCGAACGGCGGAAATCCGCCCGCAGGTAGGCGGCATCATCCAACGCCGGTTGTTTGAACAGGGCGCCGAGATCCGCGCCGGACAGCCCCTGTTCCAGATTAACCCCGCGCCGTTCAAAGCCGACGTCGATACCGCCGGCGCGGCGCTGCAACGCGCCCAGTCGGTGCTGAACCGGGCGCAAATTCAGGTCACCCGTCTCAAGCCGCTGCTCAGCACCGGCGCCATCAGCCAACAGACCTACGACGATGCGATAGCCCAGCGCGACCAGGCCGCCGCCGATGTGGCGCAGGCCCGCGCCACGCTGGCGCGCCGCCAATTGGACCTGACCTTCGCCACCGTCGAGTCCCCGATTGCCGGCCGCATCGATCAGGCGCTGATCACCGAAGGCGCGCTGGTCAGCACCAACGACAGCAATCCGCTGGCGCGGGTCCAGCAGATCGATCAGGTGTATGTCGATGTGCGGCAACCGGCCTCTTCGCTGGAGCGACTGCGGGAGATGCTGACCAGCCGCGACCGCGGCGGCGACGGCGTACCGGCGGTGATCCTGCGCAGCGACGGCCAGCCTTACCCGATGTCGGCGCGCATTCTGTTTTCCGGCGTGAATGTGGACGCCGGCACCGGCGACGTGCTGCTGCGCATTCTGGTGGACAACCCGCAGCGGCAACTGCTGCCGGGCATGTTCGTCCGCGCCCGCGTCCCGCTCGGTCACCACGCCGACGCCCTGCTGGTGCCGCAACAGGCGGTAGCGCGCAACGCCGGCGAGGCCAAAATCTGGGTCATTGATGAGCGGAACAAGGCGCATGCCGTCGCGGTCGAGCTGGGCGAGTTGGTCAACCGGCAGTATCGCATCCGCGCCGGACTCAGCGCCGGCCAACAGGTGGTGATCGAAGGCGGGGAAAGACTGAGCGACGGTGCCTGGGTGACGAGCCAGCACTGGAAAAAGGTGCCGTCCGCCACTGATGTGGCGTCACGCTAACCGCAAAGGAGCCATGCACCATGCCGCAATTTTTTATCCATCGCCCGGTATTTGCCTGGGTGATCGCCCTGTTCATCGTGTTGCTGGGAACCATCGCCATTCCCCAGTTGCCGATCGCCCGTTACCCGTCGGTGGCGCCGCCGACGGTGTCCATCACCGCCGCTTACCCCGGCGCGACGCCCCAAACCATGAATGATGCGGTGGTTGGGCTGATCGAACGTGAACTGTCCAGCGTCAAAAACCTGCTCTATTTCGAGTCGTCGGTAGACACCTCCGGCTCGGCGCAGATCAGCATCACCTTCAAACCGGGCACCGACCCGGAGCTGGCGCAGGTGGACGTGCAAAACCGCATCAAATCGGTCGAACCCCGGCTGCCGCAGACCGTCAGGCAAAACGGGTTGCAGGTGGAGTCCGCCTCATCGGGCTTTCTGCTGCTGGTCAGCCTGACCTCCGAGAACGGGCGCTTCGATCAGGTGGCGCTGAGCGACTACATGGCGCGTAACGTGGTCGAGGAACTGCGCCGGGTCGACGGCGTCGGGCGCGTCCAGCTGTTCGGCGCCGAACAGGCGATGCGCATCTGGGTCGATCCGAACAAGCTGTTGTCCTACGGCCTGACCATGAACGACCTGTCGACCGCCATCACCCAGCAGAACGCGCAAATCGCCCCCGGACGGGTCGGCGACGCGCCCTCTCTGCCGGGACAGCGGGTAACCATTCCGCTGACGGTGCAAGGGCAGTTGGAAACCCCGGAGCAATTCGCCGCCATCGTGCTGCGCGCCCGGGAGGACGGTTCGCGGGTGGTGCTGGCCGACGTGGCGCGCGTCGAACTGGGCGCGCAATCCTACGGCTTTTCCGTACGTGAAAACGGCAGAGACGCCACCGCCGCCGCCGTCCAACTGGCGCCGGGCGCGAATGCGGTGCGTACCGCCGCCGCGATCGCGCAGCGTATGGCCGAGCTGAAACCGTCCATGCCCGCCGGAATGGGCTATTCGCTGCCGTTCAACACCGCGCCGTTCGTCAAAATCTCCATCGAGCAGGTGGTCAGAACGCTGGCCGAAGCAATGGTGCTGGTGTTTCTGGTGATGTACCTGTTTCTGCAAAACGTGCGTTATACCCTGATCCCGGCGATTGTCGCGCCTATCGCCCTGCTCGGCACCTTCACGGTGATGCTGGCGGCCGGTTTCTCCATCAACGTGCTGACGATGTTCGGCATGGTGCTGGCGATCGGCATCATCGTGGATGACGCCATCGTGGTGGTGGAAAACGTTGAACGGCTGATGGCGCAGGAACGGCTGTCGCCCAAAGCGGCGACTATCCGGGCGATGAAGGAGATCACCGGCGCGATTGTTGGCATCACGCTGGTGCTGTCGGCCGTATTTATCCCGATGGCGTTCGCCAGCGGCTCGGTGGGGGTCATCTACCGGCAGTTTACCCTGTCGATGGCGGTATCGATCCTGTTCTCGGCGTTTCTGGCGCTGACGCTGACGCCCGCGCTGTGCGCCACGCTGCTGACGCCGGTTGCCGACGGTCATCATGAGAAACGCGGCTTTTTCGGCGGCTTTAACCGCCGCTTCGAACAGCTGACGCAGCATTACGCCGCCGGCACCCGCGCGCTGTTGCGCCGTTCCGGCAGCATGTTGCTGCTGTTTGCCGCGCTGACCGGCGCGCTGGCGTGGATCTTCCGGGAATTACCGTCCGACTTTCTGCCGGAAGAGGATCAGGGGTACTTCATGACCTCGATCCAGTTGCCGTCGGACGCCACCGAAGCGCGTACGCTGGAAGTGGTCAAAAGCTACGAACAGCACATCGCCTCGCGCCCCGGCATCGCGTCCAACATGTCGATTCTCGGCTTTGGCTTCTCCGGTTCCGGCCCCAACGCGGCGATGGCATTCACCACGCTGAAAGACTGGTCGGCACGCGGCGGCGCCACCGCGCAGGGCGAAGTGGCACAGGCTCAGCAGGCGATGTCGCAGATTCGTGAAGGTACCGCCATGATACTGATGCCGCCCGCGATCGATGAACTGGGCACCTCATCGGGCTTTACCCTGCGCCTGCAGGACCGCGCCGGTCAGGGTTACAACGCGCTCAAGGCGGCGGAAGCCAGGCTGCTGACGCTGGCGGCGCAGAGCCATCTCGTCGCCGGCGTCTACCCGGACGGCCTGCCGCCCGGCAGCACGGTGCGGCTGAATATCGATCGCCAAAAAGCGGAAGCGCTCGGCGTGTCGTTCAGTACGCTCAGCGATACGCTGTCCGCCGCCATCGGCTCACTGTACGTGAATGACTTCCCGAACGCCGGCCGCATGCAGCAGGTGATCATTCAGGCCGACGCGCCGGCGCGTATGCAACTGGACGATGTGCTCAGGCTGTATGTGCGCAACACCGCCGGCGGCATGGTAGCGCTGAAAGAAGTGGTGACGCCGGTCTGGAGCGACACCCCGCTGCAACTGACGCGCTATCAGGGTTTTCTGGCAGCCAGAATCTCCGGCAGCGCCGCGCCGGGCGTATCCAGCGGCGAGGCGATGGCGGAGATGGAACGGCTGGCGGCGCAGCTGCCGCCCGGCTTCACCGTGGAATGGACCGGGCAGTCGCTGCAGGAACGGCAATCCGCCGCGCAGGCGCCGATGTTGCTGCTGCTGTCGATGGTGGTGGTGTTTCTGGTGCTGGCGGCGCTGTATGAAAGCTGGTCGATTCCGCTGTCGGTAATGCTGGTGGTGCCGCTGGGGCTGCTCGGCGCGGTGCTGGCGGTCATCCTGCGCGATATGCCGAACGACGTGTTCTTCAAGGTAGGGCTGATTACCGTCATCGGGCTGTCGGCCAAGAACGCCATCCTGATCGTCGAGTTCGCCAGACAGCTGCGCCAACAGGGGCATGAGCTGGTCGACGCCGCGGTGACGGCGGCGCGCCTGCGTCTGCGCCCGATCCTGATGACCTCGCTGGCGTTTGCGCTGGGGGTGGTGCCGCTGATGGTGGCGTCAGGCGCCAGCGCGGAAACCCAGCACGCCATCGGCACCGGCGTATTCGGCGGTATGGTCAGCGCCACCGTGCTGGCGGTGTTCTTCGTGCCGGTGTTCTTCGTGGCGGTCATGGGCGTGCAGGAACGCTACGACCGCTGGCGCGAAGCCCGCCGGGCCATGAAAACGCCGACGGCGTCGGACGAAGGCTAATCCACGGCGGCGACGGAGGTCTGTCGGCACAACCGGCAGGCCACCGCACTGGCAATAACGCGGAAAACGGGGCATCGGTTTTATCCCCCAACCGTATGTCCCACCGCGCTGACAAGGTGACGGAAAGAAATCATGCATAAAGAAACCATGCATAAAGAAATAACGGATAAACAACTATCAGGTAAAGCATGCACCGTTAAACATCATTTAATCTGGATAAATAATTCGGGCGGCGGGAAGGCAACAACGCGGCTTGCCGTGCCCCCATTAAAGCGCAAAGCTCATGGATGGACGCGGAATAAAACCAATACGCCTGCAACTTGAAGTATGACGGGTATATATTAATTTTATAAAGGATAACAACATGTCGCATAATACACGTTCCCCGCTTCGTCGAAATCATTTACGCTGTGATTCCTTTGCCCTGACGCTGAACTGAAAAAATCATGGATAAATTTTTTCGTCTGCCACGCTGGCTGTCCATTACCTGTGCCATCGCGTTCACCCTGCTCAGTTTTCTGCTCTATCAGAACTATTACAAAATACGGGAAGAGAAAGTCACTATTCCTACCCCGACGCAACCGCTGAACGCCATTCTGGCGATGCCGGCCACGCTGCCGCCCGGCCAAAAGCCGGGGGTGGTGATTTTCGTGCACGGCGACGGGCCGATTGAAGCGACCCACGGCGGTTTTTATCGCCCGATGTGGGAAGCGATCGCCAAAGCGGGCTACGCCAGCCTGTCGTGGAACAAACCCGGCGTTGGCGGCGCGCCGGGCAACTGGCTGCTGCAAAATATGGACGACCGCGCCAACGAGGTGATGGCCGCTATTCGCTGGGTGCAAGCCAACCCGCAACTGGACGGCACGCGCATCGGTTTGTGGGGCGCCAGCCAGGGCGGCTGGGTGTTGCCCAAGGTCGCGCGCCTCGACCCGGCGGTCTGTTTCATGATTGCCGTTTCCCCCGCCATCAACTGGCTGCAGCAGGGGCAATACAACACCATCGCCAGCATGAAGGACCAGCACGCGTCCGCGCCGGCGATTGAACAGGCGGTATCGCGCAATGCGATCATTCTGCGTTATTTGCAGCAGGGAAAAACGCTGGCGCAATATCAGCAGGATATGCCGGGAAAAATTGATTTAACGCCGGACCGCTGGACGTTCATTCAGAAAAACTTTCAGGCCGACGCCACCGACGACCTGAAAAATATACACACCAACGTATTATTAATGCTGGGCGGCAAAGATATTAACGTGGACGTTAATAACACCCGTAACACTTATCAGGCGTTATTAACGCGACCGGGACAGCTGACGGTAAAATATTACCCGCCGTCAACCCATAATATGGTCGATAAATCGGTAGAGGAGTCGCTGATAAAATCCTGGACGCTGGGATTATTTTTCCCGCGCCAGATTTTCACCGCCGGTTATCTCGCCGACCAAACCCGTTTTATTGCCGATACCCGCTGCCCGCAATAATAAGGGCTGAGGCAATAAAGACTGAGGCGCAATAGCGCCTCAGATTGCTGACAAACCGCTTAAGTAAAAACGGATGACAAGGCCGGGTTGCCACTATCAATACCAGCGAAAAATACGCTTGCCGACCGCGAAGCTGACCAGCCCGATCGCCGACAGCACGGCGGCGGCCGGCAACACGGCGACCACACCCGCACCTTCGATGAACACCCGGCGCATCATGTTCGCCAGCATGGTCAGCGGCAACAGGTCGATGAGAGCGGCGCCGGGAAAATTCTTGTAGCTGAAGAAAATGCCGGATACCAGCACCTGCACCAGAATGATTACTTCCAGCAAGCCGTTGGCTGTCTGCGCTTTTTTGGCGCGCGACGCCGCCAGCACCGCAATTCCCGAGAAACAGAGATTACCGGCCAGATTCAGCAGCAGGAACGCGCCAAACTGCCCCTGAATGCTGACATCGAAATAGATTTTGGCGAACCAGTAGATAATCAGGATCTCGATAAAATTGATAATGAAGCAGGATAGGATGTGCGCCAGCAGGAACATGGACGGACTCATCGGCGTGATGCACATCTGCCGCGTCACCCGCGTGATGCGTTTCTCCACCAGCGCCCAGCCGACGGCGATCAGACAGGTCTCCATGATGGCCATCGCCAGTAATCCCGGCACCAGAAAATCGATGTACCGCAAGCCGGGGGTATCCAGCACCGACAGATTCTGCGCCACCGCCTGACCGAACGCCTGTTCCGATTCATTCAGCAGGTAGTAGGTCAGCATCGCTTCGCTATTCTGCGGATCGAGATAATACAGACGGCGTTGCGTCTGGTCCTTATCCGTCAGCGTTTCCACGATAATCTGAATATCGCCGCGCTTGAGCGCCAGAATGATGTCGTTGTAATCCTGATAGTAATTAACGGTGTACTTGATTTTGACCGTATTCTCCCGCTTCACCTCCGCCCGGTTGACGATCGAGGCGATTTCATGCGGTTTTTCCGCCAGCGTTTGCCCCCAGGCGCGGATCTGCGCCTGTTGCCCGGCATCCTTCGGCAACAGGATGCCGATATGCCGTTCCGGAATGTCCTGCATCGAGAACGACACCCCCAGCAGCCACACCAGCAGCAGTGGAAACCCGAACGACCAGAACAGAATCTGGGGTTCGCGGAAGTACTGCCGAAACTGTGTCAGCATCAACGAAAACAGTGCATTATTCATGGAACCCCCTGCCCGCCAGCGTCATGAAAAGGTCATCCAACGTTTTTTTCCGCACCACCAGTTCGATGATGTCGGTACGCGCTTCGCTCGCTATCGCCAGTAAATCGCCGAGAAACTGGGTGGCGTTAAAGGTCAGCAAATTGATGCGATGCGTCGTGGCGTCATAGTGGTAACGCAGCACTTTGGGGTGCTGATGCAACGTCTGTAAGCGTTCCGGATGCGAGGCCCGGCATTCAATCACCTCACCCACGCAGTGTTTCCTGAGCAGTTCGTCCATAGTGCCGTGGGTAAGGATCTCCCCCTGATTCATGATGCAAATGCGGTCGCACAGGTATTCCGCTTCCTCCATGTAATGCGTGGTCAGAATCATGGTGGCGTTATTCTCTTTGTTCAGTTTGCGCAAAATATCCCAGGTATCATGGCGAATACGCGGGTCCAACCCGGTGGTCGGTTCGTCCAGGATCATGATTTCCGGTTCATTGAGGATGGCGACCCCCAGCGCCAGCCGCTGACGCTCGCCGCCGGACAGCCCTTCCACATAGGTTTTACGTTTTGCCGTCAGTTCCACCATCTCCATCACGTCTTTCATGCGCTGGCGGGAACAACGGTAAAAACTGGCGAACAACGACAGGGTTTCCTCTACTTTCAGCTTGTTGATGAACAGGGTTTCCTGCAGTACGCCGCTCAGGCGGTGGCGCAGCCAGTCTTTGTCCCTGCTCCAGCTCTTGCCCAAAATCCTGACCTTGCCGCTGTCCGGCTGTTTCAACCCTTCAAGAATTTCCACCAACGTGGTTTTGCCCGCGCCATTCGGCCCCAGCAGGCCGAGAAACTCGCCGCGGTAGACATCCAGCGAAACCCCCTTTAGCGCCTGATGGTCCTTGTAGGTTTTCACCACCTGATCAAACTCGATCACTTTCTCTTTCTGTTTCATATCCATTGAATGTCCGGCTCATTTAACCAAGGGAAGAGAGCTGTTGACGGAGCAACTGTAAAAAACGATCCATGCCGTCCTGATTAAAACAGCAGCACGTGATGTGCAGTTTTAACTGCCGGTCGGCCCCGCGGGTAATGTAGATATTGATGGTGTCGCTTTCCCAGCGGGTGGCGATGTCGGCGTCGGTAAAATAGTCCGACTCCCGGCAGTGGCGGATAGCCAGGGTTGCCGACTGCGCCTGCGGCGCGTCGGTCTTGAAGGCATCCTGCAACACGTTGATGTTGATCAGCGGGTCGGCCACGCCTTTGGCCCGCCACGCCGGATCGCGCGCCCACCACCAGCGGGGCGGTTTGGGCTCCATGAACAGGAAATCCGCCAGAAAGCGCGGATAGAGCCGGGCCGTGCGGGCGATGCCGCAATAAAGACGGCTCAACCATTCGATGCCGGTCACCAAAAGCCGGGGGCTGTGCGACCAGCGCTGGCGGGCCAGAATGCCGATCGGCAGGCTCCACGAGTGCATATGCTCATAGGCTTGCAGCACATTCTGCCGCACCTGCTCCAGCAGAGCGGCGAGATCCGGCTGCCGGCTAAAATCCATCGGCACCGGCATGGCGCGCAGCTGCGGCGCCATCAATGTCTCGGACCCCGGCTGATTGCGCCCTTCCAGCACCGAATTGAGGGCAAAACGCGACTCGCCGCTCAACTGATGCACCACCTGCCCGACGATCGCCAGCAACACCATCTGCACGCTCATGCGGTGCTGGCGCGCCAGCTGCTTTATGCGTTCCATATCGCTGTCTGCCAGCGGGATATCGCACTGGTGGTCGATCAATTCCCGCTGGTTGATCAACGACAGCGGGAAGTGGGCATAGCGATAGCCCGCCAGATGCTGACGCCAGAACGCCAGCTCGGCCTGCAGCGCCTCGTCGCTTTGCACACGCTCCTGCGCCACCCACTGCTCAATCGGCGTCGCGTCCTGATTATCGTGCGGGGTGCGGCCGGCGTTCAGCGTCGAGTAAACCTGCCATAATTGCTGCTCAAACAAGTGAAAGGCGCCGCCATCGGCAATAATGTGCGGCATACTCAGCAGCAGCAGGTAGCGTTGCGGCTGCAACTGGAACAGTTGCGCCCGCAGATGGGGCGGCTTGTCCAGCGCGAACGGCTGCGCCATAAACCTTGCCGAAATGTCTGAAACACGCCGACGGCGTTCCTCTTCGCCGCACCCATCCAGCTTGATCACCGACAGGTCAAAACCGTGGAACGCCCGGCATTGTTGCACCGGGGTCCAGTGGCTGAAGGCCATGCGCAAACTGCTATGACGGTGGATCAGGCAGTTCAGCGCTTTTTCCAGCAGTTCCGGCTGCAGGTCGCCTTCAATCAGAATACCGGACTGATTGTTGGCGGTGTCCCCCAGCGTCATCGCCACAAACCAGAAGCAGTGCTGGGCATACACCAGCGGCACCGCCGCCCCTGAGGCCGCCGCGTTCACGACATGCTCCGATGACGCCGAAAACGAATTCAGGCTACTCATACGCTCGCCTCCAGCGCCGGTTGGGCCGGCTCCTGACGCAATCGCGCCTGCCCGGCCAGTTTGGCGATGGTGGGATAGTCATAGATAAAGCCCACCGGGAACGCCACCTTCAGCTGTTGCTTGATCTGGGCGATGATTTGCACCGCCATCAGCGAATGGCCGTTCAGTTCGAAGAAGTCATCGTCAACGCCAATCGGCCCCAGCCCCATTTTTTCCTGCCAGATACGGGCGATGGTCTGCTCGATGTGGTCACGGGGCGCCAGATAGGCGTTGCTGAGCGGCGGACGCGGGTACAGGCTGGTTTCCTGCCCGGTTTCCTCCGCCGGCGCGTCGTCCTCAGCCGGGGTATCGGCGTCAGGCAGCGGCAACCCGCGCGTCGATATCACATACTGCGGCGCCTGACGAACCAGCAGCCGGGCCAGCAGTTCGCAGCCCTCTTGCGGCCGGATGCCGTGACGGATCACGGCCTCGGTGTCGCCGCTGTTCCATTTTTTCAGGCTGTCCACCGCCATCCCGACTTCCTGCCAGGAGTCCCAGCCGATGGAAAGGTAACGGGTGTGCGTCCTGCGACGACTGCGGGCGGTGGCCCAGGCATCCTGATAGGCGTTGGCGGAACAGTAGGCGACCTGGCCCATCGGGCCGACCGCCGCCGCCAGTGACGAACACTGCACAAAAAAATCGAGCGGGCGGCGCTGGAAGTAGCGCTCCAGCACCAGCGTGCCCCACACCTTGGCCTTGAACACCGCCAGCGAATCCGCCGGGGTACGCTGCTGAATCAGGCGGCCATCCGCCACCCCGGCGCAGTGAAACACGCCATGAATCGCGCCGTGGGCATGAGTGACCGCTTTCAGCGCCTGGGTCACCTGACGGGCGTTACCCAGATCGGCGGCGATCACCGTCACCGTGCCGCCCAACTGCTGAATTTTCTGTAGCTGCCTGATTTTCAGCGATTTCTCATTACTGTCGTCGTGTTCGTCCAGCCATTGCTGCCAGCGCGACTGTGGCGGTACGTCGCCGCGCCCCAGCAGGATGACGTGCGCCCGGTAGTGCTGCGCCAGCCACTGCGCCACCGTCATGCCGATGCCGCCGAAACCGCCGGTCAGCAGATAACGGCCGTGAGTCAGCACCGGCAGTTGCGCCTCGTCCGCCGGTTCGGCCACCACCTGCTCCAGACTCGGGATATAGCGGACCCCGCCTCGCAACGCGACAAACTGCTCGTCGCCCGGCGCGCCCAGCTCCGCCAGCAGCGGCGCCAGATTGCGGTCAAATGCCGGCGCAAACAGCACGCGCGACGGCGCATCGATGTCGATGCTGCGGCACACCACTTGCTCGAACTCTTTTTCCAGCACCCGGCAAGGCCCCACCAGCAGCGAACGCGCCGGGTCGCAACGATCCGTCGGCGTCACCGCATGCAGCCCATTGGACACCACATGCAGCAACAGCGGCGTCTGGCGCTCGGCGCCGGCAAACTGGCGGGCAATGCTCAGCAGGGTTTCGTAGTGACCGATGGCGGTATGCACCGGCAACGCCCGGCGCGACACCGGCCAGCACAGTATCAGGTGATCCAGCGGGAATTTCTGCTTCTCCAGCGAGGACGCCAGCGCCGCCAAATCCTGCGGCGCGTTGGGTTCGATCACCCAATTCAGCGGATTTTTACGGCTAAAGCGTTTGCCCGCCGTTACCCGGCACACCCGCGCGCCCTGCTGTTCCAGTTGCCCGGCCAGCCGTTCCGCCATCCCGGTTTTATCCATGAACAGCACGATGCCGCGACCGCGCCAGGTCACGCGCGGCGCGGCGTTGAGCGGTTTCTGATGCCAGCAAGGCTGGCTGGCCCACTGCTCCAGCGGCAGGCGCTGACCGGCCGGAGCGGCCTGCGACGACAGCGTTGTCGCCGGGGCGGCAAGCCGGGACAGATCGTACACCTGACGCTGGAAGGCATAGCCCGGCAACGGGATACGGCAACGGGACTGGTGGCGGTAGAACGCGCGCCAGTCCGGCTTGACGTCCCACTGCCATAGCTGCCCCAGCGCGCTCAGCAACTGGCGATAATCGTTCTCGCGGTGGCGAAAATCGGGCTGCATGCCCAGCACGCGGCTATCCGAGCGCTCGCCGTCCAGTTGCAGTGTCGCCAGTCCGGTCAGCGCCTTGCCGGGGCCGACTTCCAGTAGCAGCGACGGACCGTAACCCAACAGGCTGGCAATCCCTTCGCTGAAGGCGACCGGTTCGCGCAGCTGGCGCACCCAGTAATCCGGGTCGGTCGCCTGCTCATCGCTCACCCAGTCGCCCGTCAGGCAGGAGATAAACGGCAGTTGCGGCGCCTGCAGGGTCACGCTGTCGAATGCGCGCCGGAATGCTTCCAGACAGCCGTCCATCATCGGGCTGTGGAAGGCGTGGGAGGTATGCAGCCGTTTGGTTTCAACCCCGCGCGCTTCCATGCGCTGCGCCATGCGGTCGATAGCCTCGGCCGGGCCGGACACCACGCAAAATTCAGGCGCATTGCTGGCCGCCAGCGTCACGCCGTCAATCAGCGCGTCACGCGCCTGCGCCGCCGGCATCGAGAGCGCCAGCATCGTGCCGGGCGGCATGGCGTTCATCAGTTCGCCGCGTCGGCTCACCAGCGTCAGCGCATCCTCCAGGCTAAACACCCCGGCCAGACACGCCGCCACGTATTCGCCGATACTGTGCCCGATGCAGGCGGTCGGCACGATCCCCCAGTCCATCAACTGGCGACTCAGGGCGTATTCGACGACGAACAGCGCCGGTTGGGTAAAGCGGGTCTGGTACAGCGGTGAACCCTGGTCCTGCCCGTCGGCCTCAAACAGCAACGGGCGAATATCCAACCCCAGCAACGGATGCAGCAAGGCAGCGCAGCGGTCCACCGTTTCACGGAATACCGGCGCCTGCTGATAAACCCCGGCCATCATGCCGGGGTACTGCGAACCCTGCCCGCTGAACATGAACACCAACGCCTTTTTCTCTTTGACGACCTTAACCGTTGCCGGGCTGGCCTGCACCAGCAGCGACAGCGCCTGCTCACGGCCTTCCACCGCCAGACTGTAGCGATAAGGCAGATCGCTACGCCCCTGCTGGAGCGTATAAGCGGCATCGGCCAGCGATGCCTGCGGCGTGGAGGCGAACCAGTAATGAAAACGGGCGATGTTGTCGCGCAATGCGGTCGGCGTATGGCCGGAAAAGCATAGCAATTGCGTCTGCGGCGCAGGTCCGGACGAACCGACAAAGCGCGACTCCTCCAGAATGACGTGGGCGTTGGTGCCGCCGATGCCGAACGCGCTCACCCCGGCGCGGCGCACCTCGTCGTCGCCCCACTCTTTGCCTTCGGTCGGGATATAAAACTGGGTGCCGTCCAGCACGACTTCCGGGTTAAGACGGGTAAAGCTGATGGCGGGCGGAATATAGCCGTAGCGCAGCATCTGCGCCGCCTTGATGACCCCGGTCACGCCCGCCGCCGAATCGAGATGGCCGATATTGGCTTTCACCGACGCCACCGCGCAGCTTTGCGGCACCGGGTGGTCAATCTGGTACGCCTCCTTGAGCGCCTTGACCTCGATCGGGTCGCCCAGATGGGTGCCGGTGCCATGCGCCTCGATATAGCCGATGCTGCTGGCCGGTACGTCCGCCGCCAGCAGCGCCCGTTGCAGGGCATCCACCTGCCCGGCCACCGACGGCGCGCTGAAACCCAGCTTACGCGAACCGTCGTTGCTGATGGCCGAACCTTTGATGATCGCCGTAATGGTGTCTCCGCTATCCAGCGCATCCTGCAACCGCTTGATAACCACCGTCGCCGCGCCATCGCCGCCAATCATGCCGCTGGCGTCGGCGTCGAACGGGCGGCAATGACCGTCGTGCGACAGGATTCCGCTGTCGCCGAACCGGTAGCCGCCTTTATCCGGCATGCCGATATGCACCCCTCCCGCCAGCGCCATATCGCATTCGCCCATCAGCAACGCCTGACACGCGAAGTGCAACGACACCAGCGAGCTGGCGCAGGCCGCGCCGATGGTCATCGTCGGGCCGTGCAGATTCAGCTTGTACGCCACGCGGGTGGAGACAAAATCGCGGTTGTTGCCGTTTTGCAGCTCCGACAACGACACACGGCGCAGCACGTCAGGCCGGTCCAGCAGGCAATGGATCAGGTAACTGCTCTCGGCGCTGCTGGCATAGACGCCGATTTGCCCGTCGAACTTGTCCGGCGCGTAACCGGCGTTTTCCAGCGCATGCCAGCACACTTCCAGAAATACCCGCTGTTGCGGGTCAATCGCTTCCGCTTCCCGCGGCGAATAGCCAAAAAACGCCGCATCAAACGCGCAGGGTTGCGCCAGGTCCGCCGCCCGCGCCAGATAATCCTCCTGCTGACGCAGCGCCGCCGGAATGGCGGCGGCGTCCAGCTCGTCATCGCTCAGGGTGCGGATCGACTCCACCCCCTCCACCAGATTCCGCCAGAATTGCGCCACATCGTCAGCGCCGGGGAATACCCCGGCCATACCGATAATCGCCAGTTCATAACCGTGGGTTGATTGCACCATCTCCATTTACCCCATGCTCCTTTTGGCCTGCAACGCGGACAAACGACGCCGCCCTTCCTGAATACTGCTTTCCACCTGCTGGCGATCGCGCGTTTGCGCCGCCTTGTTGCCCCGGATGTGCTGCACCAATTGTTCGATGGTGGTGAAGTTCAGCAGGTCCAGCACGCTCAGCTGCGGGAAGCCGATGGCTACCAGCTTGAGGTGCACCCGCGCCAGCAGCAGCGAGTCACCGCCCAGATCAAAGAAGTTCTCCTGCTGATCCGGCAGCGGGATGGACAGCACCTCCGCCCACACCGCCTGAATCGTCCCGACCAGCGGGTCGCTCTGCGGTTTCAGGGTGACGGGCGCCTGCAGGCTCTGTTTCAGGCTCGCCACGTCCAGCTTGCCGTTCATGGTCAGCGGCAGCGAATCGACAAAGCTAAACCGGCCCGGCACCATGTAACGCGGCAGACGCTCCAGCAGGAAGGTGCGCAGCGCGTGGCTGTCGGGCTGGCTGTCCGCCAGTCGAACCACACAGGCGACGATTTGCTTTTTGGGCCCATCGCTCACCACCACGGCGGCGGCGCGTTCGATGCCGGGGTGCTGGCACAGCACCGACTCGATTTCCCCCAGTTCGATGCGATAACCGCGGATCTTGTTCTGGTTATCCAGACGACCGAGGTATTCGATGTTGCCGTCTTCAAGCCAGCGGCCGCGATCGCCGGTTTTGTACAGGCGACGGCCGGGTTGCTGCGGATGCGCCACAAACAACCGGTCGTACAGTTCGCGCTGATTGAGGTAGTCGAGCGCCAGACCATCGCCGCCGATGTACAGTTCGCCCGGCGAGCCCACCGGCACCGGCTGCATGAAGCGGTCCAGAATCAGCACCTCGTTGCCGGGGTTGGGGCGACCGATAGGAATGCCCTGCGCGTCGTTCACCGCGTCGGCCCGGTAGCGATAGCAGGTGGTGAAGGTGGTGTTTTCCGTCGGACCGTAGCCGTTCACCAGCTCCAGCTGCGGGTACAGCGCCTGTATACGCGCCGCGTGGCTGGCGGACATCGCCTCGCCGCCGCTGAGCAGTTGCCTGACGCCCTGCAACGCCTGCGGTTGTTCATCCACCAACAGGTTGAACAGCGACGTCGTCAGGAACAGGCATTCCACCTCGTGCTGCTGAATCAACTGCGATAACCGGGGAATATCCACGCCGTCATGCGGGTAGATGACGATGGCGCCGCCGTTGAGCAATGGCCCCCACATCTCCAGCGTAGAGGCGTCGAAACTCACCGCCGCCAGCATCAGAAAACGCTGGTACGGCTCCAGCTCGACATAATCCACTTCCCTGACCAGCCGCAGAATGCCGCGCTGACCAATCAGCACCCCTTTCGCCTTGCCGGTGGAGCCGGAGGTGTACATCACGTAGGCAGGCAGCGCGTTATCCGCCGAAACCGGCAGCGCGGTGTGCGGCATCGACAGCCAGGGACCCTGTTCCCCAAGATACAGCACCGGCACCGGCGTCTGCTGCACCTGCGCCTCATCGCCCTGGCGGGCCAGCATCAGTACGCAGTTGGCGTCCTGCAGTTGTTCATGACGCCGGGCGAGCGGGTCTTCCTTGTTGAGCGGCACGTACACCGCCTCCAGCTTGGTCAGCGCCAGAATCGCCGCCACCAGCTCGATGCTGCGCCCCAGCCACAGCCCGACGCGATCGCCTTTTTTCACCCCCTGCCGCGCCAGCCAGTGCGCCAGCTGCGTGGTGTGGCCGTCCAGTTGGCGGTAGCTCAGCCGCCGCTCGTCCAGAATCACCGCGGTGGCATCCGGTTGACGCGCCACCTGTTCGGCGAACAGCGCCGCCAGCGTATCCGTTCCCTGATAGCCCGGTTTGCCGTGGCTGAACGCCGCCACCTGCGCCCGTTGCGCATCGGTCAGGAACGACTGACGCGTATGAATGGCCTGCTCGTCGCTCACCATCGCCCGGAACACCGCCCGGTAGCAATCCGCCATATGCCGTACCTGTTCATGGCTGAGCAGGTTTTCGTTGTAGTCCAACTGGATGGAGACCTGATTACTGACCAGCGACGAGGTGAGCGTGTAGTGCTGGAAATGCACATTGAGCGCAAAGTGGGTGCCTTCGTGCACCGCATCGCTATTGAGGTTACTGGCGACTTCAAACCCCAGCTCCGGCAACAGGCGTTCGTAGACATGGAAATCCATGTAGTTGAACAGCACTTCGTCCAGCAGCGGCTGCGGGCCGAATTGCCGCTGGATGTCCGCCAGCGGGAAACTGCGGTACGGCATCATGCCGCTCTCGTTGGCGAAAGTCTGGCGGATCAATTCCCCCCAGCTGTTCTCGGTTAATTGCTGCCGGAACGGCAGGATGTTGAGGAACAGGCCGTAGAGTTGGTCGCCGCCTTTGGCCTCCGGACGGCCGTTGGTGGGGATACCGGTCAACACGTCGTTTTCGCCGCTGAACAGGCTCATCACCTTGAGGTGAGCGCTCAGCAACACGCTTTTCATCGGTACCGCCAGGTTGGCCATCAACCGGCGGATGCCTTTATAGACCTCCGCGTCCAGCGTCAGCGATATCGAGCGCAGGCGCGGCGGTATGTCCGCGTACCCCTGAGCGCCCGCCTTACGCGGCAGTTTCAGCAAGGTGCAGTCCGCCAGCTTCTCTTGCCACCACTGCTGTTGGAGCGGGTCGTTGATCAGCCGTTGTTCCTGAGCGATGAAATCGCGGTATTCGATGCCGGTTTTCGCGTCCGGCAGCCAGTCTTTGACGCCGGTCAGCGCCGCATAGCGGTTAAAAATCTCGACAATCAGCGAATGGTAGCTCCAGCCGTCGTACACCGGGTGACACTCGGTAAGCGTGAACTGAAAACTGGTGTCGTCGCGCAGGTAGATGAAGAAACGCAGCAGCGTGGGGTTGAGCAGGTCGAACGGCGTGACCCGCTCCGACTCCAGCAACGCCTTGATGCGGGCTTCCTGTTCGTCGGCGCTGAGGTGACGCAAATCTTCAAACACGATCGGCAGTTCGGCATGCCGCAGCACCAGTTGCAGCGGCTGGCTGTAGTTTTCCAGATCGAACGCGGTGCGCAACACGTCATGGCGCGCCACCGCTTCCTGCACCGACTGACGGAACGCCTGCTGATCGAACGGCCGCGACAGCCGCAGGTGGGAGGTGCCGGTGCAGTGGTAGACGTTGGCGTCCGGCGTCAGTTGCATGTGGTAGAACATCCCCGCCTGCATACGGCTCAGCGGATAGGCGTCCACCACCTCATCCGGCAACCGCGCCCGATCCTGCGCCGAAATCAGGCTGAACGGCTCGGTGCGCGCTACGCCGCCGCGCTGCCCGGACAGCGTCTGCTCAATCAGCGTCGCCAGTTCGGCGATGGTCTGATGCTGGAACAGGTCCACCAGCGACAGGTTCCAGTCCAGATCGTTGGCGCGCCCCACCAGTTGCACCCCGCGCAGCGAGTCGCCCCCCAGCGCGAAGAAATTGTCATGCACGCCGATGGCGTCGAGTTGCAGCGCCTGACGCCACAGATCGACCAACCGACGCTCCACCTCGGTGCGCGCCGCCACGAATTCGCTGGCGAGCTGCGGCCGGTCCTGTTGCAGCGCCAGCAGCGCCGCCCGGTCGATTTTACCGTTGGTGGTCAACGGCAGCGTCTCCAGGAAGTGAAACACCGACGGCAGCATGTAATCCGGCAGCGTTTCCTTCAATCCGGCGCGCAGCATTTCCGTGGTGCACGACTCGTCACTGACCACGTACGCCGCCAGCCGGGTCTGCTGCTGTTCGTCGCGCTGCGCCAGCACAATGGCCTGCTCCACCTGCGGCAGCCGTTTGAGGGTGGTTTCGATTTCGCCCAGTTCGATACGAAAACCACGAATCTTCACCTGATGGTCGCTACGACCGAGGTATTCCAGCGAGCCGTCGGCATGGAAGCGGGCCAGATCGCCGCTGCGGTAGACCCGCTCGCCGCGTTGGTGCTGTGGTAATGGATCTTGAGACAACGAGTCTGGCGGGAAAATATCCCGCAGCGGGATAAAGCGCTCCGCGGTCAGCTCCGGCCGGTGCAGATAGCCTCTGGCCACCCCGGCGCCGCCCACGTACATTTCGCCAATCGCGCCGAGCGGCACCAGGTTCCGCTGAGCGTCCAGCAGATAGATGCGCAGGTCATCCAGCGCCACGCCGATCGGGCTTTTGCCGCCCTGTTGCGCATCGGTCTGGGTAATTTTGCGCCAGGTGACGTGCACCGTGGTTTCGGTGATGCCGTACATGTTGATGATTTCAGGCTGGTCATCGCCGTATTTGTCGAACCACGCCCGCAGCGACGCCGGCTCCAGCGCCTCGCCCCCCAACACGATGTAGCGCAGGCTATCGCATCGTCCCGGCGCCTGGCTATCGGCGGCGATCAGTTGATAGAGCGCGGACGGTGTTTGGTTGAGCACCGTGACGCGCTCATCGTCCAGCCACTGGCGAAAACGCGCCGGCGTGCGGGTCACCCAATAGGGCACCACGCTCAGCCGGGCGCCATACAACAGGGCGCCCCAGATTTCCCACACCGAAAAGTCGAACGCGCAGGAGTGAAATAACGTCCACACATCCGCTTCGCTGAACTGGAAATGGCGTTCGCTGGCGCTGAACAGCCGCAGCACGTTTGCGTGCGGGATCTCCACCCCTTTCGGATTGCCGGTAGAGCCGGAGGTGTAAATGATATACGCCAGGTCGTCCGGCGTGACGGCGACCTCCGGGTTGGTTTCCGGCATGGTGGCAATCAGCCCGGCTTCGTTGTCGAGGCTGATGAAATCGGCGTCGCTCCCGGCGAACAGATGGCGGAACGGCTCGCCGCCAATTACCCAGTTCAGCCCGGCGTCCTGCACGTAGTAATGAATACGCGCCTGAGCGTGACTGCTGTCGATCGGCACGTAGGTCATGCCAGCCTTGAGGATGGCCAGAATCGCCACCAGCGTGTTGTCGTCCCTTTCCAGACAGAGGCCGACCCGCGACGGATGCTCCCCCGGCTGCGCTTTCATCTTCAACAGATAGTGGGCCAGTTGGTTGGCGCGCTGGTTAAGTTGCCGGTAACTGACGCGCAAACCGTTTTCGCCGCTGAGCGCCACCGCCTGCGGGCGGCGCGCCGCCTGCCGTTCAAACTGCTGATGCAGCGTGGCGGTGACCGGGTGACGCTCGCGCTCGCGCTGCCAGTCATTCAACAACAGCGCCTTTTCCTCCGGCGTCACGCACTGGTAGGCGCGCAGCGGCGCCTCGGGCTGCGCGACGATCTCCGACAGCAGGAACATGAAATTACGGCTGAGACGCGCGATGGTGTCGTTGTCAAACAGGTCGGTGCTGTACTCGAAGGCGCCCAGCAGTTCATCGCCCTGTTTTTCCATCGATAACGTCAGGTCGTATTTGGCATGCTCGCCCAGCGTTACCCGCGGCTGGCTGTCGATGCCGTCAAACCGCCACTGGCTTTGCTCGTATTCGTCAAACGAGAACATGATCTGAAACAACGGCGAATAACTGAGGTCGCGCGGCGGGTTGATCGCCTCCACTAGTCGGTCGAAGCTCACCTGCTGGTGTTCCAGCCCGGCCAGCACCGTCTCGAAAACCTGCTGCTGCAACTGGTCGAAACGCTGCTCCCGGTCAAGGTCAATGCGGTAGACCAGCGTATTGACGAAAAAGCCCACCACGTTTTCCAGCGCCAGTTGGCCGCGACCGGCCACCGGCGTACCGACAGCCAGATCGGTCTGGCCGCTGTAGCGGTGCAGCAGCAGATAAAATGCGCTGAGCAGGGTGGAATAGAGCGTGTTGTTGCGCTGCCGCGCCAGCTGCGCCAGTTTCCGGCTCAGTTCCCCGGGCAGACGAAAGCCGAGGGTTTTACCGCGGGTGCTGATGCGCGCCGGGCGGGCGTGGTCGGTGGGAAAGGCAATCGGTTCAATGCCGCGCAGCCGTTCCGTCCACCAGCGCAGCGACTGTCGATAGCTCTCCTGCTCCATCTCCTCCTGTTGCCAGGCGGTGTAATCGATGTACTGGATATCCAGCTCCGGGCGTGTCAGGGCCTCGCCGCGGCGGGCGGCGTTGTAGCCTTCCGCCAGCTCCCGGCTGATGATGCCCGCCGACCAACCGTCGGAGATGATGTGGTGCAGCACCATCAGCAACAGATAGCGCTGCTCGCCGCAATCAAACAGCGTAAAGCGCGCCAGCGGCCCCTGATGCAGGTCGATATTCTTGTCCCGCTCGGCGGCCACCCGCTGTTGCTGCTGCGCGTCATCGCAATCCGACACGTCCACCCAGTCGACCGGCAGCGAGCAGTGCTGATGACAACGCTGCCACAAGACGTCCTGTTCAAAGGCGAAATCGGTGCGGAATGACTCATGGCGCGCCGCCAGCCAGTCGACCGACTGCTGTAGCGCCGCCCGGTCCACTGGCCCGTTCAATTCCAGCAAGGTCGGAATATGGTAGTTGGCCGATTGCGGTTCCAGTTGTTGCAGTAACCATAATCTCTTCTGCGCCAAAGATGCAGGGTGTTGAAAAAAGGTCTCTTGCATGTTTTGCCTCCGTGCTTCTTTGTTTACACCGCGGTGGATGAGGAATCTGAGCGCCGCACGCGGGCGACGCGTTTAATAGCCGAGGTCACCGTTCCCGGTGCGGTATCGGCCGCATTAATTTTTTCAGCCAGTTGCTGAATGGTCTGGTACTGGAGCAGGTCGGTCAGCGAAACCCGCAGCGCCAGCTGTTGCTCAATACGGGCGGCAATACGCAACGCATGCAGCGAATGGCCGCCCAGCGCAAAGAAGTTCTGATCGCAACCGATCCGGTCGTGTTTCAACACCTCGCGCCAGATATCGCGCAGCGAGTGCTCCAGCGGGGTTTGCGGCGCCGCGCCCTCGCTCTGCGTATCCCACTGCGGCGCCGGCAGCGCACGATAGTCCACCTTCCCGTTGGCGGTTTGCGGCATCGTCGCCAGCACCTGAATCGAACCGGGCACCATGTGGGTCGGCAAGCGGCTCGCCAGGAACTGACGCAATGCCGGTTCGTCGACCTCCGCGCCCTCGCGCAACGCCACCCACGCCGCCAGCGCCTCCCGCTGCGGCAGGTACTGCACGGCGCTGAGCATCACCTGCGGGTGCAGCAACAGCTGCGCCTCGATTTCGCCCGGCTCGATGCGGTAGCCGCGCAGCTTGATCTGTCGATCGCAGCGGCCCAGATAGTGCAGCGTGCCGGCAGTATCGGCGCAGACGCGGTCGCCGGTGCGGTAAAACCGCGCCCGCCCGTTCGGCGTGGTCAGTTCCAGAAACCGCTCATCGGTCAGCGAGGCGCGATTCCAGTAGCCGCGCGCCACCCCGGCGCCGCCGATATACAGCTCCCCGGCCGCGCCCTGCGGCACCGGTTGCTGCTGCTCGTCCAGAATCAGCAGCTGGGTGTTGCCGATGGGCAGACCAATCGCCACGCTGCCGCCGTGCTGTAGCTCCCGCGCCGTGACGCGGTGTACGCAGCAGCCCACCACGGTTTCCGTCGGGCCGTACTCGTTGAAAATAGGGCTGTCGGGCGCATCATCGAGCCAACGCTGCACCGCCGCGCTGTTCAGCGCCTCGCCGCCGACCACCAGCGCCGACACGCGACGCTTGTCGTCCGCCGTCAGCTGGTTTTCCAGCAGGTTGAGGTGCACCGGCGTGATTTTGAGCAGCACCCGTTCGCCGCTGGCGCGGATCGCCTGCTGTAGCGCGGCGATGTCGCCATCCTCGCGGATGATGTGGATGCAGCCGCCGGCCAGCAACGGCAGGTACAGGCTGGTGAGGGTAGCGTCAAAACTGATGGAGGAATGGAACAGACTGTCGGTGTCCGCATCAATCCGGTAGCGCGCTATCGCGTCCTGCAGATAGTTGCCCAGGCTGGCATGGTCGATCATCACCCCCTTCGGCGTACCGGTAGAGCCGGAGGTGTAGATGATGTAGGCCAGCGTATCGGCCGGCGATTCGCCGGGCAGCGTCACCGCCATCTCATCGGCGCACGGGCACTGCGCCGCGTCCAGTACCGTTATCGATGCCGGCGGCGTCAGGCGTGCGCGCAGCGTGGCGTCGGTGATCAGCGCCCGGCCATCGCAATCCTGCAACAGCCAGTTGACGCGCTCGTCCGGCCACTGGCTATCCACCGGGATGTAGCACGCGCCCAGCCGGTTTACCGCCAGAATGGCGCTCAGGTAGTCGATGCTGCGCGGCAGCCAGACCACCACGCGATCGCCGGCGCGCACCCCGGCGTGATGCAGCCGCATCGCCAGCTGTTCGGCGCGTTGGCGCAACTGCCGGTAGTTCAGTTGCGTTTCGCCATCCACAACCGCGATGGCATACGGCGCGTACTGCACCTGTTCGACAAACCGCGCATAGACATTCGATGCGCCGACATGCTGGGCTGGGCCTTGCCACTGGCTCAGCAACCGGGCGCGTTGCGCGTCGGTCAACGCCGACACCTCGGCAAGCGTGGCGGCAGCGTCAAGCTGCGTCAGGATACGCAGCAACCCCTCCGCCAGTTGCCGCACGGTGGTTTCTTCGTACAGACCGTCGTCATACACCAGTTGGCCGTGCAGGCGCTCATGCAGCGACGCCACCAGCGTCAGCGCATAGTTGGTGCTTTCATGCGCGTCGGCAAACCGGAACAGCCGGGCTTCCTGCTCGCCCGCGCCGGGGTAGTTTTCGAACACCAGCAGCGTATCGAACAGGGCGTCGCTGCTGTTCAGGCCGGCGGCGGACTTGATATCCGTCAGCGCCACATCGCCATGACGCTCGTTCTGACGCTGTTGCTGCTGCACGTCACGCAGCCAGTCGCTAACCGACCGGTCGGCGGGCAAGTCAATCACAGTGGGCACGGTATTGATCAGCAATCCGGCCATCTGATCCATGCCTGCCAGCGCGGCGTGACGTCCGGAGATGGTCATGCCGAACAATACCGCTTCACCGCCGGCGCAGGCCTGCAACAAGCGCGCCCAGGCGCCCTGCACCAGCGTGCTGACAGTAAGCTGTTCGCGCCGGGCGAAGTCCGACAGCCGCCGCGTGGTTGCTTCGTCCAGCGTGAACGGCAGCACCTGCTTGCGTTCGCTGGCCTGCCGCAGCGGCAGACCGAGCGGCAGCGGCGTGCGGCTCATCCGCCGGGCTTGCGTCTCCCAGTAAGCGTCCCGTTGCGGATTGCGCTGACGGACCTGCCGCACATAGCGGCGGAATGAGGGCGGCGGCGGCAATACCGCGTCCGGGTCGTCCCAGCAGCGGGCCACCGCGTCCATCACCACCCGGACTGACCAGCCATCCAGAATGGCGTGATGATGACTGACCAACAGTTGCTGGCCTGCCTGTCCGACGTCGATCAGCGTCAGACGCAGCAACGGCCCCTGTTGCAGGTCGAAACGGCGAGCGCGGTCGGCGTCCAGCACCTGCCGGCGGGCATCCGCACGGTTGAGCATCACCGTGTTCCAGTCCATCGGCAGATGACGGCGCACCACCTGCAACGGCTCGCTGCCGCTGTGCAGTTCAAACGTGGTGCGCAGCGCCGGGTAATGCTGTATGACCCGTTGCCAGGCCTGCCGCAGCGCGGCGATGTCCGCGCCGGCCGGCAGATCGAAACAGATCTGCTCATGGTAGGCGTCGCTGGTCAGCGAGTGGAACAGCATCCCCTCCTGCATCGGCGTCAGCGGGTAGATATCCTCAATGTCGCCGATGCGTTGCTGCAACGTATCGAGCGCGTCGGCGCTCAGTTCCGCCAGCGGGAAATCCGACGGCGTCCAGTGGGTTGAGGTTTGCTGCTGGCAGTGCTGCGACAATTGCCGCACCCAGGTCAGCATCCGCTCGGCCAGTTGCCGGATGGTCGCGTCCCGATAGCACCGGCTGTTCCACGTCCACTCCAGATGCAGCTTGCCGTCCAGCACGTAGCTGTCGACCTCCAGCGGCCAGACCCGCGGGCTGTGCGGCGCATAGCGATTCGCCAGATCGAGCCGCGCTTCCCCCTGAAACGGCGGGGCGTCAAACCCCTGGGTAAACTGACCGAGGTAGTTAAAACAGATATCCGCCGCGTCATGCACCTGCGACGCCGCCGCCAGCCGAATCCCATAGCCGGCGCCGCGATGCGGCACCTGACGAACGGCTTCTTTCACCTGACGAATCGTCCAGCCGGTATCATCCGGCCGATCCAGCTCGATATGCAGCGGATAGATGGCGGTGAACCAGCCCACGGTGCGGCTGACATCCAGCGCCTCGTGCAGCCGTTCGCGCCCATGTCCTTCGGTATCGATGCGCAGGCGAGACTGCCCGCTCCACTCATGCAACGTCAGCGCCAGCGCCGTCAGCAGCAGGTCGCCGGGATTGGTGCGATAAGCGGCATGGGTATGCTGGACCAACGCCGTGGTGGTGCTCTCCGGCAGGCTCAGCGCCAGCTTACGGGCATCTTCCCCACGGCCGGGCGTCGCCTGCGGCGCGCTATCGCACGGCAACCGCACCTCGCTCAGCGCCGGATAGCGCTGCCAGAAGGCGTCTTCCTGCTGTGCCGCTTCGCTGCGCGCATACTGATGCAAATGCTGCGACCAGCGCGGCAGCGACGCGGTTTTCGCCACCGCCGCCAGCGCGTGCCCCTGCGCCAACCGCTGGTAGACCTGGCTCAGGTCGTCGGTAATGATGCGCCAGGAAACCCCGTCCACCAGCAAATGATGCGCGACGAATAGCAACCAGACGCCCTGCGGCGCACGGTACAATAGGGTTTTGAACAACGGCCCTTGCGCGATATCCAGCCCTTCCTGCGCGGCGGCGGCGGCGGCGTCCAGTTGTCCGGCGTCATCCAGCGACACCAGCTCCAGTTCCACCTGCTCGACCGGTTCGCCTATCACCGCCTGCGCGCCGTCAAAACGCGCGCGCAGACCATCGTGTTGATTCACCAGCCAGGTGAGCGCCGTTTGCAGATGCGCCGGCGCCGCGTCATCGCGCAGCCGCCACAACATCGACTGGTTGTAGTGATGCGGACGCTCGGCGTGATGAGCAAAGAACCAGCGCTGCACCGGCAGCAGATCGTAAGCGCCGGTCACCGGCGCGGTATCGGCGACCATCGTCTGCCGGGGCATAAGGATCTCCGCCAGCGCGGCGATGGTCGGCGCGTCGAACAGCATATCCACCGACAACGCCAGCCCGGCTTCCCGCGCCCGGAACACGATTTGCAGGCTGAGGATCGAGTCGCCGCCCAACGCAAAGAAGTCATCATGGGTGGAGATATCGTCACGCCCCAGCACCTGCTGCCAGATTGCCAGCAACTGCTGTTCCAGCGCCGACGTCGGCGCCTGATGCCGCTCACGCGCCGCCTGCTGCCACGGCAGATTTTGCAGTTGCTGACGATGCACCTTGCCGTTGCCGGTCAGCGGCAAGGACTCCAGCCATTGCCACTGGGTCGGGCGCATGAAGCGCGGCAAACGCCCGGCGACCTCGCCGCGGATGGCGGCCTGCTGCGTGCGATCGCCCACCAGCCAGGCCACCAGATGCAGCCGCCCTTCTACCTCGCGGATAGCGACGGCCGCCTGAGCGACCCCGGCGCAGGCGCTCAGTTGCGCTTCCACCTCTTCCAGTTCAATGCGGTAGCCGTTCAGCTTGACCTGATTGTCGTTGCGCCCCAGAAAACAGAGGTTGCCGTCCGGCAGGTAACAGGCGCGATCGCCGGTGCGGTAGAGCCGCGCCGCCGGGTCGGCGCTGAATGGATCGGGGATAAAGCGCTGTTCGGTGAGGTCGGGCCGCTGGTAATAGCCCAGCGCCACCCCGTCGCCGCCGATGTACAATTCGCCGGGCGCGCCGAACGGCACCAGTTGGCGCTGTGCATCCAGCAGATACAGCCGGGTGTTGGCGATAGGCCGGCCGATCGGCACCGCGCCGTCGTCGCCGGTCTCACCGGCGGCGAAGGTATGGATACAGCAACCCACCGTGGCCTCCGTCGGGCCGTACTCGTTGACGATCAGCACCTGCGGCGCGTGCTGCTGCCAAAAGCGCAACGCGCTGGCGGACAGGCTTTCGCCCCCCACCACCAGCATCGCGGCATGGCCTGCCGCCCCGGCGGGCAGTTGCTGGCTGAGCAGTTCCAGGTGCGCCGGGGTAATCTTGACCATCGTCAGCCCCGGCGTACGCTGCCACAGATCGACCAGCGCGCCGATATCATCTTCGTCCGGCAGAATATGCAGCGTCTGACCGCACAGCAGCGGCAGGAACAGGCTGGTCAGGGTCGCGTCAAAAGAAATGGAAGCGTGCAGCGTGCTGCCCCGACCGCCGTGACGACCGTAGTCGCGGCAGGCATGGTCCAGATAGTGCCGCAGCCCGCGATGCGGGATCATCACCCCTTTCGGCACGCCGGTGGAGCCGGAGGTAAACAGGATATAGCACAGCTGTTCGCCGTCGATGTCCAACAGCGGGTTCGTCGCGTCGTCGTCGGGCGGCAAGGCGGCCACATCCAGCATCACCGCTTGCGGCAATGTCAGGGCGGCGATGTCCACGTCATCCTGCGTCAGCACCGCCTGAACTTCCGCGGTCTGCATCATCAGACTGGCCCGATCCGCCGGATAGCGCACGTCCACCGGCACCCAGGCGGCACCGCTTTTCATCACCCCGAGAATGGCCGCCGCCAGCGCCGGTGAGCGCGGCAGGTATACCGCCACCCGGCTGCCGACGCCGAAGCCCTGTCGCAACAGCGCGTGGGCGATGCGGTTGGCCTGCTGGTTAAGCTGCTGGTAACTGATGGCGTGATCGCCGACGCGTAGCGCCACCGCCGTCGGCCGCAACGCCGCCTGCCGTTCGAACTGCTGATGCACCCAGGGCGCGTCAACGGCCTGCGCGGTATCATTGAGGGTATCGCGCAGCAGCGCCTGCTCGGAAGGCGGCAGCATCGGCAACCGGCCAATGGTGTGCGACGGCGCATCGATCAGCTGTTGCAACACGGTGAGGTAATGGTCGGCCAGCGAGCGAATACGGGCGGCGTTAAAACAGGCGACGCGATACTCCAGCACCAGGTGTAATTGCCGCTCGTCTTCCCGCACAAAGCAGGTCAGGTCGAATTTCGCCTGCGGCGTGTCGATCGGCTGATTATCTATCGCCAACCCGGTCGGTTTATCCTGCGCGGCGTTATAGACAAACATGACCTGAAACAGCGGCGAAGATGGGCGCTCGCCCGCCGGCAACACGGCATCCACCACCCGGTCGAACGGCACATCCTTATTGGCCAGCGCCCGCGCGCAAACCTGTGCGCTGGCATCCATGAACTGCTCCAGCGTCTGTTCGCCGTCCACCGTCTGGCGAATCGCCACCGTGTTGAGCAACAGACCGATGGTGGACTGGAGCGACGGCCAGTCGCGCAACGTCACCGGGGTGCCGACCACCACATCCTGCTCGCCGCTGTGGCGGTGCAACAGGATCTGAAACGCCGCCAGCAGCAGATTGAACAGCGTGGTGTCGCGCTGTTTCGCCAGATGACGCAACGCGCCGGCGAGTTCCGGCGGCATAGCGACGGTGACGTACCCCGCGGTACGTTGGCTATCGCCCGCCAGCGCGGCCGGCGCCAGATTGAGCGCGGGCGGCAGCACGGCGAACTGTTGCTGCCAATAGCGCAGTTGCGACTGCCAGTGCCGCTGTACGTCTTCCCGCCGCTCCCAGGCGGTGTATTGCAGGTAGTTCACCGCCGCCGGGGCGGTCGGCTGCTGTTGATACAGCGCCAGCAGGCGCTCATCCAGCAGGCTCATCGACTGTTCATCCGCCAGAATATGATGCAGCACCAGCACCAGCGCGACCTCGCCCTGCGCCGACTCCACCAGCGTCAGCCGGTAAAGCGGGCCGTCCAGCATCTCGAACGGCTGGGCCAGTAGCTGTTCGGCGTGCTGTTGCAGCGCATCGCGCCACGCCGACCGGTCGCCCGGCGACCAGCGTTCATGGGCGCACACCAGCGGCTCATCCGACAGATACTGCTCCGCCACGCCCTGTTGCAGCCGTAACCGGGTATTGAGTACCGGCGCCTGTATCCACAGCTGCTGCAGGCTGTGCAACAGCCGTGACGCCTCGACCGGCTGGCTGAAGGTTTTGATCTGCCCGATCAGGTAGCTGTTATCCCCCGCCACCTGCTGGGACAGGAACCACATCCGCTGCTGGGCGCTGCTCAGCGGCAGCGAGGCCGGCGCCGGTTCAGCCAGCAGCAGGCTCTCGCGCTCCTGCCGCGACGCATTGGCGGCCAACTGCATCGGGGTGCGCCAGGTGAAGATATCGCTAACCCGCAGGTTGATATGGTGTCGTTCGGCCAGCCAGGCCACCGCTTTGGCCGCCAGCAGCGAATGGCCGCCGGCAGCGAAGAACGAGGTATCGCGCCCGATGGCGTCATGCCCCAGCAGTTCGCGCCAGACGTCGATGATCGCCTGCTCGGCATCATTGACGGCGGGCGTTACCGCCGGGGCATCGCGCTGTTCCGGCAACGGGAAGCGGTTACGGTCGATCTTGCCGTTGGGCAGATGCGGGAAGGCGGTCATCAGCACGTAGCAGGACGGGCACATGAACGACGGCAGCCGCGCCGACAGCGAATCCGCCAGCGCCGACAGGTCCGGCTCCCGGCCGTCGTCGTGCAGCACATAGGCGATGATAGCGCTGGCCGCCAGATAATCCGGCCGCACCATCACCACCGCCTCTTTTACCGCCGGGTGCTGACGCAGGGCGGACTCAATCTCGCCCAGTTCGACTCGGAAACCACGAATCTTGATCTGATGGTCGATTCGCCCCAGATAATCGAGGGTGCCGTCTTCGCGGTAGCAGGCCAGATCGCCGGTACGGTACAACCTGGCGCCCGCTTTGTCGCTCAGCGGGTGGACGATGAACCGGCTGGCGGTCTGCTCAGGCTGGTTGATGTACCCGTCCGATACCCCGATACCGCCGATGCACAGCTCGCCCGCCACGCCGATCGGCATCGGCTGGTGGAATTCGTCCAGAATCCACACTTCGGTGTTCGACATCGGGCTGCCGATGTGGATGCGCCCCTCATCCGGGTACAATTCGGCGTTGGTGACGCAGACGGTGGCTTCCGTCGGACCGTAGGAATTGAGAAAGCGGCGGCCGCGGCCCCATTTGCGCAGCAGATCAACGCCGCACGCCTCGCCGGCGACAATCAGCACTTTCAACGCCGGCAACGGCGCGTATGGCAAGGCCGCCAGCGCCGACGCGGGTAATGTGACATAAGAGATGTTCAGACGGGTCAACTGCTCCAGCAGGTCCGGACCGGGCATCAACGCCAGACGCGGCGCCATCACCAGCGTCGCGCCGTGGCACAGCGCCATGCTGATCTCCCAGACCGAAGAGTCAAAGCTGGTGGAGGCAAATTGCAGCACCCGCTCGCCCGCGCCGATGTCCATCAGCGCTGGGAACTCCAGCGCCAGATTGCACACGCCGTGATGGCGGATCGGCACGCCCTTGGGCTGGCCGGTCGACCCCGAGGTGTAGATGATGTAGGCGGTATTGTAGACGCCGCAACGGTTGATCAGGTTATCGACCGGCTGCTGCGGCAACACCGGCTCCAGATCGTCCAGCAACAGGCGCCGGCAGGGAACATCCTGATAATGTTCGACGAATTTTCGCTGGGTCAGCAGCAGATGCAGCCCGGCGTCTTCGATCACGTAGCGGCTGCGGTTCAGCGGATAATCCGGGTCAATCGGCACATAGGCGCCCCCCGCTTTCATCACCGCCAGTATCGCCACCATCAGCCACGGCGAACGCTCCAGACTAATGCCGACCGTGACTTCTGCCCCCACGCCCTGCGCCACCAGCAGGTGAGCCAGCTGATTGGCGCGCTGATTGAGCTCCTGATAGCTTAACGTCTGCGACCCGAACTCCACCGCGATCAGCGCCGGCGTCCGCTGCGCCTGCTGTTCGATCAACTGATGCCAGCAGAGCTGATCGTCAAACGATCTGGCGGTCTGATTCCAGTGCAACAGTTGCCGGTGGTCGGCGTCGGTCAGCAGCGGCAACGCCCCCAGCGCGCTTTCCGGCTGCTCCAGAAACGACTCGATAAAACGGCAGAAACTGGCGGCCAGCCGCGCGACCGTCGCCGGCGCCAGACGGTCGCTGGCGTATTCGAAGCTGCCGTGGATACGCTGCCCCTCCGGCCACATTTCCAGCGTCAGCTCATATTTCGCGGTCGGCATCGGATACGGATGCAGCGGGCTAACGCTGGCCGCGCCGATGCGTTGTTCCGCCTGCGCCGCCTCGCGCCAGACAAAAAACGCCTGAAACAGCGGCGATATGCCCGGCGTACGCGCTTCCTCACGCAGCGCAGGCAGCAGGTTGAACGGCAGCGGGTGCTGTAACGCCTCGACAAAGCGGCTTCTGACCTGCTCCAGCAGCACCGCGAACGGGTGGCGTTTATCCACCTGATGGCGCATCGCCATCACGGAAAACAGCAAGCCGAACGGATTGTCCTGCGCAATCTGATGATGACGCGACACCGGGGTGCCCAGCAGGATGTCGCTCTGACGGCAGTAACGCGACAGAAACGCGCTGTACAGCGTCATCAGACACAGATAAGGGGTGACGCGATACTGGCGGGAGACGTTCAGCAGCGCCGTACTCTGCAATGACGACAGGCTGAACGGTATGTGACCGCCGTGGTAATGCTGCACCGGCTGCGCCGGATAATCGTAAGGCAGTTGCAGCAGCGGCAACGGGCCGGTCAGTTGCTGCCGCCAGTAGTCGTGCGCCTGCTTCCCGGCGTCGCTGTGCAGCCAGCGATACTGCTGGCGGGCATACCCATACTGGCCGTCCTGCTCTGGCGCCACCGCATCCGCCTGACCGCCGGCCATCAACCGGCGATAGTGATGCAGCACCCACTGCCACAAACGCTGCACCGAGTCCTCATCGGCGATGATGTGGTGCATCACCACGCAGATGTGGTAGTGCTGCTCGCGCAGTTGCAGGCACCCGACCCGCAGCAACGGCGCCTGAAACGCGGCAAACGGCCGCACCGCCGCTTCCGCCAGCCAGCGTTCGGCGGCGTCGCCGCTCTGCGCCGACAGGTCGACGAATTCCAGACGCAGTGCGGCTGACGGCTCCACCCGCGCCTGCGGTTCGCCATCCTGCGCGAAAAAGGTGGTGCGCAGCGCGTCGAACCGTTGCAGCGCCAGTTGCCACACCCGTTCCAGCACCGCCAGGTTGAGCGGCCCCTGCCACGGCGCGTGGTAGGCCATGTTGTAGACCGCACTGTCAGGCTGGCTCTGCTGGATCAACCACAATCCCTGTTGTTCGACGCTGAGCGTGACGGATGCCTCGTGGTCGGCCTGCAGGTCCGGAGCCGGTTCACGCAGCGCGGCGGCGCACTGCGCCAGCGTCGCGCCCTGATACAGGTCCCTGAACGCCAGCTCCAGCCCCATTTCTTCGCGCACCCGGGCGATCATGCGGATAGCCTGCAGCGAGCTGCCGTTGAGTTGGAAGAAATCCTCATCCCGGCTGATGGCGTCCAGTTGCAGCACCGATTGCCAAATCGCCGCCAGTGCGCGCTCACGCTCGTCTTGCGGCGCCGCGCCGGTCAGGGTGCGGGCCGCCGCCAGCGGATACAGCGCCTGTAACGCTTTGCGGTCCACTTTGCCGTTCGGCAAACGCGGAAACAGATCGAGAATATGCAGATGGGCCGGGACCCAGGTGGCCGGCAGATAATGCGCTAACCAGTCCCGCAACGCCTCCTGGCGCAGGTCGCTTTGCGGCTGCGCCGCCACAAATGCCTGTAGCCGCGCGCCCTGCGGGGTTGTCGCCACCATCACCAGCGCCTGACGCACCTGTTCGTGACGTTCCAGAACGCCTTCGATTTCACCGGTTTCCACCCGCTGGCCGTCAATCTTGATTTGCGTATCGTTGCGGCCGGCCAAAATCAGGTTGCCGTCGGCGTCGATCATGCCGAGGTCGCCGGTGCGGTAAGCGCTTTCCCCGTTGTTAAGGGTGATAAAGCTACGGTTATCCCCCTCCAGATAGCCGGCGCTGAGCCAGGGAGTAACAATCAACACCTCCCCCACGACGCCTTGACTGAGCGGCTGCAACTGTTTGTTGACGATGAGCAGCCGGGTATCGTCGATAGGCTGGCCGACCGGCAGCACGGCGCGATCCACATCCGCGGGCGAGACCGGATAGCACACCTTCGCCAGCGTGGATTCGGTCGGGCCGTAGAAATTGAACAACCGGGTATCCGGCAGGCCGCAGTCGGCGAAACGCCGCACCAGCGCCCCCTTGAGCATCTCCCCGGCCAGCGCGACGCAGCGCACCTGCGCCAGCGCCTGCGACGCCGCCGGGCTTTCCAGCAGCACCTGAAACAGCGACGGAATCAGATGCATTACGCTGATCCGCTGCTCGCGGATCCAGTTCAGCAGTCGCGGCGCGTCATAAATCAGCTCGGATGACGGCGGCAGACACAGGGTGGCGCCGTTGAGCAACGGCAGAAACAGATCGCGCAGGAACGGGTCGAACATCTGAGGCGTCAGTTGGCTGACGCGATCCTGCGATGTCACGGCCAGCGCCCGGCTTTCCCAGTGAATAAAGTGCAACAGGCTCTCGTCCCGCCCCAGCACCGCCTTCGGGGTGCCGGTCGAGCCGGAGGTAAAATAGACATAAGCATGAGGCTGCTCAATCGGCTGTTTCAGGTAACCGTGCGGCAACTGCTCCGGTACGCCGTCCTCATCCACCAGCACCACCCGGCGTTCCCCTCCCAGCGCCGCCACCTTGGGCAGGTGGTGGCGGCTGGTGATCAACGTGGCGTCGGGAAAGCGCCCGGCCAGCAGCGCCAGCCGTTTTTCCGGCAGTTGCGGCGACAGCGGCACAAACGTGCGCCCGGCATGACGGACAGCCAGCACCGCGGTCACCAGATTCACGTCCTGCCCCAGCAGGGTCAGGACAAACGGGTGGTCTTCGCCCTGTTCCAGAATGCCCTGACCCAGGGTGGCGACATGTTCCATCAGTTGCTGATAGGTCAACTGACGCTCCCCCTGTACCACCGCCAGATGCTGTGGAAACCGGGTAACGATATTTTCAAACTCGACAGAAATAGCCATGAGCAGCCCCTGCAACACTCACCAGATAGAAGACGTTATTGTCTGAACTCGAATTGATCCGCATCCTTCAGGAAGGGGAACCGTTCTCTGACGCCGTGCAGGTGCTCGCGCGACAGGGTGACGGTGAATACCGCTTCCTGCGGCTCCCCGTTCAACAGGGTTTCCCCCAGCGGATCCACCAGCATGGTGTTGCCGCTGTAGTTCAGTTGGTTACCGTCCTGACCGACGCGATTGACGCCGATCACGTAGCTCTGGTTTTCGATGGCGCGGGCCGGCAGCAGGGTTTGCCAGTGGTGGGAACGACCGGCCGGCCAGTTGGCGATATAAATGGCGGCGTCGTATTTGCCGTTCAGGTTGCGCGACCAGGCCGGGAAACGCAGGTCATAGCAAATGAACAGCGCAATACGCCAGCCGTTGTGGTCGACAATGCTCTGTACTTCGCCGGCGGTGTACTCCTGATGCTCGCCCGCATAGGTAAACAGATGCCGCTTGTCGTAGTACTGCACACACTCTTCGGTGACCCACAGCAGCCGGTTGTAGTAATGACCGTCGTTTTCGATGATCACGCTGCCGACTATCGCCGCCTGATATTCGGCGGCCAGTTTCTGCATCCAGTCCCGGGTCTTCCCTTCCATGCGCTCGGCAATGCTTTTGGGCTTCATGCTGAATCCGGTGGTGAACATTTCCGGCAGCACGATCACGTCGCTGCCCTGGCACTGCTTCAGCAATTTTTCCACCCGGCGACGATTAGCCGCCGCCTGCTCCCACACGATGTCCATCTGGACCAGCGACAGTGTCAAATCCTTCATATTTATCTTTCCTCCATAAAATGACTGGGCGCGCAACTAACGCAGGTCGGCATCGAACAGTTGTTCAAGGAAACTGCTCTGGCGGGTGTGCTCGACAATCGTCGCCCGCACGCGCTGCTGTTCGGGCGGCACGATAAATCCTTCCTCAATCAGGTAATTGAAATAGCGGAACAGCAATGTGTGGTCGCAGGCGGCGCAGACAATGCCGCTGCCCGCCAGCCACTGCCGGGTCAGCCGGGTGGCGTATTTGGCCTTTTCGGTGATATCGCCGCTGCTGTAAAACAGCGCCATCAGGTCGGTGAACGAGGAACGATAGGGTTTGCCGTCGCGCAACATGCGGTTTTGCGTCAGGGCTTCGAAGTAGTCTTCGTTGATGACCACGTCCAGTTGGTAACCGAATTCCCGCAGCGCGATCACGATATCGTCGTAGGTGATCGGTTCCGGGTTGGTCAGATTGAGGGTTTTGCCGTGAAAGTCATCGCTGTGCAGGCTGGCGTACAGCGCCGCCTTTGCCACATAGTCTACCGGCGTGATGTCGAAATCTTCCGAAGAACGAAAGGTCAGGCCGGTTTCCACCAGCGATTTGATCATCTCGTAATAGATGCCTTTGACGCGGGTTTCGTTAAGCGGATAACGGCCGCTGGCGCTGTCGCCCCAAATATTGCCGGGACGCACGATAGCCCAGCGCAACCCGCGCTCTCCCGCCTGATGCACCGCCTTTTCCGCTTCGTATTTTGAACGTTCGTAGTCCATGTCGCGGTAGTTCTGCCCGAAATCGAGGTCGGTTTCCTGTAGTTCGAATCCGTCCTGATACAGCTTGTCGCCCACCACGCTGAAGCTGGAGGCGTACAGCAGCGGAATGTCGCCGCCGAGGCAAAAATCAATCACCTGCTGGGTGCCTTTTACATTGACCGGCTGCAGTTTGCCGTAGGACGCCACCAGGCTGACGTTGGCCGCACAGTGCAGCACCCGATCCGTCGTGGCCTGCAGCCGCTGATAATCCTGCGCGTTCAGCCCCAGTTGCGCCTGCGCGACATCCCCCAACACCGGAATCAGCCGCTCCAGTTGCCCGGCGCAGGTCCGCTCGACGTCATAGGAAAACAGGACGCTTTCCAACCGCGCTCTGGCCTGCGCTACCGAGTCCGCGCGCACCAGACAAAACACATTGGCTGACGTGGCGGTCAGGATTTCGAGTAATAACCGCCCGCCCAGCACACCGGTCGCCCCGGTGAGAAACAGGTTTTTTACCGCTGGCGCCACCCCTGTTGATACGCTCCCTGCTGACATAAATGACCTCCCGTTATTCCCATCAAAAAAAGCCGTCAAAACACGCGCATGACATACGCATAACTGTGGTTTGTGGTTGTATGACGCCGGCCTATAGCGTCCCGACCCGCATCCCGCCGTCCAGCGGGATCACCGTGGAGTTGAGGTAGTTGGTCTTGCAACTGGCCAGAAACCCCACCACTTCGGCGACGTCGTCCGGCGTGCCCCAACGCCCGACCGGCACAATGCTGCGGATGATCTTGTCTTCCTCCGGCGAGCCAATCATGTGCGGGTCGACAAACTTCGCCAGCATCTCGGTGCGGCAAATACCGGGAGCAATGGCGGTAACGCTGATATTCATCGGCCCCAGCTCTCGCGCCCAGGACTCGGTGGCGGAGATCAGCCCGGCTTTGGAGGCGGCATAGGCTGAACCACCCGCCGCGCCCCAGATGCCGGCAACCGAGGCGATGTTGATGATGCGCCCGTACTTCAGGCGCGCCATGTAACGTGCGAACACTTCGGTGCAGTTGAAGGCGCCGGTCAGGTTCACCGCCATCACCTTTTCGGTATCGCGCAGACCGCGGGCCGACAGGCAGTAACTGCGCTCGATCACCCCGGCGTTGTTGACCAGCGCCGTGATGGTTGACCCCAGTTGCCCGGCGATGGTTTGCGCCGCGGCGTTGACCGAATCAAACTGCGTGACATCCATCGTGAACCGGTGCAGCCCCTCGGGCTGCCCCAGTTGTTGGTGAAGTTGCTCCAGCCGTGATGCGCTGATGTCCGTCGCCGCTACCTGATAACCGATATCCAGCAAGGTGCGGGTGATGGCCGCGCCAAAGCCGCCGGCCGCGCCGGTGATAACCGCGACCTGCTGGCTCATGCTTCCACCCCCTCTTTAAAGGTGATGTCGATGACCTTGCGGGCGTTTTCCATCGCGTCAAAAATGCGTTCCTCGAAGAAGCGCACATCGTCCTGCGACATCAGCAGGTTGGAGTACATGCGCGACAACGGGGAGAACTGGATGCCATAGCGTTTGGAGATTTCGCGGATGATGATGTCGCAGAATTTCACCTTGTCGCTGTAGCCTTCGGAGCGGTCTACCGGCGTGGACTGCGAGTGGTAGACCAGCGCGGTCGGCATACCCTGAATCACCAGCGGCAAATCCACGGCTTCGGCGGCTTTGACGAATGCGCCGGAGATCTGGCGCATCACGTCGGCCATGCGGTCATAGCAGCCCGGGTCCTGTTCGATCAGGTCGTAGGTGGCTTTCACCGCCGCCAGCCCCAGCGGGTAACCGTTGAAGGTACCGGCGTGGATCACCTTGCCGCGGGTGTAGAGGTTCATGATGTCGCGACGGCCCATAATCGCGGAAACCGGCATGGAGCCGCCGGCCAGTGCCTTGCCGAAGGTGGCCAGGTGCGGCGTGACGCCGAGCAGTTGCTGCGCGCCGCCAAGACCGACGCGCACCCCGGTGATCACCTCGTCGAAAATCAGCACGATGTTGTACTTCTCGCACAGCGCCTTGGCTTTCTCCAGGTAGCCTTCGCGCGGGAAAATACCGCCGCCGTTGATGCACAACGGTTCCATCAGCACCGCGGCGATTTCGCCGTGATAGCGCTCAATGGTGGCGGTCAACACATCAATGTCGTTCCACGGCAGCATGAACGATTGGTCTTCAATCGCGCCGGGAGCGCGCCCCCAGGTATCCAGCAGGTCGCCCTTGAACTGCTCCGGCACCGGCCAGCTCAGGTCCTGCTTTTTGCGCCAGCCCATGATGTTGTCGGCGTTGCCGTGATAGTGGCCGTGGAAACGGATGAAGCGGGTCTTGCCGGTAAAGCCGCGCGCCAGACGCAGCGCGTTCTGCACCGCTTCGGTCCCGCTCAGACAAAAGCGCACCATATCGGCACAGGGGATGTGTTTGATCAGCGTTTCGCACACCTCCACTTCCAGATCGCAGGTATCGACCGAAGTGACCTTGTGCATGTAATTGATCAGGGCCTCGTTGTAAGCCTCGTTATGGTGACCGGTAATCAGGGCGCCAAACTTGCAGAACAGGTCCAGATGCTCGTTGCCGTCCAGGTCCCACACCCGCGAATTACGGCCGCGATTGAAGGGGATCACCAGCGGGCGTTCCGGATCGCCAAAGTTGTAGTGGGTCCCGCCCGGGATCAGCTCCCAGCATTTTTTATAGAATTCTTTGGATTGGTCTAACGTCAGTTTGGTTTCCGCATCCATTATCTTGGTACTCCCTGTTTGTGGTTGAAATGACAGCGTCGGTTGAGGTTCCGCGATGGCGCTGACGCCACAGCGTTGAAGATCGTCGGGGGTGCACCGTTGCAGCGCGTCGGGCAGCGCGATGTCCAGCGCCGACAGCCCGGTCACCCGGTTGAGGTAAGCGGCGCCCTGCATCAGCAGTACCGCTATGTCGCCGACGCGGCGATGCGCCACGTCTTCCAGCGCCGAGCCGCGCAGCCATTCGTTGAGCGCGCCCATCGCCGACCCGCACCAGACCTGATAGTCCAGTTGGCGCGACGGCTCGCTATTGATAGCCCAGCGGGACGACTGACCGAGATACCACTGGAAAATCAGCGCCATCTTTTTCTTCGGTTGTTGTTCGGCTTTGACGATCGCCTGCGGCTGGTGATTGCGCTCGAAGTAAGTCACCGTTTGCTGCCAGACCTGCGCCAGCGACTGGTGAAAGATCTGTTTTTCAATCTGCGCGACATCCTCGGCGGGGATGTCTTCCAGCCGGTCGTACTGCTTGTACAGCGCGTACAGCTTCTGGGCGCGCACCGCGTACATGCTGCCCTGCTTCATCACCTGCACTTTGGCGCCCAGCTCGAACATGTCGGCGGACGGCGCGGTAGCGACATCGCCAATCTGTACCTTGCCCAGCATCTGTTTCACCGCATCCGAGGTGCCGGCTTCGACACAGGCCTGATTGACAGACCCGGTCACCACGTAAGCCGCGCCCAGCGCAAACGCCGCCAGCACCGCGTGCGGGGTGCCGAGGCCGCCGGCCGCGCCGATGCGCACCCGCCAGCCGCTGGCGCACTGCGCCTGCATCTCATCGCGCAACGCCACCACCGAGCGGAAAATACACGCCAGCAGCCCTTGATCGGTATGACCGCCGGAATCGCCCTCCACGGTGATGTCGTCCGCCATCGGCACCTGACGCGCCAGCTCCGCCTGCTGCGCGGTAATCAGCCCGTCATCCAGCAGCTTTTTCAGCAGGTTTTCCGGCGCCGGGCGCAGAAAGTGCTGCGCCACCTCGCGGCGGGACACCTTGGCGATAATGCGGTTTCGCGGCTGGATACGGCCATCAGCCCCGCGCGTCAGCCCGGCTGCGCGGTAGTACACCAGCGCGGCGCTCAGGTTGATGTAGGCAGAAGCTTCGATCACCCGCACCTGGCGTTCGATCAGCAGCGTAACGCAGCCCATCTCCCACGCCGGGTTGCCGGGGTTATGCAGCAGGTTGACGCCAAACGGCCCGGCGGGCAGCTGGCGCTGAATCTGCTCCAGCTCGGCGGCGATGCGCTCCAGGCTTAACCCCCCGGCGCCGAACATCCCCAGAATCTGTTGTTGCCCCAGCGCCACCACCATGTCGCTGGAGTGGATGCCGTTCGCCATCGCCCCGGCGTAGTAGGAAAAACGCACGCCATAGTCGCGCTGGAACTGCCGGTCGCCCAGACGGTCGGCCCCCATCGGCGGCAGCAGACCAATCAGTCGCCCGTCTGGCGGCGCGGCATGACCGGCTTCAATTCGCACGTCGCGGTCGTACTCCACCACCGCCAGCGGCGTTTCCAGCGCGTAAAGCGCCTCGCCGCCCAGCAAGGGCTTGCCCGCGACAGCCGACGAACTGGCCGTATTGTGTTGTGTACTCATAGTCAGCTTCCCTGGCTTATCGGTTCGGCCGCGTCAACCTGAAGCGGCGTGGTGTGAGGGTGGGTGGCGGCGGCGTCCGACGCGTCACGGCTGAATCCGGCGCCGAGGTTGTCGCACAGCCCGATGACATTGCCGCGATACAGCATTTCCACAATGAACGTCAGCGCGATGTCTTCCAGCGTGTGTCCATCCGCCGCGTAGCGGGCGTTGACGGATTTGCAGGTCAGCCGGTAGCGCAGTACGTCGCGCTCGCACTTCACTTCACCACGGAATCGGGCGCTGTAGTGGTGGTCGCACAGCGTGCGCGGCGTCAGGTGCGGCTGCGAGTTAAGCCCCAGATAGTGCAGGAACACCTTGACCATCTGCTCGCACCCTTCCACCAGGAAGGTGCCGGGCATGACCGGGTCATTCTTGAAGTGTGCTTTGAACACAAAGTGATCCGGGTCGATATCCACCTCGCCCAGCATCTCGCCCAGCCCGAATGTGCCGCCGTCGCGTGACATCGACACCACCCGGTCCAGCATGCGGGTGTGCGGGTTGCAGATGTGGCCGATTCCCGTCCGGGCGTAGGCTGCGCCGAAACAGGCGGCGACGTCGCCCTGCAACAGCGCCGACACCTCGCGGTCCGACAGCGCGGTCTTGTCGCAGCGCAGCGGCGGCGTAAACCGCGTGGACGGAATCGTCTCGCGGAAGTAGGCGGCGGTATCCAGATGCTTGGCGCGCGCCATGTCGCGGGCGCTGAAGAAACCGGAGTTGGCTACCAGCTTGAACACCAGCCGGTCATCGACGTAGCAGAAATACTCGTAACCGATCAGCACCACCCCGCCCGCTTTCACCACCGAGGTGATGTTGACGCGGCCGCGCAGGGTTTCGCCCGCGACGGGCATCTCGCTGTAGACCGTGGTCTGGCTGTCCACCGCGCGGTAGCACAGTTGCCCCTTGAACATCATGTCGCAGCCGATGACGGTAAACGCCACGATCATGGCGTGAGACGACTCCAGCGACATAAACGCCGGGGCCTTGCCGTCCACCACGTACCAGGCGTCGGGGGGAATATCGTATTCCCACTCGATAAAACCCGGTTCCAGCCGGTCTTTTTGCGCCGACAGCGCGGTAATGCGCGACACGAACAGGTAAGGCGGCGACGGCATACGGGTGCGGATCGGGTAGCTGTCCGCTTCCTGATATGCTTCGCCCAGCACACGGGCGATGCTGCCGTCGGTCAGTTCCAGCAGCTGTTGATAATCCAGCACCGGGCGCGGGCGCACCGGCGCGGACGGCGCCAGCTCGACGCCCAACTGGCGGGCGATCAGCCGGTGAAAGGTGTTTTCCAGCGTCAGATAACGCAGTTGGGTGTAAGCGTGACGCCACTGGTGCGCGGTGTCGTGCGGCACCCGCGAGGTGACGCTCAGCGCGACGGGCGGCAGCCGGGTAACCGGCGCGTTATCCGCCAGCGCGGCAAAACGAGCGATCGCCGCCTCACTCAGTACAATCTCTTCCACCGTCTTATCGCGGCCGGTAAAGACGCTCACATTCAGCGATACGCTGGCCGGCGACGCAATATGACCGGCGCTGGCCCGCCGCCCCTGGGTCGGCTCGCGCAGAATCAGATGGCTATAGGCGCGATCGACGCCGATGTGGCTGATGGCCGCCCGACGCGGTCCCTGCGCCGACGCCGGCCAGTCAGTCCCCTGTCGCGGTACCTGTAACCCTGACCCAGAGGCGGCGGCGCGCAGCGGCTCGGCCAGCGTGAAGTCCGGCACCCCCGGCAGGTATGCCTGCGACAGCTGCAACGCGGCTTTGATGATCCCCAACAGCCCGCTGGCGGCGGACAAATGCCCGTAATGCGCTTTCAGCGTGCCCAGCGTCAGCGGCGTGGCACGATCTTCGGTACGGTAAGCCTGACGCAGCGCCGCGCACTCGGCCTCCAGCTCGCCGGGGCGGGCGCCGGCGTACGCTTCCACATACGCCACCTGATGCGCGTCGCACCCGGCCGCGGCCAGCGCGGCGGTCATGTTTTCCGCCAGCGTCTGTACCGCAGGCTTGAACGGCAGCGAACGGTTCGGCGCATGGGCGATCGCCAGGCCATCCACCAGCGCGTAAATCGCGGTGTCGTCGCGCAGTGCATCCTGCTCGCGTTTGAGTACGACAACGCCGCCGCCGTCGCCCACATCCTGATTGGCCTGCAACGATTGGTGGTCCCACAGGACATTTTCCACGCCGCCGGCAAAGCTACAGCTGGCGATCAGCACCGCGTCCACCTGCTGGCGCGCCAGCATGAACTGCGCCAGTTCGATGGCTTTGAACGGCGCGCTCTCCTCGCTGTACAACGAGAAGGTCGGCCCGTTAAGCCGCAGGTGAGCGGCCAGCCGCGACGCCACGATATTGCCGATGCCGCCGGTAATCCCTTCCGGGTACGGCGCCGGAAACAGCCCGTCGCGCACGATGCTTTCCAGCGCGGCCTGATCATCGCCAGACAGCGAGATGCCGCAACGTTGCAGGCTTTGCGCCAGTTGCCAGCCGATTTCATTGCGCGCCTGATAGCGCAGACAGCCGTAGTCCACGCCGCCGGCGACGATCACCGCGATATTGCGGCGGCTGCCGTCCAGCGCATAACCGGCGTCCAGAAAGGCGCGTTCGGCCACCGGCAGCAGAAACAGATGCGACAACAGGTGCGGGCCAACCACATTCGGCGGCAGCTTGAAGTGTTTGCAGTCAAAGTCGAAACGTTCGATATAAGCGCCTTGCGGCGGCTGAGACACCCCGCGCTGCGCCAGCACGTCCGGCCGCTGTTCCATGCCGATCCAACGGGTGCGCGGCAGATCGGTAAAGAACTGCTGGCCCTGTTTTAGCGCCTGCGCCAGTTGTTCGTTCTGCTGGGTATGCGCCAGGTGTACGCCGATGCCGACCAACGCCAGCGTTTGCTGGACCTGCGCCGTCGGGGATGACGCGGCATGCCGGGCGCGCAACCCGGCGTGGTCTTCGCTCACCACCAGATGGGCATTGACCCCGCCGAAGCCAAAGGCATTGATGCCGGCACGCTTCGGCCTGCCGGTGGCGGGCCACGCGCGGGTGCTGCGCACCACATGGTCCAGCGTCAGTTTGCCTTCCGGGGTGTTGACCAGCTCGGTTACGCCGGGCGTCGCGGGGATTTGACCGTGGTTAAGGGACAACACCACCTTCAGCATGCTGCCCATGCCGGAAGCGGTCAGCATGTGGCCATTGTTGGCCTTGTTGGCGCCGATCAGCGGAAGCGCGCCGTGGGCAGCGAAGAACCCTTCCACCGACGCCAGCTCTACCTGATCGCCGACCGGGGTGCCGGTGGCATGGCATTCCAGATAGTCAATGCGGGTATCGCCGTCCGGATAGGCGCGCGCCAGCGCGGTGCGCTGCCCCTGAATATCCGGCACCAGCATGTGCTTGGCGCCGGCGTCATTGGACAGCCCGACCGACTCGATCACCGCGTAGACGGTATCGTTATCACGCACCGCATCGCGGTAACGTTTCAGGGCGACGATACCGGCGCCCTCGCCGGCTTTCAGCCCTTCCGAGGCGCGGTCGAACGGAATCGAGATCCCCTGTTTGGGGAACGCCTGCAGCACGTTGAAGCCGTGATTGATGTAAATGTGATCGGCGTGGCACACCGCCCCGGCCAGCATCAGGTCGGCCTTGCCGCTTTCCAGATAATCCGACGCCAGTTTGATGGCGTACAGCGCCGACGAACAGGCGGCGTCGAGAGCGAAGCTCGGCCCGGCCAGCCCCAGCGCCAGCGCCGCCACGGTGGCGTTATGGCCGCCGGTGATCAGGTTGGCGTCATCATATGCGACCGACGGCCAGATAGCGTCAAACCGGAAATCCGGGCGATGGAGCAGCGTCTGAATATAGGGCTGCAGCAATTGATGATAAAAAGGCGTCATCAAACGTTTTACCGCATGCGTCGGCATGCCGATATTACCGATAATTAACCCGGTCTTTTTCAGGAGTGCTTCATTATGGCGATACCCGCTATGACTCAGCGCCTGTTCTGTGGCATACAGGGTCCATTTAAATAATGCATCCAGAGAATTCAATTCATCGGGTGATAAATAATACCCCTCGGAATTAAATATAAAATCCCTGACATAACCGTTGCGATTGTAATTAATCTTATCGGCAGTGCCTGGCACCGGATGATAATAATTATCCGGCGACGTTCCCAACTCCTGTTCGGACACAGGCGAGGCGCTATCCTTCTGCCGGCATAGGTTTTCCCAGTACGCCATAGGGTTATCCGCGCCAGGAAACAGGCATCCCAGCCCAACGATGGCTATCGGTTCCATGAAAACATCACTCCTGAATATCAGCCGGGGGGCTCCTGAATATGCTCGCGCATGCCCTTCATCTTTTAAGTCGCAGCCGCTTTGGCTGCAACTCGAAATCTATTGGGTATCTATTCAGGAACCGGTTGGCTCGATTTAATTAAACGGTCATTTATTTGCGATGACGCTCTCGGCCTGCGAATAGCAGAATAATTTCCTTAATGCTGATGACGCGGTAAATTCCACCTGACTTAACCGGCTGTAAATCTGTCCCTGTTCATCATGCAGGACGATATCGGTAATAAACGACGACAGCGTTTGTTTAACGATACGCATCGAGGCAAAGAACGGCACACCGGCCGGTACCGGCGCAAGATGTTCAATGCGGCCAATGGCCGACGGCAAACCGGCCTTGTCGGAACGCAGCATCAGCCACATCAACGGCAGTTGCAGGCCGACGTCATGGACGAAGAAATCGAACGCCGTGGTGGCGAATTGCCCGGCGGTCGTCGCCTCCGGCAGCCGGCAGAACAGCGTCAGGCTTTCATCGTCAATGCTTACCCGTTCGTGAATGCCGCGGAACGCGTCGCCGTGAAACAACAGGCTGCCCTGCCGCATATCGCCGTACACCGGCTGCTCCAGCCCGGTTCGCTGGTTCAGATCCACCGTCACCCGCTGCTGTTGCGAAGCCGGCGCCTTGATGCCGAGCGTCAGTTTCGCCTGATAGTGTTTCTCGCCGTGATCGTTGAGAATCACCATCTCCAGCGCCAGCGCCTCATCGCCCGGCTGATAGCCGGCGGCGGGCTGCCACTGCACCTGCCAGTCCTCGCGCTGGCTACCGTCAAACACGATGCCTTTCAGTACCGAAAAGGCGTCCACCGCGGTCACCCGATAGCCGGGGAAACGTTCCGCGGCGACGTGCGCCATCCAGGCAATCGCCGCCGTGGCGGGCAGTACCGGCTTATCGTTGATGACATGGTGCAGCAGGAACGGGTTATGCTGCGCCAGCAGATGCCGCTGTACCGTTTCCCCCGGCCCCAGCGCTTTGACCGTCTGCACCGCCCGGTAACTGGCGCCGCCAATGGCGACCTGCCGGGTCGCGCTATCACGGAACTCATCCAGGAAGCGGCGATACCCTTCCGCCGCCGGGATGATGATCATGTTTTGCGCATCGTAAGCCCGCTTCAGGGTGTCGTTGACCATCCCCCCGTCCCACGGTCCCCAGTTGATGGCGCGCAATACCGGACGATGCTTCCCGGCCAGCGGCAGCCAGCTGAACTTGTTGAGGATCTCGTTTGCCAGCGCATAGTCGGTCTGCCCCGCGTTGCCGAAGAACCCCGACACCGACGAGAACAGGATTACCTGGCGCAGTTGGCTGGGTTCCACCGCCTGCAACAGGTTTTCCAGCCCGCGCACCTTGACGTCGAAGACCGAACGCAAGTCGCCCAGCGTCTTCTTCTCGATGCGTTTATCAGCCAGATTGCCCGCGCCGTGAATGATGCCGGTCACGGCGCCATACTGCGCCGCGACGTCGGCGAGAATAGCGGCAAGCTGGTCCCTGTTGGTGATATCGCACTGGCGGTACACCGCCTTCGCCCCGCGCTGTTCGATAGCCAGCAACGTTCGGCGCACCTCGTCGTTGTGCTCCAGTCCGCTCAACATGGCGCTGATTTTCACCGGCGTCGGCTGCACATGCTGCTGTTGCAGGCTGGCGATGGCCGCGGCCTTCCTGGCCTCCGGCGTCTGTGCGCCTACCGCCCATTCCGGCAGCGGCGCGTCGATGTCGGTCCGGCCCAGCAGAATGAACGTGGCGGGTACGCCCTGCGCCAGCGCCTGCACGCAGCCGGCGGTAATGCCTCTGGCGCCGCCGGTGACGACGAACACATCCTGTGCCGTCACCGCGCTTTCGCCCGCCGTCAGCGCGGCGGCGGCCGGGCGTAATGCCAGCGTCATGCGCTCGCCGCCCGCGGGCCGACCGACCTCGCCGATCGTCTGGTTGCTATCCTGCAACTCTTCGCAGACGATGCGCGCCACCGCCTCGTCGCCCAGCGACGCGGCGATATCCACCGTGCGGCAAAATACCGATTTCCATTCGATATTCAGCGCCTTAGTCAGGCCGGTAACGCCGCCGGTCACCACCGGCAGCATCTGACGCTGTGCGGTGCCCAGTTCACCGTCCCCGCGCGCCACCACCAGAAAATAACCGTTGTCGGCCTGAGTCAGCGACGGTTGCAGGCGGCGGGCCAGCAGGAACAGCGTCTCGACGGCGCTGTAGTCCTGCGACCGGAACACGTCCCGCAGCTGTTTGACCGCCGGGCGCGCCGCCTGCAGGTAAATCACGCCGCCAATGGCGCCATGCTGCGCCTCCAGCGTGGTGATGGCGTCGTCAAGCGCCGTCTCGTCCGGCTGGACCAGCGTCAGCACGGCGCTGCTTTTCTTGCGTTTTTTCCCTTTCGGCGCGGCCGGCAACACCGTCATCCATACGGTACGCTGACCGTGCTGCGCCAATTGCTGCAATAACGCCGTCGGCGTTTGCCCCTCTTCGTCGACAACCAGCCAGGTTCGCGTTGCCGCAAACGCCTGCGGCAGGCGATCCGGCAACGGTAACGGCTGTTGAACGACGTCATAACGCCCGACGCCATGCGTGTCGGCAACCGGCGTTTCGACGATCGCGGCGTCAACGGTAGACGCGGCGAATTGAGCTGTGGTCGGCTGAATCACACCAGTAGCGCGTGATTCAGCTAGCGGCTTTTTTACCGTATTGTCCACCGTGGTGGTGGTGACAAAGCCCAGCGAACGCAGCGTCGCCTCAGAACCGGTGTCGCGACCGTCTTTGGCTTCCGATTCACGCAGGTTGTCTTCCACGAAGAACTCGCGCGCCGACTCGGTTTCACCCTCTGGCGTTCCGCCGCCGCGAATATCGGCGATAATTTCCGCGATCATGCCCATGAAGAAATCGGACATTTTGTTGATGTTGCTGAGGGCTTCGATATCCAGCGTTTCCAGATCTTTGTTCTTGGAAGCGTCGTGATAGACGCCCGCATCAGCGGAGAAGGCATCGAACATCGCGCCGAAGATTTCCAGACGCTTGATGGAGTCGATGCCCAGATCGGCTTCCAGATCCATCTCACCGTCAATCATGTCCTGCGGATAACCGGTGCGGTCACTGACGATCGCAATCAGTTTGGCGGTGATCTCTGCCACCTGGATCGCCTCAAAACGGGCGACTTGCTCTTCTTCTTCCGCCGTCAGCACCTTAGCGGCTGGCGCAGTGGCGGCGGCTGGCGCAGCGGCAGCAGCAACAACCGGCGCGCTGTCCTGAACCGCAGCCGGTGCGGCGGCGGGTGCGGCGACCGGCGCCGGGCTAGCCGTCACCACCGGCTCAGGGATGGCAGGCAGCGATGGCGCGCTGGCGACAACCGGTGCAACCGGCGTTACAACCGCCGCCGGTACCGGCGCGGCAACCGCGGGCGCCGTTACCGGAACGGCGGTGACGGACAGGACGTTGTTCCCTGATACTGGCGCGGCAATTACCGCACGACGAGGTTGCAAGACCGCATTGTGATTATCGTTTACGTCAAACAGATCCTGCTGGGTGGCGAAATAACGCTCATGATTGGCGTGGTACAGCTCCAGATTTTTGTTCAGCAACTGAACGCTCTGGCCCAGACTGGTCAGCATATGCGGCAGGTTCTGGTGATCGGGATATTTGTCCAGCAAAGTGAACTGCTTGTTCAGCAACGACTCCAGCAACGAGATGTACTCCTTCTGGTTGGTCTGGAATTGCTGATGCAGTTGACTCATCACCTGCTGGGCAGTTAGCAGGCCGTGCAAATTGCCGTTATCGTGACTGTGCGTCAAGGGAGCCTTGTTTTCCATTACAGTATCTCTCTCTGAGGTAGGTAAAGATGGTTTTCCTGTTTCCTGCGTCCTTGAAGCAGGCGCCTGGGGGGCGGGTACGGATGTTGCCGACGGGCCGATGCCGGTCTTCAACGTCTCGGTCGGTAGCACCGCTGTTTGGAGAGCCGCTGTTTTTAACGCATCTGTTTTTAGAACGTCTGCCTTTAAAACCTCGGTCTTTAACACATCGGCACTGGGACTGACATTGGCGTTGGGACGGGTATCCGCTTTCGGCGGGGTAGCAACGGCGGCGCGCTGGGCGATGAACTGATCCACCACGCGGGTATCGCCATCGCGCAGGGCATTCTGGCGACGGGCGCGGTTTTTCGCCGACAGGAAAAAGCCGCCGTTCAAGCGCACGCTGACGCTGCTGCGTTTACGCGACGGCAGCGGCGCCGGGCGGGCATAGCGATCGAAAGCGGTCAGCGGCAGCCCTTCAGCCACCAGACGCGCAATCGCCCGGGACAGCTGTACGCGTTCTTCACCCTTGTCGCTGGTGTTGAGCGACACCACGCTGTGCGGCCGATCCTTGAGAATATCCGCCACCAGTTTGCCAAGAACGCCTTTCGGGCCAATCTCGATAAACAGCCGCCCGCCTTGCTGATAGAGGGCTTCGATGGTCTGGCGGAACAGCACCGGCTGAATCAGTTGGTTAGCCAGCACCTCGGTGATGGCCGCCGGCGTATCGGGATAAGCCTGCGCCAGCGCGGTGGAATACAGCGCGCCGTGCGGGGCCTGAAAACTCACCGCCGCCAGCTTCTGGCGAAACGGCGTTGCCGCGGCGGCGATGTAGCGGGTATGAAACGCGGCCGAGACTGGCAACAGGCGGCAATGGACTTTTTTCGCTTCCAACTGCTGGTGCAATTGGCGGATCTGATCGCTGGCGCCGCCAAATACCACCTGAGAAGACGAGTTGTCGTTGGCGATGACGATATCCGGATACGCGGCCAGAATGGCTTCACGCTCGGCGGCGCTGAGCGACGCGGCCAGCATCGCGCCGGCATCCTGATTATCCCCCGGCTTGCTGGCTAACGCCGCCGCTTGCCCGCGAGCCAGCGACACCCGGTAAAAATCATCGTCCGACAATGCGCCGGCGGCCCACAGCGCGGTAACCTCGCCGTAGCTATGACCGCAGAAGAAATCCGCTTTGAATCCGATATTCTTCAACAAATTGTAGTAACCGGCGCTGATGGCGCCGATAGCCGGCTGGGCGTTGGCGGTCTCCGTCAGGCGCTGCTGCTGTTTCTGCCGTTCAATATCGTTAAATGCCGGAATCGGGTAGATAACCGGAGAGAGCGCGGGCAGGTTGTCGTCCTGCGCCAGGGTATCGAGCGTTTCCAGCGTCTGGCGCAGTTCAGGAAAATCCACGGCCACGCCGCGCCCCATGTTGACATACTGGGAGCCCTGCCCCGGAAACATCGCGACTACCGTTCCCGCCGTCGCCTTCGCGCGCGGCTGATAGTAAATACCGGCCGGATGCTCCCACCCTTGTTCGCGCTGACGGGAGAGCTGTTTGATCGCCGAATCAAGGAACGACGCCACCTGTCCGGCATCCTCCACCACAAACAGCAGTCTGGCGTGTGCCGCCGGCAACGCTTCCGGATCCTGCTGTCGGAGGTGTTCGCGCAACATGATGTCCGGCGACGACGCGGCAACCTGCGCCGCAGCCGCCTGGCAGACGGTCAGCAGCGCATCGGGCGTCTCGGCCTGGAACAGCAGCGTAGCGGGCAGGTCGTTGAGACGGTAGCGCCCCTGCGGCTCGCGCTCATACTCTTCCAGCACCGCATGGAAGTTGGTGCCGCCAAATCCAAAAGCGCTCAATGCGGCGCGACGCGGGGCATTATTCGCCGGACGCAGCCAGGGGCGCGCATCGGTATTGGCATAGAAGGCCGAGTGCTTGTCGGCCACCGCGTCACACGGCTGTTCGACGTTGATGGTCGGCGGCAGCACCTTGTGGGATAACGCCATCGCCACCTTGATCATCGACGCCGCGCCCGCTGCGCAGCGGGTATGGCCGATTTGCGACTTAACGCTGCCAAGCGCGATCGACTTGGGCGCCAGCGCCATCTCGCCGAACACCGCGCCGAGGCTTTTCAGTTCGGTGTTATCGCCAGACGCCGTACCGGTACCGTGCGCCTCCACCAGTTGGATATCCGACGGCGCGATCCCGGCACGCTGGTAGGCGCGATGAATCGCTTTTACCTGCCCCTCGTAACGCGGCGCGAAGATGCTTTTCGCCCGGCCGTCGCTGGACGCTTCCACCGCTTTCAGCACCGCGTAGATCCGATCGCCGTTCAGTTCGGCATCTTCCAGGCGTTTTAGCACCAGCATCCCGACGCCGTCCCCCAGCATGATGCCATCCGACTGCTGATCGAACGGGCGCGACAGGTTGCTTTTGGAGAGTGCGGGGGTTTTGCTAAAGCACAGGAACGAGAAGGCCGAGTTCTCCAGATTGACGCCGCCGGTCAGCACCGCGTCGCAGCTGCCGGATTGCAGTTCGCCCACCGCCGACTTGATAGCGGCCAGGCTACTGGCGCAGGCCGCATCCACCATGTAGGAGGTGCCGCCGAGATCAAAGTAGCTGGCGATACGACCGCAGGCCACATTGCCCAGAAAACCAGGGAAGCTGTCTTCATTCCATTCCAGATACAGGTCGTGAACGCGGTTAATCACCTCATCGGCAACCGCTTCCGACAGCCCGGACTTGACCATGATGCGGCGCAGATAAGGCGCTTGCTGGCGGGCCGCCAACGAGAATGAGGTATTGCCGTTACCGCTCCCGCCCAGAATCACGCCGATGCGATCGCGGTCAACCGAGCTGCCGTCCCCAACCAGACCGGCATCCTCCATCGCCTGTTTGGCAACGTACAGCGCAAATAACTGCGCGGTGCCGATAGAGTCGACAATCGCGGGCGGAATCTTAAATTCCACCGGGTCAAAATCAATCGGCTGAATAAAACCGGCCTTGTGGCCGTAGGTTTTATCCGCCTGCGTAGGGTCGGGGTGATAAAAATCGTCTTTATACCAATAATCGTCTCCCGGCAGGGTATCGATATCGGTAATGGAACTCCTTTTCCCATTTATATTGCGCCAAAAATCATGCAGGCTGGCGGCATCGGGGAAATGGCTGGCCATTCCGACAATCGCAATATCACTCGACCCATTATTCAGGTTCAATATATCTTTCCCTAACATATATTCCCTCTTACACGAAGGCGTGGTCAGCCCTGGGCGGCATGAAATCATGCGCCTTATTCCGACCGGCTCCATTGCTAATCAAAGTTGAAGTTTATGCTCAGATGCCACAGTCATAAAAAAGTCAAAAACTAAAACAACGCCCATTCATTTCTTTGACAAAACCTCGGTTCTACCTCGCAGCATCCCTATGATAACGCCGATAATAGCGGCTATAGCGGCGACAACGATTTCAAGCGCTATCACCGAAAACATATTGGTTATGGTAAATGGGAAATACTTCACGATAATGAATATGCTCGCCACCACCGCGGCGCTGAATGCATGCAGAATGAAGTACATTGACCACTCATCCAGTTCATCCTCATCGTCGAAATGCAACATCCCTATTCGGGTGTCAATCACAGCCTGCTTTTTCGCAATATGCGTGATCCATATTGATATTATCCATGCGGTTCCCCCACAGCCGAAGGCAATGGTTTCCACATCCAGATTCGTTTGCTGGTGATAGTATTTCCATGAAATGAAACCCACCGTTAACATGGCGATAATCACCCAGGGAATAAAATAATTCACCACCAGGTGTTCGTCGCTAAACGCCTTATTTTCATTGCGATTCCCGGCGAGCATCTGTTGCTGATACCACTGTTTCACCCTTGAAATAAAGGTCTTGTAGATCAACAGTATCGATAAAAAAACACCCCAGAAGAGGCTACCGATCGCCAGCAGCGGAATCGCTTTATACCGCATAGATACGGTGTGATAAATCACGGAGGAAATTATCATCACAGGAATAGAAATCATCACCGCGGCAATAGCCAACCTGGCCCATAGCCTGGCCGGGCGATTATTTACAGGCAGGGAGGCTTGCGCCAGCGGCAATGATGGAACCGTACCGGTAAGACGGCTAATCTCCTCCAGCATCAACTCAACGGTAATGGAGAAGACGGCAATCATCGGAAAGAAAACACAGAATAGGATAAAGTGTATTCCTTTATCGGCATCATCACTGGCTGCGGATAGAAAGAATATAATGAAGAATATTGCCAGTTCGATAGCCACACGGATAAAGACAGCAATAGATAACCTAAAATTAATAATTCCTTGTCGCATAACGCTATCCATAAACATCTCCAGAAAAACCACCATCCCAGAACGGCATCAATTAACTGAAAAAATCATGAGCGTTTTTAATATTTAAAACACTGTTTTAGTTATTGAGTTTTGGATTGATTTAATTTTGATGACTTACTGTATACAGCAGCAATAGCACCTTTTCAAACCAGCCAGAAAGTAGAATCAAAAATTATCAAAATTATAATAATCATCCATTTAGGCGATAACACTGCCTCAATCGGACATAAAAATTTAAAAACAAACAAAAAATAGAATAAAATACCGAAAAAATCACAAAAAACAGATCATGTTACCGATAATGGTGTAACAAGCCACTCTTGATAAAACCTTGACAAAAGATTCATGAATAATTGATAGAGTATTCACAGAAACAACCACGCAATGGGTGCTTACAATATCTTTACATTCAGTTATATTTGAATTGATTGATAACAAATAGGTGTGTTATATAAAGTCGATGAGGTTTAAATAGCTAGAAAGCGTGCTATTAAATAATTACTACAACCGAAAATTAAGTTGTCTGGAATAATGAATTCTGACATATCTATATAAAGGGCGTTCGGATCGATTGCTCTGTTCTGATCGATTGCTCTGACGGATTCTCTGACAGAGATTCTCCGACAGGCGCTAAGCCGCGCGCGTCTCTGCGTTTATTCTTGTATTTAGACAGAAAGGATTCTGTGATGCTTTCTCTTGCACGGTCGATTCTCATCCATGAATGGCGGCGCTTTCTGCCCGCGGTACTGGCGGTTGCTTTCTCCGGCTTGCTGGTGGTTGTGCAGTTGGGACTGTTGCTCGGCATGTTCGGCGCAGTCAGTGTCTATATTGACCGTTCTTCCGCCGATCTTTGGGTCGGCTTCCCCGATACGCAAAGCATCGACCTGCCAAGGCCGATTTCAGAAAAAGTTGAAAACACCTTACTGATGAATCCGGAGATCACCGCCGTCGAGCGGCTGTCGTGGACGCTGGGCGACTGGCGGCGGCCTGCCGGCGGCAGGATTTCAGCGGTCATCATCGGCATAAATCTGCAGCCGAACGCCATGACGTTCGCCAGCCTATTGACGCCGGAAAAGAAACAACTGCTGCAGGTGCCGGGCAATCTGCTGGTGGATATCAGCGATCTCGACAAACTGGGCGTGAAGGTGGGCGACTATACCGAACTGAACGGCAAGCGGGTGCGCGTCGCGGGTACGGTCAGCGGCATGCGGTCAATGGGCGGCGTCAACATAATCACCTCGCTGTACACCGCCCGCACGCTGGACCCGGCGCTGCTGAAAAACAACCTGGACTATTTTCTGGTCAAGATCAGAAACCCCGCGGACGCCGAGCGCGTGCGCGACCAACTGCAACCAACCGGTGAAAACCGCCGCTTCCAGGTCTGGACCGCGCAGGAGTTTTCCGATCAATCGGTCGGCTACTGGATCTTCGAATCAGGTTCGGGCAGCGGCTTTCTGTTTTCCTCAACACTGGGCTTCGTCGTCGGCATCGTCATCACCAGCCAGACCCTGATGGCGGCCATTGTCGCCGCACTGCGCGAATACGCCACCTTACGCGCTATGGGCGTCCCCACTCGCGCGCTGCGCAAGGTAGTGCTGGAACAGTCGTTCTGGATCGGCGTGACCGGGCTGTTGCTGACCACCCTTATAACGCTGGCGCTGTCGGCCGGCGCCCAGGCGCTGTATGTCTCTTTTACGCTGCCGTGGCCCGCGCTGATCTTCCTGTACGGTCTGGTGATGACCATCACGCTCTTATCCGGACTGATGGCGCTGCGGGCGTTGAACCGCGCTGAACCTTTCACCCTGTTACGTTGAGACAAGCGGATGAGCACAACCATCACCATAAACGCCAGACACGTCAGCCACAGCTTCACCACCGGCAAGGTCGTCCAACCCGTGGTGAAAGAGGTGGATTTGCAGATTGCCGCCGGTGAACTGACCCTGATTATCGGCCCTTCCGGCTCGGGCAAAAGTACGCTGCTGGCGATCCTGTCCGGGCTGCTGCGCCCGCAATCAGGGCAGGTGTTTATCAACGGGCAGGACATTACCCAATATCACGATCGCGATCTGGAAAAATTCAGGTTGCATCATTGCGGCTTCGTATTTCAGGGCTTCAATCTGTTCGGCGCGCTGAACGCGTTGCAGAACGTGATGCTGCCGCTGACTTACGGTGAACAGCTTTCGCAGCAGGCGGCGAAAGAGCGGGCGTCCGCCACGCTGGATGCCGTGGGACTCAGCAATCGCAAAACGCTCTACCCCGCCGAGCTGTCCGGCGGGGAAAAGCAGCGTGTGGCGATTGCCCGTGCGTTGGTCAAGCACGGCCAGTTCCTGTTCGCCGATGAGCCCACCAGCGCGCTCGACAAGCATAACGGTCAAATTGTTATCGACACATTGCGCCACATTGCCCACCAGCAGGGCTCCACCGTGGTGGCGGTGTCTCACGATAACCGTCTGATTGAACACGCCGACCGGGTTATTACCATCGAAGATGGCCGTATCACCCATGATTCCGGCTCTTCACTTCACGGAGTTTCACTGACATGAAAGTTATCCACCTGGCCAGTAGTCTCGTCATGGCATTGGCGCTCAGCGCCTGCGACGCCGAAAAACCGTCGCCGCCGGCAGCGCAGTCCGCCCCCTGGGTCGCCATCGCCAAAGGCTACATCAGTATCGAAGGCGGCATGATCAGCATTGATGCGCCGCGCGCCGGCATCATCAAGCAGATCCTGGCGGAAGAAGGCGATGAAGTAAAAAAAGGGCAGTTGCTGGCGCAAATCGATGATAACGAGGCGGAGCTGTCGTTGCGGCAGTCGTTGACCTCGCAGGAGGAAGCCACGCAGGATGTCGCCACCAGCAAAACCAAGCTGGAGATTGCCGAACGGGAATACCGCCGGGTGCTGCCGCTCGGCACTCAGGTTATTTCCGATCAGTCGAAACAAAACCTGAAGGACCAGATGTCGCTGGCGCGCGAGGATCTGGCCGGCAAAAAAGCCGCGCTGGAAACGGCCAAAGCCAAGGTGGCGTCCGCCCAATTGGAAGTGGACAAGTTCAAGGTTCTCGCCCCTGAAAACGGCAAGATCGTACGGCGATACGCCAAACCGGGGGAAGGTTCCTCCACGCTCAATGTGACCCGCCTGTTCACGCTGGCGCCGGATGCGCCGCGCATTGTGCGCGCGGAAATCGAGGATATCTTTGTCGATAACGTACGCCCCGGTCAGTTGGCCGAGGTAACGCTGGAAAACAACGAGAAAAAGGTCTATCAGGCCAAAGTGCTGCGGCTTAGCGAAGTCTTCGGTCCCAGCGTACAAAATACGGACGATCCGACGGCCAAACAGGACACCCGGGTGATTGAATGCGTGCTGTCGCTGGATGCGCCGAAGATCAAACTCGGTCAGCGGGTGATGGTTAAAATCTACCCGTTGGGCACGGTGCCGCCCGTCGGCACTCCCGCACCGGCCGCGGCGCCATGATATTCACAGTGCAAGACATTCACTGTGCCATGATATTCGCTGTGTCATGATATTCGCAGCGTCATGACAATATTATTTGCAGCATTGCCGCACGCGTTACGGCGTCATCTTTACTTCGCCAGCCAGATGATCGAGGTCAGCGACGCCGCGCAGACCCGGCTGCTCAACAGCGGATTAACGCTGCCGGCGTCGCTTAACCGCGCCGTATTGAAACGCCGGGTGGAATTTCTGTCTGGGCGCGCCTGCGCGCGCGAGGCGCTGCGGCTGGCGGGATTGACGGTCCCCGATTCGCTGCCGATTTCGCCCCATCGCCACCCGGTGTGGCCGGTCAACATCGTCGGCTCCATCAGTCACTGCAACCAGTTGGCGTTTGCCGTCGTCGCTCGTCGTCAGGCGTTGCACAGCGTGGGGATGGATATCGAGGAGTGTATGACCGAAAGCGCGTTGGATAGCGTGCGCGCGCTGATCGCCAAGCCGCAAGAGCTGCGCCTTGCGGCCCAGACAGGGCTTGCCGAGACGCTGGCCGGTACCCTGCTGTTCTCCGCCAAGGAGAGCCTGTTCAAAGCCCTGTTCGCCGACGTACAGCGGATTTTCGATTTTTCCTGCGCGCAGTTAACCGACTGGCAACCGTCGCGCCAGTGTCTTCAACTCACCCTGACGCAATCCCTTAGCCCCACTAACCCGCTGGGGAAACAGCTCTGCTGTTACTACCACTGTTTTGACAATCACGTTCTGACACTCTGTCTTGAGCCCCAGCCCGGCCTTGCTCCGGCTTAAAACCCGGCTCAAACCGTGTTTTGCTTTCACACGCCCGCGGCCTGTTCCATCCCCGGTGTGGCAGGCGCCATACCGCCTGCACCGGCCTCACGTCACAAGCATAAAAAACCAGTAAAATGCCAGTTAGTACATATTTAAATCCAGACAAACGGCGTTTAATTGTCATTAATTTTTATAATATCAATTTTTATGATATTATTGATGAATTCGTGCATCGCCGACCCCAACACTGCATCAACGCAGCGGCGAGATACGATCTGATGCTCAAGGGGGAGAATGAGACGGTGTTGCGCCACGCTGCAGGCGCGCCGACGTGAATAAACGTTTTGCGGGCTGATGTCCGACACACCCTCACCACACTACCCAATAGCACCTGACGTCATACCCGGCAAGACGGTGTTTTTCCCCACGCTTCACCTCCCTTTTCATGTCACGATAATAAAAGGTTAGTCACTTTATGAAATTGAAGAGAAAACGTGTAAAACCTATCGCGCTGGACGATGTCACCATCATTGATGACGGCCGTCTGCGTAAAGCCATTACCGCCGCCGCGCTCGGCAACGCCATGGAGTGGTTCGATTTTGGCGTCTACGGCTTCGTCGCCTATGCGCTGGGCCAGGTGTTTTTCCCCGGCGCCGATCCCGGCGTACAGATGATCGCCGCGCTGGCGACCTTCTCGGTGCCGTTTCTGATTCGCCCGCTGGGCGGCGTGTTTTTCGGCGCGCTGGGCGACAAATACGGCCGCCAGAAAATCCTCGCTATCACCATCATCATCATGTCCATCAGCACCTTCTGCATCGGGCTGATACCGTCGTACGAACGCATCGGCATCTGGGCGCCGATCCTGCTGCTGCTGGCGAAAATGGCGCAGGGGTTCTCCGTCGGCGGCGAATACACCGGCGCGTCGATCTTCGTGGCGGAGTATTCGCCCGACCGTAAACGCGGCTTCATGGGCAGTTGGCTGGATTTCGGCTCCATCGCCGGGTTTGTGCTGGGCGCCGGCGTGGTGGTGCTGATTTCCACCATCATCGGCGAACAGGCGTTTCTGGAATGGGGCTGGCGTCTGCCGTTCTTCCTGGCGCTGCCGCTCGGCATCATCGGCTTGTATCTGCGTCACGCGCTGGAAGAAACTCCCGCGTTTCAGCAACACGTGGAAAAACTGGAGCAGAACGATCGCGACGGGCTAAAAGCCGGGCCGGGCGTCTCTTTTCGGGAAATTGCCACCCATCACTGGAAAAGCTTGCTGGTGTGCATCGGGCTGGTGATCGCCACCAATGTGACCTATTACATGCTGCTGACCTACATGCCAAGCTACCTGTCGCACAGCCTGCATTACTCGGAAAACCATGGCGTGCTGATCATCATCGCCATCATGATCGGCATGCTGTTCGTGCAGCCGGTGATGGGCCTGCTCAGCGACCGCTTCGGCCGCAAACCGTTCGTGGTTATCGGCAGCGTCGCCATGTTTTTCCTGGCGGTGCCGAGCTTCATGCTGATCAACAGCAACATTATCGGTCTGATTTTTCTGGGGCTGCTGATGCTGGCGGTGATCCTGAACGCGTTTACCGGCGTGATGGCGTCAACCCTGCCCGCGCTGTTCCCGACGCACATTCGCTATAGCGCGCTGGCCAGCGCCTTCAACATTTCGGTGCTGATCGCCGGCCTGACGCCAACCGCCGTCGCCTGGCTGGTGGAGAGCAGCCGCAATCTGTACATGCCGGCGTACTATCTGATGGTGATCGCCGTTATCGGCCTGCTGACCGGTCTGTTCATGAAAGAGACGGCCAACAAGCCGCTGAAAGGCGCTACGCCGGCTGCTTCCGACCTGTCGGAAGCGAAGGAAATTTTGCAGGAGCACCACGATAACATCGAGCATAAAATCGAGGATATCACGCAGCAAATCGCTGAACTGGAAGAGAAACGCAAGCTGCTGGTCGCCCAGCATCCGCGGATTAATGAATAGTAATGAAGCGTGATGCGCGCCCGCCGGCCATACGGTCGACGGGCGTTTTTACGTCAGCGACAGACTATCAATAACCAACAACAACCAACAACCGCGCTAACGGGCGAGCACCCGCCGGGTCGACGCCGGGTTATTGATGAGCTTTTCCGCCGGTCGGATCGGCCGGCGAACCAGCTCGCCGCCGCAGTTAGGGCAGCGACCGTTCAGTTTCTCCTGCGCGCAATCGGCGCAGAAGGTACATTCAAACGAACACATCCGCGCCAGCAATGAATCCGGCGGCAGATCGACGTCGCAGCATTCACAATTAGGCCGCAATTCCAGCATGATGGCGCTCCTGTTTTCAGGTATCAACCCAGGTTATAACCCTGCCTGACTTACGCCGTCAACAACCCGCTCGCCAGCCAGTCGTCGGCATTTTTCACCCCCGGCAGCACGAAGAAATAACCGCCGCCGATCGGTTTGATGTACTCCTCCAGCGGTTCGCCGTCGAGCCGTTTTTGCACCGTCAGGAAGCCTTTTTCCAGGTCGGCCTGATAGCAGACGAACAGCAGCCCCATATCCAGTTGGCCGGAATTGGACACTCCCAGCGAGTAACTGTAGCCGCGGCGCAGCATCAGATTGGCCTGGGTTTCCGGCGTGCGCGGGTTAGCCAGACGAATATGCGCATCCAGCGGAATCACTTTGCCTTCCGGGTCCTGATTGTAGTCCGGCTCGTCATGCTCATGAGTCATGCCCAGCGGCGCACCGCTGTGTTTTTCCCGGCCGAAAATGGTCTGCTGCTCCCTGAGCGGCGTGCGGTCCCAGAATTCGACATGAAAACGGATGATGCGCGCCGCCTGATAGCTGCCGCCCACCGTCCATGCCGGTTCGCCGGACGGCGCGCCGACCCACAGGATCTGGTCCATCAGCGTATTATCGCCGGTATTGGGGTTAGCGGTGCCGTCCTTGAATCCCAGCAAGTTGACGGGGGTTTCCTGGCCTTTGCTGCGCGCCGCGTGCGCGGAAATAAACCCTTCCCGCTTCCAGCGCACGCTGAGCAGGTCCGGCGTCTGCTTGATGATATCGCGCAGCGCATGCAGCACCGTTTCGTTGGTGTTGGCGCAGATCTGCAACAGCAGGTCGCCATGACACAGACTGGCGTCCAGCGAGTCGTTGGGAAAGCGCGTCATGCGCTGCAGTTTCAGCGGCTTGAGCGCCTGCAAACCAAACCGCTCGTCAAACAGCGAAGCGCCGACCGATACGGTGATGGTGAGATTATCCGGATAGATTTCCGGCCCCATGATGCCGGAATCCAGCGGCGGCAGACGCGGGTCGACGTCCGGCACTTTGCCGCCCTGCGTCAGAAACGCGATACGCTGGGTCAGCAACTGGAACAAGCGGGTCAGATCCGGTTTGCTGGTCGCCAGCACATCGAACGCCACCAGCATCATCGCCGCCTGTTGCGGCGTGACGATACCGGCCTGATGCGGACCGTAGAACGGCTGTTTTTCCCAGCGTTCATCCTGCGGCGCCTGCGGCTTGTCCTCCGCCTGCGCCAGCCGGTCGGCGCCGAGCGCCAGCGCGCCGCCCATCATCCCCAGCCCCTGCAACAGCCGGCGGCGTGAGGGGGAAGCGATGTCCGGCTGTGCCGGACAAGCGGAGGGGTGTGAGGAATGCGGCCCGTCCTGCGGGCCAGTGGTATCACTCATGATAGCTCGCCTCAATCCAGACCGAGCACGCCGCGCAATTGCGCCAGATCTTCCGCCAGCGTGGTGATCGGCCCTTTCAGCGCGGTGCGATCGGCATCGCTCAGCTTCTCGTAGGATTCAAAGCCGTCTTTGGTTTTGTACTTCGCCAGCACGCCGTCGACGGTTTTGAAGTTGGCGTCGATCTTGGTCAGCAGCGGCTTATTGGCTTTCTCCAGCAGCGGACGCAGCAGGTTGACGATCTTCTGCGCGCCGTCAACGTTGGCCTGGAAGTCCCACAGGTCGGTGCGGCTGTAGCGATCTTCCTCGCCGCTGATCTTGGTCGCCGCCACTTCTTCAATCAGCCCGGCCGCGCCGCCCACCACTTTACTCGGCGGGAAGGTCAGGCTGGCGATGCGTTTTTGCAGTTCCTGCGTATCGGCGTACAGCTGATCGGCGTAGTGCTCCATGCCTTTGGTGGCATTGTCGGCAAACAACGCTTTCTCCAGCCGGTGGAAGCCGGTGAATTTCGGGTCTTCCGCTTTCTTTTCGTAGTCGTCTTCACGGGCGTCGATGCTGCCGTCCAGATCGGAGAACAGCTCGGCGATCGGTTCGATACGCTCGTAATGCTGGCGGGTCGGCGCATAGAGTTTGCGCGCTTCATCCAGCTTGCCGGCCTTGATGGCGGCGGTGAACAGTTTGGTCTGCTGGACCAGCCCTTCCACCTCTTTGGTCACGTAAACCTTGTATTCGGCGATCGGCCCGACCAGATCCAGCACGTTGGTTTTCGCGGCGGCGGCCTCGCCGCTGGCGATCACCACCAGCTTGCCTTTGGGGTTGCTGAGCAGGCCGCAGGTCATGTCGTATTCGCCCGGCTCCAGATTGGCGGTCATTTTCTGGGTGAAGCCCGGCGCGATATTCTCACGCTCTTCCACCACCATCACCCCTTTGAGGATTTCCCACTCCAGGTTCTTCTGGCTGGCGTTGGCGACCACAAACTGCGTTTTACCTGCCGCCACCGTGACTTGCATCGGTTCGCACTGCTTGTCGTTAACCGTTATCTTAACCTGCGGAATGTCGGCAGCCAGAGCGCTGAACGTCGGCAGAGCCAGCAGAGCGGCGCACAGCGCCGTACGGCGGAAGAATGGTGTAGACATAGACCTATCCCTTTTTACATTGATTGTTGATGGTGGTCATCGTTGATGGCGATGATGATTAATGATGATGTTTACGCGACGCCGAAGCCGTGGCCGGCTCCATGCGCTGCGGCAGGAAAAAGAACGCCAGCGCCGGGAGCAGGTACAGGAAATAGACCACCACTTCGCTGATCGTCGGGGTTTCCTGATAGCCGAACATGCCTTCCAGCAGCGTGCCGAATAGCGTATGGGTCGACAATGTGGCGCTAAAATCGAAGGCGATTTGCTGAAATTGATTCCACAATCCCGCTTCGTGAAACGCGCGGATCGCCCCGGCAGCCAGACCGGCGGCGACAAACAGAATGAACAGGCTGCTCCATTTGAAGAACCGCGCCAGATGCAGTTTCACCCCGCCCCAGTAGATCATCATCCCGACCACGACGGCGCACAGCAGCCCCAGCACGGCGCCGATCGGCGCATAGATGCCGACATCCTGCTGAAAAGCGGCCAGCAGAAAGAACACCGACTCCAGCCCCTCGCGCGCCACGGCGAAGAACACCATCGCCACCAGCGCCCATCCCTGACGCTTGCTGGCGTTGAGCGCCTGATCGATAGCGCCTTCCAGATGCACCCGTACCGAACGCGACACTTTGCGCATCCAGAACACCATGTACGTCAGGATCACCACGGCGATCACCGCCACAATCCCTTCGAACAGCTCCTGCTGTTTCTGCGGAAATTCACCGGTGGTGGCGTTGATGAATACGCCAAGCGCCAGACACAACGCCAGCGCCAGCACCACGCCTGCCCAGACCGCGCCCAGCCACTGCTCGCGTTGGGTACGCTTCAGGTAGCTGGCGATCAGGCTGACGATCAGCGCCGCTTCCAGACCTTCACGGAACATGATGAGTAACGGAACGAACATGGATGGAAACTCCTCAGACAGACCGGGCGACGCGCCTCACAGCCCGGACGCGCCGCCGCAGGAATACAAATCGGATAAAGAATGATAATAGTTCTTATTAATAAAGAAATGTAAGGATTGGTAAAGCACTTTTTTCTAATCAAATATTTCAACGCCGCAGTCTGGCGCGGCGGCGCGTCACGGCAGGGAAAAGCGGGCGGTGTCTCACAATAATTCGGGTCGCGGACGCCGACTTAAAGCGCCGCTATCAGGGCGGAGCGCTACGCTCCCAAAAGGTTGGGCATTTCACGGCGGGAACGGCCTACAGCCGCACGCAGCGATCACGGCCTTTTTTCTTCGCCAGGTACAGCGCCTGATCGGCGCCCTCTTTCAGACGCTGAATATCGCAGGGGTTGTCGCTGGAGTGCGAATACACCCCCACGCTCACCGTCACCACCTGACGGGGCAACAGCGAAGCCTGATGCGGCACTGCGCATTTGCGTACATCCTCCACGGCCCGCTCGCCGTACACCGCCGCTTGCTCGCCGCTCATTCCCGGCAAAATAATGGCGAACTCCTCGCCGCCGTAACGGGCGGCCAATGCGCCGTCAGGCAACGGCAACCCGTTCAGCACGCTGCCAAGTTGGGTCAGGCAGCGGTCGCCCAGCACATGACCGTAGGTATCGTTGTAGAGTTTGAAAAAATCCACATCCAGCATAATCAACGACAAGGTTCCGCCCTCTTCGCGGGCTCGGGTCAGCGACTGCTCCAGATAAAGATCAAAACGCCGGCGGTTGGCCAGTTTGGTCAGCGGATCGACCATCGCCAGTTTTTGCAGCACTTTATTCTTGTCGCTTTCCTCCTGATGCAGGCGGCTGATCGCCTCTTTATTTTTCACCGTTAGTCGGATCTGCTTCAGGACGAAGCCGCCGAGAACAAACATGGCGAACAGCACCATGACGTTGAGCATCATGGCCGAAATATTTTCCGCCAGCCAGCGCGCCTGCAGCGCGCCCCGGTCCAGACTGGCCGCCACCATCAGTGGGTAACGCTTCAGTTTAACGTAACCGACAATCCGCACCCGGTTATCCAGCGTGGTGCGCCAGGTACCGCTGCCGCTGCCTTGTTCCAGCCGGGACTTTTCAAACAGGCCGCCGTCAGAAAAATTACTATTAATATATTGTTCGCGATTGGGGTAGAGATAAATCGCATGACCATCCGCATTCATCAATGACAGCACGCCGTCATAATCCAGGCTGAAATAACTGTAGAAATTACCGAAATAATTATGGTCGATAGTGGCAAGAAAAACGCCCTTGAATTCGCCATTCGGCCCATTTATCCGTTTCGCCACCGGAATAATACGTCTGCCGGTGATCGTACTGACGGTAACCTTACTGATAAACAATGATGCGGTATTATTGTCCCTTAGCCAGGTAAAATATTCCCGCCGGCCGGCATTATAAATATAGAGCGGCCCTTTGCCGGTGGAAGAAATCAGATTTCCCTTTTCGTCAAACAGGTAGAAACCGACCAGTTGCGGCAGCACCGCGCGATGGGTATCGAGAACGCTTTTCACTCGCGTGGAATCCAGCATGCCGGTTTGCGACAACTCCCGCAGCATGTCATCGATCGCCACTTCAATCGGCACAAAAGTATCTTCCGCCTGACGTGACATCGCCACGGACAGGTTAGTCACGTTTTTCTCCGCCTCCACCAGCATACGCTGATAGGAATCCAGAAAATTCCAAATACTGGTGGTAACAAAAATCAGGCTACAGACGGCCAGAAAAGCCATCATGGTAATACCGGGGGAAGAATAAAAAGGTAAAGAGCGAAGGAAACGCAGAGCGCTGGACGGAAAATTATTATTATTTGACATATGCGTTCTCAGTAAGGCTACAACCTTATCCATACCCTGCATGTTAGTTGCAGAAGGCGGCGACGCAGCGAATTCCCATCAGCCGGCCAGGCAGATAACCGGAGAGCGAGGAACGCCAATGCGCCTGCAACGTAATGTATGACGGGTACAAACATGCTACCTGATATTTCCGACGGTGTCTGCTATCGCCACAATGCTGTCTCCCATTTTCCTAAAAGACGCAACGGGGGGTATCCAGTCAGGCAACATGGGCCCCATCGGCACTCAGCGCACATCCGTAACGTCTTACCACATCGGTACAGGCTATAATAAATCTGTGACAAAACACGCAGGTCTGTAAAAAAGCCGGTTACCGTACCGGTATCCGCGCCCTCCTGACACCCGGTGTTACGCTACCGTATGAGTCGATATACGATCCATTGTAGTGCAACCGATTGTAGTGCAACCGTTCGCCCGACGTGAAAGCAACCTCCGTTTTGCGCGCTATTCGTGCTTTTCATTAACGTGATGATGAATATTATTTTGAGTTAATTTAACATTCCCCAGAAAAATACGATGACGCTTGTCCAATAATGGGCAGCGGCACCAAAATAACGCGAGCGATGCACTAAAATAACCACATTCATTTTTTATTCGCCTTTGTTTTTATAAAAATCGGTCGAATATTCATTTTTAAAAAAATAACAGACTTTTATTTTAAAAAACAACCAAAATAAGACACCAAAAACAAATAAAGACCACCAAACCCAGAATATAAATCTTATTTTTTGTCATTATTGACAACATAACACTACTTGATAATATCGAAAAATCTGACCTGTCAGCATTATTTCCTGGATATCAATACGTATCCAAAAAGTGGCTGGCGCATGCATTATCTTATTGATTTTAATTTTTTATTTCCTTACCAGCGGGTGAGACGGCGGCCCTTTGTCCTGCGTTTTTTATTTCAATGACGGAGTTTGCGATGAATATTAAAAAACCTTATTTGTTGTTCCTTGGCGATGCCCACGACCAGTTGGCCGCTAAAGTGGCGATCGGTATTAAACAGTGGCATCCGGAATACTGCGTCGGTCAGTATCGCATGGCGGGATGCCAGGCGGACTGCGGGCTGCCGGACCTGGGTATCGCCGCTGCGCGGGCGGCGGGCGCGCAGACGCTGGTGATCGGCGTGGCGAACCGCGGCGGCATCATTTCCGATGCCTGGATCGCGGTGCTGCGTCAGGCGCTGGAGTGCGGTATGGATCTGGCCGCCGGTCTGCACAACAAACTGGCGGATGTGCCGGAAATCAGTGAACTGGCCGCGCGGCTGGGGCGCTCATTGTTCGACGTGCGTCACCCGACGCAGAGCTTCCCGGTGGCCAGTGGGCGTAAACGCAGCGGCAAACGTCTATTGCCGGTCGGCACCGACTGCTCCTGCGGCAAGATGTATACCGCGCTGGCGATTGAAAAAGCGTTGCTGGAACGCGGCGGCAACGCCACTTTTCGCGCCACCGGCCAGACCGGCATTCTGATTTCCGGCGCGGGCGTCAGCATTGACGCGGTGGTATCCGACTTTATCGCCGGCGCGGTGGAAACCCTTGCGCCCGATAACGACGCCGACCACTGGGACGTGATCGAAGGTCAGGGGTCGCTGTTCCACCCCTCTTTCGCCGGGGTCACCACCGGTATCATCCACGGCGCCCAGCCGGACGCGCTGGTGCTGTGTCACGAACCTACCCGCACCCGCATGCGCGGCGTGGACTATCCGCTGCCGGACCTGCAAGCCTGTATCGATCTCAATCTGGCGATGGCGCGGCTGACCAACCCGAACGCCCGCTTCGTCGGAGTCTCCATCAACAGCGCGCACCTGAGCGAAGCGGACGCGCTGGCCTACATGGCGAAACTGGAACATCAGTTGGGGCTGCCGGTAGTCGACCCGTTCCGTCAGGGCGTAGGCCGCATCATCGATAACTTGTAAGGACGGCATCATGGCGGAACTGATCGTCACTCATGAACGCTGGGCGTTAAAAGAAACCTTCACCGTTTCGCGCGGCAGCAAAACCCACGCCGATGTCATCAAGGTGACGGTGCGCGACGGGCGTTACGAAGGCCACGGCGAAAGCGTGCCCTACGCCCGCTATGGCGAAAGCATCGGCGATGTGGAAGCCCAGTTGCTGACGCTGCGGGACGCGGTGCGACGCGGTCTTGACCGGAAAACATTGCAGACACTGCTGCCGCCCGGCGCCGCGCGTAATGCGCTGGACTGCGCGCTGTGGGATCTCGATAGCCAGCGGCAGGCCAAACCGGTGTGGCAACTGGCCGGGCTGCCGCGACCGGAACCGGCGACCAGCGCGTTTACGCTGTCGCTGGATACCCCGGAGCGCATGGCGCAGGCCGCGCAACGCAACGCGCACCGTCCGTTGCTGAAGCTGAAACTGGCGGACGAACACGATATCGAGCGGGTTGCCGCGGTACGCCGCTGGGCGCCGCAAGCGCAGTTGATCGTCGACGCCAACGAAGGCTGGAACGCCGACCTGTACCTGAAACTGGTGCCGGAGCTGCAGCGCCTTGGCGTCAGCATGATTGAACAGCCGCTGCCCGCCCGCGACGACGACGCGCTGGCCGCGCTGCCGCGCCCGATTCCGCTGTGCGCCGACGAATCCTGCCATGACCGTCAATCGCTGCCGGGTCTGGCGACACGCTACGACATGGTTAACATCAAGCTGGATAAAACCGGCGGGTTGACCGAAGCGCTGTTACTGCGTCAGGCGGCGCAGGCGCAGGGTCTGAAGATCATGGTGGGTTGTATGGTCAGCACCTCGCTGTCGATGGCGCCGGCCACGCTGGTGGCGCAGGGCGCGGAAATCGTCGATCTCGACGGGCCGCTGCTGCTGGCGGACGACCGGGTCGGCGGGCTGGAATGGCGCGGCAGCCAATTGTATTTACCTGAAGAGGGATTGTGGGGCCACCCCCGCCCTTGTTTAACGGGAGTTGCATAATGTCACGTATCCTTTACGTTAACGGGCGTTACCTGCCCGAGGAACAAGCGACGATTTCGGTGTTCGATCGCGGATTTCTGTTTGCCGACGCGGTGTATGAAGTCACCGCGGTGGTCAACGGCCGGCTGGCGGAATACAACGGCCACATGGCGCGTCTGGCGCGCTCCTGCCGCGAGCTGAACCTGCGTCTGCCGGTCAGCCCGGAGGAACTGCATCACATTCATCTGCGGCTTATCGAGCAAAACCGGCTGGAAGAAGGCGGTATCTATCTGCAGCTCAGCCGGGGCAGCACCGGCGACCGTGATTTCGCGTTCCCCACCGACGCCGAACCGACGCTGGTGCTGTTTACGCAGTCCCGCCCTGTTCTCCACCATCCCAGCGCGGAGAAAGGCATTCGCGTCATCACCTGCCCGGACCTGCGCTGGCACCGGCGCGACATCAAAACCGTCAGCCTGCTGATGGCCTGTATGGCGAAAGAGTGGGCGCACGCCAAAGGCGCCGATGACGCCTGGCTGGTGGAAAACGGCCTGATTACCGAGGGCAGCTCCAGCAACTGCTTTATCGTCGATGCCGACAACCGCCTGATCACCCGCCCGCTCAGCAACGACATCCTGCACGGCATTACCCGCAAAGCGCTGCTGCAACTGGCCGCCGACCATCATCTGACGGTGGAAGAACGGGCGTTCACGCCACAGGAAGCGCTCGCCGCCAAAGAAGCCTTTATCAGCTCCGCCACCACCTTTGTCTGGCCGGTGGTGGAGATCGACGGCGTCACGATTGGGGATGGTCGCCCCGGACCGCTGGCGCGCCAGCTGCGGGACATCTATATCGGGATGATTCGCGCCCAGACCGCGGGGTAATGCAGTCATCATCCGCTCTGCTATCTGAGAGCGGATGATGGCTTATCTCGTCACGCAGACGTTACAGGCTAGCCCTTGCGGCACAACGGGCGACCGTTGACCTTGCCGGAGCCGCACAGCCAGCGGGTTTTGCCGTCGCTAATGGTGTAGCCGTTGGCGTCCGGCACCACCCTGACATGGCGAAGGCTCAGTCCGGCCAGTTGCACCGGCTCTACCCCCAGAAACCAGACATGCTCGCCGTCGGTCGCCAGTTTTTCATTATTCGGCAGCATGCGGATATCCGCCGCTTTCACCCCGTCCGGGATGCTCGGATACGGCCGCCCGAAGACATAGAAACCGTTTTTGTCCAGCGCGGTGCTGAACGTCAGGCAGCGGAAACTGGCGGCATCGCCATCGGCGCGCTGCTCGCCACGGTAGTAAAGATTGCCGTCAATGGTGGCCCAGCCAAAACAGTTGCCCGCGCTCGGCGCCTGCTTGTGATAGGCAACCACGCTGGTTTCATTCTCCACGAAATAGTAGTTCTGTTTGTCGAACGCCTGATTTCTGGCCAGCGTTTTGAAGCTGGCGATATCCACGCCATGCATCTCCTCACCGTCAGGCAGCCAGACATGATCGCGATCGCGGAAGAACGGAAAATCCAGCGCCTGAAAACTGTCGGCATCGATATCCTGCTTCATACGCTCACAGCCGACGAATGACCCGACATTGGTAATCAGAAAAGCGTCGTAGCGCAGTTTGGCGCTTTCAGGTTTGAAACCGTCCGGCAGAGGCTGCTGGTTGCAGTAGTAACGATGGCCGGATACCGCCAGCGCCACCCGTTTTTCCCGCAACAACACCCGGAAGTCTTCCGGTTTGGCTTGCGTCAGCACCTGCGGATCCGCATTCGTCGATACCCGGTACACCACCTTACCCTGCTCAACCTGATAGGGAGCCTTCACTTCCGCCTGCGACGACAGCGCCGCCATACCCAGCAGCAGAGCGAGATATCCGTTCCGTTTCATACGCTTTCCTTTAATTTTACCCATCGAATCACTTTACCCATCGAATCACTGTGTATCCGTCTCCTTGCCTGTCGACCAGTGCATGGCCAGTTTCTGCCCGGCCTTGATTTCATCCGGCTGCATGGTGGCTTCCAGATCATTGCGAGCCGCGATGGCCTCCGCCATGCCTTCAGTCGCCGCCAGCGAGTACCAGGCGTAGGAATGAATACGGTTGCGCGATGCGCCCAGCCCATCCTGCCGCATCATCCCCATACGATACTGCGCCATACGGTTGCCGTCATGCGCCGCGAAGCGATACTGTTTCATCGCTTCCACATAGTCCGCCTTGCCGCCCTGCCCCAGCCGCAGCATCTCGCCGTACGCCAGTCGGGATTCAGTATCGCCGGTCGCCGCCGCGTTGGCGAACACCTCGCGAGCCCGTTCCAGCTCGCCGCGCTTAAGCAGCCAGTCGCCCAGTTCGCGCTGCGCCGGCACATAGCCGGCCGACGACGCCAGCACCAGATACTGTTCCCGTTTGGCCTTATCGGTCTGTATCTGGCTCAGCTTGTAATCCGCCTCGCCATTGCCCTTGCCGGAGGCGCGCTCCAGCCAGTAATTGGCCTGCTTGTCGTTCTGCAACAACCCGTGATCGCCACGGCGATACGCCTGCGCCAGCCACAGTTGCGCCGTCGCCTCGCCACCGGCCGCCGCTTTCTGATACCAGTCCAGCGCGTCTTTACCGTCGGCGTGTCGGGCCATCCACAACTGCGCCTGGGTTTGCCCCTTGTCCGCCGCCCGGAAATACCAGCGCTCGGCCAGGTCGGTCCGCTTCGCCACGCCTTTCCCTTGTTCATAACGCTGGGCGAGCTGGTACTGCGCGTCCCGGTTGCCCAGATCCGCCGCTTTCTCTACCCATCCGGCGGCCTCTTCTTCCGCGCCGGGATGGGCGGCATACCACTGCGCCACTACCAGCTGCGCCGGCGCATACTGGTTGTCGGCCGCACGTTCGAACGCGTCCAGACAGGCCGCCACCAGTTTGCCCTGATGCTGCGCCTGACAATCGGTTCCCAGCCGGTAGCCGGCCTCGCCGCTGCCCAGTCGGGAAGCTTTCTGCCACCACTGGCGCGCCAGCGGCGTATTTTTCGGTTCGCCCAGCCCGGCCTGATACCAGTCGCCCACCTGCAGCGCCGCCAGCGCCCGGCTTTCCCGCGGCCCGGACAGGTCTGACAGATCCGCCGCTTTTTGCATCCACTGCATGGCTTCGCCATAGTGTGAACGGGAAGCCAGTTGCTTCGCCAGCCGATACTGCGCTTCTCCGTTGCCGCTCTGTGCCGACTTACGCAAATCCGCGTCGGACAGCGACGACACCGGCGCCTGGCAGGCGGCCAGCAGACACACGGACAGCGCCGTCAATAATCGTATTTTTCTCATCATGTTACCGTCGTTACCCCTGGAGACATCCGGCGACGCCGCCGGGCAGCGCCATCCCGCCCGGCGCGGCGGCCTTAACTGCCGCTATCGCCTTGCTGCAACCGGTACAGCCGGATATTGAAAGCACGCAGTTCATCTTCCATGCCGCGCAGTTCCGCCGGGGTCAGCGGCTGGCGGGCGGCTTTGCGCGCCTCCATCGTCCGTAAACGGATGCTAAACGGCACATCGGAAGCAAAATATTTCTGAATATCATAAAGTTGTGACTTCAGATACGAAATGGTCACCGTGCGGCGCTGTTTCTCCAAATCCAGCAGTTGTTGCAGCGTCTCGCTCACCCCGGCGCGCGCCTGCTCGTAGCCGCTGACGCGCGGCGGCTTGTCGCCCTGCTGGCGGTCGAGGGCGATCTGCCACTGACGGTCCATCTCTTTGACCGCCAGCGAATCCGGATACAGTTGTTGCATAACGCCTTTCAGCCCTTCGCCATACTGGTACAGATAGAACGGCGAGGCGTTCTTGACCTGCTCCAGTTGCGCCTGATAACGGTTGATCAGCTCCCCTTCCATGCCTTGCAGCTTCTGCTCGCCCAGCACGATGCGCACCCGGCGGATATCGTTGTGATCCGGCGCGGACGGCAGCGCATAGGCCGGCTGCTGCAACAACGCCAGCGCCTCGGCTTTTTGATCCTGCCAGTACTGCCAACCGCTCACCGCCGCGACCGGCAGTCCGCAGGTCAGCACGCCGCAGACAAACCAGAACCAGGCCGGTTTCTGCTTACGGTGCGCTTCAATCTTCAATACCGTCGGTTTCATCTGCCCTTTCTCCCGCCCGACCAGAATACTGCCCGACGGCAGCGCCGGCTGGGCCGCCGCTGCCGCGGACGCCATCCCGCCCGGTTCCATGTCGGACTGGAAGAACACCATCGGCGGAATCTGCATATCCTGCTGTTTTTTCAGCGTCTGATCGTCAGAGACAATCACAATCTCGGTTTCGTCAAACAGGTGGGTGTAACCCTCGATAAAGTGCAGCAGGTTTTCCACCCGGGGGATGCGGCTCAGCCCGGAATTGTGCAGCTTTTCGCTCATCAATTGCAGAGCGCGTTCGCAGCGATAAACCAGCCGCTTGTGTTCGTGGCTGATGGCGTACTGGCGAATCACCTCGCTGATGCGGGCGATAAACCAGTCCAGAATTTCGATACGCGCCCGCTCCTGATGTACCGGCGGCCAGAAGTTTTCCCACTGGGTCACGATCAGGTTGGCGAGAAATTCACAGCCCTCGGTAAAACCGTTCAGCCCGGCCAACCGTGAACGCGCCAGGGTGAAATAGATGGCGGTTTGCAGGTCGACGCCCTGTTTCTCAAAAATAGCGGTCGCCATATCGTGCACCCGCATCCAGTCCACTTCCGGGCGGGAGGCATGGCTCAGCTTGTTGATTTCCGCGCGTAACGCCTCGTACTCGGGCAGCATCCGTGGATCACGGCCCACTTTCAGGGCCTGTTGTGCATCTTGCATATCACATCATCCGGCTACGGGCGCATTCGCATCGCGCATGCGCCCTCAGGGTTAATAGAGAGAATCAGGCAGTTTGAACTGGCTGAACAGACCACCGGCAAACGGGTTATGGCTGGCGTCGGTATAGACGCGATAGGTCATGCCGCCTTGTTCCAGCGAGAAACGCACGTCGAAGGTGTTGTCGTTCACCTGCGTCAGCTGGCCGTTGGTCAACAGGCGGAACATCGCCCACGGACCGGTGAAGCTCAGGCTGCGCGGCGAGCGCTCGCGGTCATCCGGCACCAGCGTCAGCTTGCTTTCGGCGCCGTCGCGCATGCTGTTCGGCCACACCAGCGGCGTTTTGGTCCGGCGTCCGTGGCTGTACTCCAGCAACTGTCCGTCAAGATTCAGTACGCTGCGGCGTTTGTTGGCGGTCAGTTCCACCGGTTCCACCACGAAGTGCACTTCCAGACTGCCCTGCGCATTGAACAGCGTCTGACGGATACGGGTAGCGCGGTCCAGCTGTTTCCCCAGTTCGGTCTGCAACGGCGACGCGCCTTCCCCTTCCAGCATGCCGCTTTCCATGATCGACTTGAGGTTGGTCTGGTAGAAGCTGTCCAGCGTACCGCCCGCGGCGAAGAAACGTTCCATCTCGGACAACGGCACATCCTTGTCGGAAGACGGATTGAACGGATAGCGATCCGCCAGTTTCTCGTTGAACGGCGTCACCACCTTGTCCAGCCACTCCTGATTGAGCGACGACATCGCCAGCCCGGTCACCAGACTGGCGCTTTCTCCCGCCAGTTGGCCGACCCAACGGTCCAGCGGCGCCGGCAGGCTGCGGGCGTATTGCTGCAACGCGAACACCGGATCGGCGAACTTGTTGCCCTGACGCGCTTGTACCGCTTTCAGCGCCGCCTGCCCCGGATCGGTGGCATTCACGATCTGATCCAGATAGTGGTAGAGATCGGTCAGCTTCTGATTGACCTCCTGCACCAGCGGCCCCTGATCGCCCCGCCCGCTCAACGCGGCGTTGATGGTCATGAACGGGCGACCGATGCGGGTATTGATGCCTTGCGCGGTGTCGTTCTCGTCATCCGCCAGCTTGCGGATACGGGTGTTGTCGCTCAGCGTGGTCAACACGCGCTGGAACGGCTGGTCATTGCCGGTAATATCGGTCAGGACGTTAAGCGCCTGTTCCGGGCTTTCCAGCGGCTGTACATCGATATTCGCCAGCACTTTCTGCCATTGGTTGATGTAGTCGGTGATGTAGCGGTCGTTCACCTGACGCAGGATCTCCTTGCGGTCGGCCTCGCTCAGGTGGGCGCGTTCACGCTGGCCCAGCACCCAGGCATCCAGCGCGGTCAGGTCCAGCAGCGCCTTGTCCTGCTTGAGATAGAAATCGCTAAAACCGGGATAGGTCAGCAACCGCGGCACCGTGCCCGCCTTGTCGTTACGCAGGGTGAATACCGAATCAAACGTCGGCCCCACCTCGTCGCGAATCGCCAGATCCGGCGGCAGCACCTGCGTCGCCTTCATCACCAGACTCTGATAGACGCGCTGATACATCGGCAGCTTGCTCAGCTCGCGCTGGGCGCTGGCGATCGGGTCCACAAACGGCGCAAACGTGGAGATCGCCACCGTATCCTTCTGCTCGCGCGACTGGTGCCAGTCGGTGTGATCCAGCGCGTAATCCAGATGCTGCATCAACTGCTCCTGCACCTTGCCCTGGCCCGGAAACGCTTTCTGCCAGCGCAGCGCCATAAACTGTTCCACCAGCGTCTTGTTGCGTCCGGACGCGTCGTCCAGCATCCGCATCACCCGCAGAATAGTCAGTTTCTGCTCGCTGCCGGCCGGCGCCTGATTCAGGTCCTCCAGCAGCCCTTGCATCACCGCCGGCAGGAAACGCTGGTTGAGCATCTGCAGATAGGAGCCTTCCACGTAAGGGCCGATCTTATCGCCCTGATACAGGCCGAGGTCGGCCAGCATCGGCGTACGTTCGTGGTAGTTGCCGAACGACAGGGTCGCGTCGCGGATCAGGTTCAGACGCGGCAATTGCTGGTAACCGTACCCCGCCTGCCCTTCCAGTTCGTTGGTGCCGATGAACGCCTGCGCCTTGGTCAGCACGTTACGCCCGGCCTCTTCGTTCACCCGGTAGAAATGGTGCCAGCTGCCGATCATCGCCAGCCCGAACAGCACCATGCAGGTAATGCCGATGCTCATGCGGCGGCGGCGATAAAGGCTGTGCAGCCGGTTTTCCCCCGCCAGACTGGCTTCCGGGAAAATCACCTCCGGAAACAGCTTCTGGACGAAGAACGTATTGGACTCGCCGCGCATGGCGGCGTTGATCGGCTCCGGCAACTGATAACGCCGGGAGGCGGACTGGGCGAAGGCGTCAAACGGCACGCCTTGCTGGTACACCGAACTGACATACACGCCGCGCACCAGAAACGCGCGGTCGTCGCCGGTCGCCAGCGTTTCGTTCAATACTTCCGTCACGTAATCCTTCAGCCCGGCCAGCTGGCGCACGAAGGTGAACAGCGTATTGCGCACGCCGCGCTCCGACTGCGTGAGCAGCATTTCCGGCAGATTATTGTTGAGGTTAGTGATCCAGTCGTCCCAGAAGCGCTCCAGCTCTTCCAGCCAGCCTTTGCCGTGGCTGGCCTGCGGCGTGAACGTCACCCCCAGCACCGCCTGACGCGCTTCCCGGTTCAGCGAGCGGTACACCACGTCAAAGCCGCGCAGCATATCCAGGCGAGTCAGCGCCACATACAGCGGCAGACGGGTGTTGATGTTAACCGCGATTTCCTGCAAACGGGCGCGCATCACCTGCGCATAAGCCTTACGCTCCGACACGCTGGCCTGCGACAGCCAGGACAAATCGATCGTCAGCACCAGCCCGTTCAACGGTTGGCGACGACGGTTGAGGCTCAGCCACTGCAACAGATGCTGCCACAGGCGGGCATGACGCCCGGCCGACGGCTCCGCCCCGACTTCCGGCTGGGCCAGCAGCTGACCGCTCGGGTCCCAGATCACCGCCGACTCGCCGACCCAGCTGTTGACCTGCTGACCGCCCGCCACTTCGCGCAGTTCCGCATCCAGTTTCGGGTTGAGCTTGTTGGCCGGATTGGCGCGATGAATCAGGCTGCTTTTGCCGCTGCCGGACAGGCCGATCGCCAGATACCAGGGCATGGCGTACAGCGCCTTTTTGCCCAACTGGGCCTGAAATGCCTGCAACCAGCGGTCCAGAAAGGTTTGCTGGCTGTCGACGTACACCTGCAGCGGGTCCTGCTCGATAATCTGCTGTTCACGCCGTTCCGCGCGCAATTGCTGTACCCGGCGCCAGACGCGCCAGGCGCTGTAGGCAAAGCCCAGCCACAGCCAAATCAGCGTGAACACCACGCGGCCCCACACGCTTTGCAGCGGGCGCATGTCGCCGAGGGTCAGACGCGGCCCCAGCCACCAGGCCAGCACCAGCGCCACCACCCATACCACCACCCCCAGCAGCAGCCAGGAAGGTTTCAGTTTCGGCAGCTGTTGCCGCAGAAAGGTAATGATTATTTTCAACATAAGTGACCATTCAACTCCGAATGTCTTATTTCCTGCGGGACGCGCCCAGCCGTTCCAGTCGGCTGACCATTCCCGGTTCCCACTGCATCAGGCCCAGTCGCTCGCTTTCCTGCCACAGGTGCTGATAATGTTGCGCCGCCAGCGCTTTCATGCCTTCTTCCGCCAGCAAATCCGCCAGCACCAGTTCAGCGCAAAAACGCTCGCGCGGTTCTTTCAACCGCCAAATACGTTCATCCAGCAGCGACAGCGCCGCCCCCAGCCCTTGCTCGGCGCAACAGGCCGCCGCCTCGGCCGCCAGGTCGTCCTGCCGCTGACCGCCGCCGCCGCGTGCCGGCTGGGCCGATTGCAACCACTGGGCGCATTTGGCGGACAGGAACGGCGAACCGTCGCTGAACGCCAGTTCACGCAGTTCCGGCAGCCGGGCGAGAAACGCCGACAGTTCATCGGCGATGGCGCCGGCGACCGCGCCATGCCCTAGCCGGGTTGCCACCGTCGCCGACAGCATGTGGCCGTCAAACCAGTACGGCGCCAGCGTCAGGCTCTGTTCAATCTTGCTCCACAACGCCAGATCCGCCTGTGCCAGCGCGCTCTGGTACTCATCCACCCGGTCGGGCGACACCGGCGCCAGTTGGGTCTTATTACCGCGAGCCGCCGTCGGCGGCGTGGCGATCCCGGCCCAGACCGCGTTGCGTCGCAGGCGATATCCCACCGGCGCTTCCGGCTGACGCTCCACCAGCAGCGCCGCCACATTAAGCTGCGTCTGCTTCCAGTTGCGGTCATCCGAACTGTTGATTTCCACCGTAGCGACCACGCTGGTCGCCCCGGCGGCGCTCCTATGACCGCCGCCAGCGGCGGCAACGTCCCCGGTTGTTCCGCCCGACCCGCCGGACGCCGGCTCAGCCGCCTGATTGGCTTTCTCCTGTGCCTGATGGCGTTGGCGGGCGCGCTGAAGCGCCGCCACCAGTTCGTCGGTCAGGTCGGCTTTGTCGGCGGCCAGCGCACTCCAGCGCGCCGCCAGTTGTTCCGCCAACTGATGCAACTGGCTGAGTTCCGCCCCGGAGGCGTTTTCCGCCATACGGGGCAGCACGCCCTCAAAACGGCGGATAATCTGCACCATCAGCTTCTGTTTCTGTACCGGGCTGGCGGGAAACGCCAGCGTCCAGTAAGCGTCCAGCCAGCTGTCGAGCAGCATGATCGCGGTGGCGAACGGGGTGGCTTTGGCCGGGTGCTGCAGGCAGCGCAGCAGTTGCACCAGCACGCGCATGTCTTTGGTACGGCTTTCCAGCAGCGTCAGGCACTGACCGGCGACAGCGTTGAGATCCACCTGGCTGTGCGCCAGCGACCCCAGCTTGACCAGCTCGGTTTCCACCTGTTCCCACAGCGGATCATCCGCCGCCACCGCCGCCCGCAGCGCCTCGTCGGGCAGGGTCGTCAACAGTCGCTTACACCAGGGGTGTGCATGCATGCTCATCGCTCCTACCAGCGGCACTGCTGGCGCAACGGCGCCAGCGCCTCGCCCAGCCCGGTGAGATCGATGCGCAGCGCATGACCCTGCTCGCCATTCAGCACCAGCTCCCGGTGGCCGACCCAGCGCTTGAGCGCGTCGATCGCCGGCAGGCCGCGGCCAAATTCCAGCAGCGTGCCGCGGTTGCGCACAAACCAGTTATCCGGCGCGCCGGCGCCGTCAAGCTGCGAGGTGACGTTGTCGCCCGGCCACGGCTGGCTGAGCGTCAGCCGCAGATGGGTAATGCTGCTGGCGCAGCTGATCACCAGCGTGTTGCCGTCCGCCAGCGTCCGCGTCAGAGTCAGGTCGCCATTGACCGCCTCGCGGTTAAGACGAAATGCGTTCTCCCCCGCCGCGCCATTGTTCGTAGCGGACGGCACAGCGCCCGCGCGTTCCGTCTCGCGTCCGAGCGCGTCATAACAGGCCAGACGCACCTGCGGCGACGTCTCATTGCGGCACTGTTCCCACAGTGATTGCCAGGCGGGATCGGGCGAGCCGACCGCCGCCATCAGCAGCGGCACCATCGTCAGCATCATCAATTCACCTCCAGTTTCTGGCACTTGTGATCCAGGGTTCGTTTGGGAATATTCAGGCTCTCCGCCACCAGCAGCCGGTTGCCCTGAAACTGGCGCAGACGCGCGGCAATCACCGCGGCTTCATACTGCTGGGTGGCGATGCGCAGATCCTGAATGTGATGGAAAGCATCGCTATCGGCGGCGGTTTCGCCGCACACCCGCTCACGCAACTCCGGCGGCAGCGACTCCAGACGAATAGGCTGCCCTTGCGGCGTATGGGCGCAGGCCACCTCCAGCAGGTTCTTCAGCTCACGCACATTGCCGGGGAAGTCGTAGCCCACCAGTTGTTTAAGAAACGCACGGTGCAACGGCCCCAGGTTTTTCTGCTGCTGGCGGGCGAACTGCCCGATAAAGTGTTCACACAGCAGGCTGATGTCGTCCGGGCGATCGCGCAGCGGCGCCACCTGCACCAGACACTGGCACAGACGATGGTAGAGATCCTGACGGAACTGGCCTTCGGCCACCCGTTGTTCCAGCGGTTGATGCGTAGCGGCGATCAGCCGGAAATCGGAATGTTGCTCCTGCCCGGCGCCCAGCGGCCGGAAGCTGTGCGTTTCCAATACCCGCAACAGCTTGGCCTGCATCAGCGGCGGCATATCGCCCACCTCATCCAGAAACAGCGTGCCGCCGTTGGCTTGCGCCACCAGCCCGACCTTGTTGCTTTGCGCGCCGGAAAACGCGCCTTTCTCATAGCCGAACAGCTCGCTTTCGATCAGGTTTTCCGGAATAGCGGCACAGTTGATGGCGATAAACGGCCGCTCGGCGCGATCGGAACACTGGTGCAACAGCCGGGCCACCACCTCTTTGCCGGCGCCGGTTTCGCCGTGAATCAGCACCGATAACCGGTGGCTGGCCGCCTGACAAATCTGCTGATGCAGTTGTCGCACCGCGCCGGACTGACCAATCAGCCCGGCGGCCACCCGTTTTTCCCGCTCACGCCGCAGCGCGCCTTCGTCTTTAATCTGGCGCAGCGAATCGCGCAGCGCGGTCTGTTCGCGCCGGCTGCGGCCCAGATCGCGGATCAGCGCCAGTTGACGGCAAAACACCTGCGCCAGTTGCGCGCAATCGCCATGTTTCCCCAGCGCCTGCAGCCGTTCCGGCGTATCCAGCAGCGCCAGCACCGCCAGCGGTTTGCCGTTGTCCGCCTGCAACGGCATGGCGTACAGGCCGCAGGCGGCGCCCGCGTCGGTCAGCAACTGGCGAAAACCGCCATGTTCGATACGCGCGCCGCCGTACAGCGACGTCCAGCTGCGCGTTTGATTCTTGAGCAACACATAAGCCAACGGATGACTGAAATCATCCACGCCAAGCGACAGCGACAGCGGCGCGTGATGCACCCAGCCGCTGCATATCAACTGGCGCCCGCTGACATCCACCATCCCCAGCAGCGCGCCCTGCGGCTGCCATGCGGCACGCAGCGTGCTCATCAGCCAGTCGCACAGGCCGGCTTCATCCCGGTGACGGGTCAGCGAGAGCGCCAGATCGAGGGCTGATTGCATGCTCAGCCCTCCACCTCGGACCGGAACTGGCCGTCTTCCACCCGGAAATGAATACGGCTGACCGGCTGACCGGCCGACATGCGTTGCAGCAATTGCAACGACACCGGCGGCAACAGTGCGCCGTCGATCACCGACTCCAGCATGCGCGCGCCGTTCTCGCTGCGGTTCGCCAGACGCAGGATTTCTTCCGGCACCGACGCGTCGATAACCACCTCGGCGCCAAAGCGTTGCTGCAGCAACGTAACCAGACGGGACAGTTTGCCCTGCACGATCGCCACCAGCGTGTCGTTCCCCAACGGCAGGTAGGGAATCACTTCCATGCGCGCCAGCAACGCCGGTTTGAAGAACGCCGCCAGTTCCGGATAGAGCGCATCCAGCAGTTCGCCCGGTCGATCCGCAACATTGACGTGCTCGGCAAAATTGACAATCGTCTGGAACCCCAGGTTGGAGGTCAGGAAGAACACCACATTGCGGCAGTCGATCACCCGCCCTTCGCCATCGGCCAGTTCGCCCTTGTCAAACGCCTGATAGAACAGGTTGAGCACGTCCGGATGGGCTTTTTCCACTTCATCCAACAGCACCACCGAGTAGGGTTTCTGGCGAATGGCCTCGGTCAGCACCCCGCCTTCGCCAAAGCCGACATACCCCGGCGGCGAACCGATCAAGCGGGAAACCGTGTGCTTCTCCTGGTACTCGGACATATTGATGGTGGTGAGATAATTACGGCCGCCGAACATCAGATCGGCAATCTGCACCACGGTTTCGGTCTTGCCCACGCCGCTCGGCCCCACCAGCAAAAACGCGCCCAGCGGTCGACCGGGACGGCGCAGGTCGGCGCGAGCGGTCAGCAGGTGCTTGTGCAACTGGGCGATCGCCAGTTGCTGCCCTTTGATGCTGTCGCCGAGGTAATCCGGCAGACGGGTGACCACGTCCAGCTCGCCCTGGGAAATCCGGTTCAACGGCACCCCGGTCCACTCGGCGATCACCGACGCAATCTGGGTTTTATCCACATGCGGGGACACCAGCACCGACGGCTGTTGCAGTTCGGCCAATGCTCGCTCGCTGTCGGCCAGTTCAGCCGCCGCCGCGGCGGCATCGAAATCTTCCGGCGCTTCATCGGCCAGCAGCGCGGTGCGCAGGGTGACGATCTGCTGCACCAGCGTTTTCTGCCGCTGCCAGTCGGCTTCCAGTTGCGCCAGCGTCGCCGCATCCGTTTCGCTGGCGTCACGCAGCGTCGCCAGCCGCTCCGCCGTATCGCCCAGGCCGATGCGGCCCTGACGCTCCAGTTGGGCGATTTCCAACGCCTGCTGATGTAAACGGGTCTGCAACTGGCTGACCGCGCGCGGCGGCGTGGTCAGGTTGATGGCGACGCGCGCGCAGGCGGTATCCAGCACGTCGATCGCTTTGTCCGGCAACTGACGCCCGGAGATATAACGCGCGGACAGATTAGCCGCCGCCTGCAGGGCTTCTTCGTCGATCAATACGCCGTGCGATTGTTCGTAAATGCTGCGCAACCCGCGCAAAATCACCGTGGCTTCGTCGACGTTAGGCTCACCCACTTTTACCAGTTGGAAGCGACGCGACAGCGCGGCGTCTTTCTCCACGTATTTCTTGTATTCGCTCCAGGTGGTGGCGGCGATGGTGCGCAGTTCGCCGCGCGCCAGCGCCGGTTTAAGCAGGTTGGACACGTCCAGACCGCCGGCCTGATTGCCAGCGCCAATCAACGTGTGGGCTTCGTCGATGAACAGGACAACCGGTTTCGGCGCCTCTTTCACTTCCTGCATCACGCCTTTGAAACGCTTCTCGAACTCGCCTTTCACCGACGCGCCGGCCTGCATCGCGCCCAAATCCAGCGTCAGCAGTTCCACATCGCGCAGCCGTTCCGGCACCAGACCGGCGACAATGCGCAGCGCCAGTCCTTCAATCAGCGCGCTTTTACCCACCCCGGCCTCGCCGACCACGATCGGGTTATTTTTACGACGACGGGACAGAATATCGATCATCAGGTCGATTTCATGATCGCGGCACAATACCGGGTCCAGCTTGCCCTGACGGGCGGACTCGGTGACATTCTGGGTATAGCGGGACAGTTGGGTGGTGGCCGCAGCCGCCTGCTCCGGCGTCGCGCCAGCGGCGGAAACCACGTCGGTTTCCGCTGAATCTTTCACCCATTCGTCAAACTGCTGACGCAGCAGTTCGCGGTTAATCTGCGCCAGCTGGCGGGTCACCGCCGCCGACAGATAACGCGTCGGCGTCATCAGCAGCACCAGCAGCAGTACGCCGCTGCGCAGACGGGCGTGCTGGAGTTCCGCCGAGGCCAGCAGCCAGCTGTCCTGCAACCACTCCACCAGCAGCGGCGAAAACGAGGGATAGCCCGACTCAAACCCTTTGTCCGCGGCATTGGGCTGCAGCAATGCCGCCAGTTCGTCAACATCCATCCCGGCGCGTTTAAGAATCTGACGCACGTCGCACAACGGCGTCTCCAGCATTTTCAGCAGCAGGTGCTCAATGCGGATCTCCGCGCCCTGATGCTGAATGCACAGCGCCGCCGCCTCTTCCATTATGTGGCGGCACAGCGGGTTGAGTCGCTCAACCAGGATCGGCAGTTCGATTCGAATCACGAGAATACGCTCCTGTTATTGTAATAATTCTCCCAGTTGACGCAGCACGTCCTGGGTCTGGTTGGTTAGCTGGTAGTGATACAGGCCAAACGCCACCGCCATTACCACACACAGGCCGAGGAACAAGGCGCGCAGCGAAATCTGTTTACGCAGGTGGTAACGGGAAGATTGCTGTCCCAGATTGAGGTGAAACACTGTCGGCGAGTTTTCCGGCTCCGGGCGCAAGGTGTCATGCAAGCGGCGCACCACCCGGTCCAGCTCTTCTCGCCCTTGCGTCATAACCCGGTAACGGCCTTCAAAGCCAAGGCACAAGCACAGGTAGATAAACTCCAGAATGTCGCGGTAACGCACCGGGTCATCCAGCAGTTTTTCCAGCAGCACAAACACCTTCTCGCCACCCCAGGTTTCATTGTGAAAACGGGTCAGCAGCGAATGGGCCGACCACACGCTCTGGCCTCCCCACTCCCGCCCCATCACCGCTTCGTCGATGAAGGTGCACAGAATGTAGCGAAACGACAGGATCACGCCGTTTTCGTAACCGTGGGAGTGCAGTTCCTGCTCGATGGCCTGAATCTCGGACTGCACGCGCTGGTACAACTCCGCCACACCGTCGTATTCAGACAGCTGGCGCACCCGCTCCACCATGCCCAGCAGCGGGGTCACGGCGTCGATCATCGGGTTGATGCTCTGCCCGCGCAGGCGGAACCAGTAATCGGAATCCATATCCAGTTGCCGGGCGTTGTCATACAGCAGGTCGCCCAACTGATCGCTTTTGATGATGTCGGTACTCACAGGTTCCTCCTGTTAACTACTGGCCGCGGATGGCCCACAGTTGCATATCCAGTTCCGGGAACTCGCCAGCGATGTGGAACGCCAGCGTGTTGCTGGTGACCAGCGATTTCCAGGCCGGGCTTTGTCTGTCCAGCTGGAAGTAGCTGTAGCCGGCGTGATACGGCAGCTGACGCGGCGCCACCGGCAACGGCAGCAGCGGCACGCCGGGCAGTTGCAGGCTGATGAGTTCGCGGATTTTGTCGCTGGAGGCGATCTTGGTTTGCTGCAACAGCTGTTTGCGCAAATGCTCCTGCGGCATACGGGCGCGCACCGCCAGCACAAATTCGGCGCTGGTCATCAGCTCGGCGTCGCCCACCAGCGCCACCCGCACGCCGTAAGGCTGCGCCTTCATCTGGATCGACACCGCGCGCGGCGACAGTACGGTGCTCAGCGCCTGACGCAGCGCCATCATCAGCGGCTCAAAGCTGGATTGTTGATGCTCGTGACGGTAGGCGGGAAACTCCGGCGGCAGACGCGACTCGTCGGTAAAGGTCATCAGTTCGCCGCACAGCTGCACCAGCGCTTCGTGCAGCCGTTCCGGGTGCAGCGTACCGAGGCGCGCCAGATGCGATAGCTGCGGCTGAGCGCGGTTAAGCAGTTGCAGCATCATGAATTCCGCCACGTCCGCCACCCCTTGCTGACCCGGCGCGGCGATGCGCTGAGACAGACTGCGGGCGCGTTCCGCCACCAGACCGGCGGACTCGCCCAAAAAGCGTTTCAGGCTCGGAATGGCGGTGACGCTGATGCTGCACGGCATGAAATTGGGGTCCAGCACCAGACCGCCGTCCGGCCGCTTATCGAGAATATTGGCAATCGCCAGCGAGGCGTAGGCGCTGCGGTCATCGCGTTCCAGCATCAGCCGCAGGCTGACCTTGCCCACTTCCACCGACACCACGTCGCCGCCTTCGCTGTGCAAATCGCGCACATCATGGCGGTGCGACTGCAAACGGGTGGCGACGCCGGCGCCCGTTTGTCCCACCTCGCTGACGCCGTTCACCGCCAGCGGCAACGCCAGATAGACTTTCTGGTTAGCCAGCGCCACATCGGTTACCTCCAGCGGCTGCGGCAGCGCGTCATCCCCCGGAATGTTGAATACCGTGCCGTCCGGCATCACGCCGGTGGCGTTCACCAGCGCGATGCGCCCGAAGTTGAGGTATTCCTCGTTGATCGCCAGCGACTGCAGGCCATAAAAATAATCGCTGAGCGCGCTAAGACGGGCATGCAGCGCGTAGTCCGTGTGTCTTTGCTGTTGCTGGAAATGCTGCGGCTTGATGAACAGCCCTTCCCGCCAAATAATCCGATTTCGGCTCGACATAGTTATTCTTCTTCTTGATCTTTCTTGATTTCGACTTCTTCACGGCGCAGATGCACCAGAAGCTGATAAGTGCGGCCGGTGTTTTTCAGCTTGACAACCTTGCGCCACTCGGCGCTGTCCGGATCGGCGTACTTGGCGATCACCCCGATGTAATGCACTTTCTCATCCAGCTTGACCGGCGGCAGGTATTTGAACTGCCCCGGCAGCAGCGTGTAGTCCTGATGACTGACGTAATTCTTGGCCAGCGCTTTTTCGATATCGGTGGTCACCTGATCGTAATCGGTGGCCAGCAGACGGGAGTCTTCCGCCAGCATCACCAGTTGAAACTCGATTGGCGCCGCTTCACCGCTTTCGCTGGGGTTAACGTCCGGTTCCGCCACCAGGCTGAAACCGACGGTGGACGGCTGGTTATCGTTGCTGCCTATCTGAATATCCGGATTGGCCGCCACCTTCGCCATCTTGCCGAGCGTGGAACAGCCGGGAAGCAGCAGGATCAAGGCGCATAACCATAAGGCTCGCAGCATTATTTCTGCTCCTGTTGCTGGCGAACCGCGCGGTCATAGGCCTGCGTATACACCTGATGAAACAGTTTCTGGAACCCTTGCTGACGCGGCGAGGTCAGCTCGCGGTAATAGTGCTGGTACATCTGCCACGCCCAGCCGTCGTCCAGCGCCTGACGTTCGCCGCTACGGCGATAATGTTCGAACCGGCCCAGCAACGCCGCCGGCGAAAACGCCTGCAGAATGCTCTCCAGCGCCACGGCGATCGCCTGCTGGTTGGCCCGGTGATGCGCCTGCATATTACTGAGCACTTCACTGATGGCCGCCGGCGCGGACAGATGCACCGGGCTTTTATCGTCGGCAAACAGCAGCGACAGGGTATCGGTGTAATCCAGCCCCAGCCGCAGCGGGTTATCTTCGATCGGCCGCAGGTGGGTATCCGCCAGAGCCGCCTGGTCGGCTTGCAGCGTCAGCAACCCCTCCACCATCGCCTTCAGGCTTCGGCCCATCTCTTCGAGCATCTCGCGCAGTTGCTGCTCATCACCGGTATTCAGCGATACGCCCAGCCCGCGCAGCAGCGGCGCCAGCGTCACAGCGTCAGCCTGCCCGCCCAGCCCCGCCCCGGCGTGCGGGTTATCAATGGTCGGTAATTCCACAAATTTCTGATCCATGGTGTCCTCAACGGCAGAAAAAGAAGAAAGCGAGGTCGGCAGTTCGTCGCCGCGCTCACCCTCCGTTGCCAGCGGCGAGCGGCTCTGTTCCTGCTGCAACGCCCACAACGGGTCATTAAATCGGCTCGCCGTCGTCTCTTCGACGGTCGGGCTGTGTCGCTCTTCGCCAAGCCACCCTTCCAGTACATCGCCGGGGCGCTGGCCCAGCACCTGATCGATGTCCTGCTCACGCGCCGGATCGTCGAGGTAAACCCCCAGCCGAAACGGGCCGATCACCAGCTCATCGCCATGCGCCAGACACACCCGGCGGTCACGGCCGATGGGCGACAACGCGCCGTTGATGAAGGTCTGGCCGCTCAGGTCGCACACACAAAATTGGCCGTCCTGCAGTTCGATGCGCGCATGCTCCGGCAATACCGCCCCAAGCCGGTCGCGCAGTTGCCACTGATCTTTTTCCGACGCACCCAGCGTGCCGCCGCGGTGATCAAACCGGTGCTGCACCTGCGAATTGATATCCAGCTGTTCGCTGTTGAGCACCACCAGAGTGAGTGGGTTGTTTTCGTTCACAATTACTCCTGCACACAAATCGTCACATACGGGTCGGCCGGCGGCTGCCCGAGAAAGCTGCTCCATCCCAGACGGCTGCTCTGGTCATCGCCCAGCCGCAAGCCTCTGGCTTCTCCTTCGGCGAAACCGAGGCGCAGGTCCCAGGCCAGTTGATCGCGCAGGATGAAGGAAACAAAACGCACCAGCGGCTGAAAATGCTCGCCGTTGGGCAGGAAACTGAGAAAACGGCTGAAACTGAGGTTATCCACTTTGAGCAGGAATTTGCCGGCGCAGTCATTCACCTTGTCGCCAATGACAAAATCCCCGCCCAGCACGCTGTTGGCGCGCCCCAGCCGGTTTTGCTGGTCTTCGAAAATCGGCACTTTGCGATGCTGCCAGGCGATGACCTCCACGTCTTCAAGGTCAAAGCAGTGAATAACCAGACCGGCCACCACTTCCGGCGAGCGGCTGGGGCTGGCCAGCAGGCCGGCGTAAGACAGCATCTTGGCCCGGTTGACCGGCAGGCTGTCGCGTACCGCGTCATTGCCGAGCCCCACCAGCGCGAACATCAGCCGGGAAAAACCGTCCTCGCCGTCATTCTGGAAACGGACGTGATAGCGGTATTTACGCCAGGCGCGATGCAGCAGCGTCAGCAGCCGATGATGGAAAAAATCGAGAAACACGCCCAGTTTCTGCTCGCCCTGGGCGTACTCCCACGCCAGCTCTTCGAGGTAATACCCCGGCATCGGCGACTGGCTGCCGTGCAGACCGAGAAACGCGACCTCCAGCTCCTGCCGGCCGTCGACATCCTCTCCCACCCGCAGTACGTCGCTGGGATGAAAGCCAATCGACGCGGTGGAACGAAAACGAATGCGCTCCAGCTCCGGCCGGAAGTCGAGCGCCTGCTCCAGATCGACGCCCTCCATCTGGTTAAGCAGTTCCACCAGTTGGAAAAAGTTGAAGTGGCGCGCATCCTGGCGAAACATCGCCTGACCGGGCATTACATCATCGAGTGCTGACCTATCTGCACCGGCCATCGGTAGCGCTCCTTGTTATCGATGTTGACCACTTCCAGCAGATGGAAGGCGTTGACGCTGGCGTACAACGAAAAGAAATGCGCCAGCACGGTGCTGAACAGATAGAGTTCGCCTTCACTGGAGAACGCCGATTGCCGCACCGACAAGACCGACTTAAGCCCGCGTACCGGCATCCCCTGCACCAGCCGGTCCACCGGCGTGGTTTCAATCGTCTCGATCCCCGCCAGCCGCTTGCGTGACGCCTGCTCCGCCTGCTTGTCATGCAACGCGGGAAAGTCGTAGGTACGCAGAATCTGCACCAGCGCATCGCGCCGCAGCAACGACACATAGTTCAGCGACAGGTTGGAGATCAGCGTCCAGTGCAGGCTGCCGTCCAGCGCCGGGCGCAGCGGACGGGTCGGCCGAATCAGGTTGCGGAAAGTGGCGAAAGACGGCGAACTGCCGGTCGGCACGCAGATGGCCCCCACCGGCAACTGCGCCGCACGCGAACGGTTGGTGCAGGTCAGGGTGACCGAAATGGATTCATCAAGATCGATCACCTCTTTCTCGTCGCCGCGCACAAACGACAGCAGGTGATCAAAGCCGTCGCCGCTGACCGCTTCACGCACCCGAATGCGGTAATACAGCGCCAGCCGCCCTTTGGCCCGTTCGATTTGATGCTGGAAACTTTCGAAAGGCTGATAGAGCCGCGGAATGCCGCGCGAACGCCCGCTGTTGCCCTCCACCCAGCCTTCCACCTTGTCGATGGAGAAAATTTCGAAACTGTCGGCGTGACGGTAGCTGGCTTTGAGCGGGTAGTCGGTCTGGCGACCATCCAGATTGATGGGTTCGCTGTCATGGCGGAACAGATTGATGGCCGGCACGCAGTTGAGCATGAACGAGTCCGGACGGATTTTCAGCTCCGCCGGCAACGGCCGGTCAAAGCAGAAGTGCAGTTTAAAATCCGTCACCATCAGCGGCTGATTAGGCCAGCTGGCGCCGGACAACTGGAAGAACAGAAAACTTTCCGGAAAACAGAAATACTCCTGCAGGATGCGGTAGCCGGAGTAGACGTTGCCGGGATACGGCAGCATGGCGTCTTCACGCTCGAAGCCGACGGTTTTCAGCACATTCGCTTCCTGGCGAAAGCGTTTACCGTCAATTTCCAGCTCAATGTGCGACAGCTGGCTGGCGATCCAGAAATAGAGTTCGTAAGCGGTATAGCGGTCGCCGCCCAGGAAGAAACGCAGTTTATCGAGCTGCAAGTCCCCCAGCGACAACGGCCCGTGCAGGCCGATATCCAGCGTGATGGCGGACATGTCGTTGCCGCTTTGCGCGTTGATCTGGCGGATATCCGCCGGGTAAATCCAGGCATCGTGGCAGGTCTGAAAATGGCAGACCACATCGTCGATCGGCAAGCTGTCCAGCTCGCAGCCGCGCGACACGAACGCCGGTTGCGCGATGGCGCCGGGCAGTACTGAAAACTGCATGATGGTCATGCTGGGCACCGGGCGCAAATAGTTCGGCCACAGCATGCCCAGCAGGCCGTGAGTCAGTTCCGGAAACTCATCCTCGATCTTCGCCCGCAGGCTGCCGGTCAGAAAGGCAAAGCCTTCCAGCAACCGCTCGACATCCGGATCCGTCGTCTGTTCTGACAAAAATCGGGTAAGTTCAGGGTGTGCCCTGGCGAATTCGCGTCCCTGCAGACGCAAATAGGCGAGTTCATCCCTGAAGAAATGTTCCAGCGACATAATCACATCATTCTGTAATGGCGGTGGCTGTCCATATGAATATTGAAGGAGGTGACCTGCTCCAGATCTTCCAGCCGCACATGCGCGGTGACCTGAAACGACATCTCCAGCGGATTGGACAGATAGTCCGACGCACTGACGTCCACATGGACAATTCGCGGTTCAAAGCGACAGATACACTGTCGGATCGCTTCACGGATCTTGCCCCGGATATCCGCGCCGCCCTGCGTGGCGTCATTGAAATCAATCACGCCAAGCTCGGGTGCGCTGCGACAACTGCCGGGACGCGTATTCAGTACCTGATCGAGCTGGCGTTTCACCGACTCGATCAAGTCTTCCAACTCCGTTTCGGGAGAGGAACGGCGCTCCTCTCCCCGGATACGATCAAACAGGCTGGCCGCAGATCCCCGCTCCCAGGCAGAGAGCGACGGCATCAGTCGTTATTCCTTATCCAGACGCCCAACCAGGGACAGTTCGAAATTCGCCCCCATGTACTTGAAGTGCGGGCGCACCGCCATGGTCACCTGGTACCAACCCGGTTCGCCTTCCACGTCCAGCACCTTGATCTGGGCGGCGCGCAGCGGGCGACGGCTGCGTACATCTGCCGGCGGGTTTTCCTGATCGGCGACGTACTGCTTGATCCAGTTGTTCAGCTCGCGCTCCAGATCCTGACGCTCTTTCCAGGAACCGATCTGCTCGCGCTGCAATACTTTGATGTAGTGCGCCAGACGGTTGATGATGAACATGTACGGCAGCTGCGTACCCAGTTTGTAGTTGGTTTCCGCCTCTTTACCCTCTTTGGTGTTGGCGAATACCTTGGGTTTCTGCACCGAGTTGGCGGAGAAGAACGCGGCGTTGTCGCTGTCTTTGCGCATGGTCAGGGTGATGAAGCCCTCTTCGGCCATTTCGTATTCACGGCGGTCGGTAATCAACACCTCGGTCGGAATCTTGGCCTGCAACTGACCCATCGCTTCATAGACGTGCACCGGCAGATCGGTGATGGCGCCGCCGCTTTGCGGGCCGATGATGTTCGGGCACCAGCGGTACTTGGCGAAGCTATCGGTGATGGCGGTACCCATCAGGTAAGCGGTGTTGCCCCACAGATAGTGTTCGTGGTTGGCGCTGATGTCTTCCTTGTAATTAAACCCTTTGATCGGGTTTTCTACCGGGTCATAAGGCAGACGGGCCAGGAAACGCGGCGCCGTCAGGCCCAGATAGCGGGCATCTTCCGACTCGCGCATCGAACGCCATTTGGTGTAGGCCGGGCCTTCAAACACCGATTTCAGGTCTTTGATGGACGGCAGATCGGTGAAGCTGTCCACGCCGAAGAAGGTCGGCGCGACGGAGGAGATGAACGGCGCGTGCGCCATTGCGCCCACCGCGCTGACATACTGCATCAGCTTGATGTCCGGCGAACTCTGGGTCAGCGCGTAATCGCCGATAACCCCGCCGATCGGCTGACCGCCGAACTGGCCGTAGCCGCTGGAATAAACGTGTTTGTAGAAACCGGACTGGGTAATTTCCGGTGCGAACTCAAAATCTTCCAGCAGCTCGTTTTTGGTCGCGTGCAGCAGCAGGATTTTGATGTTTTCGCGGAAATCGGTGCGATCGATCAGCAGTTTCAGCGAACGCCAGGAGGATTCCAGCTCCTGCAGTTCCTGCGCATGCAGAATCACGTCGATCTGCTTGCTGAGTTTCTTATCCAGCTCAACGATCATACTGTCGACCAGCGCCTTGTTCACCGGCTCGGCCGCGTTACCGCTGTCCAGAATGTTGGCCACCAGCGCGGCGATCCCCTGCTTGGCGACGTTATAACCTTCATCCACCGGGGTGATGCGCGCCTGCGCCATGATTTCTTCAAGCAGCGACGATGAACCACCGGCCGCGCCTGTCTGGGCCTGTTCTTCAACCATTGACATGTTTGTTTCCCTTCTCGTCAGTAACAATCAATTATTCGGCGGGTTTCACCAGATCCAGCTCTTTGAGCAGCTGCTCTCTGGCTTCTTCGCTGGACAACAGATCCTGCAGGCGATTACGGAAAGCGGGAATATTACCCAGCGGCCCTTTCAGAGCGACCAGGGCTTCGCGCAGTTCCAGCAGTTTGCGCAGTTCCGGCACTTGCTGGGCGATGCGATCGGGGGAGAAATCATTCAGCGAAGCAATGCTGAGTTTGACGAGAAGGTCATCCTGGCTGTCTTCTTCCAGACGGTTAGGCACGCTGAAATTCAGCTCCAGGTTTGCCTCTTTCATCACCGAAGTGAAGTTATTCTTGTCGATAGATACCGTTTGACGTTCTTCAATCGGCGTCTCTTCTGTGCGTCCTTTCATATTTCCCACCACCATCAGCGTAAGCGGCAGTTCAATTTCCGCCTGCTGACCACCAGTGGCCGGGACATATTTGATATTAATACGTTCCTTTGGTGCGACAGATGCACCGTCAGTTCCTTTTGCCATATGTCAATACCAACGTGAGGGCACCCTGGCCCGAAAAAACAAGGTCGAATCCTACTGAACGACCCGCCAGAATCCATGACAGACCAGGCTGTTCAGCGAACAAATAGGCTATTTGTTTTTCGACCGACGATATGCACGAAATAGAACCCGCCGCCTCGGCGCATTCACTCAACGCATTCTTAAACCGTATGGAATCAGTAAGCCAATAAAAAACGACAGAACTGTATTCAAAATGTGTAGATATATTTCTGCTTCGTTCGCCAATCATACACATAACGCTGACACATGGTCAACGCTAATATACTTTTGATATCCCAAAGCTCCAAAAATAAAAAAATACAATAAAAAACAACAATATAAATACAATAAACAGCTAAAAAATACACATTATTACCGGTGAAATAGTTACATAAACCTGCATTGCAATTTTCCAAAAAACGGCTATTTTTGGCCTCTCTAATTTCGTTAGATTTAAAAACAATTATCCCGCTAATTATTTTCATGAATAAACTGATTTTTTATAGGGAATATTCACATGACGAAAAAATGATTATTTTCATGCCGGGGCATAATGCAAACGAAACATTTCATCACCATTTCTGTCATGAAAAGCAAATAAAACGCCGAATCATCGTTCAATTAAAAACCACATTGCGTGGCGGAACCTCTCTGAATCACCAGAAAAAAACGGTTTCCGCCGGCCTGACAACAGCATTTATAGGAAACCGATTCCCGTTTTATTATTCCCAATTGCAATTTTAATCAAGAAAAAATAAAAATCATAATTTATGGAAAAATAGTTTCCATTAACGTCAATTATTCCGGTCTTCCTACGCAGACCGGAGACATTTACCCCATCGGCAACCGTTTTTCCACCAACGCCACCCACATGGCGACACCGTGTGGAATCAACGCGTCATTGAAGTCATAGCAGGCATTATGCAGCGGACGGGATGGCGTATCGCCATCGGCCCCTAACCAGAAATAGGCGCCGGAACAGTGCTCCAGCATGCAGGCGAAATCTTCGGACGCCATGGAAGGCGCGATTTCCCAATGCACCTGGTTTGCGCCAAACGTCGTTTCCGCGACCTCACGCACCATTTGCGCCGCTCGGACGTCATTGTGGGTAACCGGGTAGCCGGGGTAGTAAGCGATGGAGCCCGTGACGCCGAATACCTCGGGGATTTGCGCCACAAACTGCGCAATCAATGCCTTCACCTGCTCGCGTACTGAGGTTTGCAGACAACGCAGCGTACCGCGCAGCACTACTTTTTCCGGAATGACGTTGATGGCCTCGCCGCCGTTAATCTGCGTGATACTGATCACCGCAGACGACTGAGGCGACAGGCGTCGTGAAGGGATAGTCTGTAACGATAGCACCAGTTGAGAGGCGGCCATAATCGGGTCAGCGCCGTTTTCCGGCATGGCGGCATGACAGCTTTTGCCGATCAGCACGATTTCAAACGAATCCAGGGAGGCCATCATCGCTCCGCTGCTCAGACCGACATGTCCCACAGGCAGCCCCGGCCAGTTATGCAACGCATAGATGTCATCCATTGGAAAACGGGTAAACAACCCCTCTTCCACCATGCGGCGCGCACCGCCCAGATTCTCTTCCGCCGGCTGAAATACCACCCGCACCGTACCGCTAAAACGCCGGGTTTCGCTGAGATGGCAGGCGGCGGCCAGCAACATGGCGGTATGCCCGTCATGGCCACAGGCATGCATAACGCCGGAATGCCGGGATTTATAAGCAAGATCGTTCAGTTCGGTAACCGGCAGCGCATCCATGTCGGCCCGCAACCCAATAACAGGACCGGACCCGTTCTCCAGCGTTCCTACTACGCCAGTATCCGCCAGGCCGGTATGAACCTGAAAACCAAAGGCGGCGAGCAACGTCGCCACCATCCCGGACGTCTGACGCTCGTGATAGCCCAGTTCCGGATTGGCATGCAGTTTGCGCCGCCATTCAACGGCCTGCGCAATCAGCGCCGGAGAAATCCCCATACGCATCCTCCCGTTGATTCATATCAGAGCCCACCGCCTGATATGCCGTTCCCTCTGTTCAGGAATCGCCCACAGAGAATCACCTACTCTACTCCACCAGCCCCCATGAACAAAGGCATGTCCGACAAGAACGCACGCGGGATAACCCCCATGCGCGCCATGTCATCCTTCCATCACCGTTATCGGCATTATCGCCGACATCTTGCATCGGTTCTGGATAGTTACCTGTCCAGCGAACTGTTGAAACCGGGGGGAAATAACAAAAAAGCAGGAGAAATCGCCTCTCATCAACGCGGCTCAACGCCACCAACTGACAAGGGAAGAGGTCACTCGGCAAAACGGCAGACTCCACCCGCCTTTTGCTAATCGAGCTTAAAAGCTGCTGACTGAGGCGAGCTTGATTACCGGGAGTCGGTTACCGTGATAAGTGAATAGGTAAGGATGGTAGGTAAGAATAGTGATTAAGACGCTAATCAATCTCTGACGGGTAATTCAATAAATTGCGGATAAGTAATCCTGAAGGCAACGCATTGGCACAGGCCGGTTTTACCACTGGGGTGTGGTTTCATATCAGCCTGTACCGCAGCGGGCTGATGCTGACCCGGCTGGACGACGACATCGATATCGCCGCGCTGGTGGCCGAACTGGACAGCAGCGATACCGGCGGTGCGGACTGGGTAGGCGACAACGGCGAACTGACGCTGGCAGGCAACTGGCTCACCCAAAGTGGGTTACTCACCCCGCCGTTTAGCATTGAAGCAGGGAAGGAGCTACTTTTTGATACTGTCCGGCGACACCGTACTTTCAGTCAGTTTCATCCGTCAGCAGGTCACTTTCATAGTCCTGACCACCGTGCCAGATGCCCAGTACCGTTACCCGCTTTTTGTCTTCCTCCACCATAAAGGCAATGACCGTTCTTTTACGATAGTTCGTTACACGAAGCCCTGCCAGAAGGTCATTACGGGCGTTTCCCCTCGCCGGGAACAGGGATAGTGATTCACAGTAATCAACCACACTTTCCGTGTAACTCAGCGCCGTGTTGGGTGTCGCCGCCTCCGCGATATAACGATACAATGCAGCCAGTTGTTCTTCCGCTTCAGGGGCGAACACCACCTGATACTCCATTATTACTCTCCGGTTGCCTTCTTATGCTCGGCTTTCAGTCTGTTTCTGATGTCGTTACTGCTGAGGCTGTCCGTTTCACCCCGTTGCAACGCATTCCAGGCCGGAACAACCTGCTCCTGCAACCATTTTTCCACCGCATTATCGCGTGCCAGCAGTGCCCGAAGTCCCTCCCGGATAACCTCGCTTTCCGACGCATATTCGCCACTGGCGACGCGCGCTTTGACCAGCGCCGCCATCTCATTCGGCAACGTGATACTCATCTGCTGTGTCGTTCTCATTGGTAACCCCTTTCTCCCGCCAAGTAGGATTTAATCATACTCATTCTTTTGCCCCTTGTCAGGTGCTGCTCGTGTCGTTTTCTTCCGGCGAACCTTTCGTTTCCGCTCTGCCGGGTGCGTCTTCTCATCATGCACCTGTTTCAGATGCCCGATAGCCACTTTGGTGTATATCTGCGTCGTCTCCAGTTTTTCATGGCCTAAGATAGCCTGGATATACCGCGTATCCGCTCCGTTCTCCAGCATCTGCGTCGCCATCGAGTGCCGACGCCACGGCCTTTTTCAGGTGTGCCTCATCACGTATTGCACGGCCTGCCAGTATCGTCAGCGTTGACCGTGCCAGCCGTTTGCCCATACCGTCACGAACAGATAACCGCTGTCGTGCTTCGTCGTCAGTCTTAGCCTCACCGCGTCCAGATAGCGCTGCACCTACACCTGCGCCCGCAGACCATTGCCTTTACCCTGTCGAACCACCAGAACCCCGCGCCCACGTCCACATCGGCCAGCATCTAACCTTTCGGTCGCTGGTTAAGCGAAGCCGGTTTCAGCAACTGCGCAAACAATACGGCCTGACCCAGCCACAGATGGCTGACAAAGTGGGGATACATCTGACTCAGGTTCGTCGCTATGAATCCGGCGAAGCACAACCCTCTTTAGATATTCTTAAACGCACGGCCATTACCTTTATAAAAAAGCCGGAAGGATCGTTGGATCGCTTCCGGCTTTTTTTCTAGTAGAGATCAGTTATATTTTTCACACTCATTTTGCAAGTCTTCTAATAACTTATCCGCACTTACAATTGGTGTATCAGTTGTTGATGGAACCATAAATATACCAATATTTAGACCATCATCAGACAGGTTTGGCAAAAGCTCATCAATAATATAATCCAGCTCGATTTCTTTCGCCTTATAATTAGACCATACGTCTACTGCACAAGCCTCCGCATACTCCTTGGCAGGCCAAAATACGATAAAATCATTACCAGCATCATCACTACTTAAAGCAAAACCATCGTCATCAAGCACCCATGCAGACTCATTATCGGCAACCCGCTTGATGAAGTAGATATATCTATCCTCATTACCTTTTTTTGACATTACTTCTATTTCTTTAGCTGATAGCTTCATTCTTTTTTCCCCTTACACCCAGCTTTACCACTTGCTTCAGGTTTATTCTTCCTACCGTGACCATCATATTTATGCTGCCGTCGATGTAGATCTGTATGCTGAGGATCTGAATACTCATAACCATAGCCTTTAGATGCCTCATATCCACGCCAGTGAGCTAACTGATAACCGGGTGGATTTCTAATGTTAGTTCTTTGTCCCCTAGCAATAGAGTTTTGCTCTTGCTTTATCCATCCACGAACATGGCTCGGCTGTTTAGGATCATTCGCCAGCTCTTTTAGCCGTGCTTGTTTTCCTGCTCGGCCAACAGATAACCCAAAAGGATCGACCCACTCTAACGGGTTATGCACATAGGCATAAGGACTAAAACCACCATCTAACCCTATCGGGTCTGAAGACAGGTACTGCCCGCTTTCCGGGTCAAAATACCGGTGACGGTTGTAATACAGCCCCGTCTCCGCGTCGTAGACCTGACCCTGATAGCGCAGCTCGCAGTACACTTCCTCGTTGGCCGCGTCGCCCAGATAACGCCGCAGCGGTATGGGTCGCTTATCTTCCCGGTACGCCCCCCACAGC
>JAAIGF010075533.1_pt1 | contig 198555 bp, 178 predicted proteins | sample 6487441 | NCBI WGS metagenome assembly JAAIGF01 (sample SAMN13974129, study PRJNA590717) | phyllosphere metagenome | biome: pepper field; feature: multiple bacterial spot infested pepper fields; material: pepper leaves; isolation source: leaves from pepper fields | host: Capsicum annuum ... | reverse complement strand
TTTTGACAACTTTGTCCTGAATATCATGTCGGCTCTGGCGGCGTATTCTTTCTTCGATAAAAAACCTTCCATTAATACGAATAATGATATCATCGATAAAAGCAGAATTATTAATGCTTAGATCGAACTGACGTTAAATAATATCATTTTGTTTTATGGTGCTAACCATAATGATATTTTTAATTATTTTGATTATTTCGCCAGACATACGGCGGCTTTTTATGTGGAAAAAGAAACCCGTAATTTTTTCAATATCAGATCAAACGCTTAACAGATTTTCATCCGGAAACAGAAGCCCTTTCTCTTAGTTTATCTATGAGTCAGGGCTTTTTTGTTTATCTGATGTTCTTAGCTTTTCGGTATATCGGAAACCTTGTTGACATCAATTTCAAGGTTATCCAGAATCAGCAACGGCAAACTGTTTGCAGTTCCGGTAAGGTTTGAGTAAAAGAATGCCGAAAGGGTAATCAATCCGCAATTCAGCACGGGTTGCATCTGTTCAAACCAGCTGAGTACGGTCCGGTTCAATGCATTGACGGCTTCACCGCTGCCATCAACGTCAGCTTTGGTAAATAAAGTGGGCGGCATTAAGACGACCGGCAACGTAATGTATGGCATTTCCCCCGGCTGCCCGCTTGTGGTAAACTTATACTGCACCAGTATTTTTAAACTGGCGGATGCGACACTCTGATCCGGAGCCAGCAATAACTTGCCCAGCAGGTTGCAGATGTAGTCTTTCAGGAGCCTCTGATCAGGAGAAGGCGGCTGCAATTCAAATACATTACCCAGGTTTAATGATGGCATAATCGGGTTGCTAAACCTGCTGAGCGGCGTTGAGTAAATAAACTCGGGTGCGGTAGGATATCGGCCCAGTGATGAATTTCTTTCGATCCATAAACCTGCCCATGCATTTTGGATTAACAGGACACTTAAATTTTTAAAGGCTATGCTTCGTGATCTTAAATTCACCCCTTCTTCAAAGCTCAAGTATTCTTTTTGAGCCCCATTCATTTTATAATATCTTAAAATCACCTGTTTATACTGTGCCGGGTCTGCCCCTTCCGGTAACGGTAAAGGATCATCGCAATTTACTTTATCGCAGCAATACCATTCCGGTATCCAGTCACTGATATTGATTTCCGGGAAATCAATATATGAAACCGGCTGGCCGGCCGAAGTGACGGACCAATTGCTGAGGCTCAGCTGAAACAGGCCTTTGGCCGGATCTGGATCGGAAGAAGATTCTGTAACCTCAAAGACTGCCTTAATCACTTCCGGCACCGCCGTAAAATCGGCTCTGAAATCCTTCGTGTAAAGATTTAGCCAGGCATCACTTACGTTATTGGCCAAACCGCTGTAAGAAGTAAGCATTTGGGTTAATGTTTTCAGTTCATCGCTGTCCGTATCTTTGCTTACATTCGGCAGATTTGTTTTGAAATAATCTATAAATTCGTTTGTAACGGCCTCAAATTGGGCAAGTTCGGCAAATAAGGCTTTCTGCTTGGCGTTTAAACTCTTCGAATCCTGTAAATCCGATATTTTTCCAGGATCGGCATTAAAACAGACTTCAAAGTGATACCGGTCCTGCGCAACAAAATGATCGATCGTATAATCGAATGAGAAATTACTCAGTTTGGCATCTTCTATCGTTACCTTATCTTTTTCGGCATTTTCTATTTTCGGACTAAAGGTCTGGCTTCTGAAAACAGGCAATGCAGGATATTGCCTAAGCGGAACAGGGATTTCCGTATCGGCCGTAGTGTCGGATGCAACATCGAAAGGCAGAATAAAATTCAGCCATTCGGATATTTCGTAATTGTTCAGATCATCCGGTAAATCGCCTGCATTTTCCTTTAATTTCCGAATATTAAATTCTGCATGGGTGATGTTGTACCGGACAGGAATGACCATATTCGACGAAAGCGAAGGTGTTTTGGCTTCAAAGCAATACGTTAAATAAGACTCAGCAGATTCCCCTGCCCCTGCAAAATTTTTCAGAGGGATTTTTGCACTGGAAAACGAATAGCTTTTGGTGTCATCGGGAACCTGGTTGTTTACGAACGGCTTGCCATAATAATTGGGGACAATCTGCTGGTTTTCATCCGGATAAGGCGTATCTATATCCACATGATACTGCACTATCGTATTAATCATATATCCGTTATACAGATTAATGAGCAGCTGCTGTCTTATTTTTTCGGCAGCCAGTGGCAGACCTTCTCCTTTTTGATCAGGATTTAAAAGGATAGGGATCGTCTGAAGACCGATTGCATCGGCAACCGTCTGTTTTGCCTTCAGTAAACCGGCTAAGATTCCTTTATCATCGGCACTTCCGTTTAAATGATCGATCATGGTAATGGGAAGGCTCATCCCGGAATCGAGTATGCTTTCCATACTTTGGAGAAAGCTTTGCGCCCATACTTCCGAATCGATGCCACTGAAATCATGCTTTTGGCTCTTGGTTTGTTTTCCCGTATAAAATTCGAAATCGTATATTTCAACATCCTGCAGGCCAAAAAGGAAATTCGCCAGCGGTTGCGGTGCATAATAATCTGCTTCACCGTAATTAACGGAACAGGCAATACCGGCAGCCGTTTTATCGGCGGCGTTTTTTATTCTTACCGCCCATAATTCTTCATTATCCGTGTGGGTGAGGGTATTTTTTTTCTCGCCGACGTAGGTTGCTGCAAGCTTAAACAGCTGGTTGCCGAAGGCTTCTTCAAAGTGTAAGGCAAAATTTCTAAGGGCTAAAGAGCTGTTATCCGTACCGGATTCCTCAAGGGCAGGAAAACCGGATACTTTAGGTTTTACAGGACTGATCACCTGTTGTACGCCCGGCGCATACATCGCCGTTCCATTATTATCGAAAATAAACTGAGGGTCAATTAAATCTTCCGATCTTGAAATCTGGAGGTGTACAGCGAGTGCAAATATATCCTGCGGATTTACCGGATCGATAAGGCTGCCGAACACATAGTCATACCCATAACGTTCAGGATTAGGCTTTTCAGGCGTCTCATACTGGTTATAAAGATCGGGATTGGCGATGAACTTCTGGATCCAGGCGGTTGTGGTATTGATGAAGGTAAGCACTCCGTTTTTTAAATCCTGCCGGGCAGGAGCAAGCGGATACAACGCATCAGGATTGGTAGATATTTTCAGATCGATGCTTACATCGGCCTGAATCACCTGATCGAGAATGCCGGCATATATTTTTAAGCTTTCTCTGGCCTGCTCTACAGCAGCAGCTTTAAGGGTTTGAACATCAGGATCCGACGGATTAAAGCTGTATTTGTCTCCCGGTATGAAATGGAACGTCAGGTTAAAATTTTCATTCGTATCAGCTACCGCTTTAAAGAAATAATAATCCGTAGTTAACGACGGCCACGCAGAAAACGGGATGATCTGATCGAAGTATAAAATTTTATAACTGACGTTGTCTAACGGTGCATTAAAAATATTTCCATAATTATCCTGCCAGTTAAAGCCGATCGATACCGATTCTCCTAAGCCGGTATAAGCCGATACCGCTGGTCCGTTATAAAATTTACGCACAGGCAGCGCTTTGCTGTAATGCCAGTTGTCATCGGAAGTATTCGGGTCTTTCGCCGGGCTGACCGGTGTTACCGATTGCAGGCTGTTAAAGTGCTTACCGTCACCAATAATGGCATAGTTCAACAGGTTGTATTGGATCTGAAGATCGTAAGCATAGTTATCTGAATTGTCTTTTTCAGAATTAAATAGAGGATCCGGATCTTCCCTGTCCAGTTCGAAACCGATGTTTCCGGGTTTAATGACAGCATTCCTGATAATCTGATTCTGAATTAACATTTCATTGAGCTGTGCAGGCGTAGCGGTCTGTATATCGGATTTCCACTCCCCGAAAAGAAGTGACTGAGCCGTATCTACGGTTTGATATACCCCAGCCATATTCATGTACGCCGTTACCTGATTGGCCGGCAGGTTTTTATATTGGATCAGAAGATAAATTTCCCCGTTTCCGTTCTTGTCGAATATCGATTCCGGCAGGGTATTTCCTTCCAGGTCGTAGTATAAATAATATCCGCCGGTACGTACCAGAGAGGATTTCCATAGACGGGATATAAAATCAAGGGGTGTGGTATTGGTTATTTTGTTATTTTCAGCCTTCGCCGCCAGCCTAAAGGTATCGGGGTTGGTTTCGGTAGAAAGGTTGGTATTGATCAGCAGTAATAAAAGTTTATCCAGGTCATCAGAACGCAGTGCCCGGGCTTCATCATTATCCGGATCTGAAGCGTACAGAATACTCACAGAACTCAGGAGGGTGTCTATTTTATCTGCCCGGAGTAAGGCCGTTAAGATTTCGATCCCGCCTGCATCAGTCCCGAATACTTCAAAGGTACGTTCGTTGATCTTTTCTTCAGCCTGGTTGCTTACTTTTTTTATCGTGATGGGAACCAGCGTACCATAGAAATAATTGCCCGCCGGCAAAGAAGTAACCTCATGGGCTGCATCCGGTCTGGCCTGTACGGCAAGTTTTAAGTCAACAATAGGATTGCTGCTGCCGGTTCCTGCCAGAGAGGACGGGAAATTCCATATCGATGGCATAGGCGTACGGCCGAATGCACTCCAGGAAATCGGATTAGAGAAAGCAAATACCCGGCTCTGATCTTTATACAACTGAATATTGGATGGCCCTTTCTCTAGTTCAGGCGTAAAACCAATCGTCTGGAAAGCATATACCCTGTCAATTTCCGGTAGGCTTAAATCATATTGAATACGGCTTACATCGGCACCCTGCCCTTCAAAAATCAGCCAGCTGACAGGATTTTCCGGGTCAGCCGGTTTACTTAGCGTCAGGCTATAACTGAATTCGGAAGGATTAGTAATTGCCGGCATTGTCAATTGCTGCCCGGTCAGCTCGTAAAGACCATTTAGGGTCTGTCCCGGATTACCATCGATAACTTCCGGCAATCGCAGTCCGTGCAAGGCAAACCGGCTTGCGCTGCCTCCGGCTTTGAAGAATCCGTTATTCTGATAAACAGCATTTAAAATATTTTGCACACTTAATGATTGCAGACCGGTGATGAAAAAGACGGCTCCGTTCTGCAAAATACCGGCGTCAGAATTTGCCTTTGCAATCAGCTCAAGTTCAACCTTGTAGTTGGTGGCAAACGCCAAGAACGTACTGTCTTTTTCGATCGTAACATTAAAGTATGGGAGATTCACAAGGCTGAACGTTTCAAGGACCGGCCTGGTTTTATTGTTATCCATTACCCCAGCCAGTTCACTTACAGTCAGCGATTGGCTGGTTTTAATTGAATTGAAAGTATCGTTGGGTAAAATAACGTAATTCTGTCCTTTGATCTCCATGCTTTCGCCCGCCTTAAACATCATCGTGTTTAAATTATTATTGATGAAGTCCGTATTCCAGTCTGTACCGGTATTAATATAAGCATATAATTTTTGCAGGGTTTCGAAAGTATCGGCAGAAGTTAAGGTATATTCAACTCCGGGAATGATCATGTTTTTACCGGTAGCCAGAATACCCTGGACAGCTTTATTGGCTGAAACCACAGATTCGATACCCACTTTAAATTCATTTGCCATTGCAGACAGGGTATTTTCTGCATTTTCAGGTAAAACATAATGGTAGACTTCCAGGTTTTCCTGTGCCGATTGAAGAAGTGATTTTACCAGCAATTGGAAATAATCCGTAAACATCAGCGTAGCCATAGATCCGGTGAGTTCATTTTGTCCGGATTTTATTTCGGCAGGATCGCTGTCTGTAAATTGCGATACAAGTTCTAAAACTTGGTCAATATATTTCGAATTAACGGAATTGAACGTGCTGAAATCCACCAGACGGTTGCTTACCGAATCCGTCAGCAGCAAATCGGGAACCATTGGAAAGACCGTTAATGGTAAAGTCTGTTCTTCCGTCCCCTCCGCTTTAATGATGTTGAGCACAAACAGTTCTTTAATAAAATTAATAAGCTGTTTGTAGCTGAATGAAGTGGTATTATTAAGGCCTTCTGAAGTTTGATTCAGCGTATTGATAATCTGATCAATCTGCAGGGCAGAGATCTGATCGCTCAACAGATCTTTAAATGAAGTATTCTGAGCCTGTGCGCTTCCTGCCGCATTGAATACCCAGGACAGAATGCCGATGCACAGTTTATCGAATGCTTTTAAATTACCATCAGCATTAAGTGAATTTTGGTCGATGAAATAATCTGTCAGCGGTATATTGTTATCGTTTTCTGCGAAAAGAGAAGCAATACCGACGGTATTTTGTATCTGTGCCGGTTTGGAAACACTAAAGAACGGTATAAAATAAATATCCAGCGGCTGTGGTTTGTCCAGAGTCACCAGACTCTCCCAGTTTAAGGGAGCCGCCGTCTCATAAATATTTAAACGTTGAGCGAAATCCATCGCCTTAACCGGTTTCCATTGTGCAGGACCGGAAGAGCCGATGGTAAATTGCTCCCTGATGGTAGCGCTGAAGGATAAATGGATGCGGATGGAGAAAAAGCCCAGACTTATTTTTACTGTAAGCTCGATAGAAACGCCTGCTTCAAAAGCGAGGAAAATCGGTTCCGCAGCTTCGATGGTTACCGTAGCCTGTGCATAAACAATAATGTCGAGCGTGGCGGAAATAATGGCAAAGTTTACGGTACCGAATATATGGCCCACAATACCGAAGGTACCCTTCAACTTGTAATACAGATCAGGATCCGACGGATTCACAGGGCTGTTGGGATAAGGTTTGAACCAACCCAATGTGCCTTCCACAATTCCGTAAAAAACAATGGTCAGGCCCGCCGAAAGAATTCCCTTGTTGAAGGTTTTGCCCAACCCCAGATTTAAGCCGATTCCGAATTCGAGGACAGGATTGAAAGTACCGAGATCTGTCTTGGGTACCGTTAAAGAAGTTGACCCGTTCAGTACCGCAAAATAAAAACCGCCTGCTCCCGTAAACGGGAATGCCTGAACGGTGAAAGAACGTGAAAAATCGTTGTTGTAAGGGAAGCCCAGATCAATTTTAAAATTTCCGTTGGTGTATATCCAGATGCCGATAACCGGTAGCGTAACCGATACCGCCCCAAATTCTAAATTCCTGATGCTGTCGGGAAGCTTGAGCTCGACCTGATAGACCCCGATATCATCGGTTATTTTCTTGTATAAAATTTCAAATTCAAGCCCGGCAAATACTTTCGCCTTCTCACCGGAAAGGCTTAGGTAAAGGCCGTAAAGCACGGGATCATTAAATACGATTTTAAAGGCAACCGTATTCATAATTACGGCGTCGATGGCAAATAACCACTGGCTGTTGTTGTTGAAATGAAGTGCCTGCGTAAACGGCGGTACAACGGTACCGGGAGGCGGCTCCTTCATTAGTTCCTGCAGACGGTTTACCACTTCATTCACATGGTTGTACCGGGAAGCGTCTGCAAGCTCCAGATGTTGGCCTGCTCCTAAAAAGTTAAGCTGAAATACGGAAGGCTTGGGAGCCGGCTGCGGCATGCCCTGCGGATCCAGCAGATTGACGCCATCCGGACCGAACAACTCGTCAAGTTTATATTTGATCCCTAAAAAGTCCAGACTGCCCGTCATGTTGAAATTTATATCACGGATAGACCTTGCCATCACGGTGAGGGAAGTAATCTCAAAGCCCGGTATTTTAATATCTGTTTTGTATTCTATCCCGAATTCAATCGGCTTGCCCGATTCTTTGGAGGGTACTTTCAGCTTAAGCTTAAAGTTTTTTATTTCGGCATTCAGCAGATAACTCCATGGCGCATCAAAATTTAAAGTATAACCCGGCCGTACCATATGGATAATGCCATTGATAAGTTCGCCCAGGGTGAAATCTGGCATACCCACTTCGAAATTGGTTTCGCTGCCGGAAAATGTTCCGGTAAGGATAAGCGGCTTTCCGGCAAATGTTAAATAGATGCTGGCGCCATAGGAGGTTTGGTAAGACATAAGCTTTTATTGTATGGCCGTTGGTGTTAACCTGTTTTGGTGACTTTAATCTGAAATCCGACCCCATCGATCGTTATATTTCCTAAACGGGAAGTTTCTTCGCTTATCTTAACGGCAATCAGGAAAGAAACCTGGTCGATGGGATGAATTTCGATAATCTGCATAAACGCAACCTGATCGGATGCCTTCAGTACGGAAAGCGCAGGGATCATCTCTTCTATTTTCTCCGTAATGCTGTTGAGAGATTCCTGCGCATTGATATATGTTCCTGCTTCACCTAACTGTCCTGCAACGCTGGTAATGGCCTTGTCTGCTGCCGGAAAAATAACCGGATCGGCAGAAAGCGACGGCACCGTGTAATAGCAAATCAGTTTTTCGGCTGTTTTGGCGACCAACGGAATTTCGCGTCCTTCTAACGTTATGGTGGTGCAGATATCAGGCATGTTTATGAAGTTTGGGTTAATGCGATATTAAAAGAAACCCCATCCAGTGTAATTGGACCCAGTTTATTATCCTGGGTTAATTTTAAGCCCATCCCGAAACTGTATTTGCCATCCGTAGCAGCAGCAGACGATGGCGGTTGAATCACGAATTCTGTAATCACCAGTTCAGCAGTAAGGATCTGCTTTAATACCGGCAAATTGCTTAAGCTATTAATCTGATCCGTAACGGTTTCGACAGAAATACCTGTACTGTCACTAAACTTATTTAAGATCGACGTCAGGGCCGTATTAATCTGTCCCAGACTGACAGCGGTATAAAAAGATTCGGAAACATAAGAAAATCTTGGTATTTTAAGATTTGCGGCGGTTAGCATAATCTGTGAATCGCCAAAGGTTAAATAAACCGCACCTCCATAAGTAGTTGTGTAATTTGAAGCACCGGTTGTCGTTAAAGTTTTAGAAGCCATTTTTTTTAAATTTTAAGAGTTAATGAATATGTTATTTAATTTTTTTCTTTTTCAGCCTGATAGGCGCCAAACCAGCCCAGATTCCCGTTGCTTGTATCGGCAACATTTCCATCAGGATTGCCAAACAGATAGAAAACGGTATTTCCTGATCTCGGCAGCTTCAGGCCCATTAAGGACAGCCCTATTTGGGTAAATGCCATGGCGTATTGTGGTTTTTCACCGCCTTCGGCCGGGGTATTGATAAACATGATGGAGCCGACCGCAAATTTTAAAATCCCCTGCAGGCTGAACCCTTTATCAGGCTTACTGCCGCTAAAAGGCATTTTTATGAAAACTTGGGCACAGTTACCTGACAGGCCGGGGCTCCAGGCCAGTAAAATTTCTGCATTAAAGCCAATTTTAGCGGTTAATGCACCCATTGATCCTAAGTTCACATTAAACCTGAGCGCATACCAGGTGCTGGAAACAGGCAGGGTTGCCAGCGGAGCATCGACGGCAATATAAGCTAAGGAAGCCGGGGTTACGGCAGGAGTATCTTTTATAGCAGTAGCGGGACTGTTGTACAGCAGGTTCATCAGATCAAGCGGAAAATGTGACGCAAGACTATCCGGACGGGCAGCTGCATTGTTTTTATTGAAAACAATACCGGTCGGATCAAAGCGGAATATCTTTTTAGGGGTGCGGTCCGGTCCGAGCCTATTTAAGTTAAACTTCATATCCAGAAGCAAATTGCTGAACGGAAGCGAAGTATAGGAAAACATATCGAAATTTTCCAGTTGATGGAAAGCCAGATTGCCGCTGATATAAAATCTTGAGGTAATATCTCCGGCATCGGTTTCAGCTACCGTTGCCAACTGTACCGAAAGTACATTGACGCTGGACAGGGCCACACTGCTTAAGCCAAGGGTATTGGTATCTGCTATAGAAAATGAATACGCGGTATTGCCGTTTTTTTTATCATAAAGGCCATCCATGACAATGCTGTACCGGTTGATGGAGCCATTGTCCGGGTCCGACTCGGAAACAACAGGCTCATTGAAGAGTGTATTTAAATTAAGCTGAATTTTGGATTTGAAGTCTTTAACCACCGATTTATCAAAAAGAACCTGTAATTCAAGCACCTGAAAGTCAAAATCTCCGGAGGTAACCGGTAAAGGAACAGGCGGAACGATTTTCTTTTGAATATACGCCTGGTAAGTCTCGTTGAAATAATTGATCAAACCGAACATTGAACTTTTAAAATCCGGATCGAGTTTGTTTTCAGCAGTTAAACCGATACGGTTAGCTTCAATGCCGAAATGGTGAGCGGTAAACCGGGATGCATCGATGCCGGCCAGTACCGCTTTAATTTCTTTAGGCAGACTGGAGAGATCAACCGTGGTTTGCAGGCAGAGGATACCATTCCAGTTTTTATCGGTCACGATATTTACAAAGTTGTAAAAAGGGCTGCTGCTGCCGTCCTTATCTACAGCTTCTTTTGCAGTATTGATATATTCCGACACCCAGTCGCCGATCAGCGTTAACTTATCAGGCTGATTGAAATTTAAAGGATCGGTCCATAATTTCTGATTTTTAATGCGTTCTTCAATGGAATAATTGCAGAATTTAAAGATAACGATGTTATTAAATTCAGAGTTGCCGTCACCGGTCCATTTGCTCTGGCCGGTAATATCTATGATAAAAGGCCAGGCTGCAACATCGATTTTATTCTCGAAATACGTGTTATAGAACCCGATATGCTCAGCAGGAACCGGATTGCTGATGACCAGGAACTGTTCGTTGGTCTGGAAAGCTTCCTGCAATCCCGAATCTGCGCCTTCGGTATCTATGTTTGTAAACATCAGAGGCGGGGGAACCTGCTCCCCACCTGAAACCGTTGGATTGGCCAGCGTCAGGCTTTGCCATCCCGACCGGTCTTCCGTTAGGTTTACCAGAAGCCCCTGGGGGGTGGTGCTGAGATTATCCGTTGCGGCAACGGCTCCGGAAGTTTTCCTTGCTGAGCTTCTTCTTATTTTAGCGGCTGCAGAAATTGCCTGTTTCCGGGCCGGATTTAAAATCTGCAATTCAAACTGTCGGATGGTTTCCTGGTCATAGTAGCCCGGGTCTCCTTTTGTGCGGACCCCCAGATAAGGGGTTGCGGTTGCAGAATTGGTCATCGGAAAACAGGAATCCTGCTGCTCGCCAAGATTTGCCGACGGTACCTCAGCATATTGCAAAACACCATCGGTTTCGCCGGGATTAAACAGGACGGCTCCTTCCGGCTGTGAATAGTAAGAAACAGGAATATTATTATTGACGGATGATTTTTTTAAGGAAAGCCATGCCGTGGTGAATTCATCGCTTAGCAAAGGCGCTTCTTCAATTTCATTCTGTGCATTGAGAATAGGGAAAACTTTTGCAAAGGCAGGCTGATGGTTTGTAAAACAGATCCTGTCGCCTTCATAGGTTTCATTTTTACCGGTAAAGCTGATGGTTTCTGTTCCGGACAGGCCACAGAGTATCCTGTTTTGCTCTGCTGCCGGCTCACCCATAAGGCTGAAATCTCCCGAAACGGTCCAGTAATACCTGGATTTAGCCGTTTTTAAACGATCGGGCGATTTGCTGAAAGCAAGGCAGGAATTTTCACAGCCTGCTATGGTGATAAGCTTACCGAAACTTGTCGGGATATCGGTAGACAGGGAATAATTATTTTCGAACCTGAAGCAGGTATAATTTTCATTAAAAATGGCACCGGGATGAAAAAGCGCATTGAAATGTACAGCCTCGGTGTTGTGGAAAATCCGGCAGGTAATTTCGGTAACCGTAGGGTCCTGTCCGAAATAATATTTTAGTCCGATCGGTAGGATCGTATAATTGTCTGAAGGGTTGTAAGGATACAGGTCCTGCCCGATCTGATAATACTCGGGATCATCAAACCGCAATGGGAAGGAAATGGAATATTGTATCGAACATCCGGCACTGTTAAATAAAATCTGTAACGGAGGTTCGGTATCGGGATGCGCATCGTTCCGTGTAATATTGCCTAAGCAAACAGGTGATTCCGTACTTAAAATACGGGTAAGGTATAAGCCGTAATTATAATCTGCAGCGGTAGAGATCACCGACCTCTGTATCATAAAACCATCGGACGTATCATTGAGACGTACTGTGCTGTAGGGTGCAACTGCAAAATAATCGCTGTTATTAAACCAAAGCTGCTGTGAAACCTGCTGCTGATTTTTTTTTATGCTGTACGAGCTGTCGTATATAATAGCCTGGCCGAAACTGTATTTCTGTTCGACATCGGGATTTCCCCCCTGGTTAAGCCACAAAAAGCAATGGTCAGCTTGTTTGTCAAAATTGTAAGTCGTTTTTAAAAACAACTGTATTTTCCCGATGAAATCTCCGTCCAGCACAGGAGCTGTTAAAGCAAAGATATAAATACCGGCATTCTCGTTAAAACTTTTGACAAGATCAACAGAGGCTTCTGAAAGTAATCCCGGTAAATAACATGCCCTCCATTCGGTATCAGTTTCATCACTGTACAGACCTGGAATTTGTGTCGCTTTAAATACAATATTCATCGAGGATATTTTAATAATTTATAAATGAGTACGAAGCCACTATTTCGGTGAGTTCAGGCCCTATCCCATAGGTAATGGTATACCAGACCCCGCGGATTAAGGTGAGGTTGTTTATGGCAATGGTATCTTCGCTGATTGTCGAATTTACATTCTGCCTTTTAATCAGATTGCTGCCGTCATGTAAAAAGGTCTGCCCGTTCCACACGCCGATCCAGTTTTTATAATCGGCAGGAATATTTCCCAAAGGCGTACTGAATTTAACAACCAGATAATTATTACCGCTTTCCAGAACTTCTAGTTTGGTAAAAAACGGAAGGCCAGGATCAAAAAGCTTGTTATCTGCTTTAAAATAAAGGGTTGCCGAAATTGAGCTGGTATTTGTTCCGTTCCCGAAACCAACGATGTATTCTTTCTTTTGTATGGACAGTGAATCGATGGCAAAATCTCCGTTGCTTTCAGTATCCGGAATATAGGCTTTACGAAGAGGCGGCGTATCATATAAAATCTGGCTGCCCTGCCATATTCCTACCCAGTTTTTATTTTTCAGGGGATTGTTTCCCGGCATGGTACTGTAGCATATGGTAATGATTTTCCCGGTGACCATATGTCCGGTGATCTCCGTTTGTCTTTGTACCGAAGAATCCTGCCGTACCCGCGGTTCCAGGACTTGTCCGTATATCGCTGATGCAGGTAAAGGGCTGAGTTGCAGTAACAGGATAAAAAAGTACAGTAGCTTGGCAGTACTCATAATCTGTATGAATAGAAGGCCCGGTATCTTTACCCGGGCCTTTAATTCTATATTATACCGTGAAAGTGTAATAGCTTACAATGTCGCTGTAGTTGGGCGAACCCGCTTTTGAACTCATTCCATAGACAATCGTATACGTTTCGAAACGCACCAACCCGTTCGGAATATTATTCATTGCAATGGAGCCGGTGTTATTATCCGATGCAGCGTTGGAGCTGGCAATCACATTGGCACCTGTAAAACAGTTTGCGGTAAAAGGTCCCTGGAACAATCCGATCCAGTTTCCATTTTGTTTAGGCGTGTTGTAAGGCGGTGTAACGTAAGTTGCAACCAAGGAATTGGAACCTATGGCACCATCCGGTACTATCACACTGCTTAAACTGGCCGGAAGCGGATCATTCGGCTTTGCATTCTGAGATACGGCCAACGTTGCGCAGATGGTTGTACCCACAGCAGAGTCTACACCAAAACCAATGATGTAATCCTGCCTCTGGAGAGACAGCCCGGTAAAGTTTAACGTACCCGCCTGATTGTCTGTTCCAATTTTTTGTGTTTGCAGCGCATTACTCAAAGACTGGATCTGGCTCCCCTGCCAGATGGCAACAAAGTAGCCCATTGTTTTAGGATGAGCACCCGGTAAAGAATTGAAATTTACTCTTACAGTTGAACCGTCAACGATTGATCCGGTAAGCTGGATGATACCCTGTGGGATATCGGTAAGTTGTTGTGTCATGATTTATAGTTATTTAACTTACTGCTAAGTTGACTATAATAATGAAATAACGATAAGCCGAAAACCACCTTTTTACAAAGTGGTTTTCCCTAATGGCAGAATTATTTATTTTACAGATTCCATGATTACGTAATCGATCCCACTATTTTATTAAGTAAAGTGAACGTGGATCCGATGATATTTATTTAAAGCCCGATTATTTAACAAAACGGCACTTCGGATCATTCGGGATTTCAAACATCGTATTAAATTTTTAAGCTTAGAGCCTGTTTAAATTTTAATTCAGCAAACTTTCCGTCATTTTTCTTAATTTTCTGAATTAAATAAACTTTGTTTATTCTTCACTTTAATACGATGATTTCAATTGATTTAATTTGAATATCGCCGGGCAAACGACACATTAATTTTTTCAAGCTAAAATACCTTAAGTTCTTAATGTTAAAATATAAAAGGTAAATTTAAAAGCGCAGGAAAAACGATTTAACCAAACGACTTCCTAAACTTCAAAGGTGAAACATCCGTCTTGGTCTTGAAGAGCTTGCTGAAGGATTGCGAATGCTCAAAGCCCAGCCCATAAGCGATTTCAGAGACGGAAAGATTGGTCGTTGATAATTTTTCTTTTGCTTTTTCGATGATGGCATTCTGAATGTATTGCTGGGTATTCAGTCCGGTAAGTGAACTGAGCATATCACTCAGATAACGTTGTGAAAGCTTTAATTCCGTGCTGATGTATTTTACGGACGGCAATCCGTTTTTCAGGCTGCTCTCTTCTTCGAAATAAATGTCTAAAAGCCGGTCCAGGGCGGTGATTATATCATGATTTACCGCTTTCCGGGTAATAAACTGCCGGTTGTAAAAACGATTGCTGTAGTTCAGTAACAGTTCGATCTGTGACACCAGAACATCCTGACTGAAGGCATCGATGTTGTTGTCTAATTCACCGGCGATTGCAGCAAACAATCCGGCTATGATTTCTTTTTCCTTAGCCGATAAAAACAAGGCTTCCGAAACATCATAATTGAAAAATCCGTAGCTATTGATGATGTTTCCCAGCGGATAATTCCGGATAAAGTCCGGATGGAAATACAGGGCAATCCCTTCATAGCTTCCCGCATCCTCCGGTGGAAAAACGATCTGTTTCGGCTTCAGAAAGGCCAGTCCGCCTTCTTCAAAGTCGTAATGGCCCTGTCCGTATTTTATTTGTCCCGTAAAGGTAGTTTTAAAGGAAACTTTGTAAAAATCAAGACTGATCCTCTGACTTCTGGGAAACATTTCAATAGGAACCCTATTGTAATCAACCCATGCAATCAACGGATGCAATGGCGCCGGAAGCCCCAAAATCCGCATCAGTTGCGATATGTTGTTAATATGATGAATGTCTGGTTGATGCTGCATTTTCATTAACGAATTTAATCAATTTTGTTTTGACGGACGAATAACAAGATCACCGATCTCAACATCGTCCGGCTGGCTTACCGCATATAATACGGCGTTGGCAATGGCAATGGGGTCGATGCCCATCTGTTCCATTCCTTGCCGGACCATTGTTTTCATTTCTTCATTTTTGATGTTTTCTGCAAAATCCGTTTTCACGAATCCGGGTGAAATGCCCGTCATGCGTATGCTTCCGTCCGACTCCTGACGAAATGCTTCTGCAATCGTGCGAACGGCATTTTTAGTTCCTGCATAGATGCCCTGCATCGGTACAATCTTTAATCCGGAGGTCGAAATAATGTTCACGAGATGTCCGGACTGCTGCTTCTTAAAAACGGGAATGGCCGCCGCCATTCCGTACAAAACCCCTTTAAGATTAACATCAATCATATCTTCCCATCCTTCAAGATCCAGTTCGTCAATGCGGCTCAATTGACTGATACCGGCATTATTGATCATCACATCCAGTCTTCCGTACTGCTCGACGGCCGTATCCACAAACCGAACCAGATCAGCTTTATTCTTCACATCAATTTCAATACCGATGGCTTCACCTCCGGCGGTTTTAATTTCCGCTATCAGCTTATTTAATTTCCCGGTGTTCCTGGCTCCTAAAACCACTTTGGCTCCGTTTTCAGCCAGTTTCAGGGCGGTGGCTCTGCCTATTCCGGCACTTGCGCCTGTAACGGCCACTACTTTTCCTTTGATATTTTCCATTGTTGTCCGTCTTTATTTGTCGATCTGTTCTTCTAAAAATTGGGGATAGCGGTCTCCCGCAAGGGTAATCCCACCTACTTTTGCATCAATAGCCGCAAGGTCATCGGCTGTCAACACAATATTTGTACTGCCGATGTTTTCTTCCAGGCGGTGCAGCTTTGTCGTTCCGGGAATGGGTGCGATCCAGGGTTTCTGAGCCAGCAGCCAGGCCAGGGCCAATTGTCCGGCCGTAATCTCTTTTTGGCCGGCAATTTCAGAAAGCGCTTCTACCAAAACCTGGTTGGCCTTTATGTTTTCTTCAGTAAAACGGGGAAGCATATTCCTCCGGTCGATCTCGTCCAGCTTTGTCTTGATCATGCCCGTCAGGAAACCTTTCCCCAAAGGGCTGAAAGGGACAAAACCGATTCCCAGTTCCTCTAAAGTGGGGATAATTTCATTTTCAGGCTCCCGCCAGAACAGGGAATATTCGCTTTGCAATGCTGATACCGGCTGAACCGCATGTGCTCTCCGGATCGTACCGGCACCGGCTTCCGACAGGCCGAAATACTTTACTTTGCCTTCCTGTATGAGGTCTTTTACCGTTCCGGCAACCTCTTCTATCGGAACATCAGGATCTACCCGGTGCTGATACAACAAATCGATGTAATCGGTTCTCAATCTTTTCAGAGAAGCTTCGGTGACGGCTCTTATCGTTTCAGGCCTGCTGTCTAATCCCAAAGCCGGTTTAGCCTCTTTACAGCCAAATTTTGTAGCGATGATCACTTCTTTTCTGTAAGGCTGCAATGCTTCTCCTACTATTTCTTCATTGGTATAAGGGCCGTAAGCCTCTGCCGTATCAAAAAAGGTGATCCCTCTTTCAACTGCGTTGTGCAGTAAAGTGACCGCCTCTTTTTTCTCCATTCCTTTTCCGTCCAGAAAGTTTAAGCCCATACAACCGAATCCCAACGCAGAAACCTCCAATCCGCCGTTTCCTAATTTTCGCTTTTCCATACTACTTTTAATATTTTTAAACTGAATTTAATTTCTGTTACAAAATTCAGGATTGCCATTCTTAAAAAAGTAGCCGGATTGGTAATTGTTGTAGTTGGATTTTTAAAGTTTTTAGAAATCTAGGGCAGAAATAATTCAACTCTGAAAGAACAGTATAAATAGCTACCCTATCTGTTTCATCTTTTCACGGTTTAATCCGGATGAAAAAATTTCTTTTGCATTAAAAATAATTACGGCCAGAAATATAATGGAATATGCTAAGATCTGTATAAGCTCAAGCTTTTCATGGAATACGGCTGCCGCCAGAATAAAAGCAATGATAGGATTAATGTTTAAGATCATCCCCACTTTAGAGGATGAGATTCCCGATAAAGCATACAGATTGAGAAGAAGCGGAACAATGGTGTATAGGACAGCTATTACCTCAATGAATACATAAAATTTAATTTCGGCAGGAATAGTGTCTGAACAGGCCGGAAAAAACGGCAATAAAATAAGCGATGCAAATACGATATGGACATTAAGTATCAGAAATTTATCAAATTTCTTATTGATATTCTGGATGACAAGATAAACGGCATAAGTAAGTCCAACCAAACTGCTGTACAGCATATTGATCAGATTGGAATATGATAATAAAATACATCCTGCACCACTTAATACCACGGAAAGCCATTGCAGCCTGGTGAGCTTTTCACGAAGGATAAAGAAAGCAAGGATGGTGGTGAGGATCGGGCAAACCAGATAAGCTACGGAAGTCGCCCTTACGCTGATATGGTTCATCACATAAATAAATGAAAACCAGTTAGCGGTAAGAAGCACACTGCTCAGAACATTAAGAACAACCGTTTTTTGCCGGGCTTTTTGAGGCTGGCTTTTAAAAATATGCAGATTTTCCTTAATGCTTTTCTTTTTAAAGAAGATGGAAATAAGTGACATTATTATTGCGCAACTGAAAACCCTGTAGAAAAGAATATCAAGTGACGAATATTCATGCAACGGTTTTAAAACAAGACTGAAAGTTCCCCAAATGGCAAATGCAATGATTGCGGCAATGTAATATCTTAATTGATCCAACTGAAATCCCCTTTTTTAATTATTTTAAAGAAGTACAAAGATAGGAATATTAGATAATGCTGTAAGGGATTATGTATTTTGATCATCTTTACTTTTTGGTTCCGATGATGGTTTCCAGGATATCTTATCAAACTATTTTTCCAATATTTCAGGCATTAAACATATTTTCCGGCAATATCTGAAGTGAGTAATTTTGCCGTTTTCAGGCATTGTAAAGACTTATTCATTAACCTTCCCTTTAACTTCCTACATTAAATTTGCTTTTAGTTACGCTAAAAATTAAAATAATAAAAAGCCATTCGGATTTCCCGAACGGCTTGTCATTAATCGCAATATTGGTTTATTAATATCCTATTTATGCATTGCTCTTTTCTGTAGTGAGTTTTCCGGCTAATTTTGAAACTTTCAAAAGACCTTTTCCCAATTTTTTAATCGAGGCACTATCTTTTGTATTTTCTGCTTTTTCAGCCGCTTCTATCGTTGCATTACCTAGTTTCTCAAGCAGACTGCAGATCTTTTTACTGTCTTTTGCAGACATCGCTTCTTTCAGTTTTTCAAGGTCATGCAGGATGGGTGCAAACCCTCTCCGGTCTTTAAGAATCTTGATCCAGCTTGTGATATTGGGAGCAGCCCCTGTTTTCGATTCTTTTTCGATACCGGTTTCTACCAGCTCAATTGTTTTTTCAACGTGTTCTAATTCAGATTGTTGTTCGCTCATAATTTTGTTTTTTGGTGTGTTTGGAGTATCACAATACATGTGCCAAAAACCATATGAAAACAAAAATTTAGTTTATAAATATCCTTTTATTTTAATTTAAGTCAAATAACTTACATGTATAAAAAACCTCGATACAAGTATGTCATCCGTCAGTTACTTCATATTTTTGCTTAAAAAAGAAAGCCCCAATCAGAAAACTCTCATTCCCGATTGCGGCTTTCAACTAAATCATAGTGATATTTTAGTTGATTTGAACTATTTTACCAAATAAATTCACAAGGCTGTGGTCTTTCGGCAATCACTTTTAATGATTTGGTGACGTACAATCTCAGGAAGAATCCCGGTTCGATATTGTACACAAGTTTACCTTTTATCAGAACTGCCATGGGATAGTTCTTCTGATCAAAATTATAAATAACGATCTGCTGTTTCGGATGAATTTCCTTGAAATTAACCGTCATTTTAACCTGTTCCCCAATAACATGGATCAGCCTGTTTCTATCGGATACATCAAGGTAACTGGAAGACCCGACTTCATATTGGTGGGGATCCAGCCGAATGGCATATTCTGATTCGTCATTGATGATTTCATTTTTCAGACGCGCGGTGCCATTGTACGGTTAAGAACATCTGACCTTTTATCTGCAATATTCCCGGCTTATATGTTCATCATTATTTTTTAAGTCTTATCACATTTAATTTATATGAGGGTTTCAAATTTCATCTTTCTTTCGTTATCTTAAAAGTTTTTCGACTCCCTCATTCTGTAGTTGCAGCAGACTGTCTTTTAATACATTAAGATGACATTGTTTGATGGTTACAGAGTTCAAAATTCATTTTTTTTAATTCCTGTGAAAGTTTTTAGCCCCCTGGATTCTGTAGTTGCAGCAGACCTGGAGTTGTAGAAATAATATCGGGCTGATTGATACGAATCAAGTGTCTTATGGCTTAAACTGATGGAGACGCATCAAAGCAGGATTTATTGAATAATTTTTCAGACATCCGATGTTTAATTCAACTTTTCCGGAAATCCTTTAAACTGCATGGTCTTTATATTTCGGACAGGAAAGCCGCCGGGAATCTGAGACCGCATAAATAATTCTGGAATCTTCTATTAATTGCCTTAACTTTTTAATTTGGAAAGCATTTTATTAAACCCCGGCTAAAATATAATATTGTATGCATTTTAAGATAAAAAAAACCTAACTTTATTGCACTGAAATTTTGCTCTTTTAACCAAAAAATTGACTGTAACCAGCAGAAGATATGACCAATTTCCCTGATAAATATACCTCTGAAAAGCAGAAGGCGGCCGAAACGGAAACCCGCCTTAAAGCCCTGATCGAAGCAACTTCGGATGTGGTATATTCGTTGAGCCCCGACTGGAGCGAGATGCGTGAGCTCGACGGCAGAGGATTTCTGAAAGATGCAGATGCTCCCACCACCAACTGGAGAACGGATAATGTGTATCCGGATGATCTCGATCTGGTAAATGCAACCATCGAAGAGTGCATCCGTGAAAAGAAAATTTTCCAGCTGGAGCACCGGGTCGTGCGCGCAGACGGCAGACCGGGATGGACTTTCTCCAAAGCAATTCCCATTCTGGATGAACAGGGCAATATTACTGAATGGTTTGGAACAGCAAAGGATATTACCCAGCGCAAAGAGGCTGAAGAAGAACTCTCTGAAGCCAGAGCAAAATCCGACCAGCAGAAAAGACTGTATGAAACCATTGCTTCTTCAACACCGGATCTGCTCTATGTCTTCGATCTCGATTACCGGTTTACTTATGCTAACCGGGCCCTGCTGGATATGTGGGGCAAAACCTGGGAGGAATCGATCGGGAAAGGACTGCTGGAAATCGGCTATGAGCCCTGGCATGCCGAAATGCATGAACGGGAAATCGATGAAATCATAAAAACGAAGCTTCCGGTACGGGGAGATGTATCTTTTCCCCACGCCACTTTGGGAACCCGTGTTTACGATTATATTTTTACCCCGGTTATTAATGAGTCCGGAGAGGTAGAAGCCATTGCCGGGGCGACCCGGGATGTCACGGAGCGTAAAAAATGGGAAGAAAGCCTGAAGGAGCTTAACAAAGAACTTGCCGGCACCAACCGGGAACTTGCCGCTACGCTTGAGGAAGTAGCCAAAGTAAATGATGAGCTGATTAAAGCCAATGAAAAAATCGAGGAAGGGCAGATCGCTTTCCGTCTGGCAGTGGATGCTGCAAATTTCGGCACCTGGTTTATTCATTCCGAAACCCGCGAATTTATTACGGACGCCCGTTCAAAAGAATTGTTCGGGTGCTATGAAGATGAGCCCTTATCTCTTGAACAGTCCCTGGCACAGATTACCGACGAATACCGGCCGTACATTACGGAGAAACTGGAAAACGCCATTTACAACAACGGCGATTATGATGTTACCTATCCGGTGATCGGGTTCCATGATCAGCGTCTCCGCTGGCTTCGGGCAATAGGCAACCTGAAGGCAGATTCATCGGGTACGTTTTCAGCCTTTACCGGTGTGGTGATGGATATCACGGATCAGCATCTGGCCAGTGCCGATATCAGGCGTGCAGAAGAAAACATGAGAATGGCAGTCGATGCAGCCGGCTTAGGAACATTTCAGATCGGAGTCGAAGAAAGGGTTTTTACGTATTCGCCGAAGCTTAAAGAATTTTTCGGATTTTACCCGGATGAGTTCATGTCTTATGAGGCTGCCGTCAGCCAGGTTCATCCGGATTTCCGGGAACTTCTCATGGCCAATGTAGAAAAAGCATTTTCCGAAAAGGCCCGCTTTGATATGGAATACCCCATCATTGGTTACCATGATGAAAAGTTACGCTGGGTACGTGCCATCGGTGAAATTCAACAGAAGGAAGGCAAAGAATATTTTACCGGTGTGATTCATGAAATTACGGAAAAAAAACTGGATGAAATCCGTAAGAACGACTTTATCGGTATCGTAAGCCATGAGCTGAAAACCCCGCTTACTTCCATCAAAACATATATCCAGCTGATGCAGGCTAAATTTTCAAGAACCGAAGACGATGCTCTCTCTAAAATATTGGAAAAGACCGATCTCCAGATCAATAAAATGACGACAATGGTCAATGGGTTTCTGGACATTTCAAGGCTTGAATCTGGAAAAATACACATCAACAGGCAGCTGTTTGATCTTTCGGATCTGCTGAAAGTCGCCGAAGAAGAAACAAAAGCAACCGTCGACAGCCATATCACGGTTTTTGCCCCGATCACCTCCGTACAGGTAAATGCCGATCGGGATAAGATCGAACAGGTGATTCATAACCTGATCAGCAATGCTGTAAAATATTCCCCTGCCGGCACCACCATCCGTATCAGCTGTACTTCAGACGATAAATTCGCTTACGTAAGTGTAAAAGACCAGGGCAAGGGAATCAAACCTGAAGATATCGCCCATATTTTTGACCGTTATTACAGGGTGGAGGGAGAAGAAATGAAGTCGATTTCCGGGTTTGGGATCGGGTTGTATCTCTGCGCGGAGATCATCAACCATCATTACGGCTCCGTTTCGGTACAAAGCGAAGTCGGTTCCGGTTCTGATTTTATTTTCTCGCTTCCGCTGAACATTGATTAATCATCGAGAAAAAAAATTAAAGAGTACAGGATCTCTTAAATGATAAAATTTACCTTGTCAATCCAGACAATTACAGCATACCACAATCATATCTTACTATAAAAACTACAGGAATTTTCAAAAATTATTTTGTAGAAATATTTCTACAAAAATGACGTTTTATTTCTACGTACCTCATTTTTACAACAGGACCTTTATCTGTACTTTTGCATTGTACTTATAAGACGATGTAACAGTATAGAACAAGTATCTGTATGACACCGTTAAAAAATGAAGCCGGGGTTACAATTTCATCGTAAGAAAAGAAAACTTTGTCATTTCATAATTCCGGAATACGAAAATTGAAATTCAGCACATTCGTTAAACGTTTATCCACTTCTGCCCTGTGGCTGATGTTTGCAGATGATCTCATCAGGCTTCATTGATAAGTATCGAAAACACAATGTAGATATATATATAACCCGATGTATTGTTATAAGAGTTCATCACATCAGGTAAGCTGTTAAAGTTACAGAAGCGGGATTGTGATTTCAGCGATCAGCCTTCTGTAACTTTTGTATTTTGAACCTGATCCGGTTAAGATATTTCATTTGCATTTAATAAAAACTTTCTGTCAGCTTTCCTGAAAATGTAAGCGAAGTATTGATCGGATAATAAATTAATGTATTATTGCAATAAAATTTTACCTTGTCCCACAGGCTGTTGCTTTTTCTCTTTATGCTGATCTGTCTGCCTTTCCGCAGTCAGGAATACAGTCTTTCCCATTACAATACCGATAACGGCCTGCCCCAAAACAGCGTAAAAGATCTCATCAAAGATAAGTACGGATTTATCTGGCTGACAACGGAAAACGGCGTGGTACGCTATGACGGATCTTCATTTCTGGCTTTTAAGGATTTTCCGATCAACAATCAGCGGTTTGCTTTTTTCTACGGAAATATACAGAACGACAGTATATTTACCAATGCAGGCTACCAAACCATCGTGCTTAACAAAAGAAGCGCAAAAGTCTTTAAACCCCGCCGTTCCGGCATCCGGTATCAGGATAACCGCAGTCATGGACAGTCTACCGTAAATTACAACAACCATCCGAACCAGGGGGGAGCCTATTATCTTACGCTGAAAGAAGGGCGTTATTTCATTACCTATTCCTGCATTACTTATGAACAGCCGGCTTCTTTAAAGCGTACTTCGCTACAGCTGAATACGGTATTCAAAAGAAGGAATACGGTCTTTACGCTGGATAACAGGTTGTATTATATTAATTATGCCACAAGAAAAGTCTGCCGGATAAAAAACGGAAGAATCGCAGCGGCCTATGACATTCCTTTTCTAACGGATAGCAACAATATTATTTTATGGAGCCAGATCAACAATTCTGTATTTATTGTTAAAGACAAAAAGATCTACAGCCTTTCCCATAGAAAAGAAAATTTCAGGATCAATAAGCTTGCTGACTTAGATGATATCGATACGGAGCATTTAACCTGTGCTTATTATGATAAAACCTATGATAAACTCTTTCTGGGAAGCAGTATTGAGGGGCTGACGGTGATCAGGTTCCATCAGTTTTTCTCAACCAAAGATACAGACAATACGGTATTCTATTCTACCCTCCCATACGACAATACCAGCGTCATAACGCCTAAAGGACAGATATACAACCGAAACGGCATGCTGGGCAACAAAGCGTTTGATACGGACAGCCAGTATTTCATGAGCTACGACCCTGACAAAAATATCATTGTTCAGGATTCAGGGAAGCTGTATGCCTATCTGAAATCCTCTTCTTTTTCAACACGGAAATTAATTGTCAAGACCCAAAATTCCTTTGTGGATTTTCTGTACGATGATAAACGCTATTATGCGGTTACCCGGCCGCTGGCCAGGCAATACAACAGAGGAAACGTCCTTATCTATAAAGACCGGTCATTTGGCCGTATCAAAAAGAACATTCCGCTGGATTACGAGCCGACCCGGCTTTTAAAGGCCAACGGTTTTCTCTGGGTCGGGACCATCCACGGGCTTGTCAGGATTTCTTTAAAAACCTATGAGAAAAAGTATATCGGCCCCGGTAAAGATGTTTACATCCGGGACATCATGATGAGCAAAGACGGCCATCTGTGGATCACGACATTTGGAAAAGGATTTTATCTGCTTAAAAACGATACCCTTATCCGGATGCCTTTGGATGCTGATAAAAATTTGCTGTCAGCCCACACCCTGTTGGAAGACCAAAAGCATTTTTTTTGGATCCCGACCAACAACGGCCTGTATAAAATACGGGAGCAGAATCTTCTGGAAGCTGCATTCAGTAAAAAAAACGAAGTACATTATTACCGCTATACTAAAAATGCAGGCTTCAATACCAATGAATTCAATGGCGGCAGCAACATTTGCGGCAATGTTTTAAACAACGGAGATTTTGTGCTGCCCTCTCTAAAAGGGCTGGTCTTCTTTAATCCGATGAAGACAAAAAGCCGCTATCCGGAAGATTTCTATGTGGAAAGAGCTTTGCTCGACGGAAAAGAGATCTGGTTCTCCGAAAATCTGACTATTGATCAGGAGGTACAGAAAATAGATATTTTCATCGATGTCCCTTATTTTTCCAACCGGAACAATATGGTAATCCGGCTGAACCGTGGCCCGGACAAAAAATGGGAAAACATCGAACAGGGTACGAAGATTTCCCTTCTTAATCCTTCGTACGGCGATTATACCTATACCATTAAAATGCTGACATCGGACAACGAAACCTATATTTATAAAAAGATCCGTATCCGGGTTACCCCTTATTTTTATCAGACGGTCTGGTTTAAGGTAGCAGGACTTTTGCTGATGACGATTCTTATCATTCTCATCATTAAGATCCGGACAAGAATTTTAAAGAATAAAAACCTGCTGTTGGAAGAAATTATTGAAGCACGAACGAAAAAACTTTCTGCTGCCGTAGAAAACCTTGAAAAAACAAAAAGCCAGCTGAATAACGAAATCGAACAACAGAAAAAACTGATCGGCACCATTACCCATGACATTACGACACCCATTAAATTTATTGCATTTGCGGCTCAGGATATTCTGGAAAACGACTCTTATGATGATGAAAAAATCCGCCGCATTCTGACTTCTATTTCAAAATCTTCCGGCCAGCTGTATAACTTCACCCTGGCCCTGAAAGAATATGCAGACATTTACAACCACCACCGCAGCGGCCAGAAGGAAAGTTACCGGCTTTTTGATCTTATTGAGGAAAAAAAAGAACTGTTTGACCCGATTGCAGGCAACAGCAATACCGTAATCACAAACAGCATAGACCCGGATATTTATCTGAACGTCAATAAAAACACCTTATCCGTTATCATCCATAACCTGCTGGATAACGCCGTGAAATTTACCAAAAACGGTCGGATTGACGTTGAATCCGAAATCAGAGACAATTCTGTGATTATTGTGATTAAAGACAACGGAACCGGCATGAGTCCGTCGCAGATCGAGTATTACACTTCCCTTCATAAGAATATTGACGACGAAAAACTCCTGCTTCAGAAATACGGCATGGGGCTGCATCTTGTTTTGCAGCTTATTCATATATTGGACGGAAAGATCGAACTGGAGAACAATACCCCTTCCGGAATTGTTTTCAGAATAATAATAAAAAGTACAGCCGATGACTAAGAGAATTCTAATTGCTGATGATCATGACATAGTTTTAACCGGTACCAGCATGATCCTGGAATCAAAGATCCGTGATATTACAATCGATACCGCAGAAAACTATCTTGAGGTGCTGGAAAAAATGGAGTACCAGCCCTTTGATCTTATTATTCTGGACATCAATATGCCGGAAAGCAAAAACAAGAAAATGATTTCGGAGATAAAAGCGATCTGCGCGGATACCAGAATTTTAGTCTTTTCCGTTCACGATGAAGCCACCGCGCTGCAATACATTCAGGAGGGAGCAGACGGATATCTGAATAAGCTCAGCAAAGTGGAGGAAATTGCAGAAGCCGTGAAGAGAATTCTGGAGGAGGGCCACTACTATCCGGTAACCATTACCCAGTATCTCCTGAAGACATCAAACGGACTGCAGCCGATAAATCCTCTGGAAAAATTATCGGACCGGGAACGTCAGATCCTTCAGCTCATGGCCCGGGGCGAGGGCAATCTGGAAATTTCCAATATCCTTAACATCCAGATGCCGACCATCAGCACCTACAAAAAAAGGATTTATAAAAAACTGGGCACCGGCAACATTGCAGACCTTATCAAAATATATGAGAATTTCTCCGGTGAAAAAATTTAAAGAGGAATAAATCTTTGAATATGTTGAAATTCAGCATCTGCTGAAATTATAAAAACAAAGTTTATTTTAGTCAGAAGATGAAGGGAAATAGAGAACAGTTTCCTAACACAAAATATAGGCACAGCCTCAGAAATCCCGTCAAAATAGAAAAAATGATAAGCAGTTTGCATGAATGGTTTTTTATTTAACCTGAACTTTAGATAGAAGCCTGATTAAATTGCTGGGAAGTCGGATGCTGGAAATTTTAAGTTGTAAGGGCTCAAAATTTTCCAAAATAACTTTTTAACTTACACAGTTAGTGAAACTCTACCACTTTTGATCGTAATTATAAAGAGATAAAACATGATATTATTTGATTATCAAAATGAGCTAGAAAGAATTAAAAATGATCCTGATTTGGAGTATTTTATAAAAAAAACTTTTTATATGTAAACAGTCTTTTAATTTTGTATTGTAAAAGGTTATTGAAGTCAGGGCTTCAGATACATTACAAAAGAATAATTATTTCTACCTCATATATAGCATCGTCATTGATGATCTTTATTTGTGCTTTATCATGATAAATATTTTCAAGCCTCTCTTTTATACTTGCTATGCTAATTCCTGAAATAGAATCTTTTGAAGCAGAGATATTTTTAATTTTGTTTTTTATATGGAAGTATAACTTATTATTTTTTGCTTTAATATCAATATACAAAAAAGAATCGTTTTCTTTTAATTCACCATGTTTAAAAGCATTTTCGACGAACGGTATAAAAATAATGGGAGGAATTTTGTAGTCAAGATCAATGTTTATATTGAGTAAAACATTTTCCGGTTTTTTTAATCTTAATTTTTCTAACTCTACAAAACTCTTAATATATTCTACTTCGTCATTAAGTGGAATAAATGAATTCGTCATTTCCTTTGACGTAAAACGAAATAATGTAGAAAGATTTTGAACAGCAGTTAATGCTTTATCCTGATCCATTAAAATCAGAGAATAAATATTATTTAGAGCATTATATATAAAATGTGGATTTTGATGGAAAATTATCAAATCATTTTTATTGCTCAAAGTAGTTTTCTTTATCATAGCTGTTAATTTAGTAAATTTAAATATTATCTGTCACTGGTTATGAATTAAATTGTTTATGATATGATTCATCCCTATAAAACTTGAGTAGAATGTTATATATAACCATTTCATGTGCCCTAGGATTTAAATCGATAATTCGGTTGATATGCATGTGAACAAGACTGGAAATCAAGTCAATATTTTTTGTATTTAACTTTTCAACAATAACTTTCATATTATCATATGCTTGATGTACTATTTTTTCATTTAGTAAAGTTTGCAATTCATAGTTCATAAGATTTTTGAGATTTTGAAAATTACTTCTATATTTTTTATCAATTTGTTTTTTTAGTTTTTTATCAACAATAAACTCTTTATTAAATTGAAGTGAAAGTCCTTCTAATAATAGTATTTTTTCTTCCCAGTTCAAATCAAATATCTCTAATATTTTTTCAATTGAGTAACAAACATATAACCAGTAAGGGCATTCTAAATTATTTTTGAATTGTTTTAGGATAGAAATAGCCATAAGGGTATCGTAGTAAAAAAAATTTTCGATAGCATCAATTGTGTCAACACCGTACCTTTCAAGTTCTCTATTGTAAGTTCCTAGCTGAATATCCCAAATTGATTTATTGTTAAATTCATTTGATAATATTTCATTAATCGTACTTATGGTGTTAGATATACTCTTTTCCGCTGATTTTAATCTTAATCTAAATCTGATATGAAATTCAGGATCATTGTATCTAATGAAAAACCATTTTTCAATAAGTCCTTTTTCTATCAAATATTCCCCTACTTTAGATAAATAATTTATTATCAGATAATTGGCAGTTTTTACTCCCGTATATATTTTGTAATATATCCACGAATCACCTGGAATGAATTTTCTTTGTACATTTATACTTTCAGGGTTACGCTTAGGTAGTAAACTGGCATTCGCTTTATAGACTTCATTTTTTACAGATAAAATAATTTCATTAACATAGTTTTCTTCTTTTACATCATAAATAAACTCTTGAATTTTAATATGTTTCATCTTTTTTAGTTCATTTAATACTACTGAAAGTAATATTGGATTCTTATAGTCGATGAGAAGTTTGTGATCTCCATTTACGATACAAAAATATTGAGGAATTTTTTCTGATTTTATATAATCTTGTAAAGAATTTTCAGTTATGCTTTCAAGGTCTTCAAGTGATATCTTCCAAGTTGCTAATGATAAGATAATGTTTTCACCATAAGTAATTCTAGGAAATTTTTGAAATGCATTTTCATTGACAGAACCAAAGTTGATATGCAAAGCATTTGTATAGTCTTGATGCTGAATATCGGATAAAAACTGATATATAGGAAGAGAATTATAATTATAGTTGTGAGCTGTAGAATTGTAGATTTTTATCTCTTTATTAAATTTTTTACTAAATAATTTTATTTTGTTATGACGAAGACATATATAAATATCATCTAATGAAATCTGTTCTACTTTCTCTGATCCTAGAGTTAAAAATGCGATTTCACTGTTTCTTGAAACGCTTCTTGCTAAAATATTTCCAGTTCTATCATCTTGAACATGTAGTAACTCACAATGTATAATAGAATCTGATTCATTCATTTCATGACTTACGATTTCGTCAATAAATCCTGCAGTTTTGCTATCTAGAGAAGAGAATCGCCCTAGAAGATTTGTAGCACTACCTGTACTTATGGTTTCTAATAGAATCTTATCATTCAATTTACTATACAAAGCAGAAAACGTTTGGGGTAAACTAATGTATTGGGGCAGATCTAAAGAATTTAGATCATCATCTGTAAGATTAACTGTAAAATTCTCTTTGTTGTATGCTTTTAATAGTCTTTTATTCCAAAATAAATGTAATGTCTCGTTGTAATTTATTGTTTTATTAAAATCTTTTTTTGTAGCGAAATCCAATCCATCTAGTAGATCAGATATGATGAAAGACTTATTTTGTTTATATCCAATTCCCAACTCATTATCTAATACCAAATTTAAAGGTACGGTCTCTTCTTCATATCTTTTGTAAAAATTATCTTTAAATTGACTGAGATCACTTTTTCGGGTGGAATTGTTTGAAAGATCTGTAAGATGAGATAAAATGTTAATTGATTTTGTGATTTTAGTTTTGTCTTTCAAATCAATAGAAATAGGAGGATAGGATCGTTTTAAATTTGAGTTAACAATATATTTTTTATCCAGCTCTTCTTCCAGTATTTGTTGTACTTCAAGGTATATTTGATTATATTTTTCTAAATTTTCTTCAAAGACGGTTTCATCAATTTCTTTTAAAAGTTTCGAAATATTTTTAAGGACGTTAAAATTAGTAACAGCAGGACTTTGTAATGAAAAAGTTCTAATATGTTTATCTAAAAATTTAATTACCTGATCCAAAGGATGAGGTTCATTAATCGAAATGTCAAAATTGCTGACTATTATTTGAGAATCGATGAGCTCATCAATGTATTGAGAAATATCATCTCTTGTGACATCCTCAATAGTATTCATAAAAAAATTAGACAGTTCCTCTTTGGTGATCTCATTATTTGATGTAAGAAAACTAAATAGAAGCTGTATTACTTCATCACCTTCAATTTTTGAAATAACATGTTCTCTCTTTTCGGAAAATTTTACTTCAATATATCGGTAATCATTTCCTACTTTATAAATTGTCGAATTAAGTCTGAACTTTACAACATTTCTTATTTCAGAAAAAGAATTAAGTTTTCGTACAATTTTATAGAGTATTGAAAGATCTAATGATGAAAATCTTTCATAATTGTTTTGCCTTATTTTTGGGGATGAATTAAACTGAGTCAAAGAGTAAGCTGAAAATAAACCAAAAGGAGTTGGTCGAGAGGTTGCTCTGATGTAGTATTTTAGAACCGATACACCTATTTTTTTTAAATCAGATTTAGAAATAGTGAATTCAATGGATTTTTTCCATTGATAATATAAATCTGGAGAGCCTATATAAAGAGCATCTTTAAACTCATTATTACGCCATAAATTTTCCACAAAATTTTGTAGCTCATTTTCGCTTTTGGGGATCTCAAGAAATTTTTCTAATGAATATAATGGAGTTCTTACAAATACTGTATTAAGAAAAGAAATTTTCATGTAGTTGCTTTTTAGTAATACTTAATATTCTTTAAAGAAGAAATTGAAACATTTTATTATCATACATTTTGTTGAGTACAAGCAATGAGCCTAGCTTTCCACCTCTTAGCCATGGGAGATCGGCGGTTGTGAAATCATTTTTAATCTCATTTTCAAGATATTCTTTTGTTACATTATGCCAAAATTTTGAGGCTTCAAAATACATGTCGTTAGAAGTTATTTCAAACATTTTATCATATACAAATACTAACCCTGAACTGCCATGACAGAAATAATGACTTTCTACACCTGTTGTTTCAAAAATTTGTCGTTTGGTGGTTTCTTTACCTATTGTATAAGAAAGATTTAACAGATTCTCGTTTTCTAATAACATCCCTGTTTTAAGCAGATAATAGGCCAATGTAAGATCACTATTACACCAACAAAGTCTATTGTTTTGATGTTTTTCAATACTACCATTATTTTCGTAGATGCTGTAATATTTGTAAACATGGATGTCATTTATAGTGTAATCCGTCTCCAGTTCTTTTACAAAATTATTGATTAAATCTCTTAATAACTCTGTTACAGGATGATTAAGGTTTATTTCATATTTTTCATGGTAATCGAGTAGAGATTTAAGAATACCCAGCTGCCCATGTTTTATCCCTAAATTAAATCCGTGGGTATAGACACTATTTGATTTTGTATAGAATAATTTTCCTGTTTTTGTTTGTACATTCAGCAGATTTTGTATGATTTCATCACTTAATTTTTTATCTCTATTTGACTTTAAAAAGTAAGTTAAGTTTCCAATAGGTCCTCCTAAAAAATCAAAATACTCTTGGTTAATTTGGCTGATTGAGTTTTGTAATATAACTGTATCGAGATCATTAATTTGATTTTCAAAATATATAGCATCTATCAAATCCCGATTAATGAGCTCCTGTAATGTAAAGCATAACCCAGATGTGCCATACATTAAGGTGGAATTATTTAAAATACTGGTTTCATTACTCTCTTCAATATTAGATAAAATAATTTCTAAAATATCCGAGATTTTGTCTAAATATTTTGAATCGTTAGTTTTATCATAAAATGCTAACAGATAATTTATAACTCCCAGCTTACCTCTAAAAAGATCATCCAAAACTAAATTTTTATAATCAAAATCTAGTATTTTTTTATTGTAAAAGGAAGTAATTTGGTCTATAGTCATATGTTATATTTTAAAAATTGTAGATAGTCTTTTGTATTTTCGTTAAGAATACTGCTGATCAAAGAAATACCAATCCCTGCGATTCCATGAGCAAAACTTAATTGTGTATCTATTTCCATATTTGATTTAAAATATACTGTAAAGCCTGCCCATTTATTAGAAAAATGACTAAATTCTTTGGTTTTATTATTCCAAAAAGTATAACCTTCTTTAAATTCTTCGAGATTATATTTATGGTAAATATATGAGTATATTGAAGTCAGACCGCATGAACCATAAATTAAACTTGCTTCTTTGATATTATTTTCAAACATCCTACTTTTTTTTATAACGTTAGAAAGTATACCCAGACCTTCATTAATAAGAGTTTTATCATGTAAGGCTTCACCTCCCTTTAACAAAGTATATCCTATACTTATGTCACCGTAGCTTAAATTGCTATATTCAAGAAAATTATTTTCGAAAGCAAAAAAAGGAAATAAGGTCTTATTAGTATTATCTTTCTTTTGATTAATAATGAAACTAAAACCTGATATAATTAAAGAGCTGCATCGATCTTTTTCTATATCACAATTATATAGTTCAACTAAAAATGAGATGATCCCACAGGTTCCATGATTAAGGTTTAATTCAATTTTGCCATGTTTTCTGAAATCTGAAAGCCAGTATGTTTCGTTTTTTATTGTAACTGCCTTCTCTTCAATTAATGACAAAATAGATAGTAGCGTGGAACTTCTTTGAGTTTTCAGCTTTCTTTTAATGAAATAAAAACCACCCAATAAAGCTCCTGAAAGATTATGTAAATTCTTAGCCTTAATTTCTTCTTTTGTGAATTCTAATATAATTTCATCCAAGGTTTCAAAAAAATCTTGCTCGATTTCAACAATTTCATTATCAGATAAAAAAACTGAATATAGTCCTAACTCTACAATATCCGCTTTATAGTTCGCTGAACTGTATGACTCACTTAATCGATCAATTGCTTCTTCAAAAAGTTCAGCACAAATAGATAAAAAATTTTCTTCTTGTGTTAACTTAAACATGTAATAATAGAAAAAAGATATTCCTAATATTCCGTTGCTTATTCCAATACTTTTGGGTCGGGTTTTATTAGAGTGTAGAATATTTTCAATTTCTTTAATCTTTAATTTCTCAAAATTCATGAATTGGTATATATAATACTTAAACAAAAAAGAGGAGATTATAATGTCTCCTCTTTGCTTTTAAACTCTTTTCGGTTACTATTCTAAACCAGTACCTTGACACAAATGGCAAGAAGCATGTTGGCAAGTACTTGTATCAGCTAACTTACCACCTTGAATTTGTGCTAACTGGTTGTTTTGCAATTTACTGATTGTTTCTTTGTTAACTTTCAGAGTTTTCTTTAATTTTAATTTTTTCATAGTAAATGGATTTAATTTATGTCTTGTAAATATAAGTATTTATTTAGCATAATTCTTTTTTTGTTGAAATAAATTTTCACAGTTGTGATATCTCTCAAATGAAATTTATCCCAATAACTTCTATCGAGTTTCACTATAAAAGCATATTTTACTAAGATTGCTGATACATATCTAAAGATGCTCTCATATACAGGATGGGATGAAATTATCCTTCCTCCGACCAGCAGCAAAACAGCGATAAGAACATTGAGGAACAAAAAGATGCCGCTGACACCGATATTTCCGGTCAGCTCTTCTACCCGCTTACCTTTCCCATCACCACTGGCGCGGGAACGATCTCTGTATTGTTTACACTGAGCGCTCACAGTGCAGATAAAAACTGGGAAAATTACCTGATCAATACTTCCGCGATTCTGCTGGCCATTTTGCTGATGTGTGCTCTGGTCTTTTTCTTTTACAGCCACACCAAAAAAATCATAGAAAAGCTGGGCGCTAACGGGCAGAATATCGCCAACAGGATTTTTGCTTTCCTGATTTTCTGCGTTGGGCTTGAGATCGCCGTTACAGGAGCGAAGATTATTTTCCATTAATGTCACTCTTGCGTTAGTCTATTTATTGTGATACGAATCAGAGTTTCAATTAATTTTCAATTGTTTATCAAAAAAAAGATTAAAGTATTAGAACTTCAATCAGAGTTTCTATTGACGGTAACAAACAATTTCATTTGATAATTCATACCTGTAAAAGTAATATTGACAAAAATAACTTCAGGCATCCAGCCTCCCTCTTCCCACCTTTTAACTGGATTTCTGTTCAGAATCCATTTAAGCCCTGTTTTGTACTGAATAGGTGTATAAATGTATTCATAATAGTCTGTGATCCGGATTGGCAGCAAACTTGTATCTCTACCACAGGCAGACCGGAATGTTCAGCATTACACATCTGTTCGTGCTGAATAAGACTGATTTATGCATTTTATTTAAAAACATCAAAAACAATACATACAATGAAAGTACTATTTGTCGTTACCTCACATGATGAACTTGGAAATACAGGCAAAAAAACAGGATTCTGGGTTGAAGAATTTGCAGCTCCTTATTACGCCCTGAAAGATGCGGGATTCGATATCGTAGTAGCTACCCCGAAAGGCGGACAGGCTCCGATAGATCCGAAGAGTGAAGATCCTGATGCGCAAACTCCGGCCACGGAACGGTATTACCAGGATAAAGAAGTACAGCAGATTATTGCCGATACGCAGAAATTAAGTGAGCAGAAGGCGGAAGATTTTGATGCGGTATTTTATCCGGGAGGACACGGGCCTCTGTGGGATCTCGCCAATGATGAAGATTCCCAGAGACTGATCCTGGATTTCTACAACAGCAAAAAACCCGTTGCAGCCGTATGCCACGCGCCGGGCGTTTTTAAAAACATTAAACTGGAAAACGGAGAACCACTGGTAAAAGGCAAAAAAGTAACCGGCTTTTCCAATACGGAAGAAGAAGCGGTTCAGCTTACCGATGTGGTTCCTTTCCTGGTGGAAGATGAACTGAAAAATGCGGGTGGTGAATATTCCAAAACAGACGACTGGGGCATACACGTTGTTCAGGACGGCCTGTTGATTACCGGACAAAACCCAGCTTCATCCGAAAGTGCAGCCGAAAAACTGATGGCCGCTTTAAAGAAATAAAACAATCTGAGATTGTCCGACTATCTATTTCCATCATTCCGATAAAGCTCTTTTTGCCGTCGGAATGATGGAATTTCTTTGGATATTTCTCTGCTAATTCTGTTCGGATTAACTTTTTGTCATTCTTAAAAATCAATAGTAAGAACTGAGTATTAAACTCGAAAAATATACGCACACAATCTGGCAGATGCAGCAGATTTTTTTATTAATATCTGCGTAATCACCGTAATCTGCGAGAGATTATACCTCATGCTAAAATCATAGATATAACATTATCAGCACTATATAAATTTTAGTCAATATCATTCACGCTTCGGATCATCCAGACGGTACAGGAACCGTGTCCGGAATTCCCCAACGGCTTTTCCAGCAACCGGAATCCTGAATTTTCGTACATTTTCACGGCTTTTGAAAACTCCGGGAGGCTTTCCAGGTATATATTTTCATACCCCATTTCTCCGGCACTGGCAATGCTCTGTTTCATCAGGCTTTTTCCCAGACCGACTCCTCTTGCCGAAGGGCGAAGGTAAAACTTCACGAGTTCCGCACATCCTTCCGGCAAACCTTCCGTAGGATAAATTCCGCAGCATCCGGAAATAATGCCGTCAACTTCCCCCACCCAAAGCACGGAATTTTCTTTTCGAAATAAAGAATAGAGATCGGAGGTCGTAGGATCGGAATAGACCGTTCCTTCCTTCGGGGCATCAAATTCAATAAATGTATCCCTGATCAGCTTTGCCAGGGCTTCATTGTCTGACTGTTCAATTTTTCTGATGAGTGTCTTCTTCATAATATCTTTATGGATTCAAAATTAACGTAATCATTTTTGCTGCACAAAAAATCCTACAGAAACTTCTGCGGCAGTGGTACAAAAAGAATTGTTTTAAGGGCAAAGTAAAATAGGCAACTTACAAGTACACAACAAATAAACAATCTTCGTGAAAACATTTAACTGATATCTTTAATTGAAACAATTTCATCATTTTCAAAAATGAATTCTGAAATTCCTTTTAAATTCAGCGTCTCGCCTTTTTTCATTCCGTTGGGAAGATCCATGGCTGGAACTCCTGTATAATCAATTTCTGCGGTTGCCATATTATTGATAAAACTTAATTTTTCAATACGTTGACATCTCTCTGAAAAATAAGCCGTTGCCGCCTCCGCCTGCTTTTTAAAGTTTTCGATTCCTTCAATCCTCATGTCAACATTTCCGCCGGATCTATTTTCAAATACAATCCCCATGTTTAAATGCCGGCACATTCCGTTAACATCGAAACGATTGTATGCACTGATGTAATCTGCGATCATGATAATGTAACGCTCGTTGTTCTCCATTGAAATAAAATTTAAATATTACGAAAAATTCAGCCTAAAAAAGCGGTATTATACTCCATTCTTCATCCGGTACTTCCGTTTCAAATGGTAATACCGGAACAGGACTTTATCGTACCACAAGGCAAACAGCAGGATGAGCACCGGAAGGAAAAGGGTCTGTAAAGAAAAATACCGGTAAAGCCAACCGCCCGTGATGCCTCCCAAAAAGAATCCGCTGATGATCATCAGCTTTAAAAATATACTTCTAAGAAGGACGACTTTCTGCGGTTTGCCGTTGGTCAGCAATTGGGAAAGTTCGATCCCTAAATCCGTAAAAAGGCCCGTAAGATGGGTTGTTCTGACCACCGACATGGAAACCCTGGTCACCAGGGCATTCTGCAAGCCCATCGCAAATAGCAGCAAAGCGGAAATCAATTTTGAATACAACGGATTGAACCGGATGTCATGTAAAGAAGAAAGCCCGACCATCAAAAGAATCGCTATTTCAATGGAAACCGGGATCATATAGGAAGTATGGGCATGTCGTCCGGAGGCGAGTTCCATCACCAGTCCGGACACGAAAGCCCCCAGTAAAAAAGCGAGAATGTAAAAAAGAAAAGTAAAAGCCGAAGCATAGTTTTCCAGGAAAAACTGTTCCGAAAAATAGGCAAAATGCCCGGTCACATTGGTGGTAAGCGTGTGTACGGAAAATACCCCGATGCTGTTGACCATTCCGGCAACGCATGACAGCAGCGAAGCCAGCTTTAAATTATGCCGATAAGTTCTTCCTTTTCCTTTGTGCCTGAACATCAGATTGCTTTATGCAAAAATACGAAATATGTGGGATATCCACTGTAATGTACCAGAAGAGGAATCACTTCTAAAGGCTGGATGATGAGTGATGAATGATAAGTGATGAGTGATTATGTTCTTTGTTAAGGGATAAGAATATATGGAAATATCAGTAGGAATGGGAAATCGATTTGAATATAAAAAATGCCTAACCGGAAGGCCAGACATTTATAATATGATTTTATTTTTTACTTCATATGAAATGAATCACTTCACATTTAATACTGAATCAATGTTTCCAGATCCGAGCTTTTATCTTCTTTATAAAAATGCCCGTGAAATTCGTTAAGCTTTTTCAAAAGGTTAAGCAATGCTGTTTTTTCCCCGTCATCAAGCTGCCCGGATAAAAATTTCGAGGTGATATTGACCTTGTTTACGGATTGATGGAACATTTTTTCTCCTTTTTGGGTAAGGTTCAGCCGCTTGCTTCTTTTATCTTTTTCATCATTTTTTTCCGCCACCATTCCGGATTCCAGCAGGCGTTTGATGATCTGGGTCCCGGTCTGTTTTTCATGGCCGTTCCGCTCGATCAGCTGCATCTTGGTAAGATCCGGCTCGTCTTTCAGCCGGTACAGATAGGTGAATTCTTCATTAGCAAGTTCGGGGAAATCCTTCAGTCCTCGACGGATGGCCTGCTTGGAATACCTTCCCAGCAAAAGCACCTGCTTGCAGATTTCATTCTCCATAAACGAAACTTCATGCTCTTCATTTTTAAAGAGTTTGGTTGGGCTTTCTTCCCTGTATTTCCGGTCGTTCAGCCACAGGCGGAAATCCTCAACCGTGGAATGAGGCTTGCAGGCTTCGGAATTTTCAAAATCTTTTACCTGATGAAGCAGATCAATGAAAAAGTCAGTGTTCATAATGCAAATTTAGTCTAAAAAATTATGACCGGCCCAACTTAAAGCCTGATATTGGCCATTCCGCCGTCCATTCCGAGAATCTGTCCGGTAATCCACGATGCCTGATCCGAAATCAGAAAGGCTGCCATCGCCGCAATTTCTTCAGGATTTCCGACTCTCTGCAGCGGATGTCTTTTTGCAGAAGCCTCGCGTTTTTCAGGAGTCGACAAAAGCTGGGCAGCCAGATGGGTATCCGTTAGAGAAGGCGCAATCGCATTGACCCTGATTTTCTGCACGGAGAATTCTGCGGCCATGCTTTTCGTAAGTCCTTCTACTGCATTTTTACTCGCAGAAACAGATGCATGAAAAGGCATGCCGAATTTTGCCGCTACAGAACTGAACAAGACCACAGAAGCACTTTCCGATTTTTTAAGGTTGGGCAAAAGCTTTTGAATGATTTTCACCGCTCCCAAAACATTGATTTCGAAATCGTTTTTAAAATCGTCCACCGATAGCCGGTTAAAAGGTTTCAGATTAATGCTTCCCGGTGCATACACCAGTCCGTCCACCACCTCCGGAAAAGCAATGTCATCCGGATTTCCCGAAAGGATATCCATTTGGTGAAATTCGATATTCGGATGGTTCAGTTCCGGATTTTCCGTTTTTGAAATTCCGATAATGTGGTGTTCCTCCGAAAGAATCTTTGCCGCAGCCAGGCCGATGCCTTTTCCGCAGCCGATGATAACGATGTTTTTCATATTTCTTTTTTTGATGTTATTTTTAATGTATTGGACACAAAGGTTCACAAAGAGTTTTTTACTACTAATCGTTTTTAAGTTTCGCAAAGCCATTTGACTAAGTCGAATCTCCGATTTCATTTATAAAAGATAACAAAGACTATTTTCTGTAACGATCTAAACCATTGTCAGGCTGAGCCCGTCGAAGCCCTGTTTATTGCTTAACGTCTCTTGAATACAAAGCCACAAAAACATTTTTAATACTAATAACCGCTTGTAAGCTTCTCAAAGCTACTTCGACAAGCTCAGCATATACTTTTCACTCACAGGAGAACGCGAAAGTTATTAAATTGAACGTTAGTCTTCGCTTCAACCTTCGCCTCTACCTCTTAGAAATTTTATTATTGCTGATGATCCGCTGCCGGCTGCATCTGAACCTTTTGATGTCTTCACTTCTTTTTTTCAGATGTTTCTGACTCACTCCCGAATTTACCCGCTTTCTCCAAAGCTTAAAACTTGATTCTTTAAGTTCGGAACGCATGAGCTCGATCACTTCCGGTTCGCTGATTCCGAACTGGAAAAGAATGGCCTCAAAAGGCGTCCGGTCTTCCCATGCCATTTCGATAATGCGGTCGGTTTGTTGTATGTTGAAATTTTTATTCATTGTTTTATTTTATTTGAGCACAAAGCCCACTAAGATTTTTTTACTACTCACTGTTTTTAGGTTCACAATCTACTTCGATAGGCTAAGCATAAATATTTCACTTATAAAAGCAAAAAGAGATCTATCAACTCCATTTTACAGCATTGTCAGGCTGAATTAAGTTTATCCTGAGCCTGACGAAGGAAATGCTTAATATCTGTTGAACACAAAGCCCACAAAGATATTTTTCACTACTAACTGTTACAAGTTTCACAAAGCTACTTCGACAAGCTCAGCATAAACTCTTCACTTATAAGAGAACACAAAGATTTTTCAATTACATTTTTACAATATTGTCAGGCTGAATTAAGTTTATCCTGAGCCTGACGAAGGAAATGCTTAATATCTGTTGAACACTGAGTTTACAAAGATCTTTTTTACTACTAACTGTTTTAGGGTTCACAAAGCTACTTCAACAGGCTCAGCATAAACTTTTTCACTTATAAGAGCATCACTAAGCTTAATTTATGACTCAACCTTTACCTCAGTCTTAATGACTCAACCCCTTTATAACTTCTCCAGCTGTTTTCAAATGCTTTTTCCTTTTTTCTTCCGGCATTTTCTCAAGCGTCCTGGCCATCATCGACAGCCGTGGATTTTTCTGGAAGAAATCTTTGTGCGCATGGATAAAGTTCCAGAAAAGGGCATCCCATTTTTCCGTCCATTCACCGCTTGGGTAATCGCTCATTTTTTTCAGGTAATTGCTTCCGCTGATGTAAGGTTTCGTGCTCATTTTCCCGCCGTCGGCAAAGCTGCTCATGCCGTAGACATTCGGAACCATTACCCAATCGTAGGAATCGATGAACATTTCCATAAACCATTGGTAGACTTCATCCGGATCGAACTGGCAGAGGTTCATGAAATTGGCAAAGACCATCAGCCTTTCGATATGATGGGCATAACCGGTCTTCAGAATTTTCTTCAACGAACTGTCAATCGGATGGATGCCCGTTTCTGCCGTATAAAAAGTTTCCGGAAGCTTGTTTGTATGGTTCCAGTAATTTTTATTCCGCTGATAGGTTCCCTGGTATACATAGACACCGCGCACAAACTCCCGCCACCCGACAATCTGCCGGACAAAACCTTCCAGCGAGTTGACCGGAATATCATCTTCCTTCGCAAAGGCAACCGCTTTTTCCAATACGCTTTCCGCCGTCAGCAGACCGACATTCAGCAATGGGGAAAGAATGCTGTGATGCAGGAAATGCTCTTTTTCCACCATGCTGTCTTCATACACGCCGAATTCGGCGAACCGGTTTTCAAAAAACTGGACCAGCCATTTTTCCGCTTCTTTAAAAGTCGTGGGATACAGCTGCTCATCCGTCAGGCTTCCATAGTTGCCGGCAAAATGTTTCTCCGTATATTCTTTAGCCTCTTCAAAATAAATATTGTTTTCAGGGAAATAAATCGATGGTGCTTTCCGGTTCTTCGGATATTTCTTCCGGTTTTCCGTATCGTATGTCCATTTTCCGCCCAAAGGTTTCCCGGTTTTCATCAGGATGTTCCGGGTGATCCGCTGCTGCTTGTAAAAATCGGTCTGATGATAAGATTTCTTATCCTCAAAATATTCTTTCAGGTCTTCTCTGGTGTTGATGAAAAGCGAACTGTCCAGGATTTCAAGTTCGAGCTTTGTCTTTTGCAGTCTTTTCTCCAGCCAATGGTCACAGACGTCGGTTGTCCTGATGGTTTTAAATCCTTCTTTTTCGAGCTTTGGAATCAATTTCCTGATGTCGGAATTTGGGGAAGTACTTTCTATATATTCTATTGTAAAACCTGCCTTTATCAGAAAATCTTCATAAAACTTCATCGTTGCGCGATGGAAGGCGATCTTCTGTTTGTGAAAGGCATATTGCCTGAAAAACAGGAATTCCTCAATCAGAAAGACCGGCTGACCTTTATCCAGGTAATCCGTATCCTCAAAGAGCTGATGCGGGAAAACAAGCTGGGCCGTATGTTTTATTTGTGTAGCCATAATTCTGTAAATTCATGGTTAGGATCGTACATTTCAGCCTGTTTCTCAGGATTAAAGATCCGGTCACGGCTGTCATTGCCGACACCGGCAAGATACATCCAGTTGCCGTAATTGCTGTGCACATCATAATCGATCAGCAGTTCTTCAAAATAAGCTGCCCCAATCCGCCAGTCCTGTTTCAGGATCCTGCAGAAATAGGAAGCCACATTCTGCCTGCCCCGGTTGCTCATCCAGCCGGTATTTTTTAATTCAAGCATATTGGCATTGATGAAATCAGAATCCGTAGTTCCTTCCTTCCACTGCCGGATCAGCTCCTCATGATCTTCGGAAAGATATTCTTTTTTGCTGATCCCGTTTTTCCGGAAAATCAGGTCTTTGTACTCCATGGAAACGTACCTGAAAAAATCCCGCCACAACAGTTCAAAAACCAGCCAGTAGGTAGATTCGTTGCTGCCGAATTCCTGCTCGTATTTTTTGATTTCATGATAAACGGTAACAGCAGAAAGGCTTCCGTTTGCCAGCCAGGCGGAAAATTTGGAACTGTAGTCATTTCCGACCAAACCGTTTCTCGTTTCTTTATAACTGCTGAGATTCCGGGTCTCCGAAAAATAGAATTCCAGTCTTTTCAGGGCCTGTGTTTGTCCGCCACTGAAAGGAAATGCCGTTCTTGTATCGGTTTTAAAATCTGCATATCCCAAAGATCTGAGAGTCACCTCATCACCCTGGACTTTGATACCGCATTTATTGTACATCAGGTTTTCTGAAGCAAATTCCGGGCGGATCAAAAGGTTTTTTTCAACCTTCTGCCTGAAGGCCGTAAATAGCATCGGTATTTTATCCATCGTACGGGAAACAAACAGCGGATGCACCAGAAACTGGGAATAGGATCTTTCCCATCCTGCCGTCGGCAGAACATTCCTGATTTCGTCTTCTTTTTCCTTTTCTTCCCGGGTCCATTCCTGCTGGCAGAAGATTTTTACGATGTCGAATTCATCAGACAGTTCTTTAAAAACATTTCCGGTACTTCCCTTCTTTATCAGGAAAGGAATGTTTTTCCTGTTTAAATTGCCTTTCAGGTCTTCTACGGTTTCCAACAGGAACCTGGCCCGGTATTTCCCGGTTTTCCTGCTGCCAAACTGCATTTTCCCGAAATCCCGGTCGTCAAAAATATAAACCGCGAGGAAAGGCAATCCTTCCTGCATGATGTTGTATAACGATTCCGAGTCGCGGGTTCTCAGGTCTTTGGTGAACCAGAGGATGTTGATTTTCTGTTTTTCCGGCATCTTTCGCTGCAATATTTTACTTCGTTCCAGTTTTTCTTCCATTTTTTACGCCAGTTGAACGGCAATCCGCAGACTTCGCAGATTTTGGAGGGCAATCCGGACGGCATATTAAGGTTTTATAAAATTTCTGAAGTTATTGATCCTGATATCTTTTGCTTTCAGATCGTGCATCATGTTGTACAGCCCGAAGAACGTCCGGTTCAGATAAATGAAATGCCGGGATCCGCGGTTGGTGTTCATTCCTTTCATATCGCTGATCTTGGAATACCGCTGGCCCAGATCTGCAATCTCCCGGAAGAATCCTTCATCGGCAAAATCGAATGTCTCCTGATTAAAAGGACGGGTGAACAATTCCAGCAATTCGTAAAACAATTTGGCAAAAAACTCTTTTTCCTTCAGCGTATCTTCTTCCCGCAGAATTTCCAAAGCAAACAGTTTCTCCCGGAAAATTTCAGGATTTTTAAGGTTTTCTTCTTTGGCAAGCTCAAAATACGGCACATAGAAATCTTCCGGAATTTCCTTGATGCAGCCGAAGTCGATCACCGAAAGCCGGCCGTTATCAGAAATCAGGAAATTACCCGGATGCGGGTCGGCATGTACTTTTTTCAGGATGTGCATCTGGTACATGTAAAAATCCCAAAGCGTTTGCCCTATTGTATTCAGTTCGTCCTGGGTATTCTGTTTTTTGGTAAATTCAGAAAAATGGATCCCGGACATCCAGTCCATGGTGATGATCTTTTCGCAGGAATATTCCGGATAATAGCTGGGAAACTGAACATTCGGAAGATGGTGGCAGGCGGCGGCAAACAGCTGGCTGCGCTTCAGCTCCAGGTTGTAATCGGTTTCTTCAAACAGCTTATCCTCTACTTCCTGGAAATAGGATTCCGAGCCTTCTTTTTTAATGTTGAACATTTTCATCGCAATGGGCTTTACCATCTTCAGGTCGCTGGAAATGCTTTCCCTCACTCCGGGATACTGGATTTTCACCGCCAGGTTTTTATTCCCCTTTTTCGCTTTGTGAACCTGCCCGATGCTGGCAGCATTCACGGATTCCTGAGAAAATTCATCAAAAATCGCTTCCGGGTTCTTTCCGAAATATTTTCTGAATGTTTTCTTGACCAAAGCGCCGGACAATGGCGGAACGGAAAACTGCGACAATGAAAATTTCTCTACATATTCCACCGGAAGGATGTTCTTTTCCATGCTCAGCATCTGGGCTACCTTCAATGCAGAACCCTTCAGTTCTTTCAGGGAGTCATAGATATCTGCTGCATTGTCTTCATTCAGGATCTTCCGGGCTTCCCCTTCATCTTTTGTGATTTTGTTCCCGTAATATTTGAGATAATTGACGCCGACTTTTGCCCCTGCTTTCAGAAGGCTGCCGGTGCGTTCCATTTTCCCGGTCGGGATTTTATCTAATGTTTTCATTTTTAAATTTTATTTGTTTTGACACAAAGTCAGTAGCGGTTATTCAAAGCCATAAGCAAACCGCTAAAAGCCATAAGCACCTACCTGAACTTCTCTTTCCATAGGAATTTGCCGAGATCGATGACTTTTCTCAGCGGCTCGTTATCCATCAGCTCGAAACCGGTGTCGATGGTTTTTTCAATAAAAATATCGGTCTTTTCAAAATCGGGCGAGGTATCCTTTTTCCAGAAGTCGATGGCTGAAACCAGATGCATCCAAAGGATTTCCCGTCTGGCTTTGTCATTAAATCTCCTGATGTCCTGCTTGGCTTTTTCAATCATTTCCCACTCGTTAAAATCAAGAGTGGCAACGAACAGCCGGTGGGTTTCCCGTAAATTCTGAAGTGTCTGGATTTGCTGAGCTTTAGTCGTTCCTAAAATCGAAAGTACCAATGACCGGTTCATCGTCAGGTTCTCGAAGAAAATGAAATAGACGTTCAGCAGTTTTTCTCTGGTGGATATTTCCGGTGAAGCGTTTACTTCTGTTGCCAGTTCAAGGGATTTTCTGAACAGATGATCCAGCATCTCTTTTTCAATCTGGTCGAATCCGGAAAAAAAATGGTAAAATTCTTTTTCCTCAAAACCATTTTCCTTTGCAAAAAGATAAACGTTTTTGGGCCGCTCGCCGTGGTTCAAAAGATAATCTCCGTAAAGCTCAAATATTTTTTCCTGTGTGACAGGGGTTTGTTCTTGCATAATAGAATTTATTTATTAACAAATTTAGTAATTAATTTTATCTCTAATTAAAATAAAGTATAAATTTGTACTATATAAACGATTTAATTTTTGAATGATGTTAACAATATAGGCACAATCAAACATCCCTACCGACTTCGGAACATTCAGTGTTTACGCATTTTCAGAACATGAAGATGACTAGAATCCGCATCTGGTATGGATTGCAGAAAACACCGATTTAAATGGCATTGTAAATGTCCGTTTCCATTCGGAATGCATTACCGGAGAAATATTCCATTCCAGGAAATGCGAATGCGGGCAACAGCTGGATGCCGCCATGGAATACATGTCGGAAAACGGCGGGATGATTATTTATCTCCGGCAGGAAGGCCGCAATATCGGAATCATTAATAAATTGAGAGCGTATGCTTTGCAGGAAAAGGGTTTTGATACGGTAGAAGCCAACCTGAAGCTGGGATTGCCGGCAGACGGACGGGATTTTGGCGTTGCTGTCGAGATGCTGAACCTTCTGAATGTAAAAGAGATCAATCTGATGACGAATAATCCGGAAAAGCTGAAAGCTCTGGATAACAGCGGAATCAGATTAAACCGGAGAATTCCTCTGGAGATTGAATCCAATGAGGCCAACGAAGGTTATCTGAGCAAAAAGAAAGATTATTTCGGACATTTGCTGGAAAAGGTATAATTTTCTCATTAGCTGAAAAAGAATCCGGATCATCTTTTACAGTGGATTTAAAAAACTGACTGATCAGTAACCGATTCCTGGATTCCGGCCAACCAATCCAAACCTTATGAAAAAAATTCTGCTTACCGGGGCTACCGGCTATATCGGCAAACGGATGATTAACGTTATTGCGGCACAGGGCTACCAGGTGATCTGCTGCTGCAGGGATGCCGGACGTTTTTCGAAAAGCGTGGATATCGACGATGCCCAGATCGAAGTGGTGGAAGTGGATTTTCTGAAGCCAGAAACTCTGGAAAATATCCCGAAGGATATTTCCGGCGCCTATTACCTGATGCATTCGATGAGCAACAGCAACGATTATGCAGAGTCGGAAAAGCAATGCGCCGTCAATTTTTCAGAATTCATCGGGAAAACCGATTGTGAGCACATCATTTACCTTTCCGGCCTTGTGAATGAGAAACAACTTTCGGAACACCTGCGTTCGCGTTTTGAGGTAGAAAAAATCCTGATGGAATGTAAAGTTCCGGCAACGGTTTTACGGGCGGGAATTATCATCGGATCCGGAAGTGCTTCGTTTGAGATCATCCGGGATCTAGTGGAAAAGCTGCCGGTGATGGTAGCCCCGAAATGGCTTCACACCAGATGCCAGCCAATCGGTATTGCGAATGTGCTTGACTTTTTGATTTTTACGCTATTTAAAAAGCAGTCGTACAAGAGAAATTTCGACATCGGCTGCGACAATGTACTTACCTACAAAGAAATGCTGATGGAACTGGCGAGAATCCGCGGCTTGAAAAGGACCATTATCACATTGCCGGTCATGACTCCGAAATTGTCTTCTTACTGGCTGTACTTCATTACTTCCACTTCTTACAATCTCGCCAGAGCATTGGTCGGAAGCATGAAAATTGAAGTGATCTGCAGGCCCGAAAGTCTTAAAGAAATCAAAGAAATTACCGGCGTACAGCCATTTTCGTATGATACTGCCATCCGGAGAACACTGGCGAAAATTCAGGATAACGAGATCGCATCGAGTTGGAAGGACAGCTTCATCAGCAGCCGGAGCGATTCCAGCCTGAAAGATTATCTTGACGTTCCGAAATACGGTTGTTTTACAGACCTCCGTTCTGCCGAATACGACGATCGTGAGAAATGCCTCGACCGGGTTTTTGCCTTAGGCGGAGCCAACGGATGGTATGGGCAGAGCCTTTGGAAAATTCGCGGTTTCCTGGACATCCTGGTGGGCGGACCGGGGCTGAGAAGAGGCCGCACAAACTCTACCCAACTGCATGAAGGGGATGCCTTGGATTTCTGGCGGGTCCTGCATGCCGACAAAAAGGAAGGAAAGCTGATCCTGTTTGCTGAAATGAAGCTTCCCGGTGAAGCGTGGCTGATGTTTAAAGTACATAAAGGCAAGCTCTGGCAAAAGGCCGTCTTCCGTCCGCACGGACTTAGCGGAAGGCTGTACTGGTATTCTGTTTTGCCGTTCCATGGAGTCATTTTTAAAGGGATGGTACGAAAACTTGCGAATCCGAAACGGCACACTTAAATCAACAACAGCTTCTATTCTAAATTTAAAATTTCAGCATTATTTTTTACTTTTTATCATTCATATTAAATTTTTATTTAATTTATTAATACCATATTCTTATTTATCGTGAATATTTAACATTTATTTTAAATTAAAATATTTTTAAAGAATATCCATCACATAAAACGCTTATTATCAGTTATTTAAATTAATAACAAAAATTATTTTAAGTGCATTGGCTAAGATAAGCCTTAAAAAGTGCCTGTAAATAAAATATTCACTATCAAACGTTTAATATAAATCACCATGTAAAGAATAAATAACATCTATTACGTAGCCTTTTTTGTAAAAAAAAATTTGTTACATTTGCTTTAAAGTAATAAAAAAGCGTGTATGACGTTTTACTTATTCCAGAAATTTGATTGTAAAAACATTAAAACCGGCTTATGAAAAAAATAGTTCTACTCTTTACGTGCCTGTTTGGAATTTCAGCTTTTGCGCAGATTAAGGTGCTGAAGAATGAAACTTTAGTGGAAATCGGCAAAGACAATTCCGTAGGTTTATATAAAAAAGACGACCGATTCACGGTGAATTACCAGGACCTGAATACGGCCAACCTCAATACCTTCAGATCTTTCTCATTCCAGAATCTGAACAAAGATGTTTCCGGGCTGTATGAACTCATTGCCAATGGGTTTATCGATACCCCGGAAAGCAATATTGTTCTTGAACTTCCAAGCGATATCATCGAACTCCATTTTGAAAAGAATTACGGTACTCCAACGGTACAGTTTATCCAGTACATCAATAAGAACAGAAAGTATGTGGGGAAATCCCAGTTCCTGAACAAGAAACAGATTGATAAAATCTTTGGAAAAACCAACGGAAAGGCTGCATTGTATGACAAACCTGCAACCATGAACAATGTTAACCATATGAATAATCAACAGCCTGTAAATCAGGCTTCTTCAGCAACACCTGTTTCCAGCGGCAACAGGAAGCCCAGGAAATAAATCAAACAATTTGAAATATTACCCAACTCATTCATACGGATGAGTTTTTTTATTTTATTTTTGCAAAAAGATCGTTACGAAACTATGTCTCTTCAAATAAATAATCTAACCAAGAAATTCGGCGAGCAGACTGCCCTGAACAACATTAATATTTCTATTGACAACAATGAGATTATCGGTCTTCTGGGTCCGAACGGAGCCGGGAAATCCACATTGATGAAATCGATTGTCGGTGCCCTGAACATTGATGAAGGTGAAATTATTTTTAACGGACAGAATATTACGGATCATGAAATCGAAAGCAAGAAGAAAATCGGCTTTCTTCCCGAAAACAATCCGCTGTACCTCGAAATGTATGTGAAGGAATATTTGCAGTTTGTTGCCAATATCCATAAAATCCCGGAATCAAGGGTAGATGAAGTGATCGAGCTGGTAGGCATTACCCCGGAAAAGGCCAAGAAGATCGGACAGCTTTCCAAAGGGTACAAACAAAGAGTCGGACTGGCCCAGGCGATTATTCACCAGCCGGACCTTCTGATCCTTGATGAACCGACCAACGGCCTCGACCCCAACCAGATTATCGAAATCCGGAATGTGGTGAAGGAAATCGGCCAGCAGAAAACGGTACTGCTTTCGACCCACATCATGCAGGAAGTGGAAGCCCTTTGCTCCCGCGTCATCCTGATCCATAAAGGTAATATCCTCCAGGATTGCCCGATCGGCGAATTCAAAGGAAAGTTTGAAAGCCTTGAGGAAGCTTTTGCGAGTTATACGGCTTAAAATGATTTCAAGGTTCTCAGGATATCTCAATCTATTATTTTCTCTTTTATCTCCAATCTTTATTTATTCTCAAATAAGTAAGCAGGAGATCGTAAAGGAAGTTAATCTTATAGAAGAACAATCCAAACCGAGTAGAGAAATTAGAGAAATGTTTCAAACTGGACATTCCACTATTGAGAGCGAAGTTTTTACCGTTGACAAAACGGTGAATGACACAATAAATGAAGTTACAGCATTAACTTATTATTATCGTTTTTATCCCGATAACTATTATAAAACGGTCATCTATTTCAAAAGAAATATACCTATTGCCGTTTTAAAGGAAAAGAAAATAACATTAACATCAACTTATGATGAAGGAGTAAGTGAAATACTAACATCTTTGGCAAAATATTACATCTACAATTGGGAAGAGTGGAAATGTGAAAAGGAAACAATAAAAGATGGCGGTCTTCTGCTAGAAAATAATATTGATAAAAAAGAAATTGAAAATATCATTCTTAAAAATAAAGAATAACTTTAAGCTCAGCTATCATTCATAAAAACGCCCGGAAATTTCCGGGCGTTTCATTTAATTTAAATATTACATCATATTCTTTTTAAAAAGCGGGCTTCCGATGTATTATTTCTGCAGTTTTCCTGTTTTCTGCCATTTCATTTTTACTAAGGTATTTATAGATACATGCCACCTGCAAAATTAAAATCAGGTTGATCATCATAATTTCATAATAGTTGGTGGATTCCTTTTTAAGTATTTTATTGTAAACCTGAACCGATAAAAAAACCATAAAAGAAATCGTTAAGACTGCGATTAAAAGCTGAATGAAAGTAACCATTTCAATACTATTTTCTCAATAAATTAAGCGTTGTTCTCCGGCTTCTCTTCAATTACCTGAACATTGCCTGCATTTTTCTTTTGTACCTGCTCCAGAAGCTGAAGGCCAAGAAGCCCGCTGATTCCTCCGTTTGCCGCATCACCGCTGCCACCGATCAGAACTTCCGGCATAATCCTTACGTTCTGGCTGGCAATATTTTCCATGATTTTCAGTTGGGTAAAATTATTTCCGCCCATGGCTTCCACCGACAGTTTATAGGATTCGGCGTTGGATTTCCCGATGGCCAGGATTTTTTCTGCCTCCGCATTACCCGTCAGGGAAATCTGTTCTGCACTTGCTTTGGCCAAGAGTTCTATTTTTTCAGCTTCCGCTTTGGCAAGAAGTCTGGTTTTTTCAGCTTCCCCGGTGGCCAGGAGCTTCAGCCGGTCTCCTTCGGCAGTGGCCTGCAGCCTGACGGAATTGGCATCTCCGGTTGCTTTTTTCACGGAGGCATCGGCAATTCTTTCCGCAATCACTACTCCCTGGTCTGCTTTTACGATTTCTTTCTGCATATCTGCCACCGCCGTTTCTTTCTCCAGTGCCTGCCGGGTTTCCTGGGCGAGCATTTCGGTTTCATACGTAATTTTCTGTTCTTCGGCCAGCTTCCGGTCGGTCAATGTTTTCATCAGGCTTTCAGGAGGAACGATGGCTCCGATAAGCGTATCAACCGCATTTACATTATACTGTTCCAATACGTTGCTGATATGGTCTTTGGCGGACTGCTGCCTTTCTTTACGGCTTCCGAGAAAAGCAATCACATCGCTGTCCTGTGCGGAGTTCCTGAAGTAGTTTCCGATCGTCGGTTCCAGCACCTGGCTTACGAGATTGATCATGTTCCCAAAGCGCGCGATCACTTTCGGCGCTTCATAAGTCGGAATATGGATGATCTGTGAAACATCCAGGTTGAAAGGGAAACCGTCTTTGCTTCGCACCGTGATGGTAGACAGGTTTTTATCAAGCTGGTGGGATTCGCTTCTTTCATACGCCCAATTCAGCACCAGATTGGTGGTCGGAACCAGCTCCACTTTCATAATGTACGGATTAATCGGGTATTTTCCGGGTCCGATGGGATCTGCCCATACGCCTTTATGCCCTTTCTCCACAATATTTCCGTGTTTGAAATCCACGCCGCTCAAATCTTTTCCGTCTTCACCGACATAGCTGATGATGACGCCTACATGCCCGATCGGGATCTCCGTCATTTTTACCATTTCCACTTTGGTGAACCATGGATTCAGGAAATAAGAACCTGCCAGGATGACCTGCTCCTGAAGCCCTTTGTACCCGCCGCTGTTTAAAAAAGTATCCACATCCTGAAATTTATTATGTCCGGTAATGATCTTTCCGGCGATCTGCCCTTCCATGGTGGTAATAATTCCCACGGCATTATCGGGGATCTGCGTCATATCTGTCAGTTCTATTTCAAATAAAAGGGTGTTGATCCTGTAGGATCCGGGTGCAATAATGGCGGTCTGCCGGCCTTTCCGGCCTCCGTTTTTCAGAAAAGCTTCGGCATCCTGAAACGAATCGCAGTCCACCTTCCTTCCTAAAATCCTTCCGGTTTCCAGTTCTGCCCCGTCCTTTGCCAGAAGCAGCCCGATTTTTCCGGTTGGGATCACGGTAAAAGGCTGGAAATCGATGGAATACTGCCAGATCCATTTTCCGAAATACACGCCGGGAGCCAGGGTCTGTGCCTGGAATCCCGCTTCTCCGTTGGTTGCGATGATCCTGCCTTCCGGAAGTTCCTGCTTACCGACCAGCACGAATTTTTTGGTAACCAAGCCGATCCTGTCCTGAGGAACAATAACAAGTCCGAAGAAAATCCTTAAGATAAATTTGTAAAAGATAACGCACAACAATGCGATGACGGCCGGAATCATCCAGCCATGAAAACTTAATTCCATAGTTTTTGTTTTTGATTAAAATTGAAAAAGGGAGTGGTGCCCTGTTTTTTCAGAAATGGAAAACAGAGTACGAATCAGGTAATAATTCTTGCGAAAAATTAAGAAATTGCAGGTGGAGAAGTATTAAAAATCGTGAAGATGATTTCTGATACTTTTAATAGAAAAAACTTAAAGTTAATTAGTTTCATTTCGATGATAAAGGAAAGAGATCCTTTTGTGGTACAAATGTACGCAAGAAAAATATTCAGTTGTTTCAAAAAGTTTGACTATTTTTCAACGAATACCACAAATCACTGACAATCAATTTAATTATTTTAAAGAATTATAAATTGATTCATTTAAAATTAGGATATTTTAATAAAAAACAGGCACGATCATGAAAAGAAATATGATGTTTCTGGCTTTAAATTTGATAAAATTCTAACCTAACCATTACCATTAAAAAGATGAAAAAAAAAATTGCACTCGGCATTTTCTGTGTAGCCCAGTTTTCACTGATGAATGCCAATACCGTTGTTAATGAAACCCCGGTTTCAAAAGTAAATTACCAAAAAGAAAGGGTTCCGAAATCGGTTATTATCAAGACCAAAAAGTTTAAAATCAAAATCGACCAGCAGCCGAACGGAAATTATCTGTATCAGTCCTGGGGAGTGAACGGCAAAGTTACCTCCAAACCAAGCATGATTATTTCAAACGGCGAACTGATCCCGGACGGTACCGGCGGAAACTATTATTATGAATTCAGCAATAATGGCTACACGTACCAGATTTGGAGAAATTACCTGACAGATTCAGCTAAGAAAGCACCGTATACCCTGATGGTAACGGACCAGAACGGTAAAACAGTCGTCAATCAGGACGGTTACGTCGTTAAGAATTAAGATGAAAATTTTACATAGATTCCTGGCTTCACAGTCGGGAATTTTTATTTGGGACAATGGTCAATTTTAAGTATATAATAAATTGAAAGGTAAATAAACCTAACGGGTTTTTGGAAACCCGTTAGGTTTTGTCTTCCATGAGTGACATTCACTCCATATGGTCAATGATGAATTTGCTAAAGCAAGTCAATCGTAAATTGTTCAGAAGAAAAAGAATTGGCAAGCGAAGCGAATTGACCCTTCACTATTGACGCTAAACGATACGTTCTTCTTCTTTTAGTAAGGTGTAAAACCGGCTTTCATCGAAGCTGTTTTTTGCCGCCAGGTATCCGATGTTGAAAATCTGTTCGAGGCGGTCTTTCCGTCTTTCAAAAGTACCGTAGGTGGAAAGTTCCTGGGACGAGATGAACCAGTCGCAATGATCGAATTTGATCTTTTCGATGCGGTAGGACAGCAGGTCGTAGGAACGGGAAACAATGGCTTTAATGGATTTCAGGTCACTGATTTTAATATCATGGGGCGGGGAAACGAAAACACCAATCAGTTTATCGCAGTCTTTCCGGATGATGTCTGCGGGGAAGTTATTCAGCACACCGCCGTCGCAGTACATTTCATCATCAATAATATAAGGGGTCGTCACGCCGGGAATGGAACACGAAGCGATGATGGCATCTACAATTTTGAAGTTTTCGTCGAAAATCTTTTCGGTACCGCCTACGAGTTCGGTTGCCACGATTTTCACTTCCTTATCCAGATCTCCCAATTTCATATCTCCAAAAACAGGATTCAGGTAGTTCCGGAAAATCACGGACGAAACCAGCCCCGGCTGATTGAAAGCAAAGTGTTTCCAGTTGAAAAAGTAAACCGAGCTGAAAAATTCCATGATTTCTTCAGGCTTTTTACCAATGGCGTACAGGCATCCTACAATTGAACCTGCGCTGCAGCAGGACAGCACATCGATATCAATATTTTTTTCGACCAGAAATTTTAAAACCCCGGCATGCGCAATTCCTTTGGTTCCGCCACCGGATAACACAAGTCCTATTTTCTCAGAATTCATGGAATAAATATAAGAAAACAGATTAAAATAATGGGTCACATTTTTCCATATCCGGTGATTTTGATATTTTTTTAACACAAATAAAATTTTAATTAATATGGGTTAAAAGGCGGGAAGAGGGAAGCCGGATGCCTGAAGTTTTTTGTCAACTTACTTATGGGTAATTTTTGATTTAACGCAATATTCGCAAAGATTTTTGTAATGACTGAGTGTTATTTCCGTTCGCCAAGGTGCTTTGCTCAGCAAGGACTGAGTGTAGAAACATTTATAGTAAAGCATTTGATGTTTAGGGTACTGTTATTTAATTTTCATTTTAAACATCAAAAAAGCCCGGAATTTCCGGGCTTGCTGTATGTTTTTGAACAGTCTCTAATTATTAAGATACTTTTCGAAAATTTTCGAGAAATCTTTCTGGTTATATTTATCGAAGCTGGTGGTATTCCAGGCGAAAATATATTCATTGATTGCTCTTAATTCCTGGCTTTTCGAAACATTTTCCTGCTTTCCGGAAGCTACCGAAGTAATGGCTTTCTGGATGCTGTCGTTGGAGAAATTCAATAACGAATGGTTGTGATGAACTTCCTGCTGAATGGCCAGCAACGCTTTATACAGATCTTTCAGCTGATCGATCTGGCCTTTTGCCACACTGATCATCATCGGAACATTCCCGATATGGAATGAAATTTCGACATCCAGATCAATGGTTCCCGCCGTTTGCAAAGCAATATTGGAAAACGGAAACTGATAGTATTCGTATCGTTTCAGGACTCTTTTTTTATCCAAAGCACTCGCTCCGTCAATATGGATCAGAGCACGGTTGGTAAAACAGTATTCATCCCTTCTGGATTTGATCAGGAAGAAAATTTTCTCGTTATCTTCAGACAGGATATAATCATCCGAGTCTACCTTGTCGTAATCCTGAGAGGAAATGATCTTCCCGATATCTCCCAGTCCTAAAGCTTCTGCTGCTAATTTTTTGAACATACTTTATGTTGATTTGTTTATTGAATAAAATTAAGAAAATAAGTGAGATAAAAATAAAAACCACAGACAAATCTGTGGTTTAAAATATCTAAAACTGATCTAGTTTATTAAATATGAATCACTTCACCATAAGCCGCTGCAGCAGCTTCCATAATGGCTTCGGAAACCGTCGGGTGCGGGTGGATGGATTTGATGATCTCATGACCTGTCGTTTCAAGCTTTCTTGCTACCACGGCTTCAGCTACCATATCGGTAACGCCTTCTCCGATCATGTGGCAACCCAGCCATTCGCCGTATTTGGCATCGAAAATTACTTTGATGAAACCGTCGGTATTTCCGTTAGCCGTTGCTTTTCCACTGGCAGAAAGCGGGAACTTCCCTACTTTGATCTCGTATCCTTTTTCTTTTGCCTGTTTTTCCGTAAGACCGACAGAAGCTACTTCAGGATGACAGTACGTACATCCAGGAATATTGCCATAATCGATTTTCTCAACGTGCATTCCCTTGATTTTCTCTACGCAGGTAATTCCTTCCGCAGAAGCAACGTGTGCCAAAGCCTGAGTCGGGATCAGATCTCCGATGGCATAGTAACCCGGAACAGAAGTTTCATACCATTCGTTTACCAATACTCTTCCTTTGTCTGTCTGGATGCCCACTTCTTCAAGACCGATATTTTCGATATTGGCAGCGATTCCTACGGCAGAAAGTAAAATATCCGCTTCCAGGGTAATGTTTCCCTTCGCTGTTTTTACGGTAGCTTTTACACCCTCACCGCTGGTATCCACGCTTTCTACGGAAGCATTGGTCATGATCTCGATGCCTGTCTTTTTCAGGGACTTTTCAAGGTGCTTGGAGATTTCCTCATCTTCTACCGGAACGATATTCGGCATAAATTCCACAACAGTAACTTTTGTTCCCATCGTGTTGTAGAAATCGGCAAATTCTACTCCGATTGCTCCTGAACCTACAACGATCATTGATTTTGGCTGCTCCGGAAGAGACAGCGCCTGTCGGTATCCGATCACTTTTTTACCGTCCTGAGGAAGGTTCGGTAATTCTCTTGAACGTGCTCCGGTCGCGATGATGATATGCGTTCCTGTATATTCGGTTGTTTTTCCTTCCTTATCGGTAACGGAAACTTTTTTACCTTTCTGAACCTTTGCGGTTCCCATGATCACATCGATCTTATTTTTCTTCATCAGGAACTCAATCCCTTTGCTCATTTTGTTGGCTACACCACGGCTTCTCTGGATCACGTTCGGGAATTCAAAAGTTCCTTCCACTTTATTTAATCCGTAATCTTCAGCGTGGTTGATATAATGAAAAACCTGCGCAGATTTTAACAAAGCTTTTGTCGGAATACATCCCCAGTTCAGGCAGATTCCTCCTAAGTTTTCTTTCTCGATAATGGCAGTTTTGAAACCCAATTGTGCTGCTCTGATCGCTGTAACATATCCGCCAGGACCACTTCCGATGACAATAATATCGTAGTTCATTATTATAAAAATTTTTATGCGAATTTAAGGAAAAATATTGGAAATGACGCATTCCCTGAAATTGGCAGACAGCGAAATTTCCGGGTCGTTTTCAGAAGAAAGGATGGTGTCATAAGGCTGGACGAGGGAAGCTGGAGGTTGGAAGTTTATTCTGTTAACCTATCAATAACCGTCTCAAATATCAAATGATCTTGTTCATACTCAGCAAAGGAAAAACTCTATTTAAAATTCTTGATCTTTTTGTAAATAACTGGAAACAAATTAAATATCATCGAATTCGCGGTAATATAAGGTTGGATGAGAGCGGGATACTGGAAGTACTTTCCGTTATTGTATCCGCTAACTTTCTTACTTATCAAATGATCTTGTTTGCATGCTATTGAATTCGTATTCATAAAAAGTCCGTTCCAATAGATGAAACGGACTTTGTATTTATTTAGGTAAACGGTTGATGTTATCTTGCACTTCTCAGCAAGCGTTTTTCATTGGCATATCTTTCGTTCAGCGCTCTCAGCTGGTCTCTCTTCATTTTTTTCGTGGCCAAAGGATGGTTCAGGATAATCTTTCGCTCCCGATTGTATCTTTGTGCCAGTTCCTGGGATTTGCTGTTTGCCAGCTGACCTTTTGAAGGGTGCGGCGGTGCCGGCGGACGTCTCTGTCCGTAAACGTTCATCGATAATCCGAGCAATACGACGGTTGATATTAAAAACTTTTTCATGACATGTACTTTTTCCGAATGATTTTAACGTAGATGATTGTCCATTAATTTCATTCTGTTATAAAAAAATCATTACAGATATCGTACCATATTCTCAGGATTATTTTATTTCGATATTCTGTTTCAACGAAAGGTTTTTTGAAGAATTCCCCACAAAGATCCGGTACATCCCTTTTTCCACGCTCCAGTTCATTTTTTCATCGAGAAATTGCAGTTCTTTTACCGGAACTTCAATGGAAACCTGCTTTGATTCTCCCGGTTTTAAATAGACTTTCTGAAAACCTTTCAGTTCGATAATGGGCCTGGAAACCGAAGCCAGCAGATCTTTTACATACAATTGCACCACTTCACTTCCTGCTCTCGAACCGGTATTTTTTACATTCACCTTAGCGATAATGGTGTCATTGGCGGAATAAGCGGACTGATTGAGTTCCAGCCCCGAAATTTCAAAAGTCGTATAGCTTAATCCGAAGCCGAACGGGTACAGCGGTTCGCCGCTCAGATCGTAATAATCGTTTCCTCTTCCGGTGGGATGATGGTTATAGGATAAAGGCAGCTGCCCTTCTTCCACCGGAAAAGTAACCGGCAGTTTTCCGGACGGATTTTCTGCTCCGAACAATACTTTGGCTACGGCATTTCCGCCTTCTTCCCCCGGATACCAGACGTCGAGAATGGCCCCGACCTCATCTTTCCAATCCGTTGTTTTTATGGCAGAACCTCCTACCAAAACCACAGCAACCGGTTTATTTAATTTTGAAACTTCATGAATAAATGGTTCCTGGTTTCCCGGCAGGCTCAGCGAAGAGCGGTCCTGGAACTCCCCTTCATGAATCCCGGCCGTTACGATAATATAGTCGGCATTTTTTGCCAGTTTCAAGGCTTCACTAAAATCTTTCTGCTCATCATTTAATCCATAATTCCAAATCAGTTCGATGCTGGCTTCTCCTCGGTTTTCATGGAATTCTACTGCAATGTCATAGGACTGGCCTTTAACAAAATCCATATCTACGGTTTTGGTGGAATAGCTCAGCTTTTCCCAGTTATCGATCAGCAATTTTCCATTCATGTACAATCTGAACCCGTCGTTTCCGCGAAGGCCTAACTGGTATTTTCCGGACTCCGGCGTTTGAAGCTTTCCGGTCCATCTCACGCTGTAGTTATCAGGCTGAAGCTTTTCAGGATCCGGCGAATATAAGGTCCACTTGAAATTCAGCTGTTCGTCCTGTTTTTCAAAAGCAGGATTTCCATTCAGGTCTGCATTGGCAAAGTAGTTTCCCTGCAGGCCTTTTTTGTTTCCGGAGGATAAAAATTCAGCGGGAACGGTGATAAACTTCTTCACATTCCAGTCGATTCCTTTTGAATACGTGATTTCAATATTTTTATTTTTAACGAAATTCCGGATCCCTTCAAGAATGCTTACTTTTTTATTTCCCGGACCGGAATAACCGCCCAGCCTCGCATCAGCAGCATCGGTTCCTACGACCAAAATCTTCCTTATATTTTCCGGAACGGGAAGGGTTTTGTTGTCATTCTGAAGCAGGACAAAAGATTCGACAGCAGTTTTTTCCGCTAAAGGCTTATGGTTGAGTTTCTTTAAAGCGTCAATATCTTTCTCCGAAACGTAAGGGTTTTCAAAAAGCCCGAGTTCAAATTTTGCTCTCAATACCCTTGCCACGGCGTCATCGATCCGTTCTTTTGAAATCCGTCCGTCCAGAAACGGCGGGATGAAAAGTTGATAATGTTTGTATTCGGTCTGGAAAATGACATCCAGTCCGGCATTGATGGCCTGTGCCGAAGCATCATCGTAATCTTTTGCTGTAAAGTGCAGTACATTGGCCCCGCCAACGGCGCTGGCATCGCTGATGACAAATCCTTTAAAGTTCCATTCTTTTTTCAATTTTTCCGTCAGCAGCCAGTGGTTTGCGGTCGAAGGCCTGCCGTCCAGCAGATTATAGGAGGTCATCACCGAACGGCTCTTTCCCTGATGAAAAGCTTTATCAAAAGGAATCAGATGTGTTTCCTCCAGATACCTTCTGCTCCAGTGGATCGGATATGAATCGCGGCCGCCTTCCCCAACGTTTGCCAGGAAGTGTTTCGGCGTTGTGATAATTCCCATATTTTCAAAAGAACTGACAAAGCTTACGCCCATAACGGAAGTCAGGAACGGATCTTCGCCGTAGGTTTCCTCGGTTCTTCCCCACCGCACATCACTTGCTAAGTTCACCACAGGCGTTAAAATCTGCCGGATCCCTCTCAATTTTGATTCTCTGGCGATGGCCGTCGAAACCTGTTTCATCAATTCAGGATTGAAAGTCGCGGCAAGACCGATGGCCTGGGGAAAAGCCGTGGCTCCTTCGCGTACCAGCCCATGTAAAGCTTCATCAAACGGAATGATCGGAATTCCCAGCCTTGATTCTTCCACAAAGTATTTCTGGATGGCATTTATTTTTTGGGTCAGCTTCTCCGCATCTTCGTTCGCATTATAGGTAAGCATCTGTCCGGCCGCACCGCCGCCCTGGTTTCCGGCACTCACCTGCAGCCCGAAAATCCCGTGTGCATACTGCCCTTTCGGAACATTGTCGAGATCACCCGGAATCATGAAGCACTGCCAGAATTTTTCTTCAGGCGTCATTCTTTTCAGCAGATCCCGAACCCTGGCTTCAACAGGCTGTTTTGGATCTTTATACAAAGGTTTCTGGGCAGAAATAAAAACGGAACCCAATAATGAAATTCCAATGAATGTGAGGTTTAACTTCATTACTGAATAATTTGAATAACAGTTGCATATTTTAATCCGGTTCTCTGTTCCGGTAATTGAACATCAATGGAATTTCCGGTTTTCTTCCATTGAATTTTCCCTGACAGCCCCAGCACTTTCAATGATTTCGGCTTGCAGTTTTCAGGGATAGTGAAGTGTAAGGTTGAGGGAGATTGGTACTCTGTTTTTTCATCCAGATGGAAAACATTCACCGTTTTTCTGTCTTTGTTTCGGGTATAATAAAAATTCCCGTCGTGATAAGGAGCGATGCTGCGTGTCGCAAAAACAGCCGACTGGTTTTTGTCCATCCAGCCTGAAATTTCTTTTAATCTTTCATAAACAATCGGATCATAATCACCGTTTGGACCGGGCGCAATGTTCATCAGATAATTTCCGCCCCTGGAAATGATTTTCACCAGCGTTTCGATGATCTTCTGGGAGGATTTGTAGTTGTCGTTCGGCACATAGGAAAAAGAATCTCCCATCGTAATACAGCTTTCCCAGGGAATATCCAGCGCCTTTTCAGGAATCGCCTGCTCGGGTGTTACATAATTTTCCCATTTTCCGGGAACGGTACGGTCCACCACAATGATTCCGGGCTGATTTTTCCGGGCCATCGTCCCGATCTTGTCCATATCAATATCCTGCTCTACCTTAATGGTCCTTTGCCATTCTACCTTCGGGTCGATGGTATGAAACGGGCGCACCCATCCGCCGTCCAGCCAGAGGATGTCTATTTTACCGTAGCGGGAGGTGATTTCATTAAGCTGGTTGAAGGTAAATTTTTTAAAATTTTCCCATCGTTCAGGATATTTCTTCGGATCGTAATTCACATTCCGGTCTTTGGGCGGAAAGTAGGACCACCAATAATCATCGGAATGCCAGTCCGGTTTAGAGAAATACGCTCCGATCTTAAAACCTTCGTTTCTGAAGGTATTGAATATTTCTTTTGTGACATCCGCTTTCGGGTTGCTGGAAAAAGGGGTTTTGGACGATGTGATTTTATAGTCCGACTCTTTGGTATCGAACATAGCAAAGCCATCGTGGTGTTTTGTAGTAAAGACTACATATTTCATTCCGGCTTTTTTTGTTGCATCCGCCCATTTTTGTGGGTTAAATTGTGTCGGATTGAATGTCGTCTGAAGGTTTTCGTAATTTTTCAGATATTCGTTATACGATTTCCCATGTTCCGGCTTTCGCTGGGTCCAGGATTCATCTTCCGGGCAAAGGCTCCAGCTTTCCACAATTCCCCACTGGCTGTAGGTTCCCCAGTGCATAAAAAGTCCGAATTTCAGGTCCTGCCAGTTTTCAAGATTCTGAGCTACCAAGGGATCGGCAGGTTTCTGATAACCTTCGGAAACATTGTGCGCCTGGGAAAAAAGAGCAGATGAAAAGAATAAAGAGGAAAGAAACAGGGTTTTCGTTTTAAGTAGGATGAACATTAAGTTTAGTTTTTGCTAATTTAATCATCCTTTAAAGAATAGACAAACGATTTTTCAAAAGTGCAAGTAGAGACTATTTTACCCAATTAGATACATCAGATTTCAGGTCTCAGGATTTTGGCGTATTCACATTACATCAGATTGAAAAATCATTGATTTTTTAAATAAAGCTACAAACCTCCCTCATTATGCATTCAGCCTGTAACATCCGTTTCTACAACCGTTATCTGTAAGATCGCATCTGCTATTTTATTCAAAATTTTACAATACATTTGTCGGGAGAGTATTCATTAACCGATCATAGATTTATGCAGGAACTTATTCATTTTATTAAAACAGAAGCAGACCAGCTTCATGAAGATGATCTGTCTCTTGTAATTTCGAGATTCTCTCCCAAAACTCTCCGGAAAAAACAGCTGCTGCTTAAACGCGGACAGATTGCGGACCGGTATTATTTCCTCAAAAGCGGTGCGCTGCGTTTTGTTTACGGGGATGACCGGGAACTGACGGCCTGGATTGTACTTCCCGGAGAATTTTTCACGGAAATTTCAAGCTTCAGGCCTCAACAGCCTACCCGCTTTAATATAGAAGCGGTAGAAGAAACCGAATTATATTACATCGAAAGAAAAGATATGGAAATGCTGTACCGGCAGCTGCCTGCCTGGCAGGAATTCGGGCGGAAAACCTGGGAATCGATGGCCATGCGGATGATTGATGAAATTATCCGGTTCCAGACCCTGACCGTGGAAGAACGCTATCTTGAATTTTTACAACAGCCGGATTTTATGCAGCGTGTATCGGTGAAACAGCTGGCCTCGTATCTGGGCATTACGCCTAATGCCCTCAGCCGGATCCGGAAAAACATCCGTTGATGTAAAAATCTACCAAATGGTAGTTTCAGGCGGGCTGATAATTCCTAGTTTTGATCATCAAACAACATTAAAATTATGGAAAATATCATTTTGGTTGCCGGAGCCACCGGAAGTCTGGGAGAAAAGATCTGCCGCGAGCTGCTTAAGAGAGGTGCAGAAATAAGAGCCCTTGTACGCCCGGAAAGCAATCCGGAAAAAACAGAAGCCCTACGAAAAGCCGGAGTCACAATTTTTACAGCCGACTTCAACGATCCGTCCCAGCTTAAGGTTGCCTGCGAAGGTGTATCCTGTGTCGTATCCGCACTGGCAGGACTGCATGAAGTGATCGTGGAAGCCCAGTCTCAGCTGCTGGATGCCGCTGCAAATGCCGGTGTTCGCCGCTTTATTCCTTCCGATTTCTGCACCGACTATACCCAACTCCCAAACGGCTGTAACCGAAATTTCGATTTGCGGAAGACATTCAGCCAGATCGCAGAAAGCCGTAAGATCAGATTAACGTCTGTTTTCAACGGGGCTTTTTCCTATGTTCTGCGTTTCGGAATTCCGCTGCTGGATCAGAAAAACCAAAGTATTGCGTATTACGAAGGAAAGTCCGACTGGAAAATCGATTTTACTTCCCTTGAAGACACGGCTGCTTTTACGGCCGCCGCTGCATTGGACGACACGGCTCCTAGATTCCTTCGGATTGCCGGCTTCCGGGTAAGTCCTGAAGATTTTGTGCCGTTGAGCGAAAAAGTATTCGGTACCCCCTTCCGTATGGAGAATCAAGGAACACTTGACCAGTTTAAAGAAACAATTGAGAAAGTTAGAAAAGCCCATCCTGAAGGGGAACGTGAACTGTATCCGGCGTGGCAGCAAATGCAGTACCTGTACAGCATGTTCGCCGCCCATCATGATGAACTGGATAACGGACGGTATCCTGATCTCTCCTGGCAGACTGCTGAGGAAGCTTTACGATAAAACCATTTTAATTTAACCCAAAGCTGTCTGGATGCCTTTTGAAAATTAAAATTTAAAAAGCCGGACTATTTAAATCCCGGTCGCAGATATATTTTAGCGTTCAGCATATTTTATTTGTATATGGATCTGTAGCCTTATTACAGTCTGCAGGAAAGTATATTTTTATACTCAATTTAAACCGGCCCGTTAGATTTTAAATGATTAACCCAATATCAAACAGCTTCTAAAAATCATATTATTATTTATGCAAACCCAATATACCGACGAATCTTTAGTCCGGGACTGGAACGGATTCAAGAACCATATTATTGATGTAAACGGCACTTCACTGCATTATGTAGACGGAGGCACCGGCATTCCCATAATCTGCCTACCCGGATGGCCGCAAACCTGGTATTCTTACCGCAACATTGCCCTGTCGCTGGCTGAAAACTACCGGGTGATCGTCATTGATATTCGGGGAATGGGCAGTTCTGCAACGCCTTTATCCGGTTATGATAAGAAGACCATGGCTACAGATATCCACGAACTGATGTTACAGCTCGGTTTGGAGCAGGCCTTTGTGCTGGGCCACGACATCGGCGGCATGGTCGCGATGAGCCTGGCGTACAATTTTCCTGAAGCAGTAAGAGGGTTGATCCTTGCCGACGGACTTCATCCCAGCGAAGGAATGCTGCAGATGCCGCTGATTCCTGCTCCGGGTACTTTTGGCGATAAAATTAATACGGAACAGCCTTACACCTGGTGGATGGGATTTAACCAAATCAAAGGACTTCCTGAAAAACTGCTGGAAGGCCGGTACCGGTATCTTCTGGACTGGCTATTTCATTATGTAATGACCGATGACCGCAAAATTTCCGATTTTGAAAAAGAAGTGTATGCATCCGTCTACAACCGGCCGGAGCGGATACGGGCTTCCAATGCCTGGTACCAGGCTTTTCACCAGGATATTGAAGATGCTAAAAGCTACCGTAAACTCGATATGCCGGTACTGGGAATCGCCAGCAATGTATCCTACGGGTTTTATCAGTATGCGCTTCCTTCAGCTGCTGAGCAGTATGAGCTGGTTCACCTGGCGGATACCGGGCATTATATGTTTGAAGAAAATCCGGAGGCTGTGCTGAAAGCTGTTCTTGACTATCTGAAGAGAACGGATTCTGCTGAAGATTAAATATGAATTAATCCATTAAAAAGACGGTTTCAGAAGTTCGAAAGTACTTGAGAAATCAAGGGATTTTCAGGCAGAGATTTTTGAAGCCGTCCTTTTACGATTGTTCATCAATGCAGATTGAAATGCCAATAAATCCACTTGGTTTGCAAAAATGTATTCAAAAACAAAATTTAAAATAAATACGTCTCCCAATTGTAATCTACAGGCTCTGAAATTATTCGGATCATGTTAAAATCAGATCAAATCATTCAGTGCCGTTTCAAGTTTGGGATAAGTAAATCCGAAACCGCTCTTTACCAATTTTTCAGGATAGACATTCCGGCTTTTTAACAAAAGCTCCGTTTCGGTCCGCAACAATACGGAAGCAATTTCCAGTTGCCATACAGGAGCATCGAAACCGAATGGGATTTTCATTTTCCGCCTCAGCACTGTCATAAATTTTTCGTTGGACATCGGAGCCGGAGCCGTCACATTAACCGGACCTGACATATTCTCATTTTCGATGATGTGCTCCACCGCTTTGCAGAAATCTCCGATGTGGATCCAGCTTACGTTCTGGTTTCCCCGGCCCTGCTTTCCGCCCAGCCCGAATTTCGTAAGTATTTTCAGTTTGGGGAAAGCTCCGCCGTTGTTTCCTAAAACAATGGATGTTCTTAAAGCCACTTTTCTAACCTTTTCAGTGGTTGCTTTAAAAAATTCCTGTTCCCAGCTTTTGCAGATGTTCATGGAAAAGTCGTCGCCGATAATTCCGTCTTCTTCGGTATTCAGATGGGTTTCGGAATGAATGTAAATGGTTGCCGAACTGGCATTCAGCCATACTTTTGGTTTAGATCTGCAATCATCAACGGCCTGCTGCAGAACTTTTGTACTGTTTATCCTGGACTCGTAGATTTCCTTTTTGTTTTTTTGCGTATACCGGCAATCGACGGACTTTCCGGCAAGATTGATCAGCACATCGGCATCGTCGAGCAGGTTTTTCCATTCACCCAGGGTCCTGGCGTCCCAATGAAATTCGTTCCTTCGTTTTGGGTTCCGGGTCAGGATATAGACCTGGTGGCCTTTTTTCGTAAAATAGGTTTCGAGGTTTTTTCCGAGAAAGCCGGTTCCGGCAGCGATGATCATTTTCATAGGAAAGATGTTTAAAGTTTAAGGTTTAAGGTTTAAGGTTTAAAGTTCAAAATTACGATCAATCAAAACCGGTTTATGTTTTCAGACGCAAAGTTTTCTTTTCATCAAGCATCATATTAAGCAGGCAAAGGAAGGATCAGCAAGCTGACCGGATGAATCGTCTGCATAATGTGCGCGCTTCATCAGTGGTTCTGCCACTTTACTTTGCTCCCTTAAAAATAGTCACAATTACCATAGACTTTGCATCTGTTTTTTATTTCTTGCAGTCGGGTTACTCATTTTTGCACCATTATTAATTATCTCTGCAGATCTTTTTTTGTTTTTACCTTTATTTCAGAACCTTCTGCCAGCATGACCGAAACAGGCTGCTGATGATTCAGGCATTCGAAATCTTTTCCGTAAAGGGTTTCAAAATCGATGTTCAGATCATAATTTTTCACTTCATAATATTCCCATTTCGGATGGCAGACCTCATATTCCGAAGTTTTATTTTGCCTTTTTGTAAAGCCGAAATAATGTTCGGTAATAAATTCAAATTCAGTATCCGGTTTCATGGGCAAAGGGATATTTTCCGCAGTTACAGTAATGGAATGCCAGGCTTTTTCTTTCCAGGAATACCGGATCAGCAGTTCATTTTCTTTCTGGTGAATCCTGTTTTTCATCGGCATGGTTATGTAATTTTCCCTATATACCGAATTGGCGATCAGGCTCAATGCCGGTTTCGGAACAATTTCTTTAATAAAGACAACTCCTCTCTTCCATTGATCCCCTTCTTTTTTCCTTACGTAAAATCTCAGATTCACTTCCTCAAAATTTCTGTGAAACGGAACAGGAAGTCCAAGCAATTTGGTATTTAAAAACATGAATCCTACCAGACTTACATAGCATTTTCCCTGATAATAATCCAGTTCCGTTCCTGTCGGCAGATAAGGCAAAAGAATTCCGGGATTGATTTCATAATTAATGATGGCCAGCTTTCGCCATTTTGCTTTTAAAAAGTTCATTGTGTTGGTATTGAATTAATAATAAAAATTCTGACCTGATATTTATTTAAATCTCTGCTTCTGCTGTTCTCTTAATCAGCCGGTTTCTTTCCAGCAGGAATTTCTTCATATAATTTTTAAGAAAGACAGCGTTAAATAGCTGACCGATGATTCCGAACGGCAATTCAAATTCGAAAACATCCGTCATGATCGTGTACCGGCCTTCCTGCCTGAAAAGATGCTGGTGTTTCATGGAACTGAATGCACCTTTCAGCATGACATCGGTAAAATAATAAGGTTTCTGCATGGTTACAATTTTTGTAGTTAAGGTCTGCATGACGCCCAGATGCCTTGCTTTCCAAGTGACGGTTTCACCTGGTTCAATCAGTCCCGAAGTTTTTCCGGCAATCGCTTTTTCACCTGTTTTGAAAGTTGATTTCTGGTGCAGGTCGATATCTCTGGCCAGGTCGAAAACTTTAGAGATGTCGGCTTTGATGCGGGTGTGTACACGGATGATGGCCATGGTATATATTTTGGGTGATTTTTCTAAACTTTAAAAAGCCTGCTTTTTATCCAGATCCGGCAAGGCACGGTCAATTCGTTCAGCGAGTTCCGGTAACTTAATGGTAGGCACAGCAGGAAAAAGGTGATGTTCCATATGATAAAACATACTGAAAGTAAGCTTGTTTTTCCAGAACCCCCTCTGGGTTCTTGCGAAACCGGGATCTTCATGTGTACCATGATGCACCGTCCAGACAGCAAAGAATGCCATTAAAAGTTCACCGGCCAGCATGACCAGGATATGATAGATCAAAACATTCAGCCGGAAATAAACGACAATGCCGGCAAAGGTAAGGATGGACAACAGCTCCAAAAACATATTTTTCCTGTAATTTTTACCGGCTTTTTTTAAAGTAACCCAATGAATCAGGAACAGATGTCGGGGACCATATAAGATCGCTTTATACCATGTCATGGAAGCTGATTTCCCTTCGTAATCTTCTTCGGACAGACAGTATTTATGATGCCGGAGGTGATTGAATTTCACGGCATGCACAGAAGTCATCATTAAAATACTGTTCAGGTACATTGAAAGCCAGGTAAGGAATTTCCCGGTACCCAATGCATTGTGGAAACCGTTGTGCACCTGCCTCAGCGCCGTTAAGAAATAAAAGCAGGAAAAAGGAAGAGCGACCCAATAAAAGCCGTGCCAGGCAAGAAACAGGGAGATCAAAAGCCACGGCAGGCTGATGTTGTTTTCAATCAGCATTTCTCTAACGGAAAGAGATTTCAGATCTTTCCATTTTATTTCTCTGATCAGTTCGGTATGGTTCATGATTCGTTTTTAAAGGGTGAATATAAAGTATGGCAGCCAGAACGGTCATCCTGAAAATCGTCCAGGAAAGCGTCGGAAGCAGGTTCAGTCCTAAGATTTTGCATCTCCTGATATGCTCCAGAAACATGACCGTTACCACCGTTCCGAAATAGATGAATGAGGAAGTGACGTTCAGGTTCAGGAATAATCCGGGAATCAGCAGAACGGTTCCAATCAGGGAGACGGTCATCATATTTCCCAGGTAATCCCAAATCTTTTCCTTCAGATAGACTTTCAGAAAAACGGTCTGCCATAAGATCTGTCCGGTGCAGATGCCGGCTTCCCTGAAAAAGTTCCGGCTCAATCCTAATTTTTCCGAAAACAGACTTAAAACATATCCTGAAAAGACGGCAACAAAAACGAGGTAAGCCAGTCTGTACTTTATGTTGAAATCAGGATTACAGGCGTCTGCTCCATAACCGTTTTTGGAAGGAATAATCTGCTTGCGGTTGTACGAGACAAAAGAATAAAGTTTCTTAAAAAAACAGTACAAAGGTTTGGTCCGGGCTGCTCTTTCAAGCAACGGAAAGGAGTTGCCGATGATCAGCAGCAGACTGTCCAGGCCGTAGATCACTTTGTTTTTATCATGGTCGACCAAAGCAATTTCATTTTTTGCCCGGTTAAAATCAATCCTGTTTTTAGCTTCAACACTTAATTCTGTAAAAGCTTCCCGTCCATCCAGCATTCCGGCAGCAATAAAACCTTTGGAATACAGGTTGCACATCGGGCATTCGCTGTCATAGATCAGGGTATGGTTCTTCAGGGTTTTCATAAGCAGTCGTTTTTAATTTAAGTAAAATTTTATTCCCGGATTTTAAACCGCATGGTTTTCATTCTTTATCATTTTGTCTTTATTCATTGCGTGTTTACGGCCTTTCAGGAACAGAAGCAGATTGAGCAGCATCATGATGCCAAGGTAGATGGAGAACTTGCCGATTTTCTCGCTCATATCAACGACCAGGCTTTCCACCGTGGTGATTTCATAAAATTCGATAATGCAGAGTGCAAAGCCGATATTCAGCAGGTAAAACCCGATCTTGAATAAGGAGTTGGTGGCCATTGCAATGTCTTCTTTCTGATGGAAAATGTCGATCATAAAGGTCTTTGAGTTTTTGAAAAGAAACTGAGACACAAATACCGTCAGGGTAATAACGACCGGTAAATAAATCATGTACGCTGAAAAATTGTACGTTGCTGCGGTTAGGATGGTTGCTGTCATAAAAGTTTATTTTAAGGTTAAATTTTTTCTGAGGAAATAAAGGGTAAAAATATTGAAGTAGTGCAGGACACAGAGGATCAGCATGATGTTTCCGATACGGATGGCCGTAATGGCCAGAACCTGCTCAAAAGAGACGATCTTCTCCCAGGTGGTGAGGCTGATTGCAATGTATCCGAGGTTGATCAGGTAGTAGCATCCCAGCAGAATCCGGTTGATTGTCAGGCAGAAATCCGCGTCATGGATAAGGTATTCCAGATAGACCGCCCCTGCCCGGTAGCATCTTCTTCCTACATCCACCGTAATGTAGAAGCTGATGGCAAGGAAAAGCAGATAGGATAGGATATTGAACATATGGGCTGTATTTTATATTCCGAACACTTTGTGATATGGCTTTTCTGTCTTTCTAAATACTGTGGACATTATATTTTATTTCTTTCCTGTAATCATTTAAACAGATCAGATAATAAATGAGGGCAAGAACCGGTGTGCCGTATAGTGCAAAACTCATGACGTACCTTCCATACGAAGTCCAGAACCGGTTGATTATATAAATCTCATCAACTGTTGCCAGTGAAAAAAGAGTAATGATAAAAAGCATACTAACGGCATAATACACCTTGAACAGGATACTCTTTTTGTACGTTTTTGAAAACATTTTCCGGTTGGCACTGATCAGATGATTCAGCGCGATCAGAAAATAAATTACGATGGACAAATCTCTCGTCGATGAAGGAACGCTGTATATAATAAGCAGGGAAACCTGCATAGACTGAAGATAAAAATCGTTGGTAATAAAAGTTTTCATGGTTATCGTTTTTTATTAATTTTTCTGGTGAATCCCGAAATAAAAAATCAGGAATAAATGGATGAATAAGTTTTTCATAATTATAAAATTTTCAATAATTTTTGAAAGTTTACATTAAATAAAAAAAGCATTTGCCTTTATCTACAACTTTGTCAAAGTTAAAATCTTTGACAAAGTTCTTGCTTTTGTCTGCTATTTCAACAGGTTGGTAATCTTCCCTACCAGCCAGTGGTCGTCACTTTTGATCGCCAGGTCCATGATGTTGTTGATTTTTCCGGTCACGGTGCTGAAATCGTTCATCAGATTGATGAATTCTTTAGCGCCTTCCGTATCCTTGTCTTCAATATCCTTAAGCTCTTCCAGAAAGGAGATTACCGGTTCTATTTCCCTTTTCCGGCGTTCTTTGGTGATCTGCTTGAAGAGAAACCAGACATCTTTTTCAGCTATAAAATATTCCTTACGGTCGCCTTTTACGAATTCCTTTTTTACAATTCCCCAGTCCATTAGCGCACGGAGGTTCATGTTGGCATTCCCCCTCGAAATTTCCAGCTGCTGCATCACCTCATCGGTAGAAAGCGGTTTTTCACTTGCGATCAGCAAAGCATGAACCTGCGCCATCGTCCGGTTGATCCCCCAATTGGTAGCGAAGGTCCCCCAGGTCTGGATGTATTTTTCTTTAGCTTCCGAAAGTGTCATTGTCTTATTGTTTCAGTTTCTTATGACAAATGTAATACTATTTTTTGAATTTTCAATAATTTTTGAAAATTAATTTTAAAAAAGCAGACATCCCTGAGAATGCCCGCTCCTACTAATTCAATATACTCACTTATTGAAATTTCTGTAATCCCTGACCATCTGTAAAAAGCCGGTCCTGTAGCCTTCCGGGTCTTTCCCGGTGTTCTGCCTGGCCAGGCTTTCGATTTCCGCAAGGCTTTTTCTTTTGATTAATTTAGAATCTCTTAAAACCAATCCGAACCAGGCAACAGAAGAAACAAACTTAAAATCGGAGCCTGCTTTCGGGGTATCCGAATTTTTGATCACCTGAACAATTTCCGCACTCTTCGATCCCTGTGGGGTCTTGTATCTGAATTTTACGGTCCCCAATTCATCGCCAAATTCTTTTGTCGCAGAAGCTTTGGCATATTTAAGCAGGTTCTGCTTCGGCACAAACTCCGAATTGCTGTTGGCAGGAATAATCTCATACAAAGCCGTTACGGTATGGCCACTTCCCAGTTCTCCCGCATCCACTTTATCATTGGTAAAATCTTCATTCCTCAATTTCCGGTTTTCATAGCCGATCAGGCGGTAAGACTTTACATATTTCGGGTTGAATTCGATCTGGATTTTAACATCTTTTGCGATGGCATAAAGGTTACCGGCGAATTCTCTTCCCAGGAATTTATTCGCTTCCTGCAGGTTATCGATATAGGCATAGTTTCCGTTTCCTTTATCGGCCAGCGTTTCCATTTTATTGTCTTTGTAATTTCCCATTCCGTAGCCCAGGCAGGTAAGAAACACACCGGATTTCCTCTTTTCTTCAATCAGGCTTTCGAGATCGCCTTTGGATGATGCGCCTACATTGAAATCCCCGTCGGTTGCTAAGATAACCCTGTTGTTCCCGCCTTTAATAAAACTTTCCTGAGCCAGTTTGTAGGCCAGCTCGATGCCTTCGCCTCCGGCCGTACTCCCTCCCGCACTTAGATGATCCAATGCATCGGTTATCTTTATTTTTTCCGCCACCGATGTCGGAGGCAGGACCACGCCGGCACTTCCAGCATATACCACAATGGCCACTTTATCTGTAGGCCTTAGCTGATCGAGCAGTATTTTTAAGGAAGACCGCAGCAGCGGCAGCTTGTTTTCCGCTTCCATGGAACCTGAAGTATCGATCAGGAATACAATATTGGAAGGAGGCAGGTTATTCATCGGAATATTTTTTCCTTTCAACCCGATTTTCAGCAGTTTATGGTTGGGATTCCACGGAGCCGACCCAAGCTCCGTGTTGATGGAAAAAGGCTGCCTGTTTTTAGGCTGAGGATAATTGTATTTGAAATAATTAACCATCTCCTCGATCCTTACGGCGTCCTTATCGACTTCCCCATCCTGAATCATCCTTCTGACGTTGGAGTATGAAGCATTGTCTACATCAATGGAAAAAGTGGATAGCGGCTGGTTTTTCGTCAGTTCAAAAGGGTTTTCGACCAGACGGTCGTACGCTTCATTATCATACCCTCTGTTTTTTCCGGAAGGCTTTTTTATGGTCTTATTATATTTAGCAGAATGCTGATAAGATGGCTGCCGATAAGGAGTAATCACCGATTCTACTTCCATCGCTACTGCTGCTTTCGGTTTCGGGCAGCCGTTGTATTCCGGAAGTCCGGGCACGGTCGGGCAGGCATCATCTTTGTCGAGGATCCCGTCGCCATCAGTATCCGGCCACGGGCAGCCGTTATTTTCTTCCGGTCCTGCTACAGTCGGGCACGCATCGTCTTTATCAATAATTCCGTCACCATCGGTATCCGGCCATGGGCAGCCCTTGTTTTCGATCGGCCCGGCGGTTTCAGGACACTGATCGTCTTCGTTTCTGATGCCGTCCTGGTCTTTATCTTTTTTAAGATTCAATTTTTGGGAAGCTTTGTCCTGGTCCGAAACGGTTTTGGTGTTGCAGCCCTGCAACATCATCAGCACCAATAGGGTTATTGCTGTTTTTTTCATGTTTATTATTTTTTGATCAATATAAATTCCCTTTAAAGAAGATGTAAAAATCTTGAAAGGTTGCAGCAGAATTTTAGAAAAAAGAAACTTCCGGAGAAATTTCTTTTTTCAGGGTATGGTGAATGGGTATCAGTTTTAGATTTTGGGAAATTACTTTGGGGAAGGTTTTTCCTGGAGCAGCTTTTTCAACCTCCGCTTTTCTTTTGCGGAAATGCCTTTGGTTTCCACGACAATGACGCCGTTGCCTGCTTTGTTTCCGAAAAGCGCGGTGGCCTTTTCCCCTTTGACCACCTGCATGGATTCGATTTTTTTCGGATCAAGCTTAATGAAGATCTCCTGGGTGCTTACCGCTCCGTCGATGATAAACAACGGATTGTTGTTCTGCTGCGAAGAACCCTGGCAGCTGATGGAGATATCTACCTTTCCCGAACCCGGTGTTTCCGAGATGGAATTGATATTAACTCCCGAAGCTTTTCCCCGGATCATCATGGAAGCTTCCTTGCTGCCGATCCTGTTGGCAGTCAGTTTATTTCCGTCGCCTGAAGCAGAAGCCGTAAGATTACTCCTGACCAGGCCGCTTTTATTATAAGCTAAAATTTCCGGTTCCTGATTATCGTTTCTGTAAGCAAGGGAACGGTTCGGGTAGATGGCTTCCGCGGTATCAGCAATGGTATTCAGCCCAGACATTTTCTTTTTCGAAGCAGAGGCGGCCGAAAGTTCCTGAACCATGGAAGCTTTTTCCTTTCTGATGCCCATGGCAATAATTTCTTCCGTGTTTCTTCGTTCTGTCTTATCCATGATTCCTTTATCGTCCGCAATAGATACAGTTTCCTCTGGAAAGGCTTGTGCCAAAGGCATTCCGGAAAGCGGGACGGCTGTATCAGGAACATTTAGTTCCGGAGTTTTCCGGTAAGCTATTTTCGACGTTGGGGATTTCAGGATGTCTTTCATGATGTTTGCCTTCACCGTGCTATCGGTTTTGCGGACCGGTGCAGGCATTTTTGCCGTCTGCCCTTCTTGGGAAACAGTCTGCTGTGCAATGGTCTGCTGAGGAAACACTGCATTTTCTTTTTTATGGGTGAAATAAAATATCCCGGAACCGACCAGCAGGCTCGCGGCAATGCCATAGGGAATCCAGAGACCGATGGTTTTTCTTTTTTTCTCTTCCTTTTTCTCCAGCTTTTCCTCCACTTTTGCCCACACTTTATCAAACCCCGGGAAAGTCGCAGGTTCTTCGAGGGTTTTGGAAGCTTCGTTGAATGTTTTATCTATATTGTTATTTTCCATTGTGTTTAATTTAGATGTTTTGGTTGACCAGCAGTTCCTGAAGTCTTTTTCTGGCAAAGTTGAGCTGGGATTTGGAAGTGCCCTCGCTGATGGAAAGCATGCTTGCAATTTCTTTATGGGGATAACCTTCGATGGCAAAGAGATTAAAGATCGCCCGGCAACCTTCGGGAAGAAAGTTGAGAAGGCTTAAAATATCTTTTTCTGACGACCCGTTTTCCAGAGAATAATCGGTAGAGAATGCATAGTCTTCTTCCAACGAAATATGAAGCTCACGGGCAGTCCGTAACTTCTGAAGGCATTCATTCACTGCAATTTTCTTTGCCCAGGATTCAAAAATATCCGGATTTTGCAGCTGGCCGATCTTTGTGAAAATTTTATAGAAGCTGTCTGCCAGCGCCTCTTCAATATCTTCATCGTTTTTCAGGTACCTTTTGCATACCGTATACAGCTTCCCGGCCATCTTTTCATAGACTTTCCGCTGGGCGTTGCGATCGTTCCGCCGGCATTGCAATAATAGCTCTTGTTCCATAATCAGGCTTTATATCTACATAGATGCAGAAAATTTCCAAAAGGTTGGAAACAGGTTTAATTTTTTTTAAAAATAATTTAATTCAATAAAGCAGACAAATCACGAGTATAATTTAACGTGAGCTCGAAGTAGAAATCAAATTAGCAGGCTGGAAGTTTATCTTAACGTCAGTCCGGGTGTTTTTTGCAGCGCAGCGGAGAAAAATATATCGGGAACGTGTAAAGCAGGACCTCCGGTTTACAGGTCAGCAACTTCCCTATACGATTTTTCAAAATCTACCTGATGCAACGGAGGTTAAATTTCGAAGGTATTCTTCATTAATGCTATTCAGTTTTTAAATCCGGAATTATTTAAGTCTGTTTTATATTAAATGATTGATATTTAAATCAATATCATCGAATTCACGTTAATTTAAAGCAAAGAAAATCAATACAATAAAAACCCGAAATAAATTATTACTTTTTTAAAGTAAAATATCAGTATGACTTTTAATCAAAGCTTTCTTTATTTGTACATAGGGATCTTTTCACAAAATCGTTTTGCTCATTTAACTTTTCATGTTGTAACAAATCTCAGGTAATAACGACTATTCGTATAAATAATCTTTTTATAGTAATGAAAAAAGCCAAATTTGTATCATTACTTTTTGTTTTGTCTGCAGGAAGTATGATGTATGCCCAGGATGACCTCATCAACAAATTAAAAAACAACCAGTCCCAGAAAACCAATTTCCAGTTTACGACGTTGAAAGACGTAGGCGCTACTTCAGTGAAAAACCAGGGTTCTTCGGGAACGTGCTGGAGCTATTCCGGAAATTCTTTCCTGGAATCCGAAATGCAGAGGATGGGCAAAAAGCCCGTAGATCTGGCAGAAATTTTTACGGCAAGAAATTCTTACCATGATAAGGCGAAATTATACGTTCTGAACAACGGCGCGATCAGCTGGGGTGACGGCGGAGAGCTTCACGATGTCATCAATATGTATAAAAAATACGGTGCGGTTCCTCAGGATGCCTATACCGGATTGAGACAGGGACAAACCCTGAACAATTTCTCCGAGATGCAGGGCAAACTGAAACCTGTGCTTGACAGCCTGGTTCAGGCCGGATCGAAAGGAAAGCTGACGGATAACTGGATGTCTTCCGTAGATGTGATCCTGGACGAATACCTGGGCAAGGTTCCGACGAATTTTACCTATGAAGGAAAATCGTACACACCACAGACTTTTGCCAAGGAAGTTGTAGGCATCAACCCCGATGATTATGTAGAACTTTCTTCCTATAAGGATTACCCGTATTACCAGAAATTCGTTGTTCCGATTCCTGATAACTGGAGCCATGACTCCGACTGGAACGTGCCGATGAAGGATCTCACGGCTATTATCGACAATGCGGTAAACAAAGGCTATTCCGTAGGATGGGCAACCGATGTTACGGAACCTTATTTTTCGTATAAGAACGGCGTGGCCTATGTTCCGGATACCGATCTGGACCAGATCACAAAAGAAAATACGGGAACATTATTCACCGAGCCGAAAAAAGACAAAACCATCACCGAGGATATGCGCCAGAAAGCACTGAACAATCTTTCCACGACCGATGACCACGGGATGCACATCGTAGGCCTGGCCAAAGACCAGTCGGGAAAACAATATTACATGGTGAAGAATTCCTGGGGCGTAACCAACGATTTTGAAGGATACCTTTATGTAACCCGCCCGTATGTGGAGTATAAATCGACCGCTATCCTGGTTCATAAAGATGCACTTCCGAAAAGCATCAAAAAGGAATTGAAGCCGACTCAGAATATTGGTCTTTAAATATGATCTCTATTGTCCTCCAATGACAATTTTAGATATTTAATCTTGTTAAAAGTCGTTTTCAGTTTTGAGGACGGCTTTTTGGTATATTTATTCTATTTGATCTTGATATAAAAAAATTCTTTTCCGTTAAAACGGGCATAAAATTTTATTGGTTTATGTAATATCTTCAAAAAATACGATACATTCACTGTATGAAATAATGATTTGATGAAAGTTAATGAACAGTCTGAAAATCAGGCTAATTTGTTTGATGCGGACTAAAAACAAGCGATCATTAAGACTTCTTATAAATTAATAACAGAATACAACTTTATAAAATACAAATGAGGTATGAAAAATTATAAAAATATTCATTTGGGGAAACTCATTAAGACCCGGATAAAGGAAAAGGGGCTGAGTACACAGAAAATCTGCAGTTCCATGAAGATGACGGAAGAGGAACTCGCTGCCATCTATGAGCGTAAAGGCCTTGATTCGGAAGAGATTTTACGCTGGAGCAAATTCCTGAACTATGATTTTTTCAGAATTTACAGCCAGCATCTGATCCTATTTTCGCCTCCTGTGCCCGAAAAAGCGGATAAAAGCGCAAAAGAAGAAGAGTCTTCACTACCGCAATTCCGTAAAAATATCTACACCACAGACATTATTGATTTTATCCTTGAACTCATAAAAAAAGGCAAGAAAACAAAAAGAGAAGTGATTGAAGAATATGGTATTCCAAAAACCACTTTATACAAATGGCTAAGTCGTGATAAATAGAACATCCGCATTTTAGTCCGAAAAAAACATAAACAACAATAAAGGTTTTTTTACTGCTATTTATTTCAGAAAGAGAGAGAGAAAACAAGTCTTTCAATTTCGTCATTTCTTATATCTAATTTTTTCATGAGTTAGAGAAATATTATCTTTGGTGTTCACCAAAATAAGAACATATGAAAAATTTAAAAAACTTAAAAAGACGGGATCTGCAGCGCATCATTGGTGGAAATTCGCCGGAATGTCCTGTTGACACGGTAGAATGCTACTACCCGCCTAAAAACGGAAACCCAGGATACTGGAGATGCATTTCCAACAGTACAGGGTGCCCGAACTAAACTTAAAAACCGCCTCAGAAAAGATTCTGAAGCGGTTTGTTTAAATAATTGATAGGTAAATCATTTGAATGATAAATGGTCAATCCGTTGCGCTTGTCAATTTTCTTATACTAAAAAAATTGACCATTGGCTTACAACAGCAAAATTCACCATTGACTCTGCTAATACAAAACGGCGAGGCTTTCGGCTTTAAAGTCCTGAAGTTCTTCAAGGCTTCCTTTCTTAATCTTTTTCACCCATTCCGGATCCTGCAACAGGGCTCGGCCTACGGCTACCAGATCAAAGTCTCCCCTTTCCAGCCTTCTGGTCAGTTCGGACAAATCGGTTTTTCCGGTTCCCTGTCCGGCAAAAGCCGCCATGAAATCCCCTTCCAGTCCTACAGAGCCTACAGTAATAGTCGGCTGTCCGGTAATTTTCTTCGCCCAGCCAGCAAAATTCAGGTCGGAACCTTCAAATTCAGCTTCCCAGAAACGGCGCTGTGAGCAGTGGAAAATATCAACGCCCGCCTCTTTCAATGGCAGCAACCACTCTTCCATTTCTTCCGGCGTCTGTGCCAGCTTCGCCGAATAATCCTGCTGCTTCCACTGGGAAAGCCGGATGATAATGGTGAAATCTTCTCCCACGGCAGCTCTGATGGCTTTGACGATGTCTACGGCAAACCGGCTCCTTTCTTTCAGTGTTTTTCCACCGTACGCGTCGGTTCTGGTATTGGTTACTTCCCAGAAAAACTGGTCGATCAGATAGCCATGCGCGCCATGGATTTCCAGCACATCAAATCCCAGGTCTTTCGCCGATTTTGCCGAAGCAGCAAACTGGGCAATGGTATCCTGAATGTCTTCCAGAGTCATGGTAGAGGCTTTCTCCATTGGAACTGCCGGATAATCGTCGGAACTTCTGGTATCTCCTACATGCCAGATCTGCGGCCCCATTTTTCCACCGTTTTCATGAACGGCATCAATTACGTTTTTCCAGCCGTTCAAAGCTTCGGTTCCGTAAAAATCGGGGATGTTCTGCATGTTTTTGGAAGCCGGCCTGTTGATCACCGTTCCTTCAGAGATAATCAATCCGACTTCCGCTTCGGCTCTCCGGGCGTAATAGTCCGCAATCTGCTGGGTGGGAACCCCATTATCCGATTGGGCTCTCGTCATCGGGGCCATTACGATTCTGTTTTTCAGTTCTAAATTCTTATACTGGAAAGGCTTAAACAATGCGTCTGTGCTCATTTTTAATATTTATTTTTATAATTGTTACACAAAGTAACTAATAATAGTTCATATTGGTATCTCATTATAAAAAAAAGTAGTAACTTCGCGGTAACTGATGTTGGTAACGCAAAGGTAACTTAGGGAGTTGAGGTTAAGGCTCTGTGCTCTCTTATGGGTAGAACGGCTTTGTGAAACTAAACAGTTCGTGTTAAAAAGTTCTTCGTGGGCTTTGTGTTCAAAGACGCTAAGCAATGAAAGGCTTTCCTTCTTCAAGCTTAGAATAGACCTTGCTCAGTCTGACAATGTAGTAAATAGACACATTCAAAAAGCTCTGTGCTCTCTTATGAATAAAAAAGTTTATGCTGAGCCTTTAAAAGCAGCGTTGTGAACTTTAAAAGTTAGTAGTAAAAAGCTCTTTATGACTTTTGTATTCATAAAAGCATTTAAGCTAAAAATTATAAACAAATCGTCATGAAAAAGAACGAATTAATGCAATACAGCTGTCCTTTAGGCAAAGCGATGTCTGCTTTAGGAAGCAAATGGAAACCCATTATCGTATTGGTGATCAAAGACCGGAAACTGCGTTTCGGGGAACTGGCCGTACGCATTAACGTAATCTCCAGAAAAGTGTTAACCGACCAGCTGCGGGAAATGCAGACCGACGGATTGGTTATTCGGGAAGAATTCAAGGAACTTCCGCCGAGGGTGGAATATTCGCTGACCGAAAAAGGACTCGCGCTGCTGCCAATCCTGTACCTGCTGGAAGACTGGGAAATGAAATACCATGTGTATGATCCTGAGAAAGTGAAGGATTGTAAGATGATTTTGGAAGGTAAGAAAGTACAGAACACTGTTGTTTGATAACATTATGTAGTAAACTTTCTCTTTAATCTTCTAAAAACTTCTGGTAAATTAAAAACTTAAAGCTGCCATACTCAAATTCTTGAATTGTTATCAAACCATCTAAGTTTTTTCTCATTTTTTAAATCTTTTTCAATGCAAGTTTGTTTTTGAAAATTGCTGAATTTAAGGGTTTCAATAGTAGTATTTTTAGATTCAATTATTGCATGTGCTAAAAATAACTGCGATTTTAAATGATAAATATTTGATAATAATTGTTGAATACTAACATCATTATAGTCTTTTGTAATAATTTCTAAATTTTGAAGATCCGGAAGAGAAAGATAAAAATCCAACAAATTTCGTATATTCGATAATGCTTCATTTGCATCTTTAGGCATTACAGTAAAAAGTGTGTAGCCATCTTTTGATTCTAGTGCAGAAGATATTTCTATTCCATAATCTTCTAAAAATTTTGAAAAGTAAATTAAATATTGCTCACAAGCTTGACGAATTTCCTGGGGAAAAGAATATTTACTGCCAATCGAGTTCTTATCTATTAGTGTGGGATTTTCAAAAATATTTTTTACTTCTTTATCAATTACTGATAAAAATTTTTTATATTCTTCATTCACTTTTTGATTTAAATCTAAATTACAAGAAATTTGAAAGCCATCCTCTAGAATTCTGTCATTGCTTTCAAATTCAATTAAAAAATCATACGGTAGTAATATTAACTTTAACTTTTCAAAAAAAGCTATAATATTATAAGGTTTGTCCCATTTTATAAAATTTGGTATAACTTGAAAAATTATTTTTTCTTCCATTTCAAAAGATATATAACTTAATGACCGATCGATCCAATTCAAATTAGAAAATTGTTCAAAATTTAATGGTACTGTAAAACTACATATATTTTCTTTGAAAAGATCAGCTATATCATACTCTGAAATTTCAAATATTTTATTATTGCAAAAAATTAGAAATTCACTACCGGGTCCACCGACATTATCATCAGCTTCCCCTATTTCGATTTTATCTAGATAAGCAACATAATCGTAAACTCTATTATCAGCTTTTTCAAATATTAGATTCATTTTTTTCTAATTTCATCTACAATATAAATAAAAAAACCGCTTCCAAAAAAGAAAGCGGTTTACAATTTATCTCAAATCTCAATTAAAATATCGCCGGATATTTCTGAGGATTGGTTTCGTTGAACATTGCGTAGATTCTCTCCACCATATCGTCTGCAGACGGCTTGCTGAAATAATCGCCGTCGCTGGCGTAGGCCGGTCTGTGATCATTGGCCGCGATCGTCAACGGATCGGAATCCAGGTATCTGAACGCTTTTTGCTTTTCTAAGATCTGCTGTAAGATGAAAGCAGACGTTCCGCCTTCCACATCTTCATCAATTACCACCAAACGGTTGGTTTTCTTCACGCTTTCAGCGATTTCATGCGTTAAATCGAAAGGAATCAAAGACTGAACATCGATCACTTCTGCAGAAATTCCGATTTTTTCCAAAGCTTCTGCCGCTTCCATTACGATTCTCCAGGTGGACCCGTAGGTTACCAGGGTAACATCGCTTCCTTCTTTTGTCACTTCAATTTTCCCTACAGGAACGGTGAATTCCCCTAAGTTGTCCGGTTGTTTTTCTTTTAGCCGGTATCCGTTCAGGCATTCAACAATCACCGCCGGATCGTCGCTTTGAAGCATGGTGTTGTAGAATCCTGCTGCTTTGGTCAGGTTTCTCGGAACCAATACCAGGATTCCTTTAGAAAGGTTCAGAATTCCTGCCATCGGAGAACCGGAATGCCATACGCCTTCCAGTCGGTGTCCTCTTGTTCTGATAATGACCGGTGCTTTTTGTCCGCCTTTCGTTCTGTACTGCACGGTGGCCAGATCATCGCTCATCCCCTGCAGACAGTACAAGATGTAATCCAAATACTGGATTTCAGCAATCGGACGCAATCCTCTCATTGCCAGACCGATTCCCTGTCCTAAGATCGTTGCTTCACGGATTCCCGTATCGGCTATACGAACATCACCGTATTTTTCCTGCATTCCTTCCAACCCCTGGTTAACATCACCGATGTTTCCGGCATCTTCACCAAAGACTAAGGTTTGAGGATATTTTTCGAAAATTTTATCAAAATTATTTCTTACCACTACCCTGCCGTCTACATCTTCAGAAGCATCGGAGTAAACCGGCTTTATTTCTCTTACATTTTCCGCTTTCCACTGGGATTGTGAATATAGATGAGAAGAATAATTGTCTTTTTCCACCTCGAAAATCTCCTGGTATTTCTGCATCAGCTGATTTCGTTCCGAAGTATTCGATCCTCTGGTTGCCAGCAAAGCCTTTCTTACCAAATGGAAAACATCTTTTTTGGCTTTAGAAACCAATTTGTTGAACTGGCCGATATACCCTTCAATTTCAGAGTTCTGACCTTTAAGGTTTTCTACCAATGGCAATACAGCCTGGCTAAGATCCGTAATAGTTTTCTGGTAGTTTTCCCAGGCTGCTTTCTGGCCTGCCTTTACCGTTCTTTTAGCTTCATCATCGATGGCATTCAGATCTTCTGCCGTAGCCAGCACCTCTTCTTTACCGTCGATCTCAATGGAATAGTTGAGAATCCATTCCTTGAATTTTACCAGTCCGTCGAACTGGGATTCCCAGGCCAGACGTTCTTCGTTTTTATATCTTTCGTGTGAACCCGATGTGGAGTGTCCCTGGGGCTGCGTCACTTCAATGACGTGCACCACCACCGGAATGCTTTCTACCCTGGCAAACTGCTCCGCTCTTGCATAAGCGTCCAGCAAGGCAGGATAATCCCACGCTTTTACCTGGATAATTTCGCATCCCTGGAATTCGCCTTCCTTTCTCTGGAAGCCGCTCAGCATTTCGGCAATATCCGCTTTGGCCCGCTGTTTCATGGTAGGAACCGAGATTCCATATCCGTCGTCCCAAATGGAAACAATCATCGGCACCTGAAGCGCACAGGCCGCATTCAAGGTTTCCCAGAAATGACCTTCTGCAGTGGAAGCATCTCCAATGGTTCCAAAGGCAATTTCGTTACCGTCCTTTGAAAATTTTTCGGACCCGTCGAATGTTACGGATTTATATATTTTTGAAGCCTGAGCCAATCCCAATAATCTCGGCATCTGCCCCGCCGTAGGAGAAATATCAGAGGAAATATTCTTTTGTGCCGTCAGATCTTTCCAGCTTCCGTCTTCATTTAAGCTTCTTGTCGCGAAGTGACCGTTCATCTGCCTTCCTGCGGATGCCGGTTCTCTTTCGACGCTGGTATCGGCATAGAGCTGTGCAAAAAAGCTTTCTACCGTAAGGGCATCTGCCGCCAGGGCAAAAGTCTGGTCGCGGTAATATCCCGACCGGAAATCCCCGTTCTTAAAAACTTTAGCCATTGCCAACTGGGGAAGCTCTTTACCATCCCCAAAAATACCGAATTTAGCTTTTCCTGTAAGGACCTCTCTTCTTCCCAAATAGGACATCTCACGCGAAACCCTTCCTAACTTATAATCTTCAAGTATCTGATTTTTAAAATCTTGAAAGGAAATCTGCTGGGTTTCAATATAGGTTGTCTGCATAGCCAGATATTAAATATTTTTAATGTTGAAGTATTTTGCTAATATACACTTTTTAAATTAATTTTAATTTTTAATAATCTTTTTTAAAAATTTGATAATAAAAAAAATTGTGTCTATCTTGGGATAAATTTGTAAGCCATGGAGAAAAAGTCGACCCATATTCTTAACGCTTCAAGCAATCTTCTGGGATTTTCGCTGGTGATCATTACCTCATTAAAGATCTCGAGAATAAGCCGCAGCACCCATTTGGACGAATTTGCCGGGATCGCCTGCATGTTTTTTGCCTTCAGCTGTTTCTTTTCATTCCTGGCGATTCGGACACAGCATGACAAACGCGCAAACCGGTTTGAAACCATTGCGGATTATTTATTTTTAATCGCTTTATTTTGCATAGTTTCAGCGGTTATTATTGTAACCCTGAAAATAATTTAAACTAGAATTTCCTTTCGATTACATAATCGAGCATGATGTGCAACGACTTTTTAGCTTCGGAATCCGGGAATTCATTCAGGAGGTCTTTGGCTTTCTGCTGGAAGTCTTTCATTACCGTTATCGCATAATCCAGGCCGCCGGAACTTTTCACAAAATTAATGAGTTCCTTAACGCGCTTCTGATCGGTATTGTACCGTTTTATCGTGTTGAAGTAATATTTCCGGTCCTTTTCCTCCGCCGTTTTTAAAGTATGAATCAGGGGAAGTGTCATTTTCTGTTCCTTAATGTCGATGCCCACCGGTTTTCCAATGACGTTGGACGTCAGATAATCGAAAAGGTCATCCTTGATCTGGAACGCCATTCCGGTATAGGTTCCGAAGTCCATCATTTTTTTGGCCAGGGCTTCATCCGCATTGTTGGACAGAACGCCGATTTCGCAGCAGGCCGCAATTAAGGTAGCCGTTTTCTGACGGATGATTTCATAATAAACTTCTTCCGTAATATCCAGTTTCCTTGCCTTTTCCAGCTGAAGCAGCTCCCCTTCGGACATTTCGCGGATCGTTCTTGAAATCACTCCCAACAAATCGTAGTCTTTATGGTCGGTAGAAAGCAGAACCGATTTCGAAAGCAGGTAATCGCCCACCAAAACGGCAATTTTATTCTTCCATAAAGCATTGATGGAAAAGAAATTACGGCGTTTAAAACTTTCATCCACCACATCATCGTGCACCAGGGTTGCCGTGTGGATCAGCTCGATCATGGAAGCCCCCCGATAGGTTTTTTCATTGACTTCACCCACCAGTTTGGCACAGAGAAATACAAACATCGGACGCATCTGCTTCCCTTTTGTCGTAACAATAAAACGGGTGACTTTATCTAGTAAAGGTACTTTACTCTGCATGGATTCATAAAACTTCTGCTCGAAAAGTTTCATTTCCTCATTGATCGGTCGCTTGATTTCTTCTACGGTGTTGGCCACAATCTTCGAATGATGGATAAATTATTAATTACCACAAAGATAATTTTTTTCAGGTAATTTCAAGGAATTTACTCCCCTAGTTTATCTTTCGGAATAAAATAAAGGCTTTGCTTTCCCCCTCCCAGCGGAGAATGGAATTTTTCTCCCGAAATATATATTCCTTCCGCATCTACTGCAATGCCTTCGATCTGCCCGATCGCTAAGGCACTTCCGAGATAGTATCTTTTGGGATTTTCTTTAAAAAATATCCCGGCTCCGGCTTCATTAAAGATCATCAAAAATACTTCGGTCTTTTTGGTATAACCTACCAGGTATAATTTTTTATCGAAATAGGAAGCGTCCGTCACCATAAAACCGGTTTTATAAGTTTCCGTTTTCCGTGCTTTCTGCTTTCCCTGTATTTCCGGATCAATCATATAATGGGTTGTTGATCTGGCGCTCCATTCTTTGGTAAAGAGATGGATTTTCCCGTTCAGACAGACCATGGCTTCCGCATCAAAATCGGTTTCGGAATATTTCGGGACGAATTCCTGCTGTTCGGGATACTCAAATGAAATCAACCGAAGGGAATCGTTTGGAGAACCATTCACAGGTATTTTATAAATTTCCAGGTCTTTGCGGGTTCCGCCATTGTTTCCGAAATCGCCGACGTAGAAATGGGTTCCGTCGTTTGCCAAAGCTTCCCAGTCTTTATTTTTCCCGTTAATTTTCAGAGTATTGATAATCTTTCCCGTTTTTTTATCGAGTTCAAAAAGCTCCGGCGTATTGCCGCTGTCGTTGAAGGTATACAGCTTTCCGTCCAGCAGGTTTAAACCAGAGCTTTCTTTAATCTTTTCATCCAGCTCACCGATCCTGTATTTCTTTATTTTCAGCAGGCTCGACTGTTGTGCGAATGACAAAACAGAGAGGGTTACGGTACATATCAGGAATATCTTTTTCATCAGGTAAAAATATTTATTTAAATAGAAATGCAATTAATTTTTCATTGATATTTAGGAATTTATTTTCAGACCAACATCTTTTTTTTTTATACAAATTTTAATTTTTTTAGACATCAGGTGGGTTTTAAATACACAGGCTTAAGAAGATTTGCTACACAGATATTGCTCTCCGGAGCAAAACAACTGATCGATTAGTTTAACAAAAACTGATTCAATTAATCTTGCTATCAAATATTAACAAAATAAAAAAAGGAACAGGCAAAAACCCATTCCTTCTATATATAAACCAATTTAAGAATCCCTTTAAAAACTGAACCTGCATCTAAGCCTAAACTTATTATATCAAGCCGATTTCTTTTGTTTTTCATCCTTCTGTCTGTTTTTTCTTTTGAGGTAATCTTTCTGGTACTGCCTTACGGTTTTTCCGGTTCCGTCGTGACGCCATCCCGGGGAATTGAAGATGTAATTGATGCGGTCTGAGAATTTCAGTCCGGGCTGCTTGATGTCTTTCCAGATTTTCCGCCATTCGTAGAAGAGAATAGTGTCCGGTTTATTGTCAGGCATCTTCGGATAAATCCCGTATTTCACCGGGACTTCAGGATCTTCCTTTTCAAAAGTTCCGAAGATTTTATCCCAGATGATCAGGCACATGCCCATATTCCGGTCCAAGTATTTGATGTTGCACGCATGATGTACGCGATGATGTGAAGGAGTTACTAAAATATATTCCAGGAAACCCATGCTTTTTACCGTCTGCGTATGCACCCAGGTTCCGTATACCTGACCAATGGCGTATACCACCATGATGTGCCATGGATCAAAGCCTAAAAAAGCCAGCGGGGAAAAATAAAGGTACCGGTACAAAGGCTGGAGCACCGGGCTTCGGAAACCGGTGGTCAGGTTGAAATATTCCGAATTGTGATGGGTGATGTGAACCGCCCAGAAAGCCCTGGAATGATGATCCACATAATGCAGGACAAAATAGGCAAAATCGGTTACCACGAAGCACAGCAGCCAATACCAGATGGTAAAATCCCAGGTAAAAAGCCTCAGGTTGTAAAAAAAAAACATTACCCCCATGGCAAAGGCCTTCATCACCAGGTCGAGCCCGAAGTTAAGCGCAGCCAGATAAATACTGGTTGCCACGTCTTTACCATTATAGAGTTTAGCTTCCGAAACATGGCTGTAAATCATTTCAGCCAGGATAATTGCGGCAAGAAGCGGAATAGACCAAGCATAAACACTTTCCAATCCGGCTTCACCCAAAAAATAATCCACCATCACTTCAAATTTGTCCTGCAAATTTAAGGTTTTGGGAATTCGTTAAGAAAAATTTCTGATTTTTTTAAGTAAAATTTAATCTGCCGTTTTATTGGCCAGCTGTCCGCAGGCTGCATCGATGTCTCCTCCGCGGCTTTTTCTTACCACGCAGACGATCCCGGCATTTTCGAGCTGACGGATATAATTTTCTTCCGCCTGCTTGTTGCACTGGTCGTATTTCCCGTCACCGATCGGGTTGTATTGGATTAAATTTACTTTGGAAGGAACCTGCTTGCAGTATTTAATTAAAGCCCTGATGTCTTCATCACCATCGTTGATGCCTTTCCAGACGCAGTATTCAAAGGTAATGACCGAGCCTGTTTTTTTATACCAGTACTGAAGGGATTCCATGATTTCCGTCAAAGGAAATTTATCGGAGAACGGCATGATCTCGTTCCGCTTGGATTCAATAGCCGAATGCAGCGACAATGCCAATTTCACCTTTAATTCTTCATCGGCCAGCATTTTAATCATTTTTGGGATTCCCGAAGTAGAAACGGTAATCCTCCTCGCCGACATTCCCAAACCTTCCGGCTGGGTAATTTTGCGGATGGCTTCCACCACGTTTTTGTAGTTCATCATCGGCTCGCCCATTCCCATAAAAACGATATTGGAAAGCGGCCGGTCGAAGTACATTTTGCTCTGGCTGTCGATCAACGCTACCTGGTCCACGATCTCGGCCACTTCAAGGTTTCTCATTCTTTTGAGTCTTGCCGTTGCGCAGAATTCGCAGTTCAGTGAACATCCTACCTGTGAGGAAACACAGGCCGTCGTCCTGGTTTCCGTAGGAATCAGCACCGATTCCACCAATAAGCCGTCGTGCAGCTTCACTCCGTTTTTGATGGTCCCGTCCGTACTTTTCTGCAGAAGGTCTACCGAAACAGGATTAATGGTATATTCTTCGGAAATTCTTTCACGAAGGGTTTTCGAAAGATTCGTCATTTCATCAATCGAATGAAGATTTTTACTCCACAGCCAGTCGTACACCTGTTTCGCACGGAACGGTTTTTCCCCCAGAGAAACAAAGTATTCTTTGAGCTGGTCGAGTGATAAAGTCCGGATATCTTTCATAATATTAAAGAGCCAAGGTAAAAGTAAAAAGAATCAAGTTGAGAGAGACAAAAAGATTCAATTCAGAGTGTAAAGAGCCAGGTTAAATTAAAAGTTTACCGTTTTGTATTGTTAACAATCGCAGCTAAAATATTTTTCAATTCCGCACTTTCGTTTACTAAAGCATTAAACCCATCAGAATCATAATCGTCCAATTCTTTTAAAATCCGGAGCTAAGATTGTTTTTCCTCTGATCACTTTACTTTTAACCTGGCTCTTTTTACTTATTTTTTATAAAATTAACATCGCGTCTCCGTAAGAGTAGAATTTGTATTTCTCTTTTACGGCTTCTTCGTAAGCACGCATGATGAAATCTTTTCCTGCAAACGCAGCAATCATCATGATTAAGGTAGATTTCGGCGTGTGGAAGTTGGTGATCATACAGTTGGCTACTCCGAAATCGTGCGGCGGATAAATGAATTTATTCGTCCATCCGTGGAAGGCAGAGATCTTCTTGTTGGAAGAAACGGAAGTTTCCAGTGTTCTCATCGTGGTTGTTCCCACAGCGCAGACTCTTTTGTGAGATTCTACCGCATTGTTGATGATCTGGGCATTCTTTTCATCGATAAAGATTTCTTCAGACTCCATTTTGTGCTTGGAAAGATCTTCCACTTCAATCGGGTTGAAGGTTCCCAATCCTACGTGAAGCGTCACCTCAGCAAAATCGATTCCTTTGATCTCCAGTCTTTTCATCAGGTGTCTTGAAAAGTGAAGACCTGCGGTAGGGGCAGCCACAGCACCTTCTACTTTTGCATAGATCGTCTGGTATCTTTCAGCATCTTCCGGCTCAACGTCTCTTTTGATGTATTTCGGGAGCGGGGTTTCGCCCAATTCTTTCAATTTAGAACGGAATTCTTCGTAAGAACCGTCGAATAAGAATCTCAGGGTTCTTCCTCTTGAAGTCGTATTGTCGATTACCTCAGCAACCAAAGATTCATCTTCTGTAAAGAACAATTTATTTCCAATTCTGATTTTTCTTGCAGGATCCACCAAAACGTCCCAGACACGGGTTTCCTTATCAAGCTCCCTCAAAAGGAAAACTTCGATTTTCGCTCCTGTTTTTTCTTTATTTCCGTACAGACGGGCCGGGAATACTTTGGTATTGTTGAAGATAAAAAGATCTCCTTCATCAAAATAATCCACCACATCTTTGAAAAGCTTGTGCTCGATGGTTTCTGTTTTTCTGTCCAGAACCATCAGTCTTGCTTCGTCTCTGTGTTCGGATGGGTGCTCTGCCAATAATTCTGCAGGAAGATCAAAATTAAAATCTGATGTTTTCATTTTTTAAATTACGGTTTAAAAATTACTGAAATTACAAGGTGTAATTTTCGGACTGCAAATATACGACATCAGGCACCCCTTTGTCAAGTATTATTTACGCGGATGTTAAATTAATTTTAAATGGGGGAAGAAACCATGAATTTACGGAAACTGATAAGAATTAAAAAAGCTATTTTTGATCATATTAAAAAACCATCACCTTATGAGCAAATACTCAATTGAAGCTTTTGTAAACGAAACGAAAGAAAATCCGCAGGAAAGGGATTATTTCGAACTGGAAAAACCCCAGCTTCTGGAAATCAACCTGAATAACCAGTCGGTATGGACCAAAGCCGGAAGCATGGTGGGTTATGTGGGGAACATCAATTTCGAAAGGCAGAGCATGCTTTCCGGAGGCCTCGGCAATTTGCTGAAAAAGGCCATCAGCGGCGAAGGCGCCAAACTGATGAAGGCAGAAGGAACCGGAAAGTTATATGTGGCGGACGAAGGAAAAAAGGTAAGAATTCTGTATCTCAACAACGAATCGGTTTGTGTGAACGGAAACGATGTCCTGGCGCATGACCAAAGCATTAAAAGCGATATTACCATGTTGAAAAGCATTGCCGGTGTCATGTCGGGAGGGCTGTTCCAGGTGAAATTATCCGGAACGGGACATATCGCCATTACAACCCACGGCGATCCGCTGACGTTATTGGTAACGCCTGATGCACCGGTTTTCACCGATCCGAATGCTACGGTAGCCTGGTCCGGCAACCTGAGTCCCGAGCTGAAAACCAGCGTTTCCCTGAAAAGCCTGATCGGAAGAGGAAGCGGCGAAGAGTTCCAGATGAAGTTTTCCGGAAACGGATGGGTGCTGATCCAGCCGTATGAGGAAGTGTATAGAATTGAGAAGTAATATTTAGCGTTGATAAGTTGGAGGAGGGAAGCTGGATGCTGGAAGTTTTATTACCAACATTTAGATCCGGAAACTGACTATTAAATTGCACGAATATCTGATTTGGCATTAAACAGATATTACCGGATTCTTACCGTATACAAAAATAAGAGCAAAATCATAAGTTTTGCTCTTATTCTTCACTATCAGAGCCATAACTGTACTGTTTCAGGATAAGTTTTTCCGGAATTTTAATGGTCAAGTCTACTTTCTGAATGCCGGTCAGAGCGTTATCAAACAAAACCCTGAAGAATATTGTATCTGTTCTCTTCTGATCAAATATTTAGAATCCGGATCCAATAATTCTTTCAGTTTTTCTTCCATTTCATCAGTCCTGGTATAATCTGCGCCAATATGGATATAATTCAGATCTGATTTTTCCAGCGTGACCAACAAAGATATTTTTTTATGTTTCAGTCTGGAATTTTTAAAAGCCGTGATTCTATAATTTGCAGAATCTATTTTCTCAGCTTTTATCATGTTTTCTTTATTGTAATCCTTAAAATTCTTTCCGTTATCGTCGAATTGATTGGTATGTTTATATACAAAACTTATATGATCTCCCGATTGAATCACATCAAATACATGTCTCCTGTTTTGATCCTTCTGAAAAAAAATACCGGTAATTTTTTTATCCCTAAGATGAAGAAACAATTTGGCTTTTGTTGCGGAATCATAGAACAAATCGGTAATTCACTGTTGACGATCCGGTTGGGTTCTAATATCTTTGTGCTTTACGAAATAATCAAAATGATATTCCTGGGAAAAAATCCGGATAAAGGATAGAATAAAGAACAGCGGTATCAGTTTTTTCATAAATACATTTTAATTTTCCTCCATTCTTCCAGTTTCTTCTCAAAAGAAATCGTGTGAAGCGGACTGGTAGAAGGCAGTAAAAATACAGGAATTTTATAATTCTTGCCTAACATTTTCTGCAGATTCTTGTATGATTTTCCGCCGTTACAAAAGATGGTTTTGATATTCGGATAACTTTCCAGCAGTTCTTCGATCTGATTAGCTTCTTCATTCTTAATTTCCGAATCCAGACTTCCTTTTCTTTCGCAGGAGTCGATGACATCCCAAAGGGCGATATGATGCTTTTTGATCATCTTAATTTTTTCCGGATAGTCTTCCGTAAAACCTTCCTCAATCAATTCAAATATAATTTTCCAGAATTTGTTCTGCGGATGGGCGTAATATTGCTGCTTTTCCAATGATTTTACTCCGGGAATCGAGCCTAAAATCAGGATTTTGGAATCATTATCGATGATGGGTGGAAAGGATGAAATTCTGCTTGACATACGGGTTATAATTTTGGGCTAAAGCCATTCTCTGGAGTAAACAAAAAGCGGGCTAAAGCCCGCTTCTATTGATATTGTTATTTTATATTGCACTGACGTAAGTTATCCCTCCAGAGGGCCGAATGTGAATTACAACGTTTCTTTCAGCCAGTCAAAAAACTCTCTTTGCCATACCAGGCCGTTTTGCGGATGAAGTACCCAGTGGTTTTCATTGGGGAAATATACCAGCTTGGATTTCAAGCCTCTCAGCTGGGCGGCCTGGAAGGCTTCCTGGCCCTGCTCGTAAGGCACGCGGTAATCGATTCCGCCCTGCACGATCATGATCGGCTTGTTCCATTTATCAACAAAATTGCTCGGATTGAATTCCGTATATGCTTTCGGCAATGGCTTTTCCCACGGGGAACCCAGGTCCCAATTGGCGAACCACAATTCTTCGGTCGTCAGGTACCAGGATTTCATATCGAATAACCCGTCATGCGCGATGAAGGTCTTGAAACGGTTCTGATGAATTCCGGCCAGCATGAATACACTGTATCCTCCGTAGCTTGCTCCAACTGCTGCTACCCGGTCGCCGTCCACATAAGGCAGTGTTTTGGCATAATCCGTCGCCGCCAGATAATCCCGCATCGGCTGTCCGCCCCAGTCTCTGGAGATTTCTTCATTCCATTTCGTTCCCCAGCCCGGCATTCCTCTTCTGTTCGGGGCTACCACGATATAACCGTTCGCAGCCATCAGCGCAAAATTCCACCTGGTGCTGAAAAACTGAGTCAGGGCCGATTGCGGACCTCCCTGGCAGTAGACCAGCGTCGGGTATTTTTTATTCGGGTCGAAATTCGGCGGGTAATGGAACCAAACGCCCATTTCCTTACCGTCGGAAGTCTTTACCATTTTCAGCTCGGATTTCCCTTGAGCCAGGCTGGCGTAAGCTTCTTTATTAGGTTCCGTGATCTGTTTCATTTCCCCGTTTCTGATATTTACAGAGAAAAGATCGGTCGCATGGTTGATGTCTGTTCTTCCCACCACAAGCGAATTTTTCTGATCGGCAAAAATTTCATTCACATCAAAATTCCCTTTGGTAATCTGCTGAACTTTCGCATTTTTAGGATCTAAGGAAAAAAGCTGCTTGGTTCCCCTGAAAGCGGCTGTAAAATAAATGGTCTTTGAATCCCCGCTCCAGAATACATCGCCGGAAACGCTGTCGTCCCAGCCGGAAGTAAGGTTCGTTGTTTTCCCGGACTTCCAGTCCATGATTTTGATATCGTTCTTATCGGCTTCATAACCATCTCTGGCCATGCTTTGCCAAACCAGTGATTTCCCGTCGGGACTGAATTTCGGGTTGACATCATATCCTTTGTTGGTTTCCGTCAGGTTCTTCGTCATTCCCGAAGCCAGGTCGTAAGCGAAAATATCCGTATTGGTGCTTGTTGCATATTCTTTTCCGCTCTTCGGTTTGGTAACGTATAGAAGCTGTGAAGAATCCGGGCTCCAGATAAAATCTTCGGCTCCCCCGAAAGGCCGTTGCGGCGAATCCCACATTTTTCCTTCCAGCAGGTCTTTGGCAGCCTCCGCTTTTTCTGAAACACTGACTACAAAAACATGATTGTATTTCCCTTCGTTAAAATAGTCCCAGTGTCTGTGATTCAGGTCGGTATAAACCTGGGCTGTGGTTTTCGGGGTGTCGGAATATTTGTCTTTCCCCATGACCTTTTCCATCAGCACCTGTTTGCTGAAGGCTATCTTTTTACCGTCCGGAGCAATGACGATGTTGTCGGCTTCCCCGATCGTATAAAACTCCGTCCATGTTTTTCCGCTGTCTTTAGAAAGGAAAATCTTATCGCCTTCCTGTGCATAGATTCCGTTTTTGTCCCACTGGATCAGGGATTTTTTACCCAAATCTATTTTGGTAGACTGGTAATTAAGAACATTAAGAAAATAGTTCTCGTTTTTCGTTTTTTCTGTTTTGAGATCTACCTGTCCGACTTTATAGATAAGCGAAGACTGATCCGAAGAAACGGCCTGCACTCCCACTTTTTTCAAAGTCCACAGGATTTCAGGCGTCATTAGTTGTTGTGCATTCATTAAAAGCGGAGCTGCCATAGCGAGCAGACTGTACTTAAGTTTCATATGTTGATATTCATTTTTTATGACCGTGTATCCTGTAAAGGTGCCGGTCTTATTCATTTCAAGGATAGCCAAAGTTAATTATTTAAAATAAAACAGGGAGTGGGAATCAGAATTAATTTACCGGAACGCTGGAAGAAGGATGCTGGGTGCAGGAAGTTTTATAGTTAATATCAAAAAATAAGTATCCTAGTCTGAATTGAGTTGTTTGTTATCCGATCAATAAAATTTCTTTCCAGATCGGGTTTAAATATCCGAAGCTTTTCACTTTACTAACTCACTGAAAATAGGATCGAAAGACAAAACCTAACGGGTTTTGAAAACCCGTTAGGTTTATTTATCCATTCAGTTCCCTGTATTTTAAAATTCATCCTCTGTTATTAAAAATATTGTATTCCTACTTTTCCGAAGTATAGGCAAAAAAAGAACGAACCGAAGTCCGCCCAAGTTGATTGATATGTAACCTTTGATTGATTGATTCTAATCTTTATCCGAAAACACCGAATTGGCCAGCGAAGTGACAACGGAGAGCAGGATACTGAAAATCAATGCCCATAAAAATCCGTTAACCTCCATGCTGTCTATAAAATAATCCGCAATCAGAATGATGATTGCATTGATGACCAGGGTAAATAAACCTAATGTAATGATCGTAAGCGGCAGTCCCAAAAGTTTCAGCACCGGTTTTACGAATAAGTTCAGCAAGCCCAACACAACCGCAAAAATAACTGCCCCGGTAAATCCTGTAAAATGCACGCCCGGTAAAATCCAGGTGAGTAAATAAGCTACAATGGCGGTTACCAGAAGGCGGATGATGAGGTTCATATATTAATTTTTATCGGGTGTTTGTATGCAAAATGCATTCCATTTCTAAAGGAAATTAATATCCGATGGGTTGGCTATTGAAATTGTGATATTGGATTCCAGTCATCGGGTTATACCCAATGCAGTTTTGAATCTTCCTTTTGAAGTTTGAGAATTCCTGAATAAAGATTATCAATGCTCAATACCTGTTGCTGTCATGTTGAAAAAAACTTCCAGCTTCCCACTTCCCTCTTCCAGCCTTACGTTAAATTTATTTTATCTTCATCATCGTCACCAACGAGGTTGCCACATGACTTTCGGAGCCACCATTTTCGTCGACCGTGTAAATTTCCGTCCGGATGACACTGATTTTAGCACCGCCTTTCACTACATAGGATTTTGAAACCAACGCATCACCAATGGCCGGTCGCAGATAATTGACTTTCAGTTCCACCGTCACGACATAGCAGTCTTGCTCGTAATGGCTGACAGCGGCATACCCAGAAGAAACATCCACCAGGGAAGCGATCATGGCCCCGTTGAACATGCCGGCTTTACGCGTCATCAAATCCATTTTCGGGATTTTTATCGAGATAAAGTCGGTTTCCGCTTCCAGGAGTTCGGCTTTGTAGAATTTTAAGGTTTCGGAACGGTTGAAGCTGTCGGTAATCAGCTGCTTTTTTTCTGGGGTCATATTTCCGGTTTGTTACAAATGTAGTGCAATGGGAAAAACCATGAAAGTTTTTGAACAAAAAAGAAAAATGTTGGAATACGCAATGGCGCAATTTTTTTTGGAATGCTTTGCGTGGAAAGGACGCAAGGATTTTATCTTCGATAAAATTGAAGATCGCTTCTTTAAAAGAATAAGATTTAACATGTCAGTATTAACGTCAGTTCGAATGTTTTTTGCAGCGCAGCGGAGAAAAATGTATCGAGAACGTGTAAAGCAGGATCTTGGTCTGTAGTTCAGCAACTTCTTGATTCGATTCTTTAAAACCTTCAAGTTGGAGTATACAATGGCCGCAAAAGATTTCTTGAATGCTTTGCGTAAAAGGACGCAAGCATTTTATCTTTAATAAAATTGAAGGCTGCTTATTTATTAGGGGTATGAAAATTTGACAGCGTCAAATTCTTTGCGCCTTAAAACAGTTGGTAGTTATAAGTTCTTGCGACCTTTGCGTATTTCAATAACATGTCCGGTTAAAAGATACATAAAGTAAAACGGTGTTACTGTTAATGCTTCTTTATAAATTCAATAACATCTTTACTGAGCTCCTCCGCCCTTTCGACCGGGACGCCGTGAGATGCGCCTTTGTAGATCTTCAGCCTGGAATCCGGGATTTCTTTGGCGATGTATTCGGTGTGGGAACGGAGGATCAGGTCATTTTCTCCTGCTACCACCAGGGCTTTGGCTTTGATATGGTTGAGCTGTTCCCTGGTGATTTTCGGTTCATCGATCATCAGCTGGATCAGGCGGATTTCACTTTCCGGTTTTTGCTGCGCTATTTTTTCGGCTACGTCGCGTTTCATCGACTCCACCTCGTTCTCCCCGACGCCGGCCGGAAAAACGTTGGCTCCGCTGGTGATTATTTTATTTGTTCTGCCGGGATATTTAATCGCAAATTCAAGCGCAGTATTGCCGCCGTCGCTCCATCCGAGAATGTTGATCTTCTTCAGTTTCAGCTTATCGGCCAGCAGTTTTACATCGTCGGCAAATTTTCTATACGTCAGCGGATCTTTAGAGGCATCCGTACTTTTTCCCTGCCCTCGTGTATCCATTGCGATAATCATGAAATGTTTTGAGAGGATCGGGATTTCTCTGGCAAAGGCATCAATGCTGCCTCCGTTTCCGTGAAGCAGGAACAACGGTTCTCCTTTTCCGTACACTTCATAATAAATATCGGCGTCTTTCAAGTGAAGGACTTTTCCGGCTGTGGGATTTTTTCCAAAGGTATTTTTTTGGGCAAAGCTGAGCGTACAGATACAAAGAATGATCAGCCCGATGATTTTTTTCATGCTGTGAAAGTTTTAGATGAGATTAAAGGTAGCAAAATTTGCCTTTATTCCGGAAATTATCCTTTTTATTAATCTCACGCAGATAGTGCAGATCGCGCAGATTTTTCTTTTAAAATAATGAAATGATTCCAAATGCAATTCAGGCAAGAACTACGGCAAAATTTTCATCCATGGACAAAACGCCTTCAGCCAGTGCTTCCGGATGTGAGGTAAAGCCTTTCAGCTTTGAGGTTTTCCCTTTTACCACCAGGTCCATCAATTGTTTATCCGATAGTTTTTTACCAAAGATCTCAAAAGAAACTTTGAATCCGCAGTTTTTGAAATCCGAACATCCGACCGCCGTTTTTCCTTTCAGTAAAGGATGCGCTTTGCATTTCGGGCACTGGGTTTCTTCCCAGGCTGCCAGCTCTTTTTTTACAGCCGGCTCGCGCTTTTTCTTTTCCTTAACCGCTTCAACTTTCTCTTCTTCAAGGGAAATCACTTTTCCTTTTCCGTCCACCACTTTTTTGGTGAGTTCCGTCACCATCTGGATCAGCTCTTCCTTAAACTGGTTGGCTTCGTATTGACCGCTTTCAATTTTACGGAGCTTGGATTCCCATTCCCCGGTAAGTTCCGGGCTCTTCAGCAATTCGTCTTCAATGGTGTCGATGAGCTGGATTCCGGTTTGGGTCGCGATCAGGTTTTTCCTTTTCTTTTCGATATATTTCCGTTTGAAAAGGGTTTCAATGATGTTGGCGCGGGTTGAGGGCCTTCCGATACCGTTGTTTTTCAGCATTTCGCGAAGCTCTTCGTCCTCTACCTGTCTTCCGGCGGTTTCCATCGCCCTCAGGAGGGTGGCTTCGGTATACGGTTTTGGCGGCGATGTTTTTCCCTGGTGGATCATCGGATCATGAGGACCGGTTTCGCCCACAATAAATTCAGGAATGGTTTGTTCCTCTTCCTTTTCTTTTTCCTTGTCGGTGGTTTCTTCTTTCGGCTCTTTGGCATAAACGGCTCTCCAGCCCGGCTCAAGAACCTGCCGGCCGCTGGTCTTAAACGGAATGGTTCCCACTTTTCCTTCTACCAAAGTATTGGAGATTTTACATTCCGGATAGAAAACGGCGATAAAACGTTTGGCTACCAGATCATACACCAGCTTTTCCTCACGGCTCAGATTTTGGGAAGGCGGAACTTCCGTAGGGATAATTGCGTGGTGATCCGTGACTTTCGTATCATCGAAAACCGCCTTCGATTTAGGGATCGGGGCTTCCAGCAACGGGGCAATCAGCTCCTGGTAAAAATACATCTTCCGGAGAATCCCGTCTATTTTCGGATGCAGGCTTTCGGATAGATAAGTAGTGTCGACCCTTGGATAGGTCACATGTTTTTTCTCGTACAGGCTCTGGATGTAGTTGAGCGTATTTTCCGCCGAATAGCCGTATTTTTTGTTGGCTTCCACCTGAAGGGCCGTTAAATCGAAAAGTCTCGGGTTCTTCTCTTTTCCTTCCTTAATTTCAAACGAAACGATCTCAAAAGGGTTCTGCTTCAGGTATTCCAGTCCTTTTTCCGCACGGTCGAGGGTTTTTAAACGGTCGATCGCGGCATTGAAAATGACATCGCGGTATCTGGTTTTCAGTTCCCAGTATTCTTCGGTGGTAAAAGCATCGATTTCTTTCTGGCGCTGTACCAGCATGGCCAAAGTAGGCGTCTGTACCCTTCCTATGGAAAGGACGGCTTTATTTCCGCCGAACTTCTTGGTAAAAAGACGGGTGGCGTTGATGCCCAATAACCAGTCGCCGATCGCCCGGGCATTTCCCGCGAGGTACAAATTTTTATATTCTTCCGCCGGCTTTAAATTCGAAAAACCTTCTTTAATCGCTTCTTCGGTAAGGGACGAAATCCACAGCCGCTGAATGGGCTTATTGCATTTTGCTTTCTGCAGCACCCACCGCTGGATCAACTCTCCTTCCTGCCCGGCATCCCCGCAGTTGATGACCTCATCGCATTCTTCTACCAGCCTTTCAATCACTTTAAACTGGTTTTCAACGCCTTTGTTCGGAATTAGTTTGATCCCGAAATTAGCGGGAATGATCGGCAGCAAAAAGAGATTCCAGGATTTGTACTGCGGACCGTAATCATGCGGTTCCTTGAGCGTACAGAGATGCCCGAATGTCCATGTCACGCAATAGCCGTTTCCTTCCATATAACCTTGTTTAGGCGTCGTCGCGCCCAATACTTTGGCAATATCTCTGGCAACACTGGGTTTTTCGGCAATACAAAGTTTCATGAAGTTCTCGGGATTTTGAAGAGGGCAAAAATCGGGAATTTTTTTGGAATTTGCTAATTTGTTAAAACAGATGATTAGGTATCTAACCAAAATTGAAATGTTTTCAGACCTTTAATTCTTGTTCAGGTACATGTTAAATACTGTAAAGACAACATGTTTTCTTTTTCAAGTTTGATTTCCGGGATATTTATTGAAAACGATATTTGCTGATATACTATGATCCCGAAGAGGAAATCAGGTTAGCAGGCTGGAAAAAGCAATCTGGATTCTGGAATTTTTCCCGGGTCAATATTACATCAAAGGCACTCATTATCAAACTAAAAACTAATGCTGGCGCGAGCGTCACACTCGTGATTGCCGGACACAAGCGTGGCGCCCGCGCAAGCTTAACATATTTATAGATTAAAATTCTTATCACACCATCGGCACCTCCATCAAAAGAATCTCCGTATTCTCCGAAGTCACTTTGATATTGATTTCCGAAACCTCGCTGATACCGAAACCATCTTTGGCTCGCAGTTGCTCGCCTTCGATTTCTGCGCTTCCTTTAATGATGAATGCATACACCCCGTTTCCTTCTTTTTTAATTTCGTAAATGCTTTTGGTGTTGTTTTCAAAATTCCCTAGGTGGAACCAAGAATCCTGATAGATCCAGATTCCGTCGTCTTCAGGATCAGGAGAAAGAATTTGCTGGAAACGGTTCCTGCTTTTAGTTAGGTCCAGCGTCATCTGGTCGTATCTTGGCGTAACGTTTCTTTGATTCGGGTAAATCCAGATCTGCAGGAATTTCCCGAAACCGCTTCCCTCCTTGCCGAATTCACTGTGCATTACACCAGTTCCGGCACTCATTACCTGTACATCGCCTCCTTTTATTTCCGTCCGGTTCCCCAGGTTGTCCTGATGAACCAGTGTTCCCTCCAGGGCAATACTGATGATTTCCATATTGTCGTGCGGATGGGTTCCGAAACCTTTTCCAGCTTCTATGGAATCATCGTTCAAGACTCTTAATGCCCCGAAACGGATACGTTCAGGATCATAAAATTCGCTGAAGCTGAATGTTTTTTCGCCGGAAACCCAACCCATATCCGTGATTCCTCCGGAACCGGCACGGTGAACAACCCTTTTTTCGGGATCTCTATTTTCAGCATAAACTTCTTCCACCTCACTGCGCAACAGGCCGCTGCCCCCACCGTAATGTTCGATTACCTTAACCTTGGGATCGGTATTTTCACAGAAAGCTTTAATGTCTTTTTCAAACCGGTCTGTCAGTCCGGAGCTTAACAGTACGATATCCACTTCATGATGGGTAATAAAATCCCGGCTCCGGCTTTCATCACTGAGAATTTCAGCACTCCACCCTTCATTTTTTTCAATGATCCTTTTCAGGGTATCCAATATTTCCTGATTTTTTCCGATGACTAAGAAGTTCAATTTTTTCATTTGATTTTAATTAAAGGTTAAAGATGGTTTGAAACAGTACTGTTTTTTTAATATCTTAAGTTAATTTTAACGCAAAGCCCACAAAGTTCTTTTTTTTAATGCTGAATGTTTCTAAGTTCACGAAGGCGTAAAACTCATAAAAGCTCACCGAGTCTCTGAAAGTCTGTTCATGCTTAAAAATAGTCCGTTTTAATGGGTTGAGTTAATTTAACACAAAGCCCGCAAAGTTCTTTTTTTAAATGCTCACTGTTTCTAAGTTCACAAAGCCGTAAACTCATAAAAGTTCACTGAGTTTTTTAAAACGATTCGGCTTAAAAATAGTTTCGTCATTCAGACCACCTCCTACATCTGTTGTTTCAGCCAAATATCGTTATATTCATCGGGATGCCTTTTGAACTGGGCATGAACATACGGGCACAGCGGAACAATTTTCAGATCATGTTCTCTCGCATAGCCTACCAGCCTTTCAAGAAGGATCTTGGCAAACCCCCGGCCTTCAAATTCGTCACTTACCTCCGTATGATACACGGTAAGCTTACTACCGATCACCGAAATATCCATTTTCCCGGCTTTCTTATCGTCTGAGAAAAGCTGAATTTCTCCCTTTACGTTTCCTAGAACAACTTCCGTTCTTTCCATAACTTTTAATTTAATGTTACCGTAAAATTAAGCGGTTTAAAATTTCCCGGTCATGACCTATGGTAACTTTTTTATTTTTTAAGAGTTTGCTGCCGGAATTTTAAACTCTACTCTATTGAATGTTATCCAAAATAGAAATCAGATTAATCAGCCGGATGATGGCGCGGGATACCGGATGAGTGATAAATGATGAGTGATGAATTATTAATTAATCTTAATACGTAAATTTCCACCAAACCTGTTATTTAAAAATCTAGTTATCAATTATTTATATATATAAATTAAAATTTATTATAAAAAGTCTACTTTTTTAGTGGACTAAAACAAATTTATGCCTTATCTTTGCAACCGTAATCAGGATATAAAATAAAATGAAGTCAGTTTTCAGGAATCCATCCATTAGAAAGCATACCACCATCAATATGATGATGTACTGTTGCATGCCTGGCATACGAAATTACGTTGGTTGACCTTACTTTTATATGACATATTTTTTAAAGGCTTTACCACGTTGTAGAGCCTTTTTTATTTTAACTAGAACAGGATTAAAGAATGATAGAGATCAAGAATATTTCAAAGACCTTCCATCAAAAAAAACAGTCATTCAAAGCTTTGGATGAGGTAAGCCTGAGTGTTGAGCAAGGCGATATTGTAGGCATCATCGGGTTTTCAGGCGCAGGGAAAAGCACCCTGATCCGGACGGTAAACCTGCTGGAAAAGCCTGACCGGGGCGAAATCATCATTAACGGAAGAGATTTTACAAAGCTGAATTCCCGGCAGCTGGCCAAAGAACGGAAAAAGATCGGGATGATCTTCCAGCACTTCAACCTGCTGTCTTCCCGGACGGTTTTTGAAAATATTGCGCTTCCGCTGGAACTTGACGGTACTGATAAGGCAAGCATCCGTAAAAAGGTAGATGAACTCCTGAAGATCGTAGGCCTGGAAGAAAAAGCCCACGATTATCCCAAAAGCCTTTCGGGCGGACAAAAACAGAGGGTGGCCATTGCCAGGGCCCTGGTCAATGATCCCTATCTCCTGCTCTGCGACGAGGCGACAAGTGCCTTGGATCCGGCAACGACGCAATCGATCCTGCAGCTGCTGAGGGACATCAATCAAAGGCTGGGCATTACGATCCTGCTGATTACCCATGAGATGGAAGTCATCAAATCCGTCTGCAACCATGTTGCCGTGATCGACAAAGGAAAACTTTTAATTAAAGGAACCCTGACGGAGATTGTCTCCAATAAGGAACATCCGATTATCAAACAATTTTTAAACTCCGGTATTATGACCATTCCCCAAGAACTAAATAAAAAAATACAGAAAGAACCCCGGGCAGGCCTCTTCCCGCTGGTTGAAGTGGAACTTAACGAACATATTTCCGTTGAGGAACTGCTTGCCATCGTGCATGAAAAGTATAAAATTCCGTACAAGCTGCTGAAAGCCGATGTCGAATATCTCGGCGATTCGAATTTCGGGAAACTGCTGTTGCAGCTTCAGGGCGAAGAAGAGAAAAACCAGCAGGCCATCTATTATTTCAACCAGAATAAAATTCAAAATACGGTAAGAGGCTATGCTTAGTGAAACGGTAATTTCCCTCTTATCGAAGGGAATTTGGGAGACGGTTTTTATGACCTTTGTCTCGGGTTTTTTCGGTTTTGTGTTAGGTCTTCCGGTTGGGATCCTGCTCTTTTTAACAAGAAAAGGGCAGCTGCTGGAAAATATAGCGTACAACAGGATATTATCTGTTTTGGTTAATATTTTCCGGTCTATTCCTTTTATTATTTTGATCGTTTGGATGATCCCCTTTACCCGCAGCCTGGTCGGAACCTCTATCGGGGTAAATGCCGCGCTGGTTCCTCTAAGCATCGGTGCCGCCCCTTTTATCGCGAGGCTGGTGGAAAACAGCCTGCTGGAAGTTCCAAACGGACTGATTGAAACCGCAAGGGCCTTGGGTGCGACTCCGCTTCAGATTATCCGGAAAATTTTACTGCCGGAAGCTTTGCCTTCACTGATCAACAATGCAACGATTACCCTGATTACCTTGGTTGGCTATTCGGCAATGGGCGGTGCAGTCGGAGCCGGTGGATTGGGACAGATCGGGTATCAATACGGCTATATCGGCTATGATGCGGTGATCATGAACCTTGTCCTGGCTTTGCTGGTGGCCATCGTTTTTATCATCCAGTTTTCGGGAGACCAGCTGGCCAGGCATTTTGACCATCGTTGAAGCTGGAGGTTGAAGTGTTTTAGGGTTTTAAAATTGAAGGGTATGAGCATCAGAGGGTGTATAAAGAATTGATATAATTAGTAAGTGTGAGCGTTTTGAAATAGTGTGAATGTGAACTCGTGTGGTGGTTCGGAGATCCGGCCATCGATCGGCGGAAAGGAAGCCATGCAGGTAAAGCCATATTTTATTAGTCTATTAAAGATACCTTTTCCTTTTCGCCGTTTTTTAAATGAAATAATTAACAATGAAAAAAATAAAAATTGTAAGCTTTTTAGCAGCAGGAATGATGATGCTGACCGCCTGTAATTCATCTAAAAAAGATGATCCTAATTTTATCCGCGTTGGAATTACTTCCGGTCCGGAACAGGAAATTGCCGAAGAGGCTAAGAAAGTTGCCAAAGAAAAGTACAACCTGGAGGTGGAACTGGTAGCCTTCAATGATTACGTGGTTCCCAACGAAGCCCTGAACAACGGGGATATCGACGCGAATGCCTTTCAACATGTCCCGTATCTCACTGAGCAGTCGAAACAGAGAGGCTATCAACTCGCGGTAGTCGGAAATACTTTTGTCTATCCGATCGTGGCTTATTCCAAAAAGATAAAAAACGTCAGCGAGCTTCAGAACGGAAGCACGGTGGTGATCCCCAATGATCCCACGAACGGCGGCCGGTCTCTCCTTTTATTGCAGAAAAACGGTTTGCTGAAATTAAGGGACGGTGTCGGTTTACTGCCCAAGGTTACAGATATAGCCGATAACCCGAAGCAGCTGAAAATCCTGGAAATTGAAGCCCCGCAACTGCCAAGGGTACTGGATGATAAAGAAGTGGTCATTGCCATCATCAATAATAATTTCGCCGCACAGGCCGGCCTGGATTCCGATAAGCAGGGGCTTTTTAAAGAAGATAAAAATTCGCCGTACATGAATGTGATTGTATCAAGGGAAGACAACAAAGCTTCGGAAAAGGTGAAAAATTTTGTAAAAGCCTATGAATCGGAGGCCGTGGCCAAAAAGGCAGAGGAGATTTTCAAAGGTGGTGCCGTGAAGGGATGGTGAAGAAATGAATCGTCAATGATGAATAGTCGCTTTTTTAGATCATGACAAATCATTGATAATTTTCATCGGAAATTACTAGAAAAATATTTATGTTTAAATGATACAGACAGGCGGAATCCTGTCTGTTTTTTGTTTTTCGAGTTTAAAATTATTATTGTTGTTTTTAAACAAACTGCTTATTTATTTTTTATTCCATCGAACTCTATGCGATGCTGTCGTAAGGTGACCCTTTTGAAATTTTTTAAAAATCTTTTTTAAATAGATATGCTTTTTTATAAAGCCTGAATTTTACGGTTATAAAACTGGTCATTAATAACCATTTCTTTAAATTTTTATTTTCTCAATTTGAGACTATAAATATTTTTGCTATTTTTGTTTCCAATCAAAAAAGGATTCTATGATAAAGAAAACCGCCATTGTAAGTTTATTCACGCTTATTTCTGTTTCTTATATGGCTCAAAATACAACACTTCCTGTTTATCTGGATGAAACAAAACCTGTTGAGCAGCGTGTACAGGATGTGCTGTCGAGAATGACGCTGGAGGAAAAAGTGGCGATGCTTCATGCCCAGTCGAAATTCAGTTCGCCGGGAGTTCCGAGACTGGGAATCCCCGAATTCTGGACCACCGACGGTCCGCACGGGGTCCGTCCTGAAGTAATGTGGGACGAATGGAACCAGGCCGGATGGACCAACGACTCCATCATTGCCTACCCTGCCCTGACGGCACTTTCCGCAACATGGAACAAAAAAATGTCGTGGAATTATGGAAAAGCACTCGGAGAGGAAGCCCGTTACCGGAAAAAAGATATCCTTCTGGGGCCGGGCGTGAATATTTACCGTACGCCGCTGAACGGAAGAAATTTTGAATATATGGGTGAAGATCCTTATCTGACTTCTAAAATGGTGGTTCCTTACATCAAAGGCGTACAGTCGAACGGCGTGGCGACTTCGGTTAAGCATTTTGCTCTGAACAACCAGGAAATGTTCCGCCATACGAGCAATGTAAAATTGGATGACCGTACGTTGTATGAAATTTACTTACCGGCTTTTAAAGCGGCCGTTACCGAGGGAGATTCCTGGACGATTATGGGAGCCTATGACATGTACAAAGGTCAGTATGCCAGTCAGAACCAGTATCTTTTAAATGACATTTTAAAAGGCGAATGGAAATACAAAGGCGTGGTGGTTTCCGACTGGGGAGCGGTAAACAATACTGAACAGGCCATCCGTAACGGACTGGATCTGGAATTCGGAAGCTGGACCAACGGGCTTTCGGCCGGAACCAAAAATGCTTATGACAATTATTATCTGGCCAAACCTTATCTGGATTTGATTAAATCCGGGAAAGTCGGGACCAAAGAACTGGATGATAAAGTCACCCGACTGCTGAACCTCGCTTACAAAACAACCATGAACCGGAACAAGCCTTTCGGGAATATCGCTTCGGAAGAGCATAAAGCAGTCGCAAAGGAAATCGGGGAAGAAGGCATTGTACTGCTGAAAAACCAGGGAAACGTCCTTCCGATCGATCTTAATAAAGCCAAGAGAATTGCGGTGATCGGAGAAAATGCCATCAAAATCATGACGGTCGGCGGCGGATCTTCGTCCCTGAAAGTAAAATATGAAACCCTTCCGCTGGATGGCATCAAAGCCCGCTTCGGAAAACAGTCGGAGGTGCAGTATGCCCGGGGCTACGTCGGCGACATCGGCGGAGAATACAATGGGGTAAAATCCGGACAGGACCTGAAAGACACACGTTCTTCGCAGGAATTATTGAATGAAGCAGTGGAACTGGCCAAAAAATCCGATTATGTGATCTTCGTGGGCGGACTGAACAAAGCGGATTTCCAGGACAGTGAAGGAAACGACCGTAAAAACTACGGATTGCCGTACAACCAGGACAACGTCATTTCAGCTCTTGCCAAAGCCAATAAAAACCTGGCTGTAGTATTGGTTTCCGGAAACGCTGTCGCGATGCCCTGGATCAAAGACGTTCCTGCGGTGGTTCAGTCCTGGTACCTGGGTTCCGAAGCCGGAAATTCAATTGCTTCGGTTCTGGCCGGTGATGCCAACCCTTCGGGTAAACTGCCGTTTACGTTCCCGGTGAAGCTGGAGGACAATTCAGCCCATCAGTTGGGAGAATATCCGGGGAACAAGGAAGAGCTGGCTGCAGACAAAGGCAAAGACCAGAAAAATCCGATCAACATTACTTATAATGAAGGGATTCTGGTAGGTTACCGTTGGCACGACACCAAAAAAATCAAACCTTTGTTCAGTTTCGGACATGGGTTGAGCTATACCACTTTCGAGTTCGGAAAGGCTAAAGCCGATAAGAAAACGATGTCCCAGGATGATACGATTACTTTTACGGTTTCAGTAAAAAATACAGGAACAAGACCGGGCGCAGAAGTTGCTCAGCTGTACATTTCAGATCTGAAGTCTTCGGTAGTAAGACCTGCCAAAGAACTGAAAGGTTTTGAAAAGGTGTATTTGAATCCTGGAGAACAGAAAGAAGTCACGTTTACCATCGATAAAACGGCTTTAAGTTTCTTCGACGCCCAGAAACACGACTGGGTAGCGGAGCCGGGAGATTTCGAAGCACAGATCGGAAATTCTTCGGACGCCATCAAAACAAAGGTGAGGTTTACCCTGAAGTAATTTTTACTTATATATATTTCTAAAACGTGGATGCCCGGGCTTTGGTCCGGGTATTTTGTTTGGTAATGATAACAGGCCGGATCTATATTACTAAAACGAATTCCGAAGAACTGCGATTAATTGGATGAGAGAAGATGGAGGCGGGAAGTTTCTTCGGTCAATATTGATAACCGTCTCAAATATCAAATGATCGTGTTTACACTCTGTAAAGAAAAAACTCTATTAAAACTTCAGATCATTTCCTGTATTTTTCATTTTAAATAACTGAAAATAAATTAAATATCATCGAATTTACATTAAAATAAACTAATCTGGAAACATCTTCTTTTCTACCGGCCGGTAAGTTCAGGATAAAATTAATGTAATGTAAACGAATTTACGGAAAACCGTAAAGAAGGTATTTTTAATGTTTTTACATTTGGATCATGAAATAAAATCGCAAAAGCAACCAAAAAGGTTAATTTTTTTCTTTAATCAAAAACTTTATAACCATATTATGAATATGATGATCCAAGATTCCATTACTGACGCGGATGATATTTTACTGAGGATAAAATCGGAACTCAGAAATGCAAAATCTGAAATTCTTATTGCCATGGCCTGGTTCACCAATCAGGGTTTGTATGATGTAATTCAGGAAAAGCTGCTTCAGAACGTAAAGGTATCGCTGGTTCTTTCCGATCAGCCAGATAACGAAAAGCTTGATTTCGATTTTCTCGTAAGCCAGGGCTTACATCTGGTACGGATTAAAAGTACCGGTTACGGAATGATGAATCTCAAATTCTGCATTATCGACCGTACTGTTGCCATTTCAGGATCTTATAACTGGTCCAACAACACAAGAAATAATCATGTCCAGGTTCTGGTCACGAATTTCCCCAAAACCGTCACTGAACTTACGGAAAGTTTTTTCAAAATAAAGACCCGGGCCGAAAAAATAAACAGCGGATTGAATCCGGAAGAAATCGAGCAGGAAGAAAACGCATTTATTGATTCTGTGCTCAATACCATTCCAGTAAAGGCAGAAGCAAAACCACTTACTTTCCAGGAACAGTCGCTGAAGGATTTCAAAGATGTTTTAGACAATATCATTGCAACGGAAGTCGGTTCTTTTGATAAGGCTCTCCTGAAGGAAAATGCCTACCAACGGGCTTATGAAAACCAGGGAGACCATCAGGTACTTCCACAGGCTATGGACAGCTTATACTCCAACTTCATCAATGAGATCGAAGTGATTGCCGAAAAGAAAACCAGGCTGAAAAGCAGAATTGACGAGCAGCTGAAGGTGAGCATCAGCAATGTGGAAATGAAAACCCAGAACGAAATCGAATCTCTCAATTACACACTGGACGCCGAAATTCAAAATACGGAAAAAAATATCCATGAGGCGGAAAAGAATATGGAAGACCGAAAGCAAACCATAGAATCAAATACGGAGATCAGAATTCCTTTTATTCAGGATAAAATAGATGTTCTTACGAAAAGGATTAATGAACTGCAAGTTGATTTCATAAAACCGCCAATTAACTTGCCGCTGACCGTCACCCTAGCTTTTATCGGGATCATGCTGCTATTCTACATCTTTATCTTTTATTCTTCTGTCGCCTACATTTTTATTTTTTCGAAGAATGAAACAACAGCTGCTATAACTAGGGGAACAATGCCTGAAACCCCGGAAGTCTTCAACGCTGATGCAATCTCGCAAATCTGGGATAAAGGCATCGGTGGGATTTTATTCCTTTTTCTGTTCGTCGGTATTCCTTTAGGCCTGGGAATGATGAAACTCATTCGATCCGGTGATGAATCCTTCAGCACTGGTACAGAAAACAAAAAGACGGCGGCAGGTAAATTCTTCGATCAGTACGGAGGGCTTGTGCTCATCATTGTGGTTGACTGTTTCATTGCCTATAAAGTTGCCAAAAACATCGATTATATTGATTATATTACCAATAAGACCAATAAGCAATTGGAATTTAAAGAGATTATCCTCTCAGAAAATTTTTTGCTGGTCTTCATTCTGGGAACGTTGGGGGTTTATCTTTTCGGTATCGTTACGGAAAAGTTCTATCGTTCTTACCATAAAAGGACCAAAACCCATCATCAGGAAAAAACCGGATTTACCGTTAAAAACCTGGAGGCGGAAGCTGAAGGACACCAATTGGAGATCAATACATTGAAAGAGGAAAGCAACAGGCTGAACGGTGAAATCGCCGCGCTGGAAAGAAGCAAAGCAACCCTGACCAAGCAATTGCAGGATCTTCCGATACAGATCCACACGAAGATCAACAATCTGAAACAGATGCTTCTGACATTCAAGGAAAAATTGGAAAACCTCGCTCATATCTACCAGAGCCAGGTGGATAATGACAGGCTGCCGATTTCAAAGCCTGAGATGGAAAACCGGGTTAATATCTTTATGGAAGGCTGGAGTAAGTATTTATATGAAATTTATTCGGTAAATAAAGCTGAACTGAAAACCACGGAAGCCATCCGGGAATGTGAAAACTGGCTGAATAAGACCGCTTTTCAGGAAACGTACACCGCCGACTTTACTCAGAATTAAATCAAAACCTATGAAAACAAAATTTACATTAAGTCTGTTAGTCCTAACGCTCTTTTTATGTAATTGCTGCAAAAAAGGAGATGGTTCGCCAGCCAATAATGAATCCTTTGTAAAAATTAATAATTACAATGTACTCATTGTCCCAGACCTTTCCAATAGAATCGATCCGAACCTTCACCCCAAGCCCGTACACGATACGATATTGATTGATCAAATTGCAGACAGCATCAGAAGCCTGATGAATGTAAATAACAGGCAAATGAACCAGCTGGATGTTTATAAATTTGATTTTATCAATAAAGGTATTTTAAACAGCGGGGCAGCTAATCTGGAGAATATGGAAATCAATTTCAATATTTTTAAGAATAAGGTGCGGGATGCTTCCGAGTTTAAAAGAAACAGTCTCCGCCCGGCCATTTCAAAATTAAAAAAGGAAGTCTCAAAAGTATATCAATACTCTCTTCAGCATCCTGCGGGATCCGATGTCTGGAGCTATTTCAACGAGACCATTAATGGCTCGCTGCTTTATGAGCCTGAGAAAATCGATGAAAAAGAAAAGATCATTACAGGCACCAAAAATCTGCTTGTCCTCTTTACGGACGGCTATATCGAAAGTGTAAATAACGGACCGGGATATATTTTTGATCAGCAATCCGTAGAGAAAATTAGAAAGGATTTCCTGAATAGTAAATCAGCTGATCTGGAAAAATTCATCAGCTCAAATCCCGGATATGCCATAAAAAAAACAACCAACAATTTAAAAGATCTTCACGTGCTCATTCTGGAAATGGTCGACCGGTCGCTGGATAAAAACGGAGCGGCCACCATTCAGCCTACTGACTTTGAAATTATGAAGATAGTCTGGACCAAATGGCTGAAAGATTCAGGGGCTTCAAAAGTAGAAATTTATCCTGCTTTTTCCAAAAAGACGGACGCTTATTATGTCCTCAAAAAGTTTATGACAGAGATAAAGTAATTTTATATATATATTTCTAAAACGTGGATGCCCGGGCTTTGGTCCGGGTATTTTGTTTGGTAATGGTAACAGGCCGGATGTATATTACTAAAACGAATTCCGAAGAACTGCGATTAATTGGATAAGAGAAGATGGAGGCGGGAAGTTTTCCAGTTATAATTACAATCAGTCACCTCAAGTATCAAGAGTATTGATTAATCCTAATATTTTAGAGCCTGTTTAAATTTGGAGCTTAATTTTTAGCATTCAGAATTAAGATATTTTAGCTTAAAAAAAATCAATGTTAAAATTTAAACAGATTCTTAAAGACTAACGAAAATTTTAGCCCTGATTGCAACGGCATCCTTTTTTGTTGCGGGTGGAGCAAAGCGGAGGCCGCGACAAAAAAGATACAGTGGAAAGCGGGAAACAGCTCCGAATAAAAGGTTTAAAAAAGAAGATCATTCAGGACACGGTTATTTAATTAAACCTCCACCATCAGCTCCTTTTCATAGCCATTATACTTTTCACTGATATAGCCGTGCGGATTACAGATGATTTCAGTTTCTCCGATCCTGTACCTGTTTGGCGTATGGATGTGGCCGTGGATCCAGTACAGCGGCTGGTGCTCGAGGATAAAATCTTTAAGGTTCGAAGCATAAGCCGACGTTAACGGGTCTTCCTTAAAATGTTCCGGAACCGACCGGAGGCTCGGTGCATGGTGGGTCACCACAATATTCTTAAGTCCTTTTGAACTTTCCAGGCTTTCTTTCAGCCACAATCTGGAAAACTGGTGAATTTTAAAAATATCGATGGAGCGCATTTTTGAGTAGGACGGATCGCGCCGGATCTGCTTGTAGTCGTTCATTCCGTTCTGGCAGACAAATCCGTAATACCTCGGATCGCCGAAAATGGAAAAGTCGGTCCACATCGTTGCTCCATGAAAACGGACGCCATCAATATCTACGGAATTATTTTCCAGCACTGAAATATTGGAGTTCTGTGCGGCTTCTTTTATTTTATTCAGGGTTTTCGGGTAAGAACCTTTGTAATATTCGTGATTGCCGAGAACATAAATGACCGGTTGGTCCGGGATCTTTGTTTTGATCCATTCGATTCCCCTGGTTCCCAGGTTCACATCGCCTGCCAACACCACGACATCCGCATGGTGAAATGACAGTTCGGTGGTTCCGAATTCCTGGTGAAGGTCGCTGATGATCTGTATTTTCATGAAAAAATGACTAAAAAGCAAAAGTAACAAAAGACAGGTAAACAACCTTACTTTTAAGGCCACTGGACTCCATCATCTGTAGAATCTGTACAATGGTGTGAAATATAACCGTTCAATAGATTACGAAGAAAAAACTCTTCAAACCCATAAGAAAAACATAAGATTCTTTTAGTAGCCGGCTTTGCGTGCATTGCAGATCATATGAGATTTTAAAAATTAAAGATTTTTTATTTAAACAGCCTGAATATTTATTCTGTTTTGCCATCCTGTAAAGAATTGGGCTAGAATCTTTCCTTGCTGTTCTGAAAAATCTTTCTTTCTCTAATATGATCTAAAAATATTTTCAGACCATTAAAATTCTCTCTGTGCCTGATGTGTTTAAAACAAAAAGAACCGGCATGTCGCGCCGGTTCCGGATCAATATCATTTAGTTAAAGGAAAACAATTTATGAAACGGCCACTTCTTTCTGCAGGATTCTAAGGTTTCGGATGATCAGGTAAGACAGCATGCCCAAAGCAAAAACGGCGTATCCGATAAGAATGATGATGCTTAAATCTCCGACCGCCAGAGCAGTAGGAAAAACCTGGCTCATCAGGGTCATGAAGGACAAGCCTAATCCGGCACCCAGGAAATAACTGGTCGACCCCAAGCTCGCCGCCACGCCGTAATCCGAGGCTTTAACATCCTGAATCCCCAACACGGATAATGCCGTAAAGCAAAAGGTCATCCCGATTCCCGAAATACAGGCTGCTCCCGACAAAACTAGCGGCAGCGGATGGCCCGAATGCACGGAAATCAGCAGGACTATAGCGCCCGTCAGCATAAACACCCATCCGAAAATGCCCATCTGCGCCGGATTCAGCCTTTTGGCTACGTGAGGTAAAACAAACTTTGCCACTAAGGCAGACAGGATGCTAAACGGCACAAGCATCAAACCGGCAGAAGCTGCGCTCTGTCCCATATCCTTCTGCAGCATCAGGGAAATCAGGAATAAAAACCCGACGAAAAACGCTCCCAGTGCAACGAATGCAAAATTGGAAACCATTAATGAAGTATGTCGGAACAGGCTGATATCGATCAAAGGCTCAGGAGTCGATTTCAAACGGTAAACTACAAATATCAACAGTACAGCTGCCAAAAGCAAAGATCCTGTGACCATGAAAGCCTGTTCTTTAATGTGGATCAGTTCATGGGCCCCGTAGGTAAGGCTCAATAAACCCAGCACCAGCAATACGCCGGACAGCAGATCGGTTTTTTGGGCTGTCGCTTTTTCACCTTTCGGAAGGAACCGGTAAGCGAAGATCAAGGTAGCCAGCAAAACCGGAACATTGATGAGGAATACCCAATGCCAGCTCAGATAGGTGCTGATGATCCCTCCCAATGACAGTCCGCTTCCCGACCCGATGGCCGCAAACGAACTGAAAATCCCGATGGCCCGGCTCCTCTCCTGCTCTTCCCTAAAGGTATGGGTGACAATCGACATGGCCGAAGGCATGATGAAAGCTGCCCCTAATCCCTGTAAAGCCCTGAAAAGAGCGAGGGCTTCAAAATTTGTTGACAAACCGGCTCCTAAGGAAGTCAGCATAAAAATCAGGGAACCCCAGAGAAATATTTTTCGGTGCCCGATCTGGTCGGAGAGTTTCCCGCCGATAATCAGAAAGCCGCCGAAAAACAAAACATACAGCGTCTGCAGCCATTGTACCGTCTCCGTACCGATCGCAAATTGCTCCTGGATGGATGGGATTGTCAGGTTGATAATGGCAATATCCAATGCTTCTACAAATGTTCCCGCGGATGCGATCATCAGGATCAGGTTTTTTCTCTCCATGTCATTCAATTATGCTGCAAAATTAAAATTAACAGCACGTTTGTCAAAATTATGCGGTAAATTTGGAACGAATTTGCATTTTAAAACCATTTCAAAGAACAAATACCCTTATATTTATTTTTTAATGTTAAAAAACAGAACAAATGACTAACGAAAATTATATCCCCGACGAAAAAGACCTTTCCATCCTCCGGATCCTGCAAAAGGATGCCAAGCTGAGCGTCCGTGATATCGCTTCCCGGATTAACCTCAGCCCTACGCCTACCCATGAACGGATCAGGCGAATGGAAAAACTGGGCATCATTAAGGAATACATCACCGTGGTCGACCGGAAAAAGGTGAATAAAGGAATGATGGTGATCTGCATGATTGCCCTGAATGTCCACAACAAAAAAACAGCCGGAAAATTCATCGAAGAAGTCGGCCGGCTGAAGGAAGTGGTGGAATTTTACAACATCAGCGGCGATTTCGATTTTATGCTGAAAATCCTTGCTCCGAATATGGATGAATTCCATGAATTCTTCGTCAACAAATTATCCGAAATCGAAGGCATCGGCCAGACCAAAAGTATCTTCGTGATGAACAGCATTAAAGAGAGTTCGCAAATTCTCTAACCAGGTTAAGCGATAATCAGCCGGTAATGGTTTTATTGATTCGGATAAAATCAGTAAATTGAATGATCTAAAACCATCCCATTATGCCCTGGAATCCCGAAGTCTACAACCAGTTCAAAAACATCCGCTTCAAACCCTTCTTTGACCTTGCGGACCTGATCTCGGATCACAAAGACATGAAAGCCATCGATCTCGGCTGCGGAACCGGCGAACAGACGGCCATCCTTGCTGAAAAATTCCCGCAGGCTGTCTTCACCGGAATCGATTCTTCCCCGGAAATGCTGGCCGAAGCGGGGAATCTTCAACATGAGCGGCTTCATTTTAAGCAAATGACCACAGAAGACGTTTTGGAAAGCGATGAAACCTGGGACCTGATCTTCAGCAATGCAGCATTGCAATGGTCGGATCATCACCAGAAATTATTCCCGAAATTAATTTCAAAATTAAATCCGGGCGGCCAGCTGGCGGTACAGATGCCCTACCAGCCGGGAAACCTGCTGAACCGGATTCTGTATGATCTGGCTTCCGAAGAACCGTTCAGCACCCAATTAAATGGCTGGAACATCAACTCTCCTGTTTTAACCCTTGATGAGTACGTTCAGATTCTTTTTGACAACGGTATACAAGATGTAAATGTCTTTCAGAAAGTATATCCCATCATCGCGGAGGACCACGAAACCTTATTCAATTTTATTTCCGGATCGGCATTAATCCCTTATCTGGAAAGGCTGGATGGCGATCAGCAAAACGTTTTCACCACTGAATTTAAGCAGAGAATTGCGAAAGCATTCCCAAAGCTCCCGGCGGTGTATTCTTTTAAAAGGGTTCTGATGTATGGAAGGAGGGATAAAACCATATTTTCAACATAAAGGTTCCATTCTAATAATGAATGAAAATGAAAGAAACAATCCGACTATGCAAAACTTAACAAAGTCCTGTTTTTTAATATAAAGTTTTTATTCATCATATTTAATTAAACCCCTGCCGGAACGCCACCGGCGACTGTTTTGTTTTGCTTTTGAAGAGTTTGCTAAAGGACTGGGAATGCTCGAAGCCGAGCTGGTAGGCAATTTCGCTGACGGACAAATTGGTGATGGAGAGTTTTTCCTTGGCTTTTTCGATCAGCTTTTCGTGGATGTGCTGCTGGGTACTCCGGCCGGTGAGGACTTTCAACAGGCTGCTTAAATATTTCGGAGAAACATTAAGCTCTTCCGCAACGGATTTTACTGAAGGAAGCCCTTTGGAGATCAGGTCGTCGCTGTTAAAATGGGCGGAAAGCAGGGTGTTGAGGCGGCTCAGGATTTCATGGTTGGATTTTTCTCTTGTGATAAACTGGCGGTGGTAGAACCGTTCCGAGTAGTGCAGCAGCGTTTCAATTTGCAAAATAATAATCTGCTTACTGAATGCATCAATCACCGAATGGTACTCCTGTTCGATCGTGCGGACGATGGTATTCAGCGTTTCTTTTTCCTTTTCCGAAAGAAAGAGGGCCTCGTTCACCGAATAATCAAAGAATTCATTTTTGCCTAGCATATCAGCAAGCGGCGTATTCCACAGGAAATCGGGATGGATCATCAGCATCCAGCCGGAGCGTTCGGCACTGGGATTTTTCTCCGCTTCGATCCGGAAGACCTGCTGCGGTGCCATGAAGAACATCACGCCTTCGTCAAAATCATAATTCTGCTGGCCATACCTGAATTTCGTCATCATGCCTTTCTTCATGCTGATCTGGTAAAAATCCAGCACCCAGCTGATTTCGCCGATGTCTTCCGAATGCACGATTTTCGAGTAATCGATAATGCTGATCAGCGGATGTTCCGGCGGCGGAAACCCGCGCAACCGGTGGAATTCGCTGATGGTTTTTATTCTGTGGATCGATCGCTGTTCCATAATTCAAAGGTACGGTTTATTGCTTAATGGTAAATAGAGGTTTGAGGTTCGGCAAAGAGTTACTGAATCCGGTTTTAACATCAGACCCATTAGAATAAAGGTTTGAAAACATTTAAATCACATAAGAAAAAAATCGAAGATTTTTATGCTCGACCGGTGAAACGACCGGCAACCAGCGGTGACTGAGCGGAGCCGAAGCCCCATCATGACTTAACCACAATAGTCACAAAAGACAGATATACCGCATAATGAAGCTAAATGCCGGACACTAAACAAGCGCACTAAAGTTTTTAAAAATCTTTGATTTTAATCTGATGTGTTTTAGAGTGTTCGCAGCCTATTAATTCTCCTTGTTTCTAATGTGTTAAAATAAATTTTTCCGGAGAATGAAAGTTGACTTCAGCTCCGCTCAACCACCGGTTTTTATCAGTTAAAATAGTTCTCTTTCATGTCTTCCAGCAGTCCGGGATGTGCAGGTTCCCAGTTCAGGTCTTCGCGGGTACGGGTTCCTGTGGCGGCACCTTCAAAAGCCAGGAAACGGTTGAGCCAGTCGAAATGTTTTTCCAGGTCTTCCCCTGATAGCGCCTGCACCGGCACATTCAGGTTTTCACCGATTAAAGTTGCAATTTCCCGGAGCGGAATGGATGAATCATCTACTGCATTGTATACGGCGCCCTTCGCTCCTTTTTCTATAGCCAGCCGAAAGACGCGGGCAGCATCCAGGCGGTGAACGGCCGACCAGTTTTTTTCTTCTGTAGGGTAAGCCGACACCCCGTTTTTAAGGGCCTGGCTGATGATAAACGGCATAAAGCCTTTGTCTCCTCTGTCATGAACCGATGGCGGAAGGCGGACCACTGAAATGTTACTCCCTTCCCTGGCCAAAGCGAGAGCGGTGGTTTCGGATTTTCTCAGCGAATCATCTGCCAGGCTGTCTTCCGTAATAAACCCGTTGATCAGCGGAAGATTCAGCAGCCCTGCCGTCACAACGATCGGCTTTCCGCTTTCCTTTACCGCTTCGGCCATTATCCGGATTGCCGTTTGATCAACTTCACCGGCTTTGTGATATTGGGAAAAATCATGGATAAACGCGGTGTGGATAACTCCGCCTGCCTGGGAAGCCCCCTGTTTTAAAACATCAAGGTCTTCCAGGCCTCCCAATAATACTTCAGCGCCTGCATTACGTATGGCCGTGGCCGATTCTTCCGAACGGGCCAGCCCGGTCACCTGATGGCCTGCACCTAATAATTCCTGAACAACGGCTGAACCGACGAAGCCCGAAGCTCCTGTAACAAATACTTTCATTTTAATTGTTTTTGATACAACAAAGGTCAGGAATTTATATAGCATCCATGTAGCCGATTGTCAGAATCCTGTAGCCGAAATTCATTATGAGAGAAATCAATCGTTTATTGTTTTTAGAAGAAATAAACTGAATTGGAAATACTTCGACGGGGCTTATGATGACAGGTTTTCAGTAATTGAATCAAAATGATTAGTCAAACAGCATGGATTGTCAGGCTGAGCCAAATCGAAGCCCTGCATAATCCTTCGACGGGACTCAGGATGACTGTGCTTCAGTAATTTAATCAAAATGATTGGTCAAACAGCATGGATTGTCAGGCTGAGCCACGTCGAAGCCCGCATAATTCTTCGACTGAATTTAAGATCATAAAATTTCAGTAGAAGAGCCGTTCACTTTTTGTGGTCTCCGATAAGTTTTTTTCTTCCTAAAAACTTTAAAATGGCTGCTACTTTATAGAGATCATCTTCAAATGAAATACTGCTATCATGGTGGCTTCAAATAACCTCAGCCACAGGGATTGAAATTAATTGGGCAACTTTCTAAGAACTTTTCATGAGTTCTATATGATGCAGTATAAATCTCTTTATTGCTTTTGCCGTTAAGATCATACCAACATATTCAGCACATCCGGATTATCATTGAGATAAGATTCAAAATAGCCGAGCTGCTGCATTCTGGATTTCAGGCTCTTAAAATCGGTAGGATCGGAAAGTTCAATCCCCACAATTGCCAGAGCTGTTTCCCTGGAATTTTTCTTGGTGTACTCGAAATGGGTAATGTCGTCATCTGAACCGAGCACATTCAGCACAAAATCTTTAAGGGCACCCGGCCGCTGCGGGAACTTCACCATGAAATAATGCTTCAGCCCTTTGTAGAGCAGCGCCCGCTCCTTGATTTCCTCCATCCGGGTGATATCGTTGTTGCTTCCGCTCACAATGCAGACGACCGTTTTTCCCCGGATCTGATCCCGGTAATGGTCCAGCGCTGAAATCGATAAGGCACCGGCCGGTTCCAGTACAATGGCATCTTTGTTATACAGCTGGAGGATGGTATCACAGATCCGGCCTTCGTCCACGGCAATACAATCGGCCAGCGCATGCCTGCAGATTTCAAAATTTAAATCCCCTACTCTTTTTACTGCAGCTCCGTCCACGAAATTATCCACTTCGGACAGTTCCGTATTCACATTATTCCCGATCGATACTTTCATGGAAGGTGCTCCTTTCGGTTCCGCCCCGATCAGCAGGGTATCCGGGGAAAGGGTTTTAAATACCGTTGCGATTCCGGCGGCGAGGCCGCCGCCCCCGATCGGAATGAATACGAAGTCAACCGCTTCCTGATGCTGTTCCAGGAGTTCCAGTGCCAGCGTCGCCTGTCCTTCGATAATCTGAACATCGTCAAAGGGATGGATAAAGGCGGCTCCTGAAGTGGCGGCAAAATCCAGAGCTGCACTTTTGGCAGCATCAAATGTATCCCCAGCCAATCGGATGTCAATGGTATTCCCGCCGAACATTTCCACCTGCTCCAGCTTCTGCTTGGGGGTTGTCACCGGCATAAAGATGGTTCCCCTGATGCCGAGCTGCCGGCAGGAAAAGGCAACGCCCTGGGCATGGTTTCCCGCACTTGCACAAACGATTCCGTCATTGGTCTTCCCTTCCTGAAAAAGGGTTTTGATTTTATTGTAGGCACCGCGCAGCTTATACGACCGCACCGGCTGCAGGTCTTCCCTTTTCAGAAAAACACGTGCACCGAATTTTTCGGATAACCTTATGCTGTGCTGCAAAGGGGTATAATGCACAATACGTTCTATGCTTTTCCGGGCTTTTTCCACCGCTTCCAGGGTAGGCAATATCAGCGTTTCACTCATGATCTTTCAATGTTAAGCGGTTCTGATCGATTTCATGGCCGTCATGGCCTGGCGCAGCTTCCGGCCCACCACTTCTACCGGATGGTTTCTCAATACTTCATTCACATACACCAATCGGGCATTGTCTACGGCATTGTCTTTTCCTTCATTAAAATTCTTTCCGGCCACATCGGTATCCACTTTTTTCATAAAGTCGGCCAACAGCGGTTTACAGGCCTGGTCGAAAAGATAACATCCGTATTCCGCCGTATCGGAAATCACCCGGTTCATTTCAAACAGTTTTTTCCGCGCAATGGTATTGGCGATCAACGGTGCTTCGTGCAGGGATTCATAATAAGCGGATTCCGGTTTGATCCCGGCTTCCACCATCGTTTCATAAGCCAGCTCTACCCCGGCCCTGATAAAGGCAGACATCAGCAGATAATGGTCGAAATATTCCTGCTCGGGAATTTGTACATCACCGGCCGGCGTCTTTTCGAAAGCCGTTTCGCCGGTTTCCGCGCGCCATTTCAACAGGTTTGCATCGCCGTTGGCCCAGTCTTCCATCATGGTTTTGGAAAATTCGCCGGAGATGATGTCGTCCTGATGTTTCTGAAACAGGGGACGCATGATCTCTTTAAGTTCTTCCGACAGTTCAAACGCCTTTACCTTGGCCGGATTGGACAACCGGTCGAGCATTCCGCTTACGCCGCCATGCTTAAGGGCTTCGGTAATCACCTCAACGCCATACTGCACCAACCTGGACGCATAGCCCGGATCGATTCCTTTCTCAACCATTTTATCAAATGAAAGAATAGAACCGGTTTGCAGCAGCCCGCACAGGATCGTCTGTTCTCCCATCAGATCGGATTTCACTTCGGCGACGAAAGACGATTTTAAAACCCCGGCTTTGTGGCCGCCGGTGCCGGCACAATACGCCTTTGCTTCATCCCAGCCCTTTCCCTGAGGATCATTTTCGGGATGGACGGCAATCAGCGTCGGAACTCCGAAGCCTCTCAGGTATTCGGCGCGGACTTCGGAGCCGGGACATTTCGGGGCGACCATAATAACGGTAAGGTCTTTGCGGATCTCCATGCCTTCCTCTACGATATTGAAACCGTGGGAATATGACAGCGTGGCGCCTTCTTTCATCAAAGGCTGAACGGCGTTGATCACGGAAGTATGCTGTTTGTCCGGCGTCAGGTTGATCACCAGATCCGCTGAAGGAATCAGTTCTTCATACGTTCCTACCGGGAAACCATTTTCCGCAGCGTTTTTCCATGAATCCCTTTTCTGATCGATCGCTTCCTGCCGTAATGCATAAGAAACGTCCAGCCCGCTGTCCCGCAGGTTCAGGCCCTGGTTCAGGCCCTGGGCACCACAGCCTACAATAACGATTTTTTTTCCTTTTAAAGCAGAAACGCCGTCGGAGAATTCCGAACGGTCCATAAATTCCGCCTGTCCCAATTGGTGAAGCTGTTCTCTGAGTGATAGGGTATTGAAATAATTTGCCATATTCGATGATGATTGATTAATGATAATTGATGATTGATTTTGATGAACTCCACTTTGTCAAAGTTGAAATCTTTGACAAAGTTTTTTTATTTGCTATATTATATCCTGAAATAATTCGAAATGCTTTGACAAAGTTTTTAATTTACATGGTAAAAACGTGGTCTCTTTGATCCAGGTATTCGTTTTCAACAATATGCGGGGAAGGCGCGCGGTTTTCGAATTGCAGGACCTTTTCGTGGATGCCCGCACTGTCTTTGATAATCGCGATTCTGGCTCCCCGTACAAACTCGATGAGCCCGTACTTGTTGAGTTCCTCGGTCAGCCGGTCTATTTCCTCGCGGTGCCCGGCGGTTTCGAAAACAATATAATCCTGGCGGATCACCACCGTAGAAGCCCCATACTGACGGAGCAGCCTTTCCACATAGACTTTCTCGGTTACCACTTCGGCAGGAACCTTGTACAGCGCCTGTTCCTGCCATACAATTTCGTCATCTGTATTAAAGTAAGCTTTCATCACATCGATCTGCTTTTCCAGCTGGCGGCAGAGTTTTTTTACGACTTCTTCACTTTCGGTGATCACCAGGGTAAACCGGTGAATGCCTTCCACTTCCGAAGGCGAGGTATTGAGGCTTTCGATATTGATCTTCCGGCGGGAAAAGATCCCGGCGATCCTTCCGATGAGCCCGACCGAATTTTCGGTATATAAGGTAATGGTGAATTCTTTTTTTTCCATAAATGATTGGTTTAGGGTAAGATTGAGGATAACATTCAGGCTGAGGTTCAGATGTAAAATGTTCTGTTTTAAAATTGGTCATCTGAATGTTCCTTAACTTCCTGATGTTGTCTTAAAGGTTTAAATTTCTTCTGATGGATTTACTTTAGACGGATTTCCGAAACGGATGAACCTTGCGTAACCATAGGGAATACGTTGTTCTCCTTTCCGACCATCACTTCCAGAAGGTAGGCCCCATCATGATTAAGCATGGTCTCTACTGCATTTTTCAGGTCTTTTCTTTCCGCAACTCTCTGCCCTTCGATGTAATAGCCTTTGGCCACGGCAACGAAATCGGGACTGGTGATGTTGACGAAGGAATAACGTTTGTCGTGGAAGAGCTGCTGCCACTGTCTTACCATTCCGAGGAATTCATTATTGAGGATCAGGATTTTCACTTTCGCACCGAACTGCATGATCGTTCCCAGCTCCTGCAAAGTCATCTGGAATCCCCCGTCGCCGATGATGGCCACCACCGTTTTTTCAGGAGCGCCGTACCAGGCACCGATTGCTGCAGGCAATCCGAACCCCATGGTTCCTAAACCGCCTGAAGTCACGCTGGATCTGGACCGGTTGAATTGGGCATACCGGCAGGAAACCATCTGATGCTGCCCGACATCGGTTGCAATGATGGCATCGCCGTTGGTCAGCTCGTTCAGTACCCGGATCACCTCCCCCATGGTCAGGGTGTCCGTCACCGGATTCAGTTCATTCTGAATAACTTCTTTTACCTCTTCTTTTTCCAGTTCGCGGAATTGCTGCAGCCAGGCCGAATGATCGTTTTCCTGAAGGAGTGCCGTAAGCATCGGAAGCGTCTTTTTACAGTTGCCCCAAACCGGAACCGTAGTCTTCACATTTTTATCGATTTCAGCAGGATCAATATCCAGATGGATGACTTTCGCCTGCTTTGCGTACTTGTCGAGACGGCCCGTCACCCGGTCGTCGAAACGCATTCCTACGGCGATCAGGACGTCACATTCATTGGTCATGACGTTCGGCGCATAATTCCCGTGCATGCCCAGCATCCCGACATGCAGTTTATGGTCTGTAGGAAGCGCGCTCAAACCCATCACCGTTGCCGCTGCGGGAAGGTTCACTTTTTCGATAAACGCTTTGAATTCTTCCTCCGCTTTTCCGAGGATTACGCCCTGACCAAATACCACAAACGGCTTTTTTGCCTGGTTGATCAGTTCCGCCGCCCGTTCTATGTATTCGTTTCTGATTTGCGGCTCAGGACGGTAGCTCCGGATGTGGCTGCATTTTTTATATCCTGCATACTCAAACAGCTGCAGCTGCGCGTTTTTGGTAATATCGATCAGGACCGGACCTGGACGGCCGGTCGCCGCGATATGGAAGGCTTTGGCAATCGCTTCCGGGATTTCCGTGGCATCGGTCACCTGGTAGTTCCATTTGGTAACCGGCGTAGTGATGTTGATGACATCGGTTTCCTGGAAAGCATCCGTTCCCAGCAGGGAAGCGAACACCTGGCCGGTAATACAGACCAAAGGGTTGCTATCGATCATTGCATCGGCAAGACCGGTTACCAGGTTGGTGGCTCCGGGACCGCTGGTGGCAAACACCACGCCTGTTTTTCCGGAAGTCCGGGCAAATCCCTGAGCGGCATGTATGGCACCCTGTTCGTGGCGGACCAGAATATGTTTCAGCTTTTCGGAATAATCGTACAATGCATCATAGATCGGCATAATGGCCCCGCCGGGATATCCGAAAACCGTATCCACATTTTCTGCCAGCAAAGCTTCCAAAAGAGCCCGGGAACCGGAGAGTTCCACCGTTTCCTGTTGCGGCACTTTATTATTTTCTGTTTTTGATAAGGTTGTATTCATTATTTTGTTGTTTAAATGATAAATAGGCGGGCCATCACAAAAGCCTTCAAAAACTGATTTGATCTGGCTGCTAATTTTTAAGGTAAACCCGGATATTTTATTTAAAGAAGAAAAACAATATGTCTTTGTCCTTTCCGGGATTCATTTCTAAAGGGTAAAACTGATGATAACAGGAAAAACCTCCAGCTTCCAGCTTCCCTCTCCGAGCCTGTTAAATTTATAAATCCGTAACGCAACCCTGCGAGGCATCTGCTACCGATTTTGCATATTTATAGAGAATTCCTTTTTTTACTTTATAATCCGGCTGCTGAAATTCAGCTTTTCTTGCAGCTACCTCCTCATCCGACAATAAGGCATTGATGGTATTTTTTTCAGCATCCAGTTCGATAACATCCCCGTCTTTGATCAGTCCGATCAGTCCGCCGCAGAAAGCTTCGGGCGTAATGTGGCCGACGACAAAACCGTGGGTTCCTCCCGAAAACCGGCCGTCTGTGATCAAGGCTACGTTTTTCCCCAAACCGCTACCCATCAGTGCGGAGGTCGGCTTCAGCATTTCCGGCATTCCGGGTGCGCCTTTCGGGCCTTCATTTTTAATGACCACCACATTTCCTTCCCGGATTTTTCCGTCTTCGATGCCTTTGATGAATTCTTTTTCGCCGTCAAATACAATTGCCGTTCCCCGGAAATAGCTTCCTTCTTTTCCGGTAATTTTCGCCACCGAACCTTTTTCGGCCAGGTTTCCGTACATGATCCGGATATGCCCGGTTTCCTTGATCGGATTTTTAATATCCCGGATAATATTCTGTTCCCTGTCGATGATCGACGTTACATGTTCCAGGTTTTCAGCTACCGTTTTACCGGTTACCGTAAGGCAATCACCGTGAAGCAGTCCCAGATCCAGCAGATATTTCATCACCGCCGGAACACCGCCTACTTTGTGCAGGTCTTCCATCAGGTATTTTCCGCTGGGCTTGAGATCGGCCAGGAATGGCGTTTCATCACTGATCCGCTGGAAATGGTCAAGGGTGAGATCATAGCCGGTTGCTTTGGCAATGGCAATAAAATGAAGAACGGCATTGGTGCTCCCTCCCAAAATCATGATCAGCCGGAGGGCATTTTCAAAAGCTTTCGGGGTCATGATATCCGAAGGCTTGATGTCTTTTTCCAGAAGGATCTTTACGTAATGCCCGGCAAAACGGCATTCTTCTTTCTTCTCCCGGCTCAGGGCAGGATAAGATGAAGAATACGGGAGGCTCATTCCCAACGCTTCAATGGCAGAAGCCATGGTATTTGCGGTATACATTCCGCCGCAGGCTCCCGCGCTCGGACATGAATTTTTTATCACCCCCTGAAAATCCTCTTCGGAGATTTTGCCTGCGATTTTATTTCCCAATGCTTCAAAAGCGGAAACGATGTTCAGATCTTCCCCTTTGTAATGGCCCGGCGCAATGCTGCCGCCATACACCATGATGGAAGGACGGTCCAGCCTTGCCATGGCTATTAGAGAACCCGGCATGTTTTTGTCGCACCCCGGCACCGTAATCAGTCCGTCGTAATACTGTCCGGCACAAACGGTTTCGATGGAATCGGCAATGATGTCGCGGCTTACGAGCGAATACCGCATCCCGTCTGTCCCGTTCGTCATTCCGTCGCTGATCCCGATGGTATGGAACATCAGCCCAACCAGATCCTGATCCTTAACGCCCGCTTTTACCATTTCAGCCAGCGCGTTGAGGTGCATATTGCAGGTATTACCGTCGTACCCCATGCTGGCGATCCCGATCTGCGCCTTATCGAAGTCTTCCTTCTGGAAGCCGATCCCGTAGAACATGGCCTGGGTAGCCGGCTGCGTCGGATCTTTCGTCAGGGTTTTTGAATATTTGTTCAGTTCCGTATTACACATATTGCGGCTGGATTTTCAGGTAAGCATAATCTTCTTCGAGCACCAGATGACGGTAGGCCTGTTGTACTTTGGACGAAAGGCTGTTCTCCCAATTAAGGTTGAAAGGAACGTTGTCCAGAGAGTCCAGGGCCACGATCTCGGCGGCAGTCCCGCAGAAAAATCCGGCATCTGCGCCTTGCATTTCTTCCGGTGTAAAGAATTTTTCCTCTGTTGGGATTCCCAATTCCTTACAGATTTCAAAAACAGTGGCGCGGGTAATTCCCGGAAGGATATTCCCTTTGGCCGGCGTGAACAATTTTCCATCTTTTTCGTAAAATACGTTAGCTCCGGAACTTTCCGCCACATTTCCGTTTTCATCCAGTACCAAGGCCTCATCGAATCCTTTGTCTTTGGCTTCCTGGCAAGCCAGAATGGAGTTTACATAGTGACCGCTTACTTTTGCTTCCACCTTAAACGCTTTGGGATTCGGGCGTTGGAAAGAGGACGTCATGATCCTCATTTTGTCAGCCAGATAGCCGTTGTCCCAGTTCCAAACTTCGATGACCAGATAACTTTTCTGTCCTTTCGAAAGGGCCATGTTGGGTGAACAGATGACAATCGGACGGATGTACGCGTTTTCCAGCTGATTCATTTCCAGAAGTCTGTAGGTGGCTTCCACCATTTCCTTTGTAGAATAGCTGAACGGCATCATCATCGCTTCCGCAGATCTCCTGAGCCGGTCATAATGTTCTTCTGCCTTGAAAATCCTGGCCCCTTGTGCGGTTTTATAAGATTTAATCCCTTCGAACACCGCATAGCCGTAGTGTAGGGACTGTCCGTATAAATCGGTTTTTGCGTCTTTTGCTTTCATATACGCTCCATCGAAAAAGAGAACGCTGTCATCATTGTAATACATACTGTACTGTTTTTTTTATATATTATATTTTTAAAATTCAGCAATAAAAAAAACCATTCCCGTGATGAGAATGGTCTGTGTTATCTGGTTTCAACAAATTATCACGAGCCATTACTCATCACCGGCAATCCGATAATGATAAAAATGACAATAATGATAATCGTGTGGTTCATTTTTGATATTTAATGATACAAATGTATAATTAATTTTGACAAATGTTTAATTTTTGATAAAATTTATTCGTTTAAGCTCATAAAATCCCATCATAAATTCAGTATATTTACGACATTCACCAATTCAGCAAAAGTTTATAAACAATTGATTTTCAAGTGGTGAAACAGACAAAAATTACGATGTCTGAAATTTAAATTTTGAAGGTGAAAATTTCGGAATTTCTTTGAAACAGGTTGGGATTTTACCTTATTGGTGCTAAAGTCCGGATACCGTAGTAATTTTTACTTCATTCTTTTTAATAATAAATTTTGGTATTGTCGATTTTAAGGATTTTCAATTTTTCCATCTTCTTTACCGTCCGGATTAGGGTTTCTACCCGCATTCCGGTGAGAGCGGCCAGCTGAGACCGGGTGAAAGGAACCAGAAAGCTGTATTTTTCGTTATAGCCAAAATACCCCTTTATATGGTCCAGAAGTTTCTGAATCCTGATCTGCGGATCGAGAATAGCCAGGAAAGAAGAAATCACATAGCGGAAATGCAGACGCTCCGCACTGTAGCGACTGACTTTAAAAAAGATGTGCGGCTGCTGATGGATCAGATTGAGGTATACTTTTTTATCCAGTTTGATAACGGTACAATCCGTAACTGCTATGGCATTTACGGCATACTGCTTATCAGTAAGCAAATACGTCTCACCAAAGCAATGGCCTTCAAAGGGAAACCCGTGGACAAATTCCTTACCGTCTTCAAAAAAGTTATTAATTTTTACCACGCCGGCTCTTATTTGAAAATAATACTGTGCTGAACCGCCTTCTTTAAAAATAAAATCATCCAGCGCAAAATCCTGCACAATCCCTCCATGCTCCAATAAAATTTCTTCAGATATAACCATATGGTGATTATTGTTGTTGTATTTTTAGGTAAAATTAAAAAAAATACCTAATATTTCATGCATACGCAATCAAATTAATGATTATTAAGAATAAAAAATCAATCATAATCATTAAATATTGAATCAAACTAAACGTGTTCAGGGATATTGTTAAAAAATCAATATTTACCGGCATTCTTTTTCTGCTGCGGTTCCCGGATCTGATCACCGGAAAACCTACTGACCAGGCATTTTAATTCAACAATCTGCCTCTGCTGAATCGGGCTGATAAAAGTTCTTCCGGCTGGTTTAACGGCACCTCCAGATTACCTGATGCGCCGGAATATCGGTAACCGTCCCCTTGATGGTAACCAAAATCTGCTCTTTGATATAATTTCTCCCGGAATTGCCCTGGCTGTCTTTGTATTCGCCCGTTGCAAAACCTTCTTTCAGCAGGTCCTGATGGAACCGATGCACTTCCGCCTCATCATGGGTAACCAGTGAAATCGCGAGGCAATTGCGGACGTTCGTAAATACAGTAAGCACTTTAAAATGGCTGACGTCCCGGTTCACGGTAGCATACACGCGGTTGCCGGGATCTTCCATATCTTTGTTTCTTTCCAGATCAAAATGTTCTGCCAGCTTGGTATCCAGGTTCTGCAGGGAGCCTGATGTCAGATGCTTCAGATTATTAACGGTCAGTAGCTGAGCCGTCAGGATTTTTCCGCAAATGATAAAAAATAACAATAAAGTTTTCATCTTCTATTTTCCCGCAAAAAAAGGATTTATCCTAAATTATTTCATGATTGCAGTCACAAATAGATTCAGATATGATCAGTTTTATTTATGATTTTATTTATACTTTTCTTATGAATTCATCTTTATTTTGCTGTTTAGCCTATTATTTCTCCTAAGATAAAGAGAAAGCCCAACAATCTAAATTGATCGTAATCAAAACTTCATCAAATATGGTAGTGATATGGTAGTTTGCAGTGATTTTTCACATTGAATGAGTGTCTGCTTCTTCCATTAGGTAAAGCCCTTATCTTATTAAATGATTTCGTATATTTATAGTAAATCAACTGAACAATTTCTTATTTTGACATGACTTCCCCGACTATTTATTTCGATCATAATGCGACCACCAGGCTTGATGAAAATGTACTGCAGGCCATGCTTCCTTTTTTTACGGAACATTATCAGAATCCGGGCAGCAGCCACCTGGCAGGACTTACCGTGAACGAATTGATTGATAACGCTTACTGGCAGGTAGCTGATCTTATCGGAAGCCAGCCGGATGAAATCGTATTCACTTCCGGGGCTACAGAATCCGTTAACCTGGCGGTAAGAGGAATTTCAAACGGCGAAAGGAATCATCTGATCACGTTTTGTACCGAGCATAAAGCAGTTCTGGATACGGTTAAGGATCACGCCCGAACGCATAGTTTAGCCAGCTCCATTCTCCCTGTTGAAAGCAACGGATTGGTTGATCCGGATGTCCTTGAAAAAGCGATTACGGATAAAACCCTTCTGGTGAGCTTGATGCTGGTGAATAACGAAACCGGCACGATCCAGGATATCAAAAGAATCAGTAAAATCATTCATGCAAAGGGAGCTTTCCTGCTGTGTGACGCTACCCAAGCCGTAGGAAAAATCCCGGTGAATGTTCAGGAGCTGGGCATTGATCTGATGGCTTTTTCCGCACATAAATTTTACGGACCGAAAGGAGTCGGCGTCTTGTATATTTCCAGAAACGTAAAAAAATACCTGAAGGCCCAGATTACCGGTGGCGGACAGCAGAAAAACAGGCGGAGCGGAACATTAAATGTCCCGGGAATCATCGGGATGGCCAAAGCCTGTGAAATGGCGAAGAAAAATATGGATCTCGATATCGCTTATGTAAAGGCCCTCCGCGACGATCTGGAAAAAGATTTGCTGAACATTGAAGGAACTTCCGTGAATGGCTCCGCGGAACACCGGATTTTCAATACCGCCAATATGGTTTTTAAACAGGTTTTTTCAGAACAGCTGATTATGGCTTTGCAAGACATTTCGGTTTCCAGCGGATCGGCCTGTTCATCGGTAACTACTGAGCCGTCGCACGTGCTGAAAGGCCTGGGATTAAGCGATGAAGATGCTTTGTGCTCCATCAGGTTCAGTCTTGGAAAAGACAATACGCAGGAGGAAATTAAGGTTGCGGTTAAAAGAATTTCCGAATTGGTGGCACAGTTCAGGAAAGGGTAAAATGTCGTGATGCTTTATGTAACCGCAAAAGCAACATAAAGATATGTATGTTGGAAAATAAGATGAATATCAGACGCTGAATGGTGCACAAAAGCTTTTCAAAATTCTTTGATTTTTATAGTTTTCTGATTCTAAAAAATGGTAACCTGATAGCTGAGCGGAGCCGGAGCCACACAATCATCTGTATAAATCTGCGAAAATCTATGGTTTAATCTACTGCAAAAATTTTTACCACAAAGAATCAAAAGACATCCATTCTACTTAATAAAGCTGAATATTGGAGATGGGATAAGTTCGCAAAAGCTTAAAAAATCTTTGATTTTTATGGTCTCTGGTTCTAAAAATGGTGACCGATGGCTGAACGGAGTCGAAGCCACACAATCATCTGTGTAAATCTGCGAAAATCTATGGTCTAATCTACTGCAAAAATTTTTACCACAAAAGAATCAAAAGACATGCATTCTGCTTAATAAAGCTAAATATTGGACACGGGATAAGTTCGCAAAAGCTTAAAAAAATCTTTGATTTATGGTAGTATCACGATTCGTACATTTCTCTAATACGATGCTGAGATTCCCCTGCGAGGATGACAAAACGCAGTATTAAAGTTTGGCTCATCCGGTGGCTGACTCCTTCGAAGCCACTAATGCCTTACAAAATCCTTCGAGAGCCTCCGGGATGACATAACGCTGATACGAGTCTGATTTATATTCTGCTGAAACAAGCGGCTATTTTAATTTAAACTAAACTGTATATACATATTGTCAGACTGAGGTTCTGGAAGCCCTACATCAATCGTGTAAATCCTTGAAAATCTATATAATCCGTGGGAGACTTTTATTTGGTTTAAATATCGTTTATAAAAAAACGGGCCGAAGCCCGTTTCTATAGATTAGATGTGATTTATAAATTATTCAAGCAGATAATCGAAATGGATCGGCAGGTCATAAATTCTCTTGCCGGTGGCATGGTAAACCGCATTGGTAATGGCCGGCGGCATTCCTACCCCACCGATTTCACCGACTCCTTTTACGCCGAGATCGTTTACGAATTTATCGTCTTCCTCAACAAACAGTACCTGAAGATCATGAATGTCCGCATGAACCGGAATGTGGTATTCCGCCAGGTCATCATTCATGTATTTACCGAGCCTGTGGTCGGTAATGGTTTCTTCATGGAGCGCTTTGCTGATTCCCCAGATCATTCCTCCCAGCAGCTGGCTTTCAGCCGTTTTGGGATTGATGATTTTTCCGGCAGCCACTGCCGTAAGGGCTCTTGTCACTTCAATGACCCCCAGTTCTTCATCGATTTCCACTTCGACAAAAACAGCACTGTGTACCGCCCTCGCCTTTTTTCCATAGGTCAGCGGGTTGGGCATTGCCGAATTTTTGGTGCGGATTTCTTTACCATCATTATGCTTTAAAATTTCGTCATAGCCGATTTTTGTTTCCGGATTGTCTTTCAGGAAAATATACCGGTCTTTGAAGGTTACATCTTTAAACTTTGCTTTGGCAAAGGCAGATCCTTCCATCAGGCTGGCAATCTTCAGCAGTTTTTTATTCAGCGCTTCGCAGGCTGCCTTTACTGCCGGACCTACAGTTGCTGTGGTAAAAGATCCTCCCTGGATTGGAGCAAAAGCCATCTTGCTGTCAGCATAGGAAAAGGTAACCTCTTCCACCGGAAGTCCAAGTTCATCGGCTGCAATCTGTGTCATGATGGTAAATGTTCCGGTTCCGATATCGGTAACGGCACTTTGGATTTCTATTTTCCCATCGGCATTCAGAATGGCTTCAGCCCGTCCTAAAAGCCGGTTGGCGTCCCACATTCCGGTAGCCATTCCGTAACCAACCAGTTTGTTCCCGCGTTTCATGCTCCGCGGGACCGGATTCCGCTGATCCCATCCGAATTGTTTAGCACCCCGCAGATAACACTCTTTCAGTTCTTTACTGGAATATTCCTTTTCGCTGCTTTGGTCGATCATTGAGTAGTTGATGAGCCTTAGCTCTACCGGGTCGATGTTCAACTGGTAAGCAATTTCATCCATGGTCACTTCAATGGCATGCATTCCGGTACTTCCGCCGGGGGCCCTCATATCCAGAGGACTATACACATCCAAAGGAACGATTTTATGCTTCAGCAGTGTATTTTCGGCCGGGTACAGCATATTGGCCCAGTTGACTACAATTTCCACATAGTCTTCAAACTGGGAGGTTTCACCAATGGCTTCGTGAAAAATCGCATTTACTTTTCCGTTTTCGTCTGCTCCGAATTTGGTATGCTGTAACGTCGGCGGGCGGTGACCGATCATGTACATCTGCGCACGGTCGAGGGTTACCCTTACATTTCTTTTCAAATGCAGCGAGGCCATCACGGCCATAAACAGCTGATGCTGCGGCCGCAATCCCGATCCGAAACCACCTCCGACAAACGGCGAGATGACCTGTACGTTTTTCATTTTAAGCCCGAAAACATTCGCTACGTACATCTGGGAATTAATGGTTCCCTGGGTTTTATCATAAATTTTCAGTTTGCCTTCGCCTTCATAGATAACCGTTGAAGCATAGAGTTCCATCGGATTGTGATGCTCCGTCCCGTGGCTGAACCGGCTGTCTGTTTTTATGAAAGATTCCTGATATACCTTGTCAAAATCCCCTTTCGGTTTTGGCGGAGGTGGTTTAAGCAGAGAAGCTAGGCCTTTTTTAGGATCACGGGCTTCTTCAAGATTGGCAGCCATTTCGGTGGCAAAACCTTCTGTCTCATATTCTATTTTAATTTTGGCAGCAGCATACCGGGCCATTTCAAAAGTTTCGGCGATCACCAAAGCAATCGGCTGACCATTATAGCGGATAACATCGTCTTTTAAAGGTTTAAAGACGGTTCCGGGAGGCGCATCCATATCGGCATACTGGAAATCGAACCAGGCCGTGGAGGGTCTGTTTTCATGCGTTAATATCTCAACAATACCTTCCAGGTCTTTCACTCCGGAGGTATCGATGCTTTTAATCTTCCCTTTGGTGACGGTACTGTTGACCACATATCCGTACAGAAGACCGTCTACATTGTAATCACCCGCATATTTTGCACTGCCCGTTACTTTCAAAGCGCCTTCCAGGCGGTGGTGCGGCTGTCCTATCGATGGTAAATTTTTCATAAATAATTTTTGGGGTTGGTGTTTGGATGATTATAATGATGGTTTTGCACCCGGTCTCTGGGTTTCAGGTTCCAGGGCCATCATGCAGTTCCGGATGATTGCTTTTTTGGCAAGGTCAATTTTAAAACGGTTATGTTTAAAACCCTGAGCCTCTGCTAAAATAAGGCCGGCAGCATGGGCAAAGTGTTCCCTGGAAGGCGATTTTCCTTTCAGGTATTCTTCAGCTTCCTGATTACGCCATGGCTTATGTGCTACCCCTCCCAGAGCAATCCTTGCTTCGGTAATCTGAACATTTTCAATTTTAAAGGCCGTTGCCACTGAAACCAGTGCAAAAGCATAAGAGCTTCTGTCTCTTAGCTTTAAATAGGAGTAATATTGTGAAAAATCTTCGGCCGGTAATTCGATTCCGGTGATGATCTCTCCCTGTTTCAGATTGTTGTCGATTTCCGGCGTATCTCCCGGCAGCCGGTGAAAGTCTCCAAAATCAATCTGCCTTTCCCCTTCCTGCCCGTTCACGTGAACTGTTGCATTCAGGGCAGCCAGTGCGACACACATATCGGAAGGAAAAACAGCAATACAATCCTGCGAATGTCCCAGAATTGCATGGATGCGGTTATAGCCTTTGACCGCCGGACATCCTGATCCGGGCTCTCTTTTGTTGCACGGAACCGAATGATCGTAAAAATAATAACAGCGTGTTTTCTGCAGCAAGTTGCCGCCATTGGTCGCCATATTCCGGATTTGTCCTGAAGCACCTGCCAGAATGGTTTTTGAAAGCAGGGGATATTTCTGTTCAATAACAGGATGATAGGCAGTTGCTGCATTGGTCATTAAAGCACCGAGACGGACCCCGCCGTTTTCTGTTTTCGACAATTCATCCATGCCCGGGATTCCGTTGATATCAACCAACGTATCGGCTTCCACAACAAAGTACTTCATCAGATCCACGATATTGGTCCCGCCGGCAATGGCTTTATTTCCTGCATTGTCTTTCAGCAATCCCGATGCATCGGCTACCTCTCTCGTTTTAGTATAGGAAAAATTGTTCATTCTGCTTCGTTTTTTACCGCCATGATGGCATTGATAATTCCTCTGTTGGCTCCGCAGCGGCAGAGGTTTCCGCTCATCAGGTCCTGTACTTCTTCCCTGGTTTCCGCTTTGCCTTCTTCAAGAAGACCGACAGCACTGCAGATCTGTCCCGGTGTACAATAGCCGCATTGGAAAGCATCATGTTCGATAAACGCTTTCTGTACCGGATGTAACTGATCGGGACTTCCGATGCCTTCAATGGTCGTAACTTCGGAACCGTCTTTCATCACTGCCAGGGTAAGGCAGCTTAATACTCTTTTTCCGTCTACCAACACGGTGCAGGCTCCACACTGTCCGTGGTCGCATCCTTTTTTGGTACCGGTAAGGTCGAGGGTATGTCTGAGAGCGTCCAGAAGAGACACCCAAGGCTTGAGCTCAAGCCTGTGCTGATTTCCGTTTACCGTTAAGGCAATGGATTGATTATTCTGATCAAGCATAATATTGAGGGTTTGGTATTGGAATGTTTATACAAAAAAAGAACCGCAATCTTATGATTACGGTTAAGTGAGGTATATAAAAATTAAAGGGGTTTGTATTTACCGGTACCGGAAATTTTTTATAACGGAATCTGAGTTTTATCAATAATGAAACCGAGCTGACTCACCTCTATATAAACATCAGAATTTCAGCCATCAACAGTACTTTAATTCTAAAAAACAATCATTAAAAACAGACAGACCCTTGATAAAACTTTCCGGTATTAAGAATGGATCTAAATTTCTTTCTAACGGTTAATTTTAATCATTTTTAATGAATGAAACCTATTAATTATGAATTATCATTTATAAATCATCCTTACCCGTGCCTTTTCCCTTCTTTCACTTCAAAAACATGCAGGACCTGCGGAAATAAGGATTGCATGTATTCGGCGGCACCTTTTTCAGAACCGGGAAAAGTCAGGACCAGCGTTTCGCCACTGAAGCCGGCGATGCCTCTGGATAGCATGGAAGTCTTAATGCGCTCCTGCCCATAAGCCCGCGCGGTCTCCATGATTCCCGGCAGCGGCCGGTCGATCATGGATTGCAAAGCATCGGGAGTAACGTCTCTCGGTGAAACACCGGTTCCTCCGGTAAAAATTACGAGATCCAATTCATCTCTTTTGTATCCTGAAAGAGCATCCTGAATGGCTTCTGCCTCATCAGGGACAATCACGTAATCAATGTCTTTAAATCCGTATTCTTCAAGCTTCTGAACAATTATTTTCCCTGACCGATCTTCATTCTTTCCCTGGTGGACCGTATCTGAGCAGACCACGACGGCAGCTGTTAATTCGCCTGAAATATATTTTTTATCATCGGATTTACCGCCTTTTTTTTCCAGCAATCTGATGTTCTGGATTTCCACCTTTTTATCGATCGGCTTCAGCATGTCGTACATTACCAATGCCGCTACCGATGCGCCATGCATGGCTTCAACTTCTACGCCGGTCTTGTAAATGGTATGTACTTCTACCGATATGATGATTGATAAATCTTCGATTTCATAGGTTACGGCCGTATATTCCACCGGCAACGGATGGCAGTCGGGAATCACATCGCTGGTTTTCTTTACCCCAAACAGGGCTGCAGCTCTGGAGAATTCGAAAATATCCCCTTTCGGGACTTTCCGTTGTTGCACGGCATCAATCGTAGCCTGGGATGAAGTTTTAACGGTAGCAGTGGCAATCGCCTTCCGCAGCGTCGATGATTTATGGGTAATGTCGACCATTTTAAAGGGTTTAAAGTTCAGAGTTTAAGGTTTAAAGTTTTGAGTGCAGAGTTTAAAGTTGATATCCAAAAGTTTTATAACCAATTTAAATTTATTAATATTCAGCAAGTTAACAAAGTAAAAAGAGAAGCTGGAAATTTCAATTAGCAGTTTATTTAAGAAAACAACAATACCAGTTGATTTCAATGTTATAAGTTGTGAAAGAGACCAAGTAAACTTCCAGCCTCCCGCATCCCTCTTCCAGCCAATCAATTTTGATTTACTTTAAACCTGAAAGGGTATTTTTACCTTAATTCAACTATTACTGATTGACTTTCCATTGGTGGGAATCGTCTTCGAAAATTTCACGGCCCCAGACCGGAAGTTCTTTTTTGATGCGCTCCACCAGTTCGTTACAGCTTTCCATCGCCGCCAGCCGGTGTTTTGACGAAGTGAATACGAACAGGCAGATTTCGCCAGCCCTGATCGTGCCCAGACTGTGGTAAACATGCATGCAGGTCAGGTCGTATTTGGCAAAAATCTCTTCGCGGATCTGGTGCATCTTTTCCAGTGCCATTTCTTCATAGGCTGTGTATTCAATCGCTGCGACAGGCTTTTTATCTACAACATCTTCCCGGATCTGGCCAAGAAAAATACCATGCGCACCGATGTTCTTTTTAGCGGAATGCTTGGCAATGCTCTCCGAAATAAACAGCGGATTAATAGCGCCTTCCCTGAATATGTTTTTAATCTCTTTTTTCATTATGCAGTTGTGTTAAAGCCAGGATTCCTCCTTCAAGATGGCTAGGTTTATATTGTGTTTTTCGGTTTCGTATAAAAATTTCCGCGGCTTTCAGGCTTCGGATTCCGCCCTGGCAGAAAAATGCAATTTCCGTTTCCGGAATTTCGGTTAAACTTTCTTCCAGCCGGGATAACGGGAAATGAAGATGAGGAAAACCGGCAACCGGAAGCTCTCCCTTTTCCCTTACATCAATGGCGGTAATTTCACCTGTTTTTATTTTACTTAAGAAACTTTCAGGATCCAATGCCCCGATCTCAGGATGAGATAGTCCGCAAAGGAATTGGTAATCGGTCTTTTCAAGTTCTTCGCGATTCTTGGGAATCAGCTTCTCCGAACCTGTCGTCCTGGGCAGCTCAAGGATCATCGTTTCATACGTAAGCATATTGAATGTCAGGAGCTGGCCCGTTAATCCGGTTCCGATTCCGGTGATCTGCTTAATGACTTCATTCGCCTGCATGAGCCCAATTATTCCGGGAAGCACGCCCAACACACCCGCTGTATTGCAGTCCTGAACTTCACCGGGACGCGGAGGTTCCGGGAAAAGATCACGGTAACTGATGTATTGTCCCTGATCATTAAGCCCGAAAACCGCCACCTGGCCTTCATACTGGGATACCGCGCCAAACACCAAAGGCTTCTTCAACAGATAGCAGGTATCGTTGATGAGATAACGGGTAGCAAAATTATCCGTGGCATCCACTACCAGGTCATATTCTGAGATCAGATCCCAGACATTTGATGCGGTAACTTCTTCGGTATATGTTGTAATTGTAATTTCCGGATTTAGAGCCATTAGTTTTTTAGAAGCCGTTACGGCTTTCAGTTCTCCGACCTCTGCGGTGGTGTAAAGCGTCTGCCTCTGCAGGTTGCTCAGCGAAATCCGGTCATGATCAACAATCCCTAGTGTCCCGACACCCGCTGCTGCCAAATACTGCAGAACGGGACAGCCCAATCCTCCGGCACCGATCACGAGGACCTTTGCCTTTAAAAGTTTTTCCTGCCCTGCTTTTCCAAATCCTGAAAGGCTGAAATGCCGGGAATACCTGTCGTTCTGCTGTTCCATATTATCCTCCTGAATAGGGCGGCATCAGGGCCACCGTGTCATTATTGCTTAGTACTGTATTTTCTTCGGTGACTTTTTTATTAACCGCCACTGCAAATTTCATATCGCCCAGCTGCGGAAAAAGTTCCGACAGCTGTTTTTTTAAGGCTTCGGTATCGGATGCCGCGACGGAAAATTCTTTTCCCGTGATTTCAGCGATCTTCCCGAAAGCTATGACTTTCACTTCCATATCAATCCGCTTTTTTGATTACAATTTCGGAAAGGTTTTTAACGTATCTCCTTCCTGTAGCCCGGTCTCCCGGCGTAATTAAAGTAATGCTCTCTTTTGTACCGGAAGATGGGATTCCGTTCTCGCTTGTAATCAGCATCACGTGATCGCCTGCTTCCGTGTTAAAGACTTCATTCCAGGAATAGACCACTTTGTATCCGTCATCCGCCGTACACACGAGATAGAAAGTGCTGAGCTCCTTTGGTGAAGGGGAGCTGAATGTTACCTGGCTTAAAACATCTTTAAGCAATACGCCTTTCAGGTTTTTAAGTTTTTTTTTGAATTCCATTTTATGGTTCAGGATGTCGATGCTTTTCACTTCATGCGCCGGATATTTTTTCAGGTCTTCGTCAGTAACCGTTATGGGCTTATTAATATCACCTTTTACGGTTACAGAATTTTTCTGAGCCTGTAGAAATACGGTTAAAAATACAAATAAGGTTGCGAAATATTTCATATTTAAGCTTTTGTAAATAAGAGTTTGTAAGAGGCCATCAATAAAACAGTGGCCAATACATATTTTAAAACATTCTGGTTGAACTTTTTAGATCCTAAATATGCCCCTAACAGCCCTCCGGTAAAAGCAACGATCACGTACATGAACATATTGTCGGTAAACTTGATTCCCTGGGTCAGCATCCCGCCCAGCCCGGAAAGGGAATTTACAAATATAAATGCCGCGCTGATGGCTGCCGTCTGTTTCTGGTTCGTCCATTTAAGCAACAGCAAAATCGGGGAAAGAATAATTCCTCCGCCAATACCGATCATTCCGGATAATAATCCGACAACACCGCCGGTAATCACCGCTACGGCAATATTCTGCTCTTTCAGCTCATGATCTTCCGTATTTTTAAAAAAGAAAAACCGGATCACCGGAAACAGCAGGAGCACGCCCAGGATGCGTTTGTAAATATTTTCTTCCACCGTCATCATCCCGCCGATAAAGGCAAGCGGTATGGAAGCCGCGGCAATGGGAATAAACAGTTTTTTCGAAAAATATCCACCGCGGTAGTACTGAATAAAAGACGTAAGTGATACAAAGAGGTTCAGGACCAGAGCCGTGGGCTTCATTTCTTCAGGAGCTACTCCGTACAACGCCATCAGTGCCAGATAACCGCTGGCTCCGCCGTGACCTACCGCCGCATAAAAAAATGCAACGACAAAAAGGACGGCATAAAATAATTCTATACTCATTAATTCTTTTTAACTTTTTAATTAAACCGGCAGTAAATGGATTTCTACGGCATCACCTTTCTTACATCCTATTGATTCTTCGGGCAGTACCAGAAAACAATTCGCCTGTGCAAAAGAATGCAGCCGGTACGATTCCTGGGCATGAAGCGGCGTGACCGTTCCTTCTTCATAAAAAGCTTTCAGGAAATGGGTCAGGCCCGCAGGTTTTGTATAATCATGGGTAACCACCGCCTGAAGCTTCTGTATTGAATTTTTTAATCCTGAAAGCTGCTCAACGGCCGGCAGGACATATTCATAGAAACAAGTCAGCGACGATGAGGGATTTCCCGGCAGTCCGAAAACCAGCTTTTCGCCTTTTGTTCCGAAGAACAAAGGTTTTCCGGGTTTCTGCCTGATCTTATGGAATTTTTCTTCGATACCGCAATGTTCTGCCGCCCGGGTCACAAAATCGTAATCCCCGACGCTTACCCCTCCGTTGAGCAGGACCATATCGCTTACTTCCAAAGCCTGTTCGAGGATTTGCCGCAATATTTCCGGATCATCTTCAGCCCTGAAAATATGGATCTCTTTAACACCGGTTTTTTCCAATGCGGTTTTAAGCTGATAGGAATTGGCTTCATACACTTGTCCGAAAGCCAGCTCCTTTCCGGGATCCTGCAGTTCGTTCCCCGTTAAAATCACGGCGACCACAGGCGGGCGGTACACCTCAACCTGATCCTTTCCTATTCCGGCCAGGAATCCGATCGCTGCCGGGCTTAATGCCGTTCCTGCGGCCATGGCAACCGCGCCCTGTTTCACTTCCGATCCTTTCGGACGCACGTTGAGCCCTTGACTCAGATTCTCATCATGAATAACCAGTCTCTGATTTTCCAAAGTTACTTTTTCCTGCATCACAACCGTATCGGCTCCTTCAGGCAAAGGTGCACCGGTAAAAATCCGGGAAGCCTGGCCATTTTTGATCTCCAAAGCTGTTGTCGTTCCTGCCGCCATTTCACCGCTGATTTCCAATGGTAAATCTTTATTCTTAAATTTCAAGGCATAGCCATCCATCGAGGACTGCGGAAAACCCGGAATATCGGTTCCGGCAATGACCTCGTATGAAGTCACGAGGCCCGCCGCTTCAGAAAGTGGCAACAGTACTGTTTTCCTTTCCGGTAAATGATTGAGAATGATATTTCTTGCTTCTGTAACTGAAATCATGGATCAATTAATTTTTTATAGTCTTCCGGGGTGTCGATATCCCAAGAGCCATTTTCAAAAGGAACGGAATCGGTATCGTCTTTGTACCGCTGAATCAGTTTCCGGGCTCCTTCCTGACCTTTCAGGTTTAATAATTCTTGTATATAAAAACCGCTGAAAAGCACCGGAACGCCTAACGTTTCTGCATAAGCCGATGCCACAATTCTTTTCGGTGAAGTATTTTTTTTGTCAATTAAAGCTTTAAAAACGGAAGCTGTAATAAAGGGCTGGTCGCAAACGGCAAAAATAAACTGTTCCATTTCCGGGAAGCATTGTAATGTTTCTTTTAGGCCTACTTTAAGGGAAGAGGCCATGCCCTCTGACCAGTTTTCATTTCTGATGTGATGAAGGCCGGTGATCTGTTCTGCAATCTGCGGATGTTCTTCTCCGGTGACCACCACTACCTTTTCAGTAAGCAGCAATGCTTCGTCTGCGGTATGCCGCAACAGGGTTTTTCCCTGATAATGCAATAATTGCTTGGGTTCGCCTAGCCGGGATGAATTTCCCGCTGCGAGAATGATGATTGCTGTTTTGTTCTCCATTATCCTCCGATGGTTATCATGCTCCGGTTTTCGATTTTCGTGGCATCAATATTTTGAAATACACCTTCAAACTGCCCGCCCAAAGCTTTTGCTTTAGACAGAATGTTAGTTTGAATCAATGGTCTGATATCTTCTCCGTTTCGTAGTGATGACAGAAGATCCATTTCTCCTTTTGAAAACAGGCAGTTTTTGAGTTTGCCGTCTGCCGTTAACCGGATCCTGTTGCAGGATGAACAAAAAGGAGCACTCATTGTGCTTATAACGGCAAAATTCCCGGTGAATCCCGGAATTTTAAATCTTTTGGCCGTATCGTGTGCTTCATGGGGTAATGCGATAAGATCGTATCTGGTTTGTACTTCATTAAGAATTTCTTCCAGGGTTACGACCTGGTTGCTGGTCCAACGGTTACCACTGAACGGCATAAATTCAATAAACCGTACTTCTATATTATGATGTCGGGTCATTTCGACAAAATCGTTGATTTCATTATCATTGAGATCCTTCATCATCACTACGTTGATTTTTACACGGAAATTATTTTCCAGCAGAATGGCAATGCTTTCTTTGACTTTATCAAAAAGATCTCTCCTTGTTATTTTGTGAAACTTTTCTGCATTTAGGGTATCGAGACTGATGTTAACGGTTTTCACCTGAGCTGCCAATAGTTGCGGCAAGAGTTCTTTTACCCGTACCCCATTGGTGGTGATGGCCAGTTCGATGCCCAGTTTTCCTAATTTTTCAAGGATCAGCGGTGCGTCTTTCCGTACCAACGGTTCTCCACCGGTCAGTCTTATTTTTTTAACTCCGGCGGTCACGAAGATTTTAGCAATCGTTTCGATCTCATCCGGCTGCATCAGCTTGGAAGCCGGCGCAAAAGCATATTTTTCATCGGGCATGCAGTAGAAGCACCGGAGGTTGCAATTGTCGGTGAGAGAGATCCTGAGATAGTCGTGGACGCGTCCGAATGTATCCGTTATCATAATTATTGGGCATCACCACTGATGGCATGGTGAATTTTATCTTTTTTGTATCGTAATGAATTTCCTTTTTTTCCTTCCAGCACCGCTTTTATTTCAGCAGCAACGGAGAGGGCTATTTCTTCCGAGGTTTCTGCCCCGATATCAAGTCCGACCGGTCCGTAGATTCTCTGCATCTGCTCTTCGGACACCTCAACATTTTCTTCTGCGAGATCGGTGAGCATACGGTTAAGCTTTGATTTTGGTCCGAGAACGCCGATGTAACGGTTTTCGCGTTTCAGCATATTTTTTAAGACCGTAAGGTCGTACCGGTAATTGTGGGTCATTAATACCACAAAAGTATATTCATCTACTATGATTGTATTTAAAAAATCTTCGGCGCCAACCACTTTTACCGTTTTTGCTAAGGGAAATCTTTTTTCCGTGGCATGGCTGACCCTACCTTCTGCCACTGTTATTTCCCAACCCATAACGGCTGCGATTTCAACCAAGGGTTTTACATCATTCCCTGCACCTGCGATAACAAGGGATACGGCAGGCGGAAGATATTCGATCAGCGCTTCACAGGAGATATTTTCATGAACAATGCTTTTAACAGCAGACAACCGGTTTTCAAAAACCTTTTCTACCTCCTGGATGAAATGATCAAAATGATGATTTTCCGGAAAAACGGTGTGCTGATCGTAAAAAAGAACGGTTCCGATCTGCGTTTGCCCTCTTTCCAATGAAAAAAGACAGGTCAGTACCGAATCCCGCCGTTCTTCTGCAGCCTTGATCAGCAAATCTACCGCATGCTTTTCATTATAATTTATGAATTCAAATAAAATATGCACAATGCCGTTACAGCCGAGCTGTACCCCGAAATCCGAATCTTCTTCATTGCTGGTATCGTAGGTGATCAGTTTATTCTGTTGCTGATGAATGGCAAGCAGTGCTTTTTTCAGGGCATCCCCTTCCAGGCAACCTCCGCTGATCGCACCCGTCAGTTCGCCATCCTCAGTCACCAGCATGCGGGCGCCTGGCTGTCGGTACGAAGAGCCTTCCACCTTTACCACCGTCGCCAAAGCTGTTTTTTTTCCTTCCGCTTTTGCTTTTCGGTAGGCTTGTATTATATCATTGATTTCTTTCATAAAGTGCTCGGTTAATTCTGATGCATGCCGTTATATTTTTTGAATGGTCTAACGAATCTCGTGTCATCATTTACCGGGGTTACCATAAAGTATCAAAAATTAAGCTAATCACGGTTATTGCCTGAAAAAAACTGTTAAACGTAACATCGAAAATGAAAATTCATATACCACACCAGATTATCATCATCCTGATTTTTAGCGGCTTTTTAAGTTCATTTTATTTACTGTTATTTAAGGGCTTGTTTAATTTTAAATTTTTTAACATTAAAAAATTAATGTAATGGTTTTTCCAGTCGTATTCATTTAACTTATTGTATCAAAGTGAAGAATAAACAAATTTTATTTCAATTTAGAAAATTAAGGAAAATGACGGAGCATTTGTCTGGTTAAAATCTAAACCGGTTTAAGTTTATTTAAAATCAGAATTTTAAGCTTTACACTTAAATTGAACCTTATTTTTTAATCTCACGCAGATCCGGCGATTCAGCAGGTCTTTATTTGCAATTCATCTGCATAATGGCTGCCATCTGCGGGAGATTTTATTCCACCTTAAATTTATACATTCTTACAACTTCGCCAGGTCAAACGGCAGGGTCCTGATTCTTTTTCCGGTAAGGTCGAAAATGGCATTGGCCAGCGCCGGGGCAAACGGCGGAAGTCCCGGCTCTCCTACTCCGCCTGCATCTTCCTTATTTTCCATAATGTATACTTCAACCGGCGGGATGTCGTAGATTCGTGGCAACGGATAGGTATTGTAATTCATCAGATCGGCCTTTCCGTCGGTAAAGGTCTGCTCATGCATGGTAGCGCCCAATGCCATGACGATCGATCCTTCCACCTGGGCTTCAATAATATCGGGATTGACGTACCAGCCACAGTCGATCACCGCCCAGACTTTATCAATCTTCACACCTCCGCCTTTTCGTTTGGATACTTTGACAACCTGTCCGACCGTGCTTTTGAAACATTCGGTGATGGCGATCCCATAGCCTTCCTGCGGTCCACTCTTTTTCCATTGGCTTACCTCTGCAAGCTTATCAATCAGTTTACGGGTCCTTTCGTCATCCATATACTGTCTTCTGAATTCCAGGGAATCCATCCCCATGCTGCGGGCAATTTCATCCATGAAACTTTCATAGGCAAAACCGTTGGTCGAAGCATATACAGATCTCCACCACAACACAGGCACCGGTGTTTCGAAAGGAATGTCTGAAAATTTTATATTTTTAATGGTCTTAAAATAGGGCTCCATGAAACCTTCCGTCGTGCTCGGGTTGGCGGTTCCTTTTTTACCACTCTGCCAATGGTTGATGTTCTGACCGACCATCCTGAACTTGAGATCCGTTAATTTACCGTTTTCGATAATCCCTTCGCCACGGTAGGAAACACCGGGTCTGAACGGTCCCTGGGTCGCATCATCTTCCCTTGACCATACGACCTGTACCGGCGCGTTGATTTTTTTGGAGATGGCTACCGCTTCGTTGGGATAATCGGTAAAGGCTTTTCTTCCGAATCCACCGCCCAGAAATGTCATGTTGACGGTTACATTTTTTGCATCGACATTAAATGCCTTGGCAACGTCTTTCTGGATCCAGTCCGGTGCCTGGATCGGTCCCCATATTTCGATTTTATCTTTCTGGTAATGCGCAATGCAGTTAATCGGCTCAATGGCCAGATGCGATTGGTACGGGGTGGTATATACCCCTTCTATTTTCTTTCTGCTTCCGTCTGTCTTTGTATTGACATTTCCCTGTTCTTTGGCTACAAGCCCTTCTTCCGTCAGAAGCAGCTGCTGATGTTTTTTATAGATATCCGATGTGTTTACATGTTCAAAACCGGAATCGTCCCAGACCACCTTTAAAGCTTTACGGCCTTGCAGAGCTGCCCAGCTGTTGTCTGCAATTACCGCCACGCCTTCACGGTCGGTATCCCAGACTTTCATTGTGATCTTGATGACGTCTTTCACCCCTTTTATTTTACGGGCCTGGGAATCGTCAAAGCTGGACACCTTTCCCCGCAACCTTGGATTCCGTTCTACGGACGCGAAAAGCATCCCCGGAAGTCTTTTATCCAGACCGAATACGGCAGCTCCGTTTGTTTTTAGATGGGTATCTATTCTTTTGATCGGTTTTCCGATAATTTTATATTCCGAACGTTGCTTGAGCTCCACTTTCTCAGGAGGGGTAAGTTTGGAGGCTTCCGCAACCAGCTCGCCGTAATGGAACTTCCTGGAAGTTTTTTCGTGGATGATATTCCCGCTTCGGGCAACGCATTCCGACAACGGAACATTCCACCGTTTTGCCGCTGCCTGCCGCAGCATTTCGCGTGCGGTGGCGCTTAATTTCAAAAGGTTTTTATAGGAAGTCCTGATCGTAGAGCTTCCTCCGGTGATCTGGCTTCCGTATTTCGTACTTCCCTGCGCAAAGATAACGTCCACCTGGCTGAGATCCACTTCGAGTTCTTCTGCAATAATCTGCGGCACGGAATGATAAGAACCCTGTCCCATTTCCGCCCGGTGATCCACCAGTGAAATCCTGCCTGACGTATTGATGATAATCCATGCATTCATTTCGAAATTTTCTGCCAAAGCAGCACCTTCTGTAATTACCGATGCTTTTGAAATGCCGGGAAATATCCCCAGACATAAGGCAACTCCTCCCAATCCTGCCAGCTGCAGGAATTTTCTTCTTGAAAAATCTGTTTCTTTAGACATATTCCTGTATTATTTAGCTGGAGCATAGGCTCCGGTGGTTAACCATGTGATCCAGGCTTTTTTAAACTGGGCATGGGTTAAAGGCGGTTTCTTCAGTCCGTCGGCAGGATTGAAACCCGCCAGTACAAGACCGTCGTCAGCATGTTTGATGAGATCTTCTATATTTTTGTTGCCGTTTTCTTTTTTATTGAGCAGCTGTTTGGCCAGCTCACGGGCGGTCTTTCCTTCGAAGACCATCTTCATATCGGCCGGCGGAAGATGCCACTTCGGATTTCCGGGCGGCATGTGCAGTCCCGGTGTATTTTCATCCTGATGACAGTTGGCACATTTCATCGCATAAAGGCCTTTACCATCAGGTCCGCGTTGCGGATACATCTGGTGGACATGGCTGTCGTCGCCCTGTAACGGAATATCCCCGGCCGGATGGCAATTGAGGCACCGCGGGCTCATGAGTACTTTATACACTTCACCGAATGCTTTTACCGACGCGATGCTGTCTTTTTTTATTACGGAAACGGGAGAATAGGTTTTGTTCACATTCCGGCTTACCATTCCGAAGGCACTGGCAGAAATCGCCACCACGAAGAATCCCCGAAACAGATGTCCCGGTTTTATTTTTATCTTTTTGAAAAATGTTATCATAATCTTTCGTTTCAAATTAAACCGTTCCTTTTTTCTGTAAATCCGCAGCGGCTTTTATGGCTTTCCGGACACGGGAATAGGTCCCGCAACGGCATAAGTTCCCGGCCATCGCCAGATCGATATCCTCGTCTGTCGGTGAAGGATTTTCCCTGAGCAGGACGGCAGCCGCCATAATTTGTCCGGAATGGCAATAACCGCACTGCGGCACATCGATTTCCTGCCAGGCTTTCTGAACCGGATGGTCGTTGTGCTGCGAAAGCCCTTCAATAGTGATGATTTTTTTTCCTACCGCTCTTTTTACTTTGGTAATGCAGGATCTTACCGCCTCGCCGTCCAGATGTACCATACACGCACCGCACTGGGCTACGCCGCATCCGAACTTGGTCCCGGTAAGGCCTACGATATCTCTGAGCACCCACAGAATCGGCATGTCTTCGCTGACATCCAATGCATGAGTCTTTCCGTTAATAGTTAATGATACCATATCAATATTTTAGTTATAATTCAGTTATTTTTTAATTACAGTATTCAATCTGATTACCGGCTTTAGGTTTTAAATCTAAAAGGTTTTCAAAATGAACAGAATATTATTCATCTAAATATAGCTATTTTTTAAAAATTATTAATGATAAAACATTTTAATTAAAATAATATAAACATGAACCGGAAGCACAAACGGAGTAATGGGCTTGGATGCCGGAAGTTTTTCTTGTTAAGGGTACAGCTAAAAGTATTGATTATCGAATGGTATCATTTTCCATCGTGTTAAATTATATCTTAAATTCTTCTTCATCTTCTCGCTTATACTGCATTAACCATTTCAAAATCAATTAAATACCACCAAAATTCATATTTATATTAATAAAAATGAATTGTTTACATCGCAAAATCAGTTACACCGATTGCCGGTAAAAGATACCACACCCGGTAAGTTCATACCTGTTTTCTTTAAAATTATCTGTAACTTGGTTAACCAGCCAGATTATTATGAAAGATTTTATCAGCATAAAAACCATCTTGGTCGCCACGGATTTTACTACAAGATCCGACCAGGCCGTAAAAGTAGCCGTCCATATGGCCAAACGCCACAATGCCCGGATCATCCTTTTTTATAACTTCAGCAGTTTTTATATTATCGACCGGACCGGCAGGCAAATGGTGGGTCAGGAAAGCATCGATGAAAATTACAAACAGGTAGAACACAGCCTGAATCTTATTAAAGACCATCTGCAGGACCAGTACGATTTTACAAACTGTACAACCGCGATCGGCAACAATACCCTGATCAACAGCCTTAATCTGATTATCAAGGAAGAATCCGTGGATCTCGTCATTACGGGAGCATCGGGTAAACAGGGTATTAAAGAACTGATTCTGGGATCTTCTTCCTACCAGATCCTTACGGCTGCCAACTGTTCGGTGCTGCTGGTTCCTGAAGACTCGCACCAGCTGAATTTCAAAAAGATCCTTGTCCCCGTACGGGTGCTGGATAAGCTGCATGAAAAGTTCGACCTTTCCAAGCTGATTGCCGAAAAAAACCAGGGGACAATCAGCCTTCTTGGAATTTCGCCCGAACAGCAGTTTGCAGATATCCGGAAAGCGTACATCGGCCTCCGGAAAGAGCTGAGAAGGAGCCATATCGAATACAATGCCTCGTTTATCGTCAGCAATGATAAAGCACTGGAAATTTCAAAGGTTTCCAACGATTCCGAATTTGATCTGATTATCCTGAATTACCAGGACGAAGAAAACTGGAAATCATTCTTTTCAGAAAATTTCCTGAAGCGGATCATCAACCGGACCTCAGTTCCGTTATTGTTCTTTAAAGATTCCAATCAGAACAATACAAAAACAGATCCTGACGAAGGGATGGGTTATGATATTACTTTGCCGTTCCCGGGATAACCTTCTGTAAAAACCTGGAAAATCTGTGGAGATTCTTTACCACAAAAGTTACAAAAGATATTGATGCTGCTCAATAAAGCTGAATACTTTACAGTAACAAGCGCACTAAAGTTTTTAAAAAATCGGAGATTTTTATGCTCCATTGTTGAAACAAATGACAACGATCGGTGGCTGAGTTGACTCGAAGGCACGCATCGTCCGGACTTCGCCAGGCTTATCCATTGGCGATACAAATCTTTGGAGATTTTTTACCGCAAAAGTCACAAAAGATACTGATGCTGCTCAATAAAGCTGAAGACTTTATGGTGAAAAAGCGCACAAACATTCAGCTAAAAATACCCAAATAACACTTAATTTTTCTTATTTAATTAAAAAAAACAGCCTCAAAAAGTGAGACTGTTTACAGATTTATATTAAAAAAATTAAAGAGTATTATTATTCTGCAGTTTCATTTTTCATAATGGAATAGCCAATCGGTTTGAATGAATAGTTGTTCGACATTTCTGCTGAGCAGGCTGTCATTCCTACGATCAGATCCATAGCCGCTTCGATGATAATGTAATCCCCTCCTTTGCTTTTCGGAGGCAACACGCTTATCTTCCCGGTCTCTCCGTCTACGGCTACATGCATGAAAACATTAAAACAGATCGGGATGGTGTCGGGATCTATCCCAAAAGGTTCCAGCGCTTCACATAAATTTCCGAAACATCCTCTGTGGGGATTCTCATCCCCGTAAATAATCCGGAAGGTATCGGCACTGCAAGGCGTCAGCAGAAAGTCATGGCGGCCTACCGTATCTTCTATAATGTTAAACATGATATTGCTCCTGTTGGAATAGAAAGGATGTCCTGTAGTCAGGAAAATAGTTTCCGCATAATCAATTGTGCGTCCTGAAGACAGGTATTCTCTGGTATCATCAAGACTAAAGCATGTAAAATCGGAAACCTGTTCGCCTTTGATGTCGGTGATTTTTAACCGTTCACCTTTTCTAAGAATAAAGGCGGTCCCGCTGCGGGGTAAAATCGTATTCATTTATTTATTGTTGTGTTTATAGGGGCATTCCCAGTTTTTACCATATCTCATTCCGCTGTACTGATAGACTTCCGAATCGTCCCCGAAATCCTGAAGCATCGGGTTTATTGAACCACTCAACGCTACATCTCTTTTGCGGACGATGTTTTTCATTTTATCATATCTTTTAAGAGATCTCAGCTCCTCAAACTGTGCATGTGGATTAAAGACAATGGTTGGATACTGAAACCTTCTTGCCTCTCTGCTGCTTACAGGGGAAAGTCCGATCACAAAGAACGCTTCTTCTTTTAAACTAAAGCTGAAGTTAGGAGATGAAGGGTTCGAATCTACCCGACTGTCGTAAGGATATTCAAGCGCATCCAGATCGGATAATGCCTGAAGCCTTTGCCAAAGCAGATGGTCGAAAATTTCTTCAGAAATCCCGTAGGTTTCAGGGAAAATGACGCAGGCGGTATGAAAATGATTCTCTGCTTTTCTATATTGATCGACAAATTCGTAAATAAAATCCAGAATGGCCCGGTCGTCTTTCGGACAGGCCAGATGACCTGCTACAAAAAGCTGCATTTGATCTTTCGTAAGGGCTGCTTTTGCAGCGACACAGGGAAAAAGCTTATCGTCCACAAACGACTCAAATGCATGTTTTACCTGCAGCGCATAGGCTGTATTTTGTGATTGGTGAAATGGTGTCATAGCTATTACTACACAAAGTATATGCCACCGGACCCTTTGAAACAACAATACTACCATAACGTGGTATCATAAAAAATATACGATTAAAGCAGCATACTCCATGACAAGTATCCCTATCTCTACAGGAAAAAATAATTTTTCGTTTGAAAACTATAGCATCTGAAATAATAAGACCTTTAGTTCTCCCAAGGTTGAAACGGATTGATTTTAACGCAAAGATTCATCATTCCGCATATTGTTAAGGAAGCAGAATATGATTAAGCATATGATTAATGCCTCCGCTTCATCAATCAGCTTGCTGATTTCTTCTTTGCCACCTTGCATTCTGTGTAAAGAAAAGTTAAACTTTGCATTAAAAAAGCAGGAAAACCGACAATACCATCAATTTTCGAATGATTACGATTTACTGGTCCCTTTTTCTGTTCTCGCCGCTGATGACTACTGTGCCGAACTCAACTTAACCTAACAAGATGGTATCCTGTGATGATTAGTAAATCGGATTTGCATCCGATCCTGTGATAAGCCGTCCTTTGGGACCCTCTTATTTTATTTTATACTGGAATAAATAATAATTTTTCGTTTAAAAGCAAAGCTGCTGATAAAACCGACGGATAATTATACATATGCTTTATCAAATCAGCTTATTAATTCCTCTTTGCTTTATCGGAAAAACAATGTGTTATTCGATCAGCAAATCAGCTTGTACCCGATGCCCCGGATGCTCATCAACTCGATTTCCGGATCGTCCTTCAGCATTTTCCGAAGATGCGACATGAAAACATCCATGCTCCGGGCATTGTAATAGCTGTCGTCGCCCCAGATTTTCAATAGAGCGGTCTGTCGCGGAAGCAGATCGTTACGGTGCTCCAGCAGCAGTTGGAGGATGGCGGTTTCTTTGTATGAAATTTTATAATTCGCTTTCGGGGTTGCGAGTTCCTGGCTTAGGGTATTCAGTTCGCAATTCCCGAATGTTTTGCGATTGGAAGATGGGGCGTGCTCCAGAACAGCAGCTCCGAAACGGGTGAGCAGGCTTTCCATACGCACCAGCAGTTCGCCCATGGTAAAAGGCTTTTTCAGGTAATCGTTGCCGCCGCTTTTGAAGCCTTTTACGACATCCTCACCCAAAGATTTCGCACTGAGAAAAATAATCGGTACATCGCTGTCCAGCCTGCGGATGTCTTCGGCCAGCGTATAGCCGTCCTTTACCGGCATCATGATATCAAGGACACAGATGTCGGGCTTTTCAGATTTAAATAATTGTAAGGCCCGGTGCCCGTCTGAAGCAAGCTGTACCTCGTAGCCGCTGCTCCGGAGTCCGTCGGTAATGATTTCAGCGAGGGTCGCTTCATCCTCTGCGTAGAGTACTTTATATTTCATGGTAAGCAGGTAAATAAATGGTAAAAACAGTTCCCTGTTCCGGTGCTGCGGCGACTTCGATTCTTCCTTTATGGCAGGTAATAATTTCCATGACATAGTGAAGGCCGAGCCCGCTTCCTTTCACGGTATGAATATCGGGATTTTCCGGGATTCTGAAAAACCTTTCGAAAATACGCTGACGGTAGATCTTCGCTATTCCCGGCCCGTTATCGCGGATTTTTATGATGACCTCATCGTCCAAAGGGCTGCAGGTAATGGCAATAATGGCTTCGGGACCGCTGTATTTAATGGCATTATCCAGCAGGTTATAAAAAACATTCGTCAGGTGCACCGGATCCCCGTCTACAAAACAGGGTTCTTCCGACGGAAAATAATCTATGATTACCGGACTGCTGCCGTTCCGCAGCCGCATCGAGGAGACAACGCTTTCCAGTCCCTGCTGTACGTCATACAGTTCCGGACGGAGGTTGATTTCCCCGTTATCCAGCTGTTCGAGGTTCAGCACTTTATCAATCATTGCATTCAGCCGGCTGATTTCATTTTTGCTGATGTTCAGGTAATTTTCCAGCCGTTCCGGATCGTTGGTCAGCTGATACCGCGTGATCGAATCCAGGGCAGCTTCAATAACCGCCACCGGTGTTTTCAGCTCGTGGGTCATGTTTCCGGTGAAAGCCAGACGTGCCCTGATATACAACCGTTCGCTCCGCATCACTTTAAAAAGGAACCAGAAGGCCAGCCCGGTCAGCAGGATCATCAGCAGGGACGAAACAAAATAATACCGCATCCGGTACATCACGGTTTTGGTAAACGAAGGCACCACCAACTGATAAGTATGAATAAAAAAATTGAGGTTGTACCCGATATGGGCGCTCTGATAATCGGCCTGCTTTGCTTTTTGCCCATCCTTCTCAGACTCCGGCTTTCCCGTTCTGAAATCGTACAGCACATAAAAACTCTCTTCATTAATCTGTTGCCGGCGGCATTCGAGCCTGACGAGGCTGTCCATTCGCTTCAGGTCTTTCCGGTCTGCTGCCATAACCGATTCCAGGGTTTCCCCATCGTCAAAAATAGAGATGGTCCTGGATTTCCGCGGACCGGGCGGACGATTGTTGGCAATCTTCAGACTCATATTGATCCGCGTGCTGTCGTTTTTCAGTTCCGTTTCAAAGCGGCTGGCGACACCGGTCCGTCGCATCTGGGTATAAGCCTGCTTCAGCTGCATCCATTCCGGGGAAAGGAAAAAATTCCGGAAGTTGTCGTTGTTTTCATGTCCCGGAGCCACGCTGAGGTATTCACTCATACGGGCGGCGTCGGCCACCGCCTGGTCCAGATCTCTTTTCACCTGCACCTGCTGGGCATGGAACAGCTGGATCAGCCAGGCCGCCTGAAGGCCGATGCTGGCGATCATGGCAAAGATAACGAGCGGATAAGCATATCGGTTGGAGAGCCATTTCATTCCGCTAATTTGATGATAATTTAGGAATACCAAGAGGCTGCTGATAAAGATTTAACCTTAATTAACCCAGATTCATGTTGTTTAATCTTGCTTAACGAGCCTTAACCTGGGACCGGCGTAGGTTTGCGGTATGAAAAATACCATTTTATTTCTCCTGATCTGTATTTCAGAACTCCTGCATTCCCAGACCGTTCTGAAAGGAACCGTGAAAGATACCGGCGGCCGGATGCTGGATGCCGTGACGATTACTTTAAAAAGAGACCAAAAACCGATAACCTCCGCATTCTCCGATCTCGGGAATTTCAGCATCACGGCTCCAGAAGACGGAAATTATACGCTAACGGCAACCCTTCCGGGTTACCAACCTTTGGAAATGGAAGTAGAATTTCCGAAAGAAAACCTGGACCTGACTTTACAGAAAAGCGAACATGTGATCCAGGAAGTCACCATTACCAGACAGAAACCGGTGATCGAACGGAAAATCGACAGGGTAAGCTTTAATGTAGAAAACAGCATTATCGCCTCGGGCGGAAGTGCGTGGGAAGCGCTGATAAAAGCACCCGGTGTGCAGGTAACCTCCAGTAATGCGGTTTCTGCCAACCGGAAGAATGTGCGGATCTACCTGGACGGAAAACCCCTGCAGCTCTCCGGCGATGATCTGGCTGCTTATCTTCAGGGCATGCCGTCCGACCAGGTAGCGCAGATCGAAATCTTCTCCAATCCGCCCGCGAGGTTTGATGCGGAAGGTGCTTCGGTCGTTAATATCATTACCAAAAAATCAAAAAAGCAGGGCTTCAACCTCAGCCTGAACGGCGGGATTACGCAAGGCAGGCACACCGGATTCACCGGAAACACGACCTTCAATTACCGTAAAAACAGATGGAATGTTTTCGGCAGCTACGGATTCACCCGCCGGAACACCATCCAGGATCACAACACCTTTATCAATTACGGCAGCTCTTTATGGACCGGTACAAACCGTTCGGTTTACCATTCCGATACGCATGCCTACCGTGTGGGGGTTGATTATCAGGTTTCCGACAACCAGGTGCTGGGTTTTCTGATGACGGGAAACAACCGCAAAGGCACATCCGGCGGAAACACGCTTACCCGTATCACTTCGCCGGCTATGAAGCTGGATTCTACCCTGAATACCAAAAATTACACTTCCAATCTGGGCGACCAGTATGCTTATAATCTGAACTACAACCTGAAACTCGATTCCGCTAAAAGCAACCTGAACATCGACCTCGATTATTCGCCTTTCCGGAATGCCAACCGTTCTTTTACGGATAATGTAACCCTGCTTCCCGACGGAAGTGTGAATTCCGGGTTCTTTATTTACACGCCGAGCTCACAGGACATCAGTATTGTTTCGGGGAAAGCCGATTTCCATTTCAAAGCCGGTAAAAGCCTGGAAGTAACTTCAGGCATCAAGTACAGCAGCACAAGAAGCATCAATATTTTCGATTATTTCAACCGGGACGGATCGGTGCTGACGGCTGTAGAGGCCAACCGCAGCCGCTTTACCTACCGGGAAAATGTCTCTTCCGCCTACACCAGCGTTTCGGGAAGCTTCGGATCATGGACGTTCCAGGGAGGGCTCCGCGGCGAATATACCCGGACCAGCGGATTCCAGCAGGCGCTGAACCAGCTCAACGAAAGAAATTATTTCAAGCTGTTCCCGACCTTATTCCTCCAGTACAAACCCAATGACCACCACGAGTTCCAGCTGAATTACGCTTACCGCATCGAACGCCCGGAATACAACCGCCTGAATCCGGCCAAGCGTTTTTCCTCGCCGTACAGCGTCTATGCCGGGAACCCGGCCCTGCAACCCGCTTTTGTCCACAGCGTGGAAGCCGGCTATACGTATCGCCAGAAATATAACGTTACAGCCTATTATACTTCTACCCGCGATGTGTTTACAAATATCGACGTTCAGGATAATGAGACGAAACGGTATTACGGCACCCAGGCCAACCTCGGGCTCAGCGCGATGGCAGGCCTCCGCCTTTCGGTTCAGGTAAAGCCAGCTTCGTGGTGGGAGGTGAATATTATTGCTGACGGGTATCGCCAGCGGGAAAAATCAGACTACCTTTCGGGCAGCTATGACAATCATATGGTGTCCTTCGCCGGCTCGCTGAACCAGTCGTTTTCGATCGATAAGGAAACGGGACTGAAAGCGGAAATCAACGGGACTTATAACAGCGCCGGGATTCAGGGTGTTTACCGGGCACGCGCCAATTCTTTTGTGGACTTCGGCATTAAAATGAACATCCTGAACAATGCCGGTACCCTCCGCCTTGCGGTGAGCGATGTTTTCAACAAGAATAACAATCAGGTCAGCATCAATTTCCAGGATCAGCAGAGCCGGTTTTTCTACCAGCGCGAAAGCCGGTTCGTAAGCTTCAGCGTGCTTTACCGCCTTGGTAAAAATGTGGCTGCTTCCCGGAACCGGACGACAGCCAGTGAGGAGGAAAGAAAGAGGGCACAGTAGTTTTTTGACGAATGCATGGCTCCGGGTGTTGCAACATCCGGAGTTCCTATTTTCCATATATCTTACGAAAGAATTTTTTAACCACAAAAGTCACAAAAGATTAATTGCTGCATAATGAAGTTAAATACTGAATGCAAAACAAGTGCATAAAGTTTTAAAAAAATCTCTGATTTTTAAGGCTGTATTTCAGGAACAGTGATTGATTGGCTGGACTTATTACAAGATTCGTATTTGGATTTTTTCGAAATGATAAAAGCAATCTTTCATGCACCACATAGATTCAACAGATGGAGCGGCTTCGAGTAACCTCAGCCACCGATTGTTGCCATTTGTTTCAACAATGGAGCATAAAAATCTCCGATTTTTTAAAAACTTCTGTGTGCTTGTTTACCATAAAGCATTCAACTTTTTTAGCCGTATCAATATCTTTTGTGACTTTTGCGGTAAAATTTTATTCGGTAGCTGATACAGTCGCAGCACTATCCACGATCAGCTGTGCGGCTTCCAATATTCTGTTCAGATGGAGGAACGGGGTCACGGTATCCCCTTCCGGACCGTTGTGAAAAGTGCCGAGCGAGAAATAGGTAATATCTGAAAGGAAGCTATCGAAATCGCGGATAGTAAATTCCCGGAAGGTTTTCTGAAATACCAGGAACGGGTTTCGGTACTCTTCCTCCGAAAGGGAACCCAGCATCAGCCCTGAGACCGCAACAGGTTCTGCGTTAGCCTGAAACTTTGGTTTTTTAGCCTTGAACTGCATCCAGTAGCTTGCCCGAACCAATGACCGGAGTGCAAGGTAAAAATGGAAGACTTCGGAAGGATTTTCTTTTCGCAGTACTTTTTCTTTCCGGCTGTACGCTATCATTTCAGACAGCAGGTTTTTGGCGGTGGGCAGGTCATGGAACTGGAAGAAGGTTTCCAGCAGTCCGGCAGCGGAAAAACGGCCGGTGCCGGTCCAGCCTCCGGATTCGAAATCGATTTTTTTCTTTTTCATGGGTAGCGGTTTTGTGTGTTTTTTAGGCTCCTGCTTTATTGTTTTGACAGTTCTGCCAAAGATGGACTGCAAGCGGGCGGCCTTTTGGAAGGCCGGGCCTGCAGCGGTTTTCATCATTTGTATTGTTTTTATTGTGTATTACTACATCATTTATTCTACAAATATAATAAAAAAACACAAATCACGGTCGATCGACCGTGATTTTTCAGATTTTATATGTTTCTTTTGCTTTTATGACCGATATAAATGATCTAATTTGCTCATATATAACAAAGGAATGGCTGATTCCATGGCTTAAAGAAAATAAGTCACAGACTTCTTTTGCAAAAGATCATGGCGTAGAAGAAAGTACCATCAGAAAAATTAAAAGCGGCGGAAATTACAGAATCCCTGTTGAAACATTATACAAAATTTGTGAAGCAAGAAAAATAAGTCTTTCCGAATTTTTCAAACTTATCAATGAATAATCCTGACGAAAGTTGGGATTTTTTGTTACGGAAACCCGTAATTATAATTATGTAAGTATTTATATATTTGATTAATACTAATATAAAATTTAATTCACTATGGCACTTAAAACCGGCCCCAAAAGAATAGCAATATCTACAGGACAGCCTGATAAACTTCAACGAGATAATAAAGACACACCTGGAAATACACCATCTTTAAAACCTCCAAAGAAGCAACAAGGAAAAAAAATAAAAAATAAACTTCAAAGTTAAGCTTTGAAGTTTTTAATTTTTAAAAATGACCATTATTTGAAACTACAATAAACTCAGTAAAAACACTGAATTTTAACTTTGATTTATTAAGTAATTTTATATACTGAGAATTTATGTTAATTCAATTTATTTTAAACTAATTTTTATATTAAATTTAGTTGTATCGCCACTACCTCTCGCAATGGTTATAATTATTAGCAATAATAATTAATATTTAAACAACCTAATTATTAATAAAGTGACAGCAGAAGAAATAAGAACAATAGCATTAGACAGTTCTAATATTTATTACGAGTATCTTGAAAATAACAATAAAGGTATTCAGGAAGTGGATGTTTATGATTTAGAATATATTCCTGGAAAATATACAGTCTTAAAACTTCGGTTGTCTGCAAAACTTTTTGATACGGAGGCAATATTTTTCAGGAATCTCAGAAATAATTCAGAATATGATTCCTCAAATATTAAAATTATTGAATATGACAATGATAAAAATATACTCTTAATTAAACCTGATGAGAAAATATTATCCGATTTTGAAGGATTGCATAAAAATGATCTTAAAGTAATTTCTGATCTAAAATTTTTGGTTGAGAGAGTGAAAATTTGGTTTGAAAAGAATGGCGATAAATTATCATTACCTAAAAATGTCTCTAAATATTCTGCAAATTTTGAAGACTTAGAATTCTTTAGTGATAAAAACTTTCAGCCTTCTGAAAATCAAAAACAATCATTAAAAAATATTTTTAGTTCTCCATTTTCATATATTTGGGGAGCTCCTGGAACTGGAAAAACACAATTTGTGCTTGCATACGCAGTTCTTCACTATGTCAAAAAAAATGATACTATTGCTATCTTAGCACCTACTAATAATGCTATAGAACAAGTATTAAAAGGAATCATTAAGATGACTGATAAGGCAGGAATAGACAGAAAACAAATTATAAGATTAGGAACACCGTCTAAAAAATTTGCTGAGGCATACCCTGAAGTTTGTGAAGAAAAGGGAATTCAAAAGAAAATAGCCGAAATCGATAGGCAAATTAATATCTTACAAAGAATGCTAAATTTCCAAAATGAACAAAGGGCTATTGAACAACTTAAAAATTTAACATCTGAATTTGATCATTTAGATAAGCTTTCAGATCTAATTAGAGAAGAAAAAAAGAAATTAAATGAAGTAAACAATGAGATCAAGAGAAAAGATATAGATATTAAATTATTTGCTGAAAATATTATTAATCAAACGCAACAACTCGAAAAAAAACGGTCTAAAATAAGATCAATCACTCATAAAATTGTTAAAATATTCACTAGCAAATCTACTTTGATAGAAAAAGAAATTTTTGAAATCGAAAATAAAATACAAAATATTAAAAGAGATTTAGAATATACTAAATATGAATTATCTGAAATAAATAAGAAAAAAAATTTAATAGAAATTAATATAATCGATGTAGAAAAGGTTGCATCTCAAAAAATAAATCTTGTAAAAAATCAAGCAAAAAGTATTATTGAGTTTAATGAGACTATTTCGACCCTTTCTGTAGCAAATACACGAGAAACAAGAAAAAAAATTGATAGAATCATTTTTCAAAAAACAGAAAAAATTGAGGTTGACGAATATTTATTTACTGAATATCAAAATAACCAGTCGAACAGTATAAGATCTGAACTAGAACATTACCGATCTTTGAGAGCCAAATTAGCTATTTCATCAACTGAAGAACGATTAAAATCTGTAAACATTATAGCATGTACACTTGACGGATATATTGGTAGATATACAGAGCAGAGATTAAATGTAGAGCATATTTTTCTTGATGAAGCAGGTTATGCCAATATAATTAAGGCGTTAACGCTATTCAATCATTCTGTCCCAATTTCATTTTTGGGAGATCATAAACAATTACCACCGGTATGTGAAATCAACGATAGCATTATAGAAAAAGAAAGCAGATTTTTCAATGTTTTTCTATGGGCACAATCTGCTATTTTCTTGGATACTCTTTTTTCTATTACAAATGATTTGTGCAGAATACAATATTTAAAAAATATACAATTCAATTCGAATATCATTTCTACTACATCGCTAAATTCAACATATAGATTCGGAAACAACCTCGCTAAAATTTTAGCTAAATATGTATATTCAAATAATTTTAACTCAAATAATCCAACAGGAGAAACCCAGATTTTATACATTGATGCAAAAAAAACAGAAACCTTAAGATCAAGAACTTCCATGAATGAAGTATTGGAGATAAAAAAAATTGTTCATAATTTAAAAAAGGATGGAAATCAAGATTTTGTAATTTTAGCACCTTATAAAAATCAGATTAAATTAATTAATAATTCCTTACCTCAAGAAAGAAATGATCTAAAAATACTTACTGTTCACGGTTCTCAAGGCAGAGAATGGGATACGGTAATTTTAAGTATTGTGGATACGTCTGACAAATGGTTTGTTGATAGTACAATTCCAATTTCAAAAGGACTTAATTTAATAAATACAGCTGTTAGTAGAGCAAAGAAAAATTTAATTATAGTTTGTGATAAGAATTATTGGATCTTACAAAAAGGTCAATTAGTTAGTGAATTGATTAATTGTGGAAAAGAAATAAAATTTCAATAAATAAATTCATTAGTAAACTTACTAAAGAAATCCTTATTAAATAAAGGTATTAAAGCAAATATAAAAACCTCCGTATGCCCAAACATCCGGAGGTTTTATTTTGCTGTTGCTAAACGTCCTGTTAAGCGTTGAAATATTCCTTTACTTTTTCCAGAACCTGCTCCTCGCTCATCTGCTGGGCGGTATCGAGGTGGATGTTCAGGTTTTTGAATTGTGGGGTTTCCTCCAGGTAATGCTTGAATTCTTCCTGGATGGTTCCGGGTCCGATGATCAATACTTCCTGGGAGTTGATCAACAGGTGCTCGATTTCCTTGAAGTATTTGACGCGGTTGGTCTGTTCGGCGTTGTTGCCGGCATTTTCGCTTGAGTTTCCGTGCTGGATCTCGGCTTTCACCGGGCTGCACAGGAAAAACTTAAAGGCATTCTGCGCATCATGGTTTTTAACGACGATGGCTTTTTCTTTGTCCATCCAGATCCCGGCTAATTTTTTTTCTGACATAATATTCTATTTTGGTGATGGGTGTAATCTTACAAGAATGGTGCAAAGTTTGCGTTAAGGGGCTGTTAAATTGTGGGAGGACTTATGGATGTGCTTATTTAACACATGAGTCACAAAGAGATTTTTTGGTTTGCGCATATTTTTAGAGCACATGAGATTAAAAATCAAAGATTTTTTAAAATGTTTGCCGTTAAAAATTTCCCACAGATGACACGGATTTTCACAGATGATTGCGCTTATTTTTAGTACATAAGTCATAAAGAGAATTTATGATAGTTGGTGCATATTTTAGAACATATGAGGTTAAAAATCAAAGATTTTTAAAAACTTTTGCGCGCTTTTGCAGTATAGAGTTTTCAACTTCTTCCAGGCAGCATGAATATCTTTTGCGACTTTTGTGGTAAATTTTTCCGGTTGAAAAGATTGCACGAATCGTGTAGATTTTCACAGATGATAGCGTGGCTTCGACTCCGCTCAGACACCGGAATTGGCGTTCGATTGTATTGTGAAGTATAATGCTTATGCCCCATTTGTCATTGACTGCGTAAAACCTTCGATGTCCGCAGGAATCCCTACATGGTATTCGCGAGCAGTATAGAAAGATTCGCGTTTGGAGTACCATGAATAACAAAAGAAATCTTCTGTATCACCAGATTTCATAGATGATGAAGTGGCTTCGAGAGTTTCAGCCTGACAAGTGCGTATAATGCAGTTTGGCTTGAATTGAAGTTAGTTCTTTCTTATGCGATATGTAACTCCGTTTAGTATTAGACGCTATCTCATCCTGAGGCTCTCGAAGGATTTTCGTACGGTGTTGGTAAGGGCTTCGAGGGCCTCAGCCTGACAGTGCATAGATTCAGTTTGGCTTGAATTGAAATCAGGTCTTTATTATGCAATATGTAACTCCGTTTAGTATTAGTACTATGTCATCCTCACGCTCTCGAAGGATTTTATATGCCGTCAGCCACCAGGAAAGATGTGCATCTGGATTCCTACGGAAATCGAGGATTATCTCCTTGCAGCCGATGAATGTTATTTCGAAATAGTCAATGACAAAAGACGTGATTAAGACCGTTTGTTTACAGGAATTTTTAAACCACCCCTCCAAGGAGAGCGGAATTTTTGTTGCCATTAATTTTGGATTGACTTTGTTTGATTCAGTTTCAGGCGGTATTCCTGATTCTGATGATCTTCATTTTATGGAGCATGCGCATGGTCTGGAATCCCATGTCCCATTCGAACCAACGGGAAGCGTTGTTCGGCTTTTGGGGATGCATGTGATGGTTGTTGTGATAGGCTTCACCCCAGAAGAGGAAATCGACCGGAAGGATGTTTTTGGAGGTATTGGTCATCTGATAGTTTTCATACCCGAATTTGTGGGCCCACCAGTTGACAGCCATCCCCTGAAGCGATCCCATGATCACCGTTGCCGGCAGGAACAGCCACTGCCACCACGCCGTTGCCAGCAGGGCATAAATAGCAATGTAAACCCCAATCCAGATGATACGGGTAATATAATTGTGAGCGAAATTATCAAAGCTTTCCCAATCCGGAAGGTTCTTTTTGTACTTTTCTGGTGCATCGGTTTTCCCGATGTAGAGGTGGAAATAGTTGGTCCGCGTCGTCCACATCATCAGAAAAGGATTCGGATCGTTATGGGGCGAGTGGGGATCTTCCGGTTTATCGGTATGAGCGTGGTGCAAACGGTGCATCAAACCATAAGTATAAGCGCTGATGTATGAGGAACCCTGAGTAATGAAACATCCGAGGTAGAATACCCGCTCCCAGAATTTCGACATGGTAAAGAGGTTATGCGCCGCGTACCGGTGATGAAACACCGACTGGAAAAAAAGCGAAGCATACCAGTGTATGATGATGAAAATGAATAGTGCCATAAAGTAGGGGATTAAAATTGAACAGTTGGTTTCTGAAGCAGCCTTATGAAATAATGAAAAGAATGGTCCGGCCGCTTACCAGTATATACGAGACTTTCGGGCTGACAGTTTTCCGTATACGGTGTGCTGTACAATGATACTGGGTTAACTGACATCATATCAGGGGATACAGGTTTTAATAATTCTGTATCTTTGCAGTGCTTATCACTGTAAAATCTCAGAAAATATGGATTCTTACTGCACTCAATTGAAATGGTGGCAGCAAATATGCATGGTAAGAAGATTAAAAGAAATCCTTTCGTATGACTTTTCTCCCCTCTACCCGATTCTCGCTTAACGGTCTTGTCCTGGCCGGCGGAAAAAGCACCCGGATGGGAACGGCCAAGGAAAAGATCTGCTGGCATGGAAAGGAACAGCAGTACGCCATGGCCGATCTGCTAACCAGATTCTGTGATGAAGTCTTTATTTCCTGCCGCCCGGAGCAGATGGAATATCTGAATGAAGGTTATTCCAAGCTTCCTGATGTCCTTCCGGAGATAGGACCTATGGGCGGGATTTTGTCAGCGTTTCAATACCGGAAAGATGCTGCGTGGTTGATAGTCGCCTGCGATATGCCGCTGCTGGATGAAAAGGCACTGGATTTCCTGATCCGGCACCGAGATCCTGAAAAATCGGCCACCACTTACGAAAGTCCGGTGGATGGAGGTCCGGAGCCGTTGGTGGCCATTTGGGAGCCCCAAAGCTTTCCGCTGCTGCTGGATTTTATTAAAAACAAAAGCCGTTCGCCAAGAAAGTTTTTGATGGACAGCGATTCTCTGATGCTGAAGCCGGAAGACCCAAAGGTGTTGAAGAATGTGAATACGCCGGAAGAGAGGGTGGAAATTCAGCGGATGATAGAGAATCCCCGGTGAATGTTAGTGTTATCGCACGCAGATTTTGCAGATTTTTATTAATGCAAAGTTTTTATTTTATTTGCGGATAAGATAAGGAAGCAGAGAGGGATCAGCAAGCTGATCTGATGAAACGTATCTTTATACTATTTTAATATTAACGGATTTAATTTGTAATAATATTTCTTTAATTTAAACAGTACAATTTGAAAAGATTATAGTTACATTATAAATTAAAGATTAAATTTGTATCCATGGATGAAAAAAATCTTTACATTGTTGCAGGATGTAATGGTGCTGGAAAAACAACGGCATCTTTTACTATTTTACCTGAAATCCTGGAGTGTAATGAATTTGTAAATGCTGATGAAATTGCAAAGGGTCTTTCTCCATTCCAGCCGGAAAAAGTTGCTCTTGAGGCAGGACGAATAATGTTGAAACGAATTGATGAATTGTTTGAACAAAATAAAAATTTTGCATTTGAAACTACTTTAGCGACAAAAACTTACAAGCAGAGAATTTTACAAGCTCGAAAAAAGGATTACACTACGACTTTATTATTTTTCTGGTTAAAAAATAGCGAATTAGCAAAAGAAAGAGTAAAGATAAGAGTTAAAGAAGGTGGGCATCATATTCCTGAAGATATAGTAGAGAGGAGATATGTAAATGGTATTAAAAATCTTTTTTCTATTTATCTGCCTATTGTCGATTATGCTCTAATATTTGATAATTCTGAAGGAAAGCATGAATTGATTGCTGAAAAAATTCTTAATGAAAAGATTACGGTATGCAATGAGGTAAAATTTAATGAATTAAAAAATAATTATGACTCAGGAAAATAAAGGAGAAAAACGGGAGAAAATATTAAAGGGTCTCGAAAAAGCGTACGAGAAAATGGTAGAATTTAAAAGAAAAAACAACAGTGAAATTGTTATTCTTAGGGAAAATAAAATTATTAAAATAAAACCTTAATTTTAATAAAAAATGAATAGTGAAGAAATATAAGTTTCCCAATCATTTTAAGAGGTTTTTAAATTCTCATATATTGATTCTTAAATATTCTTTTACAATTAACTAAAAACTCAATGCACGAAATTATCCGTGCATTGAAGAATATTTTATTGCGGGTTGGTTCCGGTGGCGGCGACGATGTGGTCGTCAACTTTCCGGTAAATGTCGGGGTTGTGTTTTCTAATTTTGATGCGGACGTATTTGGAGGCAGGCATGTTGGCGCCGTCGACGACGTTGTTGATGGATACCAGGACATTGGTTTCCGGGAAGTAGGTCATCGTGCTTTTCTGGGGAATTTTATATTTAACTATGATAAACAAAGGCGCAATCCGTTCGATGCCGTCGTCATAATTGAACAGGTCTACCTTCTCCCCTTCTTTGAATCCGGCTTTTTCGATGTCCTTTTCATTCATCATCACGATTCTCCTTTCGTTGAAAATCCCCCGATAACGGTCATCTAGTCCATAAACTACGGTATTGAACTGGTCATGGGTACGGGTGGTGGCCATCAGGTATTCATCATCCGCCAAGGAATTGTCGGGAACCGGAGTAATGTTAAACGCTGCCTTTCCCGGCACATGCTCACTGCTGAACTTGCCATCGCGGGGATTATTCGGAAGATAGAATCCTCCTTTCTGAACGACCCTCTCGTTATAGTTTTCAAATCCGGGAATGCATTGTGAAACGTCGTCACGAATGGCGTCATAGCTGTTCATGAACCGGTCCCAGTCGATGACAGAGCGATCGCCCAATACGGCTTTTGCCATCCTGCAGGCGACATGGATTTCGTTCATCAGATGTTCTGAAATGGGTTCGAGTACCCCTCTGGACCATTCCACCACGCCCATGGAATTCTCGGTACTGATGTGCTGCAATTCTCCGTTGACGATGTCTTTTTCGCTTCTGGAAATCACCGGTAAGATCAGGGCTTCTTTTCCATGGATCAGATGACCGCGGTTGAGCTTCGTGGATACCATCACTGACATTTCGAGCTTGCGCATGGCTTCCGCTGTATAGGTAGTGTCGGGAGCCGCAGATAAAAGGTTTCCGCCCATACAGAACATGAATTTTACTTTTCCGTCGTGCATGGCCTTAATGGCTTTTACCACATCATAGCCGCCCTTTCTCGGCGGTTTGAATCCGTAAAATTTTTCCAGGGCATCCAGCTGTTCGTCGGTAGGCTTATGATTGACCAACAGCGTACGGTTGCCCTGTACATTGCTGTGTCCGCGGACCGGGCAGACGCCGCCGCCTTTAATGCCGATGCTTCCTTTCATCAATAACAGGTTCACGATATTGTAGATCATATCAACCCCGTTGTGCTGCTGTGTAATGCCCATTCCCCAGCAGACGATGATCCGTTTTCCGGCAGCGATCATCTGTGCAGCTTCTTTGAGTTTTTCAACCGGAATTCCGCATTCTTCAGCCAGAAATCCGAGGTCGTAACGCTTCAGTTCTTCGGTCAAAGCTTCAAAGCCGGCCGTTTTTTCTGCAATAAAAGAATGGTTGAGCACTTTCCCGGGATTTTTTTCTTCTTCCTCCAAAAGCAGGATCTGTAAAGCTTTCAGCAAAGCCATATCGCCGTTAATTTTTACCGGCAGATAAAGATCCGACAATTCGAAAGGCTTACTGATCAGGGCCAAAGGTTTCTGCGGATCCCTGAATCCCATGAGTCCGGCTTCCGGAAGCGGATTGATCGCCATGATCTTCGCCCCGTTTTTCTTTCCTTTGGTCAGTGCAGAAAGCATTCTCGGGGAATTGGTTCCCGGATTCTGGCCCATGATGATGATCAGGTCCGATTCATAAAAATCTTCCAGCTTTACCGAGCCTTTTCCAAAGCCGATGCATCGGGTTAAGGCATAACCGGAAGTTTCATGGCACATATTGGAACAGTCGGGAAAATTATTGGTTCCGAATTCGCGGCCAAAAAGCTGATACACCCAGGTGGCTTCATTGCTGGTCCTCCCGGAAGTATAGAACATGGCTTCATCCGGGGAAGCCAGACCATTCAGCTGTTCAGCAATTTTAGCAAAAGCATCACCCCAGCTGATGGGCTGATAATGCGTCCCGCCTTCCGGAAGGTACATCGGTTCGGCAATCCTTCCCAGCTGGCTGATCTGGTAATCCGTCATTTTCGACAAATCGTAGACGGAATTTTCCCTGAAGAACGCCGCGCCGATCTTTTTGGAAGTCGCCTCTTCAGCCAGGGCTTTGGCTCCGCTCTCGCAGTATTCCGCTATGGGTGACCGGTCGTGATCGGGATCCGGCCAGGCACAGCTGGGACAATCGAACCCCTCGAACTGGTTCATGCTGAAAAGTGCCCTTCCACCCCGGAGAACGGATGCGTCGCGCACCAGCTGTTCGATCGAATGCATCACGGCCGGTGCTCCGGCTGCCCAATTTTCAGGAGACCTTAATTTCAGGTTCCGTAAGGTAAAGGGCGCTTCCGCAATTGGGGATTTTTTATTTCCGCCGGCTGCACTTTTATTGAATTCATTATTTTTCATATTGTTGCGATTCTAAAGGTGACATCAGCATTTGGCGTTCGGATTCGGATAATTGTCGCTTTGGTCTTCCAGGGTGTTGTCCAGGCATACAAAGTCTTTTTCGACCAATATTGTAACCTTTCCGGTCTGCCCGTCGAAACCGATACGGTCACTCGTCATCCATTCCTCGATCATGGTAGCGGGCATTTTGAGAACCATCCTGTTTTCAGCAAACGCTGCAGAAAGTATCCCTTCTTCTGTTCTTTCGATGGCATAGGTGAAGGTCTGGCCCGGAAATTCCGTATAACCGGAGATAAGTCCGCTTGTTCCGAGTTCCGTGACTTCGGATTGGGTAAGGCGGAAACGGATGCTGTTGTCTTTTATTCTGATTTTCATTAAATTTTTTATTTCAGTTTTAGATCTGATATTTGATTTATCTGCTTTAATTTTTTAACGCAAAGTTTTATTTTATTTTAATGCATATCTTAAGGGAGCCAAGAGGTGATCAGCAAGCTGATCGGATAAAGCCGGCGTCTCATTCCTTTATTTCATTATAATTTCAATATGGTTGCTTTTATGATATATATTGAACCGGTTGTCCCGGAGGAATCCCAGTAAGGTCATATCGAATTCTTTTGCCAGGTCTACTGCCAGGCTCGACGGAGCACCGATTGCTGCTACGGCTGAAATTCCTGCCATGGCCGCTTTCTGGATCAGCTCAAAGCTCGCTCTCCCGCTGAGGACCAGAATCCGGTCCTGCAGGGGCAATTGCCCGGCAAGCAAAGCATTCCCGATCAGCTTATCCAGCGCATTGTGTCTTCCTACATCCTCGCGTAAAATTAACAAATTGCTTCCGTTATCAAAAAGTCCGGAAGCATGGATGCCGCCGGTTGCGCTGAAATTGTTCTGAAAGGTCCGCAGTTTCTCAGCCAGCTGATAAATTGTTTCTAAAGAAATAACCTGCTGTTTTTTATCTGAATCCTGAAAAGGACTGACGGTCTTAATCGATTCAATGGAACCTTTCCCGCAGACCCCGCAGCTGGAGGTGGTATAAAAATTCCGGTCGGCATTCATCAGTTGAGGAATATCGCCTTCAAAAAGTTCCACGGTGACGGTATTTCCGCTGTTCCGGGAACAGACTTCCTGCGGATGGTATACTTTACTGATCTGATTCCGGTCTGAAATGATTCCTTCCGTAAACAGAAAGCCGGCCGCAAGCTCATCATCATTCCCCGGCGTACGCATGGTCACCGAGATTTTTTTTGTGATTTTATGGCCGTCTGCCCAATAGGAAATGCTGATCTCCAGAGGCTCTTCCACCGACACCTCATCGGTGCAGGGAAAACCCTGATGGTCTTTAACCCTGACAATCTCTATTTTCTGCACAGAATTGTGTTCGAAGATACCGGTTTTCATATTTTAAGGATTTGGAAAGAGTTTACGAGCTTGTTTCATTTATTCCTGTTTCAGGGCCGCAGTTGATGCTGATTAACACCTGTCATTTAATCTATTATATTTTAAGAAACTAAAGTTTTAAATCTTCATTTTAAAACTTTCATCATCAAAAAATATAAACAAGCTATGATTATCAATCTTAATACCACAGAAGTAAATATACGATTTTTATGACTGAAATCATAGGTGGATGGATTATATAACAGCGTTGATTTTAATTGGAGATCGTCGTAATTTTTGATTGTGGTAATTTTTAATCGGATTGCATCTGATTCTAAATTAAATCGCACCGTTGGGGCTTATAAATTCTATTTTTGAATTTATAATTACCGTATAAAGACTTCTATATTTAATTAACGGTAGACAACACATGGTCTTTTATTATCTTTGTGAATAATTTTAAAGCATGGCATTTCTTTCTGATACTTTATTTTCCGATAATCCGCAGGTTGGGGTGGTTTCCAATTTTTCTGAGCTTGTTGAGACAGAATTTCAGGGGACTATGAATGCCTTGTGCTGGCAAAGGAATCTAAAAGGTAATTTTGAGGAAATTGTTTCTAAAATTCAGTTGAAAGAAAATATGACCGAAATCTCTGCCGATGATCTTGTGGCATTGGAACTTTCTGATGAAGGCAATACTGCGAGAGAAATTATTTTGAGTGACCTTAAACAATTAGCCGATTTCGGTGCCTTGCCCTCCCTTAATGTATTAAAATGCTACGAACGGGATGAAGAACTGGATTTTTTCTCTACCGACGTTTATTCGTTTCACGTGGACCGTTCACCTATCGGAACAGATACCTTTTTATGCACTTATTACGGGGCAGCCAGTGATATTATTCCCAACGACCGGGTAACGCAGAAAATCCTGATTCCTGAAATCCGTGAAAAGCTGAAGGAACTGCACGACGGTCCGGAAACAGAATTTGAAGATTTCTTAAAGGATTATTTTTTCGATCTCCATTATCAGCTGAATCCCGGCGCACAGCCTACCCATCTCGGAAACGGCCATCTCTGGCGGCTGGCGGTGGATCATCCGGATCAGAAGGTTTTACCGTGTGTGCATCGGGCTCCGGTAGAAAATGAAGGGGAATACAGGCTGCTGCTGATTTGCTGAAATCCCGCTGATTTGTTGCTGGCTGAAAATTTTCGACCGAACTATTTTGATGCGGACAAATTACCTTCTATCCTATTTAGAAATTTTATAATAAAAAAACAGCATCAGGATGATGCCGTTCATATTTAACAGGATTAAATAATCCGATATCTTATTTAATGTGAATCCGAACTTTTTTAATTTATACCAAGCTGGTTATCAATAGGTAAAATGAAAACCAAACTCCTGAATATTGATTTTAAAAAAAGTATCTCTCACTGATAGAATGACAAAGGATTCAGCTTGATTATTAAGACCTTCGAACCTATTTTTGACAGGAGAAACTTCCAGCATCCAAGCATTGCTCTTCCAGTCTGTTAATCCGATTTTTTCTTCGAACTCACATTAATCAATGCCTTTGATTGTCATATTAACACAAGGAACTTCCGGCATCCAGCACCCCTCTTCCAACCATTTAATACAATAATACAAATTCTACTTCGAGTTCACGTTAATTCTGGTTTATATAAATATCTTATCTTCTTTTACATATTCTTTTTTGATGCTTTCCAGCAGCATATCGAGATCAACCTTGTAATCCGGTTTTTCGGAAGCAATGGCTTTTAAGCTTACATCTGTATTAAAGGTTTCAGATTCACTTCGGCCTCCGACTTCCCTCTTCCGGCATGTTAACCTGATTTCCCCTTTGAGTTCACGTTAGATCAGCGATTCAAGCATCCGGATCAGCTCCGGCTGCGGATGGACATCCGATTTATCGGGTCTGAAGGAGACGTGCGCCCAGATGCCGCTTTCGCCGCTCAGTGCTCTTTTATTAAATTCAAACATTACATTTCCCTTGTATTTCAGGGAGATGCCGTACTGTTTTCCCCAGAGATTAAAAGTTCCTTCAGGGAAGCAATCTGAACGTCGGTATACTTTTCGTAGAAGCGGTAGCCTCTGAATTCTTTTTCGTATTTCACGACATTCTTCGCAGCGACTTCCTGTCCGGAGAACGAGTAATACTTTGAATTTTTGAAGGTCAGACCTCCCCAGCTGTCGAGCTCGACGCCGATGAATTCCTTATTTCTTTGGGTATTCATTTCAGGAAGCCCGAATTGTGTGAAATGTACTTTTTTAATTCCGAGGTGATGTGCCCAGTACTTAGATGAAAACAATTGATGGATCCCGCCGTCCCTGGCAATGATGATGGGCGTCGCCACCCGTTCTGCAGTGGACTTCCACCAGTTGATGTCTCCTTCTACCGAATCTCCCGACACCGTATGGTGCAAAACGATTCCTTTCTTCCCGGTAATTTCCCGGTAATATTGGTTTTCCGGAAAACTGTGATTGATGATGTTCATTATTTTTATTGTTAATTTATTTTAAACGGGATCGTCTTTCTTATCTTCTTCACCGGCGGCCGGCCTGGTTGTTTTCACGCCATACCGGCCTTCGATGTAAAGATCTATTGCTCTTTCGATCCATTCCGGCAGATTGGTGGTAATCATCTTCAGGAATTTATCGTAACCATAGCCGAGTACAAACAATATGCCTGTGGAATACCATTTGTTGTGAAGATCGGCCCTGCTCATGACATAGCTCATGGTGAAACCAACGATCATCACGATGGCCAGGGTGACAAAGTGTTCCCAGAGCTGTTTCTTTTCTTTATTCTGTATTGAGATCAATACCCTTAATAATCCTCCGGAAAATGCGATGGCCGTTCCGATTAATAAGGCTTTTATACTATCCAAACTCATTCTTTCCTATATATATTTAAAAAAAATTTCAAACATTTTCAGAGATTTATTCATGCTCAAGCATGTACAGATCGTCTAAAAATTTTTTGCTGTTCAGGATATTTTCACCTTCGTTTATATAGGCAAGCTCGTCAATCAGTTCGCTGATATCTTTACGGGTCTTTTGCAGTTTTTCTTTATTTTTCTTGTTTTTTTTCTGTTTCATGGTTATAAAATGTATCTGGTGGTTATTTTGTTTTTACCCAATTGGATCGATGTTCCTGTCATAGCGAACAGGCGATTTTTAAAGTCTTTTACCTAACAGCAATAGACCAAAGAAAAACGGTAATTACCTTCATAAGATAACGGCAAATTTAAATTTGGGAAAGATGTCGGGTTACAACCTTTAATTGTTTTGGTACGGGATGGTTTCCCGGACGGAGCAGCGCAATTACCTGACGGTCTATTCTGCTCATTGTGCGTTAATATTTTCAGGAAATAAACGAAACGGTTTTTGTTCGGCTTAAAAGGAAGGATCATTGATGCTTACATAACTCAGCGCTGATCATTACAGCGGAAAATTATTTTAATGACAGCAAGGTCGTTTCGTTTACAGCTTTTATGTAAGGAACCGGAGATGGACACAGATATCACTTCAACAGCCGGAAGGGTTGTTCGGTTTAAGATATATGATTTCCGGATTTGGTTTATTGAATTCCGGCCCTGAAGCAATTTTATTATATTAACGGTATGGTACAGCAATCTGCCTAATCCTGGACAATGATGTTATAGATTGTCCTTTCCGATAAAAACAGCATTTCCGTAAGTTCCGTTACGATGACTTTCATCTGTTTGTCCTGATTGCGTTTTACATAATCGTTGACAAAATCTTTTCTTTTTTCTGTTAATTCTTTACTTCGTTTCATTTTATTTAAGGTTAAAAGTTATTTTTTTATTAATCAGCCGGCCAGCTCTTGATTGTTTTTATTATTAAAATAAATCCGCAGAAGATCTGCAGGGCTGATGTTTCAGCCTCCGGAGGATATCTGATGAGATGAATTGGTTGGTTTTGATTTTTCAGAAACCGGCCGGGGGTTCTGACCAAAATGGCCGCTTTTTCTGAATTCCGCTCTAATTGATAAACCTGCTGGTGTGTAAGAAATGGATATTCATAAACACTTTGACAGTTTATTACGTTCGCTCAATAAGTGAAGCATCGGAGCCGGCTGTTCTTTTAAGTATCTGAAAGCTGGTTCAATCAGTCTTCTATCAAGATACGAACAAAATGATTTAACAGGGCTTTAAAAACCGCACTTTTTACTTTTTTTGCATTGCTTTTTTGTTTTACAGGGTACCATCTGAAACAAAAATTAAATTCCGGCCGCAAATATACCTTGGTAATAAGTTTAATCTTATTTCTTTGACTATCATTCTCTTTCTGGCTTAAATAAAGGAATTAATTATCAAAACAATATAAAACTATCAATATAATTCTGTATATTTGTGCTGTTATTTCTTATTAGCGAGACAAATATACGAACAATGTTCGTATTTATGAAATAAAAAAAGAAATATTTTGCGTCTTTTTTTATAATTAAAGATAAATCGATCAAAATGACCCATTTAGAATTCAAACAGATCAGGAAGCAACTTAAGATGAAGCAGGCGGAAATTGCAGAAGCCATCGGAGTTGGAACCAGAGCGGTGCAGTATTGGGAAAAAGGTGAACGGAAAATACCGGAAACAACGGCTTATTTCGTAAAGAACCTGCTGGAAGAACAGGAACGCAAAACGAAAAACAGTGCGTCTCCCGTCGTGTTTTCGGAGCTAAAAGTAATGTATGTCCCGCTGGCCAACCAGTATGCACAGGCCGGTTACCTGAACGGATTTGCGGATGAAGAATATATGGAAAGCCTGCCGGTAATCCCTTTTACCGATGATGTAGAGCACCGCGGCGAGTATATGTGCTTTGAAGTAAAAGGAGACAGCATGGACGACGGCTCCTACGAAAGCTATCTGGAAGGCGATATTATTTTATGCCGGAACATCCGTCAGGATTACTGGATGAGCAAGCTGCATTACGACAAATGGGATTTTGTGATCGTTCATAAAGAAAAAGGGATTCTGGTGAAGCGCATCATCAAACACGATGTGGAGAAAGGCATCATTACCCTTCATTCTCTGAATGAATATTATGATGATTTTGAAATCCACCTGGAGGATGTCGCGAAACTGTTCAATATCATCAGCACTCGAAGAAAAAACAACAGGAGGTAATCCAACTGCTGTTTTTCAGGTGAATAAAAATCCTCAATCAATTTGAGGATTTTTATTTTTCATTAATTCTGATTTATAATCATAATCGGTAACAACCAGTTTGCCCGGACACTGGAAAAACTCGTTCTGTCGTAAGGCGGCGGATAAATTCTTCATCGGGTTCCAGTTGTGCCGCACGCTTTCGATGACGTTTTAGCCTCGGTTTTATGTTTGCGGGACAGCTTAATATGCCGGCTGATGGGCTGATGCGCCGGGATGTTGCACAGGAATTTTTCAAAAACCATGTCGTATTCGGAGCATTTGTCTTTCCGGTAGCGATGTAATGCAGCAGATGGTCACCCAATTCGGGATCGAGAAGCTGTTGGGTTTTCGGAGCCAAAAGTCCGCAATGTTCAAAAAAGGTTTTGATGAACCGATGGATCAGGATCAGTCAGGCATGCGATACCTAGTGACCGGTATCGGGTATGGTTTCTTCGGATGTTGCTTACCCGGATACTGTTCTTTCTGATGAATTGTTTCTGAAGAAGGTTCCGCATTTTCCGGAACATCCGGCTGACTGGCATTCAGGCTTGCTAAAACCTCTTTTTCAATTTCGTGTTCTTTATCTTTAGTGAAAGGAAATACCCTGACGACCGTCTTCAGATTCTTCCGTATCGTTTCTGTCTGTGATGCTTCTTGTGTTATTTTAAAAGCACCCGGCACCATTGGGTTAGCTGAACTATCCAAAAGCTGATGAATAAGCCGGTCCCGTACCGTTTTCTTTGGTAAGCAGATCTTATGATTTGCGGAAAATCGTCGGCTGAAATTATGTTTTCAAATACCGGGGGTTCCAGTAATCTGATTCGGAAATTTGCGCTCCAGTGCATCAATATACTTTTTGATTTCCGGAAAAACGGCAATCGACAAAAAAACTGCTGATATCGTCTTTGATGCCGTATGCTTTTTCTTTCTTGTTGAGAGTAATTTCAACAAAAACTTTCTGAATAATGTGGTTCTGATTCACATGAGGCCGGCTTGATTATAAGAATGATGCTGTTGCCGGATGATTTTGTTTCTAGCTGAATTCCCCACCCCAGAATCCGGCAGGGCAGACGCTGGCTTTCGATTTTTGCTTTGCACTCAGCCTGCATCCGCAGCCTCTGATAAAGCCTTCTTTTGGGGCATTTACAACTTCCATGGTCTGCGGGTTGATCCATTTCTGGGTATCGCAGTTGTTGCCGTTTTTTAGAGGGCAGGCATTGCAGATTTCTTCCCGGATGGAATAAATCAGTTCTTCGTTTTGATCTGCGAGCCCCAGTTTTGAGCGCAGTTCATTAAAATGGCCGCCGATAATCTCATTGCGCTGGCCGAAAATTTTCTTAATATTCATTGGATTAGGTTTTAAATTGATGGGTCAAAATTAAAAGAAGAAAATCCGTTTAACGAATGATACGGCGCCTCCGTTCAGTCTTTGCAGCAAGGAGAATAGTAAAGCCTGTCTGGATTAGCAGTGATAAAATCGCTGGAAATGATAGTCGTTATGAAGACGTGAATACAAATGAGATCTGCTGGATGTGTTGAATAAGATTTACTTTTAATAATCTAACGTGAACCGAAATAGAAATCAGGTAATAGGCAGGAAGAGGGATGATGGATGCCGGAAGTTCATTTTGTCAAAAATACGAAAGGTACTGCATTCCGTAGCGGATTCACACTCCTCTATTTCTGATGTTTCTTTAATAATAAAATAAAATTTGATTATTAGTGTCTTATGTTGTTGTTTTCTATTTGCTTTAATAGATTTCAATGAAACACCGTTTCAATTAATTTTATATACACTTTTGAATTGGGGATAAACCAATATTGGTTAGAAAAAGCAGAGGAAGATTTCTTACCATTAGAACGATATCCTTTACCTCCTGATAATGAAGATGAAAAGTAGATAAAATAAAGAAATAGATAATCTAAATTATCTACTTATCGCCGCACAATTGTATTGTACAGCTTTTCATCTAAATATATCTATAAACTTGAGCATTTTAAATATAAAAGGTAAATTATGTATAATTAACAAGCAACGCCGGAATAGAAGTAGTTAACAGGAAGCAATTATCTGTAATTTCAGGATTTATTATTTACGATGTAGAAATTTGTTTGACAGCATATAAAGCAAATATCGTATTTTCACTAAAATTAAGATCATTCTGAGATACTGATAAGACAATAATGAATAGAGAAAAATTTATATCCAAAATTCAATCAGGTCAGACCTGCCATTATATTTATAAAAAAAACGAAAATACCGGTATAATAAAAGTTTGGTTCTACAATCAACAAATCATTTTGACCTGAGAAGAATGTCCTGAAGGGTTACAGTATGATGAGTCTGCCTATTCAAAAGATGATGTATATGATTTTAGAAATTGGGAAGACTAAACGCTTTTTTTAGTGAAAATAATATACTGTATTCTTATTTCGAATCTTAAAGCAACAATTTAAAAGACAGCATCTTTACAGAAGATATTAAAGTGATTTTTATGGTAAGAAATGAATTTATAAAGGTAATGCCGAGAAAAATTAGTTAAAGGTGAATGCCTGCGGAATAAAATAAAGAATTAAATGATAGAAGAATTAAACAATGTATTATCGAATCTAAAAAGCAATGATCCTGAAATCATAGAAAAAGCTCTGGATGCATTAGGTGATGTAAACCCTTATAACGCTTTGGAATTAATTCTACCCTTTTTAAATCATCATTCTAAAGAAGTTAGAGAGACTGCTGTATGTAACCTCGGCGAAATAAATAACAAAAAAGCAATACCTTACATTATAGAAAAAGCAAGAAATGATGAGGAATCTGTAAGAAAACATGCTTTGAAAGCTCTTGAGGAATATAATAGTCCTCAGATTTTTAAAACACTAATAAATGAAGTCTATCAGGAAAAAAAGTCCAGAGGACCGAGACAAATAATTGCAGAGCAATTAAGAAATTATCCAAGCAGAGAATCTCAGAAAGCATTGATTTATTTAATTCTTAATGATAAAGACTATTTTGTGTTTATACCCGCAGTCGATTCTCTATATTCCATGAACGACAAAACTTTATTGGATACTTGGAAAAAGATCGATGCTTTATACAGTCATGATTATGTAATCTCTATTGCGAAACAGGCTATAAAAGATCTTGAAAGCAAAGAATACTGAATAGCAAACAATTATAATTCATCTGAAAAGACGGGTGAAAATTATTCAATTATGATCAAAAAAAATGAAATAACCAGACAAAAATTATTTGACGGCGATGAAAAAAGTTGCTTGCAGAAAATCTTTGAAATTGAACATCAAAAAATCAGATTAATTGATTTTTACAACAATCCTTTGAAAGATTTAAAAAAAGAAATAGAAAGTGAAATTTTTAATACCATCGTCAGCGAAAGTAATTTCAGGGCAAGCAACCGTTTTATTGAAAAACATGTATCCGAAGAAGGACTGGAAGTTTTCTATATCAAAAATGACGACATCATCGCTCTTTTTTCCTGCGGCGAATATCAGCCCGGGCGGTTCCTTGTATTTCTGGAAAGCATTTGGTTTATTTGCTGACAAAACAGTATCTGAAAACCTAAAACATGAATAAAAAACTTCTCGAAAAAAAGGATATGGATTATTACATTTTCCAACAAAATGACATCCTTGAATTATTGGTTACCATTGAAAAACCCAATCCCAGACTTGACATTATTCATCAGCTGGATAGTTCCGAAAAAGAAAACTATTTAAAGTTGGGCGTTCAGGCACTCGAAGACCGGATAAAAGATATGAAAGAAAATTTCAACCGGTATAAAGTAAATGCATGGAGGTAAAATGGCCGTGGTTAAATTGTATAAAGTAGGAATAAATGATAAAAGACTACCCAAAATTTGAGCAGCCTCCTATCCTATTATGTTTCCCTCTGCATCTACAGATCGGCAGAAATTTAAAATCAACTATTTGTTTCCTTTCAGCTTACTAAACCACTCCGCATAAGCATCCACGGCTGATTTCAGGAACTTCTTGTTATCTTCGCTTTTGATGTGGCCGTTATCGTCAAACCATTCTGCAATGTTCGCGATATAGACTTCCGGCTGCTGCATGGTGGGAAGGTTAAGGAAGACAAAACACTGTCTCAGGTGATGGTTGGCGCCAAAGGCAGAGATACTTCCCGGCGAGCTGCTGAAAACGGCTGCAGGTTTATTGTCCCATACGCTTGCTCCGGCAGGCCTGGAACCGACATCTATGGCATTTTTTAAGACGCCCGGGATGGAACGGTTATATTCGGGGGTGATGAAAATGAAGCCTTCAATATCTTTCAGCTTTGTTCTGAATTCCGTGTACGACTCAGGAACTTCGTTGAAATCGTCGAAATCCTGGTTGTAAATGGGGAGGTTATCGATGGAGAGGATTTCAAATTCGAATCCTTCCGGTTGTAGATCGATAACGGCCTGGGCCAGTTTTTTAGAGAATGAAGCCTTACGCAGACTTCCGGCAATAATTCCGATTCGGTTGCTCATAACGTGTAAGTTTATCTTTACGCTTTCAAGAACTAAGCCATACAAATCCTGCTAAATAAATTTTATGCCGACGCAAATGTATAAAGTACACTCAAAAAAAATGAATACAAACAAGGTAATTTTCCTTTTCAAAACTGTTAGAGCCTGTTTAAATTTACCTTTTATATTTTAACATTAAGGATTTAAGGTATTTTAGCTTGAAAAAATTAATGTGTCGGTTGCCCGTCGACATTCAATTAAATCAATTGAAATCATCGTTTTAAAGTGAAGAATAAACAAAGTTTATTGAATTCAGAAAATTAAGAGCAATGACGGAAAGTTTGCTGAATTAAAATTTAAATAGGCTGTCAGACCTAATTTTAAGGAAAAACTTCCGGCATCCCACTTCCCGCTCCCAATTTATTAGCCTTCTGTTCTACACCTCATCTTCCCAGATTACGTGCACGATTTTCCAAACGCCGTGCTCTTTCATCAGCTGAAACATTTTATGACCGGATGCCTCAAAATATTTCCCGTGCAGCAGGCCTTTTTTACTGTATTTCGAGTAGCGTTGGGCAATGGTTCCCACCACCCTGGTTTCTTCTCCGGTTTCCCACTCGCTGAATTCCGTTAAAGTCCCGTCGGTCAGGATTATTTTCCGGGGATCGATAAAGGATTTCAGGTCATAAATTTCCACACCGTCCACTGATTTTTTAATTATACTTGCCGATGGCGAACAGGTTTCATCAATCATTTTAAATTCAGGCTGACGAAAGGCATTTGAGAAGATACTGTAGAAATCATCAATGCACTTTCCAATCAGAAGATGATCCTGATCCAGCGAATACTGCAGGAGCATTTTACCGTCAACTTCGATCTCACCGTCACAGCCGAATTTCAACTTTTCCAACAGCTTGACGGAGCGCAGATTCTCCCGGGTGGTAATGGCCAGGATCTTATCCTGCTGCAAAACTTCCGGTGCGGAATAAAGCACTGCCAGAGTCGCTTCAAAAGCATAACCGTTACCGGAATCATCAGGCAGAAAAGCAAAACCGATATCCGGATGTTCCAGATAATCTCTTTTCACCCAGGTTATAATACCGATTGGTTTCTTGTCAATTTTGCGGGTAACTTTCCAATATTTGATCTGAGGGTTCTCATTAATTTTCAGAATATAAGCGTTCGCATCTTCTTCCGTCCGGATATTCCGGTCCCCGATAAACTGCAGCCAGCCCGGCGCATTCACCAGTTCAAGAATAAACGGATAATCGTTGCCGATTAGTGGGCTTAATTCAAGCCTCTCGCTAAAGATACTCATATCATCATGATTTAATTTAATGAAATAACAAATTTGATTGCCTGATAAAGATAGGCAATTCATCAACACGAAGCCGGTCGGAATGGCATTTGAAGATGAATTCAAATCAATTTTCCGGCAAAAAGCTCAGCTTATATTCCTCTTTTAATAATCCTTCTCAGCATTTACAGCATTAAAAGTGATAAAGGAAAATCACATCGCCCGTATAGGCCGGTTTGGGTTGGTCCTGGATCAGAAGTTTGGCTTCGACGACGACCTTTACCGTTCCTTTCAGGTTGTTTACGGATTTTATCGTAGCCTGCAGGCAGACCTTATTGTTCACCTTCACCGGAACGCCGAACCTGAAGTTTTCAATCCCGTAATTGATCTCCATTTTTACATTCCGTACTTCGGCAATCTGTTTCCAGAGATAAGGAATCAGGGACAGCGTCAGGTAACCATGGGCTATCGTCGACTGGTACGGACCTTCCTCTCTGGCTTTTTTTTCATCCACATGAATCCACTGGTGGTCCAGGGTGGCATCCGCAAAACGGTTGATCTGCTGCTGATCGATGGTATGCCATGACGAGGTCCCGGCCATCTTCCCCTCCAGCTCTTTGTACTCATCGAAATTATTGATAATTACCATTTTATTTTTTAACGAATTTATCATTATTATTAAACATGAGCATCATTTTATTGCCACAATCACGAAAAGCCTCCCGCATAAAGCGGGAGGCCGGTGAACATAACAAAATAATAAGCAATTGCTTACTTCTTACTTTTCCCTAACAATAAAGTTGGTCAACTGAAATTATATGAATTAATATGAGGTCTCGCTCATATCGATGGGAATGTTATGTAGATTTTTACAACGAAACCGGTTATGCCAATTTTACGTTAATTGCATTTAAGCCTCTTTCGCCTTTCTGTATATCGAAGACCACCTGATCATTTTCTCTGATCGAGTGGGTGTTCAGTCCTGAAGAATGTACAAAAATGTCTTTGCTTCCGTCTGCCGGAGCGATGAATCCGAAGCCTTTTGCTTCGTTAAAAAATTTTACGGTGCCTTGTTGCATGGTAATGATTGTTAAAATTAAATATGATATTTATCTCTACACGTTAGAGATCAATTTTATTATTATTTGGTGTTCAGGTTTTAAGAAACGTGCCGCCTGCCTGCTTCCTGCTGATGATAATAGCCTGCCGCCTCCTCTACGGGTTTTCTGAGAGCAGCCTGCGCAAATTTCCCGGTTTTATCAGTCATCATCGTGGAAAAAAACAGCGTCTGCCTTTTATTCGGAATCAGTTTCAGAATGTTTTTCATTTCATCCGCTCCCCCTTTCTCTAACATCCGGTCGGCTTTGTCCAGTACCAGTATTTCGATTTTAGAAAGATCGACGGATTGCTGTAAGGCCAGTGCCAGCAGCCTTTCGGGGGTGGCCACGAGAAGGTCTACCCTTTTCTTTAATGCAGACAGCTGTCCGCCGGCTGAAAAACCGTCGAAAATACAAAGCTTCGACAGCGGAAGGTATTTGCTGTAAATCCTCAGCTTATCTTCAACTTGCATCACCTCTTCCTTTCCCGGACAAAGGATTAAAACCCTTATTTTCGTATGCTCCCGGGTATTTTTCTGCAGCAGCTGGAGAATGGGCATCACAAAAGCCGCTGTTTTCCCCGATCCCGCTTCAGAACAGGCAATGACATCATGGCCTTCCAGAATATGCGGTACCGTAAAGCACTGCAGTCCGTTAGGTCTCGAATAGCCTGCTTCCGTAACGGCACGGATAATGGGATTGATTAAATGTAAGTTTTTAAAACTGATCATGATCGTCCGGTGGCCCGGTATTTTGTAAGCAGATCCGTTTCCGGAATCTGAATCGTATGGTGATAAACGTGATACTTTATCCGTTACCCTTTTACTTTGCTTAACTTTTTCAACAGTCTGTTTTGTTTAACAATAAAAACTCCTGAATGCCTGCAATAAAGTAGCATCTCTTAAATAAAGGGGATTTTTAATACCACTTTTATCATCGAGGTCACATTAATAATCGGGCAGCTGAAAAAGCAAAACTGAGTGATCAAAATGTAATTTAAATTAAATCAGTACAGCGAAGGCAGGAACCTGTTTTATGAATACCCCGCAAAGGTACATTAAAAAACAAGGAAAAGAATAAATATAAATTGCTGATTTTCAAAATTTTATTTGTACATTACGCACACAAACCAAATGATCTGCAACCTGCGGATCATTTTAAATCTCAGTCTTATGCCAATGCATGCTAACGCTCCGTGCCCCCGGCTTCAACCGGCAGAAACCCCTTCTTCACAACAGATACGGATTGCTTATTTCATCATGGTCCATCACAAGCCCAATGTTTTTAAAGCCATGTTTGAGAAGATCTATACCCGTGACCAGTTTTACCTGATCCACATCGACCGGAAAGCCAAGGCAAAATTTACGGAAGAGATCCAGCTGTACCTCCTCCGGTTCCCCAATGCCTATCTTCTGGAAAGCATGAATATCGTTCCGGGAGGATTTAACGTGATCCAGGCAGAACTCAATGCCATGGAATACCTGTTGAACGTAAGCCGTGACTGGGATTATTTCATTAATCTGAGCGGCGAAGATTACCCGCTACGGTCGCAGAGCATCATCCGGCAGTTTCTGAAGGTGAATAAAGGGAGAAACTATCTCTTTTACTACGATCAGAAATTTTACAGGCCCGATACCATGCAGCGGATTCACAATCATTTTACCGAGCTTACGCATAAGATTTCATCTATGGTCTACAAAAGAGAATTTATGGAAGGTGTTACCCCATACATCGGCGAAAAATGGTTTATGCTGACCAGGGAGACCTGTACTTTCCTTACCAATAACAAAAGGGTCATGGATTTCGAAGATTATTACCTGCATACCCTCCTGCCGGCAGAGTCCTTTTTCCAGACCGTTCTGATGAACACGGAATTTAAAGACATTATTGTGAACGACGACAAAAGGGCGAACATTGAAAAAAGCTGTTTCAGCAAAAGCAGGCATATCGATGATTTCATTCAGTCCCTGGACGCCGGCAATCATCTCTTCATCAGAAAGGTGAACGGTAAGACCGATGACAGCATCCTTCAGTATATTACCGAACATTATCACCTCCCCCTTCCGGAGATCGATGAGGTGGAAAGAGAATTGAAAAGGAATAACCGGGACAATAACTGATTGTTTTCTCATTTTAAAATCCCTTTTAAATTTAGCCTGAAATTATTCAGATAAAAAAGCAAATAAAATCTGCTTGACTTTATTCAAATTAATCGTCGGTTTGAATTCTAAGCCTTCGTTATCCTATTGCAAAAACTTCCAGCCTCCGGCGCCCGCTTCCCTCCTGTTATTTTAAATCTGAGTCAGTAATTTTCCGTACATTTCAATGGTCTGTGCCTGATCATTCGACACATCCTGGATGTAGATCTGGGAAAAGCCGCAGCTGAGGTCTTCTTTCAGCCATTCCAGGTGCTCTTTAGGATTTGAGGAAGCACGGATGATTTTATTGGTCTGCGCTACGGTAATATGTTCTACGGCACTGTCGAAATCTTCAGGCGTTCTTACTTCAGCCTGCAGGTTTCCGCCGAGAACGGCATGCCGCCAGTTGTACCAGGCTTCATGCTCTGCCTGCTGCTGGTCCGGATGATACGACATGATGGCCTGCAGATGCAGTTCGTTCCGGTTTCCTCCGCCCTGCTCGTAGGCATAAATAAACTCTTTCTGATCCTCCACCGGTTTGATGACGGTAATAATCCCGTCCGCGCATCCCGCCAGCTCGTGTGCCGACTCATTGGATAAGGCCGCCACCAGGATTTTAGGCTGAACGGAAGGAAGTGTATACAATCTGGTATTGTACACCTGAAAATATTTGCCTTCAAAGGTTACGGTTTCCCCTTTCAGCAGCCTTCTGATGATGGTGATGGCTTCTTTCAGCCTTTTATTCCTTTCGCTTTTTACCGGCCAGTGATGGTTGCTGATGTGTTCATTCAGTAGCTGCCCGCTTCCGAAAGCCGCCCAAAAACGGCCAGGGTACATGGAAGCCAGGGTAGCAATGTATTGGGCAATAATAACGGGATTACACCGGTCTGTGGGTGACGTTACGACACCGAACGGCAGCCCAATAGCATTCATCGCGCTTCCGAGCCACGGCCAGGAGGCAATGGAAGCCCCTTGCCTTTCGCTCCACGGATAAAAATGATCGGAGCAGGTAATTCCTTCAAATCCATGCGCCAAAGCCGTTTCTGCATTGCTGAGATGTTCCTGAGGCGTAAACCTTTCCAAAGAACAATGGTATCCGATTAATGGTTTCATACATACTTTATTTTGAGATTTTTTTTGGATCCGGGCCTGCATCTTCAGGTGTGATGGCAAGAATACAGGTCATTCATTTTATAGGCCACTTCAAACGATTCCTGATGTGTTCCTGCAATCCCGGAGCCCGTATCTGACCAAACTTAAAAATTAATCGGGAAAGATCTTATGACATGGGTCAATGCCCGGAAAGTTTTTTATGCTTATTTTTTATAATGTATTACGCCTAATCAGCCGGGTGGAATTCATTTTTGCATTAAAAATTCCGGACATGAAATTTGCGTCATCTGCAAAATCTGCATAAACAATCCTCCATCCGAAATTCCGGGAAGTTTCCCATAAAATAAATACCACAGATACAGCTTATAATAAAACAATTATACCTTACTGCTTATGACCGCAGTCATGATATTTCCTGTTGTTTTAATATTAGCTTTATGAATATTAACATCACACCTTATGCAAAATATTTTATGTTTCAGCCATTTACGTTGGAATTTCGTATTTCAGCGCCCTCAGCATCTGCTGACCCGGTTTGCTAAAAACTACAATGTCTTTTACTTTGAAGAGCCTCATACCGGTCCCGATTCCTACGAGATCATCAGACAGGACGGCATTTCCATTGTGGTGATCCACATCGAAAACCACCATGATGATTATAAAGGACGGATGACCCGGATCATCGACCGGTTTCTTAAAGACCAGCAGATCCAGGATTACCTATGCTGGTACTATACCCCGATGGCTCTGGAATATACTGCCCATCTTAAGCCTAAAGTGACCATTTACGATTCGATGGATGAGCTGTCGGCGTTCCGTTTTGCGCCTCCGCAGCTGTTGGAACTGGAAGAAGCGCTTTTCCAAAAAGCCGATGTGGTCTTTACCGGTGGTCATACGCTGTATCAGGCTAAAAAAGACCGCCACCACAACATACATCCTTTTCCGAGCAGCATCGATAAAGATCATTTTCAGAAAGCACGGAAGAAAACAGCCGACTGTCCCGACCAAAACCATATTCCCCATCCGAGATTCGGTTTCTTCGGAGTGATTGATGAGAGGTTTGATATCGAACTGCTGAGAGAAGTTTCCGCCCGGAAACCCGACTGGCATTTCGTCATCATCGGGCCGGTGGTAAAAATCGATCCGGCGGAACTGCCCAAGGCCGATAACATCCATTATTTAGGGCCTAAGAAATATGACGAACTTCCCCAATACATCAGCCATTGGGACATTGCCCTGGTTCTGTTTGCCATCAATGAATCTACGGCATTCATCAGCCCGACCAAAACCCCGGAATATCTCTCGGCAGGACTTCCCGTGATTTCCACCCCGATCAAAGATGTGGTAAGGCCGTATGGTGAAGAAAACCTGGTGTACATCGCAGACAATGCCGATACTTTTATTGCTTTCGGAGAACAGGAGCTCCGGAAAGATTCCCGTAAAGAATGGCTGACGAAAGTGGACGAATTCCTGGCAGACGATTCCTGGGACAACACCTTTCAAAAAATGAGACTTCTTATAGAAACCGTTAAAACAACCAATGGAATTTATGTATGATTACCTGATTACCGGCTGCGGATTTGCCGGATCCGTACTCGCCGAACGACTGGCAAGCCAGGGAAAAAAAATATTGATCGTCGACAAACGCAATCATATCGGCGGCAATGCCTACGATTATTACAACGACGACGGAATATTGATCCATCAGTATGGTCCGCATATTTTCCATACCAATTCCGAAGAAGTCTTCCGGTATCTTTCAAAATTTACCGACTGGAGGCCGTATGAACACCGCGTCCTGGGAAGTGTGGACGGACAACTGGTACCGATTCCCATTAACCTGACCACCATCAACAAGCTGTACGGTAAAAACCTGACTTCGGATGAGGTGGTAGATTTTCTCGCTTCAAAAGCGGAATCCCGGAAACCGGTCCTTACTTCCGAAGATGTGGTCATCAATGCCGTCGGAAAAGAACTGTATGAAAAGTTTTTCCGGGGTTATACCCGGAAACAATGGGACCTTGATCCTTCGGAACTGGATGCTTCGGTAACGGCAAGGGTACCGACGCGTACCAACAGCGACGACCGGTATTTTACCGATACTTTTCAGGCCATGCCCAAGAACGGCTATACCGAAATGTTTAAAAAGATGCTTTCCCATCCGAACATCCACATCATGCTGAATACCAATTTCAGGGATATTGTGGATCTGATCCCGCACAGGAAGCTGATCTATACCGGGCCGATCGACGGTTATTTCGATTTCCGGTTCGGGAAACTGCCCTACCGCTCCATCGACTTCCGGTTTGAAACCCTGGATCAGAACCAATATCAGGATACCGGGACGGTAAATTATCCGACCTCCAATCTGTACACCAGAATTACGGAATTCAAGCACCTGACGGGACAGGTGCACCACAAAACGGCCATAGTGTACGAATATCCTACCGGTGAAGGCGACCCTTATTACCCGATTCCAAGAAAAGAAAACCAGGAGATCTACAACCGGTACAAAAAACTGGCGGAAGAAACGCCGGATGTTTATTTTACCGGACGCTTGGGAACCTACAAATACTACAATATGGATCAGGTGGTGGCCCAATCGTTGGCATTATTCCGTAAAATTGTAAAAGAAACTGAACATGAAGTACAGGTCCAGTCCGTTTGATCCCGGAAATCCGTTCCGCAGTTTCCTGATGGCGGGTTTTGAATGTGCAGACCACCAGAATGCCTTCGGGGAAAGAGTTGACCTCATTGAACTGACAGCGCATGACCGGCTGATCTACGAAGATTACCAGAATCTTCGCAAGATGGACATCACTACTGTACGCGAAGGCATTCGGTGGAGCTTTGTTGAAAAAAGACCTTATGAATATGACTGGAGCCAGGTAGAGGAAATTATTGCCCATGCAAAGGCACATCAGATCCAGGTGATCTGGGACATCTGCCATTTCGGTTTTCCGGATGACCTGACTCCGCTGCATCCTATGTTTGCCCGGCGTTTTGCCCATCTGTGCCGTGCTTTTGTGAAAAAATACCGAAGCATGGTTCCGGACGGTGAACTTATCATTACACCGATCAATGAAGTGAGTTTCCTGTCGTGGCTGGGCGGCGAGGTGAAAGGAACCAGTCCGTATACCCAAAGGCAGGGTTGGGAGGTAAAATACATGCTGATGAAAGCCTATATTGAAGGTATCGAAATGATGAAAGAAGCGGATCCGTCGGTGCAGATTATGCCTACCGAACCGCTAATCCATATTTCGGCAGCCGACCCTTCCGATCCGATGTTGGTGCTGGAGGCCCATGAAAAACATCAGGAACAGTTTCAGGTCCTCGATATGCTGACCGGAAAAATATGTCCTGAACTGAGGGGAAAACCGGAATACCTAGATATCATCGGCCTGAATTTTTATTTCAACAACCAATGGACGATTCATGATCACCAGTTTATTCCATGGGATGCGGATCCGCCGAATCCTATGTGGAAAAACCTTAGGACGCTGGTCAGTGAGGTCTATCTTCGGTACGGAAGGCCGATTGTCATCTCTGAAACCAGCATTCACGGCGAACACCGTTATGCATGGCTGAAAATGATCGGCCAGGAATGTCTTTCCATAATTAAAAACGGAATCCCATTATACGGATGCTGCATTTACCCTATTCTCGACCGTCCCGACTGGGATTTTCCGGATCACTGGCATCACAGTGGGCTATGGGATATTCCGGATCCAGAGAACCTGCAACGGGAAGTTCATTATGAAAGCCTGATGGCACTCAATGAATTCCGGCACGAGCTATCCGGTGTATTATCCCCGGAAGAAATTCCTGCAACTGAGGTTCTGATGTAAAAAGCTTTAGTTTTCACCGGAAAACCTTAAATACAAAACTCCGAAGCTTTCTGCTCCGGAGTTTATTTTTATGATAACTTTAAAGTAATTAACATTCAAGTTCTTTAGCCGTTATATGAGCAGAAACTTTCGGCCATTCATCCGATTTCTACTTTGAGTTCAAGCGATATACTGCTGTTTCATATGCAGCGCAGCTATTCTCCCGCATGGCTTGCTTCGGCAGTTTCAAGATAGGCGCGGATGCTTTCTTCAGGGAAGAGTTCCAATACTTTATTAACGTCGATAATTTTATGCTTGTTAATAATACTTTCAATGGATTTGGCTGCATCGGGCTGACTGATCAACCGCTCCAGAAGCCCGTAGGTATTTACCATTTTCTTGTGTGTATTTTCTTCATCGCCTCCGAACCAGGAACCGTTGAAATGATGGCTTACGTAATTTTTCGGCAGATCCTGTGAGAAATAAACCGACGGATAAAGGGTTACGTCATGTTTAAGTTTCTGGATCGTATCGCTGTAACGGTCTGCTCCGTATTCGTTTTCTAGCATTTCCGAAAAGATATCGGTATTGATGCGTTCTTCGAAGCCGTCCTGGGCATCATAATACGCTACAAAATCCGCTGCAAGCTTATGCTTCGGCTCAGCCATCCAGAAGGCGGAATACGGAACCCCTTTTACTTCAAAACCACAGACGGCTTTTTCACTTAAGAATTCATCCAGTGGCATTTTCAGTTCCATGTCGGTGTCCATATAAATGCCGCCGTGCTCGTGCATCACTTTAGATCGTACATAGTCGGATACAAAAGCCCATTTTTTCTGGGCAAATGCTTCTTTTACATAATTGTTGTCTTCAAGAGGCGCGTTGTTTTCGTTCCATTCCACCAGTTCATAATCGGGATGGATTTTTTTCCATGATGCAATGCAGTGTTCAGCCAGCTCGTGTTTTGCCTGGCCTCCGAACCAGCAGTAATGTATTTTCTTAGGAATCATATATTATTATTTTAAGTGATTTTATGATTGCCGGCTTCTGCCGTTCTTAAAGGGTTACAAAAATTAAACCTTAGTGTATAAAGGAAGAATATTTAGATACCATATCTTTCTTTTTGGTAAAAAATTCACTGAAACCCAATTTTGCGTTTGCTATTTAAGAGAACTTTGTCAAACTTTTTAATAACCATAAAGCCAAAAATATTTAAACATAGTTTACAGGAAAATTTACCGTAAGCCGAAAGTTAGACAAAGACAAAAGTCACAAAAGCTTTTTAAACCCATGAGAAACATAAGGTAGAAGGTAACTATTTTGAAAATATCTCAGAACACATAAGTTTTAAAAATCTTTGATCTTTATATCCCTTGATTCTGGGAAAGGGCTTTCCGGTGGCTGAGCGGATTCGAAGTCCCGCATTCCTCCGATCCCTCCGATTTCAATGAAATAAAACCGATCTTCCCATTATGGTACGTTTATTTCTTTCAAGTCTGATAAGTATACAAGCTTCTTTTATTACCAAATACAATTATGGAACAGCAAACCGATTCCCGGTATCAGCCGGAACAATATGTAGAAATTATCCTTCCGGAATGGGCCAAAAATGCAACGGTCTATGAACTCAACATTCGCCAGTTTTCAGAAGAAGGTTCTTTCAGGGCGGTTGAGAGAGAGCTTCCGAGATTAAAAGAAATGGGAATTGATATCATCTGGCTGATGCCGGTACATCCGATCGGGAAACTTCACCGGAAAGGAACCCTGGGAAGTTATTACTCCGTAAAGGATTATTTCGGGATCAATCCGGAATTTGGGACGGAAGAAGATTTCCGCTGCCTCATAAAAGCCATTCATGAAGCAGGAATGTATGTAATCATCGATTGGGTTGCCAACCACACCAGCTGGGACAATGCCATGGTCGAGGATCATCCCGAATGGTACCGTAAATCCAGAAAAGATACTTTCCAGTCGACCCGATGGAGGGATTATGACGATATTATCGAACTGGATTACAGCCATCCCGAACTCCGAAAATACATGACCGAAGCCCTGAAATTCTGGATCCGGGAATATGATCTTGACGGATACCGGTGTGATATCGCAAGTTTTGTCCCGATTGATTTCTGGGAAAATGTACGGGAAGAACTGGATGCCATCAAGCCGGTGTTTATGCTGGCAGAAGCCGAAGACCGCGAGCTCCACCGCAAAGCCTTTGATGCCACTTACAACTGGACCTTATGGAACGTCCTTCATCAGCTTGCCCTGAATGAAAGGAGCGTAAAAATCCTTACCGAAGCTTATCTTGCGGAACATGTCTCCATTTTCCCAAAAGCAGGGATCCGCCTGAACTTTATAGATAACCACGATAAAAATTCATGGGAAGGCGATCAGTACAGCAATTTCGGTAAAGCCTTAAATACAGCAACCGTTTTCACGGTGATGATGGACGGAATGCCTCTGGTCTACAGCGGCCAGGAATCAGGATTGGACCGTTCGCTGGAGTTTTTTGAAAAAGATCCTATCGACTGGAAATCTTATCAGAACCAGCCGCTTTATACCACCCTTTTTAATTTAAAGCATAAAAATAAAGCGCTGTGGAATGGTAAATACGGCGGCGAAATGGTAAGGATCATTAATGATAAAATGGACGCGGTAATTTCTTTCGTCCGGGAAAAAGAAGGCGATAAGGTGCTTACTTTTATAAACCTCAGCAATAAGCCTGTTACCGTACAATTCGATACTTCTTTCGATACGGGAATGTATACCAACCTTTTTACAGAAAGGGAACAGAAAGTTCCGGATACCATGATTATGACGATGGAACCGTGGGAATATATGATCCTGCATCGTGAGGAACAGATTTAAAAACGGCTGTATCATTTAAAGAAAACTTTTATTAAACCGATCAGCATAGTCATCCAATCATTTAATATTTTAACTTATGAATACCCTGACCCAAAACATTTTAAAAGGAATTGCCGTAGGCCTCGTTGCTTCATTCATCAAATCGCTGGCAGAGCCGCCATTGCAGAAGCTGGGTGAAAAAATGTTCCCGCCGGAACCCTATGAATTGAAACTTCGCGGTGCCGATGTCACCGGTCACCCGCAGAATATGCCGCCGGCTGTTTTGGCGAAAGAAGTATATCATGATACGACCCATCAGGTACTTTCAGAGGATGATACTTTAATGGCAATGAAAATTATTCATTATGCATTGGGTGCCGTTATCGGTGTCAGCTATGTACTGCTGGTCAGCAGAAACAGGCGTTTCAAAATGGGTGAAGGCGTTGCAGCAGGTGTTGCAGTCTGGGCACTCACCCACGGTTCCACTGTTCCGATGCTCGGTTTGCAGGCAAAAGTACCCGATATGCCTGCTTCGTGGTGGGTGTGGGAATTCGGTTCCCATGTTATTTTCGGAGTGGGAATGGAACAGAGCCGAAAAGTATTGAATAAAGTATTTTAAAAGGCTTCGCCATTGGATCTGAAGAAACATAAGGGATGCGAGTAAATTAATTGAATATAAATTTAAAATGGATTAACATTCTATAATCAGACCTCTCACCTGCCAGGAAGAATTTTTTCTTATTTTTAACTAAATAGCAACTATGCCGTCTTATCGAAATAAAAACTGTTCATAAAGTCTTTGGATTACAACAAGACACAGTCAATCCCTTATCAATTTGAATTAATTTTCTTTTACTGTTGGAAAGTGTTTGAAATTTAATACTTTTGAACAGAAATCCATAAATAATGAAAAATTACTTTTCCAGGCCTTCCCTCATTCCTGATAATGAGCAGGAAAGGATCGAAAGACTGAATCAGTATTGTATCGTTGATACGCCTACGGACCGGACGTTTGACAACATTGCTTCCATTGCCGCAGAACTTTTTGATGCGCCGGGGGCTTTCGTGAATTTTGTGGATTCCGATAAAGTGTTCTTTAAAGCCAATCTGAGCAGCTTTCCCACCAATCACGTGCAGCGTGAAAATAGCCTCTGCTCGATTGCCATTCATGAAAATGAATTATCCATTATCAACGATACCCATGTGTATGACGATCTCAGACAAAGTCCCTACGTCTCCTGTGAGGGAGGGATCCGCTTTTACGCAGGTGCGCCGATAAAAACCGAGGATGGTTATAACATCGGAACGGTATGTGTGATCGACAGCAAGCCCAGGGAAAGTGTTTCGGAACTGCAGGCTTCCATTCTTAAAAAGCTCGCGGAAGTGGTGCTCGATAAGCTTGAATCCATCAAAGCCAAACGCAGGATCGCCAAAATAGCGGACGACCGTCTGCATCACATGGTTCATAATATTCTCAATCCGCTTACTTCAATCTCGATTTCTGCCCAGCATATTCAGCGGAAGATCCCGGAAGGCGACCTTATACACAAGCTGGCAAAAACCATTGTGGAAAACACAAAATCAACGGAGCAGCACCTGAGCAAAATGCTGCATAAAGCCGCTTCGGAAGAAAAATACATTGAGCTGGAGATTACTTCCATCAACCCAAAAGAAATTATAGAAGAAGTATGTGGCAGTCTCGGACAAATCCTGAACAACAAACAACAGCGCATCACGATCGACATTTCAACCGACAACGTCATCAAAGCTGACCGGCACCGGCTTATCGATATCCTGACCAATTACCTGAGCAACGCATCGAAATATTCTCCCGCTAAATCCGAAATCCGCATCGGATGTCGGGAACATGAAGATTCAATGATTTTCAGCGTAACCGATCAAGGGCAGGGCATTCTCCGTTCCGAGATCGATTTCCTGTTCACAAAGTTTTCAAATCTTTCGTCGGTACCTACTGCCAATGAACGTTCGCACGGATTCGGGCTGTATTCGGTGAAAATTCTCGCCGAGATGCATAATGGCAGGGTGTGGGCCGAAAGTGAAGGCCGTGGAAAAGGAAGCACGTTTTTTCTGCAACTGCCGAAGTAGAAATCGGGTTAATAGGCAGGAAGAGGGATGCTGGAAGCTGGAAGTTTTTTCCGGTTAACAGTAAAGATCAAGCTTTGTCTTTTGATCAAAAACTTCCCGATACGATTTTTTCAAAATCTACTCAAAGTAAGGAATGTTTTATTGTGAAACAGGAAAGTGTTGAGAAATTGTGAAAGCTCAACCTCCACTTTTGAATCACCAACTTCCCAATACGATTTTTTCAAAATCTACTCGAAGGGGCGGAACGGTTTTATCGGAGCACCGGAAAACATTATGATTTTTCAGATCAACTGAATTTTAATCCTTACGTCAGTTCGAGTGTTTTTTGCAGCGCAGCGGAGAAAAATGTATCGAGAACCTGTAAAGTGGGACCTCTCTATTGAAACGGGAAAAAGATTAAGACCCTGTGAAAGCTCAACCTCCGACTTTTGATCAACAACTTCTCGATACGATTTTTTCAAAATCTACTCGAAGTGGCGAAACGGTTTATTGCGAAACAGGAAAGAGATTAAAAACTTGTGAAAGATCAAGGTGCGTCTTTTGATCAACAACTTCCGATACGGTTTCTTCAAAATCTACTCGAAATGACGGAACGGTTTAACCGGAACACCGGAAAACATCATGAGTTTTTCAGATCAACTGAATTTTAATCCTTACGTCAGTTCGAGTGTTTTTTGCAGCGCAGCGGAGAAAAATGTATCGAGAACCTGTAAAGTAGGACTTCCATTGATGAATCTAAACTTCCTTCATTTTTTCAAAATCTATTTGAAGCAGCAACAAATTTTTTTATATTGGAACTGATTTAGGAATTTTAATTGATTTAAAATGCAAACTTCATTTGTCTATATCATCCTTTGTTCCGACAATACCTATTACACGGGTGTGACTGAAAATGTTTACAAACGTTTTGACGAACATCAGGACGGGAAGTATTTTGGTTCGTATACCTTTTCGAGACGTCCGTTGGAACTTGTTTATTTTTGTCAGTTTATGGATATCGAACAAGCCATTGTTTTTGAGAAAAAGATCAAGAAATGGTCACAGGCAAAAAAATTGGCATTGATTGAAGGGAGATATGAAGACTTGCCTAATCTTGCGAAAAAGGATTTCAAGAAATGAGGAATCAGAACTTTGTAAACGGATTAAACTCTGCTTTTTGGATCACCAACTTCCCGATACGATTTCTTTAAAATCTCTCGAAGGGACGGAACGGTTTTATCGGAGCACCGGAAAACATCATGAGTTTTTCAGATCAACTACAATTTAATCCTTACGTCAGTTCGAGTGTTTTTTGCAGCGCAGCGGAGAAAAATGTATCGAGAACCTGTAAAGTGGGACCTCTATTGAAACGGGAAAGAGATTAAGACCCTGTGAAAGTTCAACCTCCAACTTTTGATCACCAACTTCTCGATACGATTTTTTCAAAATCTACTCGAAAGGACGGAACGGTTTTATTGCGAAACAGGAAAGATGTTGAGAATTGTAAAAGGTCAACCTTCACTTTTTGATCACCAACTTCCCGATACGATTTTTTAAAATCTATTCGAAGTGACGAAACGGTTTAACCGGAGCACCGGAAAACATCATGAGTTTTTCAGATCAACTGAATTTTAATCCTTACGTCAGTTCGAGTGTTTTTTGCAGCGCAGCGGAGAAAAATGTATCGAGAACCTGTAAAAGGAACTTTCTAGACAAATCTTAAATTTCTCCGCACCGTTTGATTCCTGGGCAGTCGGCTGTATTATTTATTGATTGAATAAACTTCAGCCTTCAGCTCCCCTCTTCCGGCCTGTTCATCTGACGTATGCTCCGAATTAATTTAATGCCGATTCCTCTTGATTGGGCAGCGTGAACCAGAACGTACTTCCTTCTCCTTCCACGCTTTCGGCACCGATCTTTCCGCCGTGCCGCTCGATAATATCCGCACTGATGTACAATCCCAATCCGAGCCCGGAAACCTGTATGCCCCGCGGGTCTACCCTGTAGTAACGCTCAAACAGATGCGGTAATTTATCTGCCGGAATGCCCGGCCCGTTATCCCGGACTGAAACCCGGACTTCATTACCGGCACGCACGATCTTCAGGAAAATCTGCCTGCTCTGGGGTGCGTATTTCATAGCATTGTTGATGAAATTGGTAATCACCTGCTGGATCCGGTTTTCATCTGCCGTAATGTCCAGATCGGTTTCCCCTTCCACCACCAGTTCATGGGTTCCCAGCTGCAGGACATGGGAACAGCATTCGTCCACCATATCCGTCAGGTTGAATTTCTTTTTATTTAAAATTACTTTGCCTTCATTGATGCGGGTTACGTTCAGCAGTTCTTCCACGAGTTCAGAAATCTTATCCATGCTTTTGTTGGACTGTTCAATCAGCCGCGGCATCAAAGCAGTCGGGTTTGCCTTCATCCGATCGAGAAGCTGAAGGGAAGCCTTTAAGCCGGTAAGCGGCGTTTTCAGCTCGTGGCTGGCAATCGAAATGAAATCGTCCTTCTGCTGCTGAATCTGTTTTAAAGCGGTAATATCCATCACCGTACCCAGCAGCTTTTTCATTTTTCCTTCGCTGTCGTAATGCACATTTCCCTGCAGGCGGACCCATTTCACCTCCTCGTCCGCCGTCAGAATACGGGCCTCATACGAAAGCTTTCCGGTTTTTCGTGCCACGGCATGGGCCTGCTCGCTGAGATGCGCATCCAAAGGATGAAAGACGGCAAGCACTTCCGATCTCAGGGCAGGACTGCTGACCCCGAAGATTTCATTAAACCGTTTTGAGCCGATGACATACTGGCTTTCATAATTCAGTTCATAGGTTCCGATTTCTGCCGCCTCAATGGCCAGACGGTTCCGTTCTTCAATATTTTCAATCTGCTTTCTGGCCGTTACTTTATCGGTCACATCGTTTCCTACCACCATGATGGAAGTTACTTTACCTTTCAGGTCGGTAACGGGCTCATAAACAAAATCGATAAACATGGTTTCATCTACGCCGTTCCGGTTCAATATAAGTTCGTGTTCCCTTCCATGGAAGGCCGTTCCGGTGCTGATGACCCGCTGCATCACGGGGGCGTACACTTCAGCCGCTTCAGCCACCCCTTCCCAGATAAGACGTTTTTCCAGCTGTTCCCGGGTTTTGCCGACCAGCTCCAGATAGCCGTCATTCACATCTGTAACCGTGAGATCTTCAGCCCGGATCACGCAGATGGCTACCGGTGCCTGCCGGATGAGGTTCCGGAATCGCGCTTCACTGAGCAGCAGTTCATCATTGGATTCCGCCAGTTCTTCGTTGGTGGTTGCGAGTTCCTCGTTGAGCGCAGCCAGTTCTTCATTGGAGTCTGCCAATTCTTCATTCATCTTTTTCAGCTGCTGTTCAATAAGCTTTTGCTGGGTAATGTCGACACATGAGCTGATATATCCGGCAAATTTTCCGTCGGCAAGAAATCTTGGAGTTCCTTTTTTCAGCAGCCAGTGGTAAGATCCGTCGGATCCGAGCAGCCTCATTTCGGCGCTGTAGGAAACCCTTTGGGCAAATGCCTCGTGGTGAATATGGAGAAATTGCTGGCGGTCGTCGGGATGAATGAGATCATACCAACCTTTACTGATCAGCTGGTCTGCCGGCCGGCCGCTGAGCTGTGACCAGGCTTTGTTGAAATAAATCAGCTGTCCGGTCTCGTCGCGTACGGCAATCTGCACATCGGTATTATCTGCCATCGACCTGAAGCGTGCTTCACTTTCAATCAGTTCTTTCACCCGGTCTTCCACTATGGATTCCAGTTCCACGTTCATCCGGGCAAGTTCTTCCCGGCTTGTATGAAGCTCCTCATTGGTAGCAGTTAGTTCTTCATTTACAACGGCGAGCTGCTCGTTCAGCGATTGCTCACGGATCAGCAGCTGTTTGTTCTGGCCGGCTTCTTCCAGTTCCCTCCGGTTGAGGTAACGTTCCGTCACATCGGTAGCGGTATGCAGTACGGCGATGACACGACCGTTTTTGTCCTTTATCGCACGATATTCAAAATCAAAGTAATAAGTATCCAGTACGCCGTCTACCAATATTTCCGCTGGGGTATCCTTTCCCGAAATGATGATGCCTTCCCGCCAGACCTTCGCAAACATTTCAACAAACGGCTGGCCGGCGAGTTCGGGTAATGCTTCTTCCAGACCTTTTCCAATGACTTCCGGCCCGCGGCCCCAAATGGTCAGCATGGCCTGGTTGGCAAATTCAATCCGTGCATCTTCCCCAACATGGACGGCAGTAGCCGTGCTGATGAAAGAAAATACGTCAACTAACTGTTCAAAATTCAAGGGTGGTACCGGATCCTTCATTATAGCTGTAAATTTCAGTTCACGAAAATACAAAAATAGAAAATACGTCGCACCCTTGCTCCACTGAAAAGCGTACCATAAATTGCAGGTACAAAAATAATTCAGGATGAATCTACCGGGTAAATTGCTTTGTCGGTTTTTGAAATAACCTTTTTCCGGAACCGACCTAATCCGGATTCCAGCATAACGAAAATAAGCTCCTGCACATTATCTTTATCCGTTAATTGTAGAGAAATAAATTACGGGCTGACGACCGGCATCGTGAACCAAAACGTACTTCCCTTTCCTTCTGTGCTCTCTACACCGATTTCCCCGTGATGCCTTTCGATGATTTCCTTACAGATGTACAGGCCGATGCCGAAACCTTTTTTATTTTTCATGCTTTCACTTTCAACCCTGTAAAACCGGTCGAAAATATACGGTTGGTCTTTTACGGGAATTCCCATCCCCTCGTCGGTTACGCGCACCCATGCTTTCCCTTCTCTGGTTATACAACTTACATTTATTGTACTGCCTTCCGGTGAATATTTAACGGCATTGTTGATAAAATTAACGAGCACCTGCTCGATCTTATCCTTATCGGCTTCTACCGGGGTAAAATCTACCGGGGCAAAAACAACTTCATGGGAAGTGATGGTGGCCAGCGATTCTTCTTCAGCAATACGCACGAGGTCTGCCATATCAAACGCAGACCGGTTCAGCTGGATTTTTCCTTCGCCGAGGCGGGCGACATCCAGGAATCCATTGATCAGGGCTTCCATCCGTTTGATCTGCCGGTTTAATTTTTCAACAGCTTCAGATACCATTTCATCATTGTTTTTCTGCGCCCTTTTCATCAGCAGATATGTATATCCGCCAATGGCCGTAAGCGGGTTTTTTAGTTCATGGCTTACCATCCCGATGAAATCGCTCCGGCGCTGCTCGTCCAGCTTGCGTTCGGTAATATCAGCCATTGTGCCTGAGAAATGGGACACCCCGGGATTTTCAGTTCTTGTATAGAGATGGCCGGTAGCGCAGACCCAGCGGAGTTTTTTATCGTGATAACCGATAACCGGGTATTCCAGTTCATACGGTTCTCCCTTTATAACGGAGGCTTCAATAGCGTCAATAACGTGCTGCCGGTGGGAATCGGCAATCTGGGCCAGGGCAGCATCATACGGCATTTTTTCATCAGGATGATAGCCGAACAGCTCTTTCAGCCTTGGGGAAGGGAAAAACTCCCTGGTCCTGGCATCCATGTGCCAGGTTCCCAAATTGGCGGAAGAAATGGCCATCTGCAACCTTTCTTCGCTGTCTTTCAATTGCTCCTGCAAAAGATAGCTTTCCGTAATATCGGAAAAACTGCCGACCGCGCCGGTAATTTTTCCTTCCTGATCTTTAATCGGCATGGCATTCATGCAGAGGTACATGGAATTTTCCTGCCGGCCGGTTACCATAAATATAAAATTGGTAACGGGTAAGCCGGTACGAAGTGCAAGGGTTACCGGATGCTCTTCAGCGGGAAGCAGTGAGCCGTCGGGCCGTCGGTTGTCCCATTCCGAAGATCCGGTGAAGGACAGCAGGGTTTCCTCCTCTGCACTGAAGATTTCACAGCTGCGTTTATTGGTGTAGATGGTATTTCCATTTTCATCGGTGATGCCGATGCCTTCACCGACGATGTCCAGTATCGTCTGCAGCCATTCTTTACTGTCCGACAGTTCGGTATTGGCGGTCTTTAATTTTTCTTCGGCTTCCGTAAGGTGCCGGTTTGCCTGCTCAAGCTTTTCATTGGCTGTGAGCAATTCGATGTTGCGTTTGCGGAGCGACAGTTTGTCGACTACCTGCCGGGCCAGCGTGCGGAGGGCCTTCTGCTGAGCCTCATTCAGATGGCCGGGCTTCTGATCGATCACACACAGCGAACCCAGTGCATATCCTTTTTCATCCACCAATGGCATCCCGGCATAAAACCGGATATCGGGATTTCCTGTAACCAACGGATTATCCGAAAACCTGGGATCATGAACGGCATCTTCCACCTGCATTAAAATTTCAGGACGCTCAATGGCATGGGAACAGAATGAATGGCAACGTTCGGTTTGCTGCGCCTCCATCCCGTGGTGCGACTTAAACCATTGCCGGTCTTCGTCTACCAGGCTGATGAGTGCAATGGGCGTATTGCAGACGGCGGCGGCCAGTTCCGTAAGATCATCAAAATCCTTCTCTGCTGCGGTATCCAGAATATGATAGGAACGAAGAGCAGCCAGCCTTTCCTGTTCTTCCGAAGGATTTATTTCAGACATAATAGATGTATTGAATAATAATTTGCACTTTATCATATGAACAAAGGTCTAAACTATAAGGATCAGTCCTCAATAAAGTTTTATGCTTTGGATCATATCGCCTGATACAACAGAGAGTATGCCAATCCATCCCTGCGTGGATTTTAACATTCCATTAAAGAAGTAAAAGATCGATTTTGCGAATGGAATTATAGGAGAAAATCCCCACAGATGGCACAGATTTTCACGGATGATCGGGTTTATTTAACACATGAGTCACAGAAGAGTTTTTTGATAGGCTGAAAAATATTTTAGAACACATCAGAGAAAAATCAAAGATTTTCAAAACTTTTGCGTGCTTTTTTTGCGTATAGCATTCAACTTCTCTATACGGTATACATGTCTTTTGCGACTTTTGCGGTTAAGGATCAGCAGCTCATGGCAGGGCTTCGAGGGCCTCAGCCACCGGATAGCCATTCCTTACAATCAGGGGGGACTATAAAAATCTTTGATTTTTAAAAACTTTTGTGCGCTTTTTAGCATGAAGCATTCAACTTCTTGATACAGCGGGAATGTCTTTTGTGACTTTTGTGGTTAAGCATCAGCGGCTCATGGCAGTGGCTTCGAGGTCCTCAGCCACCGGATGCGTTTTTGTATTGAAAAATTTCCCACAGATCACACGGATTTTCACAGATGATCGGGTTCATTTAACACATCAGTCACAGAAGAGTTTTTTGATAGGCTGAAAATATTTTAGAACACATCAGAGAAAAATCAAAGATTTTCAAAACTTTTGCGTGCTTTTTTTGCGTGAAGCATTCAACTTCTCTATGCGGCATACATGTCTTTTGTGACTTTTGTGGTTAAGGATCAGCGGCTCATGGCAGTGGCTTCGAGGTCCTCAGCCACCGGATAGCCATTCCTTACAATCAGGGAGACTATAAAAATCTTTGATTTTTAAAAACTTTTGTGCGCTTTTTAGCATGAAGCATTCAACTTCTTGATACAGCAGGAATGTCTTTTGTGACTTTTGTGGTTAA